>Ga0164309_10000020_pt1 | contig 92262 bp, 81 predicted proteins | sample Whisoiple_247_MG_FD_109984 | JGI IMG/M metagenome (GOLD analysis project Ga0164309, IMG submission 109984) | Soil microbial communities amended with fresh organic matter from upstate New York, USA - Whitman soil sample_247_MG | ecosystem: Environmental > Terrestrial > Soil > Unclassified >... | reverse complement strand
CCGGCGCGCGAGAGCGTCGGGTTGGCGTTCATCAGCGCGCTTCAGTTCTTGTCACCGAAGCAACGCGCGGCGTTGCTCTTGGTCGATGTCCTGGAATGGAAGCCCCAAGAGGCCGCGGAGCTGCTCGAGACCACGCTGACCTCCGTCAATTCGCTCCTGCAACGCGCGCGGAAAAGCGTCGAACTGCGCAGAGCCGAAGGCCCGTCCGCGGCACTATCGAGCGCGGACAGCGCGCTGTTACACCGCTTCATCGCCACCTGGGAGAGCGGTGACACGGCAGCATTCACGGCGCTACTCACGGACGATGCGCTGTTCTCGATGCCGCCGCAACCCGAGTGGTTCGCTGGGCGCGAAGCGATCGGGCAATTTTTCGCAGCAATGTGGAGCGCACTGCCGGGCCAACGCCGGCTCGTACCGATCACTGCAAACGGCGGCCCTGCAGTCGCGGTTTACCGACGCGCGATGACGCCGGGCGCACTCTACGAACCCGGCGGAATCACGTTGCTCACGATGCAGAGCGGGCTCATCTCTCGGATCACGCGCTTTGGCTCGCCTGAGCTCTTTCCGCTGTTTGGGCTACCGCTGCAGCCTCCAGACGCATGAGGCGCCGCTAACGACAGATCTGAGCGCAGTGTCCATCATCCGAACACGCGCCGACCGCGCATGGATGCTCGCCATCGCAGGTCGGCAGACAACTGTACTCACCGATCAGACAGCCGCCACTCGGACCGCACGCGGCGCATTGCCAGGCGAAATCCATACCTGACGGACAGGTCGTACTATCGTCGGGGGGGCACTTCATCGACGAGCAGAAGCCGAATTGACCATTGTCGCAGGCGCAGACAGTGCAGCCCAAAAGTACGCTCGAGCCACTTGGATACAAAATGCCGTCCACTTTGCAGGCAGCCCCTCCTTCTTGGATCGGAACCGACTCACAGCTACGGTCGATGCACGTAGGCACGCTCGTCTGCTCGATGCAGGTCGTGCAAGGCGTGTAGCACCCTGCTGGCGAGCGCTTGGCAAGATCCGCGAGTAGCGCGATTGCATCGGTGTTGTCCGGGTTCACGGGCGTCGAGCATCCACACACGATGCCGGCCGACGCCGTGCCAGTACACGGGTGGCGTTGTGTGGGATCGCAAGCCTTGGCCTGCTTCAACGCGTCCGCGTATTGCTGCTGCAGATCAGTGCATTGATCCGCGCAAGCAATCTGGGTGCACTCGATGCTGCCATCAGACTGACAAGTGCAAGTGTTGCAGTCGTTCTTGAAGGTGTCTCCGGGTTGATAGAACTTGCCACCGAATTGACAGTGCACCGCGCAGTCGACCAGCGTGCAGCCAACGGATCCTGATTGGCAAAAGCAGCTGTTGCAGCCGTCCGTGTCCGGGAAACGCGCACCGTCCGGGTAGGTCTTTCCGTCGTAAACGCAGCTACCTGCCGCTCCCGAGCCGGCACTGCCAGCCGAAGCAGCGCTCCCGCTCGCACCACCCGAGTCACTGCCAGCGACCGCAGCAGCTCCAGCAGATCCGGGAGAAATCGAAACCGTGCCCCCACAAGCGACGACCCCCGGGGCAGTCAGCGCAACCAAAAACCAAGCAACGTGAATCGCACGCATCACGCCCCCTCAGGGTTTCAACCCATCAACATGAACCAAAGAACCGAACGCGAGCCGCTCAACACCCAGCATCTCACCGCCGCCGCGATGAGAGTGATGCTTGGTGGGGTTCGCGTCAAATCACGCTAGCTAGGGTGAGAGCCAGTGCGCGATCTCCGGGTACTTCTCCAGCGCATCTTTGCCGTACGCCTGTGCAAATTGCTCGATTGCAGTTGCGTATGCATTCGCCATCGCCCCAACGGGTTCTGCCCACGTCTTTAACGCGGCCGTAGCGGCAATTGGTGAGGCGGGAATGCGCGGCACGTCGCTGCGCGGCGGCCCCGAATCCAGCACTGCAGACACGGATCCGATGCCCGCCGTCGCGCGCGCGGCAACTGCTGGGGAATACACCTCCCCTGGTTGACCAAAGCGTTCGGCAAGCAACGCGAGGATCGAGGTGTGGTCGAGGTTCTGGTGCTTGGCGACGCCACGCTGAACCAATGGAGATGCGACGATGGTCGGGACGCGCACACCGGTGGTTTCGAAGGCTGGATAGTTGGCTCCAGGCGGTGGCGGGCAGCGGACGGGAAGCGGCGGCACGTGATCATGAAACCCACCATGCTCGTCGTATGTGAGAATCATTACGGTGCGCTGCCAACGGCCCGGGTTCGAAGTCAGCGCCTCGTACACTTGGCGCACGAAAGCTTCGCCGAACGACATCGGCAAGGGGGGATGATTGTCGCAGGCATGCCCGCTAAGGTGCACTGGCGAATCGTCGTAGTCCGGCTCGACCACGATTACCTGCGGCCGCGTCGCATCCGGTTCGTGAACGAAATCGAACGACAGCTGAGGCAGCCGACGGAAGCTATCCGACAGCAGATCCGGCCACATTTTGGGCATCAACGTGAAGAATGACAGACCGGCCGAATACACGCGCCAGCGCACCTGATGCGCATCGAGCCATTGGAAGAGCGTATCCTGATTGGGCAGCAACCCGGAAGCGGTGATGTCTCGCTCCGTGAATCCGCTGAAGGCCATCAACCGGTTGGGTTGAGTCGACGTCGGGATCGGCGCAAACCAGCGATCACACACCGCGTACTCCCGAGCCAAAAAAGCGGTCGTCGGCAGAGCGGCAGGGGTGAGCAGGCCCATCACCGGCGGATTGTGGACGCCCGTGGTGCCGGTCGCCTTTTCGTAGGCTCTGACGAAGCCAGTCATTGTCGGACCGCCGGTCACGGGGGACGACGCGAGCTGCATGGCAACGAAATCCCGCTCGTGTGGCAGGTCATTGGTGAATGGCCCATCGTTCATGGGAAAAGGGAAAACCAACGTGCCATCGCCTGCCGGGTTGGCGAAGTTCGGATCGAGCAACGATTTGACGCCATCGATGTCCGCGCGACCGCCAAACTGCGACTGACACAGCGTTCCGAGGAGATGGTCGAACGAACGGTTCTCCATCATGACGATCACGATCGTGTCCACGCGATCGTGCAGCTCTTGTCTATTCATGGCGCTTCCTTGCCGCAGGCGGCGACCAACTGAATGCCCAGATTGAGCGGAATCGACCGGGTACCGCACGTTTCCCCGTCCAGAAGCGTGAGCGAGAGCGCCCACTCGCCCGACACCGGCTTCCCCCTGAACGCCGACGACGTTTCACCCGGCGCCAGATCGAGTCGCACGCCGGCGTGCTCGATCTGATAGCGATGCCGATCTTCGGTGAGCGTGGTCACATCACCCACGACGGCGTGCGCGCTCCACGCATCCGACGGGGCAAGCGCGACAACAGCCAAGGTGCGCTCGGTGCAACTCGCAGGATGAGCCGGATCGGCGACTGAATTGCCAATCGCTAGCGTGCGACCCGCCAGCAACTCGACGTCATTGTCGCGTGCGGCAGATCCCCAAAGGTTTTTGACTTCAAGGTGGTAGCGCGCGCTCGCCGTGGGCACGACCGACGCACTGCCCTTGGCAGGCACCTTGCCCGGAGTGGGTTGTTCCGGGGTTGCGCTGATCGTTCCGGCCTTCGAGGCGCTCCAGTCGAGCGTGACCTGATCGCCGGCGCAGATTCGATTCGGCGCGACGTGAAAGCTGTAGATGGCCGGCGCACAGCTCGAGCACATCAAGGCCAGCAGCAGGCAACTGGCTGGAGCGACTCTCGTCGACGCAGCTGAGTGGGGTTTGCGCATTCGATAGCTATCGTCGCCCGTCGAGCGCGAAGATCGCTATGGGTATTGTTTCTCGTCCCCGAACGCGAGGAGCGCCCGCAGCTCGCCCGCAGCTCGCCCCCTCGACCGAGCTGCGGGCGTTCGCGCATTCAGACTGAATCAGGCGCGGCGACGGCGACGGCCGAGCACAATCCCGAGCGCGGCCAGTGCGCCAAGCGCTGCAATGCCACCTCCGCCCTGCGTGGGCGGGGCGAAGGAGCATTTGACCTCGTTCTTCGTGCCGTCGGTCTTGTTGGTGACGGTCGCCACCGCGTGCGCGGTCACGTCGATGTTGAAAGAGAATTCACTCGCAAGCTGGTCCGCGCAGGCCTGCAGATCGCTCGCGCCGATGTACTGACCGTCACAGAAAAGCGCGCCTCCCTTGTCCTTGCAGGTGGTGTTGCAGGTGTTCACCGTCTCGGTTTGACAGTCCTCGTAGTTATCGGTTTGACAGCTGAGCACGCACTCGCGATTCACTTCTTCCTTGCACTCATTCTCGACCACGCTGAGACACTTGGTCTCACAGTCGGTAGTTTGATCGCTCGTGCTGCTACTCTCACACTGGACGTTGCAGTCGTGCCCGCAGTTCTGATGACATTTGCCATGCTCGCCTCCGAAGTGACCTTTGGAGACCGCGCTCGACGTGCAACTGTCCGTGCACTCACTGACACACACGTCGTGTGAGCTCTTCGTGCTGATGGTCTCGCATTCTTTGGTGCAAGACTCACTGTGCGTCTTCTGGCAGCTGGTCACGTCGGAGACCGTGCAGCTCTGACCGCACATTTCGTAGGTCTTCTGTGCACAAACCTGTTCGACGGACGTCGTGGTACAGGTCGTTTCGCACTCTTGAACCGGCTTGAATTCGCAGTGGGAATCCACGGTCAGGTACACGCCACCGCATCGATCGAGCGCCTTCGCGTGCGCCACCTCGGGCGCGATCAAAACACTCGAGACCAGAGCAATCGCAGACAAGGCGGACGTGATTCGAACACTCATGGTAAGACTCCCTAGGATGCATCACCGCGAGTCAGTTCGCGGGTTGAGGCGAGTCTCTGCAGCTAGCGTACCAGCGGGCGCCAGCACGCGGCGCGAGACGCTCAGCAACTGCAATATTGTCAGCGCCGACTGTTATTGAAGGCGGAATTCGACGCAGCCCAGCAAGCGCGCCTCAGTCCACACGTTGCGTCGCGCGGCCACGATCGCGGCCGACTGTCACGGGCAAAGCGTCACAGCCACCTGCCGGTCCCGGTGCTTTGTCGGCTCAACGCCGTACCGCCTCTGCTAGCGTCGGCTCATGCTCGATTTCGGCACCTACCCGACGCCAGTCGAGTGCCTCGAGCAGCTCTCGACCCCGAGCACTGCTCTGTGGGTCAAACGCGATGATTTGACGAATTCGCAATACGGCGGCAGCAAAGTTCGAAAGCTCGGGCCGCTGCTCGAAGACGCCAAGCGTCGCGGCGCGACGCGCCTCGTGACGCTTGGCGCTATCGGCAGCCATCATGTGCTAGCCACCGGAGTCTTCGGTAAACGCGCCGGTTTCTCGGTGGAAGCGGTCGTCATGCCGCAGCCGCAGTCCCGCCATGTGCTGCAAACCGCGCGCGCGAGCATCGGTCAAGGCGTTCGCATGATCCCCGCAACGTCATACCGAGAGGCCACGCGACAGCTGGCAATTTGCGTGGAGCAGGGAGCCTATGCCATCCCAACGGGTGGTTCGAACGCCCTCGGCACGCTGGGGCTGCTGACGGCGGCCACAGAGCTCGAGGTCCAGATCCATGCCGGCCTGCTGCCGGAGCCGAATCTGATCGTGGTCGCGTTGGGCTCGGGAGGCACCGCGGCCGGACTCTGCGCTGGGCTCGTCCGTACCAGACTTCGGACGCGGGTCTTGGCGATTGCAGTCGCCGAACCGGTGAAGGTCTTCTCCGAGCGAGCGCACGCCCTCGCCTACGAATTGCTAGACCCCTCGTTGCGAGGACACTTCGACGCACGGCTGGAAGTCGACCGAAGCTATTTGGGTGAAGGCTACGGATTGCCAACGCCGAAGAGTGTGCGCGCTGCGCACGAGGCCGCTCGGGTCGGTCTCGCGCTCGACGACACTTATACTGCCAAAGCATTTGCCGCAGCGCTGGACCGTGTTGCACTCGGGCAAGAGCAGACGGTGCTATTTTGGAACACGCTTTCCAGCGCGAGTCTCGAGCCCCTACTGGCAGATGCACCCAAAGAGCACGATCTCGCGCCAGAGATTCGGCAACTGGCGAGAGCCTAGAAGACCTCTTGATGGAAACGCAAATCGAGGCGCTGGCAGCTCGCTGACAACTTACGACCCAGACCCGGTGGGCCACAGAAGAAAACGTCCACGGGGTCCGGTGCATGTCGCGCCGCGATCGCTGCCAGCTCGACGTCGAAGTCCGGCGCGCCCACCCGCGTCTGCGTGCGCAGACCGGTCACCCAATCCGGCTTACCAATTTCATGCGATAGGTTGCGCGCGAGATTCAGCGCCAATGCCGCCGCATTGCCACGTCCACCCGTCATCCAAATTTGGATGTCGACGAGTTGTCGATGATCGGTTTGCTCCACCTTCAACAGCAGCTCGGCGAACCATTCGAATGATCGCGAGTCACGGTTGAGCCAGAAGAAGTACAGCTTTTCTAGCTGACTTTCGCCGGCATAGGCACGCGCGACCATGCTCTCCAGCACGCTGGCAAAAGGCGTCACGCCGATCCCCGCGCCGACCAACACGGCGTGGCGCGCGCCAAAGATGCTGCGCGTCGGCGTACCGAAAGGGCCGTCGACGTTGACCACGACCTCTTCCAACGCGTCACGGTCGTCAGCCATTTGGCGCAATGCGCGTGTCCAGTCACCCTCGGTACGAATGTGGAAGCACAATCGCTCCGCGCCGGGTGCGCTGCTGATCGTGAACGGATGCCACTCGAAACGAGCCAGGTGCGGAATGCGCAGAAACGCGTAGTCGCCGGGGCGTTGCACGAAGCCGGGCGGGCGCTCGAGCTCGACGCGCGTGACTCCCGAGCTCAGCCCCGCTAGCGCCAGCATGCGGGTGTCGTGCACGCGGCGACGCTGACGGAGCAGCCATTCGAAGGCGAACGCGAGCAGCGGCAAGAGCGCGAACTTGTAGAAACGCGGACCGTGGCTCAGAGCCAACGCGAACCAGGCAATGTACGCAAAGTGCGTGTAGTAGAAGAGCTCGAAACGCCCACTCTTCCGCACCCGCCTCCGCGAAAAACCCCACATGACACCGGATACGAGCAGCAACGAAGATCCGGTGCGCCCTGCGGAAGTCCCGGTGATGGAGGCCCAGATGCCGCCATGCTGCGAGTAGTTCACGAAGTGCGCGGCCGAATGGATCAGACCGAGCACGAACAGACCAACCCCCAACACGCGGTGAATCAGCAGCGCATCATCCAGGGGTAGGAAGCGACCCACTGGAGTGAGCCGCGCCCAGTTCCAGATGCGGCGCATCACCGGCACCAATACCAGCGCCCCGTCCAAATTGAGGCAGCCGCCCGCGCCATGCGCCAACATCAGCCACGCGCCCTGCCCCTGGTAGCGCAGCGCGCTGCTCACGAACAACGCCACGTTGGCGACTGCCACGAGCCCGAAGAAGACCAGCAACGAAGTGCGGTTTTCCGCGAGCCGCTGCAGCTGCACCCGCCAACCAGCGAGCGGTTTCTGCAGATTCGGCCCCTCACCCTCCGGAAAGAGCCAGCTCGCCTCGTTCTTCGAGAGCAGCTCGAGGAGTTTGGGATCGCCGGCCGTCACTCGTTCGAACTCTTCGAAACAGAGACTCTGGCTGCCGTCATCATCGGCGGTCGAGAGCAGCAAATGCGTGAGCTCCTCGACCCGTGATTCGCGCCGCCGCGTCGAGTGCACGCCGGATGCTTCCGAGCCGGCCTCTTCGTCGAGATTCATGGCGATCATGCGCCGAATTTCTTCCGGCTCGATCCGCCCGTTGCCGTCCAAATCGTGAATCTGGAAGGCAAGCCGGAGCTTGTCACGCGCGCTGCCGAAGACGAGCCGCCGTACGGCGGCCATGAACTCCTCACGGCTGACTCGACCGTCGCCGTCGCGATCCAAAATTGCCAGGATGCGCTGAGCCAAAAATTCGCTGCGAATGCGCAGGGCGCGCTGCAGGTCGCTCGCGTCAATCAGCTGATCGGAGCCGGCATGACCGCTGAAAGCACGCGATAGCGCCTCCAGCAAGGCTGGGTCGAGTGAGCGCGCCGGCCGCGAAGACGGCGGCACGCCGAGCTGATCGTACATGCGAGAAGCCTGGGTCACTGCCCTCTGAACGTTACGACCCGGAGCATGCCGATCAATGAGTATTATGCCAAGCCCGATTTCCTGCTCCGTCAGGCTGTCTCGGCGCTGCGCGCTAGTCGCTGGTTCGCTGCAGGTACAGCTCCTCCCAATCGAGCTCCTCTTCGATGCGTTGAAAGGCGTGGTCGCCAATCGTGCCGGCCGCGCGTAGCGCCAGCAGCCGGCTGCGCTCGGCCGAGGTCGCGGCTCGCAGCGCGTGGCCGTCCACCATGCGACTTTCGCGGCTGATTGCCTCGGAGTCCTCGTCGCGCGTGGTCTGAGGCGCTTCGCCGTCAGAGGTCTCGACGCGTGCCAGCATCAGCTCGTAGCGGCGACGATGCACCTCCGTTGCCTCGCTCGAGGGAACGCTGCCGATCGCGGTCAGCGCTGCGCGCAGCGTCTCGACGCGCCCCAGGCGCACCTCGCGCTCGACGGCGCCGTCATCCTCGAGACGTAGCCAACCCATCAGCGGCCGCAAGGTCATTCCTTGCACCACGAGCGTTCCCAGCACGACCGAAAACGAAATGAACACCACCAAGTCGCGATACGGAAACGGCTGCCCGTCGCTGCCCATCGTTGGTAGGGCCAGAGCTGCCGCGAGAGTCACGATGCCGCGCATTCCGCACCAGCCGACCACAGCGGCTGCGCGTTTGGACAAGCGCGGGGCGCGCCGAGCATGCGCCGCAGACTTCGCCCCCTCGCGGCACCACCAACGATCGAACGACGCGGCACCCGCAACGTAGGCGACTCGGGCCAGCATGGTCGCGCAGCACACGGCCACAGCGACCCCCGCATACGTGACCAATGTCTGGCTGTCGATCCGGCGCAAAATGCCTTTCAGCTGAAAGCCGACCAGAATGAACGCCAGCACGTTCAACACGAACACCGCAAACTCCCAGACCGCGTAAGACGGAATTCGGATGCGCGCCGGAATCAACCCACCCGTGCGACGAGCGACGGCCATCGCGAACACGACCATCGTTAGAATGCCTGAGAGGTGTAAGCGCTCCGCGAGCAGCCAGACCCCGAACGTGCCGCAAAATTGCACGACCACGGCGATATCCACGTCTTTGATGCCGGCGGTGAGCCTGGCCATGGCGTGCGAGAGCACGAGCCCCAAGAGACCGCTGCCGATAGTCACGGTGAACAGTAGTGGGATGGCGTGCGCCGGAGTCAACGCGCCGGCGAGCGCAGCGCCGAGCGCCAGGCGATAGATCAGCAGCGAGCTCGCGTCATTGAATAGGCTTTCACCCTCGAGGATAACGAGCAGCTGATGCGGCGGATGCAGCTGCTTCAACACCGCAGTCGCCGCCGCGGCGTCGGGCGGCGCGACGATCGCGCCGAGTGCTATCGCGACTGCCCAGGGCATGGTCGGCACCAATAAGCGCGCGGTGACTGCCACGACGAGCACCGTCAACGCGACTGCGCCGAGCGCGAGGCCCGCGACCGAGCGCCAATTCGAGCGCAGATCACGCTGCGAAGAATCGAAGGCTGCATCCAGCAGCACGGGTGCAACGAACAACGCGAGCGCTAGATCCGGCTCCAATACCAAAGTCGGAGTGCCTGGGATGAGCGCCAGCGCGGCGCCTGCGAGCGCCACTAGCGCCGGGTACGGAGTGCCAATCCGTCGCGAGAGCGCCGTGAGCCCTGCGCCTGCCAGTAGCAGCGCGATGATGATCTCGAATACTTCCATGGCGGCCTTCCGAATTTGGCAAAGACTTCCGCAGGTTTCTCAGTCGTGCGCGCGGGGCTTGCGGCGGTTGGGTCCGCGCGGACCAGCGAGGCCGAGCGCGATGCCCTCGATCACACTTTCGAGCCCGCGCTCGAACGTCACGTCGGACGACGGATGCGTCGCGTCGCTCACGACCTTTGCAATCATCGGGAAACGCCCGGTTTCGATCATGCGCTGCAAGTAGGGCCAGCTGGCAGCCTGAAAATCACCCTCGTTTAGGCCGCTTTCATGCTCGGCGCGCAGGCTCGCCGTCTCGGTCTTGATCGCGCCCACGACGTAAGCGGTCACTGTTCGATACGCCTGCAACGCGTCATCGATGTGCTCGAAGGCGCTTTGGTTGCAAAGCGCGGCCAGCGACTGCTCGTAGTGCTCGAGGGCATGCGGGCCAAGGTGCGGTCTTCGCCCCAGAAGATCCACGAACCAGGGATGCTTCTTCGCTGCTTGCCGGGTGTGCTCGGCAATCGAGCGCAAGGTGCCCCGCCAATCGCCGCTCGCTAAGTCCTTGACTGCAATCTCACCGTAAACGGCGTCGACCATCAGCTCGAGGAGGCCTTCTTTGGTCGAGGTGTAGGTGTATAGCCGCATCGGACCCGCGTTGAGCTTCGCAGCGACTTTGCGCAACGAGACTTCGGCGAGCCCCTCCTTGTCGGCGATGGCGATCGCCGCGCGCACGATGCGCTCGCGACTGAGCGGCCCGGGAGCGGGACGTTGCGCCGGCTCGGAGCGCTCCCAGACGAGCTCGGAGGGCTGAGCGGGCGCGGGCGATTTGCGACGCTGCGGCATGACGCGAGTTGTCCACGGACCCGCCTCCTTGACAAGGCGCATCGACCGATACACTGTATCGCAATGTACAATGTATCTGAGATAAAAGAGGTCTCTTCGACCTCTGTTCTGGTGGTCGGCGGCAGTTTGGTCGGGCTGTCGGCGGCGATGTTCCTGGCTCAACGAGGGGTCCCGACCTTGCTCCTGGAGCCGCACCTCGGAAGCCATCGCCATCCGCGCGCCATCGGCTACACCGCGCGCACGATGGAGCTGTTTCGCGGCGCGGGCATTGCGGAGCAGATCCCTGAGGCGCCGCGAGATTTCCGTTTGCGGCGCTGCAAAGTCGAGAGCCTCGCCGGAGAGTGGTTCGAGGCGAGCGATTGGACGCCGAAGGCCGCAGACGCCCCGCGCGGTGTGGTCGCCGAGGAATGCTCACCGCACACCGGTGCAGCGATCGCACAAGATCGACTGGAGCCCATCCTTCGCGAGCGAGCGCGGGCGCTGGGCGCTGATTTGCGCTTGGGCAGCGAGCTATTGCGGTTCGAACAGGACGCAGACGGTGTGACGGCCTGGGTGCGCGAGAAAGCGAGCGGGCGCGGGTACACCGTCCGCGCCGCGTACCTGATCGCTGCAGATGGCAGCAAGAGCTCCGTGCGCGAAGCGCTCGGGATCGGGCGAAGTGGCCCAGGCCATCTGCGGACGATGCGGAGCGTGCTATTTCGCGCCCCGCTCGAGCAATACCTGGCGAAAGGCATTTCCCAATTCGAGATTGAACAAGCCAATTTCAAGGCGTTCCTGACGACCTACGGCGATGGTCGCTGGGTGCTCATGTTCATGGACGACCTGGAGCGCGACGAGGCCACGCTGCGCGCAGCCATCGAGCGGGCGATCGGGCGCAGCGATCTGCCCATTGAGATCCTGACCACTGGGCGTTGGGAACTGAGCGCGCTGATCACGGACCAATTCTCGGCGGGTCGCGTGTTCCTTGCGGGCGATGCAGCGCATACGCTGCCGCCGACGCGCGGTGGCTTCGGAGCCAACACCGGCATTCACGATGTGCACAACCTCGCGTGGAAGCTCGCAGCGGTGCTCTCGGGCAGCTCATCACCCAAGCTGCTCGATACGTATCACGCGGAGCGCCATCCCGTCGCCTGGACTCGGCTCGAGCAGACCTTCGCGCGGCCGGACTACGCGGCGTTCGGAGCCGGATTCGCCGCGAACGTTGCGCTCCTCGACGATGACGCGATGGAGTTCGGGCAGCTGTATCGCTCCGCTGCCGTGCTCGGTATTACCGCCGAGCTGCCGCTCGCCGCGCGCCCCTCGGCCTGGGTGGGTCAACCGGGAACGCGCGCCCCCCACGTCAGGCTCGAACAGAACGGAGAGCGGCGGACCACGCTCGACTGGTTCGGACGCGGCTGGGTGTTGGTGAGTCTGGATGAGCGCTGGCAAAGTGCCGTCGCCAGCGTGGGCCAACAGTCGGGCATCCCGCTCAGCGGCATAGCGGTCGAAGCGGACGACCGCGAAGCGGTTCGGCAGGCGTTCGGCCTCGGTGCTAGTGGCGCTTCGCTCGTTCGTCCGGACGGCTTCGTTGCTTGGCGCGCCCAAGAAATCCCAGAAAATCCGCAGGCAACGCTAGCTGAAGCGCTACGCGCGGGTTCGTGCGCGAATTGAGGCCGAGCGTGCTGGCAGCGCGCCCGGTTTCCGTACTATCCAACCAGCATGCGGATGTTGGCGCAGCGAGCAGTGCTGGCGTTCCTCGCGGTTCTGACCGGAGTCTGTCCGAGCAGCGCGCAGAACGGCGCGAGCTCCGCGAGAGCGACGGATACGCTTAGCTACCCGCGCACTGACCGACTGGAGCGCGACGACCAACTGGCCGTGATCGGCGACGTTCAACGCACCTCGTTTTGGGGTCGGCTGGTGCTGGCCGAAACCAATCTCGCCGAACAGCACTGGTTGTTGAACGATCTGGCAAAGCAGCGGTTTCGCGGGCTGATCTTGCTCGGGGACATGGTATTTTCATCGGGCGACGACAACTGGGCCTACTTCGACCAGCTGCTTTCGCCGCTCCGGCGTGAGCCGGCTGTGCCTGGCTCTGAGCCACGGAACCGCTGGTTTTTCCCGGTGATGGGCAACCACGACTACATGGGCAACCGCACGCGCGTGACCCAATACCTGAACCAGCGCTTCCCGGGGTTCATCACGCGCACACACTACGCTTTCGATTGGCATCACTTGAGGATGATCGTGCTCGACGGCAACCGCAGCAAACTGTGCGACAGTCCGGGGTTCGGTGCGCACGCGTGTGAAGCGGAGTGGCAAGCGCAGCTCGCTTGGCTACGCGCTGAATTGAAGAAGGTCGACCAAGCGCCAGCCAACGAGCAATACGGTGCGCTGTTGTTCCTGCACCAGTCACCGTATACGCAGAGTCCCTTGGTCGCAGGCGATCAGGCTGACGCGCGTGACTTTGCCAAGGAGTTGTACGACAGCCAGCGTGGACTCGCGTTGATTTCGGCGCATGCGCACGGCTTCGAGCGCTATGCCTTTCGACGCGATACAGCCGATCCGCGACCGGCCAAGGTGTTCATCATTTCAGCCGGGGGCGGCGGACCGCGCCCGCATTGGCGACGCTCGGGAGCAGAGCCAGATTTGTCGAAGCTGCCCTGGCCGCGACCGTTCAACTACCTCTTGTTGCGCCAGGACGCGACCGCAGTGCACATCGACGTGCGGGGGCTCGAAAAGGGAAAGCAGACGGTCGTACCGCTGACGGACGAGCAGGTGACCTTGCCGTTTCGGTGAGTGCTGCTGAGAATCGCTCAAGACTTCGGGCACACAGGAATGGGCACGACTGGCTTCGGCGGTTCCTCGACCGCCGCATCGTGTGTCTTCATCCAGTACTTTCCCGGAACTTTCGCGAACAGCGCGGACGCCTCGAAGTGATGACAGCTGGCGCACTGCCGCCCCTCGACAGTGACTTTCATGTCCACTCTCGTGTCTGGCCGAAACGTGTCCGGCACGATGCAATTCGGGTAACGCACCGAGAGCTGCTTGCTGACCGCGCCCAGGCCGGCGTCAGTGCGCGAGTAACCCTCGTCCTCCAGCCGAAAACGGTACTCACACGGGTCAGCTCGGTAGCAAACCGAACCAGGAACGACCGTGCCTTGAATGCGCACCTCGCGATCGTAAATTGGGTGCGCGGCGAAGTCGGAGACCGAGAGCGCATACACAGGATCTGAACGATGGAAGCTGAATACGACTGCAAGAATAGCGGCACTGAGCACCACCGTGCCCACGAGTAGCTTTCGACTCATGCGCGGGGCATAAGCACTTCTCGTTCCAACCAGAAAACTTCGCGAGTCTTCGCCACTGCGACTCACATTCGGGGGTATCACCCCACGTCAACGCGTCGATGGTTGTGGCCGTGCGCCCTCGGTCAGCGAAGACCGCGGTACGCCACGCCGACCACCGCACCCAGCGCGATCAGCCAAGTCGAGTTCAGTTTGAAGCGCAGCAGCAGCACTGCGCTAACGACGGCCAGAGCCACGCTCGGCAGATCGACCAGCGCGGCTCGGCAAAGTTGGAACGTGACGACCGCCATCAGCGCGAGCGACGCGACGTTCACGCCATCCAAAACAGCACCCAGCGCTGCAGAACGCCGGATTTTAGGCAAAAGCAAGGAGCTTATCGCCACGAACACGAACGCGGGCAAAAATATTCCGAGGGTCGCGCAAACTGCGCCCGCCGGCCCAGCGAGCAGGTAACCAATGAACGTTGCCGTAGTGAACACCGGGCCTGGGGTGACTTGACCAACGGCGATCGCGTCGAGCAATTGCGCTTCACTCAACCAATGCCGGTGCTCGACGAAGTCGCTACGCAAGAAAGCCAACAGCACGTAGCCACTGCCGAACAAGACCGAGCCGATTTTGGCGAAGACCAAGAACAGCGCCGGCAAACTGAACGGCGCAACGACGACCTTCGCGGAACCGGCGGCCATCGCACCGGAAGCCGCACCGCCGAACAACAACGGCGGAGCTGAAATTCGTTGCCGAATCACCCACTCGGCCAATCCGGCGAAAGCGAGGCAAACCAGCTCGTTCACGCCCATCATCGCCGCGACCAAGCACGACAGACCAATCACCCGGAGCGAGCGATTCTTGACCGCTTTGGGCGCCAAGCCGAGCAAAGCTTGCATGACGACCGCGATCATCACCGGCTTGATGCCATACAGGAGCCCGCGCATGCTCGGCTGAGCTCCGTAGTGGACGTACGCCCAGCCCAGCGCGCCGGTCATCGCGGCCGCCGGCAGGATGAAGGCGCTGCCAGCGACGAGCAGCCCGCGAAAGCCTGCACGCTGTTGACCAATGTGAATCGCGAGCTCGGTCGAGTTCGGTCCGGGGATCAAGTTGGTCAACCCGAGAAGGTCCAGGAACTCGGAGTGCGTCAGCCAACGACGACGGCGCACGACTTCGTCCTCCATCATCGCGATGTGCGCGGCCGGGCCGCCAAAGGCCGTCAGGCCCAGACGCAAGAACAGCGCCGAAAGCTCGCGGAGCGCGTGCGGCTCGGGCGCGACCGCGCTCGAACTTAACTCCGGCGGGTGATTCTCCCCAGGCATGGGCGCGCTACCCTAGCGCACTTATGCCCGCGTTCAGCACTTCACGAACTTTTCTCGTCAATGTTTCGGGCGTGAACGGCTTTTGCAGGAACGCCATCTCACTCTCGAGGATGCCGTGGCGCACCACGCTGTCGTCGGTGTAGCCGGACATATACAGCACCTTCATGGCGGGGCGCACCAACACCGCCCGCTTGGCGAGTTCGGCGCCGCTCATGTTCGGCATGACCACGTCTGTGAGCAATAGGTGGATCGGCTCCACGTGCGCGTCGCACAGCAATAGAGCTTCAGCGGCGTGCCGCGCTACGATCACGCGGTAACCGCTGCGCTTGAGGATTGCGTGCGCCACCGCGCGCACTTGCTCTTGATCCTCGACCAGCAGGATCGTCTCCGTACCTCGGGTGGCTGGCGTGAGCACCGGCATTCCTGCCTCGAGCTCGGCGTCGACGACCGGGAAATAGACTTTGAACGTGGTGCCTTTGCCGGGCTCACTGTAGACCCACACGCTGCCGCCCGATTGTTGCGCGATGCCGAACACCGTGGAAAGGCCGAGCCCAGTGCCCTTACCAACCGCCTTGGTCGTGAAAAACGGCTCGAAAATGCGGGCTTGAGTTGCCCGATCCATGCCCACGCCCGTGTCGCTGACGGCGAGCATGACGTGCGGCCCGGGAGTGGCTCCTGGGTGCACGCGCGCATACTCGGCGTCCAGATGCACATTGCCGGTTTCGATCGTGAGCTTGCCTCCGATGGGCATGGCGTCACGCGCGTTGACGACCAAGTTCATGATCACTTGCTCGACGTTGTTGCGATCGGCGAGCACTCGACCCAAGTGGTTACCGCGCAACGACACGAGCTCGATGTCCTCGCCCAAGATGCGCGTGACCATGCGATCGACCGAAGAGACGACCTCGTTCAAGTCCAGCACCTTGGCCGCGACCACCTGCTGGCGGCTGAACACGAGCAACTGCCTCGTGAGTTCGGCTGCCCGCAAGGCGGCTTTGCGAACTTCGCCCACGTCTGCAAGCATTGGGTCCGGAGGCTTGAGCTCAGCCACGATCAGATCGCTGTAACTCAGGATCACGGAGAGGATGTTGTTGAAGTCGTGCGCGATGCCGCCCGCCAAGCGACCCACCGCCTCCATTTTCTGCGCTTGCCGCAGCTGCTCTTCAGTACTGCGCAAGGCCTCTTCCGCCTTGCGCTGATCGCTCAAATCACGAGCGGTCTTGGAGACGCCGATTACCTTGCCCGAGGCGTCCAAGATCGGCGCTAGCGAGATCGCGACCGAGACTACGCTGCCGTCCTTGCGCATGCGCACGGTCTCGTATTGTTCGATGCGCGCACCGCTGGTCACGCGGACGAACAACTCGCGCTCTTCAGTCAAGCGCTCGGAATGGATCAGCGTGGAGATCGGCTGCCCGACGGCTTCAGCCGCCGTATAGCCGAACAGGCTTTCGGCCGCGTGATTCCAGCTGGTGATGATGCCGTCGAGCCGGTTGCTCACGACCGCGTCATTGGACGTCTGCACGATGGCGGCCAAGAGCGAGCGCATTTCCTCGGCCTCGCGACGCGCCGTCACGTCACTGATCACCGTAAACCGGGCGCGGCGCCCGCCGAACGACAGCGGGCGCGAGGCGAACTCGGCAAAAAACTCCGAACCATCTTTGCGACAGTGGCGAACGACGCCCACTGCATCGTCGTCGCCGATGGATGAAAGCGAGGGAGCGACGAGGTGCCGATCGGACGCGGCGCGCAGATCGGAGAGCTTCATGCGCAGCAACTCATCGTGCGAGTAGCCGTACAGTCGCGCCGCAGCGGCGTTGGCGGCGAGCACCTCGAGCGTCTCGAGCTCGAAGACGAAGAGCGGGATCGGGCTCGCGTCGAACAACAAGCGATGTGCAACCTCGGACTTCTGCAACGCCTCGTTGGCGCTCACGGCGGCGGCACGCGCGACACGCTCGGCCGCGAACGAGCGCGCGTTGGCGATCGCCAGCGCGGCGTGGTCGGCCAGATTCTGCACCAGATGCAGGTCCTGCTCGGTGTACGGATTTTCGGTACCCGCGCGCAGCAGCGACGCCGCGCCCACGACTTTGCCGCGGCAATACATCGGCACGACGATCACACTGCCAATATTCAGCCGGTCCAGGATCTCCCGATAGGGCACGGAGGTCACGTTCGCGTACTCCTCCCGTGTAATGCGAGGGATGAAGATCGGCTGCCCCGTCACCACCACGCGCCCCATCGCGCCTTCGCCGACGCTGTGTTGGTGGTTGGTGAGGAGCGTCTGCACCCAAGCGGTCACCTCGGGATCCGGATGATGAGCCACACCCACTTCGAGTTGGGTGCGGTCTTCGGTCAGGGCACGGATGGCGCAAAAGTCACCGATCACTTCGGCCAAGCGGCGCGCGATCACGTGCAGCAAGCGTTCGTAGTCGTCCGTGGCTTCGGAGAACTCGCGGGACGACTCAGCGAGCAAACTCAGGGCGACCTTGGTCGTCTCCTCGTCAGTCACGTCGCGACTGACCATCAGCACGCCATGATCGCGAGTACCGATGAAGCGCGTTTCGAACCAGCGAAAGCGGCCGTCGGTGAGCCGCGTGCGCTCACGCCGCACGACGGGCTCACCAGCGCGGGCCTTCGCGAGCGCTTCGCGTATCGGGGCTTCTGCCTCCGGGCTAACGAATTCGAACATGTCCTTTCCCAGATCGCGCTCGCGATCGATGCGAAAGGAACTTTGATTCAAAGAGGTGAGACGGTTATTGGCGTCGATGGTGAAGACGAAACCGGGCCAGACCGCAATCAGCGTCCGCCACTTGTCTTCTTCTGCCAGAACCCCGTCGCCTAGCATCCGTTAGCCCTTCCGCCGACGCCGACCCGTGCGTCCCGCGCGCGGAACCTACTCATGCCGCCGGAGACTAGCTTGTGCCGCGCAGCGCAGCCTAGTGCCCGCCCAATTTTTTTGTTGATGGTCAAGCTTTACGGCGAAACCGTCGTAGCCTTCGGCGTCGCGGGACGCTCCTGCCGGACGCGCTCTGGGGCAGTCGGACGAGCCGCGAGGTGCGTTGGGACACCTGCGGCCGCCCAACCTCCCTCGTTCGAGACGAGCTCGTCCAGATTGCAACGCGGGCGGCTAATGCCCGATCGCGGCCGTCTCGATGCCGAGCCGATCGACGAGGAAGCCCCAGAGATCTGCCCATTCCTCGATCTGCTTCGTGGTGGGCTTGCCCGCGCCGTGGCCAGCTTTGGTGTCGATGCGGATCAGGATCGGTGCCGACCCGGCCTGCGCGTGCTGTAAGGCTGCAGCGAACTTGTAGCTGTGCAGCGGCACCACGCGATCATCATGATCGGCGGTGTAGATCAGTGTGGCCGGGTACGCGGTACCTGGCTTGGTATTGTGGTACGGCGAATACGCGCGCAGCGCCGCGAACTCAGCGGCGTCCTTCGGCGAGCCATAGTCGGATTCCCACGCCCAACCGATCGTGAATTGGTTGAAGCGCAGCATGTCGAGTACGCCCACGCCGGGCAGCGCTGCTCCGAACAAGTCCGGCCGCTGCGTGATCACGGCGCCGACCAAGAGCCCACCGTTGCTGCGCCCTCCGATGGCGAGCTTGGACTTTTGAGTGTAACCGTGTTTGGTCAGGTACTCGGCGGCGCCGATGAAGTCATCGAACACGTTTTGCTTGTGCAACTTGGTGCCCGCTTCGTGCCACTCTTTGCCGAACTCTCCGCCGCCGCGCAAATTCGGAATCGCCAAGAGCCCACCAAGCTCCATCCACACCAGATTGGCCACGCTGAAGCTGGGCGTGAGCGGGATTTCGAAGCCACCGTAGCCGTACAGATAGGTCGGGACGTGGCCATCGAACGAAAGCCCTTTGCGCGCGGACAAGAACATTGGCACTTGGGTGCCGTCGGCACTCGAATACCAAACTTGCGTGGTCTCGTATTGCGATGGATCGAACGCGACCTGCGGACGTCGCCACAAGCTGGTTTTCCCGGTCTGAATCTCGAGCTTCCAGATCTCGGGGGGGACCGCAAAGCCCATGTACCAAAAGTATGTCTCTCGATCGCGACGCTTGCCCGAAAAGCCTCCCGCGCTGCCGATCCCGGGCAGCGGCAACTCGCGTTCGAGCGAGCCGTCGAGGCGGTGGATCGTGACCTTGGTGTGCGCGTTCTGGAGCCACGTGACGATCAAGCGCTCACCGACCACGCTCACCGATTCGATCGTGTCCGGCCCCTCGGGAATCAACTCACGCCAAGCCGCCTTCTCCGGCTTGCGCGCGTCGACGGCGATCACCCGTTTGCGCGAGGCCGAGTCGTCGGTCAAGAACCAGAGCGTGTCGCCGTCGTTGCCCAGAAAATTGAATTTGGCCGTAAAATCCGGCAAGAGTTCGATGGTTTTGCGAGCTGCCGCCGGCGCGCGCAAATCTTGAACGAAGATCGAATTCTTGGGGTCGGTGCCGATGTGGACGTGCAGCACCAACCAGCGGCCGTCCTCACTGACGTCCGCGCCGAAGCCCCACTCCTTGTGATCGGGTCGAGCATAGATCAGCGTGTCGGCTGACTGCGGCTGACCGAGCCGGTGGTAGTACACCTTTTGGTTGTAGTTCTGCCCGGTCAGTTCATCACCGGGCTTTGGCTCGTCGAAGCGCGAGTAGTAAAAGCCGTGATCGTCGTGGCTCCAGCTGGCGCCGCTGAATTTCACCCAGCGCAGCACGTCCGCGGTGTCGCTCGCGCTCGCGACATCGCGCACGCGCCACGTTTGCCAGTCGGAACCTGCGTCGGCCAGGCCGTAGGCCATGCGTTTGCCGTCGTTGCTGAACGCGTAGGAGGAGAGCGCCACCGTGCCGTCTTTCGAGAGCGCGTTCGGATCGAGCAGCTGTTTCCGTTCGTGCGCAGCTTCATCCTTCAGGCTGAGTGTGTAGAGCACGGATTGGTTTTGCAGGCCGTCGTTGTGACCCACGACGAGCCGCTCGCCTTCGATCGAGGGAGTTCCCCAGCGCTCATAGTTCCACAACTCGCGCAAGCGACGTTCGAGTGGCGCGCGCGCCCCGATCTTTGCGAATTGTTCTGCGGTCAAAGCGTTCTCGGCGTCGATCCACTGCCGGGTCTGCGCTGAATCCATGTCCTCGAGCCAGCGATAGGGATCGGCGACGGTCACGCCGTGATACAGGTCTCGTTGCTCACCGCGAGGCGCGTCCGGATAGCGCAGCCCTTGCGCAACCTGAGCGATTGCGGGGGCGGAGGGTGCGGACGGCGCTGGTGCCCGAGTCATACCGCCACCTGGCGTTGGCTGGCGAGCGGGCTGACAGCCCAAGAGCAGCGAGAAGAACCACGACCAATGCAGGGCAGACGGCAAACCGCGAGGCATGACACGACAAGACTCTATCAGCGTCCGTGGACAACGCCACGCCGGAGCCGCAGAGCCGCCCGAAACGTACAACCCGTCGCGGGTGCTAACCCGCGACGGGAACGCGAAAAGGCGCCTCCTGCTCAGTTGACGAAGAACTTCATGTGCTCCTGGCCACAACTCGCCACGACATCAATCGTGTGCCAACCGGTCGGCAACTTGTGGAGGAACTGCGTATTGAAGTTGTCATAAAAGGTCGCGTTACCAACCACGTTGCTCGTGTCGAACGCCCACTGAATCTTGTTCGTGCCGCCTGGACACGTGGCCGAGAAGCTCACCTTGAAGTAGTTACTATTGGAACCGCCGGAGATCGGATAGGCGATGTTGACTGGTGCATTGACCACGGCAGAGCTCGCTCCCGCTGCGAACAAGCCAACCAAGAGCGCACCGAGCATCGTTACTTTCTTCATGTTCGACTTCCTCCTTTTGCCGAGGTCTCCGTAACGCGAGCACCATCTCGCGGCCACCACAGACCTCGGCCCCATGCACCTCACGGTGCGAGCGCAGTCTTCCCGATTTCGGAGCTGCGCTGCAATGAGCAAATGTCCGAATGCGTGTGTCAGATTCGCGAAGCGCGTAATCCGCCACCGCCCTGTGTATGAGTCTAGCAACGCGTGCCTGGTACGTTTGGATGCCGAGCCAAGCGTCCGCGCACACACAGCGCGTGTCTGCGCAGGAACACGCGCCCCCGGAATCGGGCCGATTTAGCGACAAATCGCGCAATTTTGCGATCGGCACAGCGGATGCAGAGCGGCGCGCATGCGGCAATTCGCTTCGGTCCTGGGGATGGTAATTGCGATCTGGTTGTGGACGTCCACGGCGCGCGCCACGCGAGCTCCGCGCATCGAGGTGGCTTTCGCGATGGATGCCACGGGCTCGATGGGACCGTACATCGCGCAAGCGCGAGCCCGCATCGGGCAGATCGCGCAAAGCTTGGCCGAAGGCGAACCGAAACCGGACGTGCGTTTTGCGTTGGTTGCCTTTCGCGACAAAGGCGATGAGTTCGTGACGCGCGTGAAGCCATTCACGCCCAAGCTGGAAGAGATGAAAGCATACCTCGACGCCACCGAAGCGGGCGGCGGTGGCGACACCCCGGAGGCGGTGCTCGAAGGACTGAAAGCAGCCCTCGTGGAGCTGGCCTGGACACCGCGATCGAGCAAAGGCGACGAGAACGTGGTGCGACTGATATACCTCGTGGGTGATGCCCCGGCACATCACTACGACGACAGCCCGGATGAGTCGTGGCTTTCGCGCGAGGCGCGTCGTCGCGGCATCGTGCTGCACACCGTTGCCTGCGGCACCGACACCACCTTGGAAACGACCTTCGACGGCCTCGCTCGTCATACCGAAGGCCGCTTTTTCCGGCTGGATGACGCTGCCAGCCGTGTGGCACGCGCAGGCCTACCGGGACAGAGTTCGGGCCTGTCGGGCACCCTCACCGACACCACTCGCGCCTATTCGTCGTCGATTGGCGTGGACTACGCAAACGGCAGCGGCGAGAAGCTGACGGCAGAGCCGCTCACCGGCGTCGAGTCGCTCGCTGATCGTTCGGGATTGCTCGGTGCACACGTGCGCTGGGCGCGCACCGGCGCTGTCTGGAGCGCGCTCTGGAAGGCGCACGTCAGCGCGCTCCCCGCTACCGAGCAGCCACCCGTGCCGGCGATCGACTTTTCGAAGCAACAAGTGCTGGTGCTCGGCGGAAGTGACGTGGGCCTCGAGCTAGTCGGTGTCGAGCGTCAGGGCGCGCAACGCATCGCACGCGTGAAGCCAGGGGGCAGCCCGGGAGTCCGCTTCTTCGTCGTCGAGGTTGGTGGAAAGCAGTGAGCGCCATGACTAAACGTAGATCATTGGGCATTTTCCTAGGTCGACTGAGCGCTACGGCGCTGCTGCTCGAATGTGTGAGCGCGTGTAGCGCGGGCGACTCGCATGCCGGACCGCGCAAGGTGCGAGATCCGGTCGTAGTCGCGGCTGAGCGGGTCTCGCGAGAAAGCGCCGAATTCGTCAGCGTCGAACCGCCGACACTGGAGGCGCGCGATACGCGATCGGCGCCGCCCAACGGCGCGAGCACGCCGACGGCTGAGGCGGCGCGCCTGGTGTACTCGCATGTGAGCGCCGTGGTACGCGCGGGCAGCGTGCAGGTTCGCGTCGTCGATGTCGTCAGCAATGATGGCATCGGGCAAATCGACTTCAATTACAGCTTCCCGCTGCCGAGCGACGCGACCGTGAGCGAGCTCGCCTACTTCAGCAACGGCAAACGCATCCGCGCGAGCGCTCAAGAGAAGACCGAGGCCAAAGCCAATTTCGAACAAGCCAAGGCGCGTGGTGAGAGCGCCACGCTCAGCGAAAACACGGGCAATTCCCGGTTCAGCGTGGCCATGTCGCCGCTCGCGCCGGGCGAGTCGCGGCGCGTCGAGCTGAGCTACGTCCAGAGCGTGGAATCGTTTGGAGCCGAGCGCAGCTTTACGTTCCCGGCCGCGCATTCCGAGCGCCGAGGCGAACCGACGCTCGACTTCCAGGTCGACATCGAGGGCGAGGCCGAGCTGTCCCGCGTCGCCTCGCTGAACCATCCCGATGCGCGACTGGTCAAGCTCGATACGAACACCGAGCGCGTGCTGCTCAATCGCACCGCAAGTTCACTCGGTCAGGATTTGGTGGTGCGTTGGGCAGAGCGCGCCGAGCCGCTCGATCTTTCACTCCGCGCCATCGCTGGCAAAGCCGCAGAGCCGGGCTTTGCCCAAGTAGACTTCGCCTTCAACAGTGACACACTCGCTGCACGCGAACGAGCGCGAGACTTCGTGTTCGTGGTCGACACCTCGTTGTCCATGGCAGGTGAAGCGCTCGATCAAGCAAAGTCGTTGGTGCAGCGCTCCCTCGAGCATTTGACCGCGCAGGATCGGCTGGCCATGGTCGAATTCGACGATCAGCTCGCCAGCTGGGGCGCGCTCACCCCGGCCTCTGCGGAAGCCAAAAACAAGGCGCTCAGCGAACTGTCGGCCAAGCGCGCCGCCGGCTTCTCGAACATCGAAGCCGCGATCGATCGAGCGCGCGAGCTGACCCAGGACTCCGAGAACCCGGTGATTGTTCTGTTGACCGATGGCCAATCGACGGTTGGTGAGAAGCCGGACTTGCTTGCCCCAGCATCGAAGCCGAGCGACTTCGCACACACGCGGGTGTTCGTTGGTCTCGTGAACTACCCGTCACGACAACCGCAGCTGGAGCAGCTCTTTCCAAACGCCACCTTGCGCTTCTTGCCAGGCGGCGATGCCGGGCGCGAGCTGGTTCGCTCATTGGCTCAGCTCGTGGCCGCACCCGTGCTCGAAAACGTGCACGTCACGGTGGAAGGCATGACCGCAGACGATCGCTACGGCAAAGTCCCGGAACGACTCGCGCTCGGCGACCGCATCCACGTGCTCGGTCGTGCCAACGCCACGTTGCTCAAGGCAAGCGTGACCGCGACGCTCCATGGGGAGCCGGTGCAGCTCGAGAAGAGCGTGACTTTGAGCGACCGCGAGAGCGATCGGCAAAGTGTCCCGCGCGAGTGGGCGCGCACCAAGCTGTCAGCGCTCGAAGCCCGCTTCGTCGCTGAGCACAATCCCAAAGACCGCAGCGACGCTATCGAGCTGGCGAAGCAATTTGGGCTGGTTTCGACGTTCACGAGCTTGCTCGCGACGGACGGTTTGTCGCCCGATCGCGTTGCTTCTGGCGACCCCGAGCTGCGCATTCGCGCACCTCGCGGCACGGGCGCGGTGACCGCGATCCTGCCTTGGGGTGGGCAAGTCCAATGCAGCTACCATGAAGCCGAGGGCCTGTGGCTCGGCCGCTTCCTGGTGCCCCGGAGCGTGGCTGATTGCTTGTACAAGGTGATCGTCCTCACGACGACCCAAGGCAAGACCGAACGCCGAAGCAGCTTGTTCCTGCGCGTGGATAGCAAAGCGCCGCACTATCAGCTCGAGGCTCGCGCAGTCGAGAATGGCCTCGAGCTCACCGCAGTGCCCGAAGCGGAAGTATTCGATCGCACGGGCGACGCGATTCGCTTCGATCTCGTGGACGTGAAGAGCGTCAGCGTAGAAGTTGCGGGTATCGTCCATGCTCTAGCGCCCACGACCGCAGGCAAATGGACGGCGACCATCGCGCCCCTCGAAGTAGGCTCGCACAACGTACAACTGGTTGCCACGGACTATGCGCAGAACAGTGCACGCAGTGCGGCCCGCGTCGCCGTCTCCGAAGCAGGGCGACGGGTTCGCGTTTCGCGCGCAAAGTCCGCTCCCACAACCCCGAGTACGCCGAATCCGGCTCGCGCGGCAGCTTCTGCATCGGTAGCTCGGCAAACGGTCGAGGGAACGCGCTGCTGGTTCGGCAAGAGTGCGCTGCGCTCGAAGCTCCAGGCAGGTGAACAGCAAGTCGAACTGTTCGACGACATCCTACGTATCGACGGTCGCGAAGTCACGCCCTGCAACGGCTTGCCCGCCGCACACCCGATTGCAATTGCCAGCCGCGCTGACGACCTGCTCGTCGCATTCCGCGACGGGACTCGCAGCCTGTACCGCGCCGGTGCGTTCGAACCTGCCCTCGATCTGACGAAAACCGAGCTCACCGCGCTCGCTCCGCGCACGCGACTCCCCGACCCGAGCTCGATCACTGCGGGCGATCTTTCGTCGAGCCACATCTCTGCTCTGGCGAAGTATCAGGGCAAGCTCGTGGTGGGAACCTTCGACGGCGGCGCCTTCAACATCGACGCGCACGAGAACATCACGCAACTGAGCGGTGCACCGCGCTTCATCAATGCGCTATTGGCCGAGCCGAAGCAGCTTTGGGCGGCAAGCGCGACCGGCCTATTCCTGCTGGAGGATGGCGAATTCCGAGACATCCCGCTGGGCTTCGCGGCCTCGCACGTGAACGGCCTGACGCGCGCCAAGGACGGCACGCTGTGGCTCGCGACCAGCGACGGCTTGCTCGGTCTGCGCGATGGCCAATGGCACAAGTTGGACGAGCGCCAAGGCTTGCCGAGTCGGATCGCCTATGCGGTCAGCGAGAGCGCGGACGGCACATTATGGGTCGGGACGGCAGCGGGGGTCGCGCGCATCGCCAAGGATGGCACCACCACCTTCAGCGTCGACGATGGCTCACTGCCGCACCGCTGGGTGACCGCGCTCTCGACCGACCGCGACGGCGCGTACGTCGGCACCTATCAGGGCGGGATCACCCGCTTGGGTGCGCGTGGCGCGACGCGAGTTGCCGGCTCTGAAAGCCTTTGGATCAATCCGCACGGTCTTTTGCGGATCGGCCCGCGCTTGTACGCCGCGAGCATGGGCGCGGGGCTCGTTACCTTCGATCCAACTGGTAACGCGCCTGCCTCGAGACTGGGCCCACTGCCCGATGGCGATGTCACCGCCTTTGAAACCTTCGAAAAGGCCCTATGGATCGGCACCTCCGCCGGACTCGCCCGGATCCCGCGTTGAACCCTCTCGCACGCGCGGAACGACCCCAGAACTTGAACCGCCGAGCCGCAGAGGACACAGAGATCAGAAGAGATCTTCAGGGTCTCGTGGTGCGACGAACGTCTCCGCTTACGCCGAAGCACGGTCCCCCCCAATCTCTCCTCTCTCAGATCTCTGCGGCCTCTGCGGCTCGGCGGTTAGTCCCTCTCATCTCGTCCGCGCGTCACTGGGCCGGGGGACTTTCGGCGGGCGCGCCAGGCGTCGACGCTGAAACGGCCAGGCGCGAGTGTCGTGAGGTGAACGCAGACCCCGAATAGGCACAGGTTTTTCACCAGGTTCGAACGCTGAAACACCGCCCACAGCCATTCGGTGTTTGCCGGGATGCCGGGCGGCACATAGTACAGACCGGGTAAGTGTACGGTCACAGTCACGACGAACAAGAACGCACCGAGTAGGCGCGCACCGAGTTGCATTCGATAACCTGCGAGGATGGACATGCCACCGAGCAGCAGCACGAAGCCGCTGAAGCGAGATGCGAGCATCGGATAGCCCACCCACGTCGGCATGAAATGCTGAATCAAGCGGTCGTCGACCAGGTGTTCGCTGCCGAGACCGAGGAAGATCGACGAAAAAAGGCCGCGAAAGATCAGATCCCGCGTGTCGGTGCTGATTCGTCGTTCGAACCCGCGAATGAGTCGCAACATGAGTCTCGCTGTCTGACTCGGGCTGAGCGAGGGAGCAAGATCGTTCGCAAACGCCTCACAGCGAGCGGTATCGTGCGCGCTCTGTTGCGGAAATGCGAGCCTCCGGCAGTGCAGTTCGTTCCCACTGACCGATCGCCAAGCGCTAGAGTTTACGTTGGCTCGGGTGCGCGCTCCTGTTCCTCGATCAGCGCGCCGGCCCTGCGCGACACCGTCCGAGCGAGTGGCTCGCCGTGCCAGTCTGGCTGTCGTCGTTCGCGGCACTGCTCGGATCGCGGCAAGGGCACGGGCCTCGGTCTGTCGACGGTGTTCGGGATCGTCAAGCAGAGCGGCGGCAATATCTGGGTCTACAGCGAGCCGGGCGAAGGCACGACTTTCAAGATTTACCTCCCGCGTGCCGAGGCAAAGGTGCACGAGCAAGAGCGAGCCACGGTCGTGCCTCACACTCTACGCGGCACAGAAACGATTCTGCTGACCGAAGACGACGAACAGGTGCGCCAGCTAGCCTGTGCAGTACTCAGGAAACATGGCTATCACGTGCTCGAGGCGGCGACCGGCGGCGACGCTTTGTTGATCTGTGAGCAATACAGGGGCGCAATCCACCTGCTCCTGACGGACGTCGTGATGCCGCGGCTTGGCGGCAGACAGCTTTGGGAGCGGCTATCGCCGCTCCGTCCCGGAATGAAGGTGCTCTTCATGTCCGGCTACACCGACGACGCCATCATCCATCACGGGGTGCTGAGCTCCGAATTTGCCTTCGTGCAAAAGCCGCTGATGCCGCTGGTGCTCCTCACCAAGCTTCGGTCGGTTCTGGACTATCAACGCACGAGCAGCGCGCCCCCACCCCTGAACTAGGCGAGCCTCGATCGGAGCGCGAGGCCGCGGCCGAGCCCCGCAGCTCAGACCGCCCTCGGCGAATAGCCCCTGCCCCGACCTTGTCTATTCCGGGCGAATTACTACAGGGTGCGTTTGAGCCAATCTTGCAACGGTTTCATGAACGTCTGCTTCCAGCGAAAGCCGAAGTACGGATCGGCCTCACCGAGCTCGGGGTGATGTTCGATGCGGATATCGGCGGCGCGCTCGAACAAGGAAGCCGTATCGAACATGGCTGGGCCGAAACCCGTTCCTTCCACGTAGATCAGCACGTCCCCGCGAAATGCGCCGACGTTGTTGTAGTGGCTATCGTCGCGCCCAGCGAGACCGCACGATAGATCGCGCAGCGCCGCCAGCGATCCATAGTTGTCGAACAGGGGCCCCACGAGCTGCAGACGCTGCTCGTTCGTATACACGAACTGCTGCTTCGTGAAGTCCACCTGGTTACGGATGAAGCCCGCGGTTGGCGAGAGCGCACCGACCGGCGGCGGCGTGCCGAACACGTAGAACATTGCCTGTTCGTTGGTGGTGCCCGGCGGAAACGCGGGGATCGGCGAAGGCGCCGACGGCGCAGCATGAGCCAAGTTCAAGACCGCGCCCAGCACGGCCGAGCTCGGATCGTACAATCCCCCGCCCGCGATCGCGGTCTCTAGCGAAGTACAGATGGCGTCATTGTGCGCCATGATCGCCGGATCCTCGGTGAAGAACGTGCCCTCGTACATGAACACGCCCGCAAACTCGCGCGGCGCGCGATTGACCGTGGCCAGCGTCGCGTTGGACCCCGCCGAGAAACCGCCAAGCACCGGCTTTTGCCCTGGATTGAACGACTTGAGCAAAGACAAGGCAAACAGCGCATCTTGCGAGTAGGCGTCGAAATTCCAACTCGCCATCGCGCTGCAATCAGTGCCTGATTCGCAGGACCCAACTGGCAAGCGCGTGCGCCGTTGATCGACGAGCCACACGTCGTAGCCTGCCTTGGCCAGTTCGCCCGCGGCTGACTTGGTGTATTCCCCCGTTTCGCTGATTTCGTAGAATTGACCGGGGAGCAGGAACGGACTCAGCAGCAGCACTGGTCCGTTGCGCCCGCCGTGCTTATCACTCACATGGGTGATATCAAAGCGATTCAATTGTTGGTGATCGACTTCAACTTCGTACACCACCCGATCGAGTGAAGGGTGTGGGTGCGTGGTGTTTGCCGACAGCACATCATAGGCGCCGAAGGCATTGAGCGAGCAAGCTGCAAGCAGAGCCGCGGGTCCAATCATGCCTTCGATACTAAGGGACGAGAAGCTATGCAGTCCCTAGGCATTTTTCGAATAACAGCGAACCAAATTGAGACAGCCACTCCAGAACGGAATTAATAACCCCTTAGTATGACATCTGCAGACATCGTATCACCCGACGGCTACCGCTTGTACGAATCGAGCACTTCCCTCACGCGCCGAGCCAATAACTCGGGCACGATCGGTTTTTGCAAGTAGGCAATCCCCGAATCCAGGATGCCATGATGCACGATCACGTTCTCCGTGTAACCCGACATGTACAAGACTTTCATTGTTGGGCGCATCACGGACAGCCGCTCTGCCAGCTCACGCCCGCTGAGCTGCGGCATGACCACGTCCGTGACCAATAAGTGAATGTTGCGAGGATGACGCTCACAGATGAGCAGGGCTTCGCCCGCGTTTCGCGCCTCGATGACGTGGTACCCGTAGCGACGCAAGATGGTTTGGGCCACGCGGCGTACCTCGTCCTGGTCTTCGACGAGCAGGATCGATTCGGTGCCTTCCAAAGAAATGGCTTCGATTGGCAGTGGCAACGCCGTGTGCTCGGCGTCGGTGGCGGGGAAATAGATTTTGAACGTGGAGCCCCCACCGGGCTCGCTGTACACCCAAATGTGCCCGCCACTCTGCTTGACGATGCCGAACACCGTGGAGAGCCCGAGGCCGGTGCCCTTGCCAAGTTCCTTGGTGGTGAAGAACGGCTCGAAGATGCGCGCCTGAGTTTGGGGGTCCATGCCGACTCCGGTGTCGCTCACCGCGAGCATCACGTGCGGTCCACGGGCAACACCGAAGTGCTCACTGGTGTACGAGTCGTCCAGCTCGACGTCTTTGGTCTCGATCGTCAACTTGCCGCCGCTCGGCATCGCGTCGCGCGCGTTGATCACCAGGTTCAGCAGCACTTGATCGATCTGGCTCGGATCGACCTTCACTCGAGACAGGGTTCGTGCATAGTGAGTCACGATCTCCACGTCTTCGCCGACCAACCGGCGCAGCATCTTTTCCAAGTCGACCAATACGCTGTTTAGATCGACGACGCGCGGCGCGAGCACTTGTTGACGACTGAACGCGAGCAGCTGTTTCGTGAGATCGGCCGCCTTTTCGCCGGCCTTGCGAATCGACTCGATATCGCCGCGCAGTGGATCGATTGGCTTCAGATCGCTGAGCAGCAGATCGCTGTAGCTCAAAATGACCGACAGCAGATTGTTGAAATCGTGCGCTACGCTGCCCGAGAGTCGGCCGATCGCCTCCATTTTCTGGGCCTGCCGCAGCTGCTCTTCGCTCTTGCGCAAAGCTGCCTCGGCGCGTTCTCGCTCGGCGAGTTCCTCCCTCACCGAGCGCAGCAAGCGAGCGTTGCTGATCGCGAGCGCGGCGTGGTCGGCGAGAGCCTGCGCGAAATCTCGATCCGCCTCGTCGAAGGCCGGTGAATCCGGGAGAAACCGCACCAAGGCCACGAAGCCAAAGGATTCACCGCGCACGCGCAGCGCCACCAACAGTAGGCTGTGAATGCCGATCGTCTCGTACGCATCCACCACATTTCGCGTCGCCGTTTGCCGGAGCTGCTCGTAGTCCATCTTGGGCACGAGCACGGCCTGTCCCGTCTCCAGCACGTGGCGACCCGCCGCGTGCTCGGTCACGTTCCGCGCGCCGCTGATGTGAGCCGTGAGACGAGCGATCGCTTCGGTGTCCTGCACACTCTGCTCGAATGGCAGGTGCATCGCGACCGGCAATAGCCAGCCGTCCGCCCCCAACAGGCGCACGACACAGCCGTCTTTGACGACCTCGGATAAGGTCTTGGCGATGACGTCGAGCAACGCTTCGTAATCTGTCGTTGCTTCGGCAAAGCCTCTCAGAGCCCCAGAAAGAACGCGCTGGCGATCCTCGAGGAATCGAACGCGGGCAGCAGTATCCACGTGTTGCAGCGTAGTCGAATGAGCCACAAGGTGTGCTGGCGGTTTTCGCCACGAACCGCCGCCAGCGCCCCCGAAGGGGTGGTACGGTAACTCCCGTGCCTGCATCGAAACTCGAGCGCGTCATCCAAGCCCGCATGGAGCTGCGAAAGCGCTGGGAAGTGCGCACGCAGGCGACCCCTGCCCTGACCGATCCCGCTCCGCTCGGGACGGGCCCCAGCAATCGGCACGGCATGCCACGGTTGCCGATCGGGCAAAGCGCCAGCAAGAAGTGGCCCGTACTCGACCTGGGGATCCTGCCGGAAGTGACCCGCGAATCGTTCCGGTTGACGATCGACGGTGCGGTGGAGACGCCGCTCGTGCTCGGATTCCCCGAGCTATTGGAGTTGGAACAGGTGGAAGACGTGAGTGACTTTCACTGTGTTACCACCTGGTCGAAGTTCGACCTAGCGTGGAAGGGTGTGCGCGTCTCCGACTTGCTCGCGCTGGCAAACCCTCGGGAAAGCGCGAGTGCTCTGATGGCCCACGCGAGCGACGAGTACAGCACGAACATCGTGTTGGAAGAGGCGCTCAAGCCGGATGTACTCCTTGTCTATCAAGTGGATGGCGCTCCGCTGCCGCGGGAGCACGGCGGCCCGGTGCGCATGATCACTCCCCAGCTGTACGCTTGGAAGGGAGCCAAATGGATCAACCGGCTCGAAGTGCTGACCGAAAACGCGCCTGGTTTTTGGGAGCAGCGCGGCTACTCCATGAGCGCCCACCCGTGGCGTGACGACCGCTACGGCTGAACCGCTCGGATCTAGGAAAATTGCCCGGCGTTGCACGCTGGAAACGGAAAAGCGGTTACCGATCCAGACGATGAATAGAATATCGCGCACGGACGGGAGCGCCTTTACACGCCGCGGCAAAGCCTGGTCGGAAGCGACGGAACTCGGACCGGGCAGCTATCGGGTGCGACTGGGAGGTCCCTTCCGCGGCGCGTGGCTCGCCCACTTGAGCTGTTGCTTGGCCGAGCAACACATCTCGATTGACCACGTCCACGCGAGGCTGAGCGGCGATCAGGACTGGATCGCCGAATTGTACTTATTGAGGCTCGACTCGAGCGACGCGGCCCAAGACCCCCTGAGCATCGATTATCCCGCGCTTGCCGAAGAAAACGACATCCGCACCGAGCCGGCGTTCGTGATCGATTCTTACCGCCTGCTGCAGACCCGCGCCTACGGCGGCTCACTCATGCTCACGCTCGAGGCACCCGATTCGCTGGGGTTGCTCGGCTCGTTGCTCACGCGCCTCGCGCTGCTTGGCCTGGTTCCGGTCGAGTTACACATCGAGACCAAGGACGGTCGCGCTTTCGACTCACTCTGGTTGTGCGCTGCGGGCGGTGATTCACCGACGCCGACCAGCGACGCATGCGATGCAGTTGCACAGGTGCTCGATCGGAGTCGCCCCGGCGCGCAATGAATCCTGCAACACCGCGCAACGAAACTTGCAACACGCACCGCTCCCCGGTTGATGCAGAACGGCTTGCGTCAAACTGAGACTCGCGATCGGACTTGTCCGAAGCCTCGCTCATCGGTGAAGCTGTGTAGCTTAGGGCCCTAAAGCTAAGGGTCCGGCGGCAAGTGCCGTTCGACGAGGGACGGAGTGGTTCAAGTTTGTCGAGCCTGACACAGTATTCCGCTAGCGGGAGCGGTGCGATTCGGGTGCTCGTCGTCGACGATGACAGTGTGCTCGTGCGCGCACTGCAACGCGTGCTCGACCTGCAGGGCTTCGAGGTCGATACCGCGCTCGATGGACGAGCAGCGCTCAGTCGGCTCGAGAGCAACGAGTACGACGTGATGTTGCTCGATCTGCGCATGGGCAGCGTCGACGGCATGGAGGTCTACGCGCTAGCGCAACAGGGTAGCCCCCCCGCGACCATCATTCATTCCGCGCACATCGACGTGCGCACCGCGGTCGCCGCCACGCGCGCCGGCGTGCAGGATGTGATGCAGAAACCAGTGCCGGAAGAGGTGCTCACGGCGCGAATTCGAGAACTCGCGGCACAACGACGTGCCACGCGCGAGCGCAGCGCCAATGAGTGCGCTCCCGCGCCGCTGGAAGAGTCCTTGTTGCGGCTGGTCGGGGCGAGCGAAAAAGCGCGCGAACTGCGGGAGCACGTGCGCCGAGTCGCGCAATTTCGCGATGTGCCCGTGTTGATCCAAGGGCCGACCGGCACGGGCAAAGAGCTGGTCGCGCAGGCCGTGCACGCGCTCACCTGCCCCAACGAGCCGTTCGTGAGCGTGAACTGTGCGGCAGTACCGGAGCAGCTGTTCGAAAGTGAGCTCTTCGGGCACGAAGCCGGCGCGTTCACCAGCGCACGGTCATCGCACGTGGGGCTATTCGAAGAGGCAGGTCGGGGCACGCTCTTCTTGGACGAAATCGGCGAGATGCCGCTCTCCCTACAAGCCAAACTGCTGCGCGTGCTGGAGATCCGCCAGTTTCGCCGGGTCGGCGGCACGCGCACTCGCGTATTCGGCGCGCGCATCGTCAGTGCCACGAATCGGCCGCTCAATTCGTCCCTCAGTGGTTCGATGCGTGCCGATCTGTTCTTTCGCCTGGCCGGCTATGCGATTCGCACCCCGCTCTTGAGCGAGCGAGTCTCGGACATCCCCGACTTGGCGCGGCACTTCCTGGTCGAATTCGGCAAGCGGCATCAGGTCGGCAGGATGAGCCTGAACCCCGACGCGCTCGAAGCATTGCTCGCCTACTCTTGGCCCGGCAACGTGCGCGAACTGCGCGCGGTCGTCGAGAACGCAACCATCGTCGCACGCGACGGGCAGATTCAGCGCGCCGACATCGAACTTGCGTTGCAAGCGCGAGGTACCGCGACAGCGTCGCCCGAGTCGTGGCAAGGGCCGAGCGTGGCCCGAGTGACGCCGCCGGCCGAAGCGCCCGGGCACGTGACTGAGCCGACGAACACCAACCAATCGACCATCCGGCTCGCGCGACCAGCATCACTGCCCAGCCTGCAGCGCGATTTGATCCTGAGAGCCTTCGAAGAGTCCCAGCACAATCTATCGCGAGCAGCCCAAGACCTCGGCATTCCGCGGTCGACGTTGCGCGCCCGGCTCCGGCGCTACGGGGTCCGCTGAGTCGCCAGGCGAAAGCCGCACTCAGGTCAAAGGTTGCGCAAGCGGTGCTAGCGAAGAGCGACCAGCAATGAAGCGGTCGAGTTCGATGCGAGCCATGACCAGATTGGTCTCGTCCGGCGCGAACACGAGCAGGGCGAACTGCGCTAGACCGTTGCCGATCGGACGAATGACGTCGCAATAGGTGCTCGTCGACAGCACGAGCTCCTCGATGCCTTCATTTTCGCTGCACAACGTCAGCGTGTTCAGCTGATGGCGCACGACGAGTGCTGCGCTGCGCGCAAGTTCCGCCACTGGACAGCCGTCCTTGGCGGCAAACTGCAGGACGGCACCCGTCGCTGTCTCGACCACCGCGATCGCGCTGGTGCCGCTCGGCAGGCCCAGCTCGCGAATTGCCGGCAAATACGAGCCATTCGCGGGCGGGAGTGCGGAATCGGCGCTCGCACCGTTCGGTCGCCAAGAGACGCGCGGCCCAGGGAAGATCGAACCACTGCCATCGAGGGGCGGAGGCGCGTTGCGCGCTGCTTCATCTTGAACGCGCATCGCCTCCATGACGATGAACCCGAGCGACTTTTCGATCACGGGCGGACCGAATTCACCGTGGCGAGAGATCATGATGCTCGAATTCGGCCAAGCGATGATCGAAATCGCGGCGTCTTCACCGCGCACTTCGCCGCAGTGAGCGTCGATCAGTTGGCCTTTGCGGATCACCAGAACCCCGACCTTGTCGCCACTGCGAATGGTCAAATTGCAGGTCTTGCGCTCCATTTCCATCAGTTGGAGGAACGACGCCAAACTCACGTTCTGCACGTGGCCACGCACGGACTGACTGAGCGCCTCGGTCAAACGAGCAAGCGTCTGTTTTGCGTCGAGTGGTTTGGTCAGATACTCGATGCCGCCCATTCGCTCCAGGCGAGCCGCGGTCTGCTCGGTCCCGAAGGCCGACATCGTGAACACGGCCACGTCCGGACAATTGTTGAGGATCCAAGCCACCAGCTCGAAGCCGTCCATTTCGGGCATTTGCAAGTCGGTGAGCACCAAGTCCACGGCCTGCCCGCTCATCAACTGAGTCGCTTCGAGGCCGCTATTCGCAGTGAGCAACGTGAAGTCGGGCCGCAACCGTGAAAACGCGCGCGCCAACGCGCGTGCCTGCACCGCGTCGTCGTCCACGATCAAGAGCCGGGTCATGCCGGCCCCCCGTAGCGCGCCGCGGCCGCGATCACCCCGCTGGACTTCGCAGTCGATTCCAAGCGACCGACCAAGCGCGCGGCAGCGGCCCGTGAAGCACACAGCCCGACGTATGCTACGTCCTTGGCGCGCCAGGTCACGAGCGCGAGATGGCCACCCCAGGTCGCGCGCGCCAAGGCCGCTTCGCGATCGAAGGTGTGGGCGACGTCGAATAGGCCTGCCGTCCAATTGCACACTTCAACCAGGTCGCTGACTGGCAGATCGCACGAGCGGTCGACTGCGATCACCAGCGCACCGGACGTCGTGTCACTACGCACGAACGCGGCGCCGAAGCTGTCCGGGACGAGCGTATTGCCGAGCTCGATTTGCGCAGCGAGCGCCCGCGCGGGATCGTCGAGCGAGCCGAGCATGGCCAGCACCTCGCAGGGCGAGAACGAAAACTTGGGATCGTAGCCGGTGCGAGTGTGACTGACGAACGCATCGGGCGACAGTCCACTGCCCGCGAGGTGAGCGATCGCTTCACCGTTGTGCTTGAACAACGCGACGCGTAGGCCGGCTTCGGTAACCAGACCGCTCATCACCAGCGCTTCACCGATCGGTTTTCCGTCGATCTTGCAACGCCGATAGATCTCTTCCACTGCCTCGCGGGGCAACGGCGGGGTGCTCTGGTTGCGCAGAATGTCCGTCAGTCGGAGTCGCATCGAGCGCGCGACGGCCCAGCAAATCTTGCGCGACTCGAGCAAGATCAAGCCGTCTTCGCCGAACTTGAGCACACCGGTCGCGCCCGCCGGGAGGTCGTCGATGAAGGCGAGCAAGCGCAGCACCGAGGCGATCAGTCCCGGACCGACCGGAATGCTCGGCAGCACGCGACTCGATTCTCGTTCGACGCTCACCCGCCCTCCATATCCACGACTCGCGCGCGAATGGCCGACAACACCAACCCGATGCTGCTGGTCGCCGGGCACTCCGCAACCAAGGCGACCCCGGGTTGGCCCGTGAGCGGTTGAATGACGTGCAGGCTCTTGTCGGAGAGCAACAAGATCTCTCGAAACGTGGTATCCCCCGGTTCGCCGCCGAGTCGCTCCGCGATTCGATCGAGGCACGTTGGGTCCAACGTGCCGAACAAGTCTGGCAACGTCGCGGCCAGCCCTTCGAGCCGCTCTCTCGCGCGCTCCGGAAGGTTCTGGTCGAGCAGAGCCCCGGTCTTCAGCGAGGCCGCGGCACACACGAGATCGAGCGCGCCCGACTCGAGGCCGCTGCCGAGCGGTTGGCTCAACGCGCGCATCACGGCGTGCCCTCGCAGCCAGGCAAATACAGCGAAAAACAGGTCCCGCTGTCGTCGTCGGTCAGCTCCAAGAGGCCGTCGAGGCTCTCGGCGGCTTGCCGCGCGATCGCCAAGCCGAGGCCGGGATTGCCATGCTTGGTAGTGAAGAACGGATCGAAAACGAAGCTGCGTAAATCCGCCGGGATCCCCGGACCGTCGTCCCAGACGCGGATGCACACGTAAAATGGCGTGCCCACGCGCGGACTGCGAGGCCGCGGCGCTGGGAACGCAGTCACGATCACGCAACGCGGCCCGCTCGACGCCTCGACCGAGTTGAGCAGCAGGTTGACGAAGATTTGCTCGATGACAATCGGGTTGCCCCTCACCCACTCGGCCCGCGGCGCGAAATCCATGCGCACGCGATGCGCGCCCTCGCGGTAATGAACGCGCAGCGAACCCAGTGCGCGATTCAGCACATCGCGCAAGAGCACTGGAACGGAGACACTGGGCCCCAAATGCGCGTAATCCAACAAGGCGTCGACAGTGAGCTGCAAACTGGCACTGGCTTGCGATAGGTCTCGCACCGTTTCCGAGAGCACGGTCGGTGCAATGCTACTGCCACTGACGTTCAGAAAGTCCGCGCTGTACACGACGCTCGCAACCGAGCTGCGAATATCGTGGGCGATACTGGCGACCAAGCGCTCCGTGGTGTCGATGCGTTGGCGATGAAGCCGCTCCGAGAGAGCAAGGTGCTTGGCCGAAACCTCGCGCATCAGCAGCACGAATAGCCCTCGCGCCGCATAATAACGGGTAAAACCCAATACTTCTTGGCGCGCGTTGGGCGGCCGCCATTCGACCGCTTCACCGTTCGGACTGCGCTCGAGCAAACGCCACAACTCGGGAGGAACCGGCGCAGGCAGCTCGTCGAGAATCGCCACGCGCCGGAGCAGAAACAGCGCTGGCGCCGTGGCCGCCTGAAGCAAACCTGCATCGGTGCACAAAGCGATCGGTGCTTCCACCGTCGCGATGTCCAACGAATGAGAAGGCGCGGCCGTCTCACCGTCCAGCACACTGACTTCGCCCATCGCGCTTCGCGTAGCAAAACGCGCACCACGAGCTCGGCAACGACAGAGCCTATGCGACGTCGACGAATTCTCGTTTTCGACGACGCGCTGTCCAAATCGGCCATGTCGGTTTCGAATTCGACACACCCAGATTGGACAGCAAGTGTCCAAAGTGGCCGGCACACATCGGAGCCATCGCGATCCTCGCGCATATCTCGGCTTGGCGCGGCCATTGCAACGAGCAGCCAACACTCGCACTTGGGGCGCAAACACGACCGACGGCGCACGCGCGCATGTCGGGAGGCGGACGACATTTCTAAGGAGGAAATCGTGTCAAACATCAAAGAGTCACTGGCCAAGATCATGCAGCTCGACGGCGCGCTGGGCGCCTGCATCGTAGACAGCAACAGCGGGATGATGCTGGGCTCCGACGGCAATGGCCCGATCAACTTGGAAGTCGCGGCAGCCGGCAACACCGAGGTGGTGCGCGCCAAGCGCAAGACGATGAAGGCCTTGAATCTCAAGGACACCATCGAAGACATCTTGATCACGCTCCATGGTCAGTACCACCTGATTCGGCCGCTGACGAGCAACGACGCCCTCTTCATCTACCTGGTGCTCGACAAGACCCGAGGCAACCTAGCGATGTCCCGCCATCAACTCGCAGCTATGGAAAAGCAACTCACCATCTGAGTTCGAGAGACAAGGAAAAAGGAGCCCAATGGCCAGCGAAAAACAACTCACTGAAGTATTAGAAAAGATTGCGGGAGAGACCAACGGTTTCATCGCGGCGTCGCTCGTCGACCTCGACTCGGGGATGACCTTGGCCGTCAAGGCCTCGCGCACGGACTTCGATCTGACCGCCGCCAGCGCGTACAACAGCGAGTTGGTCAAGCAAAAGCTGAAGATCATGCGCACGCTGGGCCTCACGGGCACGATCGAAGACATGCTGATCACGTTGTCGGATCAGATCCACTTGGTAAAGCTGGTCGGCCCGAACACGTTCTTGTACCTCGCGGTCGACAGGAAGCAGTCCAATCTTGCGATCGTGCGCACCGCGGTCAACAAGCACGCTAGCGCGTTGATCTGATTCGACGACGCGATCCGATGAGCGGTATTGACCGCGCGCGTTCGGTCTCGGCAGGCGCGCGCGGTTCGAGCTCCCGCTCACGCCGCTCACAATTGCAGTCCGGCGAGAGGTGCGATGGCGATCATCGATGATACGAGGGGGGTGCTCGTCGTACGCATCGTGTACGATGGCCCTGCGTTGTCGGGCAAGACGACCAGTTTACGCGCATTGGCCAAGGGGGTCTCGAGCAAGGTCGAGTGTCCGGCAGAGCTTGCCGGGCGAACGCTCTTTTTCGACTGGGTCGACTACGTGGGTGGGCTGTTCGACGGGCGACAGATCCGTTGTCAGATCGTGAGTGTTCCCGGACAGAAGGAGCTGGCGCATCGGCGCAAGCTCCTAATCGAGACCGCAGACGCGCTCGTGCTGGTGCTCGACACGCGCCGCATGGAGTGGGAATTCGGGCTGGGCTGGGTCCGCGACACGGTGCCGTTCTGTCGCGGCAAAAGTCCGCCGGTCGGGCTCGTGCTGCAAGCCAACAAGCGGGACGCGCCGGATGCCGTTTCAACCGAAGAGATTCAACGATCGCTGCAGCGCGTGACGCCCGTTGCCGTGGTGCCCTCGACCGCCACTTCCGGAGAGGGAATTCGCGAAGCATTCGTGCTCGCCGTGCGACTCGCGCTCGATCGCGTGCGCGCGCTGGCAGCCGCCGGACAGCTGCATCACGGAAAGCCCGACGAAGACGACGCGGCGGAGCTGCTTTCACGCATGCAGAGCGCCGAGCGCGAGCCCGCAGCACCGCTCGACACCGGCCTCGCGCAATCCGCGCTGGCCTCGCTGGAAGCCGAAATCGACGCCGAGGTCGACGCGAGCAAACGCGAACTCCGAGCTGAAAACCCGAGTTCGCATGACTCGGGTGAGCGGCTGTTCGTGCCCGATCCGATGATGCCTGGGGGCATGATCTGGCCTCCAGTCGACGGACGCGCGCTGCTCCACGAAGTCGCGTCACTCGACATTCGTCCGGTACGCACCAGTCGCGAGGATTGGGCGGGATCGGGCTCCGGCTTTCGCTTCCATTCCCAAGCAGACGCGATTTTCCCGGACTCGCAGACGGCGCGCAACGAGCTCCTGGAGTGGGCGCGCTTGCACTCCGCCAACAACGCCCACCTTTCGCCAGGTCGCGCCGTGATCCTCGCCGACGCGGGGAACGGCCGACTGAGGCTTTGGCAAATCGTGCGTTCCGAAGCCACGCTGCGAGAGCGCCTGGCGAGCGCCTGTCAGCTGCCCGAAGCAACGCAAGTCGCCGATGAATTGATCGGCGTGGTCACTCAACTCGCGGTCGCCCGCGAGTCGTTCGAAGACACGACCGTCCATTTGCCGTGCACGCTCTGGACGGTGGGCTCGGGCGTCTCGTACCGACCGACCTTCGTTGGACTGATGCCCAGCAGACACAGCAACATCCCGAGTGAGCCACGAGGTCGCGAATTGCTGCTGCGTGAGCTCTCGCCGCAGCTGCGTGAATTGCGGCGTACTCGCGTCGACTACGCCGAGGTGGTCACGCGCGTGGTGGCTCGCGCTGAATTTGCGGCCCGAGAAGCGCCTGCGCGCTGGCTGGCCGAAATCGTCCAGGCGACGTGAACATCAGCTGGGTTGGGCTTTGCTCGCTTCTGGAATCTCGGATTTGCCCAGGTAACGTCCCTCGGCGATCTTCTCAGCGAACGCTTCCAGGTCTTCTTCGGCCGGGCCGAAGTCGACGAATAGGTTCAGTTCTTCGCCCGCTCGGAGAATGCGCACCTGCATGCCGTCCGTACGCAGCGCACGCGCGGTGAGGTAGTGCTCGATGCTCTCCGTACGTAAGCCGTTCACGCTCATCACGATATCGCCGTAACGCACTCCAGCCGCCTCCGCGGTGCTCCGAGGTAGGCAACCAAAGATGGGAATGCCCCGAACGGCGGCTGCGATATCTTCCAATTGCTTGCGTGAAATCATTTGAACTTCTGCGCTCCTCGGCTGACGACACAAGCCTTTTCAAGCCATGTGCCAACCGAAGCCGGCGAGATTTGTTCAATGATTTCGTGACGCAACCGAGTCACGGCGAAGCTAGGTTGTTTCGCGCGTCCCAGCCGGAGACATCAGCTGAGACGCGAAAGAGCTCGACTATGATCTATTTGGCGCGCTCGCGGGGACCTCGCATGCGTTGCATGAACCACCACAAATGGCCCTCCAGATCGAGCGCGCCGTAGGAGCGATCGGCCCAGTACTCGTCGCCATAGTCGTTGGTCTCGGGAGCTCGCACGACCTTGGCGCCAGCCGCGATCGCGCGCTCGTGGTGCGCATCCACGTCGTCGACGAACAGCGCGCAGGATTGGGTGACCCAGCCGGTCGCCTGCGGACTGCGGTAGAGCGCTTGCCAGTGCTCTTTACCGGCAGTTCCGCTGACCATCACCAATGCCTCGCCAAAACACAGCTCGGAGTGATGAATCACTCCGTCATTGCCCTCGACCTTGAGCCGTACTTCGAAGCCAAACGCGCGGCACAACCAATCGATCGCTGCGTGCGGGTCGTCGTAGTAGATGGAAGTACTCAGACGCGGCCAGCCGGACGGGGTCGGTTTCATCGCGGTAATCCTCCTTCGCTCTGGGTTAGATCACGCCATCCCGCGATTGAGTCAAGCTCGGGTCAGCGGTGTGTCCGATTCGAGCCAGCGCGCGGGGGCGCCCCGGAGTCGTTGCGCGCTCGCCCGCGCCGAACGGGGCTGCTACAACCGCACCGTGGCAACGAACCTAGAGGTTACTCCCCCGAGTCGCGAACAGCTCGTTCACTTGTTGTACGAAGCCGCCGAGCTCGAACACACGTTGATGTGCACGTACTTGTACGCTGCGTTCAGCCTGCGCAGCGGCGAGAGTGAAGGTCTGAGCGCGCGTGAGGCCGCGGCTGTCGCCGGTTGGCGGCGCGTGATCCTAAACGTCGCGGTCGAAGAGATGAGTCACTTGGCGGCGGTGTGGAACATCACCGCCGCACTCGGCGGCGCGCCACGCTTCGGACGTGGCAATTTTCCGCTCGATCCCGGCAATCTCCCGGCGGGGATCGTGGTCAAGCTGGCGCCGTTCAACGAGTCGGTGATCCAACACTTCGTGCACCTCGAGCGGCCCGCCACTTCGAACGAGCCGGACGGTGAAGGCTTCGCTTTGGGAACGCATTTTCGACGCGGCGTCGACAGCGCTCGACTCACACCGATGGCGCTCGACTACGAGACCGTGGGCGCGTTCTACGAAACGCTGGGCGCGAAGCTGAGGGCCTTCGTCACTCATGTGGGTGAAGAAGCCGCCTTTGGCGGCGACCCGCTGCTACAACTGTCCGCCGCAGAGCTGGCGTTGGCTGGGGCCAAACCGGTGATCTGCATGAAGACGGCCCTGCGCGCATTTTCGACGATCGTCGAGCAAGGAGAAGGCGCGCCGGAGCATTCGACCGACTCGCACTATCAAAAATTCCTGGCCATTCGCGAGGAATTCAGGGTGCTGAAGGCCGAAAACCCCAATTTTCAGCCGGCCTTTCCGTCCGCCCACAACCCGGTGTTGCGCCCGCCCATGGGACGCACGGGTCGCGTCTGGATCGAGGACGAAGAAGCGGCCGCGACCGTGGATTTGGCCAACACCGGCTATGCGCTGATGTTGCGGCTGTTGGCGCACTCGTACCTCGTGTCGCGCCCCATGCCCGAAAAGACCCTGGCCGTCGATTTGTCGATGGGACTGATGCGCGCGGTAACCCTGCTCGCCGAGCGCGCCGCGCGCTTACCCGCTGGACCGTCGAACCCGGACTGCAATGCCGGCATGTCGTTCACCGCGCTGCGCGATTCTGCGTCGCTGCCGCCCGGTGGCAGCGCGCGCCGCTTCTTCATCGAACGCTTGACGGAGATGGCTGCCGCCGCAACCAGCCTCGCGGAGAACGGCGATGCGCGCGTCAAGAGCGCAGCCCGCATCATTGCCGAGCTGACTGAGCGCGCTGAACGTGGCTTCGCCGCGAGCGCATCGGTCCCCCCGCCCGCGCCCGCCGAAGTGAAGCCGAGCACCACGGTGTCGTTGCCGATCGCGCCGCCCACACCAACGGTCGTGGAGGGTGTCGAACACATCGAGGGTCGCGATCTGACCCTGATCTACGAGGGCAAGAAGTGCATTCACTCGCGCTTCTGCGTGACCGGCGCGCCGAACGTGTTTTTAGCCAACGTGGTCGGCCCTTGGATCCATCCGGATGCGATGCCGGTCGACTCGCTGGTCGAAATCGCGCACGTGTGCCCGTCCGGAGCGATTCGCTATCAGCGCAAGGACGGCAAGCCCGACGAGAGCGCGCCGCCCGTCAACTTGCTGTCGATCCGCGAGGCCGGACCGTACGCGCTCCGCGGTGAGCTATCGATCGCCGGCAAGACCGGCGCATTCCGGGCAACCCTGTGTCGTTGTGGTGCGTCCAAGAACAAACCGTACTGCGACGGTTCGCACCACGAAGTGAATTTCTCGGCGAGCGGCGAACCGGCCACTGGCGCGGCCGACATGCTGGCGGTGCGCAACGGGCCACTCAGCGTCGAACCACAAACCGACGGCCCACTGCAGGTTCGCGGCAATCTGGAGATCACGAGCGGCACCGGGCGCGTCGTGGCGCGCGTGCAACAAGCTCGGCTGTGCCGTTGTGGCGGCAGCGCGAACAAGCCCTTCTGCGACGGAACCCACGCGCGGATCGGGTTCACTTCGGGCTGAGGGCGCTGAACGCGAGCTAGCGGAGAAATTGTGATCCACGGGGCGCGCTCTCCGGTGTACCGTGCGGGCCGTGAAGCCCAGCCCCATTGTCGAACACGACCACATTGACGGCCCCGCGGACGCGCCCGTTACCCTGATTGAATACGGCGACTACGAGTGCCCGTATTGCGTGAAGGCGTTCTCCGTCATCGAGCGCGTGCGCGCGACGTTCGGCGGCAAGCTGCGCTTCGTGTTCCGCCACGTGCCGAAGTCGGGCCAAGCGTTCGACAAACAGGCCGCTGAAGCGTCCGAGTTCGCGGCTGCGCAGGGCAAGTTTTGGCCGATGCACGCGCAACTGTTCGCGCTCGACGGTCGACACGACTTGGAACAGCTGGTGGGCGCGGCAACCGCCATCGGCTTGGACGAGAGTGCGTTCCGCCAAGCGCTCGCCGAGCGTCGCTACGCGGAGCGGGTACGCGAACTCAGCATTGCCGCCGTGCACAGCGGAATCATCGGTACGCCGACCCTGTTCATCAACGGCGCGCGGTACGAGAATCGCATCGAAGAGCCGCTGCTCACCGCCGCGATCGAACGCGCGCTGGGCGGAAGCCGCTGAGGTGCCAGGGGCTGAAGCGCCATGACGGATGACGCCACCGCCCCAATCGACACCCATTCGGAGTGGCTCGAGACCGACGGTCTGGGCGGCTTCGCGTCCGGCACGACCGCTGGCATCGCGACACGGCGCTACCACGCGCTGCTGCTCTCCGCGCAAACCCCACCCTCCAGCCGCTTCGTCCTGGTGAACGGTTTTCGAGCCTGGCTCGAGACCGCGCACGGAGCAGTCCAGCTCACTCGCCATCACTTCGCGCCCAACGTGCTCAGCGAGGCGGACGCGCGCATCGAGCGATTCGAATCCGAACCGTGGCCCACGGTCAGCTACGTGACCAACACCGGCCTGGTCGTGATTCAAGAGCTGTTCGTGCTTCGCGGCAGCCCCACCGTGCTGGTCAGCTTCCGGCTCCAGGGCAGCGAGCCCGGCGTGCGGCTGTGCCTACGGCCTTTCCTCTCCGGTCGCGATTTTCACGCCCTGCAACGCGAGAATTCGGCGTTTCGTTTCGAACCCGAGCAGCACGGTTCGCGGCTTCGCTTCTCGCCTTATGCCGGCGTGCCGCCCATCGACATGCTGAGCAACGGCGCGTACACACATGCACCCGAGTGGTACCGCAATTTTCGCTACACCGAAGAAGCGGACCGCGGCCTCGATTGCGACGAAGATCTCGCAGCGCCCGGTGTGCTGAGCTTCGATCTCTCCGCCGGTCCGGCGATTTGGATTTCCAGCGCGACCACGCCCGGTGAAGCGTTGCCCGAGGGCATCACCGCCGAGAGCTTCCACGCGAACTCGGGACGCCGTGAGCGCGCACGACGCAACGCTTTCGCGAGTCCACTCGAGAAGTCAGCGGAGAGCTACTTGGTCGCGCGAGGCCAGGGTTGCACAGTCATCGCCGGCTATCCGTGGTTCTGCGATTGGGGCCGCGATACGTTCATCGCGCTGCGCGGCTTGTGCTTTGCGACCCGACGCTTTGCCGAGGCTCGCGACATCTTGGTCGAGTGGTCGCACGTCGTCTCCGAGGGCATGTTGCCCAACCTCTTTCCGGACAACAGCGGCAAGCCCGAGTACAACTCGGTCGACGCTTCACTCTGGTACGTGATCGCCACGAGCGAACTATTGGAGCATCCCGAGGGCTCGCGCATCTTGTCGCAGGCCGATCAGCAGGCGCTGAAAGATGCCATCTTGGCGATCGTCTCGGGCTACGCGCATGGCACGCGCTTCGGGATTCGCCGAGACGCGGATGGCCTGCTCGCCTGCGGCGAACCGGGCGTTCAGCTCACGTGGATGGACGCCAAAGTCGCAGGCCACGTGGTCACGCAGCGCAGCGGAAAGCCCGTAGAGATTCAGGCGCTGTGGATCAATGCGTTGGCCGCCGCCGCGCGCCTCTCACCCGACTTCGCAAACTGGCTCGACAGCGCGCGAGCGTCGTTCGAGCGGCGGTTTTGGAACGAAGCCAGCGGCTGCTTGTACGACGTGGTGGACGTCGACCATGAGCCGGGTCGCCTCGACGCTTCCTTACGACCCAATCAAATCTTCGCGGCGGGCGGCCTACCCCTGAATCTGCTCTCCAAAGAGCGAGCTCGGCGAGTGCTCGAAGTCGTGGAGCAGCACCTCTTGACGCCAATCGGTTTGCGCTCACTCGCTCCGAGCGATCCTGCCTTCGTGCCCCACTACGAAGGCAATGTTTGGCATCGCGACACCGCTTATCACCAAGGCACAGTTTGGCCATGGTTGATGGGCCCCTTCGTCGACGCTTGGCTCGAAAGCAGGGACAAGTCGGACGCCGCCAAACGCGAAGCCGAAACACGATTCGTCGCCCCCCTGCGAGCTCACCTCAATCGCGCAGGCCTCGGCCACGTCTCTGAAATCGCCGACGCCGAACCACCCTTCACGCCGCGCGGCTGCCCCTTCCAAGCCTGGTCGGTCTCAGAGCTACTCCGCATCATCGCAATGACGCGCACCTGAGTCTCCCGCACTGTCGAATCTGGAAGAGTGGGCGCTCGCGCTCCAGCATCGCACCTCGAAGCGCGAGCTATTCCCGCCGCAGCACTCACCGCAGTGCGCCAGCGATTGCACTATCGAACCGCGAAAATCACTCTCGCGCTCCCTGAATTTGAACCGCCAAGTCGCAGAGGCCGCAGAGATCTGAGGGAGGTGGGTTCGCGCGTGCCGGTAGAGCTCGTCCTCATTCACGACAATGAACGGAACCACGATCAATGTCGGAACGGTTTCTTGATACGTCCAAGTTGGGCTTGCCTCCGATCCAACGCGGCGTCCTGCGGGGACCCAACTCTCGGCTCTCCGATCTCTGCGGCCTCTGTGGCTCGGCGGTTAGTCCCCTCCGGACATTGCCGCGCGTTGACGCGACCGCGACTCATCTGCCGCCTGAGCGGCGTCATGCGGCGCAGTGGATATCCAGGAAATCGGCGCTGCCGGGGCGGGAGGAGATTCGGGCGCGGAGCTTGCGCTTGGCTCGTTCTTCGAGCTGACGCGCGCGTTCTCGTGAGATGCCCAGGTTGCAGCCAATGTCGGCGAGCGACAGCTCGACGTCGCGATCGGCCAGCATGCGGTTTTCGACGATGTAGCGCTCGCGGGCGTCGAGAATCGTCAGCGCATCACGGACGGCCTCGAGCGCAATGCCGCCGAATTCCGAAGCGAGCGCGAGCTGTTCCTGGTCGAGATCCGGGCTGGGCAGCGCGTTGACCATGGCCAGCGTGCCGTCCTGGAACACCTCGGCATCCAGCGAACAATCCCGCTGGTCCACGCGCTGGAGCAGCGAGCTCAGCCGCTCCTCCGAGATTCCGAGCCGTTCCGAGAGAATCACGCGCGCCTCCGCGCCGTCACCGATCAAGGTGCTCAGCTTCGCTCGCTCGCGACGCAACTTGAAGAACAACCGCGAGCGCGGCAATCCCGACCCCACGATGCTCCAAGAGCGAAGCACGTGCTGCAAGATGCACGCGCGCACCCAATAACTCGCGTAAGTGATGAACAGGGTCCCGCGAGTGCCGTCGAACTTGTTCAACGCGCGCACGACACCAAAGTTCCCTTCCGAGATCAGCTCGGCCAGGGGGATGCCGTAGCGCTGGTAGCGGCGGGCGATGCTCACCACGTGCCGCAACGAGGAGCGAACCAGCGCGTCGCGCGCGCTCTCGTCTTGCTCGAGGCGCCAACGACGAATCAGCGTCAGCTCTTCTTCGCGCGATACGGTCGCGTAGCTCTGAACCGTCGTCAGATAGTTAGAGGAGAAAGTGGTCGCTGAGGTCATGATTGGCCTTCCCATTTGCGGGGACCAATTGCAGAAACCATGCCCAGCGTTTTGGGGCTTCAAAAGCCAGCTGGAAGTATCCGAAAGCGGACAGGCGTATCCAATTTGCGTCTCAGCTGGCGCCGCAGCCGGACAAGTGTCCGCTTTTTACCCGGACGCGTTGGCCCACACCCGGACAGAACCTGTCCGCAACGGCCGCGGGCGTTTACAGTTGTCCTGGGCGCTCAGGGCGTTCGATGCCGACCAAGCGGAAGCCGCCAGTCGGCCCGAGATCGTACAAATGGGCAAGGAGTGGACCGCGGGCGTAGCCGTTTTCGAGCTCGACGATCACGTAGCGTCGAGCGTCACCCGGGGCCACAGAGGGCGGCAACGGCGCGTGCGGCAACTCCACGCAAACGCGAGGCGTGGTGGCGCTCAATAGCCGCAAGCCGCGCGCCGGCTCGTGTTCGGCTCCGCGATAGACTCGGGCACGAAACGAAGTCGGCTCGTTTGGCACCACTCCGCTCAGCCGCGCGAGATCGACCCCACAGAAGCCGTTCGAGGTCGACTGGACTTCACCGATCGGCGAAAGGCGCGACAGGTAGCGGCGTAGAATCGCCATTCGGCGCGCGATCAAGGTCTCGGTCAAGAACCGCTCGTGATCGGGCTCGTACTTGCCGATCGCGACTGCCGTGCGCACCAACCCCTCATCGAAACGAGCGAGGATGCGAGCCATCCAAGCCCCATCCGCTTCGGTCATGCGCCCGAACGCAGGATTTGGATACTCTCCACGCCACAGCTCGGGGTCGAAGTCGCGCGTGCTGAAGTAGCCGAACATGGCGCCTTTGCGCGCGCGTTCCCAGGGTCGCTCGATCGTGCCCAGGGTTACGAAATCCTCCGCCAAATAGGAGAAATCTAAGGCGTAGGCGTGGTTCAAACGACGCGAGATGTTGTCGTCGGTCCAAACGCTGCCAAAGCAATCGCCCATGTCGATGATGTAGTGCCGAACGTAACCGGGCCCCTTTTTCTTGGCGGGATCGACCGGCAAAAACACGTCCATCGTGTTTTGTTCGCGCGAATCGAAATGGGCGAGCCAGGCCGCGATCAGGCGAGCGCCGCGCAGCTCACGTCGGTCTTCGTGCGGAATGATGTCGTTCGGATCGTCGCCGCGCAGGCCGTCGTACTTGTAGGGTCCGAGCGGCTTACCGGGCAGCCACTGCGAGGCCACCATTCGCACCAAGCCATTGCGGTGTGAGGCGCGCGACAGGAGCTCGGCCAAACGCGCTTCATCGAACGATTTTTTCACCCCTTGGTTGTTGGTCACGGTCAAGCCCGGCTTGAGCTTCAACAACGAAGGCCGAAAATACACGACCGAGTCGCAGGGCGCGAAGTAGCCGACCGCGTGATACACGCGAGCCGCGATCGAAGTCGCGCCGGTCGCGCGATCGGGCTCTTCGACCGGGTCGCTCTTGAGCATGAATTTGCCCAAGCCGGGCACATTGATGCGAAACCCGGGATTGGCGCCGTTGTCCTTGCCCTTGTCGATCAACCACGTGCCGTCGGGAGCGCTCGGATCGAGCTCGTGCTCCGCGCATGCGCCTCGAGCCACGTCGGCCGGCGTCAACGTCCGCTTGCCGAGTCGATTCTCGAACCAGCTGGAGTCCGGTACCTCGTCGAGCGCGTTGACGTTGACGGCGCGCCCCGCCGGGTCGACCGCAAAAAACCGGGAAATCGGGCGAAAGATGGTTTGGTTGGCGCCGTCCCAAGCGAACGGCGAATAGTATTCTTCCGGCTCTTTCAGGACCGGGGTTTGGTCCGGATCGCGGAGCAGCGGTTCGCGCAGGGGAAAGCGCGCTGGGCTCGCGCAACCCCAAACACCCAGGAGCAGCAACGCGCTCAGCCTGCGCGAGATCTCAAAAGCCACTGCGAGCTCCCACTACGACGCGAATCGAATTGACGTCAGCGCCGCTATTGAAGGTTTCTGTTCCGAAGCCCATCAACAGTTGAAACACGCTATCGCGCGAGCCTCGGCTTTCGATGCCGACTGCGCCCGAGAAACGCGATTCACCCCAACTGATGCCCGCGAGGTGCTCGCCGTAAACGTTGCCGACCGCCGCCTGCAATGAACCATCGAGCCAAATCCAGATTGGCCAGGAGTAGCGCAGCGTTGCGGCTGCACCGCTTCGCCCACGCAGGCGACCATCGCGAAACCCCGGCAAGCGATCGTTGCCACCCGCCGAGACCAACTCAGTGAACGGAACAGGCTGCCCACCCAGTGGATCGGCCATTTCCACGCCCACCGACAGGCTCAAGATTCGGCCGCGATCGTCCAAGTCCAAGAAGCCGCCCAAGCTCGCACCGTATCGCAGCCAGCCCGCAGCGCGCGCCTGTGTCGGATCGAGACCGTGTTCGCCGCGCAGCACGAGCCGCCCGCCGCTGTCCGACGCATCTTCACTCTTGCGCGTGTCGAGCGTGAGTTGGCTGCGCTGAAAGCCCACGCGATAGCCGTCCGTGTATCCGTCCGGGAGCGGGAACACGCCGTTGTCGACTTGCTCGGTGAGTGTCGGATCATCGCCGAACTTGCCCGGGTAGTAGCTGGCGCCGCGGTAGCCGAGGCTGGTTTCGATCGAGCTCGAGCGCCAAAAGCCTGCTCGCAATGTCGCGTGCAAGTCCGCCATGTCCGTCCCGTAGCGGCTGCGATTGGCTTCGCGCGTGTCCGGACCAGTCCCGTAGTACGTGTAGTCGGGGCGATGGGTCAACGCACCGTTGATCGACAAGTTCGTCTTCTCGGTGAGTTGGAAGCGCTCGGAGATGGCACCGGTGAGCCAGCGCGAGCCGCTGGTCGAACCGCGAATCCGCAACGAGTGCCCCTTGAATCCCGCATCGTCCCAAAACCCGTACAAGCCGATGCTCGGGTAGAAGCCGAAGTCGACGAATGCGATCGGTACGATGCCCGCTTTGTGGTCGGGGCCGAACGCGAAGATGTCGTACAGCGCCGCTGGTAGCTCCGCGCGTTCCGCAGCGGTGATCGCGTAACCCAAGGGGCGGCGCACGACGTACTCAGTCACCAGATACACGGGAAACAAGACCACGCGCGGCACCCAAAGCAGCGCTTGCCCGGGCGTGGTCGGCTGACCCTGACCTCCGCGGCCATCGTAGTCGGGGAGCGAGCGCTGGGGTTGAGACTCGGCCGAAGCCGTCAGCGTGCTGAGCGACACCGCCAGCGCCAGGAGCAACGAGCGCACGGCGAGCTTTGGGCGACGAGACCCGAGGTCCGTAGAAAACGCTTTTCTAGCAAGCATGATTGAAGCGAGAACCCGAGCTACCACGACAGAGGCGGTGACACACGGCGCACTTAGGGACTCCGTCACGGGCTCGCAAGAGGCAATCGTCTGAACAGCGCTGATACTGCGAAATTGCCGATCGCTCAATCCGGCTCGGTGGCAAGGGCGGGCGCTGGCAGGTCCGCCCGAAACGAGCGCTGCAGTTCCCCCAAGGGGTCGAGGTTGAGCTGCTTTTCGGAAGGTTCACGCGGCCCCGCATGATCAGCAAGTGCCGCCACGAGCGGTGTCCGCACGGTTTCGGGCAGCAAGCTCTCCAAGTACTCCAGCGCGGTGCCGCGCAGCTTGCGGTCCTCACTCAGCACTCCCTGCCGCGCGAGCTCGAGCGAGCCGCGATGCAGTGTGAGTGCCAGCAGCGCAAACACATGGTCGATGGTCGCGCGATCGAGTGGCCCATGAGCCACTTCGCTCAAAACTAGCTCATAAATCCGATCCGGTTCCGGCAGCAACCCGCGGTCGTCTCGCGTGACCTCCGAGAGCGCCAGGGCGGCTCGATAACGCACTTCGATGCCCGCGCAGGACAGCGCGCCAAGCAGCGAGTGAACCACGCGATCGCCACGCGCGCTGCGCAGCACGTGCGGGATGCGACGTCTGACCACGACGGGCAAGGACGGCGAGTGCATCGCTTCACTCAGCACACCGAATACTGCGGGACCCATGGCGCGCAGCGCCTCGACGGCCGGCTTGGCCAGCGCTTCATGACCCAGGTGCGGAATCACGAAGGCGGCGAAGCGGGGGTCGAGCGCGCCCGCGCACAGCAAATCGCGAATCGCCGGTGTGTTGCGACCGAGCAAAGTGCGCAGCGCCGACACCAGTTGTTCGACCGGCTCGCTCGGCAGAGGCTCCACCGGCGGCGTCGAAGCGCGTGATTCGGCTCGGGCTTGGCGCAGCTTGGCGATCTGCGCGATCATGCGCTCGCGATCAGCGTCGAGCGTGGTGCCCAAAGTGAGCAGGCGTCGCGCGTCGTCGGGATCGGGCAAATCGTCGTTCGAAGTGCCCGCGCGCAGGCTCGCTTCGAGCTCGGACACGTAGCCGCGCTGTGCACGCAGCGAGAGCAACACGGCCAGAGCCGACGAGAGCACGACCAACGCCGAGGGTGCGTGCGTCAAGAGTGCCGGTGCGGCGCTGAGCAAACCCAAGATCAGCACGCTTGCGAAGGTTTCACCGCCCTTGTCGAACACGACGTCGATCAGCGCCTTGCTCCGGCGCTTGCTAGCCGCTGCGACCGGCGTGAATAGCGGCTCGAACGCGGTTCGATACAGCGAAGGACCGAGCGCCAAGTCGCTGCCGCGCATGGCGCCTATGGTGACCAGCGACGGCGCAAGCAACGACACCCCGCCGAGCACGATGCTGAACAGCGGCGGCACAGAAAGCGTTCGCCCAACGCCGATCAGATCCAGCAAACGAGGCGCGACCAGGACTTGGATCAAGAAGCTCGCCAGCGCAGCCGCCGTGTAAAACATGGCGAAAAAACGCACCAGCGACTCCAAGTTCGTGTAACGCGCTGCCGCTGCTTGCTTGAGAGCAAAGTCCCCGAAAGCAGACACTGCAGCGGTGCACGCCACGAGCAGCGCCAACGTTCGCAGGTAGCCGGTCAGCCGCTCACGTGCGCGCGGTTCCTCGGGCGCGGTGCGCACCGAGAGCAAATTCGCGCCTAGCCGCTGCATGAACACCGCAGCCGTCAACGCGATCAACCCGATCAAGAGCAGACTCGAACGCGCCGACAATGCATGCGCCACGCGCTCCATCATCAAACCGCCGGCTAGGCCGCCCAGCGTGCAAAACCCTCCGATGCGCCCCACCACCGCCTTGAGCGTGTGCGGATCGAAGGTCTCGTTGATGATCGACCAAAACGCGCTGACCAACAGCGCACCGCCGATCGAAACGTGCAGATAAACGGCGATCGCGATCGCGCGCGGCAAGCTGGGCAGCAGCCACCACTCAGTGACGGAGAAAGCGGCGCTGAGCAAAAATAGGATCGGTGTCAGCCGACCCGGCCCGAAGCGCGCCATCCAATTCGCAACCAGCAGCGCCATGGGAATGGCAAACAGCGCTGTGCCGAGCATCACCTTCGGCAAGGCGGCCACGGGGAACGTGGCCAGAAACAAGCCCTCACGCAGGGAGCGAGCCGCGACATGGTGCGCTAGCGCCAATGCCGCGGCGGCCATCGCCATCTGTGAAGCGCGCCTATCGGCCGCGAGTGCTCGCATCGCAGCCCGCGACCGTAGCACGGGCTGCGGGCGCCCCCGTTAGCTCTACTTTGCTCTACCGGGCAAAGAGCGAACGTCGGCGCGCTTGGGGCAAAATTACTCCTTCTCTACGAAGGCGCGCTCGATCGTGTAGTGACCCTGTTCGTGGCTCTTGCCCTCGTGAAAGCCGCGGGCTTTGAGGATGGCCACGAGTTCGTCCAACATGCCTTGGTTGCCGCAGATCATCACCCGATCGAACTCCGGGTTCAGGTCCGGCATGCCGATATCACCAGTCAACTTGCCGCCCTCGAGCAAATCCGTGAGCCGGCCGCGGTTCACGTACGGTTCGCGGGTCACGGTCGGGTAATAGATGAGCTGGTTCTTGATCTGCTCGCCGAGGTACTCGTGCTGCGGCAGGTCATTCTTGATGTACTCAGAGTAGCCGAGCTCACTCGTGATGCGCACGCCATGCGCCAAAATCACGTGTTCGAACTGCTCGTAAATTTCCGGATCGCGGATCAAGCTCATGAACGGCGCGAGGCCCGTACCGGTGCTGAGCATGTAGAGGCGCTTTCCGGGGAGCAGGTGGCTCGCGACCAACGTCCCGGTCGGCTTCTTGCCAACCAACACCTGGTCGCCCGGCTTGAGGTGTTGCAAACGCGACGTCAGCGGGCCGTCCGCCACCTTGATGCTGTAAAATTCGAGATGCTCTTCGTAGTTCGGGCTGGCGACACTGTAGGCACGCAGTAGCGGCTTGCCCTCGACCTCAAGGCCAATCATCAGAAAGTGCCCGTTTTTGAAGCGAAGGCCGCCGTTGCGGGTGGTCTTGAAGCTGAACAGGTTGTCGTTCCAGTGGTGGACTTCCAGCACGGTCTCGGGGGTCAGGTTGCTCTGCGCGGCACTCATGTGGGTGTATTTAACGCGGCCTCGCTAATCGGCAAACCGGGATATTCCGGATATGCTATTCGGTTTTACAGATATGAGGTACACGCTTCGTCAGCTCGAGGTTTTTCTGGCCGTGGCCGAGCACGAAAGTGTGAGCCGCGCGGCCGAGGGCCTCGCGATGTCGCAATCGGCGGTCAGCGGCGCCCTGGCTGATCTCGAACGTCAGTTCGACGTCCAGCTTTTCGAACGGCTGGGCAAGCGACTGCACCTGAGCAGCCTCGGTCGCTCGATCCGCGCCCGCGCCGAAGCGCTGCAACAACAAGCGCGCGAGTTCGAAAACGAACTGGCGAGCCACGACTCGGTCGGCCAATTGCGAGTGGGCGCCACGCTCAGCATCGGCAACCACCTGATGGTCCCAGAGATCGCACGCTTCATGCGCGATCATCCGAGCGCGCGCGTCACCTTGGACGTCGCCAACACCGCAGAGATCGCACGCAAGGTCCTCAACTTCGAGATCGACATCGGCCTCGTCGAAGGCGAACTCCAAGAACCCGAATTACAAGTGACGCGCTGGCGCCCCGACGAACTCGTGGTCTTCTGCGCGCCACAGCATCCATTCGCCAAACTCAGCACGTTGAGCGACGCCGATCTGGTGCAAGCACCCTGGATCGTCCGCGAGCCGGGCTCCGGAACACGCCAAGCATTCGAGCACGCCATGCACGGCATCATGCCCGACCTACGCATCGTGCTCGAACTGCAACACACCGAGGCCATCAAGAGCGCCGTCGAAGCGGGCCTCGGCGTCGGTTGCGTCTCGCGCGTCGCGCTCGTCGACGCCTTCCGACACGGCACCCTCGTCCCCTGCCCCGTGCCCCACCGCGACTTTCACCGCTGGTTCTACTCAGTACTCCACGAACGAAAATACCAAAGCGCCGCCGTCCTCGGCTTCTTGGCGCAAATCCGAAAACCAGCGCAATAGGAGCTCGCTCAAGACCTCAAGTTGAAGGGTGCCCAGCGCCTGGTGCGGCGAGGTGCGGCCGCCGCTGATGATTGGTCATTGGTCATTGGTCATTGGTCATTGGTCAGCCGATCGGGGGTGCTAAGCTTGCGGAGTGGGCGACGGCGGCGCGGACGGTTCATCCGCGAATTGCGGGAGTTCGTCGGTGATGAGGTGCCAAGGCGCCTTGGACGCGACGTGTAGATGAAACTTTACCTGCAGGGCGGGCGCGTGATCGAGCGTGCCGGCTGACAGGTGCATCAGCGTTGGACGTTTGTTGCTGAGGTTGCCCATGACCGCTCCACACGTTCCGCAGAACGAGCGCTGAGCCCCCTCTGACGACGCGAACGATTTGAGCAACTGTTCGCCGCGCGTCCACCGGAAACGATCGAGCGGCACGAGCACCCAAGTGGCAACGGTACTGCCTGTCGCCTTGCGGCACTTGGAACAGTGACAGTTGACGACTATGCGCGGCTCCCCTTCGAATTCATAGGCCACCGCACCGCACAAACACGACCCCGAATACGACCCCGATTGCGACATGCGGGCGACGCTAGCGCAGGCGCTCTCGGTGAGCAACACACTTGCATTATGATAGTGACTGACTTAGTAACAGCAGAGTATGCAAAGAAAGAGCTTCGCGGACATGGAGTGCAATATCGCCCGCTCGGTGGAAGAGGTGGGTGACGGTTGGAGCTTGATGATTTTGCGCAACGCACTGTTGGGCACCAAGCGTTTCCAAGATTTCGAAGCACAGCTCGATGCTCCGCCAACCACGTTGGCTCGGCGGTTGCAGACGCTGACCGCGCGCAGCTTCTTCGTGCGACGCGCGTATGCTTCCCACCCTCCGCGTGAAGAATACGAGCTCACTGCCAAGGGGTTGGATGTTCTACCGGTGCTGCTGGCTCTCGCCGCCTGGGGCGGTCGCTGGTTGTCGCCAGGCGGTGCACCGCTCGAGCTCGTGCACGCCCAAACGGGCGCCACCATCCAACCATCAGTGATCGACGCGAGCACGGGCAAGGAGCTGCGGCCTGGGCAAGTCGCCGTGCGACCCGGCCCGGGCGCATCGTCCAAACTCAAACGTGCGATGAAGCACATGCAGCAGCCCATCTTCGGCGCGGCGAGTGAGCGAGGTGCGCTGTGAGGCGTGTCGTCGTCACGGGCCTCGGCATGGTGTCGCCCCTTGGTTTGGGCGCGGAATACAGCTTTTCGCAGCTCGTCGCCGGACGCTCTGGCATCGGTCGGCTCGAACATTTCGACGTCAGCGATTTGCCGACGAAGATCGCTGGACAAGTGCCGCGCGGCTCAGAACCCCACCAATACGACGCGCTGCGCGTCGCCAACGCCAAAGAGTTGCGTCGCTATGACGAGTTCATCTTGTTCGCGCTCGCCGCGGCGGATGAAGCCATGGCCGACTCGGGCTTCAAAGCAGAGTCGGAAGAAGAGCAAGAACGCGCGGGCGTGTTGATCGGCTCGGGCATCGGCGGTCTCCCGAGCATCGCGGAGAACGCGGTCAAGCTCGAGAAAGAAGGGGCACGCCGCATTTCGCCGTACTTCATCCCCGGCAGCTTGATCAACGAAGCTTCCGGCGTGGTGTCGATTCGACACAGCTTGCGAGGCCCGAACCACGCCGTGGTCACCGCATGCGCGACCGGCGCACACGCGCTCGGCGACGCGGGTCGGCTGATCGCGCTCGGTGATGCGGACGTGATGCTCGCGGCTGGTGCGGAAGCGGCGACCTGCCGACTCACCCTCGCGGGTTTCGCGATCATGCGCGCCATCTCCACGGGCTTCAACGATCGACCATCCGAAGCCTCACGCCCTTGGGATCGCGGCCGCGACGGCTTCGTGATCGGCGAAGGCGCGGGCGCCGTAGTGCTCGAGGAGCTCGAACACGCCAAACGCCGCGGTGCGCGCATCTACGCCGAGCTCGTCGGCTATGGCCTCTCTGGTGACGCCTATCACCTGAGCGCGCCCGATCCGCGCGGTGACGGCGCACGCCGCGCGATGAGCGCCGCGCTCAAACGGGCACAGCTCAACCCCGATCAAATCGACTACATCAACGCCCACGCCACCTCCACCCCCGTGGGTGATCCAGTGGAGATCGCCGCGGTCAAGACGCTGTTCGGCGCGCACGCGCGCAGCCTCGCGCTGTCGTCCACCAAATCCGCTACTGGGCATTTGCTCGGCGCAGCAGGCGCGGTCGAAGCCATTTTCACGCTGCTCGCGCTACGCCACGGCGTTCTCCCCCCCACCCTCAACCTGCACGATCCAGATCCCGAGTGCGACCTCGATCTGATCCCGCTCGAAGCGCGCCAAAAGAAGATCCGTTACGCGCTCTCGAACTCCTTCGGCTTCGGCGGCACCAACGCCGCACTGATCTTCGGTCCGCCACCTTGACTTGAGGCGGTCGACTTTGGGGGTTTCGCGCACTTTCGTCGGCTTCGCCGATGGTGCGTGCGAGGGCGCTAGGCTCCGCGGCTTGACATATACCCATAGGGAGTATACCTATTCGGCATGCCGCAAACGCCTAAGAATGCCGCCGAAGTTCCCGCTAGGAAGGCGCATGGCGTGGATCCGGAGCTCAAGGCTTCGAACTTGAAGCGGCTGCGGCGGATCGAGGGGCAGGTCCGCGGCCTGCACAAGATGGTGGAGGAAGATCGTTACTGCCCAGATATTTTGATGCAGGTCGTCTCGGTGCAAGAGGCGCTCAAGAGTGTCTCACGAGAGCTGGTGCGCAATCATTTGTCGCACTGCGCGCGGCGGGCTTTGCAGGGTTCGGATGAGCAAGCACAGGCGGCGATCGATGAACTGATCACGGTTTGGGCAAGGCACGCTGGATGAAGCTCGTCGCCGTTTTGCTGTTTGGCTTCGCGTTGCCGGCCTGTGCCCACATGGAGAAGGGCCGTGGGCACGATTCCGTGAGTCATTTGGTCGAGTCACGCTCGGGACATCGCACCGGCTGGGAGCAAGGCTCACCCGAGGCACGTCAGATCCAAGAGCGCGTGAACGCCCTCTTGAAGGGCGGATTGAACCGCGAACGCGCCGTGCAAATCGCGCTGATCAATAACCCGCATCTGCAGGAAACCTACGACGAGCTGGACGTTTCACAGGCGGATTTGGTGCAGGCGGGCTTGCTCTCGAACCCAACGTTGAGCGGCAGCATCGGTTTTCAGTTGGGCCATGCGTCAGGGCGGCCCGAGTACGAAGTCTCGATCGTTCAGAGCTTTCTGGACATTTTCATGCTGCCGCTGCGCAAGCGAGTCGCCGAAGCGCAATTCGACGCGGACACGCTGCGCGTGGCCCACGCCGCGCTACAAGTGGCCGCCGAAACGAGCAAGGAGTTCGTCGAGCTTCAGACGAGCGAGCAAACGGTCGAACTCATGCGCAACATCGCCGCGAGCGCAGACGCAGCGGCCTCGCTCGCCGAAAAACAGTTCGAAGCGGGTAACATCAATCAGCGCGCGGTCGCGAGCGAACGTGCTGCTTCTGCGCAAGCCGAACTCGATCTGGCACACGACCAGCTCACCGTACTCGAACATCGCGAACGTCTGAATCGCCTGCTTGGGCTGTGGGGTGCGAATTCTGGCTGGCAATCAGCGCAACCGTTGCAAGCCATTCCCTCGAGCGAGGCTCCGCTCGAGCACCTGGAAGTCACGGCGTTGAAGCAACGCTTGGATGTGGAGGCCGCGCGGAAGCAGGTGGAAATGATGGATTCCGCGCTGAGCATGGCGCGTACTTCGCGCTACACCGGGCTCGTCAATGTCGGAGCACACGTACACCAAGACGCGGACGGGCCGCGCTTGGCTGGTCCCACTCTCTCTTTGGAGCTACCGATATTCGATCAACGCCAAGCATTGATCGGTCGGTTGGAAGCGCAGCGCCGCCAAGCGCAGCGTCGCTTGGATGCGCTCGGTCTCGACGTTCGCTCGGAAGTGCGGCTCGCAAAGGCGCAGTTGGATTTGAACCGTCACGCCGCCGAGCAATACCTAAACGCGCTCTTACCTCTGAGGCGTACGGTGCTCGAGCAATCCGAGCTCGAATACAACGCGATGCAGATCGGCCTGTACGAGCTCTTGGCCACGAAAAGGTCGGAAATCGAGACCTTTCGTGCCTACCTAAACACCGTGCGTGACTACTGGCTCGCGCACGCCGAGCTCGAACGCGCGTTGGGCGGCCGCATCACTTCTCCTCGCCCCGGGAGCCACCAATGACCGAGTCCAAGAGCATCCCTCATTCGAATTCCGAACCCAGTCCTGCAGCGATCCTCAGCTCGACACTGAGTCGTCGAGAGGTCCTCAGCTCGGGTGCCGCGTCGATCGCAGCCGGTGCGCTGGTCAGCGTCGCGTCGGGGCCAGCAGCTGCCGCCGAAACGGCAGGGCTGCGAGCCAACGGCTACAGACCCGTGACCGTTCCGAATGGTGCCAAGCTGCCGTGGAAGATCGTCGACGGCGTGAAAGTGTTTCACCTGGTGGCCGAAGAGGTCGAGCACGAGTACGCACCGGGCATCAAGGCTCGCTGTTGGGGCTACAACGGGCACGTGCATGGCCCGCTGATCGAGGCCGTCGAGGGAGACCGCGTTCGCATCTATCTGACCAACCGACTGCCTGCGCCGACCACGCTCCACAGTCACGGCGTGCTGCTCGAAAATGGCATGGACGGTGTGGGCGGTTTGACTCAAAAGGCCGTTCCGCCGGGCGAAACGTACAAGTACGAGTTCACGCTGCGCCAGCACGGCACCTGTATGTACCACTCGCATCACGACGAGATGACGCAGATGGCGCTGGGCATGACGGGGCTATTCGTGATTCATCCGCGTGTCCCTCGCGGACCACGTGTCGATCGCGACTTCGCCCTGATGCTGCACGAGTGGCGCGTCAATGTGGGCGCCTCGCGGCCGGACCCGAATGAAATGTCGGATTTCAACTTGCTGACGATCAACGGCAAGGCCTTCCCGGGTACTGATGCGCTCGTGGTGAAGAAGGGACAGCGCGTGCGCATTCGCATCGGCAACCTGAGCGCGATGGATCACCACCCAATCCACCTGCACGGCTATCAATTCAAGATCACCGAGACGGATGGCGGCGAGATCCCGGCCTCGGCGCAATGGCCCGAGACTACCGTACTGGTGCCCGTCGGCAGCACACGGACCATCGAGTTCGTCGCCAATGAACCGGGCGACTGGGCGATGCATTGCCACATGACTCATCACGTCATGAATCAAATGGGGCACGGCATCCCTAACCTGATTGGCGTCAAACCCGGCAAATTGGACGCAAAAGTTCAGCGCTTGCTGCCCGGATACATGACCATGGGCCAAGACGGCATGGGAGACATGACCGGGATGCAAATGGGTGTGCCCAAGAACAGCATCCCCATGGTCGGTGCCCGCGGCAAACACGACACAATCACGATGGGCGGCATGTTCACGATCCTGAAGGTGCGCGACGAACTGGCGAGCTACGCCGATCCCGGCTGGTATGACGCGCCACCCAAGACGACTGCGCAGGCCGCAGCCAGCGCGGAGCTGGCGCGCGATGGCATCGACGTCAACGCGCCAGCCAAAGCGCAGGCTGACTCCAGCGTGCGCAACGGATAGCACATGGCAACGGTAAAAGATCCGGTGTGCGACATGAACGTCGATCCCGAGCACGCGCGCGGCGGTTCGTTCGCGCATGAGGGCACGACCTATTTCTTCTGCAACCCCAAATGCCGCGAGCGCTTCGCCGCCGCTCCCGCTCAATACTTGCAGCGAACACCCGCAACCGCGGCCCACGCGCACTCGGCGCACCCGCACTCGGTTGCGCACCCAGCAGCACCCGCGCGTCGCCTGGCGCTCGCGCCAATGCCTGCGCCGGTCGCGCCAATCTCGCAGAAATCTGGGACAATTTGGGTCTGTCCCATGGATCCCGAGGTGCGCCAAGACCACCCGGGACCCTGCCCCAAGTGCGGTATGGCGCTCGAGCCGGAGCAGCCCACCATCGATGCCACCAATCCCGAGCTTCGGGACATGTCGCGCAGGTTGTGGATCGCAGCCTCGCTGACGGCTCCACTCTTTCTGCTCGCGATGGGCGCGATGCTGCCCTTTCACGGTTTGATGCCGCTCATCCCCGGTCGTACCCGAGGTCTAGTCGAGTTTGCCCTTGCGACGCCGGTCTGCGGGTGGGCAGGCTTGCCGTTTTTGCAACGCGGAGTCCAGTCGCTCAAGACACGCAACCTGAACATGTTCACGCTGATCGCGCTCGGGGTCGGCGTTGCCTACTCGTACAGCGTGGTTGCGCTGCTCGCGCCTGGCCTGTTTCCAGATTCGTTGCGCACCGAGCACGGCGAGCTCGGCCTGTACTTCGAAGCCGCGGCAGTGATCGTCACACTGGTATTGGTCGGTCAAGTACTGGAGCTGCGCGCTCGCCATCGAACGGGCGCTGCGATCCGTCGGTTGCTGGAGCTCGCGCCACAGACGGCGCACCGCGTGGCAAGCGACGGCAGCGAACGAGAGATCCCCATCACGGAAGTGCGATTAGCCGATCGACTGCGGGTTTTCCCTGGGGAAAAGCTACCGATCGACGGAATCGTGCTCGAGGGCTCGAGCCACGTCGATGAATCGATGATCACCGGTGAACCTGGCTTCGTCTCCAAGCGCCCTTCCGCGCGAGTGATCGGCGGCACGCTCAACGGCACTGGGTCGCTGCTCATCCAAGTCGAAAAGGTCGTTCAGGACACCTTGCTCAGTCGGATCGTGAGCCTGGTCGCCGAAGCGCAAAGGAGCCGTGCACCGATTCAAAGATTGGTCGACCGCGTGTCCAGCTACTTCGTGCCGAGCGTGATCGCGGTCGCGCTTTGCACTTTCGCCGTGTGGCTCATGGTCGGTCCGGAGCCACGCTTGGCGCACGCCATCGTCAGCGCGGTGGCTGTGCTGATCGTGGCCTGTCCGTGTGCGCTCGGTTTGGCAACCCCGATGTCGATTTTGGTGAGCACCGGGTTGGGTGCGAGCGCAGGTGTGCTGTTCAAGAACGCTGAAGCGCTCGAACTGCTGAGCCAGGTAGACACCCTCGTGGTCGACAAAACCGGCACGTTGACGGAAGGCAGCCCGCGACTGACGCGCATCGTTCCGTGGCCAGGCGTCGAGGAAGAATCGCTGCTGCGCTGGGCTGGGAGCGTCGAAGCGCAAAGCGAGCATCCGCTCGCACGCGCAGTGCTCGATGCTGCCGCCGAACGCGGCCTTCGGCTCCCGCCGGCCAGCGCGTTCGAATCGCTGACTGGCCGAGGGATCCGGGCAACCGTGGAGGGCGAACCAACCGAAGTCGGCAATCGTAGCTTGCTCGCAGCTCGCTCCATCGAGCTCGGCGCACTCGCAACTCGAGCCGAGGAGTTCGAAGCACAGGGACACACTGCAGTGTTCGTGCTGCGGTCGGGCAAGCTACTCGGCATGCTCGCCATCTCCGACCCAATCAAGGCGAGTACGAAAGGCGCGCTGCGCGCGCTGCACGAAGACGGTTTGCGCATCGTCATGCTCACGGGTGATGCACCAGCCACCGCGCACAGCGTGGCGCGCGAACTCGGCATTCAAGAAGTGATCGCTGGCGTGCTACCCGATCAAAAGGCGTACGAAATCCGTCGGCTACAAGGCGAAGGGCGCGTCGTTGGCATGGCCGGTGACGGCATCAACGACGCCCCCGCATTGGCTCTGGCGACGGTCGGCATCGCGATGGGCACAGGCACGGATGTCGCTATCGAGAGCGCCGGAGTGACGCTGATCAAAGGAGATCTTGCGTGTATCGCTCGGGCGCGTCGCATCAGCCGGCTCGCACTGAACAACATTCGCCAAAATTTGTACTTTGCATTTGGCTACAACGCGCTCGGGATCCCAATCGCTGCCGGTGCGCTGTACCCCATCTTCGGCGTGTCGATGAGTCCGATGCTCGCTGCTGCTGCAATGAGCCTCAGTTCGGTGTCGGTGATCGCCAATGCGCTCAGGTTGAGGCACGCGGGCAACTGATGGCTCGAGTGGAAACCGCGATAATTCCCGCCATTTCTGACAGGTGCGATAAGAGCACAGCTGAGCGCCGCACGTAGGGCGTCCACGCAGACGAGGCGAGACTCGCCGACAGCGTGGTACCGAAAATCAGCAGCGACCGAGCGCAAAGTAGCGGACATCGCCCTGCAATCTGGGTTGAATGAGGATACCAAAAGCTCGGCGGTACCCCCCATGGATGACGATCGCAGCTGGCTCAAAAATCCTACGCTTCCCCGCCCTCCGGCAGTGCCGCGTTTCTCGGCAGCGGAGCTGAGTTTGCTCGAAGACGAGGGCCCGTCGATCGTGCGCGCTGGCACGCGCAAGCCGCGCGCATCGCGCATTCAGAGCCGGCGTCGAATCAGCGGAACGACCCGCGCTGACTCGGTCTCTCAAGAGAGTAACGCGGTGCCGGCCCGACGCATCGCCTGACGCGAGCTCGACGCTCGAGGCGGCCACACAGAATCGGCGTACCAACTTCAGGCGGGCTCAGTACGGCTTCTGGCCGTTGAAGTTGCCCGGTGGGTCATAGTTGCAGACCCAAAACTGCCATTGCTCGAAGCCGCTAAAGGGCGAGTTCTTGCTGCAGTTACTCACCGCGCAACCGAGCGCCGTGCTCTTCCGCCAAACCACCTGCGTGTAGTGTCCGCAGGTCGCCGCGCACGAATTGCTCGCGTAGTCGTAGTCCTTCACTTCGGCGACCCAAGAGTCGACCACGTCTTGTGGGGTCGTGTTTGCGCCGGCGCTAGCGTAGATGTTTTCGCCATATTTGCCGCCGCTGTGTTTGAACGTGCAACCGTCGGCCCAAGCTTGGGCTGACGTGGCGATTTCGTTCGACCAAGTGAGCGGTGAAATTGGCGGAGTTGGTGCAGGCGTCACGCTCGCGCGCGCCTGGTTGTGCGCCGCAAGAATCGCGTCGGCGATTGGACTCGTCGCGCCTACACCCGCGGGCGCTCCGCCGCTGTTCGGCGAGTTACTGCTCGCGGGATCGGAGCTCGAGCACGCGGAGAGCGCGCAAGCGACGACCGCAACAGCCAGTACGGAGCGAAGTTCGAGCGCGAGCATGGCTTGCCTCGGTTCAGAAGACGTAGCGAGCGCCAGCGCTACCCATGCCGACCACGGGCGTCCAGGGACTGACTTTGGGGTGCTCGGCGGTGACTTTTGGCGTCGTGATCAAGAGACCGAGCCAGGTGCCGATACCGGCACCACCGACGATGTAGCCCGCTGCGGAGATCGTGCGCAGCGTGCGAAAGGCGGACGCGTCTTCCGGATAGGGCGGCCCCTCCGTGCAGCGATTGGCAGGACAATGGGCTTCGGCAGCCGAGTAACGAGTCATGGCAGCGATTCCAGTCACCGTGCCGATACCCAGACCAGTCGCGCCGACAGTGAGCGCGACCACCCCCCACGTGCGTCGCGCAGAAGATCCGCCGACTACTTGCTCGGGCTTCTTGCTACTGCCGCTGGGCGAGAGCCAGCTCATCCCCAGGGTCTTGGCTTCGCCCTCGCCGATCTCGAATCCGATCCGGGACTGCTCACCATCGTTGTCGTTGGCCACCAGCTCGTGATGGCCGGGGTCAACCGGCACAGCCGAGCTTGCGGGAATCAAGCGACCGTCCAGCAATAGACGCAAATTGCGTGTGTGCTGCTCCGCCTCGCCCAACGCAACCTCAATCGACGGGATGCGCGGCCTGAGCTGCGCAAGTTCGTTGCGCGCATCTGCCACCGCGCGCCGCTCGGCCGCGGTGGCCTCGATGGCCACGAAACCGGTCACCACGCTGCGATAGTCCGACGACGCGTCCACGAGTTGTCCCAACGCGGCATGCGAACGAGCCAAATACAAGCGAACGGTCACGCTCGGCGCGCTGACCGACGCACGCTTGAAGAGTGCCAGAGCCGACGTATAGTCGTGACGCTCGAAAGCTTGAAGCGCGCTGTCAACGAGACCCTGCTCCGCAGAACGCGCACCGGGCTCTACAGGTCGCTCACTGACTTCTTCCGGGGCTTGCGCTTTTGCGGAGAGAGACCAATGAAAGCAAATTAGCGCGAGCGCGACCGAACGAATCACTGTCTCCCACGTAACGGGAGATCGCGTGTGCTGTGAAGCTTTTTTCGCAACACCGAGTGAATGAACTCGGACCGCAGACTACGCTGACTTACACGCGTACTTGCGCACGTGACGCCATCGCAGCTGCAACCGCATTCAACAGCTGCGGGATGTCGTACGGCTTTTGGAGATAGGCGAAAAATTCCGGCGAATCATCGGTGAGCAGCTCGACGCTGTAGCCGCTGCTGAGCAACACTGGCACGTCGCTCCCCGTCGCCCGGATCTGTCGCAAAGCTTCGATGCCGCTCATGTGCGGCATCGTGACGTCCATTACGATCAAGTCGAGCGAGCGACCATGTTGCTCAAAGAGCTGCAGCGCGTCAGCGCCGCTCGATGCGACAATCACGCCGTAACCTTTGGCTGTAAGCGCACGGCGCACCACGAGCTGGACCCCGTTGTCGTCGTCGACCACGAGCACGGTGCCGCGCGAAGAAGTGCCGGTAACTTCGGCGACACTCACGTCCTTCGCAGGTAACAGCACGCGCACGCGCGTGCCGATCCCCTTCTGACTGTCGGTTCGAATCGCACCGCCATGACCGCGAACGATGCCGAGCACTGCGGCCATGCCCAAACCACGACCTTTGAACTTCGTGGTGAAAAATGGGTCGAACATGCGCCGGCGCGTTTCGTCATCCATACCCGAACCTTGGTCGGTGACTTCCAGACATAGAAAACGCCCCGGCGTCGCGGCATGTCCCGGGTACTCCTCCAAATCGCGGGCCGAGATCTGCACTTGCTCGACCGCAATCACGATGCGCCCCGAGCGTTCCGCCATCGATTCCGCAGCGTTGGTGATCAGGTTCATGATCACTTGGCGAATTTGCGCAGGATCCGCTTCGATCGGACGCAGTCCCTCTTGAACTTGGTAGTGCAGCGCGACATTCGGCGGGATCAATCCCCGCAGCAGCGCGGCCATCTCACGCGCTGCCTCGGGTAAATCCAGGGGCTGGAGCTTGAACTTTCCTTGGCCCGCATATTCGAGCATCTGATGAGTGAGCTCTGCGGCACGGCGCGCACCGAGCTCGATCTCGTCCAGCAGGGGCAGCAATGCGGGGTCTGCGCTGAGCAGGCTCTTGGCCAACGATGCATTGCCCAATATCGTCACCAACAGATTGTTGAAGTCGTGCGCGATCCCTCCCGCGAGCACCCCCAAGCTCTCGAGCTTCTGGGTGTGCATTAGCTTCTCTTCCAAGCGCTTGCGCTCGCTGATGTCGATGAAGGTGGCGATTGCGCCGTTGACCTCGGAAGTCGCCGGGTCGCGGGTCGGAACCGCGCGAAACACAGCCCAGGAGATCTCGGCGTTGGGCTTCGTGACCCCGAGCGTGAGTGCGGGTTGCGGCAATCCGCTCATGATCGCCTTGGCCACGGGGTAGTCCGTGACGTCCGCGGCTGAGCCATCTTCGAAGATCGTGCTCGGGGTGAAGTCACTGATGTAGCGACGCGAAAGCTCGTCGTAACTGAGGCCCAGGATGCGCAGCGCTTCACCATTGGCGCGGATGATCGAGCCGTCCCTGGCGACGTGCACGACACCGCCGGGGAGCGCGTCGATCAGGCGCTCGTTCAGCTCTTGGCTAGCGCTCAACGCTGCCTCGGCGGTGCGCCGCTCCGCGATGTCCCGCTCCAGGCGCTGATTGATGCGCGACAATTCCTGCGCGCGCGCCTCGGCGCGTTGCTCGAGCTCCAAGTTGGCGCTCACCAGCTGTTGGTCGGTGCGCTTGGCGAAAAAGCGCTGGATCTCGTAGCGCGCGATGTTGGGCGCGAGCTCCGGATGAGCCTGAATATAGCTCTGAATGCGCTCTTCCACGCGCGACGGCGGCGCCATGATGAAGCGACACGCCGCATCGCCCTTGGCACGACACAAGATCTCGACCGCGACCAGCGAAATGCCGAAGCTTTGTTCGCACCAGCCCGACGAATAGCCGGAGTTCATCACACACACCGGACGTTCCGAACGACGTCCCGCGCCCCGCCACGAGTCCGACTCGAATGAGTATGGATGATCGTACAGCAGGTAGTAGCCTTCATCCGGCGTCGGGCTGCTCTCAGCGGCGATGTCGACGAATGCCCAACCCGCATGTGCAAAATGCACCGGGCCCGCGGCGAGTCGCGCTACTGGATCGGTAACGCCAGTTCGCTCCATGAACGCCTTGGCGTCAGCCATACCCATGGCGTGAGCGATGTCGAAAAGCAGGCTGTGCGCGACGGCGTGTGCCTCTTCCTCTTTGCCATAGACGCGCCGAACCATGTCGTAAAACTCGACGGAGATCGACGCTCCGCGCACGAGCACGTAGCGCTGCCCGCCAATCTCCAACGAACCGTGCTCCGGATTTGATCGCTGTTCGGAGAAATACTGCGCGACGTACTTCTGAGTCTGCTGGAATAGCGACGCAAACTTGTCAGGGACGCGAACGGTGTGGAGCATGTTCCCTCGACCAGCACCCTAGTGCATTGTCCGAGCAAGCGCGCACCTGCTGCCCGTGGACGCAGAAATACGCGCACGAAACCGAGGCAGCGACAGACTAGCCACACTTGCAATGCGCGGCGGTCGGGAGCGATCCAGCCGCAAACTCGGAGGGGCATTGGTATCAGGCCTCGACGCGAGTTCGCGCGAGGCCTTGCGATTCAGGACGCTCGGCGTCGATCGTTGCGGCTCGCTCACCGCAAAGCTCGCGCTTCAGTCGGCGGTCGAGTCGCTGACTTCGAAATCCAACACACGTCGTTCGATGCGCGCGGCGGCGATCACTCGCGCAGCTTCCACGTGCACGGGGTGGATTTGGTACCCCTTCAGCGCCTCCCAACTATCGTGCGTAGAGATCAGCACCACGTCACTGAGCTGCTCGTCGCCGCCCACCCCGATGCCAACTTCCAAGCTCGACATGCCGGGAACCTTCCCCCGCAAGGACTCCAACGCCCCGCGGATCTTCTCGGCCTGTTCGCGTCGCTCTTCCGCAGAAGTGCCGCGAACTCGCCACATGACAACGTGCTTGATCATGGGTCGCGATTCTAACACCGACTTTCGCTAGGAAATCATCTTGACGTCACGACAGCGCCACAGCTCGAACACGACTGACGCGGGGGAAAACAGGTCTGGCCAACTTTTATTCCCCTGCCCGGCCAAGCACGAAAATATTGGCCGAAGTCGACCGAATCGGCTCAGCTGCCGTTGACAGACCAGAAATCGAAGCCCATGCCTGGAGTGGTCAAGGTGTCCGAGGAACATCCACAAGTTCGCTTCGAGCAGGAAGGCACGCGCCTGACAGCGATCGAGATCACGCGTGAGCAACGCTCGCCCGTCATCGCTACGCTGCAACGGACGCTCTTCGCTCTCGGCATCGTGGTCTCCTCGTATCAAGCGCGAGCCCGCGCGGCGCGCCTCGTCGAACGCATCGTGATCGAACGCACGGATGGCGGCTCGATCGACGGCACCCTCTCGGTCGCGACCAAGGCGGCTATCTTGCCGATCGCGCTCGAGCAACCGGCCGATCCCCCAAAACAGGGCGTTTAAAGGCTACTCGCGGGTGCGCCGCTCGCACCCAACGGCGCTGACGGCGGCTACACCAGATGACTCGTTCCATGAGCGTCTCGTGTTCAAGAGCATCGTACCAGCAGCTCAGTTGCCCGCTCATGCGTCAGATTGGTTCTGGAATTTGCTCGCGTGCCCGCCATTCGCGGAGCAACGCCACGCGCGAGCGCGGCAAGCGTGCGCTCAAAGTCTCCCATGCGGTAATGCGATCTGCGCGAAAGGTGCGAAAATCCCCCCGCATTTCACACCAAGCAACGAGCAGCCGCGCACGCTGAAAAAAGCCCAGCCCGAGCGGCCAGATCACGCGCGTGGTCGGCGCGTTGGGCTCGGTCACGTACGTGATGCGTGCCTTACGCTGTTCTCGAATCGCACGCCTGAGCTCCGCCAGGTCGACAGTCTCTGCGGGACGCGACAGCGCTGGACCGGCTGAAAGCGCGATCTCGTCCATCAGGGTCCTGAGATCCTTGGGCAGCACAGCGCGCAGCTTCGCGACGACTTCCGCCGCGGCCTGCGCCAGCGCTTCATCAGCGTGCACGGCGGTGAGGCGCAATCCAAGCAGCAACGCCTCCAGCTCCTCGTCCGTGAACATCAGCGGCGGCAGCAGGAACCCTGGACGCAGGACGTAACCCACCCCTGGTTCACCGTCGATCGTCGCGCCTTGTGCGCGCAGCGTCTGCACATCACGATATACGGAACGAATCGAAGTCTCGAGCTCGTCCGCGAGCTGCTGAGCGCTGACGGGTTGACGATGACGGCGCAAGACCTGAACCAAACGTAACAAGCGGTCGGCGCGCGACATCCTCCCATCCTGCCAACATCTGGCAGGATAAGCCAGGGCCATTTCGAAGCGAAATCCAGGGCGCCCGCGCGCTACTGCCAGAATTTGGCACAAGCGCGGGGCACGCTCGCGGCATGTTCAATCCCAACTTCATCCTGCTCTACGTCGACAGCCCCACCGCCAGCGCAGCATTCTACAGTGAACTGTTCGGGCACGCGCCCGTGGAGTCCAGCCCCACGTTCGCAATGTTCGCGCTCGAATCAGGCGTCATGTTCGGACTGTGGTCGAAGCGCACCGTAGCGCCAGCGGCGCCTCCCCACTTCGGTGGGAGCGAGCTCGCTTTCGCCGTCGCTGACGCAGAAGCCGTACGCGCCAAGCATCGTGAATGGTCCGCGCGCGGGCTGCCGATCGCGCAAGCTCCGATCGACCTGGACTTCGGACATACCTTCGTCGCGCTCGATCCTGACGGACACCGTTTGCGAGTCTTCGCGCCGACTGCGGCTTGACCGATCGTGCCGCAACCTTTCCGGGGGGAGGAACTAGACGCGCTCCGAGCGCCATGTCTGGATGGCGTCATCGTGCTGCCCGCGCCTCTCTTCCCGACCCCGGTGCGCGCTTGCCCAGAGCTCAGCCACACACGCGCCGAGCTCTGGCTGAAAGATGACGGCCTTTCGCACCCGATCTACGGCGGCAACAAGGTGCGCAAGGCCGAACGCCTGGTCGTCGAAGCCAAGCTTCGCGGAGCCAAGCGCGTACTGAGCTTCGGCGCAGCCGGCAGCCACCACCTGCTCACCTTGACGATGTTCGCGCGCGCTGCGGGTCTGGAAAGCGCGGCATTGATCTTCCCGCAACCGCGCACGACGCACGTCGTGGACACGCTGCGCGCTGCGCTCGGGCTCGGCCTCGAAGCGCACCCAGTACCGCACGCAGCTTCGCTGCCCTGGATACTCCCGCGCGTCTGGCGTCGAGGCGACTACCTGGTTGCCCCAGGAGGATCGAACGCAATCGGGACACGAGCTTGCGCCGATGCAGTCGACGAACTCGCTGAGCAAATCGCAGCGGGCGATCTGCCGACCCCGGATTGGATCGTGGTCCCGCTCGGGTCTGGCGGGACCTGCGCTGGGCTGGCAGCAGGCGTCATCCGTCGAGGCCTGCCCTGCCGCGTGCTCGGCGTTCAAGTCGTGGGCGGTATCGGTCCGCGTGTTGCTGCGCGCCACTTGGCGCGAAAGGTACTGCAACTATCCGGCGCCGACGCCCAACCCGCCATGCTCGGGACTCAATTGAGTTTCGATGCGACCCACGTCGGCGCTGGCTACGGCGCAAGCAGCGCCGCCGGCAGGCGCGCTGCGGCGATTGCCCTAGAAATCGGCATGGAGCTCGACCAAACGTACACTGCCAAGGCCTTTGCCCGCGTGCTCGAGCTACTCGACACCGCGTCGAACCTCGACGCCGAACGAAGAGGACGGCCTCTGCGAATCCTGTATTGGCACACGCTCGCCTCGACGACACTCGAGCCGCTTTTGCGCACGGCCCCGAGCGAGTCCGAACTGCCCGGGGCCGTACGACGCCTCTTGCGTTAGGGGAGATGAGCCACGATGCGCGTCGTGCATTGGGTGAGCGCGTCGTAGTAGTCCTCCTCGAGAGATTGATAGCCAGAGCTCCAAGTGCGGACGAGCGAACTGAAGCCCTCGAACTCCGGAGTCTTGCAGGAGCGCCAATAACCGTGCGTGTCGCTCGACTCGTCGCGCGGGAAAACCTGCATGGTCAACGTGCAAGTCTCTGCAGCACGGTTACAAGTCAGGCGGCGGAAAGCAAAGTTGTAGTCTCCCGCACACCAGGTGTCGGCACAGATGTCATCAATCAACTTCAACGCGGTCGTCGCTTGGGTCGAGCTGAGCGCGTTGCCCGAAAGCGCTTCATCGCGCGTCTCGATGGGACTGCCGTCACCGACCTCGACCTCGGTCTCCGGGTCCGCTCCCGAGCCTGCGCTACAAGCCGATAGCAGCAGTGCGTTCACTCCAACGAATCCGAGCCCCCACAAAGTATTCATCATGAACCCCAAAAAGAACGACCCGCTAGCGGCCAACTCCGCAGCTTCGGCTCCGGCCACTCATCGGCCCCGGCCTCCGTCGGGTGCGTAAATTCGCCAGCTGGGTCCATCGCCGTGTGCGCCGGCGACGCGAGCTCATTCAGTCGGCGGCGGCTCACTCACGATCTTGCGCGGCAACTGCGTCTGAGCCGGCGAGCCATCACTCGGCTGCGGTCCGACCAAGAACCAAGTTCGCATCACTCCCTTCCCCTTCACCGTTATCTCCCCCCGCGGCGTCAACACATACATTTCCTTCAACAATTGCCGCGTCTCATCCGTCACGTGAACCGTCCCTGGTTCACCGTGCGATTCCATTCGGCTCGCGGTATTCACGGTATCCCCCCACACGTCATAGATGAACTTGCGCTTGCCGATCACGCCGGCGACCACAGGACCCGTGTGAATTCCGATGCGAATACTCAGCGCTTCTCCGAACTCGCGGCCGAACTCGAGCGCACGGCGCTGCATGGCCAAGGCCATCTCGGCGATCGTCTGCGCGTGATCGTATTCGTGGCTGTGTAGACCACCCGCGACCATGTACGCGTCGCCAATGGTTTTGATTTTCTCGAGTTTGAGTTTATCCGCCAGGTCATCGAAGCTCGAAAACATACGATTCAAACGATCCACGAGCTCAACCGGGGTCACCCGCTCGGACATCTTCGTGAAGCCGACGATGTCGGCGAAGAGCACGGAAACACGAGGGAAACCGTCGGCTATCGGACGCTGACCGCGCTTCAAACGCTCAGCGATGCTCGACGGCAGCACATTGAGTAAGAGCTCCTCGGCACGCGCCTTCTCAGCCGCCAATTCGACCACTTGGCGATCGATCAGGCGACGCTGCATAAACCCGTGGCGAGCTTGCTGCTCCTGCCGGTAGGCAATGAGAGCGCCCAGACCACCGAGCGCCACGAGGGTGCTGGCGACCGACAGGCTGACCTGCAACGGGCAATGAGCCAACGCACGATCGAGGCCAGCGAACATCAGCAAAGTGAGCAGCGTGTACGTGAGCTGTGCGACGACGCTCAGCCGAGCCACGAATGGTCCCAACGTAACGAATGCCACGGCGAATGAGGTGTACAAGAAATAGCCACTGCCGCCGGCAATTGCCCCGATGTAGAGGACGATGAAGCTCGCCGAAACGCCGTAAAGGAGCATCATCAACTGCGAGAGGCGCAGGAGATGACGCGAATTCAGCAAATACAGCACCAGACCAGACACTGGCACGAACACACCAAAGCGCACCGCCCACGCCTGAACCCGAACCTGGGGCACGACTAGGGCGTCGTGCAAGGCGAAGCCCAAGAAAGTCAGCGTCGACAGCCCGACACTAAAGCTCAGAAAGCGCCGAAGCGGCTCGACATCGTCGCGCCGAAACGCCTGTTCGAGCGCCGGATCGATGAACCTCCCTGTCCAGGAAAGCTGCGATCGACTTTCCGTCGGTCGTTCCGCGTCGCTCATCAGGGGCACGATTGCATCGTATCGGGTTGTCGTCTCCGGTGCAGCGGGCAAACTCCGCGTCTACGGTCCGTCGGCTTCGTAGCCAATTTCCAGCACCTCCAACTCGTCGCTCGAGCGCGGCGTTTGCAGGAGTGCGACGTCGCCAACTCGCTTGCCCAAGAGGGCGCGAGCTAGTGGTGCGGAAAAAGCGACCAGCCCCTCACTAGCGTTAGCCTCGTCCACGCCGACGATGCGATAATTTGATTCTGTGCCAGATTCGTGACGTATCCGGACTTGTGCCCCAAAGCGCACGCAATCTTGCGGCTGAGAGCGGGGATCGACGAGCTCGGCGCTCGCGAGACGCGCTTGGAGTTCCGCGGCTCGCTGTGCGAGCGCGTGCAGACGCGTCGTGCGATCTGCGGCGTCTGTGCTTTCGAGAGCATTGCGCTCGTGCTCGAGCTTCTCGTGCTCGGTTTGCAATTGGCGGAGGCCTCGCGGCGTCACGTAGTTAGGTACGCCGGCCGGCAGTGGCGGCCGCGGAACAACCAGCAGCTCTGGTCCCGCATCGTCTTCCTTCGTGAACGCGCGACTCACGGGCGGAATCGCCCGATCCGGGAACGAGCCAGCGAGCTCGCGAGCGGGTTCGCGTTGTTGGTGCTCATGAGCTCTTTCGCGACGATTCTTGTTCGGACTCGTCACCGGAAGTTTTCGCGAGTCCTGGTTGGATCGGTCGTTTCGCACCCTCGCGCATGAGGGTGACGACCTCGGCCAGCTCTTCGGGCTCCAACTCGTTGCTCGGCAGCGAGAGGCGTTCGAGCGAGGGTTCCGCCCCGAAGTAATGGACGGCACACACAGCGTGAATCGTACCGATCGAATTGAATCGTCCTTCCTCGAACATTTGCAGCGCTAGCCGCAACGTGCCCTGTTCGATCAACTCCCGACAATAGCGGCAGCGCGCTCGCCCCGACGACGCCCGCTCCGCCCGCAAAATTCGGCTCAACCGGGGCTGAGCTAGGGCGTCACGGGCAAGCGCAATCAACCCCGCCCGGTCCGACCCGGGTTCGCCTTGCTCCAGCAAAGCCAAGAGCGATTCCGGCCGAGAACACGCCGCGCAGCGCAGATGGAACCAAAACAGGCTTTCACCCTCGCCGTAGGCGTTAGGGAGGGCCTCACCGAATCGCTCCTCCCCCTTCGCGATCGCCTGGCCGCACGCCCGGCACTTCGCGCGCCCACTCGAAGCCCGTTCAATCACGGAAGCCATACGCAAATCTTGGCGGAGCGTTTCCCAAGCCGTCAAGTTTCCCTCGTTGAACTTTGCTCAGGGCAGCGCCGATTCGAGCTTCGCGCGGCCAAACGCCCGTTTCGGAGCTGAACCTGGGTCGGGCCTTCGGGTCCGGCCTTCGCGGGTCGGGCCTTCGTGCGGGCCTTGGAGCTGAACCCGGATCGAGCCTTGGCAGGCGGAGACGCGTGTTTTCTTACTGTGGGCGCAGGCGTGGCTGCTTGGACTAGGGATGGTGCGATGGGAGGCCTAGAGGCTGACTTTGCGGCATGCGCGCCCGTTACAGGGTGGCGCGCAGAAACCAAGCCGGCGCGAATGGTAGCCTGGCGTCATGACAGGCGAATCGCAATCGGGCGCGTTGGAGGCGGTGCTGCGCGGGCAGCCGCGCGATGTGGATGGGTTTACGGTTTCGCGAGTGCTGCCCGCTCTTGCGCGAAAGCATTTGGGGCCGTTCTGCTTTTTCGACCATTTGGGACCGAACGAGTTGCCAGTCGGACGCGGCTTGGATGTGCGGCCCCATCCGCACATCGGGCTGGCGACAGTCACGTATGTGATCGAGGGTGAGATCGTACATCGCGACAGCTTGGGCTTCGAACAGGTGATCCGCCCTGGCGCCGTTAATTGGATGACTGCGGGACGCGGCATTACACATTCGGAGCGTACGCCGAGCGAGTTGCGGAAAAGCGGCTCGAGGCTCCACGTTGCTCAGCTTTGGGTTGCATTGCCGGTGGCGGATGAAGAGACGGCGCCGGAATTTCACCATCATCCAGCGAGCACGATCCCCGAGATTGATGTCGACAGCGTTCAGGTACGCGTTCTGGCAGGCTCTGCGTACGGAGCGACCTCGCCGGTGCGAATTTTCTCGACACTGTTCTACGCTGAGGCGGAGATTGCGGCAGGCGCCACCCTCCGGCTGCCGGATGGGCATGAACAACGCGGGGTTTACGTCTTGAGTGGTGCGCTTTCTCATGCCGGCCACGCCATTGAGGAGCGCGCCTTGGCTGTGTTTCAGGCGGGGGGCGCGCCGTCAGTGACGGCCGTGGCGGCGACCCGGGTTCTGCTCCTGGGCGGGGCGCCGGTGGACGGGATGCGGCATATCCAGTGGAATTTCGTTTCGAGTTCGCTTGCGCGGATCGAGCAGGCCAAGCGCGATTGGCAGGCCGGCCATTTCCCCAAGGTCCCAGGCGACGAAGTCGAGTTCATCCCGTTGCCCGAAAGAACGACTTAGCCAGCCCAGCACGAACTTCGTGAGAACGGCTGGGTTGGCGGCAATTTTGGGGGGCCGTATGGCCGCCGTCTCCGTCGGGTTGACAGGCCGAATAGAGTGAACAATTTGCACGCCTGAACCCGGGAAGAACCATGAGCGAAGCTACGACCCATTCCTTCAAAGCCGAGGTCAGCCAGGTGCTGCACCTCGTCGTCAACTCTCTGTACAGCCACAAAGAGGTGTTTCTGCGCGAGCTCGTCTCGAACGCATCCGACGCGCTCGACAAGCGGCGTTTCGAAGCCGTCACGCACCCCGAGATGGCGGCGAGTGGCGACCTCAAGGTGCAAATCAGCGTCGACCCGGAAACGTCTACGCTGCGCATCTCGGACAACGGGATCGGCATGAACGCGACCGAGTTGGAGCAGAACCTGGGAACGATCGCGCGCTCGGGAACGCGCGAGTTCTTGAACAAGGTGGCCAAGGCCCGCGAAGCGAGCGACCAGGGGCTGCAACTGATCGGGCAGTTCGGCGTCGGGTTCTACAGCGCGTACTTGGTGGCCGATCGCGTGGAAGTGATTACTCGCCGTGCGGGCGACGAAGCCGCTCATCGTTGGAGTTCTGACGCGCAGGAGTCGTTCACGATCGAGCCCGATACCCGGGATGAGGCAGGCACGACGCTCGTGCTCCACATCAAAGACGAGCAAAAGGAATTTTTGAATGCCGGCCGCTTGCGCGAGCTGATTCGTCGCTATTCGGACTATATCGGGCATCCGATCGAGCTCGCGGTTCCAGCAAAGGAGTCGGGAGAGGAACCGACGTTCGAGCGGGTCAACCAAGCGAGCGCTCTTTGGCAGCGCCCTGCGAGTCAGGTGACGGAAGAGCAATACAGCGAGTTCTATCGGCATTTGAGCCACGACTTCGAGCCGCCCTTGGCGCACCGCCACTTCAAGGTCGAGGGCACGCAGGAGTTTGCCGGACTGCTATTTCTGCCGAAGCGGGCGCCCTTCGATCTCTACGATCCCGCGGCGAAGCACGGGATCCGGCTGCACGTTCGTCGCGTGTTCGTGATGGATGATTGCGCCGAGCTCCTGCCGAACTTCCTGCGTTTCGTGCGCGGAGTGGTCGACAGCGAGGACCTACCGTTGAACGTCTCACGCGAGATCCTGCAGGATTCGAAGCTCGTGCGCGTGATCCGCAAGCAGGTCGTCAATCACACTCTTTCGATGATTGAAGAGTTGGCCGGCAAGGATTCCGATGTATTTGCCAAGTTCTGGAAGGACTTCGGCGCGGTGATCAAGGAGGGCATCCACTTCGAAAGTGAGCATCGTGAGCGCATAGCAAAGATCGTGCGCTACGAGTCTTCGACCCAACCCGGGTTGACCAGCTTTGGCGAGTATGTCTCCCGGATGAAGGATGGGCAGAAAGCGATTTACTACGCCACCGGAACATCACGAGCGCTGCTGGATGCGAGTCCGCACCTCGAGGCGCTAAAGAAGCGCGGGTACGAGGTGCTGTTCATGACGGACGGCGTGGATCCATTCGCTGTCAGCAGTTTGAATGAATTCGACGGCAAACCGCTGGTGTCGGCGATGGACGAAAACTTGAACCTCGGCGATGAAGAACTGACGGAAGAGCAGCGCGCTGCCGAGGCTGAGCAGAAAAAACAGGCAGAGCCGCTGGTCGAGCGGTTCAAGGCGGTCTTGGCTAGCAAGGTCGGCGAGGTGCGGTTGTCCAGTCGGCTGACGGATTCGCCCGTATGCCTCGTCGTTCCCGATGGCGGCATGGCTCCCCATATCGAGCGTTTGATGATGGCGCGGCAAATGGGCATCCCTCCCCAAAAACGGATTCTGGAGCTCAACCCGGGTCACCCCCTAATCCAGAATCTGGAGCGGCGCGATCGTGAGGAGCCCAGCAATGTGGCCGCATGGATCGAGCTGCTGTACGACCAGGCACTGATCGCGGAGGGCTCCCCGCTCGACAACCCCGCGGCCTTCGCGCAGCGCCTGACCACGCTACTCACTAGCGCTAGCGCAGCAACGTAGCCGCGCACGCGTCTAGCGATCATACTTGGGGCTGGATAACGAGAGTGGGCCACTGAAGACGAGGCCCACTTCTCCGGCTTCTGTGGTGCACCGCTGCAAGCTCAAGCTAGACTACGATTCTACAGGAGCTTAGTCAGGCACCGCGTCATCACACGGCACACCGCCGTGAACTCTGAGCGCATACGTGCCAGCGGGAAAAATCTTGTCTCGATTTCCCTCTCGCCACTCTTGCCGAGCCGCGCGGTAGCATCGAACGAATTCGCAAAGGCGCCGAATGGCTGCAATCCGTTCGACGATTGACGCACCGGAAACGCGAGGGCTCACATTCCGCCTCGGCGCTTCTGTTTTGGGGCTCGCGTCGAAACTTTGACGCAAGATGGACTCGCGCCCGCGAAAGGACGCGCCTCTACGCGTCATCTCGGCGCGAGCGGCGCGTACTCTCGCCGCAACGTCGTCGCGCAGACGCGCGTACAATTCGTCGTCACTAAGGGAGCGAAAAATCTGCGGGCGTACTATCTGCAGTTCGCTACTGTCGGGAAGGTCGCCGTCGTCGTCGAAGAAAGTGTCCGGCATCTCAGTCTCACTTTGCTCGCCGAAACGCGCCGAAATGAGGCCTGGCCATTCTTCCGGACACTTGACGAGCCCGGCCGTTGTTGGATTCGCGAGCGTATACGCCATCTTGTCCAGCACATCGTGTTCTGACGTCAGGAGCACCACGCTCGTCTTGTCCGACGACCACAGATTCTCCCAACGACCGAGCAAAGCATTCTGCGCCTTGGCGAGGAGTTTGTGAAAGCACTCGATGAACTCCGGCAGTCGCGCCTCAGGATCGGTAACGACACCGTGCCAATGATTGGACATCACACAGACGGCGTGAAGAACGACGCCAGTGCGTTCAGCGGCCAGCCCTAGGCAAAACTTGACGTTCTCATTCGTCGCGCGCGACGGCCGTAGCAAGAATTGACGCTGCGTAGTGCGCCTGGTCACGAGGTAGCTTCGGCCCGGCAGTATCTGACGCGGCTGAGTCATCCCCTTCAATCGGGTCCAACACCCGCTCAGTTTCCGTATCCTTCCCTGGCTTCCCCTTCGGCCCTCCGGCTTGGCCATGAGCTCGTCCCCCGCGCCCGTTTGCCCAGTCCTTCTTCCTGGCCCAGTTCGGCTCTGGTCCCCAGGGTCTGGTCCCCGCGGGTCCCCGACCCGGGTTCGGCTCGGCTCTGGTCCCCGACCCGGGTTCGGCTCTCGCGCCGGCTCTCGCGCGGCTCTCGCGGCTCTCGCGGCTCGGGCCTCGTGGCTGGTTCGGCTCTCGGGTTCGCGTGCGGGCGGATGGGCGCGGGGGCTGGGGTAACCCTGGTGGGTGGTGGCGGAGCGAGTTCGCGCGATACTGCAGCGACGGCGCAGAACATGCGGAGGTGTGTGAATGTTGCGCACGCTTGGTGTGTCGAGACGAGTTGCGCGAGACGACACGTTCACGTGACGCACGCGACACGATGTTCGAGCCACGGTAGACAATTGCGCTCGCTCTGGCATAGTCAGGCCCCGCGCCACGAGGTGCTTCAACATATGGCAAGCAAAGTAAAAGGTATGGTTCAGTTGGCGGGAGTTACGTACCGCATCATGCGCCTTGCGCGCGGTTCGTACTCGGTGGTTCGCATTTGCGACGACCGGGACGTGGGTCGTTTTCATCTCGCGCCCGCGCTCGGCGTCGAGCCGCAAGGCATCGAACCGGCGCTCCTACGTGAAGTTGCACGACTCGCCATCCACACCGCAAAGACGAGCTACGCGGGCTTCGCGCGTCCGGACCTCGCGGCGGTGGAGGCTGCGAACGCAACTGCCGTGCGGCGTTCGCCGAGTAGTTTGCCCCCCGCTCTGCCCCCGGGCTGAGTGCCTTCCGCATTGTTTCAGGGTGATTTGGCTGATTTGACGATGGCGCGCGCGGACGCAATGCTCTGGCACCGTGTGCGGTCTGTTGGTTGGGTCTGAGGGCGTCGTCGCCTCGCAGCTCGAGTCTCGCGTTGCCGAGCTGCGGGAGCGGCTGTTCGGCGGTCGCGTTTTCGTGTTGACTGGCGCGGGGGTCAGCACTGACTCGGGAATTCCCGACTATCGCGATGAGCACGGCGCGTGGAAGGGCCGCGCGCCAATTCAGTTTCGTGATTTCGTGGCTTCCGAGGCGACGCGCAGGCGTTACTGGGCGCGCAGCATGCTTGGATTTCCGTTGCTGGCACGCGCGCAACCGAACGCAGCGCACCATGCGCTGGCGCGGCTGGAGGCACGAGACGCGCTGTCGCTGTTAGTCACGCAAAATGTCGACGGTCTGCATCGCCACGCCGGCAATCAGCGCCTCGTCGATTTGCACGGGCGGATCGACCAGGTTCGTTGTTTGGGTTGTGGAGCCCTCACTGAGCGCGCGGCGCTTCAGTCCGAGCTCGTGGCACGCAACCCCGATTTTGCGCGCGCGAACGCCGTCGTCAAACCCGACGGCGACGCGGAGCTCAGCGACGTCGACTACGAGCAGTTCGAAGTTGCCGCTTGCAGCGCCTGCCAAGGCATCCTCAAACCGCACGTCGTTTTTTTCGGTGAAAACGTGCCCGCGGAACGCGTGACGCGCGCCATGGCGGCGCTGGAACAGGCTCAATTGCTACTGATCCTGGGCACGTCCCTGATGGTCTTTTCGGGCTTTCGATTTGCGCGGGCGGCAGCGCGCTTTGGCGTACCGATCGCAATCGTAAACCGCGGCGTCACCCGCGCAGATGAGCTCTCGACACTGAAGATCGAAGGCAACGTCGGGGACATTCTGACCGACGCTGTTGGCTGAAAGGCGCTAGACCGTCGCTGCACTTCGTCCCCTCGCCTCGGACTGTGTGGGAAGCAACGCAGCAATTTGCTCAACGATGTAGCTGGCGTCGCGCCCGACGCCGGAGAAGCGACCCGAACCCCAGGAGTACAACCAGGGCAAGCCGATGAAATACAACCCGAGCACGTCCGTCACGCCGCGCTCGTGCCTCGGGAACCCCCGCTGATCCAACACTGACGGCTTGACCCAGCTGAAGTCAGAGGCAAAGCCAGCGCAAAACACGACCGCACTAATCCCCGCCGCGTTGAGATCCAGGCTTTCGGGTTCGCTCTCGGGCGCCCAGGGTGGTGAGTACTCGGCTTCGATTGGCGCGGCGATGTTCTGCCTTTCGATGAACGCGTCAATCGTGCGGTTGATGCTCTTGTAGACAGCGTCGGCATTGTCCAAATTCTGCGCCAGCTCCGGTCGGAAGTGCGCAACCCCTTCCTTCACGGTCGTGAGTGGTCCGTAGAGCAACATGCCTTCGAGCGCCATCTTGCGCAAATCGATGTCACGCCCACCATCGCGACCGGTCACGTAGTGGTTGGTCTTGTCTCTGACCTGTTCGCGATTCGGATGTTGTTCAATCGGGATGTCGTAATAGCCGAGGTCGTCGAGCCATTCGACTACGTCGCGCCCACGATAGCGGCGTGCGCAACGCGGCGCCGGACCCACCGCGAGGTGCACCGTTCGTCCAGCCAAGTGCAAGTCCTCGGCAATCTGTGCACCGGATTGGCCGGTTCCAACCACGAGCACCGCGCCCGCAGGAAGTGCTTGCGGATTTCGGTACTTTGACGAATGCAGCGTGACAATCGGCGACGGGATCTCGCCGGCATAGTCCGGCAAGGATGCCTTGTGGTAGCAGCCCGTCGCGATCACGACTTGCTCTGCAGTAAATACTCCTTGCGATGTCTGGAGTTCGAAGCGCGCGGGCTCGGCGCCCGCGTGCTCTGTCAGCGTCTCGACCATCACCCCGTCGCGCACCGGCAGCTCGAACGCTCGCTGGTAGCCCTCGACGTAGGCCACAATCTCATCCTTCAGCATGAAGCCTTGCGGGTCGGGCCCTGCATATGGATACCCCGGCAATTGACATTGCCAGTTCGGCGTCACCAGGCAAAACGTGTCCCAACGCTCGTCGCGCCAAGAATACGCAACCTTGCGTCCCTCCAGGATGACGTGTTCAATCCCGCGCTGTTTGAGGCAATAGCTCACCGACAACCCCGCCTGACCTCCGCCCACCACGACGACGGTGTGGTGTTCGACGCGAGACTTGGCTCGCGCGTCGCGCGGAGCGTGCTTTTTGAATTCCAGCACCTGCACGGGTTGGGCGCGTTGCTCGCTCGACAGCGAATCGACGGTTCGTTCGATCGTGGCGAGCTGGTCGAGCGCGGAGCTGCAGCTAAACCCGTAGCGTTCGCGAACCCGTTCTGCCGCAATGTTCAGCGCGGTTCGCGCGCGTTCCAAGAAGTCCGAAACCGCGTAGGTCTTCCCCTCGTTCAAATAGTCTTCGATGACGTACGACGGCGAATAGCAGTCGACGGTGGCGCCGTTCGGAAAGCGCACGCGAAAGTGCATCTCGGGCATTTTGACACTCCACTCTTTCTATTTGTTGATTTCAGAATAGCGCTTGCGGAGCAGCCAACGCATCGCTCCCCAATACGGATTCGTATCGAGCGAGGTGCCGCTCAGCGACGAGATCCCAAGAAAATCGCTGAACGCGCTCATGACCATCGTTGGCCGAGCGCTCCCGCTCGCGCTCGTCGCCGAGTAAGCGCGTCAATGCCCACGCGATCTCGCTGGGTGACCCCGGATTCACGAAAGTTGCGCATCGTTCGTCCAAGTATTCGTCGAACGGCGCGCCTTGAGGCACGATCACAGCGCACTTGGCGGCCAACGCTTCCAACACGCACAAGCCAAACCCCTCTTGCAGCGAGGGGCAGAGGAGCACATCACTCAATTGGTACAGCGCACTCAACTCGCCTTCCGGTACGGTGCCGAGGATCGTGATCCGTTCGCGAAGCTCGACTGGAAGCGCTGCCAACTGGCGCGTGAACTCCTGACGGTAAGCATCGTGCTCCCAGATACTGGCGCCACCGGCGATGATCCAACGCAGGCGTGGGTCGACGGCGAATGCGAGAGCCACCGCTTTCAGCGCGACCTGGCTGTTCTTCCTTGGTTCAACGCCGCCGACACTCAGGACCACCAAGTCGTCGGCACGTATGCCGAGGCGTTCAGCCAGGTGCTGTTCGTCGAGCGCTGAACGAGCGGCAAAACGCCTCAAGTCGACCCCGTTCGAAATCACCGGAGCCTCGCGACCGAAGGTGGCCTGCACTTCGCGACTCGTCACTTGGCTGACGCTCAGTACTAGATCTGCGCCGGACACGGACCGTCGCTGACAGTCCATCAGGTACGGACTTTCGAAATGTTCGACATGGTGAACCGTGCGAACCAATCGTGCTCCGTGGAGCTCTGCTCGCGCAGCGATCAGGGCATTGGCCGCCAAGCAGTCTTCCGCGTGGCAAATGGCGTGGCTCACGCCGAGCGCGCGGATCCCAACGCAGAACTCGGCAATCCGTTGGCGAATCAACGCGTCGACTTGGCTCGGGGCGGGTTCGGCGAGGATCAGCTGGAGCATGCAGGACAAGGGCCGAAAGAACCCGTCCCCTGCTTTGCTCAGCGCATACAACGTCACCTGTGCTCCCTTCCGTTGCAGGGCCTCAGCAAGGCAGGCCGCGTGCACGACGCTACCGCGCGGCTTCGTGGAGTACGTAAAAATGCCAATCGATCGCATCGCGAATCTCACTCAACGCGCGCTAGTGTGGGCACCAGATGCGCCAAAGCCGGTTAGCGCCTCGCTTAGCTCCCAATAGTTCGCTCGCTCGCTCCCATAGCTCAGTTCGAGTCGCGCGTGGTTCGTGACCTCACCTGTCGCAGCGCACGTCACTCCCAGCTGCTCGAAGCGAGCGCACACCTCGCCGACCGAATCCGGCTCGACACTCAATACGAACCCGAAGCTCGGAAACGCATTCAGCCAACGAAACGGCTCGGCATTCGCGGGTGCAGGTAAGCGCTGCAGGTCCAACGTTGCGCCCACGCCCGAGGTCTCCAGCATCATCAGCAGCGAGCCACAGACACCTGCCATGCTGATGTCCTTGCCCGCGCTCACCAAGCCAGCCTCGGCGAGCTCGGGAAGCAGCGCCAATTGCCGGCGCAGTTGCGAGGGTGAAGCCGTGCTGGCCGCATTGAAGTTGCCACCGAGCCCACGAAACGTACCGCGCAAATCGACCGCGACGAGCAGGTGCTGTCCAGGACGCGCTTGGTGGGCAGAAATCAGTCGCTTGGCTTTGCCCAGCACCGAGACGGCGAGGAACGACGCACCGGACACACGTGACGTATGGCCGCCGACAATCGGCACCCCGAATACCTCGCTCGCGAAACGCATGCCCTCGAGGACACGCTCGTTTTCCCCCGTGCCCATGAACAACACGTCCGTAATTGCCCAGGGGCGACCGCCCATCGCGGCGATATCGTTCAAGTTGACCATCACCGAGCAGAACCCGCAAAACCACGGATCAATGGCCAAGAATTCGCTACGCATCCCCTCCGCAGCGAACAGCACGAAGCCGTCGCCATCGGGCAGCGCGGCGGCGTCATCGCCGTTGAGGATCGGCTCGGGATTCGGAAACCAAACGCTACGAGATGCGCGGCCAAACATCCGCGCAGGAAGCTGGATGTCCCGCTTGAGGTCGAGCTCTGCGCGACCCCTGAGCTCGCGCGCGAGCATGCTCAAACTACCCGGCTCGATGATCATGACGCCCTCCGCCGCCACACACTCGACAACCGTGCAGGGTATCGACTTAGGTCGGCTTGCATCAGGAAGTGCGCACGTCCGTGAAGCTCCAAGGCTTCCAAACGGGAAAAGTGGTGGTGCTCGAAGTAGCGAGCGTTCGCCTCTTGCACTGTCGCGAGGAAGCGCTTGCACCCCCAAGCATGCGCAGTGGACACCGCCTCGACAATCAGCGCGGTTCCGACCGAGCCGACGCGCCGAAACGGCCTCGCGACACCCAAGCGACCACCGAACCAGGTGTCGCCCCCATCTGGATAGATTCGAACTACCCCAACTACGCCATCTGGCATGCCTGCAATCTCCCCCTGAGCCACGATTGGACTCGCGTACTCGTCGCAATCATCCCGGTCACATTCGGCAAATAGGCCTTGTTCGTGGGCAAAGATTTGGCGACGCAGCTCGAAGTAGGCCCTCACTTGCCAGCGTTCGAACGCAAGCTCCGCGGTGACTCGCTGCACCACGGGAGCACGCAGCGCTTTGCCCCACGGGTGAACGCGGTCAAGCACGGGCGGACTCCCGCGCTTTGAGCGACGAGCAGGCGCCGCAACGCGCACAGCCTGCTTTGATCTCGCTGCTGCTCATCTCGGCCCTAGCCAACATTGCCGAAACGTCCGCGAGCAGCGAGGTCATGAATTCCGGATCGGGCGGGGCATGGTCGGCAAGCGGGGTCCCCGCAATCGGGACGAATGGCACGACGAAGGGATACACGCCCAGAGCGATCATTCGCGCGCACATATCGAGAATCGCTTCGCGAGTGTCCCCCAAGCCAGCGAGCACGTAACTGGAGACCTGACCGCGACCGAACACCGCAACCGCGGCCGCGAACGCTTCGAGATACATCGCCACTAGCACTTCTGCCTTGCCCGGGATGACGCGCCTTCGCACTTCTTCGGTAACCACCTCGAGGTGCAAACCGAGACTGTCGACGCCGGATTCTCGCAAGCGCCTGAACCACTCAAAGTCCGTCGGCGGCTCGCATTGCGCCTGGATCGGCAGGTCGACCGCAGCGCGCACGGCACGCGCCCCCTCAGCCAGCACGAAGGCGCCGCGGTCGTCCGTCTGCGGCGTGCCAGTGGTCATCACCATGTGGCGTACGCCATCGAGTTCGACCGCCGCGCGAGCAACCTCGGCGAGCTGCGCCGGCGTTTTCTCCGCGATCGTGGCCTTCGCGGCCAGAGACTGACCGATTGCGCAAAATTGACAGGAAGTGGCGCGATGTCCGTAGCGCTTGCAGGTCTGGAGCACCGTCGTCGCAAGCACGTCGCGACCGTGCAATGTAGCGATCTTCCAATAGGGAATGCCTTCGGCCGTCGACCGATCGTAAAAGCGCGGCTGGCGCGGGAATGCCATTTCCGCGATCAGCTCCCCGCCCTTCAGAAGCAGCGCGTAGTCACCTTTCACCTCGGCGGTGTACGGCGAGCGTGTCGAAGCTTGGTTGAAGATTGGAACCATCACGGTCTGGTTCGCGAGCGTGATCGCCTTGTGGTCCGAGGGTCCCGCACCACCTGCACGTGAGAGTCCGGGGCCAGAGGCATCCAGCCAACGCATCCCGAGGGCCTGCAGCTCGGAGACGATCTCAGGATAGTTCGCGGGCAGTTTCTTCGGCTGCCGCGGGCTCGCGATGGGGAGTGAACGATTCATGGCTATTCCTCACTGAACTCGGAGTGGCAAACTCGGCGTTGAGCTCGCGCACGTGTGGCTGCGGCGCGCGGTTGATGAGCAGAGACAAGAGTTCCGGACGGCTATAGTGACCGACGCTATCCATCATGCGCTTGCGCTTATCGACCAACGACAAGTCGAGATCGGCGACCACCATGCCTTCGCCGTCGGTCAGCGGCGGTGCGAGCAGCGTACCTTCGGGCGAAACGATGGCAGTGAAACATCCCCCGCGCAGCGCGCGTTCGAGCCCTGTATTTCCAGCCACTTCCGCGACTTGCGCTGGCTCGAGGAAACCCGTGGCATTCACGACGAAGCAGCCCGATTCGAGCGCGTGATGGCGAATCGTCACTTCGATTTGTTCGCGAAAGATGTCACCCACCAGCGACCCGGGAAACATGGCCACGTGTATCTGCTCGTGCTCGCTCATCATGGCGTAACGAGCTAGTGGATTGTAGTGCTCCCAACACGCTAGCGCGCCAATGCGGCCCACCGCCGTGTCGACCGCGCGCAGACCCGATCCGTCACCTTGCCCCCAAACCATGCGTTCGTGGTAAGTCGGCGTGATCTTCCGTCTGGCTTGCACGAGCCGGCCGTCGGCATCGAACAAGAGCTGAGCGTTGTACAATGTCCCGTGATCGCGTTCATTGATGCCAATCGCAACCACGACACCATGCTTCTTTGCGGCGGCCGCGAGTTGCTCGGTGATTGGACCGGGAACTGTCACGGCCTCTTCGATCAACTTCAAATGATCGGCGCCCATCACGGCAGGCGCCTTGATGAACGAAAAGTACGGGTAGTACGGGAGGACCGTCTCTGGAAACACCACCAATCCCGCGCCTTTTCCGGCGGCTTCGGCGATTGCGTCACAGACCTTCGCGCACGTACCCTGGCAACTGTACAGAACGGGGCTGAGTTGCACGGCTGCGGCGCGCACGATTTTCGGCGTCGTCACGGCGATCCTCCCGCACTCCGTCACAACGTCCAGGTGTTCAAGATGAATGCGCTGCTCTTGCGGTGCAGCAAGACGATATCGAGCACGTCCAGCGGATTGATCGGTCGAATGCCTTCGATCAGTGCTCCTTCGCCGTGACCGTACAGTGCCTGCAACGCGAAGCGGCAGGCGTAGACCTTTCCGCCCTCGCTCATGAACTTCTTGATCTGACCGTTGAAGTTCTGATGCCCAGGGAACGCTTCGTCACCGAGCTTTGGAAAACCACGCTGCACTCCGAGCGTGACGCCGGGCCCATATAGAAGGATCGAGGTTTCGAACCCTTTGCGCTGCAACCGAATCGCTTGCAACATATTCACCAAGCCAATCGAGCCCTCGAACGCCACGGTGTGGAACGTGACCAAGGCTTTTTCACCGGGTGACGCCTTCACGTCCTCGAACACTTTCTCCTCGTAGTCGACTAGAAAATCCCCGGTTTTGTTGGGTAAAGCTTCGACTTTTGGCATTCTCGATCCTCCAGATAAGAGAGCGTTTGTCAGTTCGCGCGGCGCGCGTCGCGTTTGCGCGGCTGCTCCCAGGCATTGCGAGGCTCGTGCCAGAAGCGCTCGCGCGCTCCGAAAGCCGCGTTTCTCCGCCTTTACGGATATCCGGCCACGCTCACGAAACACGCAACTCTTGGAGAGTCTCAGCTTCCTGCGAATCTCGACGCGAGCATTGGCGAGCAGCGCCGGTCGCTTGTTTCGGCGGCGCGAACTCTCTACCGCTTCGGAGGGCGCGTCACGCCGAGTTGTTTCATGCGGTAGCTCAGCGTGCTCGGACTGAGGCCGAGCAAGTGCGCAGCTCCGCGATCGCCCGCGATCCGCCAATCGCAACGGCTCAATGCGTTCTCGATGTTCTGTCGCTCGAGCGCCTGGAAGTGCTGGTCGGAGAGTACCTCCGCAACATCGTTGTTGTTCGCCGGCTCCGCCGCTCTCGGCTCAGCCGGAACCACCCCATTCTTCCCCAAGTGCAACTTTAAACCCGCCCCTTCGTGCGAGGCCAGAACCAGGGCGCGCTCGATCAGGTTTTGGAGTTCGCGGACATTTCCTGGGAAATCATAGGCTTGCAAGCGTGCTTCGTCGGCGGGCGAGAGGCTACGGGGGGGCAGGTGGAGGCGCCCCGATGTAGCAAGCAGAAATTGGCGGGCCATTGGCAGGATGTCTTCGCGGCGCTCGCGGAGGGGCGGCACGACGATCGGCACGACACTGAGGCGATAGAAGAGATCGCGGCGGAAACGGCCATTCTCCACTTCGATTTCGAGCGGGCGATTGGTGGCGGCGATCACGCGCACGTCGACGCGGCGCGTTCTATCGTCTCCAACCGGCTCGAAGGTGCGCTCCTGAAGCACACGCAGCAGCTTGCTCTGGTGCTCGAGCGGGATTTCCCCCACCTCGTCGAGGAATAGCGAGCCTCCGTCAGCGAGCAAGAAGCGTCCCTGACGGTCGCGCGACGCGCCACTGAATGCACCCCGCACATGCCCGAAGAACTCACTCTCGAACAACTCTCGCGGTACGCTCGCGCAATTGACTTTGACCAACGGACCTTCCCGTCGCGGGCTCGAGTCGTGAACGGCAGCGGCGATCAATTCTTTGCCCACTCCGCTTTCACCAAGGATGAGCACCGAAGAGTCACTTTGCGCAACGGCTTCGACCTGGGCCAATACGCCGCGCATGGCCGGGCTTTCTGCGATAATTTCGCCTTGTTTCAGCGCGGAGCGCACGGCTTCGCGTAGGTAGTCACGCTCGCGTTCGGCGTTTTCTTTGAGGCGCGCGATCTCTTCGAACGCGCGGGCATTGGCGATCGCAACCGCTGCGTGATCGGCAAACACTCTCAGCCAATCCAGATCATTCTTCTCCAGGCGGCGTCGACTGAAGAACGCGACTACCCCCAACACCTGTCCCTTGAAGCACAGCGGCTGCCCGGCGAAGCTTTCGATACCCTCGGCATCGGCCCACTCTGGCTGCAAGATCCAGTTGGGCGCCCCGCGCTGCAAAAGTAGAGCGCGATTGCTCGCCGCAACCTGCCCTACCTTTCCGTAGCTGAGCGGGATCTCGTGGTGCGCACCGTCGGTGCGATTCCAACGTTTGCTCGGATCGACCCGTGATGCGCCAATGCTCGCCTTGAGCTCCAAGTAAGGCGCCCCTTGCTCGGGCTGGTGCAGCAGCCAGACGCGCGCGAGCGCGACTCCGTCCCACATTCCGAGCCCTTGAACCATTTCGCGCAGCACCGAGTCGGGCGAACGCGCCGCGGCCACCGACAGTGCGAGGGACTGCAGAGCGTCGAGCTGCACGGCACGGATTCTCGCGCCCTTTCGCGATGCCGAAGTTTCTGCCGAGTTTCAGCGTCGGGTGGCGCTGCTCAAATCCCGTACTTGGCAGCCGCTTTGTCAGAGATGCGTGGTGATTTCATGGGCACGCGGGGTTTCGCAGTCGTCGACTTGATGCCCGGCTTGTGCAACTTGGCCGGTTTGTCGCGACTTTCAGCGGTCTGTGACGCGGACGCGGCAGAAGCAGGGACGGCCTCGACCAGCGCGGACGTAGCGCTCACGGCGCTCGCGACGCTGGGTGCCGGCAACACCGAAGTGAGCGGCGCACCGACGACTGGCGCGCTGGACGCGGCACTGTGTCCTTCACGGAGTGTGGCACCGTAGCGGGCAACTGCGCCCGCCCCGACGGCACCAACCAGACACGAGATGGCGGCGATCGCCCACACTGAACGACTGACCTGCCGCTCCGGCAACGGCGAGTCTTGACGGGCAGGCATGGACGAGCTCGGAGCGGCCGGCTCGGATGGTTGCAGCGGCGCGACGAGCGCTGAGAGGCTCGAATGGTGCGTGGGTAGACGCGGGGGTCCCGCAATCACCGAAGGATGCGCAGCGGGCTCAGGCGCGCGCAAGTAGTCGGCCACGTCCTCGCGTGTCGCCACTCGATCGCCGGCGACCGCCGTAATTGCATCCGCCAATTCACGGCAATTGGCAAAGCGTTGCTCGGGGTCCGCGGAAAGCGCGCACATAGCGACCGCCTTCAACGGCGCGGCCCAGCTCAATTCCGGAGGCAGCTCGGGCAACTCTATTTTTTGTCCCATCAAGCGAATCACGATGGCATCAACCGAGTCGGTCTCGAACAACCGCCGTCCGGCCAGAGCCTCCCACAACAGGGCTCCCGCACTGAACACATCGGCGCGCGCATCGATGATGTCACCGAGGAGTCGCTCCGGAGCAAGATGGCCGTGACGCTCGGGTACTGGCAGCGTCCCCGGGGCCGACCAGTGCCAGGGTGCGAGCGGAATCAAACGCGCAGTGCCCGTTGGATCGACACGCATCATCGCAGGCACGAATTCGCCGTGGACGAACGGGTGCCCCTTTTCGGTGCGAGTGTCCTCGAGAGCGCTCAGCCCGTCGAGCACATCGAGCAACATGCGTAGAGCGCGCGCCAAGCCGTAGCCCGCAAGCCCACGCCTACCGCGGAGCTCGAACCAACCCCGCGTCTCATCGCGCGGGATCGCATATCCGCCCGGAGTGCGCTCGAGCGCGATCAGGCACGGGTGAACGCGCGCCAACGCCAGCTGAGCCGCGAAACGCTCGACGTTTGGGCCCTTACCCGGGTTCGGCTTTAAAGAGAAACGGACCAACGATGCCAGTACGGCCGGGGGGACGAAATCTTTCGCCGAACAGAAATAGCGGAATTATGCACCCGCACAACAACCCATGAAGTTGGAGTTAGGGCTTCCAGGTTCGACTCACAAACCCGCGTAACCACTGGTGAGCTGGGTCGTCGTCGAAGCGCGGATGCCAGGCCAGTGAAAGATCGAAGCGCGGGATTTGGACCGGCGCTGGGACGAGCTGTAGCGCGAAGCGCTTGGCCATGCGTCGCGCGAGGAGCTCGGGTGTCGTGCTGATGAAGTCCGTTTCTGCGACGACGACCGGCGCCATCAGAAAGCTCGACACTCGCAGCGCAACCCGACGCACCAGGCCACGCCGCTCGAGCTCACTATCCACGAAGCTGCCGGACGTGCCGCTCGGCGCGACCAATACGTGACGCAACGCCAAATAGCGTTCGAGCGTCAACTTACTCTGCACCAGCGGATGTCCTTTGCGAACCATGCACACGAAGCCATCATCGAACAGCACTTGCGATGAGAGCCCCGGAGCAATCGCACCCGCCACTGAAATCGCGAGATCGAGATTGCCCGACTGCAGCAACTCCGAGAGGTTGGGAAAGGTCAGCACGTTGAGGTCGATGGCCGGCGCCGCTTGCTGTAGCGAGCGTAGCAAAGGAGGCAAAACCAATGCTTGCACGTAGTCGGCCATGCCGAGCGAAAATAGGCGTCGAGCGCGCTTCGGGTCGAACGCAGGTTCGCTGGTCACGACCCCCTGTAGCTCCGCGAGTCCGCGCTCGAGGCCAGGTAGAAGCTGGGTCGCACGCGGAGTGAGTACCAGCGTGCGCCCCTGACGAACGAGTAACGGATCGCCACATAAGTCGCGCAAACGAGACAGCGCGTGGCTCGTCGCCGACTGGCTCAGCCCGACTTGACGGGCGGCTCGGGTGACGTGCCGTTCACGCAGTAGCGCGCGCAGAATCACCAGCAGATTGAGGTCGATCGAGCTCAGCGCGATGTCATGCACCATGTGCATTACTATACTCTTAAATGTGCATTCGACGCATACACTGCTTGGCCCTAAGTTGCTCCGTGTCAGCAAACAGGAGAGCAGCAATGTTCGTAATCACAGGCGCTACGGGAAATACTGGGTCAGTCGCGGCAGAAGCCTTACTCGCGGCCGGCAAACGGGTACGGGTGATCGCTCGCGACGCGGCCAAGGCCAAACAGCTGGAGACGCGCGGCGCGGAGGTGGTCGAGGCTGAGTTGGATGACGAAGCCGCATTGACCAAGGCCTTTCGAGGCGCCGAAGGCGTCTATCTGTTGTCGCCCCCCGGTGTGACACTTGCCGACTTCTTCGTTGCACGTAAGAAGCTCGCCGAAGGTTTCGCCCGCGCGATCAAGGCGGCCGAAGTGAGGCACACCGTCTTTCTGTCTTCGATCGGTGCCCAGCACAGCTCGGGTACCGGCTTGATCGTCAGCACGCATGCAGGCGAGCAAGCGCTGCGCGCAACCGGCCTACCGGTGACGTTCGTGCGCGCGGCTTATTTCATCGAGAATTGGGCGAGCGTATTGCAACCCGCGCGAGCCGACGGCGTGCTGCCGAGCTTCATCGCGGCTTCACATGCAATCCCAATGGTCGCCGTCAAAGACATTGGTAACACCGTGGCGCGTGTCCTTCTGGAGGGTCCGCGCGGCACACGCATCATCGAACTCGCCGGTCCCGTGGAAGCGAGTCCGGCAGACGTTGCAGCGACGCTCAGCAAGCTGCTCGGGCGCGAAATCAAGGTGGCCGAGGTTCCGCTCGCTGCCGCCGTTCCGACCTTCACCTCCTTCGGCTTCTCTCAAACCGTGGCGGAAGGATTCCATGGGTTGTATGAGGGCCTGGCGAACGGGAAAGTGAGCTGGTCAGGAGGCAGTGCCGAAGTCACGCGAGGCACGACTCCGCTCGAGGGCGCGCTCCGCGGACTCACTGGAACGCAATGACTGCAGAGATCACGATGGCGACGCCGAGCAGTAAGATGGCGTTGGCCACGGCCGGGAGCTTACGCAGCGCTGCGCCCCCACCAGCCTCTCTCGCGCGCTTGCCGAGCGCTTGTGAATAGCCGACGACACCGCACAAGATGACGACGAGCGTGAGCTTGGCATGAAACGCCGGGCCGCCGATGGTCATGACTGTTGCAGGGCCGCGCGCGAAGAACAGAGCAAGGCCGCTCACGAGCAGCAACAAGAGCCCATAGCTGCCGTTCTTCGTGACGCTGAGCGCGCGCAGCATGAAACTCGCGCGCTCGGCGTCCGGCAGTTCCGCGCTGGCCCGACGCAGCGTGAAGAGCGCGAAGCTTGCGCCCACGCCCAT
>Ga0164309_10000019_pt1 | contig 94650 bp, 76 predicted proteins | sample Whisoiple_247_MG_FD_109984 | JGI IMG/M metagenome (GOLD analysis project Ga0164309, IMG submission 109984) | Soil microbial communities amended with fresh organic matter from upstate New York, USA - Whitman soil sample_247_MG | ecosystem: Environmental > Terrestrial > Soil > Unclassified >... | reverse complement strand
TTCGGGTGGCATGCTCCAAGAAGTCTTAGGCACGAGTCTCCGAGGTTTTTAAGTGAAACAACCGCACAAGACCCTGCTCCTGTGGGTCGTCCTGATCGTCGCCTTTCTCGCGATTTGGCAATTTCTGAATCCCGAGAATCCGAGGAGCCCGGACCTCCCGTACAGTGAATTCAAGGCGCTCGCCATGGCCCCGCGCGACGCCAAGCACATCGAAGAGGTCGACATCAAGGATCGTGAGTACACGTTCCAGATCAAAGACCCGAACGCCAAGGGTGCTCCGGCTCGGGGTCGCACCGTCGGTCCTGCCGAAGACAACGCTCAAGACCTGATCGCGCACGGCGTGAAGGTGACGTACCAGAAGGACGAGGGCAGCCCGTTCCTGACGCCGGTGCTCACCATCGTTCTGCCGATGGTGTTCGTGATCGTCATGTTCTACCTGTTCATGCGTCAGCTGCAGGCAGGTGGCGGTAAGGCGATGAGCTTTGGCAAGAGCCGCGCGCGCTTGCTGAGCGAGTCGCAGAACAAGATCACGTTCGCGGACGTCGCCGGTATCGACGAGGCCAAGGACGAGGTCGAAGAGATCATCGCCTTCCTCAAGGACCCGAAGAAGTTCCAGCGGCTCGGTGGGCGCATCCCCAAGGGTGTGCTCATGATGGGTCCGCCCGGCACGGGCAAGACCTTGCTCGCCCGCGCGATCGCGGGTGAAGCCGGGGTGCCCTTCTTCAGCATCTCCGGCTCTGATTTCGTGGAGATGTTCGTAGGCGTCGGTGCCAGCCGCGTGCGCGACCTGTTCGAGCAAGGCAAGAAGCACGCGCCGTGCATCATCTTCATCGATGAAATCGACGCCGTTGGTCGTCATCGCGGCGCCGGCCTGGGCGGCGGCCACGACGAGCGCGAGCAAACGCTGAACCAATTGCTCGTCGAGATGGACGGCTTCGAGTCGAATGAAGGCGTGATCATCATCGCAGCCACCAATCGCCCGGATGTGCTCGATCCCGCAATCTTGCGCCCCGGTCGTTTCGACCGCCGCATCACCGTGCCGCGTCCGGACATCCGTGGCCGTGAAGGCATCCTCGCCGTGCACACCAAGAAGGTGCCGTTGTCGGGTGATGTGCAACTCGGCATCATCGCTGCTGGCACGCCGGGCTTCGTCGGTGCGGATTTGGAGAACCTGGTCAACGAAGCCGCGCTCTTGGCGGCCCGTCAGGACAAAGAAGCCGTCACGATGGAGGACTTCGAGCTCGCCAAGGACAAAGTCCTGATGGGCACCGAACGCCGCTCCATGGTGATGAGTGCCGAAGAGCGCCGCACCGCGGCCTGGCACGAATCCGGTCACACCATCGTCGGTAAGCTCGTTGCCGGTAACGACGCGGTGCACAAGGTCTCCATCATTCCCCGCGGCGCAGCCTTGGGCGTGACGATGTTCCTCCCGGTTGAGGATCGTCACTTGATGACCAAGGGGCAAATGCTGGCGCGCATCGCCATGGCTCTCGGCGGTCGCGTCGCGGAAGAGGTCATCTTCGGCGAGATCACCACCGGCGCTTCGGACGACATCAAGCGCGCCACCCGCTTGGCCCACTCCATGGTGTGCGAGCTGGGCATGACCTCCAAGCTCGGTCCCGTGGCCTACGGCGAAAACGAGGAGAATGTGTTCCTCGGCCGCGAGATGACTTCGCGTCGCGCAGACTACGCGGAAGATACGGCGCGTGAAATCGACGAAGAGGTGCGCCGCATCGTGGAAGCGCAGTACGCCGTCGCCAAGCAAGTCGTGATGGAAAATCGCGACAAGCTCGAGCGTCTCGCCCACTCTCTGCTCGAGCGTGAAACGCTCGATGCCGAGGAGATCAGCGCCGCACTCGAAGGCCGTGAATTGCCCACCCGCCAGCGCGTGGTCATCCCGTCTTACGCCGACAAGCGCAAGGACAAGGTGGAAAAGCGCCGCCCCGCGAGCATCTTCGGCGCGCCGAAGCCCGCGGGCACCTGAGCCGCGGATAGCAGCAAAGCCGCTCAGCGCGGCGCGAACAGGCTGGGTCCCTCGGATCCAGCCTGTTCTGCTTTGTGTTCACGCGAACCGTGGTTGCTCCTCTGTGCTGTCCGCGCTACTCGCGGCATCGCCAATGCCGGACGACGCCCCGCTGCCCGACGAGGTCGACCGACCCGATCCGCCCGGCGAATCCGTCTCCCCCTCGAGCCAGGAAGGAGCGGGCGAGGCACCCGGGGATGAGATCCCTGATATCCCCACCCCGGGTGCGTCACTCGGGGACAGTCCGAGCGGCGCGCAGACGGTGCAGCGCGAGCGCGCGGCGAGCAGGCCGTCGATTCGCGATGACGTACCGATCCCGGACTGGATCCCGATCCCAACGCACGATTGGGGGCGACCGAAGCCCACGGGGTTGCGACAGAGGTTGCTCCTGGCAGTAGCGTTTGTCGCGCCGTCGTTGGTGATCGCGGCGAGCGTCTATTTCATCGTCTGGGGCGGTCAGGGGCGTGGGCAGCCGCAGCTCGGGGTGATTGCCGTGCAGCGCGCGCCTTCGTCGGCCCCGACGCAGTTTCCCGGCGAGGGAGACGAGGATGCGGCTGAGCTCGGCGAACCGAGCAGCGACGCTGGGCATTCGCTCGAGCAGCCCAATCAGGTCGTGCCCGAGATTGCAGCGGGTGAGGCGCCCGCGCCGGGCGCCGCATTACCTCCCGGATTCGAAGACGAAACAGGGAGCGAAGAGCCGGCTCCGTCGAAGCCCGCGCCCCCCAAGCATTTTGCGACCGTGCAAGAAGCGGCGATGGGCAGCTGTTCGACCGAGAGCGTGGACGGGCTCAGTCGGCAAATCATCGAGCAAGCGCGTTGCATGAAACCGAACGAATTCGTGCCGCTGCCGAAGCGCCCAAATTTGGTGATGGCGCCCAATGTGTACGGCTACTTGGATCTCGGCGCGCGCGATCATTTGCTGCGCGCGTTGGACTCCAAGAAGAGCCAAACGATGACCATCAACAGCGCGCTTCGCACCGTGGCTCAGCAGTATTTGGTTTCACATTGGTCGCTGAGCAAGATCTGTGGCGTGCAAATGGCGACCAAGCCAGGTGAAAGCAACCACGAGATCGGGACCGCGCTCGACATCAAAGAAGCCGGAACCTGGCGGCCCGCGCTGGAAGCACAAGAATTCAAATGGCTCGGCGCCTCTGATCGCGTGCACTTCGACTACAAGTCCGCGTCGCAGACGCGCACTGCCACGGACGTGCTCGCGTTCCAAAAGCTTTGGAATCGCAATCACAAGGACGACGCGATCACCGAAACCGGGCGCTTCGACGCAGCCACTGAGCAGCGGCTGAAAAAATCCCCCCCAAGTGGGTTTGCGCTCGGCGCAAGCTGTAGCAAAGCGCGCCCGCGCTGATTCGCGGTCCCTTAGTTGCAGGGCCCGTTGTCGGCGAGGTTGGCGCTCGCCGTGCCGGTGCGCTTGATGAACGCCTCGGCCTCACAGTTCGAAAGGTTCGGATTTCGCTCGATGTTTGCGTCGTTCAAGCTTTGCAGGCCTGCGAGCGGTGTGAGATCGGTCAGCGCCGAGTCGGTGACGACGAGTGCAGCGATTGTTTCGAGGTTTTCTAGCCCAGCGAGGCTCGTGAGCATTGGGTTCCCGCTAATCGAGAGCAAGCCGACTGATTGCAGCGCCGTGAGATCCGAGAGGTCGGCCAGCTTTGCATTGCTGTCGAGCCTGAAGGTGCCGATTGAATCGAACCCCGCGAGCCCGCGGAGGTTCACCAGTTCATTCGCTTCGATGATGTTGAGGTGGCTCTTGATGACGAGTTTGCCGAGCTCCGAGAGGTCCGTGATTCTGACGTAACCGATGTTGAGCGTATCGATTTGCGTGAGATTGCGGAGCCCATGCAAGGAGTTGATGCCGCTCGCGCCGAGGTCGAGTCCGTACATGGTGATGAGGTTGCTCAGTCCCTCCAGGTTCGTCACTTTCGGCGATCCGTCCAGGTAGAAGCTGTCGAGCGAGGTGAGTGAAGTTCGCAGCGCATCGATGTTCTCGAGCGCTGTGTTGCCGCTCAACGTAATCGAGTGGGTCGTCTCCAGGTTGGAAAGTCCCGCCAGATCAGGCAAAGCCGGGTTGCTCGTGATCTCCACTTCGTTTGCGGACTTCACGCCGAGGAGCCCGTCGATGTTGTTCAGCGCAGCGTTCTCGGAGACGTCGATCGTCCCGACGACGTTGGTCAGGCCGTTCAGACCGTCCAAGCTGCGAAGTATGGGGTTGTCGACGATCTCGAGCTTGTTCACCTTGGCGAACCGCTGCAGGCCGGAGATGTCGACCAGCGAGGCATTGTGGGCGATCTCGACGTTGCCGCCGCGAGAGGTCACGCTTGCGAGCGCGTTCAGATTCTCGAGCTTTGGATTGCTGCGAATGTGCAGCTCGAACAGTTCATCCAGATGTTCTAGGCCGTCGAGATTGACCAGGCCGTCGTTGCCCTCCAAGGTCAGCGTCGTGCCGATCGAGGTCAGTGACTTCAAAGTCGATAGATCGCGCATGTCGTGGTTGCCGTGGATCGTCAGGGTGATGTGGACCGAGCGCAGTCGGCCGAGCGCGCTCAAATCACCACTGCCGATGCGAACATCCAGGTTGTTGCCCACGGTCTCCAGACAACGGAGCTGCGGCAAATCCGCAGTTTCAGAGTCAATCGTCACGTCACCGGTGACCTCGTTGACGAGTCGCGTGGTATTGCTGCCCGAGCTGACTTGGAGGTTGCCATCGACTCGAACGGCCGATACGCACTCGGGATCGACGACGCGACCACCCATGCCACCGAGCCCGCTACCCGCAGTGCCGCCGCCCGAAGTCGAAGCGCCGCCGTTGCCGCCATTGCTGCGGCCGCCGAACGAGCTGCCACCCGGTGACCCGTCGACCAGGGCAGCGCCGCCGCTCCCGCCGTTGGCGCTGTCATTCGTTGAGTCCTTGCCGTGGCCGAGGCTCGACACTTTTCCGCACGCGCAAAGTAGGGAAGCGGCTAGCAACACGAGTTGTGGGCGTTGAATCATGAGCTCCTCGTTGGTCTCCGCAGTAATCCGGTGCCGCTCGCCGCGGGATCAAGAAATCGACCGCGCGCGCGAACGGCGCGCTACTGCCCGAGCACTTCGCGCGCCTGCGCCGCTTGTCGGCCTACGACACCGAGCGTGAGCAAGCGGGCGGCAAGCGCCCGCGCTCGCTCGACGTTCCCCAAGCGCTTGAACGATTCCATGCGTAAAAATAGGACTTCGGTGAGCAATTGCTGACGCGGGAAGAGCTGCTCATAGGGGGCGAGCTGATCGATTGCCTGAGCGAATGCGGCGCGCTGCAGCGCGCCACGGCCTTGATCCACGAAGCGCACTTCAGCTGCGAGCAACGCGCTCTCGGTGCGCTCGGGCACTTCGGGCCTGATCGGCTCGACGAGCGCAGGTTCGGCGTTGCGCGCTTTTTGCGCTTCGACGAGGTTCATTGGCTCAGGTGGTTTCGCGTCGCTCGAATCAACGGGCGGCGCGACGCTTGCTGCAGCTCGAGATGACTGCTGGCTCGGCTTCGAAGCGACGCCCCTCGTGGTCGTCGTTGCACTTGCCTGGGTGTGCTGCGTCCGACGCTCGGCGCTCAGCACATGCAGCGAAGACATGGCCACGGCGCCGCCCACTGCACCGATGGCGACCCATTGCGCGACGGCGCCGATCCCGATCTTTGCGCCCGTGGAGGCGGTGGTCCCCAGCGTCGCGGCTGCGGCATTTGCCGCGCCTTTTGTGGCTGCGACGGCGCTGACGGCTGCGGCTGCGGCGGCCATGGCCTGCGAAGTGCGATGGAACACCGCCGTCGACGGCTTTTCGCGTGCGCCGGCTCGTAGCAAGAGCGCGGCCAGCGAATCGCCGGAGGCCTTCGACAAACGTTCGGGATCGGTCATGCCACTGTGCCTCGGAATCGGAGCCGGCTCTCGAGGCGGCTCAACCGCTTTGCAAAGTCTTCGCGCGCGCGACGCAGGCGTGAGGTTGCGGTGCCGCGCGGGATGCCGAGCAAGGCGGCGATCTCGTGCGAGCTGAACTCTTCCAGCTCGAACAACACGAATACGGTGCGCAATTCGCTGGGCATGCTCTTCAAAACGACGTCGAGCAGCGCCCGCGCGCGATTTTGATCGACCAGCTCCTCGACCGATGGAACGTCGTCGTCGGCGTAGTCGAGCTCGCCGGTGGCGGTGGGTTGAACGAGCCGTTGCTGGGAAGCGCGCCACTTGCTCGCGAGCTTCAGCGCACAGCCAAACAGGAATGCGCGCTCGCTACCCGGCTGAATCGCCGCAAAACGCGTGCAAGCAATGATGAACACTTGCTGTGCCGCGTCATCAGCATCCGCGGGGGGCAAGCCCAAACGTCGCAGCAGCCGCCAAACGCCCTCGAAATGGCGCTGCAAGAGAGTCTGCACTGCGTCAGCAGGCTCGTCCTCCTCGGGTTTGACCAATCGAAGCGCAGGTTGCTGCATGGCTCAGGAAATTTCGCCCTCCCCATGTATCCAGCGGGGCGTCGCGCGGGATCACAGAAACTGCACGCCCAGGCCCAAGCGCGTCGAATATCCAACGCTCGGAGTTTGAAAAATCCGCTCCCTCGGCTCATCGAACACGAATTCGTGATGCAACAGCGGCACGCCCAGGTCGGCTTGGCTCTCGAAGAAGATTCGTTGCCCGATCCGGACCCGAAGTCGGCCGGTCGCTAGCGCGGTCGCCGCGAACACCGTGTCCGATGCCCCTTCGAGCAAAGCCGAAGATGCTTGCCCGCTCCCGCGCAGGGCGCCCATTTCCAATGCGAGGCACACTTCGCCCGTGAGCCGCTGGCCGTAATAGCTCTGGGTGAGCGGACACCCCTCTGCTCGTCCGCCAATGAACCGAAATTCCGCCAAGCGATCCCCGACGTACGACGAATCGACGCCATACAGTCCCGCGACGCGCAACGACCAACCCCGCTGAGCTCTGGGCGCCAAGCGTGCGAACACATCTCCGCCCCACATTACGCTCGGAGCTGCCCAGCTATTCATCCACGCGCCCGCACCGAGTTCGACGGCCAGCGGCGCAGAGCGCGCGGGCGGGGCAGAGTCACGAGCGGGTTCACCGCGCGCGGCCGGCGGCGTTGCGGAGACGGTTGCCGGCGGTTGCGGATTCACGGTCGCGGCCGTTGCGGGCTCGGCGATCGTCATGTCGGTCGCTGACGGCGCGTCTCGACCGGAGCCGAAAGCGAGGGCGGTGATCAACGCCAAGCCGGAAACCAACTCCTCGCACGAATCCCCCGTGACGACGCGCTCGACCGGCGGAAGGTTGGGCTCTTGCAGCACCAGAGTGGCTCGCTGGTGAGCAGGATCCAACCGCACCTCGACACTCACCGCGCCGTCGCCGCTCTCTTTCCACGCTGACTCATTGGCGTGCGGATCGCCGAGCAAACGCGCGCGCACCAGCTCACGGAACTGCTGCTCACTCGGGCATTCGGTCGGCGCGACGTACTGAAGATGAGCGCCTTCTTGCGCGGACGCAGAGCCGCAGACCAAAAAAAACGCCCACCAGATCCCGCGCTTCATCGAGGCTTAGACTCTCAGCGGTTATCGACCAAAAGCCGCTTCGCGTCCACCGCTCGTCTCCGCATCGACCTGCACCGATGCGCACGCTCGCACGAGAAATTTCACGTCTCACGACGTACCCACGCCACAACGCCGCTGCCGAGAGTTTGGGGGATTGATGGTCACGCTTCACGACACAACCGTCCCAGCCTTCGGCGTCGAGTTGCGGCGATCAGCAATGTCCGTCTCAGTCACGGTTGAGCGCCACGACCATCGGCGGCGCTGATGGGGCAGCAGAGAGATGGACCGCCGAGCCGCAGAGGCCGCAGAGATCTGAAGGAGCAGAGATTTGGGGGTTACTCAGCATGTCGCCGCGTCGTAGATCACGCGCAGCTCCGACGCCCAACGCGCCCCCCAAAAAATCTCCCTCAGATCTCTGCGGCCTCTGCGGCTCGGCGGTTCAAACTCCGAGAGAGCTCTATGGCAGCAAAGGGCCTGCCGCGCGTTGCTCAGATCGCGTCGGGTGCTTTCTCCGGCAATGGCACCCAACGCTCGAACGTGGCTGCCTGACCATGCCGTTTTCCGGCTTCATCGAGCACGTCCCAGATGGTCGTCTGTTCGATGCGAAAGCGCCGCCCGGACGAGGAAATGCGGACACCCGAGTAGTCATCGACGTAGCCGTGCTTGCGCACTTGATCGAGTACTGCCTCTCGCTTCTCGCGCAGCATGGCCTCCGCCGAATAGCGTGAGGGGAGCTGAGTGAAGGCCGCAAACTCGAACTCGAACAAGCTGAGCGCGAGTTGGTTGCCGTAGAAGAAGATCGGATCTTCTTCGGTCCCGTGCGCGACGATCACCCGTGGCGCGGCCCAGGTCGCTTCCCAGAGATCGAGATCGGGTTTCGGAGCAACCAGGTAGCGCCCCGTCAGGCGATGAAAGCTGCCATGGACCAAATCCAAGCGTTGGCGCGCTTCGTTCGTGGCAATCGGCGCGTTAGTCATTGAATATCAGCTGGCGAGCAGTTCGCGCGCGCGGGTGAGCAGAGTTTCTCGGTTGTTCAGAGTCGGCTCTTCGACGACTTCTTCCAGCAGTGCGCGCAGCACGCGCCCGATGTCTGGGCCTGGCTTGATGCCGAGCTCCTTGATCAGCGTGCCACCGTCGATGGCCAGATCTTTGACGTTGAAGGCCGCGCCTTGGGCGATCACTTTGGCGACGTGGGCTTTGAGTTTCGCGATGTGCTCGAGATCGGGCGCGCAGTCTCGCCCTTTGGATTGTACGTCGGCCTCGCTCAAGGCGTACAGGTCGTCGACCAATTCCGGCGAAACGCGCCGCACCCAGCGACGCACGGCGGCGTCGCTCCAGGTACCGTCGTAACAAATCAAATGATGGCGTACGAGTGCCACGATGCGCTCGCGTTCGTCGTTCGAGAAGCGTAGCCGTTCGAGCATGGGCCCGGCCATTTCGGCGCCAATGCGCTCGTGCTCGTAGAACGTGTAGTCGTCGGTTTTGTCGCTGAACGCGCGCGTCCGCGGCTTGCCCACGTCGTGCAGCAGCCCGGCAATGCGCAAGATCGGGTGCTTCGGGCAGTTGTCGAGGCAGCGCATGGCGTGGCCCCAGACGTCGTAGGCGTGATAGCGATTTTGCTCGCAGCCCACCGACTCCATCAGCTCCGGCGCGCTGATCGCGAGCAGACCGTGGTCCTTCATGACCTCGAAGGCGCGGCTCGGTTGTTTGGCCTTGGTCGTCTTCAGCCATTCGTCGCGCACGCGCTCGGCGCTCACTTTGCGGTAGCTGCCGAGCGACGGCACGATCGCGCTCGCGGTCTTGGATTCGAGCGTCACCTCGAGCGTGGCGACGAAGCGGGCTGCGCGCAGCACGCGCAGCCCGTCTTCCCCGAAGCGCAGCGCCGGATCACCGACCGCGCGTAACACGCGAGCGCGCAAATCGGCGACGCCATCGAACGGATCGATCAGGCGATCTTCCAGCGGATCGTAGGCGACCGCGTTGATCGTGAAGTCACGACGCGCCAAATCGTCCTTGATGTCGTCGACGAAGTATACCGAGTCCGGGCGGCGACCGTCGCTGTATTCTGTTTCACCCCTGAGGGTGGTGACCTCGTATCCGGCCTGCTTCATCATCACGGTCACGGTGCCGTGCTGAATGCCCGTCGGAATCACGCGGCGAAACAGCTTTTGAACCTGCTCTGGCCGCGCCGACGTCGCGATGTCCCAATCACCGCGAAAGTCCGCGTCGGTCTTGCCGTCGAGCTGTGAGAGAAGCTCATCTCGGACGCAGCCTCCGACGATCCACGAGCGGAAGCCGCCCTCACGCAAGCGCGTGCACAGCTCTCGTACTTCACTCGGGATGTTGCGGTTGAGGCGTTCGGTGTCGGACACCCGCAGTGGTTTAGCCTAGTTGCGCCGCGGATTCACGGCTTCGCTGCATGCCGTCGATGCTGCGGCACACCGCGATTTCCAAAACACCTGACGGGGTGAGGCCCCACCGCTGCAGTTCGCGGTACGGCGCTAGTTGCCCCAGGGATTCACGATCTCGCTGCCGCCGATCGACGACTTGGGTTTTCGCACAGGTGGGCTGGCGTCGGCCTTCTTGGCAACCGGCTGCGGCGGTGGGTGATACACGGCTGCGCCCGCTCGCGCGATAGCCTTATCGAGCTTCACGACTTCGCGCGTCTTGCTGCCGTCGAGCGTGACCTTGGACGTCGCGTAGCCCTCGCGACGAATTTCTAGATCGACGGTGTGACCATCGTCGACGGTGACCATCACCGGGCTTTGGCCGAGGTCTTCGGCATCGCGAAACACGTGCGCGTCGATCGGTACCGCAGCGAGTAGCACCTGTTTGCTGGCGACTGCGGGTGCAGCAGGAGCAGCCGGCGCAGCGAGCGCTGCGGCGCTCGGGTCGATGGCCTTGTTCGCCGTATTTTCAGCAGTCAGCGAGGTCTGCGACGTTTGCAACGCGGCGCTGCTGCCGCTCTTGGCGAAGATGCCCACCACGATGCCAATTGCCGCGAGCACGCCCGCGACTCCCGCGTACACTGGCCAGCGGCTGCGCCGAGCTCGTGGGTGTAGCGACGGCGTTGCCGGCACGGGCTGGGGCATTTGCCCCTTTTTGAAGTAGTCGACCGGCACGTTGAAGCCGCCCGAGCGCGCCATCATTTCCGGGACCGCATCGGGCACGCCGCCAGCCGCCATCGTGTCGAATTCCAGGATCAGCTCCTGCATCGATTGATAGCGATGCTCGGCCCGCTTCGACAGACACTTGAGGATGATCGCTTCGAGCCCGGGAGGTACGTCCTGCGGCACGGGCACCAACGCGCGGATCGGAACCGGCGCTTTGTACATGTGCTGGGTGAGGATGCCCATGAAGTTGTCGGCGTCGAACGGCAAACGGCCGCTCGCGAGCTCGTACAAAATCACCCCGAAGGAATAGATGTCGCCGCGATGATCGACCGGTTGCCCCGCGGCCTGCTCGGGGGACATGTAGTGCGGCGTGCCGAACACCGCGCCGGCGCGCGTGAGCTTCGAACCCTCGGCAGACGAAGAAACCTTGGCGATGCCGAAGTCCAAAATCTTGACGAAATCACGCTGGCCGCCGCGATCCACCAAGAAGATGTTGTCCGGCTTCAGATCGCGATGAACGATGTTCGCCGCGTGCGCCGCGGACAGGCCTTCAGCGATTTGCCGGGCCAGGTGCAGGATGCGTTGCACGGGCAAGGGTTGCGAGCCCTCGACCAGCTTGGACATCGGCTGCCCATTCAAATACTCCATCACGAAGTAGGCAGCGCCGTCCGGAAACTGGCCGAAATCGCTGATGTCGATGATGTGCGCGTTGCCGATGGAAGAGGCGGCCTTGGCTTCGTTCAAGAAGCGCTCGGTGACCTCTGCGTCGCGCGCCAAGTCCGCACGCAGCACCTTCATCGCGACTTTCTTGCCGATGATGGTGTGAACGCAGCGATACACCACGCCCATGCCGCCTTCACCGAGCAGCGCCTCGACCTTGTAGCGGCCGTCAATGGTCGCTCCCAGGTACGGATCCTGGCGCATGCGCGCTACCTGGCTGTTCGTGACCTCGGCGTCCGAGTACGAAATGGTGCCGGGCGCGATCGTGACGACTTTGAGACCGACGAGTTCCTCCGTGGTTGGGGCGAGCGTCGCCTCGAGGGGTTTCTCGTCCTTGGCGGACGGGTCGCCGACCCTGACGACCGCGGGACGGGGTCGCGGGGAAGGGGGTCGCTTGTTGGTCGGCTCAGTCATCGCGAAAAGCTCATCAAGTGGAAACGTCGCTAGTAGTCATTCAGTCTAGTGACTTAACCACATAATCCTAAGGCAAAGGGTTCACTCGCCCGGTTAGCCGACTTACGGCGCTCTGGGGCATTGCCACACTGCGCAAAGGTTCAACTTCGCGCAATGTCCATCAATGTCCGTGCAATTCATAGGCCGCGCCGCGCACGAAACGCTCGACTCAGCCCAAGCACCGAGGACGAACCCTGGCCAGCGGTCCGGCACGCGCGCGATTCCAAGGAGACGGCTCAGCGCACTGCGTCGCATAGCGCAAGGGTTGCGGAGTGATGAACGCGCTGCGGGGTTCGGCTCGACGTGACGCTTCGCGTGACGCGCTCGCTCCGCCTCTGCTAAATGGCGGGCCGAATGGGATTTCCGCTCGAACTTGCGCTCCGTTACATGCGATCGAAGAAGCGCGCGTTCGTTTCAGTTGGAACGATGTTCGCGGTGCTTGGGGTAGCACTGGGTGTTGGTGCGTTGGCGACCGTCATCAGCGTGACAGGTGGGTTTCGCGCACAATTTCGGGAGAAGGTGCTGGGCGTCAACGCGCACGTCCTGATTCTCAAGTATTCCAGCGACTTCCGCGAGTACCGCAAGCTGATGGAGCAGATGAAGGGGGTGCCAGGCGTGATTGGCATCGCCCCCTTCGTGATCAGTCCGATGATGATCACGCACGGCGAGCACACTGCCACGGGTGTGCTGCTGAAGGGCGTCGATCCCAGCAAGGTCAAGGACGTGCTCGACCTGCCTCGGCACATCGTCCAAGGGAACATGGAGGGCCTGCGCCTGCCGGATTCCAAACCCCCGGAGCGACGTCGCGGTGGCCTGTTCGACGATATCGACTCGCGTGACGGAGATCCCCTCGAGCCACTCGCTCCGCGCCCGAAGCGGAAGAACCTTGCTGCGAGCGCGAGCGCGAGCGGCGCGCCCGGATCGAGCAGCGCACCCAGTGCCAGCGCGGCCGCGCCGAGCGATTCGGCAGAGCCTTCCGATCGCGGTTCGATCCTGCGTGACATCGGAGACATCGTGCGCGACGAGGCGCTGCGCGAGCCGGATCTGCACAGCCGCGCCAGCGCGTGGAACGCCAGCGCCGCGGGCGCTCCAGCCGAAAATACGGCTGCGGAAGCAGCCATCGATCCCAAGGCGCCAGTCGGCAGCGTCGTGCCAGATGGTGGCTACAAGAGCGAACTGCCGGATGAGGACGTGTTGCCCGCTGACCTCGACCCGGATCCATGTCGCGATGCGGAGTCGATCAAGAAGCTGCCCGGCATCATCATCGGCATCACGCTAGAGCGAAACCTCGAGGTCAAACTCGGCGACTGCATTCAGGTGACGAGCCCGACGATCGGCTTCACTTACAACCGCGGCGCGATGCGCGCGCCAGTCGCCAAACAGTTCCGCGTCACAGGCGTGTTCGACGCCGGCTTCGACCAATACGACTCGAAGCTCGTGTACACGGATTTGTACCAAGCCCAACCCTTCTACGACACCGGCGACAGCGTGACCGGCATCGAGATGAAGGTGAACGACATCGAGAAAGCGCGCGCGATCGCGCGCGACATCGATGGTCGCCTGCAAAACGGCATCTACCACACCATGGACTGGGAGGAGCTGAACCACGGCTTGTTCACCGCGCTCAGGATCCAGCAGCTCTTGATGAGCTTGGTGCTCGCGCTGATCATCGTCGTCGCAGCCTTCACGGTGATCGCAACTTTGATCATGGTCGTGCTCGACAAGAAGAAAGAAATCGCCGTGCTCAAGGCCATGGGCGCGAGCAACAGCGCGCTACTGCGCGCCTTCTTGTATCAAGGCGCAATCATCGGCGTGATGGGCACCGCAATCGGCCTCGCGCTGGGCGTGCTCCTGTGCAAGGTGCTGCTCGTTCACGCCTTGCCGCTCGACCCCAAGGTGTACTTCATCTCTCACTTGCCGGTGCAAGTGCGACCGATGGAGTTCGTCATGGTCGGCGTGTTCGCGATCTTGGTTTGCCTCGCCGCCACCGTTTGGCCCGCGTTGCACGCCGCGCGTCTGCGACCCGCCGAAGCGTTCCGCGAGCAGCAATAGCTTCAGTCGTTCGAACATGACTGAGCCGAGCGAGATTGCCGCAGAGTCTCGCGTCAGCTCGCGACTGAAAACGTCCCTGCAACTCGGGCCGCTCGCATTCAATGTGCTGCACGCGCTGGTCATCGTCGCCGCGTATCGCGACGCGACCGACCTCAACTTGCAGATCTGGCTAATGGCCTCTGCTCTCACGCTGTTCGCGCAGCTCATCTGGCTGTTCGCGTCGCGCCGCCGACGCAAATCGACCGGGGCGATCCATGGCGATGGACGGCTTCGCATCGCTGATTTCGGCGGCCTGCTACTCGCGCTCTTCGTGTGCGCGACGCAAGCCGGCTTCTTGGCTTTCGCGCTGTCCACCTCTGCATTCGGCCCTCAGCTCGACGTGGGCATCGCTTCGACCAGCGGCAATTGGGGGCGCTTGCTCTGGGCAGAGTATGCGCTCATTGCGACTCCGCTCGCCTACCTGCAAGCGCTGCTGTTGACTCCCTATCGCGCCGCGCGCCTGCTCGAACGCGGTGCTCTCCGTTTCAAAAACGCTCGCTGGCTGCTGGGTTCGTGTGTCGGATTGAGCGTCGTGACGCTCTTGCTGAGCGAGCTCGTGGTCTACTTTCTGTGAGCAAGCTCCAAATACGCACACAGCGCGTTCACCAACTGCATCTGCCGCGGCGTTTTACACCGCACCCGCGTGAGCTCGGGGTTGGCGACCAAAACCACCAGCGCCTGCGCGCGTGACGTCGCCACATTGAGCCGGTTCAAACTGTACAGAAACTCGAGCCCGCGCGGTGCATCCTCAGCCGTGGAAGACGTCATCGAATAGATCACGATCGGCGCCTCGGTACCCTGGAATTTGTCGACCGTGCCGACCTGCACGTCCGCGCCGAGGCGGCGGTGGAGTGCGCCGACTTGCGCGTTGTACGGCGCAACCACCAAGATGTCGCTCGCCGTCAAATCGCGCGCCACTCCGTTGCTATCCACGTAGCGCGCTCCGCCATTCAAAATCTCATCGACGATCTCGCCCACGCGCGTCACTTCTTCGTCGGACTGATTCGTGTTCCCACGGTGGGCTACCGGTTCGAAGCAGAGGCCACTGCCGCAATAGGGCGCAGGCCCTTCGATGCGTTGTTTCTCCAGGCCGGCAATCGGCTCGAGCCGACCTTCGTAGAACACTCGGGACGTGAATTCGCAGATGGCGGGCGCCAAACGCCGCGTTTCCGGCAGAAATACGCCGCGATCGGCCGGCATCGTCAATGCGCCGCCCAGCAAATGCTCCAACGCCGAAGCGTCCGCGCCCGGCGGATGTGAGCCCTTCTGCGGCTGGTCGAGCTGCGCCGGATCTCCGAACAAGACCAAGCTCTCGGCGGCGCTCGACACCGCGAGCACGTTCGCGAGCGACATCTGTCCCGCCTCGTCAACGACCAGCACGTCCACGCTGTGGTCCAATGAGTCGGTCACCCACGCCCAGCTCGTTCCACCAACGACGTCGAGCGTGCCCGCATTCAAGCGCGCGCGAACGCGCGGATAGTCTTTGCTGAACTCGAACGGCGCGTCCGAGTCTTCCTCGTCGTCGATGTGCAACAGGCGCAAACTCGCGTCACGCTTCGCGACAGCGCGTAGCAAGTCCTTGATCACGCGATGGCTGTTCGACGTCACTCCGACGCGCTTGCCGGCTCGCACCAAAGCCACGATCATTCCTGCGGCGCGGAACGTCTTGCCGGAGCCGGGCGGCCCTTGAACCGCGAGCACCGAGTGATCGAGTGCCAATGCCAAGCGCTGAATCGCGAGCGCGGTGTCTTCTCCCTCGGCAACTAGGGGAATTTTAGGGGGTTGCCCACAGCGGGGCGGATTGCGGACCAGCAACTCGCGCGCCGCGCGGAACGTGTTGCCCTGTTCCAAAATATCACGGCCGAGTGCGAGCAGACGCCCAGCGTGCCCCTTGGTCGCGATCGGCCCACCCGCGATCAGCGCTCTCGGGTGCTCGGTCATCGACGGTCCGCGCTTCAAATGCAGGAAGTCGTCACCGAGAGCTAGTACGTCGCCCGCGCCCTTCTTGGTGTCGGGATCGTGGGGCTTCGAGCCGAGCTTGATCGAGTGCTCCTGTCTTGGAAAATCATAGCGATAGACGCTCGACTTCTTTTCGTTGCCGACCACGGAAGCGAATGTCAACGCGGCGAGCGCCGAGTGATCTTCCAGTCGCTCCACGGAAGGCAGCTCGAGTGCGCGGTAGTATTCCCACCAGGTTTGCTTGTTCTCACGCCAATGCCAATCGAGCAGGTTGGCCATCAGCCGTTCGCCAGCTTGTTCCTTGGTGTCGAGCGCGGGATCCTCGGGTAGTCGCGCGAGCAGGCGTTGCGCGAGCTCCTCGGGTTCGGTCAGTGGCTCGGCGGCTGCCGGTAGGGGAGTCTCGGGTCGATCGAGGATTCGCCCAGTTTTCTGCTCGAATTCGCTGCGGAGCTGCTCGAGCCAGGCTCGCAAGTGGTACGTCGAGAAGCAATCGTCGCGATTGTAGCGCTCGATGGTGTCACGCAGTTGCGCCTCGGCGTGTTCACCCTCGCCAGTCTCGAGCAGCCAGCCGAAGAGCTGCATTGCACGCGCGGCCGAGCGCAGCTCCACGCTTCGAGAAAAATCGTATAGCCCTTCGAGCTGCTTGAGCGTGTAGCTCTCGACCGAGGCGCGCACACTACGCTTCACGATGCCGTGCAGGTCGACCAGCACGTGTTCGCGCAGCAATTGATCCACCTGTGCTTCACGCGTGCTGTGGCGGCAGGAAAGATTCTTCAGCGCGTCCGCCTCGCGATGCCCAAAATGGTACACGTGTAGGTCTGGGAATTGCTCGCGCAGCGCGTGAATGCGATCGATCACGGCTTCGAAGGCGCGCTTTTCCTCGGCGTGAGTCTTGGCCCAATACGCACGGTAGCGTGGCCCAGCCTCGCTCGACTCTGCCAGCCCGAACAAATACTCGAGCCCACTCACGCGCACGAATGGATCCCCTTCGAGATCCAAAAACATGTCGCCCGAGCTCGGAGTCGGTAGGCGATCGAGCCCAAAATGCGGCTCGACGTCGAGTAAGAGCTCATACAGCGGCTTGTCGGCATTTCGCCCCGCGACCTGCAATCGCGCTTGCTCGCGCACGCGCGCGAGCGACTCTTTGGCGATGCCTTCTACACGGCGCGCGCGATCCATTGCCCCTAGGTCGGTCACGCGCGCGACCCCCACTGCATTCAGGCGATCACGCTGGCGCGCGGTAATACCCGCAACCAACGACAAATGGTCGTCTGCGCGTCGGCGTTCTTCACAGCGCTTCCACCAACTGCACACCCCGCAATGTTCGACGGGCTCGGGATATCCGTCGCCTTGTGCGCCAGCGTCGACGAACGCCTCCAAGCGAAGCTTCGAGAGCCGGTAGTACGACGCGAAGTCCGCGGTGCGTAGCCCAATCAAGCGCACGTCGGCGCCGCCCGGCGCGATGTACAAGAACTCCGGTTCGCGCCCTTGCTGCTCGCTCAAGAGCTCGCTGTACGCGCACAACTGCAATACGGCGCGAGCTTTGGCTTCATTCGCGAGCTTCGCGTCGACTACCACGTAGCTATGCGCGCCCAGACGGCTGGGCTGATCGACCTTGAGCAAGAAATCAGGCCGCCCGAACCAGCGCTCATTGACCAGCACCCCTTGCGCGATCACCTGCGCGCCGCGCGCCATCGCTTGCTGCGTCTCGGCCACCGCGGCTGCGCGCGACCCCGCACCTGGTCCCATCGCGATCTCGACGATGTCCTGGCTGGTTCGAGCCAGGTGTTCGAACACGCGCGCCTCATGCTCGAAGCCGCGCTTCTCGAGCATGCGCCGCTCGATCTCGTTTTCACCTGGGCGCTCGAGCTTTCCAAGCGCGACCCCGAACTCGAGCACGGTCTTGTGCTCGCACTCGCTGAAGCCGCTCAGGTCCGTGGCCGAGAGCGAGAGCCCTGAGCCATCGCGTGACGCTTTCACGCCGAGCGTAGTTGCCTTGCTAGGCGCTCACGTCAACCCGCGGCGAGGCGTTCGCCGATGACACGGCGCAACAAGCCGAGCACGCGTGCGCGCAATTCAGGCGCGCGAAACGGTTTGCTCACGAAGTCGTCAGCGCCCGCTTCGAACGCTTGCACGAGATCCGAACTCGACGAATGCCCGGTCAAGAACATGATCGGCAGCGCGTGGAACTGCTTATCGCTGCGCAGGCGCTGGCACACCTCGAGCCCATTCATGCCCGGCAGGCCCCAGTCCAGCAGCAACAAATCCGCGTGGTTCTTGGTCAGCCAATCTAGGGCTTCTTCCCCGGAGCCGACTTGCAAGGTCTTGATGCGTGCGCTGTGTAACATGGTGCAGACGATGCTGCGCATGGCGGGGTCGTCATCAACGACCAGCACGGTGCTGCCAGGGGGTGCCGATACCTCCTCGGCGCCCTCACTGCACGGCGGCGGGATTGACGGCGAGCACTGGCCGTTGGCAAAGCGGCACAGCTGATTCCAATCACGCTCTTCGAACGTCAAATGTAGCTCGCTGCCGCGATCCGCGACGCGGCCGGCGACTGACGTCGCATCATTCCCGATCGCGAAGGTTGCCACGAGCCATTGCCCGTCGACCAGGCCATCTTCGACCGGCAGCTTGACGTCGGGCTCCTCACTATCAAGGGCCTCTGACAATGCTGCGAAGCTTTCGAACTTGTAAACGATACCCTGCACGCTCGACTCCCAGCCTAGTCACAGATCACGACTTGCGCCAGTTCACGGCAATTCAAATTCTGGAACCGGTCTCGGCGCAGCCACCGATCGAATGCCGGGTGTGCTCCGCCTTCTCCTCCGTCAGACCTTGCAAAAACGCGGCCAATTTGTCCGAGCCCTTCACCGCAAAGTTCATGCCGCATCCGCGAAATGCAAATTGAAGCTGAAATGGCTTTGGGCGAGCGCGCACGTCGGAGCGAACCAAGGATGAATGACGATGTGTGTCTACGGGAGGACTGGATGAGCGCGCTCACTCAGCCGTGCGCGCAACGCTCGCCGTCGCGCACACCATGCCAATCAGCGCGAGCGCTAGCCATGCACTGGCTTGTGTCAAATCCACCACGGGCTGCCCGCCGAGCAGGTTACGCACGTGACCGCGTGGCCACGGCGCCGCCAATGCCGACCCGCCCGCGCCCAGCACGAAATCGATGATCAAGGCCCATTTACGGCCACCGCCGCGCTTACCGAGCAGTGACGCTGCACCGAAGTAGAGCGCATACACCGCGCCGGCGACGAGCGCGATGCCCACGCTCGCTCGCAGATCAGCGACGAGCGCGTGGGCCTGCGGCGGGTGCGCGCCGAGCAGCGCGGCGATCGTCATGAGCGCGGCCGCGAACGCGCTCGCGACCGCGGAGGCGAGCAGCACGCCGAACAACGCGGCGCGGCGATTCGCTCCGTAGCGCGCGACGCAGTCCACGCTGCGATCGAGTCGCGTGCCGTCACACACGCGCTCGCTCACGAGATACGCGATGAGCGGCAAAGCGATGCCGAAGACGGCGCCTCCAAGCGCGTCGTCCGGTGCACTTACCGCGTTGCTGCGGCGCTCGAGCAGGGCAATCGCAAACAGCGCGACGCAGAGCAGAGACAATACGACGGGCGCGCTGAGCCCGCGCAAGCGTTCGCGCGCAAGACCGAGGCCCACTCGAACGCCGTTCATGACTGCCTCGATGGGAGGGTTTCAGCTCTGCGCGCGCGTTCGTAGTACGCTTGCGCCAGGCCCGCGCGGGTAGCGGCCACCGCTTCCAGCGGGGGTGCATCGGGCTTGAGCGCGGTGATGCGGATTGCTTCTGCGCGCGCGTTGGCGATGACGCTTTGGGCCAAACGGTCGAGCTCCGCGCCACGGACGATGAGCTCGTGCCCTCCTGCCCATTCGACGCCGGCGACGTCGGGCGCTTCACTGAGCCGTGCCGCCAAGCGTCGTGGTTCGGGCGTGTGGACACGCAGTGCAACGCTACCGAGCGGCGGGCGCGCGGATGCTGGACTGAGCCAAGCGCCGCGCTCCAGAGCACTGACACTGCCGCCGAGCCGCGTTGCGTCTTCCAGACGGCTCGCCGTGCAGAACACGACGGCCCCTGCAGCGCTGTGCTCCGCCAGCGTGCGGAGCAAGAACTCTTCCTGCACGAGCCCGACGAGACTCAGCGGATCGTGCAGCGCGAGCAAGGCGGGCTCGCGGTGACTCAGCGCCAGGCTCAGTGCGACCGCGCGCGCCTCGCGCGGCGTCAGCGCCGAAGCGCGCATCCCGGCAAAATGCGCTAGGCCCGCGTTGTCGAGCACGCTCGATGCCGAGCGTGCATCGCCGCGTGCGCGTAGCGCGAGGCTGACCGCGCTGGCGACGTCACGAGACGGCAGCAGGGGATCGCTTCCGCACACGCTGGCAATGCGCTGTCGCGTCGGCGCGTGCGACCAGGGCTCGGCTCGGTTGAGCAACACGCGGCCGCTCGACGGCTCGAGCAGACCGGCTGCGAGCTCGATCAGCGTGGCCGTGCCGTCCCATTCGCCGCCGGTAACCACGTGAGCGCCCGGGCCGAAGCTGGCGTTGATGTTGAGCTGCGCGTGCCGGAGCGCGAGGAAGCGTAACTCGCTCACGAGAGCACCGACCCGCTCGAGAGCAGTCCCGCGAGCAATCCCGAGAACAGCTGCGGCAAGCTCGGCAGCGACGGGAACGCGAGCGACAGCAAAAGCGGTCCGAGCACCAAGGCGGCGAGCAGCGCGCGCGGATGGCGCGGCGAAAGCTCGGCCGAAAACTGCGCCAGGAGCGCGAGCGAAAGGCCGAGCACCGCTGCGTACACGATCGCCGCGGGCGCGACGGCGAGCGCCCAAAGCAACGGAGCGCCCCGCGCGACACCGACCACGACCAAGAGCACCGCTGGGATACCGACCAAGCGCGCGACGCGCACGGTCGCAGCCCAAGTTCGCGCACGCAGCAGCGCCGACGGCTGAAACCCGCGTTGGATCGCCAGCGCGCCGAGCGCATCTCGATCGCTCTGCTGCGCCAGGGCTTGCGCCGAGCCGAGCGCCGCGAGCGCACCGACCACCCAAGACAACGACACGAGCGCCGCCTTGACGAAGCCATGAATTGCTGCGGTCCGACTGTTGCCGTGCGTCAACGCGATGGCGATCGCGTAGCTCACGAACACCCCAAAGGCGTACAGCTTGGCCATCCGCAGCGCCGCGCTCTTTTGGCGATCCAGATCGAATAGTGCGATCAGTGCGCGCTCTCGCTGCACGCGAAGCCGGATGCTCGCGGACAAGGAGGTCGGCTCGGGAAGCGGTGTCGTCACCGAACCGAGTCTAGAGCTACTCGCACGCCCGGCGAAAGCGCCGAAGCGCGCTCGAGCCAGCGATCGGCGGCCGGATCGCCTAGTTTTTTCAGCCCGACCCCGAGGGCGTAGCTGGCCAGCGCGTCGTCCGGCGCGAGCGCGATGGCGCGTTCCGCCGCAGCAACGGCTTCACGCGGACGGCCACGGGCGACTTCGGCGGCGGCCAACCAGGCCAGCGCGTGCACGGCCAAGTCTGAACGCGCATGCGTGAGTGGCGAGAGGCGCGCGATCGCCGCGTTGTACTCACCGCCGCGGATCTCGAGGCGAGCGGCCAGGATCGCGAGCTCTGGATCTTCCGGCGCGGCGGCAAGCGCGTTTTCGATCACGGTGCGCGCTTCGTTCACGCGCTCCAAGTGCAGCAACGTTGCCGCCAAGCCAACGTGCGCGTCGATCACATCCGGCGCAACTTCGACCAAGCGCCGGAACTGAACCAGAGCCTCCTCGTACAAACCGCCGTCGTACAAGAGGTGCGCGAGGTTCGCGCGCGAGGGAGCGAACCCGGGGTCGACGCGCAGTGCCTCGTAGTAATTGGGTGAGGCGAGGTCCGGCCGGCGTTCGCGCTCCGCCAGGACGCCGAGCGCGTGGTGCGGCTGGGCGACGTCCGGGTTGAGCCGCCGAGCGCGGGTCAAGAGCTGGCGCGCGCGCTCGAAATTCCCCCGCTGCAGCTCGACCAGCCCCTGGTTGGTCAGCGCGTCCACGAACTTGGGGTTGTATTCGAGCGCCAGGCTGAAGCGCGCGTCGGCGGTTTCCAGGTCCCCTGCGGCCAGGGCGGCGACCCCTGCTTCATTAAGGGCCAGCGCTTTGGGCGGTAAAGGTGCCGTACCAGCGCACGCGACACTGAAAACCGCCAGGGTGAGGGCAATCGCCGGGATTCGATTCATCCTGTCCGGTCGGTCTGGCTCGGGATCGGTTGCGTACGAACGACATTCGGGGTACCCGAGTGCGCCCATGGCAACGGATTCCGAGCCCGAAAGCGGTGCTGTCGAGCAAGAGGCCTCTGTAAAGAAGCCCCCGGTCGCGAGCGAAAGCGAGCGCCCGAAGAAGAAGAAGCTCAAGCGCCCCAAGCCGCCCATCCCCAAGACCGAGGAGGAGATCGACTCTCCGTCCAAAATGACGGTCGGCATGCTCGGCATCCTCGGTGGGCTGACCGTGATCATGTGGGCCCTGGCCCGCGGTGGTTGCAACTATCACCCGCCCAAGGAAACCCGCGTCCCGCGCGTGGTCACGACCGAAGAACTGGCGAAGGATCCGAAGAACGCGGCCGTCGAGCTTCAGCAGCGCTGGCTGACTCATGACTTCGCGGGCGCTGCGGAGCTGGCCACGGGCGACGTCGTTGCGCAGCTGCAACAGGACAAGGCTGCGTGCAACGCCGCGTGCCTCGCCGAAAAGAAATCGCTTTCCGAAAAAGTGCTGACCTCGGCAGTGATCCTCGACGCGAACATGATGGGCGCGACCGCGCGCGTCACTAGCGTCGGTTTGCCGGGCGGCCAAAAAGTGTTCCTGATGCGCATGGAGCGCGCGGAATCGATCTGGAAAGCCACGATGCGCAAGCCCGACGACGGCACCCCGCTGCCTCCGCTCGCGCAACCCTCGATGCACGACGCGGCCGTGATTCAGTTCGCGAACCCCGCCGGAAGCGCGTCCGGCGCGGCAGCTGGCTCGGCGGCGCCGTCCAGTGGTTTGCCGCACATGATCAAGCTGCCCATCGCAGCACCCCCTGCGTCTTCGAAGTAGCCGCGAAGCGCGATGAGTCGACGAACGGATCGCGTCTAGGCGAGCTTTCGCTCGGCCTCGCCGCGATTCTTCGGCACGAGCCGGCTCGGCGGGATGACGCTCCCGCGCGCGGCGTCGCGTTCGAACTGCTCGCGGTCGCTCGCGTCGCTCGGAATCACGGCGCGATCGAAGACTCGCTCGCCAGCGCGCCAACGCTCTGCTGCGCGCGGGACGTGAAACGCCACCGCGACGGCGTTCGTGAGCTCGAACGAGCGCATATCCAACGCCACATCCTCGCCCGCTGCCTGCAACGCGCCGCGCGCGACTCCGTACAAATCCTCGAGTGATGTCGAGCGCGGGACCGCAGGGCCGTCGCCCCAACCGGTGTGCGCGGATTCACAGGCCGAGGCATCGAGCGAGCTGTGGCTCCGGCATTCCAACGGTCGAACCTGCCAAATCGAGCACGTGCCACTCGCCTGCTCGAGAAAGTAGCAAGCGCGACGCTCGAGCCAGCGATCGGTGGCCGAGAGCGAGCGCGCTTCGTCGGCTTCGTCCTGCAACGCGTTGCTCACCGCGGGCAGCCGCTCCGGTTCGCTCTTGCTCGTGAGGTACTCCGCGATGGCGAAGGCTTCGGGCGGAGTGACCTCCACTTTGACTCCGCGACAACACCAGCCGCAGCCCTTGCGGCACGCAACGCCTTCCTGCCACGCGAGCTCGGAGCCGCGCGGGTCGACGCGCGCTGCGACTGACAGGGGCAGACTGGCGATCTCTGCAGCCGTAGTCACTTCGCTCAACATTTGCCGATTGAGCTCACGTTCCTCGTGAAATGCGGCCATCTGCCCAGCCGACGGGTTATCGAGTGAAAGTGCTTTCATGCGGTGGCAACTTTCGGAGTTCGTGCGCCCAGGGGCCGCGTTGCGGCGAAGTCGACCCTGCCACTCAGCGCGCGGCGTGCCGTTACAATCGCGCAACAGATGTGCGACCGCCGCGTTTGGCGATCAGCGCAATCAACGCTCTGCGAGCCAACTATCGATTTCGGAGCGCGACACGACGCCAGCCGCGGAGTGACGCACGGTTCCCTGGGCGTCGATGTAAATCAACGTTGGCAGCATGCTAATGCCGTAGCCGCGCGAGATAGAGCCGTCGTCCACGGCGACGTCGAACGGCAGCTGCCAATCACGCTTGACGCGCGCGGCTGCGGCCGGATCTTCGTCGACGCTGACAGCGAGAAACGTAACGTCTTGATCGTGGTGCTCGCGCCAAGCCTCGGCAAGTCGGGGCGAGCTGCGTTTGCACGCGCCACACCAGCTCGCGAACACTTCGATCAACATCGGCTTGCCGTGCTGTGTGGCGAGACTGACTCGGCCGTCTTTGCCTGCCAGCGGCAGATCGAAAGCTGCAGCGGTGCTGCCTTCTTTCGGGCCCGACGAGTGGCGCACGAAATGCGTGGCCAGAAAGTACACGCCACCGCCGATCGCGGCGTAGCGAGCGAACTCGAACAGCTTGTCGCGCACGACCCGTGCGGTTGGCCAGTTCACGGCGACAAAAGCCGCCTACCCACCCCAAAACCCATCAATCCTAGCGCCAAAACGATCAGCCCGTGCGCAGTCCACAGGTGCCACGCTTCATGGCTCGGACAACCAATGCCGACCGCCAGCGCGCCCCCAACGCCGCCGACGAGGCCTGCCAACGCTCCCGACAAGCGCGGCGTGACAGGGTCGGTGCGGCGCCACGCGAGCAGCACGCTCCCACCCACGATGGCGCCGAAGAGCAGCGCAATCAAACCGCAACCGAACGCATGACCCGCACGCGGGCTACTCGTGAATTGTTCGAACGGCACGTAGCTCCACGCGGCGTACGAGAGGTAGCCGAGGAACAACAATGGCAAGAGCACCGCGACGCCAATGCGCACGCGCCGCGAGCCGAGCACACCGCGCTTCGGCGCGAACCCGAGGTACAGCACGGCCGCTTGCACCAAGCCCCAAGCCACCGCGCCATAGACGCCCATGCGCAAGCCGAGCTCAGAGCGGTTGTGGCGCACGCCGAACCAATATCCGTAGCTCGCCACGAGGCCGGACACGACCAAACACAAGCCGAGTCGGCTGAGTGCGGAGAGACCGCGCTTTGGACACAGGTTCTTGGTGCAGGCGCCGCAGATCTTTGCGGACACAGCCTCGCCCGGTGCTTCTGGCTTTGGCCAGGGCAGGTCAGCGAGCGGGTCGGGCTTTGGCATGCTCATGATGTACGTGAGTACTGCTCGAGTTCTTTCCGCAGTTGGGTGTAACCGCGGTGAACTCGGAGCTTTACGGCAGTTTCGGTTGCGCCCAAAACGGAAGCTGCTTCCGCGACGCTGAGACCGGTGATTTTGGTCAGCACGATCGCTTCTCGATAGTTTTCCGGGAGGCGACCGAGGGCAATATCCAGAGCGTCGGAAAGCTCCGCCGGGAGCGGACGCCCTTCGTCATGCTGCTCAGGCAGCGAACCATCCGCAGACAAGTCTTCAGTCCTCACCTGCGCTGATCGGCGTTCGTCCAAGAACGAGCGACGAGCGATGGCAAGGATCCAAGGTAGGACAGGCGCGCCTTTCAAGAAGCTGCCGCGCGCGCGATGAACTTTGGAGAACGTGATCTGCAGCAAATCCTCGGCGCGTTCGCGATTGCGAGTCAGGCGGAGCAAATAGCCCATCAAGTTCGGAGAGACGCGCCGATACAGGAACTCGAACGCTTCAGCTTCGCCGTCGACGTAGCGATCCATGAGCTGCTCCGAGGTACTCTCGGAGAGGGGTGGGCGGCGCTCCGACGTCAAGCTTGGTGCTTGTAACGCGGGCCAGATGTCGACGCTATAGCTCGTCACGGCGATCCAATAAGCGGTCTACGAGCCTGACCGGCCCAAGGTTTCTTCACCCGCTATTTCATATTGTTGAAGCCGATCCACCTTGCGGAGAAGCGGTCTCGGCCTCAGGGTTGATGGTTGCGCGGGGCGTCATACCCGGGCGCGCTCTGCGCGGAAGGTGGTTGGCCGCGCGCCCGCAACGGGGACGCGCGGTATACCAGCGGCTGCTGCGCGCGCCTCAGATCAGCGACTTGAGATCGAGCATTTCTTCGACGTCGGGCAGCAACACCAGCTCGACGCGTCGGTTCTGCTGGCGGTCAGCGTCCGTGGCATTGGCGGTGACTGGGTCCGTGTCGCCGTAACCAGCCGGATGCAGTCGCAGCGCGTCGAGTCCACCGCCGCCTTCGACGGGCACGCCGGGTCGTGGAGGCTTCGCATCCTTCGCTGGCAAAGGCGCGATCAAATACAACAGCACCTGACGTGCGCGCATCACCGAAAGCCCCCAGTTGTCGCCGAAGCGACCGCCCTTGAGCGGCTTGTTGTCGGTGTGGCCAGCGATCTGAAAGTAACGCCCTGCGAGTTGCTTGTCGTTTCGAATCACATCGGCCACGGCGTCGAGCACTTTGATGCCGCTGTCGCGAAGCTTGTCGTCGCCCGAGCTGAACAGCACGTCACCCGGCAAGCGAATGACCATGCGGTTGCGTCGGATTTCGACTTTCAAACCGAGCTTGGTGAGCTTCTTCAGCTTGTCGCGCAAGACTTCGAAACGCTGTTTGATGCGTTCGAGTTGCGCGGCGCGCTCTTGGTATTCTTTGAGCGCGCGATTCACCTCCTCCAGGTTCTTGGCCAGAGTTTTGTTTTGCGAACCGGTCTGCTCGAGCTGCTGACTGAGCGACGACAGATCGACGCCCATTTTTTCGAGTTGCTCCTTGAGCTGCGCGACGAGTTGCTTCTGCTCTTCGAGCGCTTTCACGTCGGAGTCGTGAGCGGCCTTCTCTTTGTCGCTCTGTTGCGACAGCTGCTGGTACTTGGCGAGTTGCGCCTGCCACTCGTCTTCATTGTGTCCGCACCCGACCAAAGACAGCGTCAAGAATGAGACCGCAAACCAACCACGCATCGCCGGAGACCTCCGATCCGAGCCCAACGCTCGGTGCTTCGGCCGGACAGTCGGCGAATGCTCGGGAGCTGTCAACCGCGCGCGAGCTGCGCCCTGCGTCCGCCGATCAACGCGAGCGCGGTCGCGCACGCAAGCGTCCACCACGCAGGGCTGGCGGGGGCAGGCGTGGGACTCTTGTCGGGAAAGGTTGCGACCGTGGTAAGTCCTGGCACGGCGCCGGTCGAGATTGGATATCCGTCGAGATGCGTCAGTGAGCCGTCGTCTTGGGTCAACCAAGCGTCGAATCGAGCTTGTGCATCTGTGAGCAACAGCATGCTCCCGTCCGGGCTGAGTGCGGCTCCCGTTGGAGCGAGCGGCGGATTGATCGGACCGCTGCGTAGAATCAAACTGCCATTCGGGTTGATCTTCGCGCCGAGCAAGCGCTGTTCGATTGGCGAATAGGCGACCAGGAAGCGAGCGCTCGGATCCACGATCAAACCGCTCAAATTCGAGATCGCCGAGAGGAAGGGCGAGTCCGGTACAATCGAGTTCCCGGCAGCGCTCAGGGTGTACGCGAGGATCCCGCCGTTCTTCGTGCCCACCCACAAGCGCTGGCCCTGAGCATCCAAGCGCAGATCACTGGCGCTGCTGCCCACGCTCAGAAAGTCGGGCGTGTCAGTCGTGAGCCCACCTTCGCCAGTTGCCAGAACGATGACGCCGTTCGGGACGGTCGCGTACAATCGAGTGTTGTCGGGTGCGACGGCCATGCCACCAACCCGCTGCGCGAGCTGCCACTGCGAGCCAATTGGCCAGAGCGCACCTTGGTCGTCGATGAAACAGCTGACCAAGGTCGAACCGCTCGCGTACAGGAAGCGGCCATCGCTGCTCACCGCCAGTGAAATGCCGGGGAACGCGTTCCAATTCGGAATCGCGAATGGGGAACCAACGACGCTCGTGAGCGAGCCGCGCTCGGGATCGATCCTGAACACGGAAATCGAGCCTGAGCCGTCATTGCTCGCGAACAGCAGATTGCGAGACTTCGAGACCTCGATGCGATGAGCGAATTCCGAGCCGACGGCCTGCGCCATCCCCAAGCCGCCGGTCGAGTAGGGAGAGCCGGGGATACTCGTGCTTTGCCCGATGCCGTTGACCCGATAGGCGACCACCGTGCCGAGGCCCTGTGCTGGGCTGTTGTTCACGTAGGCGAACGCGGGTCTGGCCGCGAACGCGGTTCGCGGCGTTGCCAGGGACAACACGCAGCCGCAGGTGAGCAGCAAGTTAACGGCGATCGACCGCATGTCTCGAGTTCCCGCAAGAACCGAGCCAGACAGGAGACGATGGAATCGCGGCTCTGCGATTCGGCGAGCTCACCTCGAGTCTCTGATTTTCGGAATACAAATGACCGAAAATCGAAATCGCGCGCGTACTGAGAGCAGCCGAGTTGCCGAGTGCTTCGGCCGTTGCTACCGAGTCTGACGTGAACCTCGCGCTCGAACCGCTCGCCACGCGCACTGGAGCGCGCTTTGCGCTCCGCTACGCCCTGATCGCGGGCGGATTGTTTGCCATCTATGCGTTCCCGTTCGAGCTGTTCGGCGCGCGGCACGATTGGCTCGCGGGTTACTTGGCGGCATACGCGCGCCTTGCTGGCGGGGTGCTGCGGATTTTCGAGTCGGGCATCGTGGTCGACGGCGCGCGCATCAATGGCCGTTTCCCCATGGAAATCGTGCGCAATTGTGACGCGATCGAGATCAATATCTTGTTCCTGAGCGCGGTGCTCGCGTTCCCCGCGCCGTGGAAGCGCCGTGCGCTGGCCGCGGCTTTGGGCTTGGCGGCGCTGGTTGCGCTCAACGTGGGTCGCATCTGCTTTCTGTATTTCGTCGGAGTGTACGCCCCACAGCACTTCGCCGTGGCACACGAGCAGATCTTCCCACTGCTGCTCGTGTTGTGCGCAACTCTCGCGTTCCTGCGCTGCGCACGCTACCTGCGAGGCGACGGTCGTGAAGTCGCGTAATTCGAACCTCGCCACGATCGCGCAATTTTTGTTCGCCTTCGCTTGCGTGTTTGGCGGCCTCGCGCTGCCATCGCCTGGCATCGGCCCGAGCTATGCGCGCCTACATGCGGCGTTGGGCAACCAAATGGTCGAGGGCAAGACGTTCGAGCGCGGCGTCGAGATGCACTTCGAGGCCAATGAGGCCGACCTGGCCGAGCACCCGTGGCAGGTCACGCTTCGCGTCAGCGATCCGGAACGGCGGGGACCCGTGTTGGTGCCTTTCGATCTGCGTACGCTCCTGTTCTTACCCTTCGCAACGTTCATTGCGCTGGCGGTGGCTGCGCCGCTCGGCGCCGCGCGTCGAAACGCGCGTGTGCTCGGGCAGGGGTTATTGATCCTCGTGCCCACGTTGTTGCTGCTGACGGCATTGCCACTGCTGTCGTTCTTGGGCGGGACCGGTCCAGTGCGCGCATTTCGGCTGCCACCGTTGCTGCACGCTCTGTTTCAGACTGTCTATCGGGCTTTGGTCGCTCCACCTGGGATGATGTATGCGCTGCCGCTTTTGTTGTGGTGGCTGCTCGTTGCGAGATTGAAGCCACTCCAGGAGAAGTCACTGCCCGCTGCTAGCGCTCCAATAACTCCGTCCACCTGATATTGCCGTTTCCGAATTTCGGAGATTCGTCTCTGAAATTCGGACGCCCGCGCCGCGTCGGCGCCGGGAACGCGCGAGAGTCGTAAGGGGCACGCTTTCTGCACCCCTAGCTGACCGGCCATGCTCGACGATTGCACGCTTCGGCTACAGTGCGTTGCCCGACGTGGGCTCGCGATTCTCGTCTCGGGATTGTTCCTTTTCCTGTGCGCACCGGCACACGCCGACGGCACTCGGAACGCGCTGCGCTTCGAGCCCAATCGCGGGCAATTCGATGCAGATGTTCGTTTCGTAGCTCGAGGACGCTCGCTGGCACTGTTTCTGACGGATAGCGGTGCAACCTTGGCGCTGCAGCGGTCGCTCGATCAACAGCGGATGGCCGTGGCGATGAAGATCCGAGGCGCGCAGTCACGCGAGCCACGAGGACTCGCGCAGCTGCCTGGCAAGTCGAATTACTTCGCTGGTCAAGATTCGAACAACTGGCGCTCGAACGTCGAAGCGTATGCTCGGGTGCGATACGAAGGCGTCCTTGCGGGGGTCGACGTCGAGTACTACGGCACCGAGGGCAGCGAGCTCGAGTACGACTTCGTGCTGGCTGCCGGTGTTGCGCCCAGCGGAATCGTGGCCGACTTCGACGGGATCTCGAAGCTTTCGCTCGCCGCGGACGGCAGCGCGCAGCTCGCCCTGCCGGACGGATCGACGCTCTCGAAACGGCCGCCGCGCGCCTATCAGCTCCGCGCAGGTCATCGCGTGTCGGTACCCGTGAAATACGAGCTCCGCGATGGCGGCCTCGGCTTTGCTCTCGGCGCGTACGATGCTCGACTGCCCTTGGTCATCGATCCGGTGTTGAGCTACTCGACTTACTTCGGTGGCAGCAGCTTCGATGAGGCATTGGGCGTCGCCGCGGATCCAGCGGGCAATACGTACTTCGTGGGTTACACGGCGTCGACGTTGTTTCCGACTTCATCGCCGGCACAACCGAGCCACGGTGGCGGCGCGTACGATGCCTTCATCGTCAAGCTCAACGCCGCCGGGACGAACATGGTGTACTCGACGTACATCGGCGGCAGCAATGCCGACATGGCGTACGCGGTGGCCACGGATGCGCAAGGCAACGCCTACATTGCCGGTCTCACGATGTCGACGAACTTTCCGGCGATCGCCGCGCTGCAGCCGAGCTCCGGGGGCGGCCAAGATGCGTTCGTTGCCAAGCTCAATGCTAGCGGTTCGGCGCTCGTCTACTCGACTTACTTGGGCGGCTCGGCGGATGACTACGCCAAGGGCATCGCGGTCACAGGCGCCGGCGCCGCCTATGTCATCGGCACGACGTTCTCCAGCAATTTTCCCAAAGCGGGCGCGCTGCAAGCGAATCTGAACGGCTCGCAGGACGCCTTTGCAACTCAGATTTCTCCGACGGGTTCGTCGCTCGTTTACTCGACGTACCTGGGCGGCTCGGGTACCGAATCAGGAAACGCCATTGCGCTCGACTCTTCTGGCAGCGCCTACCTCGTCGGCTCGACGACTTCCGCAAACTTTCCGACACTCAACGCACGCCAATCCGCGTTCGCGGGCGGAGGCACGGATGCGTTCATCAGCAAGTTGAACGCGGCGGGCTCGGCTTTCGTCTACTCGAGCTATTGGGGAGGCAGCGCGGGGGATGAGGCGCTGGGCGTGAGCGTGGCGCTCAACACGGCGTTCGTCGTGGGTTCGACGTTATCGACGGACTTTCCAGTCGCGCTTCCGATCCAGTCGACACCGGGCGGAAACAATCACAGCGACGCGTTCATTACCCGCTTCGATCCCTCAGGCACGTCGCTGATCTATTCGACTTACTTGGGCGGCACGGGCAACGATAAGGCGACTGCGGTTGTCGCGGACTCGTTTGGAAACGCGTACCTGGTCGGTCAGACCGACTCCGTCGATCTGCCCTTGCAGAACCCGATCGAAGGCCAAGATACTTTTCACGGAACGCTCGATGCCTTCGCTAGCGTCGTCAGCCCCAATGGAGCTCGCTTCGTGTACACGAGCTACCTCGGCGGCTCAGGCGACGATCATGGAACCGCGGTTGCGGTTGGCGGCGGGCGCACGCACGTGCTCGGCAGCACGCGCTCCACTGATTTTCCGAAGGCGCAACCGATCATCAACGGCTTGGTCGGCGCGCAGGATGCCTTCGTGGTCAGAATTCCGAGCATCGAAGCCGTTGCTGCACCTGCTGTGAACTTCGCGTGGCTCGGATTGATTGCGGGTGGTTTGCTGTTGGTCGCGCTACTGCTGCTCAATGCGCGGCGACCAGCACATTATCGAAACGCACGCTGAAGGTGTCGGCCCGGAAGGGTTTGATCACGCCCAGCCTGACTCGCAACGACGACATCTGCGGAGCAACCTCTTTGGACCCGGAGAGCGTTAGCGTAGTTCCGGTGTCGTAGACTTGGTTGGTCACGTAGACATCCGAAGGGCTCTCGTCGGGACAATCGGCAGCGCGGAAAAACCACAGACTGAGCGCGGCCTTGCCTGGGACGCCGCCGGCTTCGATGCGCACGTTTGCGTAGACATCCAGCGTCTTTCCAGCCTCGACGGGAATGCATTGGCTCGCGGTCGCGAGGAAGTCGCCGTCGCTGTCCAGCACCTTGGTTGAGCTCACGAGCGCGGAACCCGAGCCGTGCCCCGTCAGTAGGTCCATTGCATCCCACTTGATGAGCACGCCGGTTTCGGGCTCCCAATGCGATACGTCCAGCTTGAAGTCTGGATTCTCGACCAGGGTCTGCGTGCAATCCGATTTGCCGTCATGATCGAGATCGGCGCAGCCGTCTGGGAAGGTCGTCGGCGAGTTGCCGTCTGACGCTCCCGCTTCTCCGCCTTCACCGCCGCTGCCCGCTTCCGCAGCTGGGCCGCCACCGTTTGCGGTTGGCGCAGCGCCGCCTGTTTCGCTACCGGGCGAACCACCGCGTGCTCCTCCGCCGTTTCCGCCGCTAGTGCTCGGTGATTCCACGGTGAGCGTTCGCTCATCTAATGAGCAACCGGCCAATTGCCAGCAGGCGCACAAGAGCGAGAGGGCGCAGCCTGCGCCAAACAGAGACGGATTACGGCGGCCGCGAGCTGCGTTGAAAGAAAGGTCACTGAGCATCTGGAGTCGGTTGGTGAATGAAGGCGAGGTCGCGCCAGATTGCTCTCTCCGTATGACGAACAGGTGTCGTGAGTGCACGGGTTTGGTTGAAGTCGTGCGTCAACAGGTTGTCCCTGTCGGTGTTCGCCTCCCAGACTCCTTCGAATCGTAACAGCGACCGTTTGCGGTCTGCTGTTATAAGCCACTCCAATGACTATGCGCACCTTGGCGATCAGTGAGGGGGGCGGCGTTGGTTTCGACACGGATGAGCCGCCCACCGGGCGGTCCGAGGTCGGGACGAAAGAGAGTGGCTTCTGGGGAAATCGCGCCGGCCGGTTGCGTAAGGACTCGCTGTCATTGCCGGACGAGACGGTCGACGCGCCTCCTCCCTCATTCCCAGCCCCTCGTAAAGTCGTTGCCGCGTCGAGCTCGATGCGACGTGTTTTCGAGTTGCTCGAACCACTCGCCCGCGCGAACGTGACCGTGACGCTGATCGGCGAAACGGGCACTGGCAAAGACGTGCTGGCGCGCACGATTCACCAACAGAGCTCGCGCAAGAACGGGCCGTTCGTGGTCTTCGACTGTGGTGCCGTGGCCGCAAATCTGGCTGAAAGCGAGTTGCTCGGACATGAGCGCGGTGCCTTCACCGGGGCGGTCGGGGCGCACGTGGGCGCCTTCGAACGCGCCCATGGCGGCACGTTGTTCCTGGACGAAATTGGCGAATTGCCTTTGGAATTGCAGACTCGCTTGCTGCGACTCTTGGGCAACAGCTCGGTGCGTCGCGTCGGTGGCACGCAAGATCGGCCGTTCGACGTTCGGATCGTCGCCGCCACCAATCGCGACCTCCAAGCGGAGGTCGCCGCGGGTCGCTTTCGTCGAGATTTGTACTTCCGTTTGGCGGCTGCGGTGGTTCACGTTCCTCCGCTGCGCGAGCGCACTGAAGACATTCCTGGGTTGGCCGCGCGGCTGCTCGAGGATTTGGGTCATGGCGATGTGCGTCTGACGCCCGATGCGACTCGCGTCCTGACGAGTCGGCATTGGCGCGGCAACGTGCGCGAACTCAAGAACACGCTCGCCTGTGCAATCGCGTTCCTCAATGGGACGCTGCTCGAAGCACGGCACCTCAGCGTCCCATCGCCAACCACCGAGCATCACGAGGGCGACAAGGTCGACCAACTGCCGCTTGGAGGCCTAAAACTAGCCTGTATCGAACGCGCAGCGATCGAACAGACGCTGCGTCAGACCGCGGGCAACAAGGCACGCGCGGCAGAGCTTCTCGGTATCGCGCCCTCCACGCTGTACGAGAAGCTGAAGAAATACCAAAAGCACAGCTGAGCGGGTCTTGCTCGTCGTTCGTGCCGAAACTGTAACGTCATGTTGAACGATGCATGATGTTCGTGTTCGCTCCACGCCATGTGTCGAGTTCGCGAACACTTGTCCTCGTAAGTAAATGTGAGCTGCGCTTAGTGTAGGGTGCGCGCCCAAGAAGCTTCGCTATGACTGATGTGCTTTTTAATTGGCGCGGCGCGCGCGTGGGTTGCTGTGTACTGAGTGTCTGCTTTCTAATCACGCAGTCGCGCGCGTCGATCGCGCAGCCCGCGGGAGGAGCCGCGGCTCCCGCCGCGCCCAGTGACAGCGAGCCGCCCGCAGCGGAAGGTGAAGGCGACGCCGACGCCGCGCCGTCGGAAGCCGATGAAGCAGCCGCGGCTGCCGCGGAGCTGGACGCAGAAGAGAAGGCCAGCGAAGCCAAACTGCAGAAGCCACCACCCAAAGGCAAAGGCGTGGTGTGGGGTGCGGTTACCGACACCAAGTTCAACGAAGCGGTCGTCGAAGCGCAAGTTCAAGTTCAGGGCACGAAGCAGAAGGCGTTCGCCGATCTCGAGGGTCGTTATCGCCTCGAGCTTCCGCCGGGAACGTACCAGCTGCGCGTCAGCTACGAGCTACATCGGCCGAGTCGCGTTGAAGTCGTGGTCAAAGCAGGCGCGTTGGTGCGCGTCGATTTTCAACTCGTGCCCGACGAGAAATCCGTCGAAGAAGTCGTGATCGAGGAACAAGCCGATCGCTCCTCGGCCGAAGGAACGACGCTCGAACGCAAGCGCTCCGCGGCGGTCGGCGACGGCGTGGGACGCGCGGAAATTGCCCGCACTCCGGATCGCAACGCGGCTGAAGCCGCGCAGCGCGTGGTTGGCGCCACGATCATCGACGGGCGCTTCGTGTACGTGCGCGGTTTGGGTGAGCGTTACACGAACGCGCTGCTCAACGGCTCACCTTTGCCGAGCACCGAGCCCGATCGCAACACGGTTCCGCTCGACCTGTTTCCCTCGCTCGTGCTCGAGAGCTTGACGATCAACAAGCAGTTCTTGCCCGACATGCCGGCAGACTTCGCGGGCGGCTCGGTGCGCATCAACACGCGTCAGTTTCCGAAGCAGCCCCTGCTCGAGCTCTCCATCAGCGGCGCGTATAACACCGAGTCGACCGGTGAAAAGCGGCCGGGCTACGTGGGCAGCAATACGGATTGGCTCGGTTTCGACGGTGGTCGACGCAGCTTCCCGTCTGGGATCCCCAACACCAAGCTCGACGCTTCTTCCACGACGACGCAGGAGCAAGTCAGCTACGGCCACCGCTTCAACACGCCGATGATCACGTTCATGAAGTCGACGCCCCCTGACTTCCGCGCGAGCTTGGTCGCAGGCAACTCGTTCAAAGTCGGAACGGACACGAAGCTGGGTGTCGTCACGGCTCTGAACTACGGCCGTCAGTACCGGCTGGCGGACATCACGACGCGGCGCTTCAGGCCCGGTATGTTGCCGGACGGCACCCAGACGCTGCTCGTCGACAGCGAGTACTACGGGAAGCGCGCGATCGACAGCGTCCGCTGGGGTGCGTTCGGCAGCGCGGCATTGGAGATTGCGCGCAAGCACACGGTCACCCTGATCGGCATGCACAGCCAGAACGGCGACGACGGTACGTGGGACCTCGAGACGCCCGGCGGGGCCGGTTTTCACACCACCCATTTGGAGTACGTTAGCCGTGCTCTCAACTTCGTGCAGTTGCGGGGCGAGCACCATTTCCCGAAGCTTGCGGATCTCGAAATTGATTGGCATACGTCGTACGCGACCGCCGATCGCGATCAGCCGGACATGCGCGACGTCCGTTACCAACGCGGCGAGCGCGACGGCGTGCCCGGCTTCAATTTCGTTTCGGATCTGAGCGGGCAACACCAATTTCTCAAACAGAGCGACCAAACCGTCACCGGCGGTTTGGACATTCTGCAACCGCTCGTGCGCAATGAGGCTCACGAGACCAAGCTCAAGGTCGGCACGCTGATCGCCTCGCGGCGGCGCGATTTCAATGCGCGTCGTTTTCAGCTCGTCCCGTCGCGCACCCCAGGCTCTCTGTTCAACGAGCTTTCATTTTGCCCTGGCGGAACCTGGGCTGGTGGCTGCCCCAACTACTTGTTTCGGCCGGAATTGGTGCGCCCCGACGGGCTACTGCTCGACGAAAACACGCAGGCCTACGACGCCTACAAGACCGGTTTGGATGTGTACGCGGCCTACGCCATGCTCGACGCCAAGGTGTTGCCGAAATTGCGCGCGGTTGCCGGCGTGCGCGCCGAAATCACCTATCAGGCCTTCAACGGCTTCGATCCATTCGATCCGACCAAGGCTCCGGCTCGCTCTCAAATCTACCAAACGGACTGGCTGCCGGCGCTGTCGCTCGTTTACGAAGTGACCCCGAAGAGCAACGTGCGTTTCGGCGGCAGTCAAACACTGGCTCGCCCACAGCTGCGTGAGCTCTCACCCTCGCTCTCGAGCAGTGCCGCGGGTGACTACTCAGTGCAGGGTAACCCCGGGCTGTTGATCACCAAGATCACCAATCTCGACCTGCGCTACGAATACTTTCCGACGCTGCGCGAGGTGCTCGCGGTGAGCGTCTTCTACAAGCACTTCAAGGATCCGATTGAAGAGATCGTCAGCGGCAACGGCATCCTCGGTTTCACCAACGCCGAAAAGGCGGATTTGATCGGCGGTGAGCTCGAAGGTCGTGCCTCACTGGCCTCTTTGGCCGCTGTGCTGAAGGACTTCTCGGCGATCGCGAATCTGACGCTGGTGAAATCCGTGGTCGAGCTCGGCAGCCGCAAGGCCGCCGCCACCAACGACAATCGCCCGCTCGCCAATCAGTCGCCGTACGTGATCAACGTTGCGCTCGATTACGGCAGCGTGGCGCAGGGCTTCGACGTGCGTGTGCTGTACAATATCTTCGGTCCGCGCATCACTGCGGTGGGCTCCAACGGTTTGCCCGATATCTACGAGATGCCTCGTAATTCGCTCGATTTCAGCGCGGCCAAGAAATTCGGCCGCCACATCGAGTTGAAGTTCCAAGTGTTGAACATCTTGGGCGCGCCGGTCGTATTCGCGTACAAGGACCAGCAAGCGTACCGTCAGGATGCGACTGGCCAGTCCTACGAGTCGCTGGGTCGCAACCCCGAGGTTAACCGCTGGGATCCGGGCACGACCTTCGCGCTCACGGGCACGCTCAGCTATTGAGCTGGACGGCAATCGAGTGCGCTGAGCACTCGATTGCCACCGCACCTCGCGTTCGCGGTCGATGTGAACCGAAAACACGACAGCCACAGACCGCGATGCACCTCGCAATCCATGGCTGTTGACGCCGAGACTTCGGAAGCTGGGGCTTATTCCGAGGACCAATCCACCCAAAGGCCACGCATCCAGTTGCTGTCGGCAGAGGCGTCCTTGAAGGCGCCTTCATAGTTGGCCGTTGTGTCGCCGAAGCCAGTTGGCGTGCCACCTGGAATGGTACTGGCGGCCACTGCCACCGGAGGATTTGCCCAGCAGTTGCAGAAGCGATCGGGTTCGGCAGAGCTGTTGCCGGCTTGTTGCGAAAACCAACCTTGACTCACACCGGGAGTGGCGCTCGCTGATGATGCGTCGGCCTTGGCCGCGATTCCCTTGCTATTGTCGAACACCTCCACGTTGGTCATGGTCGCGCCCTGCGAGGTGTCGTTCTGAACGTAAATGCCTGCGCCCGCGAAGCCCGTGATGATGCCATTCATCAGTGAAATATCGGCGGCGCGGTTTCGAAGCACCGCACCATCGCGAGACACAGTGTGATCGCTGGGTCCGCCGCCGCAGATGGTAAAGTTCGAGACCTTCTCCGAGCTGCGCGGGAGGTTGATGTCGGACGGGGCACCGTCGATCTCGAAGCCACGCGAGTCAGTTTCAGTGGTGGTTTGGAATTGGCGGCCGAATAGGAACTGAAGCTTTCCCGAAAAGCCATTGTCGCCGTCGAACATGTCGTCGTCACAGTTCAATGCGATCAAATGGTCCGCGTTCACTGCACCCCCGAACCACTCGAAGCAGTCGTCCGCGGAGTTCGAGACCATGATGTAGTGCAGCCCGGTGCCGCTGCCGAGTGAACCCAGCGTCAGGCCGTTGGTCTCGTTGTCTTTGACCAATTGCTTGCTGGCATACTCGATACGCACGTAGCTGAGGTTGCCACTGCTTTCGGCGTTGAATTTGTCACTGTACCAGCCGTGGCATTCGGCGCGCGCCAAGCCCTCGATCGGCACGCGAGTTCCGGACTTGCCTTCACCGTCGCTGAGCGCCAAATTGTTTTGGGCGTTGCCCATCAAGATCACACCGCCCCAGTCACCCGGTGCGCGCTGACCTTTGGGCTTTGAACTCGTGAAGATGATCGGAGCCATGGGCTCCCCGACAGCCATCAACTTGCCGCCGGGACCAGGCTCGCCTCCATCGTAAAAACATTGCGATTCGGGATCGCCGAGCGCGCCAGACATTACTGCGAGTACCGCGTCAGAGGCCTCGCCGATGACCTTCACGCATGGCTCGATGGTCAGAGTTACGCCGGGCATCACGCGGACCCCGCCTTTGAGCCGATAGCTGTGTCCAGACTTCAGCGTGCGGTTGGCGGTGACGTCACCGCTCAATTCGCCTGCGTCGGTCAGCGCATCGAGATCACACTGTACCTTGCCCACCGGTGGATCTTGGCCGCTCCATGGGCTGTCGCAGTGTGCATACAGCCCGCTCGAGGCGCCGCCGCTGCCGTTCGATAACCCGCCTGAGCCATTGCCGGGCGTGTTGCCGGTGTTGCCAGAGCCGGTGTTACCCGTGTTGCCGCTGCCCGTGAGGCCAGTGCCATCATTGTTGCCTTCGTAGATGATGATGGCTGGATAAGTTTGCGTGTTGTCGTGACAAGCTGCGCTCGCGAGCGCAAGGACCACAACGGAAGTACGAAGCCGAAGCAGGCGCATTTGCGGCGTACCCTGCACGCGTCGCGCGCCTGCTGCGCGACATTTGCGTGAAGTCTTGGCCAAGAGTCAGCGACATCGTCGCGCGCTACTTCTGTGAGTAGTTGGCGCAAATGTAACTGGGCGACATGAAGTGACGTGGTATGTGTCCGCCGGCCCGCCACCTACGCGCAGCTGTTGCGCGCTCGAGCGCGGCTTGCGCCCATGAAGCATTCAACACTCTTTGCCCGCTTGCTTTTGGCTGCTGTAGGCCTTTCGATGTGCCTCGCCAGTTGCTTTCCCGAGCCTTCGGGTCTCGGTGCCGCAGGAGCTGGCGGAAGTCTGCCGACTGAAACCGGTGGAGCGCCAGTGGCGGCGGGAGAGGGCGGAGCTGGGGGCGAGCCCGCCCCCGTTTGCGCGCCACGCCCTGCGCAAGAGGGTGCCGGATGTCATCCGGCGGAAACGTCGGAGCCGCTGCTCGGCCGCGCCGTCGATGGCACCGCACAAGATCGCACCGTGTTTGCCAGTCAACTCTATACGAGCATGAAGTCGTATTGCGGCGGTTGTCACCTGTCACCAGCTAGCCAAGGTGGCTTCAGTTTCACGTCGGGCACTTTCGCGACGATCATCGATCAAAAGGTGATTGCTGCGATCACGTCGAATGTCGAATCCTGCGCGTTGGATAACGCAGGCAACAAGCAGGATCCGAGCTGTTTTTCCTTCATGCCACCGAAGGCCGCTCAGGGTAAGCCGTGGTCCGACCGCGAGAAGGATTCGTCTGATCCGATGAAGCCGCTCGTTCGCTTGCTCAGCCAATGGATCGAACAGGGGCGTGCGGATACCTTCACTGACGCGGCCACGGCGGGTGGAACCGCGCCGTTTGCGGTGTCGGAGGACCTGGCCAGCGCCATGACCAACTTGGGCACCTGTGTGCCAGACGAAGGGATGGTCGCAACCGAGCCAGCAGGTTGCGACGCGGACGCGCGGTTCGAGGCCATGGCCAAGAAGCCCGATGGTACCCCGGCGGAGCGGCTTGGTCTGCCGCTCACCCTCGACCAGACCGACTTGAATACCTTCGACTCTGAGCAACTCGCGCGCAACGGCGTCGTGGCTTACGTGCCAGCCTACCCATTGTGGACGGACGACGCTGGCAAGTTGCGCATGGTTCGCGTGCCATTCGGCAAGTCGATCACCTTCAACAAGAAGACGAAGCAGTTCGACATTCCGGCCAACACCCGCTTCTACAAAACCTTCATGAAGAAGGTCAGGGGTGTCGACGGAGTCGTTCGCTATCACAAGATCGAAACGCGCGTGATCGTGTCACGTCCCCGAGACGCCGAGGGCAAAGACCAATCACTGTTCGGCACCTACGAATGGAACGACGAAGAAACGCAGGCGGATCTGCTCACCGACCCGCAAAACAACGGCGAACCGTTCGTCGACAAGGTGAAGCCGATCATCATCGACGAGGCGATCGCCGCGCAGGTGAAAGCGCTCGTTGCAAAGGGCAAGGTTCGCAACTTCAGCTACGAGATGGATACGCGCCACGCGACTCGCCGCTACGCGTTTCCCAGCCACGAGCGTTGCATTCAGTGTCACATGGGCAGCCCCAGTGAGAGCTTTATCTTGGGCTTCACGCCGCTGCAGCTGAATACGCGTTCCTGTAGCCCGGATACGATTGCCAGCGACGGCCACTGCGACGCTGGGCAATACGAACCCTCGCTGGGTGATGAATTGACGCAAGTCCAGCGCTTGACCGCATACGGCGTGGTCAGCGGCTATGGCGATGCCGAACTCGTGAAGCTGGAAGATCCGCAAGGCACCAAAAAGCAACTGCGTACCGCTCGCACCCCCGAGGAGCTCGCGGCCCAAGGCTACATGCTGGGCAATTGCTCACATTGCCACAACCCGAATGGCTATCCTTCGGTGGAGCACCCCGAGCTCAAGCCGCTGCTGAACTTCTTGCCCAGTGATGTGGGTGGAATTTTCGGGTTCCCGCTCGAGCGCTATAGCCCGCGCATCTTCCGCAACGTGACGAGCGACGGTCCGATCCCGTACATTACGCCCTCGCTTCGAGATCGGTACGGCGACACCGCCCACGATTGGAAACCGAAAGCCGTGTCCGTGACCGTGGACGGCATGAAGGACTACGCGTTCATCGACGCGCCCTGGCGAAGCCTGATCTACCGCAACGTGGACACGCCGTTCACGTATACGGATGACTCGGCCATCTATCCGCACATGCCGCTCAACTCGCCCGGCTTCGATTGTCGCGCGCCGCGCATCCTCGGCGAGTGGATGGTCAGTATTCCCTCGCTCCCGAAGCACCCCGACCTCACTGAAGACGTTCCGGTGGGCGCGCAGAAGGGCGACCTGATCTTCGCCGAGCTCGACCCCCAGCCCTATCGTGAAGTGAAGCCGGGCGACGCTGATTACGACAACGCATTAGCTCAGACGGGCAAACGCTTGGCTGCGTACCGCGCTGGCCTACGCGATCGAAACTATTGTCCGGATACGAGCGACATCGTCGATCTCACCGTCGAGCGTAGCAATAACCAAATTCTCATCCCGAGCGATGGTGAAGTCGCGGGGATGCCGATCGACAACGTGCCCGACAAGCCGCATTGGGTTTCTGTGGATCTGACCAACCCGCCCGGTGACTGGGCGCCGCGCCGGCCGGATTGGCGCACCGTCCTCGTCGATCAGGATTTCTCGGCCGATGAGGCCGCGGCGGTCACCGCGCAGGACAAGGATGCATTGACTGGCCAAAAGGCGGTCGTGAAGCTTCTGCAAACCGTAAGCCTCACGGACGATTTCGTTCGCTTCGCGAAGACCCCAATTCCGTTCGGGGTTTGGCAGAGCAAAGCTGATTGCAACTTCGTTTCGCAAAAGAAGCTGAGCCAATACGACGGGATCGTCTTGCCCCGGCAGCGTTGGATGGACTTGCAGACGTCGCTGCCGGCGGATAGCCCGATCTACTCGGCGATCCCCGGCTCGTTGGTGTTCAACATGATCTGCGTTAATTGCCATGGCGCAGATGCAGATTCCAGCGGTCGCCAAGCTCAGACGCTTGCGGAGATGACCGGCGGCACGGCTCGCGTCGCGAACTTTCGAGACGGTTTCTTCGGACCTTTCGGCAAAGGGGGGGAGAACCGCAATCGCGTGTTCGGTTCCGAAGACCTCTCGGCGCGCTACCTGCCGTGGATGGCGCTCGGTGGCACGAAAGCCAGAATCCCACGTCCGATCCTCAATCTGGTCGCGAACACCCCGGTGCTCGGCGAGACGCGCCGTGGTGTGGAAGTGTCCTCCGCGAACATGCTCCAAACTGGGCAGGCCTTGTGCAAGCTGATCGGAGAAATGAAAGCGGGTGGATTCGAACCTTTGGATTTGGCGACCCCGCTCGCGCAAGCCGGCCTGCACGGTTCCGACGGTCAATTGATTAGCAAGAACGGCGACTCGGAATTGTGGGCGCGCTTGTGCACGTACAACAACCCAGCGCCAATTCACGTCATCTCGGTCAATCCGATTTCGAGCAGCGAGTACAATCTTCAGGCCTCGAACTACGATACTTTTTTCGCACAGAAGTACCCACCAAACACACCGGTTGGAGACCAGACCGGCAGGGTGCAGTCGGCCCTTGGCGCGAGCAACGACACCCCTTGGTGCGTGCGCCAGCCGCTCGCAACCGACGCTCCAGCAACGGCTTGGCTCGCGAAAAAACAGGCCAAGGCGGCGGACGGCCAACTCGTCGCGCTCCCGATTTGCCCGAGTGCCGTGCTGGACGAGGCCAATCGTTTCAAGTCGCCCAAGGACCCCAACACGCAGGTCGCGCTGCGTAGCGACATGGATGATTGGGCTGCGCGCGGTGCCATCAACGCGGGCCAAGCCGTGTTCGTCTACTTGCGACAGATGATCTCGGAGGGTAAGGGACGCGACCCTCGCTATGATGAGTGCGAACAACTTGGCAAGTGAAGCAGTCGCCCAAGCGACCGAGAGCACAGCGGCTACGAATCGCGCAGCCGCCGTGCTGCGCGTACTCTGGTTCGCCGTCGTCCCGCTCTTACTCAGCGCGCTGACCTGGCGTTACCTGGTGCCTCGACCCGCCACGCTCCCAGAAGGCACTTTGCGTGATTGGGTTGAGCTCTGTGACCAGCATCAATCGCTGGTTTGGCCAGGCCTTTTCCTATTCTATTCCTACGCACTGCGACAGTTCCGCGCCTACTTGCCAGCTGCGAGTAGCTGGACAGAGCGGCGCGCGCCTCAGTCTACGTCGACTTTGCGCGGAAACCTGCTTTGGCTCGTACTGGTGCTGTTCGCTGCCGGAGCGGCCTTGCTCGCTCGGAGCTCGCTGTTTCAATCGTATCGCGTGCTCAGCTCGTCGATGCTGCCAAACCTGCGCCCCGAGGATACGCTGCTCGCGTCGCGCTTTGCCTACGGCTTCAAGTGGCCGGGAGCGCATCAGGCGTCGAGTGCTCCAAAGCGCGGTGACGTGATCGTGTTCCACCATCAGCTCGGCCCGCAATATCCGGATGAGCTGGTCAAGCGCGTGGTGGGTTTGCCGGGCGATCACATTCACATGTACGGCGGTCACCCATTCATCAATGGCTGGCGCGTGCCCGACTGTGATGTTGGGCAGTACGTGTACGTCGCCGGTCAGGGAATGTTGGAGGGGCGGCTGCGCGTCGAATTTCTGGGCGATGCTACCTATCTCACCGTTCACGGCCCATGGGATCAACAGCCGCGCCCCGACTATGACGTGAAGCCCGGTGAAACGTTCGTGCTCGGCGACAATCGAAACAACAGCAGCGATTCGCGTGCTTGGAACGACGGCAAAGGCGGTGGCCTGCCCTTCACGGAAATTCGCGGGCGTGTGGAGCGCTACCTGTTGCCGGTGCATCGCAACGGTGAAGTCGACGGCGGGCGGGTGCTCAGCCGACTCTCACCGCAGTTGTTCATGGATGGTGTAGACATTGCGCCCTTGCGCGAGGGCATCGCCAAATGTCTGCGCGAGCGTCCGAAAGATACCTTTCCTCCGCCTCCAGCCGCCAAGGTGCAGCCATGACCCTTCGCGACCAGAAAGCTCCGCTGAGCCTTGGCTCCGCGATCTTCGTCTCACTGCTTGCGGTCGCGTTTCTGAGCGTGCTCGCACTCTGGCCGCGTCAAGCGTGGAAGCCGCCGCCGCGTCCCGGCATTCCCGCGCCAGTCGTGTTCGACGAATTCGTCAACCCTGCGCAGCCCGCGGTCGCTGCAGCTCCGGAAGCCTCGAGCGCCGCACGCTGATCCTAGGCCGACCAGTGACCAGTTTTGCTCATCGAAGCTGTGAGTTGCTGTTGGCGACGTTACTCGTTGCTTGCGGTGGCCACTCCGAGGAGCACACGCCCGTGGTCAACGACGATTCTGGCGGCACGGGGGCGTCAGTTGCCGGCTCCGGTTCGGGTGGATCAGCCGGCGATTCTGGCGCTTTGCCTGGCGCGGGCGAAGGCGGCGAAGCAGATGAAATGGCGGGTGCTGCCGCGGGTGGAGCGGCTGGTGGGCACCGGGGGTATGTCTCGTTGATCGAGTCCGGTACTCGGCGCTGTGAAAACGACGACTATTGCTTCGGGCTGTCTTGTTACGCACCTGCGACCTTCGAGCCCAAGGTCTGTGTTGCGCCGTGTGAGAGTGAGATCGAGTGCGCCGCGAGCGAGGCTTGCGTTCGCCTCGAGAAGCTTGCTCCCACGTGCTACGCGGTCTGCGATTCGCCCTCGGATTGCTACGCAGGCTTCGACTGCATCGACCTGGTGGGCGAAGGACAGTTGGTGTGTTTTCCAGGTCCTTGGGCGGTGCGACGCGACGACCTCGGCAACTGAGGCTTACTGCGCGACAGCCACGCTGTCGCACCAATCGATCCACACGCGGCGGAGCGCCGCTTCGAAGTGACGCGCGAAGCCTGCGCCGTCCATCGCAATGGACGCTCGCATTTGCGTGCGCAGTTTCGCGCGCAGCGCGGTCAAGGCGGGCAAATCACGGCTCAGGTTGACGGCGATTTCCACGAATTGGCTTTCGGTCTCGGCGACCAGCTCGGGCAGACCGACGCTGCGCAACACACTGAGGCCCATTCGGCCCGCCGCAGTCGCGCCAATCAGAGTCACGATTGGCACGCCCATCCACAACCCGTCGAGCGACGTGGTGTGGCCGCTGTAGGGCAGGGTGTCGAGGCCGATATCCATTGCGTTGTGTGCGGCCAAGAAATCCGGCCGCGCAACACGTCCCTGAAAGTGAATTCTCGAGGTATCGATGCCGTGCTTCGCGAACTCGGCGAGCGCCAATCGCTCGTTCTCCGCGTTGGGCGCATACAATAGAAAATGCGAATTCGGGACGGCTTGGAGCACCTTGGACCAGCGCTCGAACAGCGCGGGATGCGTTTTCCAATAGGCATTCAGCGAGCCGAACGTTACGTGGCCGTTCTTGAGAGCTGGCGGTTCGCACAGCTCTGGGCCATCGCTTAGCGGGTCGTAACACCAGAACGACTCTGGGAGACGCAACACGCGCTCGCTGTAGATCTCACCCGTCGTCTGCTCGGGATCCATGGTCTCGTCGGAAATCCGATAGTCGACGGTGTCGAGACCGGTCGTGCCGGGATAGGCGAGCCAACAAATTTGGATGGGCGCCGGCTTCTCTGCGCTCACGGCCAAACGAGAGTTTGCCATGTGCATGTTGAAGTCGACCAGGATGTCGATGCCGTCTTCTCGAATCATCGTGGCCACGTCGCGATCGCTCGTCGCGGAGATGTCTCGAAAGTGATCCACTCGCGTGCGGTGTCTTTCGGTCGTCGCGTCGTGCTTGGCGTTGATCGAGTATGCAAACAGCTCGAATTGCGATCGGTTGTGATGTTCGAGCAACGGAGAGAAGAAGAAGCCGGTCGCGTGGTCTTGAAAGATGCCGAGGTAGCCGATGCGCAGTTTTCGCTCGGGAGATCGCTCATTGGTGTGCGGTGTGATGCGTGATTTCAGAGGCGCCGCGTGAGTCTTTGCCCAAGCGCGCGCCGCAACCAGCGAGTCCCCGGAACTCACGCTCGGAGCAAACACGCTCAAGTAAGCGAGGTTGTGTGCGGCGACCGCGTGCCTCGGCGCCAGACTCACCACGCTTCGAAAGTGCTCGAGCGCCTCGCCGACCCTGCCCGAATCCACCAACAAGCAGCCGAGGCCAAAGTGCGCGTCCACCGAACGCGGATCGAGTCGTAGGGCTTCACGGAATTGCTCCTCGGCTTCCGGCAGCAAAGCAGCCCGTTCGTGACCGGCGAGCGCGCGTGCCAGCTCGACGTGGGGCGCCGCTGATTTGGGGGCCATGAGCAGCGCGCGTCGCGCCATTGCCACAGCGCCGTCCGAGCGTTTTAGCTCGCGTAGCGCGGCGCTGATTGCGAGCAAAGCCTCGACCGATTGCGGATTCAGCGCCAACGCCGTTTGATAGTGCGGGACCGCGCGCGAGAGATCTCCCGCCTCCGCCAAGGCCTGCGCCAAGCGAAACTGAATGGCGTATCGTTCGGGGGCAACGTCGGCCGCGCGAACGAGGCAGGTGAGCGCTGCTTCCGCTTGTCCTAGCTCGCTAAGCGTGGCCGCCAAGTTGAACGACGCTTCGGGCATATCCGGCTTCAGCGAGACTGCGCGAACCAACTCTTCCGCCGCACGCTCGAATTGCCCGAGCCGGCGCAACGCCTCCCCGCAATTGGAATGGTAGTGCGCGTTATTGGGGTCGAGCTCCGCAGCCCGCAACGAAAGCGTCAGTGCCTCGTCGAGCCTTTGCGAGTCCAAACAGAGCGCGCCGAGCAAGAAGTTCGCTTGAGCGTGATCCGGCGTACTCGCGAGGACGGCGCGATAGCGCGCTTCAGCCTGCTGCAGACGCCCTGCCCGATGATGACTGAGCGCATCGTCGAAGTCATTGGCACGCTTCCCTGCAGCCTTCATGGTCACGGCGAGATACGCGAGTCCCTTAGAGTCAGCAACAAGCTGCCCGTCCTGTTTCTGCTTTGTCACTAACTACGCACATAGAAATCCATAGGGTGTCGTGACTCAGACTGAGATGGCCCGGCAGCGACGGTCTGACAGTTACAGAAATCGTATGCTGGTCTCTGAATATCGGAGAGTGTCAATCGGGTGCGGGAAATGGCGCGCGAGAGTCGATGCAAGAATTCCCGTCGAAAAGCGAATTCCGTGCGCGCGGGCCGGACGACGTAGGGTTGGCGCGTTCCTTGTAATGAAGGGAGTCGGCGCCGCTCCCGGTCGGGAAGTCTCGGTGCTTGCGTGACACCACACTGGAGGATTTCAAGATGAGAAGCAGCATTGCGATGGCGACGTTCATGGCCCTCGCGGCAGGTACCGTGGGCGCCGGCGCGCTCGACAAGGTCCCGAACATGGTCGGCTCGGACACCCTGAAGAACTTGACCTTGCAGGTGCTGAGCAATTGCACCGCCCTGCACACCCTCGGCGACCCCATCGGCTACGACGGCACGGGTTCCGGCGCCGGTGAGAACGCGCTCAAGATCGTCAGCGCCGCCTCGACGCAGTTGATCGCCCCGATGTCGCGCCCAATGAACGCGAACATCTGTACTGGGCCGACTGCGGTCCAGCGTGCTGGTGCCGAAGGCATGGTCGTCGCGCTCGACGGCGTTGCCATCGTCGGCAGCTCCGCCAACCTCGGTTCTGAAGGTATCGACTATCCGGGCAACGCTAAGGATCCGAGCAACCAATGGCGCACCGTCCTCCGCCTCGTTTACACGGGTATGGACATCGCTGCCGGTACGAACGTGTTCGCTCGCGACTGCAACAGCGCAGCTCGCCAGAACATCGTCAACAACTGGGACAACGTGTTCCACGGCACGGCCTCGCAGTGCACGGACTCGCACCCCAGCGTTCCCGGCACCGGCGCCAACGGCTACGATCAATCCAACTCGATCATCGAGCCGGGCATCCGCCACGCCTTCCGTCGCGATGACGAGTCCGGTACCACGGACGTGTTCCTCGGTCAGCTCAGCATGTCGGGCATCAACTTCGCGCAAGGCGCGCCGACCGGTGCGACCACTGCGCAAGCGGCCGTGTACCGCGGTCTCGCGGGCAGCCCGTTCTGCAACAACAAGCGCCCCGACGACGACTGGCAGCCGGTCAGCCTCGATGCGAATGGAACGCTCGGTTTGAACGCCTCCCAGATCCCGGAAATGAGCAACGTGGGCGTGCCCGCGAGCGCCGGCACGGGCCTCGGCTTCACGACCCAGCTCAAGGGTTCGACGAATGCCAAGAACCTCTCGCCGTACTTGAACGAGTACACGGATCAAGACCCGATCCGCCGCAAGTGCGTCGGTCGTGGTAACAACGCGAACGCCAACCTGCCCTTCGAGCAGGTGTGCAGCGCCGACGGCAACCTCGGTGTCGTGCTGCCGATCGCCGTCCCCGCGGAGCTCACGGTCGCGCAGACGTACCCGACCTTGGCTTGCGAGCCCGCCAAGGGCTTCTTCTTCGGTCCCGCTCTGTTGCGCCCGACGGGTGCTCCAGTGCGCTGCCCGAACGGCGACGCTTCGCAAGACTCGAAGTGCCTCTTGCCGGTGCGCACGGACGCCTCGCAGCCGAACGGCGTTGCGTTCGACTGCAACAACCCGCCGAACAACGTTCCGCAAGCAATCTTCGACAAGGACGGCAATGGCTCGGTGTTCACCGACTCGCCGGCCACCGACGGTCGCCCGGACGTTGACGGTCGCGTGTACAACTTGATCTTGCGCGCCCCGAACGGCGACATCCGCACGGCCAAGCGCCCCGACCCGTCGCGCCTCGGCGTGATTGATACGCCGGTCGCGGGTGCCTTCTACCGCATCCACACCACGCGTTCGCTGCTCTTGCCGCCCAACCAGGCGACCCAGACCTGCGCCACGCAGAACGACTCGACCGACCAAATCGGTTGCTTGACCCTCGCCAGCCCCTGCAGCATCGGTTACGCAGGTCGCGGCGCGGTCAGCAACAACCCGGGCGCGGCTGCGGCCCTGGTCAACGGCATCGAGAACAGCGTGCCGAACATCAAGGCACTCGTCTTGGGCGGAACGACCTACCCGCTCGCGCGCAAGCTGTACCTGAACACGCTGCAAGGCTTCGACATCCTCAACGGCAGCGACGCGACCGTCGCCGGTTCGGACGCTGAAGAAGAGATGGCGAAGTGCTACGCCACCCTGCCGTTCAACGGCACGATCAACGTCGAATCGTCGAGCCTCGGCTTCGTGAAGTTGCCCCCGGCTACGGGTGCAAGCGCTGAGAAGCCGCTGTGCGAGGACTTCGACGGCAAGACGCTGTGCGCCGACGCCGACAACACCGACGCTTGCGTTGGCAACAACACCTTCGCTGGTGGCTTGATCCCGACCTCGCTCTGCGACAACGGCCTCAAGGACGGCGACGAGACCGCTCCGGACGTTTGCCCGGCGGCTCGCCCGACGTGCAACACCTCGACCCATCATTGCCAGTGAGCAACGAACACCGCTTCTGCTGAGCTGACTGGCTCTGCAACGCGGTAACGAAATCGGCGGCGCGCCTTCGGGCTCGCCGCCTTTTTCTTTTTTGTAGGAGCTCGGGGGGCAAGTCTCAACTCGGGGAGTCCCGGCTCGCCATTCAAACCTGGTTGGAGGACTTCGGGATGAAAAGCAGTGTAACGATTGCGACATTCATGGCTCTGGCCGCAGGCGCGGTGGGCGCGGGCGCACTCGACAAAGTGCCGAGCATGGTCGGCTCGGACCCCATGAAGAATCTGACCCTGCAGGTGCTGGCCAATTGCACGGCTCTGCACACTTTGGGTGATCCCATCACCTTCGACGGGACTGGATCTGGTGCAGCCGAGAACGCGCTGAAGATCGTTGGCCCCTCTTCGACCCAACTGATTGGAGTGATGACGCGTGCGATGAACGCAAACATTTGCACTGGTGGCCCGACTGCCGCTCAGCGTGCAGGTGCCGAGGGGTTGGTGATCGCGCTAGATGTTGTCAACGTGGTGGGCAATCCAGCCAACGTTGGTCCGGAGGGCATCGACTACCCCGGCAACGCGGCGGATCCGACCAACCAATGGCGGACCGTGCTGCGCTTGATCTACACGGGCATGGACATCGCGGCTGGAAACAACGTGTTCAATCGCGACTGCAATAGCGCCGCCCGGCAAAACATCGTCAACAACTGGGACAACGTGTTCCACGGCACGGTGACCCAATGCACGGATTCGCACCCGAGCGTGCCCGGCACCGGGGCAAACGGTTACGATCAGAGCAATTCCATCGTTGAGCCGGGGATCCGTCACGCGTTCCGTCGCGACGATGAATCGAACATCACGGATGTGTTTCTGGCGCAGCTCAACCTCTCGGGCATCAGTTACGCACAAGGCGCGCCGGTTGGCTCGACCACGGCACAGGCAGCTGCGTACCGCGCTCTCTCGGGCAGCCCGTTCTGTAACAACAAGCGCCCGGATGATGATTGGCAGCCGCTCACGCTAGAAGCGAATGCAACGCTTGGCTTGCACGCCTCGCAAATTCCCGAAATGAGCAATGTGGGCATTCCGACCAGCGTGGCCACCGGGCTCGGCTACACCACACTGCTGAAAGGATCCACGAACGCCAAGAACGTCGCGCCGTACTTGAATGAGTACACTGACCAAGACCCGATCCGCCGCAAGTGCGTCGGTCGCGGCAATAACGCGAACGCGAATCTGCCGATGGAGCAGGTGTGTAGCGCCGACGGCACGCTCGGTGTCGTGCTGCCGATCGCGGTTCCCAATACAGCGGTCCCCGTTGCCCAGAAGTACCCAACTTTGCCGTGCGAGCCGAGCAAGGGCTTCTTCTTCGGCCCCGCGGTGTTGCGCCCGACGGGCGCACCCGTGCGCTGCCCCAACGGCGATGCGTCGCAAGACTCGAAGTGCCTGTTGCCAGTGCGCACGGATGCTTCGCAGCCAAATGGTGTGGCGTTCGACTGCATCAACCCGCCAAACAACGTGCCGCAAGCGATCTTCGACAAGGACGGCAACGGTTCGGTATTCACCGATTCACCCGACACGGATGGCCGCCCCGACGTGGACGGTCGCGTCTACAACCTGATTTTGCGCGCCGCGAATGGTGACGTGCTTACTGCCACGCGCCCCGATCCCTCACGCCTCGGTACCATCGAGACGCCGGTAGTGGCCGCTTTCTACCGCATCCACAGCACGCGCTCGCTGCTCCTACCGCCGAATCAGGCAAGCCAGGTGTGTAACTTCCACGACGACTCAACCGACCAAATCGGCTGTTTGACCCTCGCTAGCCCGTGCAGCCTGGGCTACGCGGGCCGCAGTGCACTCGCGAACAATCCAGGCGTGGCAGCGGCTGCGATCAACGGCATCGAGAACAACCTGACCACCATTCAAGCGCTCGTTAAGGGCGGCGCGCGTTACCCGATGGCGCGTAAGCTGTACCTGAACTCGATGCAGGGCTTCGACATCCTGCACAACAGCGATTCGACTATCCTCAACTCGGACGCTGAAGAAGAGATGGCCAAGTGCTACGCGACTCTGCCCTTCAACGGCACGATCAACGTCCAGTCAGCGAAGCTTGGTCTCGTGAGCTTGCCGCCCGCGACGGGTGCCGTCAGCGCGAAGCCAATATGTGAGGATTTCGACGGCAACGCGACCTGCAGTGACGGCCAGAACACAGACGCCTGCGTTGGCAACGAGCTGATTGCCGGCGGCGTCATCCCGACCTCGTTCTGCGACAACGGCCTCAAGGACGGCGACGAAACCGACACGGACGTGTGCCCAGTGGTCCGCCCGATGTGCAACACCACCACCCATCACTGCGAGTGATGCAAACCCTTCCGGGCACCAATCCGTACCCGAAATGTCATCGAATCGCCGCGGGCGCGGAACACTGAAAGACTAGGTTCCGCGCGTGCGTAGCAACGGTTTATCGGCTGCCTTGGCGGTTTTCCTGGTAGCGCTCGCGGTTCAACGCCCCGCGTCCGCCTTCACCAGACATACCGTAGACGACCAAGAGCTGTTGAACGTACGCGCCGCCTCGCCCGCGGCGGCCGACGCCTATCAACAAGCCGAAGCACGCTTGCGCGCGGGGGATTGGACGGGCGCCGAAAAGTTACTGGCGAGCGCGCGCGAGCTCAACTCGATGAGCTTTCTGCTCGCGCGCCGTCATTGCCAGGTACTCACCCAGCTCGGCAAGCGTGATGCGGCAATTGCCGCCTGCAAGGTCGCACTGAGCGGGATGACCGCAATGGATGAGCGCGCCTACGTCGGCGCGCTGATGTCTGGAACTGCGCTGGCCACGCCCAAGGACTTGGCCGATGCCACGCGCGAAGCGGTCAATGCTCGCCGCCTCGTTGGGCAACCCTTTGCTGACGCCGCGTTTTGCGAGATTGCACATCATATCGGCGATCAAGCCATGTTTGCCGCCTGCCTCTCCTCGTTGGAAAAGAACGCCCCTGGTTACTTCGAGACCGCGCGTTGGCGCGAGGCGAGTGTCGTGCACCCTTGGTTGTACGCTGTCGGGTGGCTGCTCTTGGCAGCGCTGGCTTTTGCGACCGTCGCGCACGCATTTTGGCGCTGGTTTCGCGCGCCTGCGTTGCAAGCGCGAAAGGCCGCTTCGCTCAGCTCGATTCCGAAAATCGTAGATTAGTCTCCGGAGATCGCTCGATTGCATGCGCTGCGTGATCTGGCGGTTTTCGTGCGTTTGTAGCGTTTTGTCGGCGATCGAAGTCTTCGCTGCGGCGTTGCTCAATCCGTCTCGAATTGGCGCATTCCTTGTATAGAGGCGGGCGTAGAGGCACTCAGCAGGGGCTGGGGTTGGCTTGGCGCTTGCGCGAGGGGTTTTCGAGATGAAGAGCAACATTGCGATCGCGGCGGTAGCGGCTGTGGCGGCGGGTAGCGTGGGCGCGGGAGCGCTGAATCAGGTTCCGGTCATGCGTGGCTCAGACGCCCTTGCGGGGCTGACGCTGCAAGTGCTCAGCAATTGCACGGCGCTGCACAGTTTGGGCGACCCGATTACCTATTGGGGCATGGGCGGTGTCCAAGCTGAAGAAGCGATGCGTTCGTTGGCTCCAACCCAGACTATCGCGCCAATGACGTACCGGATGACCCCGAATATTTGCGGTGGCCAGAGCTCAGGTGCCGAGGCAATGGTCATCGCATTGGATGCCGTGACTCTCGTCGGCAATCCAGCCACCGTTGGCCCGGAAGGGATTGATTATCCTGGCAACGCGGGCGATCCGGCCAACCAGTGGCGGCGGGTGCTGCGCATTATCTACACGGGAATGGACACCTCAGCAGGCGTGAACGTTGCGAAGCGCGACTGCAACAGCGCGATACGACAAAATATCGTGAACAATTGGGATAACGTGTTCCACGGAACTGCCACGGCCTGTACTGATTCGCACCCATCAGTTCCGGGCGCCGGGGCAAGCGGTTACGACCAGAGCAACTCGATCATTGAGCCGGGCATTCGCCACGCGAGAGGTGCGGCGACCCAGCCAACACTGACGCTTGTCTCGGCAATGACACGTTCGACTTCGCGGTCTTCCCCACCTCGTTTTGCGACAATGGCTTGAAAGATGGTGACGAGACCGCCCCGGACGTTTGCCCTGCAGTTCGCCCAACCTGCAACTCGCTGAGTCATCACTGCCAGTGATCCCAACAGGCCTTTAGTAGTCAATCCGTGCCAGAAATGTCATCGGAACGCCGCATCGGCGGAATACTGAAGCGGCAAGCTCATGCGCGTGCGTAGCAACAGCTCTTGGTTCTCCATGGCAAATTCTGAGGTCGCACTGAAGCCTCGTCGCGCAGTACGTGCGGCTTGGCGGTCCTCGGCGTTGGTGCTCCTGCTGTGTGCTCGGTTCGCCGCGCACGCGCACGCGCAAGAGGCACCCGCCGCGGGCACGCCGCCCCAGCATTTTCAGCTGAGCCATTTTGCGATCAACTTCGACGACCCGGAAAGCCAAATCCCGACCATCGCTGAACGCAACTTGGATCCGCTAGAATTCGGCTACTTTCTGCAAGATCTGGCCGCTGAAGCGTTAAAGGCGGAGCGGAAGAAAGAGTACGGCAAAGCAGTCAAGTTCTGGCGCGCATCCGCGAAAGCGGTGCCTGATGAAGCCGTCGCTTTCTCGCACGCTTGTGCCGTCTACCAAGTGATGGGTGAGCGCGAGCATGCGCTCGAGTATTGCGCGCGCGCGCTCAACCTACGCGGTGTCACCAGCGCAGAGTATCTGCGCTACGCTGAGCTGATGATCGCGCAGCCTGAGCCGTTGACCGCAGCGCAGGTTCAGGACTTGGATGCGGCGATTGCCCATCTGCGTGCTCAGCCGACCGGGGCCGATCCTGCTTCAGTGATCGAGTGCCAGATGGGCGTGAAGCTGGAGGATGAGGCGCGTTTGGCGCGCTGTACTGCGGTCCTCGCGAAGAGCATGCCCAATGATGCGCACACGCTGACGTATCAGTGGTCGCTGGCCATGAAGCGGCACAACTACGGTGAAGCTCGAGGCTTGCTGGACAAGATGGCCAAGGCCTCCATGCAGCCGAGTGCCTTGGCGGACCTTCGTGCAGCCACTGCAAAGGCCAGTGCTTGGTGGCGGCGACCATTTCAAGATCCGCGCTACGGCTTTGCGCTGATCTGTCTGGTCGGTCTAGGTGGGTGGTTGATTGTTCGGAAGCGTGCTCAGTTGCGGGACGCGACGCCGGGTGCGGGCGCGGCGCCGGCAGCGTGAGCAATCAGCTCACGACCGCGGCGCTTGCGAAACGTCAGTTCAGCTTGATGATTCGATTGAGCGTTGGGGGCGAGATTGGTTGAGGGAGTTGAGATAGGTATTCTCCCAAAATCTCGGGGGGCGCTGCCATTTCTATCGGTATCGGGTTGGCGACGGCTTTGAGCGCTGGAATCGGGCTGTTTTGTCCCATGATGAAGGTGCCTAGCGCGACCGTATAGTTTGCCGCTTTGTCCAAGGGGACGCCGTCTTTGCGGATTTCGATCAACTTCGAGTCTGGGGCTTGCTTGGTTGAGTCCCAACTGTAGGTTAGACCAGACACGTTGAGGAAGGAGCTCGTGCTCGCTCCAGCGGCAAACTGTTGACTTAGGGCGTCGTAGATCTTTTGTCCCGAGAGCGTCACCTTGTATAGGGCGGTATCCAGAAAGCGAGCAGGGACGCCGTTTGGGCGCGCGGGCGAATAGCCAAGCGAAACGGCGCGTGCCTCGCTCCACAGGACGATCCCTGGACCGTCTGCTGCTCGAAAGGGTGTCGCGGCAAATAGCAGGCCGGTAAGCTCATCCGCCGCTATTGCCGATGCTGTCGTCACGAGCGCAAAGTCGGTCTGAGCAACGCTGCGCCAGGAGTCCGCGATCAAGTCGCCGAGTGGCGATTCACCGGCGTCGTTTTGAGCAGCCAGGATGTCCGCAGTAATTTTGGCGGCGGTGCCATGACCGAAGTACGCCGGGACACATTCCTCGGTGCAGACACGAGTGTCGCACGTCTCCAATAGGCGATTGCCGCGCCCTTCAGCAAGTCCTGTCGCCGTCAACGATGACATGACGGTACCCAGTGACGCCGATTCCGAGGCCTCCTGATACTGTCTTGCACACTTGCCGGGCACATAGGTGGACGGGTCGGAACAAAGGTTCGTGAACTTAACCTCGTTCACGTCGATATCGCACCAGCAGCGTTCCGTTTTCAGCTGGAAGCCATAAGTCTGCGCGCACCCTTCACGACGAATGCAATCGACCAGATCGCGGCACACCTCAGCACGGGCCACTCCCATCGCCGCGCCGGTCGTGATCTGACCCTTAGCTTTATAGCAATCGTCGTATGCCGAGTCAGTGTTCGGATCGACGTTGTCGTAGTCCAACGTCGGACAGACGTTCTTTTCGCAGATTTCGCACGCGCTCTGACAATTCGCAGAGCACCCATCTCCGCTGATCGTGTTGCCGTCTTCGCAGTCTTCCGGTGCTTCGATCTTGCCATCGCCGCAAACGGGGCCTGTGCTGGGCGCGCCGCCTTCGCCGCCTTCTTCGTCACCGGGATCCACGAGCATGAACCCGCCGCTGCCGCCCTTGCCCGCGTGGCCGCCTTTTCCGCCAGCTCCACCGCGCGCCATGCCGCCGCTGCCGCCGCTCGTTTCGCCGCCTTCCGACGCACCGGCTTCGCCGAGCCCCGCTCCGCCTGCTGTTGCAGGTCGCGTGTTGCGATTGGGGTAGACGACTGCGTCGTCCATGCAGGCGCCCGCTGCCAAAGCGAGAGCGAGGCTGGCCCAACTCAGGCGGCGCAGACGCTGCTGCCCATTCGTCGACTTATCGAGCAAAGTTTGCACTTGGGTCTCCAGCTTCGATCAGGGGAGCGGTGGGAATTGGCTGCTGCTGCTGAAGCCACACACTGACGCGCAGGCTTGTTGTGCATTGTTCTTTTGGCAATTCAGGCGTCGTGCAGCGGCCGATGTTGGGCGATCCCCACTCGTCACCAGTTGTCCGAGCATCGCAGAGTTGGAGGTAATGCCGGTCATGCCCGCCTGAAATTCGGCTTTGCACGGGCCGTCTGGTGACCCGGGACCAGTGTAGGGCGCCGCCGAACACTTGGACGTATCACTGAGCGTGCCGCAATAGCATCCGATCCCGAGAGTAACGGAGGTCGAGCCGTCGAAACAATTGGTGGCCTGAATGCAGCGCATCACCGCGTAGCATTGCGTACGTTGTTGGGTGTTGAACGGCGCTTCCGGCGGACCCAAGCAAGCGTCGACGTAGTCGAGGCAGGAGTCTTCCATTTCACAGTCCAGGCAGGCCTGGGTCCCGACCTTGAAGCAGCTGTTGGAGCAAAGTTGACCAAACGACGCGGTGGTTGCCTCCCCCGAGCCGCCGGTGCCGCCGCCCGAGCCACCAGTCACGGGGCTGTCGTCGCACTGCTCGCCCGTTTCGACGATGCCATTGCCGCACGTGAGGCTGACCACCATGCCACCCACACCGGTGCTCTGGCCACCGACCGCGCTAGTACCGCCGGTGCTATTCGAGCCGCCCGTCGTGGTGTTGCCGCCGCTCGAGCCGCCAACCGCTGACCCACCGGTCCCTGTGCCGCCCGTTGCGCGACCGCCGCTGCCTGCGGTCGTCGCGCTGCCGCCGGTTCCTGGCGTGCCGCTCGAGCCGCCTCGACCCGCGCTGCCTCCGCTCGTGCCAGGTGTACCGCCAGTGCCGGTTGTGCCGCCGGTGCTCAGTGAGCCACCCGTCCCTGGTGCACCGCCGTTCGCGGAGGTACCACCGGTTCCGTTTCGTCCACCGCTGGCGTTCGCCATGCCGGCCTTCTGAGCATTCATCCCCGCGAGCCCAAGAGTGCCGGCCCTCGACGAGCCGTCATCCGTCGTCACTCCGTCTCCGGCGCTACCGTCGTTGCCGCAAGCAACGCCAAACCAAGCTGCAGCGAGCGAACAGTACAGCAGCGGCAGCAATCGCCGACCGCGAAGCGGATGCAATTTCATACTCGAAGTCCAATCCTGGGAAGGAACGGCCGCTGGTGTACCATCCGCGCCAGGCGCTCAAGTAACGAATGCCTGACAAATCGCCGGCGATTGTGTGCTGACGCGGGTGAGCAGGCAGAGGCAATCCGTGGCTTGCCTCTGGGTGTCCTCAGGAGTTCACGGGAAGGGCGGGCCGCCTGCGTTCAGGCCGCACGGGATGAGGCAGGCGGAGTGGTTGGCGATCTTCTGGCAGTTCAGACGGCCCATGGCGGCGCCGGATGGGAAAGCGCCAGCGGTGAGGCCACCGAGGATTGCCGAGTTGGTGGTGAGACCCGGGAAGCCCGCCTGGATTTCCTTGACGCACGCACCGTCGGGAGAACCCGGGCCGGTGAAGGGCGCTGCAGCGCAAGCCGCGGTGTCCTTGATGCTGCCGCAATAGCAGCTGCCAAGAGTGCCGGTGCCATCGAGACAGTTCGAGCGTTCGATGCACTTCATGACGTCGAAGCACTCGCTCTGCTGAGCATCCGTAAAGGGCGTAAAATTGCCCAGGCAGTTGTTGACCGTCTCGAAGCAGTCGCCCGCATTTTCGCAGTCAACACAGGCCTGGGTCGAAATTTTTTCGCACTTGTTGGAGCACTTGGGTGACGCGATCGGCGAGCCCAGACCGGTTCCGTCGTCGCAGGCCTCCGCACCCTCGACAACGCCGTCGCCGCACGTGATGATCGGGATGGTGACGGTGATGGTCTTGCAGTCCAGCGAGCAGATGCTGCCAGCCGGGGTGCCCGCCGGGAACGTGTCACGGTTGGTGAAGGGGTCATGGTCGCAGGCTTCCCCGGGGTCGACCCCGCCGTTGCCGCAACGGTCGGGCGAACGGAGATGGCAGAACTCGTCGCAAACTGGGTTCGTGGGGCTGCCCGGATCGCACTCTTCAGCCGGGGCTTCGGCAACGCCATCACCGCAGACGTAGGTGCAGTCAGCTGGGCAATTCGGATCCAGCGCTTTGTCGCAGGTCTCGCCGGGATCCACGACGCCGTTGCCACACCCGTCGTCGTATCGGCACGAAAGCGTGGTGGTGAGCGATTTCTTGCACTCGCCGTTGTCAGCCGTGACCGTGACGACTTGGTTCGGGCCGCCGCTCTCGCAAGTAAAAGTGGAGGCCGCGCCGGTAACGGGCGAGAACACTCCGACGCTGGGATTGGCGATCTTCCAGCTGTAGGTGAGCGTCTTGCCATCGAGGTCGTGGGCCTTGGCGCCCAGCGCGGCCGTCTTACCGACGATTAGCGCGGCCGGCGCCGCGACGACGTAATCGAACAAGACGCGCGGGCAGGCATCGGTCTGCACGCCGATGTTGCCAACGGTCTGACCATTGGTGTCGTCGTGGCAGGTGAGCGTGAGCGTGAGCGCGGCCGAGGTGTTCGCCAGCACGTTGAACGGTCCGTACGATCCACCACAAGTGATGTTGTCGTTCGGATCGGCCGAGACGGCACTGAGCGCGATCGTGTAGCCCGAGCCGACCGGCAGCGACAAACCAAAGCTGAAGTCTTTGGCGTCGCCTGCGGTTGGTAGATCGCCCTCAGAAACGACGCCGCCGGCGGCGTTCGCGACGACGTAGTGGACCGAGTTCAATGCGACGCCAGTGACGGGAAGGAGACCCAAGGTCACCTCGCCTTGCGAACCGTCTTTGGCGGCCTTTTCACCCGCGCCCGGCACCACGCTGCTCGAACAGCCCGCGACAATTGCGCTCGATGCCGTAGCAAGCAACACCAACACCCCAAGTTTGCCAACTAGCGATTTCACGGGAACACCGGGCCGCCCGCGTTCAAGCCGCACGCGGAGAGGCACGCCGACTTGTTCGCGATCTTCTGGCAGTTCAAGCGACCCATTGCGGCGCCAGCCGGGAAGCCGTTAGCGGTGAGGCCACCGAGGATTGCCGAGTTGCTGGTGACGCCCGGGAAGCCCGCCTGGATTTCCTTGACGCACTTGCCGTCCGGAGAACCCGGGCCGGTGAAGGGCGCCGCGCTGCAGGCCGCGGTGTCGGTGATGCTGCCGCAGTAGCAGGAGCCGAGCGAGCCGGTGCCGTCGAGGCAGTTCGACTGCTCGATGCATCTCATCACGGTGAAGCACTGCGTCTGCTGCGTCAGGTTGAAGGGGGTGGCCAAGCCCAAGCCCAAGCAGTTGTCGACGGTTTCGAAGCAATCGCCGGCGTTCTCGCAATCAACGCACGCCTGGGTCGAGACCTTTTGGCACGTGTTGGAGCACTTCGGCGACGCGCTGCTCTGGCTCCCGATCGTCCAGTCGTCGCATTCCTCGACGCCGCCCACGATGCCGTCGCCGCACGGGCTATCCACGTTGATGATGGCTCTGCAATCGGCCGAGCAGATGACGCCGGGCGGGGTGCCCGCTGGGAACTTGTCGCCGTTGGTGGCACTGTGATCGCAAGCCTCCGTGCCGTTGATGAAGCCGTCGCCGCACACGTTGAGCGGGCGGAGCTGGCAGGTCTCGGTGCAGATCGGGTTTGTGGCGCTGCCCGGGTCGCACTGTTCGATCGGAGCTACGGCAAGGCCATCGCCGCACTCGATGAAGCAGCCAGCCGGGCAGTTCGGGTCGAGCACTTGGTCGCAGGTCTCGCCGGGATCCACCACGCCGTTGCCACACGCGTCGATGTTCTTGCACGAGATCGTGGTGGTGAGCGACTTCTTGCACTCACCGTTGTCCGCTGTGACCGTCACGACTTGGTTCGGTGTGCTGGGGTTCTGGCAAGCAAACGTCGAGACCGCGCCGGTGACGGGCGAGAAAGTTCCGACGCTGGGATTTGCGATCTTCCAGCTGTAGGTCAGGACCTTGCCGTCGAGATCGTGCGCCTTGGCGGCCACCGCGGCCGTCTTACCGACGGCTACCGTGGCGGGGGTCGCGACGATGTAATCGAACGAGACGCGCGGACATGCATCGGTCTGCACGCCGATGTTGCCAACGGTTTGACCACTGGTGTCGTCGTGGCAGGTGAGCGTGAGCGTGAACGCGGCTGAGGTGTTCGCCAGCACGTTGAACGGCCCGTACGATCCACCACAAGTGATGTTGTCGTTCGGATCGGCCGAGGCAGCGCTGAGCGCGATCGTGTACCCGGATCCGACCGGCAGCGACAACCCGAAGCTAATGTCTTTTGCGTCGCCCGGCGTCGGCAGATCGCCCTCAGAAACGACGCCGCCGGTGGCGTTTACGACGGTGTAGTGGACCGAGTTCAGCGCGACGCCCGTGACGGGCAGGAGACCCAGGGTCACCTCGCCTTGCGAACCCTCTTTAGCGGCCTTTTGTTCCGCGCCCGGCACCGCGCTGCTCGAACAGCCCGCAACCACTGCGCTCGATGCCGCAGCGAGCAGCACCAACACCCCAAGCTTGCCAACCAACGATTTCATCACCGTGAGCCCTCCCAAAAGAATTCGAAGCTGACGAGTGTGCGCGCCGGGCAGGCTTCGATCTGCCCTCACAAAAAGCACTAAGGCGTCGAACTTGCGCTCGACGCCTTAGCCAGTTTCAGCTCCTCACAGGGAGCTTAGTTGCGGGAGGCAATCAGTTGATCGCCTCACGACTTCACGGGAACACCGGGCCGCCCGCGTTCAAGCCGCAGGTGGTGAGGCACGCCGACTTGTTGGCGATCTTCTGGCAGTTCAAGCGACCCATCGCGGCGCCAGCCGGGAAGCCCGCGGCGGTGAGGCCACCGAGGATTGCCGAGTTGGTGGTGACGCCCGGGAAGCCCGCCTGGATTTCCTTGACGCACTTGCCGTCCGGGGAACCCGGGCCGGTGAAGGGCGCCGCGCTGCAGGCCGCGGTGTCGGTGATGCTGCCGCAGTAGCAAGAGCCGAGCGAGCCCGTGCCGTCGAGGCAGTTCGAGTCCTCGATGCACTTCATGACGGTGAAGCACTGCGTCTGCTGCGTCTCGTTGAAGGGCGTGCCCGCGCCCGCACCCAAGCAGTTGTCGACGGTCTCGAAGCAATCGCCCGCGTTCTCGCAATCCACGCAAGCCTGGGTCGAGACTTTGTAGCAGGTGTTGGAGCACTTGGCCGACACGCCGGTGCCGCTGCCGTTGCCGTCGTCGCAGGTCTCAGTGCCGGCAATGGTGCCGTCGCCGCACTTGATGGTCGGCGAGGTGATGGTCTTGCAGTCAGCCGAGCAGGTGCTGCCAGCCGGGGTGCCCGACGGGAAGATGTCGCCAGTGGCCGAGTGATCGCAAGCTTCCGAGCCGTTGATGAACTTGTCGCCGCACACGTTGAGCGGACGGAGCTGGCAGGTCTCGGTGCAGATCGGGTTGGTGGCGCTGCCCGGATCGCACTGCTCAGCCGGAGCTTCGGCAATGCCATCGCCGCAGGTGTAGGTGCAGTCGGCCGGGCACTTCGGATCCAGCTTGGTGTCGCAGGTTTCGTTCGGCTCGACGATGCCGTCACCGCACTCGACGTTGCGGCAGGAGACCGTCGTCGTGAGCGACTTGGTGCACTCGCCGTTGGCAGCCGTGACGGTCACGACCTGGTTCGGGGCGCCCTTGGCGCAGGTGAAGGTCGACGTGGCGCCAGCGAGCGGCGCGAACGTGCCGATGGTGGGGTCCGCGATCTTCCAGCTGTAGGTCAGAGCCTTGCCGTCGAGGTCGTGGGCCTTGCCGGCGACCGCGATGGTCTTGCCAACGTCAGCCGTCGACGGGGTGGCAACGATGTAGTCGAACAAGACGCGCGGGCACGCATCGGTCTTCACGTCGACGTTACCGACGATTTGACCGTTGGTGTCGTCGTGGCAGGTGAGGGTGAGCGAGAACGCCGTCGAGGTGTTCGCGACCACCGGGAACGGTCCGTAGGAACCGCCACAGGTGATGTTGTCGTTCGGGTCAGCCGAGGCAGCCGTGAGGCTGATGGTGTAACCCGTGCCGACCGGCAGCGACAAACCGAAGCTGAAGTCCTTCGCGTCGCCGGGGGTGGGCAGGTCGCCTTCAGAGACGGTGGCGCCAGCGGCGTTCGAAACGACGTAGTGAACCGAGTTCAGCTGCACGCCGGTGACGGGGAGGAGACCGAGGGTGACCTCGCCTTGCGGACCCTCTTTAGCGGCCTGTTGACCAGCGCCCGGGACCACGCTGCTCGAACAGCCAGCGACAACTGAGCCAGCCGCCGTAGCGAGCAGCACCAGCATTCCAAGTTTGCCAATTAGTGACTTCATCACAGTGAACCTCCTAAAAACTTTCGACACGATCGCTGCTCAGTGGCGAGCTGCTGATGCCCCCCTTTTCAAGGTCTGGGCCAACTCATCGCGAGCCCCTACCGGCCGCGTACAATGTGGGCTAGGTCCATGATCCGTAGGGCTTATTAGCTTCGATGGCGTTCGCGTGGCAGGTTCGGGAAGCGCCCTGATTGTCCGAAAATCGAATGGGCGACTTCGAATATCGGAGCGGTCGCAACACTCAGTTCCCGATGCACTGGACGAGTACAGTCAGCGAACTGATGCAGCCCGGTCGATCGCGAGCAGTGATCAGGAGCTCTTGCACACCTGATTCGGCGCAGGTGTAGCTCGTCACTGATTTGTCACTTGGATCGAAGCTGCCGCTCGACGCGGTCCACGCAAACACCAAACGTGAGTCAGCACCGTCAGGGTCCTTGGCGTGCACGCTGATCGACGCGTTCTCACCAACGCGAACCATCTGCGGCATCACCAACGAGCCTTCGAAGAGCGGACAGACGTTCACTCCGGAGGCGACTTCTGCTTGCTCAGGGCCGCCATCTGTTTGAGCGACTTCGGTGTGCTCACTGCTGCCGCACGCCGCCGCACCAAGCGCTGCGAGGAGTCCGAGTAACGCACTCGGACGATGCGTTGCGCAGTGCCAGAGTGTGCTTTTGAACATGGCTCTTCAGCGTTTCGCTACCAATACGTCGTCAACGAGTACGCTGAGTGAGGATTGAGTGAACGGCTTGATCGCAACCAAGCGGATGTACATGGAGTGCGCCGCACTAGGCACCCAAACAGTGCCTCGCACTGCTTGCCATTTCCCGACTTCGCCGCCGGAAACCGGGGTTGCGCCGGTGACCAGATTTCCTTGGCATGCGCCGTCGTCGAACAACCAGATGTTGACCCCGGCTTGCCCGCCCGTTTGACCGGCGGCGAGCATGACGCGCGCTGCGACGTCGTACGTGACGCCTGGGACCGCGGGGATGCATTGATGCGAGCCAAGCATCACCGCGCCCGTGGTCTGCGCGACCGCCGCGCGAGTGTTGTTCAAGCGCAGCGAACCGGAGCCTGCTTTGCTGGTGGCATTGCTCGAGTCCCAGGCTTGGGTCATGTCGTCTTCCGCGTCCCAGCCGGTGTCTGCGGAGTCGAAGCGCGAGTTCTGGACGAGGGTTTGAGTGCAGTCGTCGACTGCGTCGAGGTTCAGATCGCCGCACGGGAATTCGGGTGGACCGCCCGCAGTGCCGAGGCTGCCCGCAGTGCCCGTGCCGCCGCTATTCGAGCTTCCGCCCGCCTCGCCGCTGCTGCCTGCCGATGCGCCTCCAGAACTCGTGCCTGCATTCGCGGAAGTGCCGCCAGTATCGCTCGTTGGCGAGCCGCCGTCCGCACCGCCCGCGCTGTTCGCGCTGCCACTCTTGCCGCCGCTGTGCGAACCCGCTGAATCAGCCTCGCCGCTCGCGCCTGCATCAGACGCACTCGAGCTTCCGGCATCCGCACGGCCCGCGGCCGCGGCGGTTCCAGCGAGGCCCCCCGCGGCGAGCTCGTGATACTCATAGGTGAGCGGACGAGTGTCGACCGCACAGCCCCCAGCCCCAAGCACGCAGGCGGCGACGCCTGACAGCAAAACCGTATGCGCTTTCATTCGGGGGGGCGCTCCCTGACGAAGACATTGTCGAAGTGCGCTTCGAACACATTTTGTCGGAACGGCTTGAACGTAGCTAGTCGAACGGCCATGGAGAGGGCTTCCTTGGGCGCAATCGTCGTGCCTTCGACGTGCACCCACTCGTCGGTTTGCGAAACGCTATCGGACGTGAAGTTGCTCGCAGTCCGCCCGGCGCAGTCGGCTTCTTCGTAGAAGAAAACACTGAGCGCCGCGGTGGACGTATAGGTCAAGCCTTCGAAGCCCGCGCCTTGTCCATCAGGCACGAACAGGTCAGCAGCGAGATCGTAGATCCTGCCGCTCGTGACCGGAACGCACTGCCGCGCGGCACCGCCGCTGATGCCACCCTTGGCCGTTTCGTCCGATTTGAAATTCAAATTCGTGACGACCAAAGAGCCCGAGTGGGGGCTGTCGGCCGCATCGGAGTTCACCCAGCCTTCGGACATGCCCAGGGGCTCGGCGCTCCAATCAGCGGCATTCGTGCTGAATCCGGCGTTCTTGACCAGCGTCGCGCAGCCCTCCTCCACGTTGGTTTCGAGGTATTGACAGCGCGGCAATTCCACGGCGCCCGCATCACTATGAATGGGAATGGAAGGCGAGCCGCCTGCTGCAGGTGTGCTGCGTGTTCCGCCTATTCCTTCACTACTGAGCAGGGTGCGGTCGTCGACACTGCACGCTGAACACAGCAACAGCGCGAAGTACACGCTGCTCGACGCAGCGCATGCGCGAACACTGCTTGGTGAGTGTGCCTGTCGCATCCGATCTCTCGGGCCGAGCTATACCTGAGTTTGGTCGAGCGCACCAAGCACAGCGAGGATTCAGTGAATGGAATTTCGAGTGTGACGCGCGCGTGACGCACGTGTGGACTTGTCGCTATCTGAAACCGATTCCAGTTCGTGAAATCACCCGTCGCGACGAAGGTGCGGACAAGAAGCGGAAACGTAACGGCAGCTCGCGGACGTTCCTGCTAGACAGCTTCCACGTTCGAGTCAGCCAGCGCGCTTCAGCGGCGGGTGAAGCCGGTGCTGAGCAGTGACCCGGTCAATGCTGATGTCTCGGATCGAGAGAGGAGACCAACTTTTGCCGACTACTCGTGTCAGCCCAGTACCCACGCTCTTCCGATTCGGTCGCTCGGTGTCGCGCTGTCCATCGATGCAGCAGGTCCTCGCGGCATTGAGCCGGCTCGCTCAAACGGAACTGACAATCACGATCGTCGGCGAGACAGGCACTGGTAAAGACGTGATCGCACACGCGATTCACGAGCACAGCCCACGGCGTTCGGGACCGTTCGTGGTCTTCGACTGTGGTGCGGTGGCCGCAAATTTAGCTGAAAGTGAGCTGTTCGGTCACGAGCGCGGGGCATTTACCGGCGCCATGGTGACTTACGTGGGGGCCTTCGAAAGAGCCAACGGCGGCACACTTTTTTTGGACGAGGTCGGCGAATTGCCCATGGACTTGCAGCCGCGGTTGCTGCGCGCCTTGGAGAACCGAGGCGTGCGTCGCGTCGGTGGCACCGAGTATCGTCCGGTCGATGTGCGCGTGCTAGCGGCGACCAATCGGGATTTGCCGGCATTCGTGAAAGCACGCGCGTTCCGCGAAGACTTGTTCTTTCGCTTGGCCGCGGCCGTCGTGCCGATTCCGGCGCTGCGACAACGTCTCGAAGATTTGCCGCTGTTGATTCGCGTGCTGCTCGCCGACCTGGGCGTCGCAAACACCAAACTCGCGGACGAAGCGCTCGCCGCGCTGCTCGCGCACTCCTGGCCCGGTAACGTGCGAGAGCTGAAAAATACTCTCGCGAGCGCGCTGGCCTTTGCCGAAGGCGGCACTGTTTTGCCGGAGCATTTGCAGTTCATGCCCAGCGTGAGCGAGCCCCGTCCGCTCGATCAGCTGATGCTCGGTGGAAAGTCTTTGGAGAGCTTGGAGCGCATCGCGATCGAACAGACGCTCCAGCAATGCGCCGGTAACAAGTCCCAGGCGGCTCAGCTGCTCGGCATCAGCACCTCGACCTTGTACGAAAAGCTCAAGAAGTTCGAACCGTGACCGGGCGCACGCAGGTTACCGCGCTGGTCGTTGCTGGCCTCTTGGGAAGCGGGTTGCTTGCAGCGCGTGCCTATCGCGCTCGCTCAAGCGTTGGCGCACCGGCATCATCATCGTCGTCGGCGCAAGCCAAGCGCCCGCGTGCACCTTTGTCCGTGGACCCTGAGTTGGCGGCAGCTGAATCCGCGGCTATTTCGCAACTCTCCGAATTTCGGAATGCGCTGGCACTGGCCGCTCCGGGGACGGCAAATTTTCAAGTCCAGGCGCTCGTGAGGGTAGGGGACTCGAGCGAGCGGCTGTGGTTGGCAGAGGTTCACGGAGTAGACGGCGGTTTCGACGCGGTGATCGACTCCGCGCCGAAGGTCTTGCGCACGCTGCAGCGTGGCCAGAGCGTGCATGTTTGGAACGAGGACGTCGTTGACTGGGCGTATGACGAGCGCAACCAATCGCATGGCGGTGAGACTCGTCGGATCATTGCCAAGCAACGACGAACCGCCGAGCTGAACGACGCTTTGCCCAAGTGCCGCGAACGCAGATTCGCTGACGGATGCGCTGTGCTCGGCGGAAGCTATGCGGATGGTACTGTCGGAGAAAAGAACCTGGAGATCGCGCGCGATCTCTACACACGAGCGTGTGAGGGCGGCAGCGCGTTCGGATGCAACTCGGCTGGCTGGGCGAGCGTGCGCGGCCGCGGTGGGCCGCAAGATCTGCCCGCGGCGGCAGCGTTTTTCGCGCGCGCCTGCGCAACGGGCGACGAGCATCCGTACGCCTGTGACTCGCGCGGTTTTGCTTTGATCACCGGCCTGGCCGGTACCAAGCGTGACTTGACGTTGGGGTTTCGCCTGTTGAGTAAGGCTTGCACGCGAGGATTGCCGAGCAGCTGTCTATTGCTCGAGGCGGCTAAGGTGAAGGGGCTGCGCAGCGGCCCAAGGCTTGCGCTCGCGTGTGAGCTGAACATCGCGGAGCAAGTCGCGCATTGCGGCGACCGCGATCCGGAAGCTTGTTTTCTGGCTGGAGCAGCGTTCGAGGTCGGATTGTGCGAAGCGCCCCGCAGTGCTGCTCGGGCTGCTGAGTTCATGCGCGGCGCGGCTGAGTTTGGTGCTAGTTGGCCGAGCGCGGCGCGGCCTGGTGGCTAACGACTAGGGCGTCGTTGGTTCGTAGGCGATACACAAGATGTTGCCCGTTGCTTTCGCGCACGAGACGACCAGATAGTCGAATAGCCGCGGATGCACATCCAAGCTGCCATTGTCGTGATCGGCAATGGTCGAGCCGACATGGGCTGAAGTGACGCTATCGAAGACGCCCAATGTCCAGCCATTGCAGGCGTTGTTGTAAACTGCAGTGCCTGACAGATCGCCACTAAAGTCCCACAAGCCGAAGACTGCGACGGTCGCGTCTTGCAAGACGCCTGTTTGCTTCTTGTTGCCAGTGCCCGTGAGCCATTGAAGGGAGCTTGGCGGCATTACACCGGAGCAAACCAGCGAGGGACTGTCGCCGGGACTTGTCCACAGTGTGTTCCAATCCTTGGCCACCTCCAATCCGACGGAGCTCACTATCGGGCGCGACTGGCGCGGGATGCCATAGTGTTCTGGCATATCGAGGATCTGGTCATTGAGATCGACCGAGATCACTGCGCGCGTCTTGCTGTGTTGCAACTGAAGCTTGGTCTTTGCCGTCGCGCAAGCGGCGTCGAGGCCAGCGCGGCCCATGCGGTTGCCACTTTCGCCTGTGCCGCCGTCGAAGAATACCATCGCGGCGCTTGCGCTAATGCTGGACGGTGCAACTAGCCCCTCGGTCGGCGCAGTCGAGCAAGTAAGATGAGAGATTGTACCAGAGCCGCCAGTCGCTGGGTTCCCCGAGCTTCCGCCGGTCCCACCGTTGCCGCCAGACCCACCTTTGCCCGCGGTGCCGCCGCTTCCGCCCGAGTTTCCGCCGAAGCCGCCGGTTTCATCCGGATTGGCGCCCTCTCCACCTTCACCGCCGGCTCCGCCCTCACCGGCGACTCCGCCTGCTCCGGCTTCCTCGCCCGCTCCAGCGCTGCCGGCCTCACCGTGGTCCCCGGCTTCTCCACCGGTGCCGCCCGCTCCCGGCGGCGGGATCGCCGTCCAATCGACCTTCGTGAGCAACGAGCAGTCAGTGAACGAAAAGACAATGACCCCGAACATGCCGAGGAGGGCGAGATCGCGCTTAAGGAAGGACATCGGTTTGGGGTGCGTGGCTTATCTCTGCCCCCGCGCTCACTCGCAAGAAACGAATTGGTGAACCCGAAATAGAGCAGTCGTTTCGCAGCGGAAACATTCCGCGAGTCGGCTTCGTCCCACACCGGGACTTCGTTCAATGGACTCGATATCGCCTTGTTCGTGTCGAATTCTTCACGAACGCGAACGAAGTTGTTTCCAATCTTGTCACCGGTCAGTGCGGCGTGCGGCGCTATGGTGCGCCCGAGCCGCTTCGCGCGAGCTCTGAGGTAAGTCATGGTCGAGACCGTCGCGGATGCAGCAGAAGTGGTGATGGAAGAAGAATTGTTCTTCGACGATCCACCGCGTGAATCGGTGGTCCATCGCCAAGAGCTCGTGCGCGAAGGTGAAGTGCTAGCCGGGAAATACCGCGTCGAGCGCATTCCCGGTCGCAACGGACTCGGTGTGCTGGTTCAGGTTCGGCACATGGAACTCGGTCAAGAAGTGACCTTGAAGTTCTTGGTGCCGGACGCCTGCGTGTATCCAGAGTTCGTGCAGCGCTTCATCCGTGAGGCACGCTCTGCGGTGAAAATTCAGGGCGAACACGTGGCTCGCGTGACCGACGTTGGTCGCCTGGAATCGGGTGCACCGTACATGGTGCGTGAGTTCCTCCGCGGGCCAGATTTGTCGGAGGTGCTCAAAGTGCGCGGCGCATTGCCGATCGCCGAGGCCGTCGACTACGTCATTCAGGCTGCCGAAGCCGTCGCTGAAGCGCACGCGCTCGGCATCGCGCACCGCAATTTGCGACCCACCACGCTCGTCGTGACGCGCCGAAGCGACGGCGCGCCGCTGGTCAAAGTGTTCGACTTTGCCGCGGCCGAAGCGCTGCACGTGGAGTCGTTCACCAAGCGCTCGGTGTCGCTCGTCGGTTCGAGCGCTCTGCTGGCGTCGCTCCCGTACCTTTCGCCCGAGCAGGTTCGCGACCCGCACAACGTCGATTTTCGCGCAGACGTTTACGGCCTGGGCGCGGTCTTGTACGAGCTCCTGTCCGGCGTGCCTCCGTTCGAAGCGGAGTCCGCGCCCGCGCTGCTCGCCATGGTTGCGGCGGACATGCCGGTTCGACTCCGCACTCTGCGTTTCGGCCTGCCTGCGGCGCTCGAAGAAGCCGTCATGCGCTGCCTCGAGAAGTCGCGAGACCTGCGCTTCGCGAGTATGGTTGAGCTGTCGCAGGCGCTGCGCCCGTTTGCATCGGCGGAGTCGACCAGTTCAATCGAGCGCATTGGCCGCCTCGCGCGTCGCAGTGCTCGTCCACCGTCCGTCGGTGAAGCGCGCGTCTCGGCACCGGCAATTCCGGTCGCCGCTCCCGTCTCGTCCGGCTTCGACGACGCACCGACCACGATTCGGCCGATGACGTTCGTCGATCCGCCGCCGCGCACGAGCTTGCCGCGCAACTCCTATCCGACCGTGCCGCTCGAGCGCGAGACTCAGACGCAAATCGCCGCTGCACCGGCCGCGCCGGTGCCCGCGCCCGCACCCGCTCGTGCCGCGAGCGTGCCCCCGCCGCTACAATCGCCGGCACGCGAGGCCTCGCGGCCCCCGCCACTCAAGGCACAAGTTCAGGTTCAACCCGCGCCGCCCCCGCCTCTACCAGAGCCCGAGCCGGTCGAAGCGGAGCCAGAGGAGGACGAGGAAGAGTCGCCTGTTCCGCCGCAGGTGTCTGCCGCGCCAGCGACCCCCAAGTCCACGATCATGCCGCCGCCCCGCGCGCGCAGCTCCATCTCTTGGGGCTCGTCGAACTCGTGGGGCCCGCCCGCGCCTGAACCCACTGCGCAGCTGCCGATCAAGAAGCTTGCGGCATTGGGCGCAGTGGCGGCTGCCGCGACGTTGATTGGCATCGTTGCCTTTCGCGGTGGCTCGCAGGCTCACTCTGCGCCTGCGGCGCAACCCGTGGCGGCCGCGGTTTCAGCCGCCCCACCGCCCGCTGCTGAGCCGCCGCCGGCTGCAGCTCCAGTCGAAGCGGTGGCGAGTGCAGCTCTGGTCGCATCGGCGCCAGCGATGCCCTCTGCTGCCCCGGCCGCCGCCGCTCCAGCCACCGTTGCTGCTACTCCAGCCGCCGCGCCCGTCGCCGCCGTGCCGGCAGCTCCGCCCGTCGCTGCTGCGCCGGCTGCCGTTCCCGTCGCGCCCAAACCAGTGGCCGCTCCAGCACCGCGCCCCGCGGCCGCCCCCGCGCCAGTTCGGGCCGCCGCGCCCGCCGCGCCTCGTGCAGCTGAAGATGCGCCACGCGCACCCGCGAAAGTAGCTTCCGCATCGCCCGGTAAGGCGAAAGACCTCTTTTCAGATCCGGACTGACCGTGACCCACGCTTCCCGCCTCGCTTTGACCGCCATCGGTTTGGTGGCCGTGCTCTCATCCACTTCGTCGGCGTTCGCTGCTGATCCGCCAACGCCTGCGCGCGCCTTGTTCAAAGAGGCGCGCGAGCTCGCGGCTCAGGGGGACTACCAAGCGGCTTGTCCCAAGTTCGAGCAGAGCTTGGCGCTCGAAGCCGGCTTAGGTACGCAATTCAATTTGGCGGATTGCTGGGAGCACATCGGTCGCATCGCCAGCGCCCAGGCGCTGTTCGTGGGCGCTGCGGCCTCCGCCAAAGCGGCCGGTCAGAGCGATCGGGAGCAGGTCCTGCGCGATCGAGCCGCCGCCTTGGAGCCGCGGATTTCACGGCTCGTGATCGAGGTTTCCGATCCCGATCCCAAGTTGGTGGTCAAGCGCGGTGACCTGCCGCTCGAGAGCGATTCGTTTGGCAAAGCCAAAGCAGTCGATCCGGGCAGCTATCAGATTACCGCGAAGGCGCCGGGTAAAAAGACCTGGACCAAGCAGGTCGAGGTGGCACCGGGCGCAAGCATCATCACGGTAGAAGTGCCTCGCCTCGAGGCAGACGCCCCGGCTGAGGTCGCAGCTGTCGCGCCGGTAGAGAAGAAGCCGGCTCCACCGCCGCCCAAGCCGCTGCCGAAGGAGCAGCCAAGCAAGGGCCCGGGTCTCGGCTTTTACGCGATGGGCGGCGTCGCTCTCGGCGGCCTCACACTCGGCACCATCATGACCGTGAAGTACAGCAACGCGAACTCGGACGCCAAAGCGACTTGTCCGAGCAATCACGACTGTACGCCCGACCAAATTGCGTATCACGATCAGCGCGTGGAAGACGCGAAGACTGCCCGCACTTGGGCATATGTCGGCTTCGGCGTGGGCGCGCTGGGCTTGGGAGCCGCAGCTGCGTTGCTCTTCCTCCCGCAGAGTACCGAAAAAGAGAAAGCTTGGGTCGCGACGCCGGTGATCGCGAACGGCACGTACGGCGCAAGCGTCGCCGGTCAATTCTGAACGCTGTCTTAGAACTGACACCAAGTGTTTGCACGGGGCGAGCGCGACGATGCGGTATGTGCGCGGGGCATGTCTCTTTGCACCCGGCTGAGCCGGCCACTTCGCGCACTTCGCGTGCTGGTGCTTGCGCTCGGCTTGTTCGTGCTGCTGGTGCCTTCGCGCGCCAGTGCTTATCCCTGGATGATCAAGCACGGGTATCCTGCGTGCGTCCCGTGCCACACCGATCCTTCTGGCTCGGGGCCACTGACGGCATATGGGCGCGTCATCGGCGATTCGTTGCTCACGACGCCGCTCGGAGGGCCAGCGCAGGGTGATGCCAAGCCGGGGTCGTATTTCGGGCTCTTGCCAACTCCGGATTGGCTCCAATTCGGTGGCGACGTGCGCGGCGCGCTGTACGCGAACAAGATCACTGGCAGCCCGGAATCGCGGCGGGCGATCTTGATGCGAGCTGACCTGAGCGTCAGCATCAACACCAAGCACTTCGTCGCCCACGCCAGCGGCGGCTATGCGCACGAAGGCGCCTTGGGCGCTGCGGTGACTCGCAACGAAGAAAATAACTTCGTTTCTCGCGAACACTGGCTCGGCTACACGACGGGTGAAGAGAACACCCTCATGCTGCGCTTCGGGCGTATGAATCTGCCCTTCGGCGTCCGCACGATTGAGCACAACCTGTGGGTGCGAAAGCTGACCCACACGGACATCAACGATCAGCAGCAATTGGGCCTAGCTGCCGCTTGGGCCATCGGTCGCGTGCGCGGCGAGCTGATGGGCATTCTCGGCAATTATCAGCTGCGCCCTGATGACTACCGCGAGCGCGGCTACAGCACGTTCTTGGAGTGGGCCGTTTCCGATCAGTTAGCGCTCGGTGCAAGCTCGCTGATCACGCATCGCAAGCTCGACCCGAGCACCTTGGTCGAGACCTGGCGTCAGGTGCATGGTGTGTTTGCGCGCATTTCGACGCCTTGGGAACCGCTCGCGCTGCTCACCGAGTGGGACTACACCCTGACCTCACCCAAGGATCAGTATTGGTCCAAGGGCATCGTCGGTTACCTGCAGGCGGACCTGGAAGCCGCGCAGGGCGTGCACTTCTTGCTCACGGGCGAGGCGCAGAACGTGGGCGTGCAGGGGCCACCGCCTTCGTGGGGCCTGTGGCTGACGTACAATTGGTTTCTGCTTCCGCATACCGACTTGCGGATTGATGGCATCTACCAATCATTGGGCTCGGACTACGGTCGAGTGCCGTCGTATACCTTGCTGTTTCAAGGGCACGTGTACCTATGAGTTCGGTGATCCTGCGCAAGCTGCTTTTGCTGGTCGCGACCGGGGCGGTTTCTCTTTTGGGCAGCGCGTCAGCGTTTGCCTCGGTGCCGTTCCCTTTGGTGCTCCAAAGCGAGCTCAAGTTAGCTAACGCCCCTGCCTGCACGCTGTGCCACCTCAACGACCAGGGCGGCGTCGGCACCGTCGTTCGCCCCTTCGGTCGCACGATGATGACTCAGTTTGGGCTGTCGAGTGGAAACGTCGCTGCGCTGCGTGCTGCCATTTCTGGATCCGATTCCGCAAAGCTGGATAGTGACGGTGATGGCGTATCGGACATTGACGAGCTCCGCATGGGCACTGACCCGAACGTGGGAGTGTCTGGCATGGAGTCCGGTCCGGATGTTCCGTTGCCGCAAACCGGCTGCGCGGTGAATGCAAGCTTGCCGAGCTCTCCAGCCAGTGGAGTTGCTGCACTCACTGTGGTGATCGTCGGTCTTTCACTGCAGTATCGACGCTCGCGGCGTGCCACTAGAACGTCACGAATTCGAAACCGGCTCAGAATTCGCGCGTGATACGAGCTCTGCCGATGCAGCAGCTTGCCCGCAGAGCATTCTTGAGCGCCGCGGCCTCGTTGCCGATCGCACTCACCTCCGGATCCGCCCGCGCCACTCTGTTGCGCGGCCTGTCTTTGTCCAGCTTGGTTCAGCGCAGTCAGCACGTGTTGGTGCTGAACGCGCTCGAATCGCGCTGTCGCTACACTGACATCTCCGGTCGGCGCACGATCATCACCGAGACTCGCGCGCGAGTCTCACAGGTGATTCGAGAACGCCAACCGAGTGAGACTGAGGTTTTGGTCTGTACTCTCGGCGGCATTATCGACGGAGTGGGGGAACTCGTGCACGGGCAGGCAGAGTTTGGAACAGGCGAGTCCTGCGTCGCGTTCCTCAGTCGCGCTGCCGACGGCGGTCTCTGGGTTACTGGAATGGCACAGGGCCACTACCCGCTGACCAGCGCGAACACTGAGCCAGCGCTGCTCGCGAGTCCGCACTTGCCGACCATCGTTGATTTCGAGCGCAGCGCCGCTCGCGCTCTGATCGGTCAACGGCTCACCCAGGCCCAGCGACTCGTGCTCGAAGCGGGCAACCAATGAGCACGCGCAAGCCAGCTGCCTGGATCGCCGGTGCGGTGTTGATTACAGCGCTGTTCAGCGCAGGGCGTGCTTCGGCGTTTTGCCGAGCCACCACGTGCGATCCGAAAAAGACCGACTGTAAGCCCGATTCCGCCGGTTGTTTTACGGTCGGCTTCCCGGTGTGGTGGGCCAGCAATTGCGTGACCGTCGACGTACAAGCGGACGGCTCCGCATCGCAGAACATCGACTACGAAACGGCGGAAGCCAGCGTCACGCGTGCCTTCGCCGCTTGGAATGACGCTTCATGCTCGGGTGGTAAGCCATCGATCTCGGTGAAGGTTCAAGGCCCCATCACTTGCGATGCCTCCGAGTACAACCAAGAGCGAGGCAACGCCAACATCGTCGTATTCCGAGACGAGTGGCCGTATGTCGGCGGTGAGGACGCACTCGGCCTGACTCGCGTTCGCTTCAATCCCGATACCGGTGAGATTTACGACTCCGATATCGAAGTCAACACCGTGGCCGAACCGCTGAGCGTCGGCGATCCGCCAGGGAACGCGGTGGATCTCGATTCGCTGCTCACTCATGAAGCGGGTCACTTGCTCGGGCTCGGGCATTCGCTCGTAGACGGCGCGACGATGAACTCGGGCTACAAGCTGGGCAGCATCTCGCTCCGCTCGCTCACCGCGGACGACGTTGCCGGGTTGTGCAGCATCTACCCGCCCACTCGCAAGCCGAGCTCCACGAGCTGCGAGCCTCGGCACGGCTTCTCGGACCTGTGTGGCGCCGATCAGCCGGCAAAAGCACCCGACACCGATACCAACGGCAAGAAGGATGCTGCGTCGTCCAGCTGCAGCTTTTCGTTGCGCAAGACGAGCTCCTCCGGAGCCATCGTTGCGTTGGGATTGGCCCTGGCCGTCACGCTTCGCCGAAGGCGACGCTTCGTCGCTGCTTCGCTGACCACCGCTGCGCTCGCCGGCTGTTCGCTCGATACCCGCCAGCTGCAATACGCGATGGGTGGAGCTGGGCAAGCCGCTGCCGGCTCGCCCTCGACGCCCAGCGCCGGCACCGAGCAGGGCGGTTCGAGTGCGCACGATCCCGAAACGCCAATCATGATCGACGGTTGTCTGGATCTGGATGAAGACGGCGTCGCAGATTGCGACGAAACGCTCATTCAGAACGCCACCTTCAAGACCGACGTCGACGCCTGGCACGCGGACGGTGAAGCCCAGCTGAAGTGGGACGAACGAAACGCAGCCGACGACCTGCCCTCCGGTTCCGCATTGGTCGACGCAATCGGTGCAGCCGCACCTGGCGCTGACGGCACTGCGCCGCAAAGCGCGAGCCAGTGTTCGAAGGTCACCGGCAAACGCCTAGTGACGGTCTATGCCAACGCCGTCGTCGACGCGGATCAAACCGCTCAAGCGCGCGTCGATGTTCAGTTTTTCGATAACGACACCTGCGCGGGTGGCTATGTCACCAGCTTTTCGACGCCACAACCATTGGACGCCGAGAGCGGTAAATGGATCGCGTTGAAAGCAGGTTCGGTAAGCAGCGAAAGCACCAAATCCGTATTGGTGCGCTTGGTCGTGTCGCGCCCGCTCGATGAAGCTTCGGTTCATGCCAGCTTCGACAACGTGCTCTTGAAAGCAACGTCGATCGAGTAGGCGAACTTCATATCTTACTGACACTGCCACCTGGTTGTCACTGAGCGGCAGCACACTCGCCCCCCGCCGTGGCCTTCGAATCTTGGACCTCCAATCCCGCTGATCGGGTGCGTCGTAACCGACTTCTATTCGGTTACTTGATCGGCGCGACGTTCGTTGGCTCGGGTATTGCGTTCGTGGTTCTCACTTCCTCCGCGAACGTCGCCGCGCAAGAGGAAGAAGAAGCGAAAGTCGTGGAAGTGCAGTTGGCGAAAGAGCCGGAGCCCGAGCCCGAGCCGCCCCCGCCGCCGCCAACCCTCAAGCCGCACGTCTCGAGCGGCGGGCCGCGCCTGCCCAAGATCGAGACCCCGACCGCGATCACCAACGAAAAGCTCGCTGAAAAGGACGTCAAACCGTCCGCCGCGGGTACAGGTGATCCCTACGAAAAAGGCTCGGGCGACGGCACGGGTGGTCCCGCTGCGGCCGTGGTCGAACCCACGCCGGTCGTGAAAAAAGCGCCACCGCCACCGCCCATCAACAAGCCGCGCCCGATCAGTGAGGATGACCAGCCGCCTGAGCTAATCGGTGCGGATGCGCGCCCCGACTACCCGCCGGAAGCCAAGGCTGCGGGCATCGAGGGTGTGGTTTTGGTGCGTTACGTTGTCAGCGAGACGGGTGAAGTCAAAGACGTCAAAGCCGTCAAAGGCCCACCCGAGCTATTTGCCGTGTGCGTCGCAGCAGTGAAGGCGTTGCGCTTCAAGCCCGCGCACGACGCGCAGGGCAACGCAATATCCATCGTTCGCTACAAAAAATTCCGGATGCGGATCACGTGACCGCGTCATTTATCTTCGATACGTCTGGGAGTAGACCATGAGTTTCAATTTCGCACACGTCTGGGCCACGATGGCTCCGCTCAGCAAGGGCGTCGCCCTAGTGCTTTTGGCCATGGCCATCTCGTTCATCGGCGTCACCATCGAGCGCCTGCTTTCGTTCGCGAAATCCAGCAAAGAATCGCGGCTGTTTGCCATTCAGGCGGGCAAGTTACTGGAAGAGCGCCGACTCGACGAGCTCGTGGCCCTTTCGCAGAAACACCATGCCTCCACCTTGGCGCGCTTGTTTGGTCCCGTGACCATGCGCTTCCTGCACGCATACGACGGCATGGGCGAGGGCTCGTTGTCCCCCGTGGAGCTCGCGCGTAACGAGTCGACTCGTCGCTTGGAAGGCATCTCCGAAGAGGTTCGTCGCGGCATGAACGTGATCGCAACCGTGGGGTCGATTGCGCCGTTCGTCGGTCTGCTCGGCACGGTGCTCGGTATCATCGGCGCCTTCCAAGGCATCGGCTCGGCGGGCTCGGCTGGTATCGGGCCGATCATGGCCGGCATCTCGGAAGCTCTGGTCGAGACTGCGTTCGGCTTGTTGGTCGCAATCCCCGCCGTGATCGCCTTCAACTACCTCAACGCTCGCGTCAGCGCGATTGACACTCAGCTCGGGCGCTCAGCAGGCGAATTGCTGGACGAGCTCGAGGACCATTTTGGTCGCATCACCGCAGCTGGCGTCAGCCAACAAGAAGCCGCCTGAGGACCTATGGGCGCGAGTATTTCCGCGAACAAGAGCAAGGGCGCGTCGCCCGAAATCAACATCACGCCCCTCGTGGACGTGGTGCTCGTGCTCTTGATCATCTTCATGGTGGTGACTCCCGCAATCAATGAAGGCGCTCAGATCGAGTTGCCCAAAGTGGAGGCGCCCGACGCCAAGCAGCGCGACATGCATCCGATCGAAGTCACGGTTGCTCCGGACGGCACGACGGTGGTCGAGAAGCAGACCATCGCCGCCAAAGATCTGAAGCGCACCCTGACCGCCATGCACGAGAAAGAGCCGAACCGCTCGCTGATGCTCAAGAGCGATCAGAGCATGAAGTGGGGCAAGATGCGGAGCGCGTTCGCCGATCTGCAGGGCATCGGCTTCAAGGGTGTCTTGCTCAAGGTCGTCGCCAAGAAGACGCCAGGCCAGCCAGACGGCGTCTGAGCAAAAGGAAACCGAGATGGGCGTGTCCTTGGGCGGCGGCAAAAAAGGCAAAAAGAGCACCGCGCTGCCAGCAATCAACATCACCCCGCTTGTCGATGTCGTGCTGGTGGTCTTGATCATCTTCATGATCGTGACGCCCATGGTCACCAAGACTTTTTGGCTGAATTTACCGCCAAAAGACGACAAGTCCGAACCCGCCCCCCCGAGCGACAACAAGCCGCTCGTGATGACGGTCGACAAGGCCGGCGTGATTCGGGTCAACACCACCGTGCTCACCAAGCGTGAGGTCCGAGAGCGCGTTGCGCGCATGTTGGCCGCGAAGGACCAAAAGGTCCTGTACTTCGATGCCCACAATGACGCCTCCTACGCGGCAGCTATCGAAGCGATGGATTTGAGTCGCGCGGGTGGCGTGAAGTCGATTGCGATCCTGACTGACAGCGTGATGAAGTAAGGGGCTGCGCCCGAGCGGCCGCGGCGCATCAAAGCCGCGTGTGCACTTCATCTCGAACTCCGAAGCACGAAGGGCGTGGCCGCGCTGCGGCCGTCGCGTGTCATTTATATTGCGTATTTTGCGGCTCTGTTTCCGCGAGATGCGAGGCGATTTTGCGTGCCGTCACAGCCAATTTCCAAGTGGGTCACCGGAATGTCACTCACCGAGTAGAAGGTCCGCGCAGTCACGAGTTCGTCGAATCTGTTCTACGTTTTGACACTGAGTCTGATGCGCAACGTCATTAACTGACGCCTATTGCCCCGTGAGCCACAGAAATAACACGTAATACACTCACAGCATCACGAGCCGAGCGACAAATCGTTTCTCCTCAGTCATCTCGACGCCATAAACCACGAATAGGTTCCGCCGCGTTCCTCAGTGCAACACTTACCAATGAGGAGTGGAGTTAAAATGGGCAGACTAATCAAACTATCGAGGCGCATCGTCGCGTCGGGAGCGATCCTCGCGGGAGCCAGCGTGCTCGCGCAGGCGTTCTTCACGACCGCGCCCGCGAAGGCGGCCAACAAGCTGTGCACGGACCTTCCAGGCTATTTCATCGTGTCCGGTTCGAGCGCCGTTCAGCCGACGATCGCGGCCCTCGGTCAGAAGCTGGCAGCAGGCGGAACTTCCACCCTCGTTTACTCGAAGCAGGGCTCCTGCACCGGTGTAGCAGCAATCTTGGGCACTCCTCCCACGACCGCAGGCACCGCGCTTTATTGGGATACGACCACGACCGCGAAGAATGCCGCGACCTGCGATATGCCGGCGTCAACGCCTGTCGACGTGGGCGTGTCTGACGTGTTCGCGACTAGCTGTCCGACGGTCAAAGGCAGCGACCTGTCAAAGGCCAGCGTTGGCGACTTTCACAATTTCTTCGCGCAGGTGATGGAGTTCATCGTTCCCGCAGCGTCCGACCAAGTTGCGATTAGCGCGGAAGCCGCGTACCTTACCTTCGGCTTCGGCAACAGCGGCGCCACGCCCTGGAACAATCAGAATCTGTTCTTGATCCGCAACAACACGTCCGGCACGCAGATCATGCTCAGCAAGGCCATCGGCCTGGACGTGAGCAAGTGGATCGGTTTCGACGAAGGCGGCGCTGGAACCGTCTTGGCTGACATCAAGGCGGCTCAGGTTCCGGACCCCGCGGACACCACCAAGCGGGTCAGCGGCGACGCCAAGAAGATGATCGGCATCGTTTCTTCGGGTGAAGCTGACGGTGAGCCGGTCGCGGTGAAGCGCCTGGCTTTCCAAGCCGCCGGCCAAACCTGTGCCTATTGGGCTGACTCGGGCGCTGCCGAGTTCGACAAGAAGTATGTCCGCGACGGGCACTACCCGGTTTGGGGACCGCTGCACGTGTTGGCGAAGGTCGACGAAGCCGGCAACCCGACCAGCGAAGGCGCCAAGAAGGTCCTCGACTTCCTCGGTGCGTCGGACGTCGAGGACACCTCGACGCTCGATCTCGAGATCAGTGCCCACGTCGTGCCGCTGTGCGCGATGAATGTCACGCGCAGCTCCGAGCTCGGCGCGTTGAGCTCGTTCCAACCCAGCGGCGCCTGTGGCTGCTACTTCGACTCCAAGATGAATGCTGGCGGCGCAGCGGTCGAATGCATGGGCGCGCTAAAGAACGCGGACCGGACCAAGGCGGCCTGCGACAAGTCGACCGAAGCCACTGTCTGCACGGGCGATCGCAAAGTGTGCAACTACGGCTTTTGCGAGGTGAAGTGATGTCTCTCTTGAATCTTAAGAAGTTTGGCACTTTGGCCGCCTGCGTGGGTTTGCTCGCGTTGGTCGCCGCTCAAGGCTGCAGCAGTGACGACACGCAAGCGACCCCCTCTCACGCCGGTTCCGGTGGCAAGTCCGCTGCCTCTGGCGGTGGCGAAGACAAGGGCGGTTCTGGGTCCAAGGCTGGCGAAGGCAACAACGGCGGTGCTGCTGGTAATCCGGACGAGGCCACCGGCGGAGTCGCTGGTGAAGACGGTGAAGGCGGTATGGGCGGCGAGCCGTCCGTCGACCCGAGCTGCGTCGGTAAAGACGGCTGCTACTCGTGCGAACCGAAGACCAACACTCAATTCCTCAACGCCTGTGTCGAGGGTGGCTGCCCGGCTACCTTCGACAACAGCAAGCTGACCAAGCTCAATTTGGTTGGCACTCTGTAATAGCGATACTGTTTCTGATTCGTTCCTAGTTCCTTTCGATACAACCTAGTTCGAGCGTGCCGGGGTCTTCGCAGCTGCGAAGGCTCCGGCATTGTCTCGCCCAGCTTTCAGTGATTCGGAGCATTCGTGAATAGGCACATCTCTGCGGCATTCGCCGCCGCACTGCTGGCAGCACCGATCAGGCCAGCGCTTGCCCAAACGGCGCCTGCTCAGCCGCCGGCCGCGCCCGCGCAACCAGCAGTGGCCCCCGCTCCGATCGCGGCAGAGGGCGGCACTCCCGCACCCGCGGCAAACGCCGCGCAAGCACTGGAGAAGGAAGTGACGCTGCAGCGCGCGGACATCGACGAACAAGATGCGCGCATTGCCGAGTTGGAAAAGCAACTCAAAGACTTGAAGAAGGGCGCAACCCCACCCCCCGCGGCCGCCAAAAAGGCGGATGACGTCAGCGCGCGCCCCGCGGCTCCCGCGCCTGCCGCCGCTGATTTTCCGCTGAAAGTCACTGGCTACGTGCAAGCTCAATACGAGTTTCACCAGGACTCGGAAGATCAATTGCAGCAAGGCGGTGTGCTGCTCAATCAGAACCGATTCTTGCTCCGCCGCACGCGCGTCAAGCTATCGCGTGAATGGCAGTACGGCGGCGTGATGATCGAGCTCGACGCCAACACCGTCAAAGGTCCGGCAATTGGTCTGCAGCACGCAGAGGTGTCACTCGCCTATCGCAACGCGGATCAAACGCCGCTGGTGCAAGGCACGCTCGGCCTGTTCGACAATCCGTTCGGTCGTGAAGTGCTCGAGTCCCCGCGCGAACGCCCGTTCATGGAGCGTTCGTACGCATCACGCGCGTTCTTTCCGGCTGAGCCCGACCTCGGCGTGCGTGTCTCCGGACAAGCTTCGTTTCTTCGCTACTCGGTAGCCGTCGTCAACGGTCAGCCGCTGGGCGACCGCACTGGTTTCATTCTCCAAGATCCGAACGCGCACAAGGACGTGCTCGGGCGCTTCGGAGTGGACGTCACTCTAGAATCCCCAGTGCGCATCATCGGTGGCGTGTCGGTGCTCAACGGCAAAGGGTTTCACGCCGGTACGGATGCCACGAAGAACACCCTCTCCTGGCGAGACAACGTTTCCGAAGACGGACTCGTGACTCTGCCTGAAATCGTCGGCGTGTCCGGCGTTTCCGCGCAGCCGTCGAAAAATTTCAATCGCTGGCTGCTCGGCGCGGATCTCGGCACGCAAATCACCTCCAAGTTCGGCACCACGCACCTGTACGGCGAGTTCAGCATCGGCTCGAACATGGATCGCAACACGTTCGTGGCCGATCCGACGACCACTGGCATCGACGCCCGCGAAATCGGTTGGTACCTGGCGCTGCACCAGGAGTTCACTCAGGGCCCGATCGTCGGCTTCCGTGTCGATCAATACAATCCGAACGCGGATTCCAATGACACGCGTGGCGGCAAGCTGCTCCCGCTCACTCAGTCCGTCACTACGTACTCGCCTTTGGTCGGATTTCAGGTGGCGCACAAGGCGCGCTTGATCGGCGAGTGGGACATCATTCGTGATTCGATGGCGCGTGACATCGCTGGCGTGCCCACCGATCGCAAGAACAACATCGTGACCATTCGCCTGCAGGGAGAGCTGTGATGCGCTTTTTCATGCTGGGGTTTTCGTCGTTCCTCGCGTTGTGCTTGGCCGGCTGTGGGGACTCGCAATCGAGTGAGTCGGGGTTGAGTGAACCCCTGCGCGTGCAAGGCGCGCAGTTTTTCGAGGGCAGTTTCCCCGAAGGTCACGCGTCTGGTCCCGTCATCTCGCAGATCAACATCCGCAGTACGGATCTGTTGCAGGGCGCTCCGTCGAAGTCCGTGACTGGCCTGGCCGGACCAGGCTCGGAGTCAGTCGCGATTGCGCTGCAGGGCCTTGGTCACGGCTACTGGGTCCTACCGGTTGGCGCGGAAAGTTTGGAGTCACCGGGTAGCTTCAGCTGGGGCGCCTCACTGAACCTCTCGATGGACGTTCCACTGGGTGAGCAGTTCTTACAGACGGCTGCCTACGGCCCCAACGGCGAGTTTGGACCCGAGACCACGCAGCGGCTCACCGTCAAATCGCGTCTGCCAACCGGAAAGGTCGTCGCGAGCCTTACCTGGGGCGTCGACGCCGATCTCGATTTTCATTTGATCGGTCCGAGTGGAAAAGAACTTTCGCCCAAACACCCGAATAGCTCGGAGTTGGATGATTCGGGCAACGCAGTGGAAGGTAACGGCCTCCTGGATCACGACTCGCTTGCCGGCTGCGTTCCCGACGGTATGCGCACGGAGAACGTGGTCTGGACGGACGCTCCCGAAGCCGGCACCTACCAGGTGCTCGTGCACATGTTCAGCGCGTGCGGCAAACCCGCCGCGAGCTTCAAATTCAATTTGTACGTGGACGGGCAATCGGTTCTCGAAAAGGCCGGACGATTACTCGATATCGATGCAGATGGCGGAGCGGGCAACGGCCTTTTCGTCACTGAATTCTCTTGTGATGAAGGAACAGGCACATGCTCATAACCAGTTTGGAAAAATTCGCGCTGATGGGCGCGACGTGGGTTCTCTACGTGCTCGTGGCGATGTCTGCGCTCTCGATCGGCATCATGATCGAGCGCTGGTTCTTCTTTCGTGCACGCGCGGGCAGCTCTGATGCACTCGCTGCCGGCTTGCTCAATGCGCTCAAGCGCGGCGACCGGCGCGCTGCCGAAGACCTGTTGAAGGGCGATCGCTCGCTCGAAGCAGAGGTCTTGCTCCCGGTGCTGGAATGGCTCGACGGCGGACCAGAGTCGGTGTCGGAGGCGCTGGAAGCGTCGTTGATTCGCAAGCGCGCTGACCTCGAGCGCGGCCTCACCTGGCTCGGTACCCTGGGCAACAACGCGCCGTTCTTGGGCTTGTTCGGCACCGTGATCGGTATCATCCAAGCGTTCCACATGCTCGGCAGCAGCGGTGCTGGCGGCAATCAGGCCGCGATGGGCAACGTGATCGTCGCGATCTCCGAAGCGCTAATCGCGACGGGCGTCGGCCTCGTCGTCGCTCTGCCGGCAGTGGTCGGCTACAACCTGACGCAGAAGCGCGTCAGCACGGTCGAGAACAACGTCCAGCAAATCGGCAAGCAGCTCCTCGCCTTGCTCAAAGCGGACGACAAGCTGATCCGCGAATTCCGCGCGCTTGCCGAAGAGCCGCCGGTCAGTGAAACCGAGCTGGCCAGCGCCGAAGACGGCGTTGCCATCGCCGAACAACCCGAAGCGTCCTGAGAGGAGCCGATCATGGCCGGAACGATGAGTTCAGGCGGCGGTCGGCGAGCGCCGATCTCCGGAATCAACGTCACACCAATGGTCGACGTGATGCTCGTGTTGCTCGTCATCATGATGGTGTCGGCGCAATACATCGTGTCGCAAAGCCTCAAGGTCGAGTTGCCCAAGGCGGCCAGTTCGACCGAGTCGGTGTCGTCCGTTGCCGCGGTCACTTTGACCAAAGATGGCAAGCTCTACTACGACCAAAAGCCGGTCAGCGAAGGCGAATTGGTCGACAAATTCAAGAGTGCGATCGCCGCGAACAAGGACCTCAACTTGATCGTGACCGCCGACAAAGAAGTGCAGCACGGCCACGTGGTGCACGTGATCGATCTGGCCAAGCTCGAGGGGATCGTCAAATTCGCGATCAACGTCGAGATCGCGAACTGAACCATGAACCGCGTCAAAATCGCTTACGTCGCTGGCGCGGTCGGGACCTTCGCGGTGCACGTGGCCGCGTTCGGCGGGCTCAATACCATCAAGCCCAAGCCGCCTGAGGCGCAGCGCGTGGCCGTGATGGTCAACGCACCGAAGAAGAAGGAAAAGCCGAAGCCTCCCGAGCCGCCCAAGCCGATCGAAGCGCCGAAGGAAATGCTGCAGCGCCCGCTCGCTCCGCGTGCGCCGGCTCCACCGACCCCCGCACCGCCGCCGCCCGATCCCGTCGCCGCCGCGCATCCCGCGCTGGCAGCGATGCCCGATCTTGGAATCAATCTCAGCGGCGGCATCGGCGGCCCCGGTGGCATCGCGGTACCGACGGGCGGCAAAGCCGCGGCCCCCGCGGAAGCCGTGGCGCGCAAGGAGAAGACCTTCGGAGCTGCTGCCGAGCGCCCCGCGGTGGCTAGCGATGATTGTCCGGAAGAGGTCGTCAAAGCCAAGCCGAAGGGCTTCGTTCAACCGACGTACACGGACGACGCGCGCGCAGCCGGTATCGAAGGTCGCGTGCGCTTGCTAGCGACGATCGACGCCTCCGGCGCGATCGTGGACGTCAAAGTCGTTTCGGGCCTTGGTCACGGCTTGGATGAATCGGCGATCGCCGCGGCCCGACGCATGAGCTTCAGCGCAGCAACTCGCTGCGGCAAGCCAGTGACGTCCACCGTCCCGTTTACGATGCGCTTTGTACTTGGAGAGTAAGGTGGTCAAGAAGTTACTCGGGGCGGCAGCGTTGCTCGCCTCATTGTGCGTGTCGCACTCGGCGTTCGCACAAGCAAACTCGGCAGAAACGCCTGGTCATCAGCCGAAGCTGACCAAGTTGCCAAAGCTCGTTCATTTCGAAGAAGCGCCGTATCCGGAGTCGGAGAAGGCCGAAGGAAAGACCGCATCGGTCGTTCTCCAAATTGCGATCGACGACAAGGGTGGCGTCGTCGACGCGGTGGTTCAGCAGGGTGCTGGCGCCGCGTTCGATCAAGCCGCTCTGCAGGCCGTCAAGCTCTTCAAGTTCGATCCGGCGGAGATCGACAACAAGCCTGCACCGGTCAAGATCACCTATCGCTACGACTTCGTGTTCACTGTCGAACCGCCGACCCCGGTGATCAACTACGACGGCTACATCAAGAATCGTTTCACCAAGGAGCCCATCCCGGGCGTAAAGATCGCCATCGATGGCGTCGGTGAAGCGACCACTGACGAGCAAGGCTTCTTCGAGTTCAAGGAAGTTCCCCTCGGCAAGCACGTCATCACCATCAGTGGTCCGAACCTGACGCCGGTGACCACGGAAGAAGAGCTCGAAAAGGGCAAAAAGCTGTCCGTGAAGTATGCGCTCGAGCCCAAGGAGGAGAACGCAGAAGGGGAAGAAGCCTCGGACTTCGAGATCGTAGTCGTTGCGCCGAAGATCAAGAAAGAGGTCGTCTCGACCGAAATCAAGGCCGAGGAAGGGCGTCGCGTCCCCGGTACGCAGGGTGACACGCTCAAGGTCGTGCAGAACTTGCCCGGTGTGGCACGTGCCTCGTTCGGCTCGGGTCAACTCGTGGTGTGGGGCGCCGCGCCGCAGGACACGCGCGTGTACGTGGACGGAATCCACATCCCCTTGCTCTATCACGGCGGCGGTTTGCGCTCCGTGTTTGCGGGCGACTTGGTGCGCGCAATCAACCTCTCCCCGGGTGGTTATGGCGCAGAGTATGGCCGCGGTCTCGGTGGCCTCGTGACCATCGACTCGCGCGCCCTGCGCACCACTGGCTTCCACGGTTTCGTGGCCGCTGACGTGATTGACGCTGCAGGCATGGTCGAAGCTCCGCTGTCGAACAAGACCCGCGTCGCGATCGCGGCGCGCAAGGGCTACTTGGATCGCTCACTCACCCTCGCAACCTCGCGTGACGTCGGCGACTACGTTCCAATTCCCGACTATTGGGATGGCCAAGTCAAACTGACTCACGACCTCGGACAGAACGAGTCGGTAGACGTCCTGCTACTCGCGTCGCGCGACACGCTGACTCGCTCGCTCAAGAACGGCGACCCCGCTCAAGACAAGAGCGACTCCAATTTGACAGCCTTCAGCCGCGTCGGCGTTTCGTACAAGAAGCAGCTCACCGACGGCTCGACGGTGCTCCTCGCGCCATGGGTGGGCATCGATCACATCAAGACGCAGGCGTCCTACGGCGGCGCGCCCAGCGAGCTCGACACGAACAGCACGGTGTTTGGCTTTCGCTCTGCGTGGCGCGGTCGCTTGGGGGCGCATGTCGTCGGCACCGTGGGTCTGGACGTGGAGGGGAGCTTTTCCTCGCTGACTCGTCGCGGCTCGGTCACCCTGCCTGCGCGTGAAGGCGACTATACCGTGTTCGGGCAAGCGCCCAGCGGGCAGGTGAACGGTGATGCCTGGGAGACTAGGATTTTCTCGATCGCGCCCTATGCGCAAGCGGACATTGGGCTAATCGGGGACCGGCTGCATATCGTGCCAGGCGTGCGCATCGAACCGTACGTGACTGGTACTAATCATCGCTTGCCGAGCGTGCCTGGTATTCCCGGTCTCGGCATCACCACCCAGACGACGGCGGTCGACCCGCGCCTCGCCGTTACGTACCAAATGGTGCCGCGTTTGGGCTTCAAGGCGGCGGTCGGTGGTTATCACCAGTCGCCGCAGGCCTCGGACCTCTCAGCGGTATTCGGCAATCCTCAACTCGATATCGAGCACGGCTATCACGTCCTGGGTGGAGCAAATTTCAAGCTCACCGAGCACCTCTCGCTGGAAGAGGTCGTCTTCTATTCGAAGAGCTCGGGGCTCGTAACGCGCAGTAACTCGAGCACTCCGCTCTTGGCAGAGGCGCTGGTACAAGAAGGCCAAGGGCGCGCGTACGGCACGCAGATCCTGCTCCGCCAGGAGCTTGCCTCTGGCTTCTTTGGTTGGGTTAGCTACACGTTGATGAAGAGCGAGCGCAAAGATCACGAGGGGAATGATTGGCGCTTGTTCGACTACGACCAGACCCATGTCGCCACCGTGGTCGGGTCATACGATCTGGGCAAGGGTTTCGAGATCGGTGCACGCTTTCGCTATGCGACCGGCTTGCCACGCACGCCGGTGGTCGGCGCGTTCTACAGCGCACGCCGTGACCTGTACGAACCTGAGTTCGGGCAGCAAAATTCCCAGCGCATTCCCGACTTCGTTCAAGCTGACGTCCGCTTGGCCAAGCGCTTTCAAGGTGGCGGCTGGAAGGGCGAGGTATACGTCGATGTGCAGAACATCACCAACCGCAGCAATCCCGAGGAAGTAGTGTACAACTACAACTACACGAAGCGGGACTACATTACGGGCCTGCCGATCTTGCCGGTGTTCGGCGGGAGGTTCGAATGGTAAATCTGCGCAACATTTGCGGCTTGGTTTTGCTGGGCCAATGCATACTCGCGTGCGCGCCGGAGTTTTCCGAGCGCTCGTCTTCAGTCACCGCGCCGCGCGTGCTCGGGGTTCGCTCGAGCCCTGCGGAGGCGTTGCCCGGTGCGGATGTGTCGTATCAGCTGCTCGTGGGTGGCGTGGACGGCACTATCGCTTCACCGCGCGCCAAGTGGTCGTATTGCACTCAACCCAAGGCCACCAACGAGCTGAACGACGTTGCTCCTCAGTGCTTCGGTGATGGCGATTTCGTCATTCCGTTCGGCGTTGGTACGATGCCCAAGGGGAGCCTACCAGCGAATGCTTGTGCGCAGTTTGGTCCGGACGTTCCGCAACCTTCATCGGGTTCGGGAACCGACTCGAGCGGAAATGCGGTCACGCAAACTCAAGGACGGCCTGCGGATCCTGATTCGACCGGCGGCTACTATCAACCGGTAATCTTGGACGTGATTGCCAGTGGTACGCACATTCCGAGTTTGGGTGAGACGCGCATCACCTGCGGCCTTGCCGGAAGCACTGGAGAGCAGTTCCAGGAGTACAACAAGCGCACGAAGACCAACGAGAATCCGCATATTTCGTCGGTGACGGTGACGTCGCTCGCGAACATCGAGCTCAGTCCTGAAGACGCTGCTGAGCCGCTTTCGGTTGCTGCTGCTGAAATCATTTCGCTGCGAGCCAGCTGGCCGACATGCCCTGAGCTGGCCAGTTGTGGGGACGGGATCTGCAGTCCCGGGGAGGCCATTCAGGACTGCCCGGATGATTGCACCACACCCGTCGGGTGTGGCGGTTCTGAGCCCTTCGCCTACCTCGATCCGGAGACGCACGTGCTCGTCGATCGTCGCGAAGCCATCCGCGTTTCCTGGTTTGCGACCGCCGGTTCCTTTAGCTCTGATCACACCGGTCGGGGACAGGACGAGTTCACGCAACCGTCAAGCGACAACACCTGGACCGCGCCAAAAGAGGCTGGCCCGGTGTTCATGTGGGTCGTCTTGCGGGACGACCGCGGCGGCGCAGACTGGCAGAGTTTCAAGGTAAATGTCCGTTAACGAGTGGGGTGACCGGCCGGTGATGATCGGTGCCGAGCTGCTACCGACTCGTCACATATCAGTCACTCACGCCTTGTAATCCGCAAAACCTCACATGGCCCGAATTCTAGTCATCGAGGACGAGTCCGACATTAGGCAGGTGCTCGACTACAACTTGAAAAGCGCCGGACACGAGGTGGTCGAAGCTGCTCGAGGTGTGGACGGATTGCGGCTCGTGCGCGAACGAGAGCCCGACTTGGTGCTGCTCGATCTGATGCTGCCGGACATGCCGGGCACGGAGGTGTGCCGTGCGATCAAGGACAATCCGGCTACGCGTACGCTCCCGGTGGTCATGCTTACGGCGCGCGGTGAGGAGATCGACCGGGTCGTGGGTTTCGAAATCGGTGCGGATGATTACATCACCAAGCCCTTCAGCGTGCGAGAACTCGTGCTGAGGATTCGCGCGGTGTTGCGCCGGCGCGAGCTGCCAGCGAGTGATGGCCCCAATATCGAATTTGGGAATCTGCGAATCGATCGGGCCGCGCATCGCGTTTGGGTAGAGGGCGAAGAGATCGAACTCACTGCGCTCGAATTCAAGCTCCTGGTTACTCTGTACGAGCGACGCAATAGAGTTCAATCTCGCGGTGCATTGCTCGATGAAGTTTGGGGGATCGATACCAAGATTTCCACGCGCACCGTGGATGCGCACGTCAAGCGATTGCGCGAAAAGATGCGCGCTGCTCGGGACTACATCGAAACGGTTCGCGGTGTGGGCTACCGCTTTGCCGAGATACCATTGCTGGAAGCGCTCGACGTCGGTTAGCACCTCGAGCCCGCTTGCGGTTGAGGCTCAAACGGTCTTCACTTTTCTTCAGCCTTACGGGCCTCGCTCTTCTTCAGCTCAAGCGGCCTTCCCCTTTCGCGTCTTTGCGCGTGCGCGGGCGATTGCCGCGGCCATGTGCTCGTCGCCGTAGACGTCGCGTGCATACAACAGGTTGTGCGGGCGGCAACGCAATCGCAGATTTTCGGCAGTGGGTTCCCCACCCAGTGCGCGTGGATCGATGTGATCGAACTGAAGAAACTCGCGTGTCCCGCAGCGTCGCCCATCTTGCGCGACGAAGGTGCATTGACCCTGGTCACGCACGTACACTTCATGTGCAACCTCCGGGGAGGGGCGGGCGACGCTGGCTCGCTTTACCGCCGCCGGCGGGGGTTGTTCAGCGACCTCGCTACTAGATTCACTCTTCGAGCGAGCCTGCTCAGCTTCACCCTCCCCAACGGCGGGTGTGCCGCTTTCCTTGCGGACGCGGCGCTTCTTTCCAACCGCGAAACGCTGCTTCTCCAATTCTGCACGCAATGTCTTCATCGCCAATTTGAATAGCTCGGCTAGATTGCCGTCCGGCAAGCGATGGCGTGCTAAGGCGCGAACTCGCTCCAGTTCCTGCAATGCTTCCGAATCAATCGTGAAGTGGAGGCCGTAGCGGTCGACGGAAAGGGGATCCAAGCGAACCTTTTCGCGAACGTCAGCGCGTGGGAAGCGCGCCGCGAGTATTTCATCGACCTTTCGGCGGCTCTTGTTCGCGCACAACTCGATCAGTTCTGGCGCATTGTTCCAGTCGAGATGCTGGCTCATCGAGCATACGGCCGAAAGATGTAGCTCGCCCTTGGCGACCCGCTGCAATACGTCCGGGAACTTCCGGCATACCCTAGCTGCCGTGATGCGTCGTCCGGCAGAAGACTCGCACATTCCAAGCGCGCTCGTGCAGTACGCATGCAGCGACGGAAAGCCGAGATCGAGGTACAAGCGACGCTGATCGAGTTCAGCCAAGTGTGCCAACATGTCGGCGAGCAGCTCGTGGTCTTGCCGGACCAGGCCAAGCAGTGCCGCTAATAGCTCGTCGTCTTCCAAACCCCGAACCTGACCCACTTCCCTCATCCGGTTGGGCTACCACGCGCTCCACTCTCTGCAACTCGCTAGTGACAGGCAATGTCCCACCAAGTTTGGCCTCCGCGAAAGAGGTGTCGTGTGCTCTCCGCCAGGCGTTGCTAAAAATCTTCGGGTGCCCTACTCGAACAGTCTCTCGCAATGAACCTGGGCAACGTGATCCGGCACCTCCGCCGGCGGAGGTGAGGGGTGCCGCGTCGAGCGAGCGTCAAAGGTTTCGCATTCAACGCACATTCCTCCGCCCGGCGGAGGCGACGTTCACAAACTGACTCGACGCCACGAACCCGTTGCTTAGGTTCGCCGCCTTGTTGCGCGACCTTTGCCGGTTTGCCATTCGCGCTCGGCACACTCCATCAGCGGAGGCAGAGCAAAATGGACGTAACACGCATGTCGATCCCAGATTGGGGACTGCTCGTCGTCTTGGCCCTCGCAACTTTCTCGCTCTTCATGACCGTCGCCACCCACCTCTCGGTGCAGCGCGTGAATGCGCGCGCCAACAAGCGACGGACCGGTCCAACCCCGCCAATCTCCGTGCTGAAACCGCTCTGCGGCGTGGACGAAGGATTGTACGAGAACCTGGCCGCGCTCGCCCGACAGGACTACCCCGAGTTCGAACTAGTCCTCGGTGCCGAAGACCCCGACGACCCCGCATTGCCCGTGGCCCGCGCCATCCGCCGCGACTTCCCCGACGTGAAGATCCGGATTGTGGCCGGAATGCCCGCCGTCGGCATGAACCCAAAGGTCAGCAATCTGAGCGCTCTCAGCGAGCGCGCCGAGCACGACCTCCTGCTCATCTCGGACTCCAACGTCCGCCCCGATCCCGATTACCTACGCGCGCTGGTGGCGGAATTCGCCGATCCGCGCGTGGGTTTGGTCTCGAGCGTGCTCTCAGGCGCAGGGGGCAAGAGCCTGGGAGCACGCCTCGAAAATATCCACCTCGCAACCTACGTCGCCCGTGCAGTGTGCGGAGCTGACGTGCTAGTCGCGCACCCGTGTGTGATCGGCAAATCAATGCTGTTCAAGCGGTCGCATTTGGACAAACTCGGCGGCTTCGCGCTGGTGCGAGACGTACTGGCCGAGGACTACGTACTCGGCCAAGCCTTCGAGGCTGCCGGACTTCGCGTCGCCCTGTCCGCGCACGTCGTCCGCACGATCAACGTGAGGCGTAACCTGGGGCAGTTTGCAGCACGGCATGTCCGTTGGGCGCAGATGCGTCGGCGGCTGACTCGCTTGTATTGGGGAGAACCGTTGCTCTACCCAGGTCCCCTGCTGCTGCTCGTGTTAGGAATCGTCGCTTCGGGCGCCGAGGTGCCATTCGTGAGCAGTGCCTGGTTGGTGCGGTTGAGTCTGCTCGCCCTCGTTGGCAAGTATCTGTCCGATGCTTTCTTGGTTCGACTGATCAACGGTGCTTATCCGCGCGTCTCCGAACTGCCACTCATCCTTCTCAAGGACATTGGCATGTGGGGAGTGTGGCTGGCGGGCGCCCTCCGCCGTCGCGTGATCTGGCGCGGCCATGCGATGCTGATTGGCGAGGGATCGCGGCTTTACCCCGATCAGCGTCACGCGAATCGGGAACCGGCGGTGGCGCGGGCCTAGCAGCTGCCCGGGCGGCCAGTTTGGGGCTAGAATGCATCCATTCTGGAGCGTTTATCCAGGAGTGCTACCCGCTCGCCACGCAATCGTCACAATTTCCCGGTACCCGGTTTCTCGGATGACACGCATTTTGATCGTCGAAGACGAACCCGATCTCCAGCAGGTGCTGGAGTACAACCTGCGCCAAGCCGGCCACGAAGTGCTCGTGACCAAGCTCGGCCGGGAAGGCTTGCGCATCGCGCGCGAGCAAAAGCCAGAACTCGTGCTGCTGGACTTGATGCTTCCGGACATTGCCGGGACCGAGGTCTGCAAGCAGCTCAAGGAGGCTCCTGCCACCAAAGGCATCAACGTGATCATGCTCACCGCTCGAGGCGAAGAGATCGACCGGGTGGTCGGCTTCGAGCTGGGCGCTGATGACTACGTCACCAAGCCGTTCAGCGTGCGCGAGCTCCTACTCCGCATTCAGGCGATCGTGCGTCGCGGCAAGGCCGAGACGAAGGATCTGGAAGCAACGGTCGAGTTCGGCAAATTGAAGATCGATCGCGAAGCGCATCGAGTTTGGGTGGAGAGCTTGGAAATCGAGCTGACGGCGCTCGAGTTCAAGCTCTTGGTTACGCTCTACGATCGCAAGAACCGTGTCCAAACGCGCAGCACCCTGCTCGACGACGTATGGGGGATTCAGGCCGACATTACCACCCGTACCGTCGACACCCACGTAAAGCGCCTGCGCGAGAAGCTCGAAGCAGCGCGTGACTACGTGGAGACGGTGCGCGGCGTAGGCTATCGCTTCGTCGGCACCCCCGACGAGGCGACGACTTGAAATTCGGGATCCGCGCCAAGCTATTCCTGATCTCGCTCGGGGTGATCGTCGTGTCGGTCGTCGTGGCCTACGCGTACTCTAGTGGTCGCCTCGAACGTGAATTGACCGATCGGGTGCGAGCCGAGCTGATCGTGCGCGCCAAGTTGGTGGCCCTCGGAGCCGCGTCGTCGTACGCGCTTTGGGAGGACAAACCACGTTGGCACGAGCTGGCGCGAGAGCTCGGGCGGCGCGCCAATGCCGAAGTGATTCTGCTGCGCAAGAACGGCGAAATCCTGGGTGATTCGTATCAACGCGATGAACACGACGAGCCCACCGAGCTCGGCGATCGGCCCGAGGTGCGTGGCGCGCTCTCGCTCGGCGGAGCTTCGCCGGGCTTTGCGTCGATCGTGGACGGACATCGACTGATTGTCGCTGTGCCCTTTTCGCGCGCTGATGAGGTTGCCGGCGTGGTGCGCATTTCCATGCCGCTGACAGAGGTAGACGAGGCGCGCGCCGAACTCGCCAAGACGCTGAGCGTCGCGACCGCGCTGGCCCTCGCGGCCGCGATCGTCGTTTCGACTCTCGCTGCCGAGTTGGCCTCGCGCACGGCGCGCTCGTTGACCGAGGTGGCGCGGCGCATGGCGGGTGGCGATCTGACTACGCGCGCTCGTCAAACGGGCGACGATGAGTTCGGCGAGCTCGGGCGCGCGCTCGATCAACTCGCGAAGAACCTCTCGCGCACGCTCGGTGAACTGCGTGAAGAGCGCGATCGCCTCACTGGCATCTTGGCTGGCATGCAAGAGGGCGTGTTGCTGCTGGATCGCGCGGGGCACATCTACGTGCTCAACCCCTCGCTGCGCGAGATGTTGCTCGTTGGCCCTGATTCAGTGGGCAAGACCGTACTCGAGGTCGTGCGCCACACGGAGCTCAAGGAGCTGCTCGATCAAGGCCGCCGCTCACCCGAGCCAGTAACTCGCGAGATCGACTTTGGCTCGCTCCAACCACGCCGGCTACTGGTGCGCGCGGCACAATTGCCCGGTGATCAGGCCGGCCTCTTGGCAGTGTTCGTGGACGTCACCGAAGTCCGACGCTTGGAGTCGATGCGTCGCGAATTCGTGGCCAACGTATCGCACGAGCTTCGCACGCCAGTGACCGCAGTGCGCTCGGCGGCAGAGACCTTGCAGAACGCAGCCGCTGATGATCCCGTCGCGGCGCGCGCGTTCATCGGCATCATCGAGCGAAACGCGGAGCGCTTGCATGACTTGGTCGAAGATCTGTTGGACCTATCGCGCATCGAGTCGCGGGGGCTCAAGTTGACGATCGAGGCGCTCGACGTCGATCGCGTGTACGATCAGGTCTTGAGTCTGTTCAGCGAGCGCGCTGCCAAGCGCGGCACGGTGCTCGAGAATGAAGCTCAAGAGGAGCTGCCGCGAGTGCTCGCGGATCGTCGAGCGCTCGAACACGTGCTCACGAACTTGGTCGACAATGCCGTGAAGTATTGTCCCAATTCGACGATCCGTTTGCGCGCGATTGCGCACGAACAGAATGTCGAACTGCTCGTGGAAGACAACGGGCCTGGCATCGAAGCGCGGCATTTGCCGCGCCTTTTCGAACGCTTTTATCGCGTCGATGCCGGCCGTTCGCGCGACATTGGTG
>Ga0164309_10000018_pt1 | contig 94698 bp, 82 predicted proteins | sample Whisoiple_247_MG_FD_109984 | JGI IMG/M metagenome (GOLD analysis project Ga0164309, IMG submission 109984) | Soil microbial communities amended with fresh organic matter from upstate New York, USA - Whitman soil sample_247_MG | ecosystem: Environmental > Terrestrial > Soil > Unclassified >... | reverse complement strand
TTGAGCGTGGCCGGCGCCGGGTGCAAAGGCCCGGAAGCCAGCCCCGCGCCTGCGGCGCCGAGCGCTGCGAGCGCCACTACGGCCGCCGTAGCAGCGCCTGCCGCCACGCCCGAGGCTCCCAAGAGCAAGGACACGTCGCCCATCAAGGTGGGCATTCTGCACTCCCTCTCGGGCACCATGGCCATCAGCGAGACCTCGCTGAAGGACGTGGCGTTGATGACGATCGAGGCGATCAACAAGAAGGGCGGCGTGCTCGGTCGCAAGCTCGAGCCCGTGGTCGTCGACCCGGCCTCGAACTGGCCGCTGTTCGCAGAAAAGGCCCGTGAGCTGTTGCAAAAAGACAAGGTCGCTGTGACCTTCGGGTGTTGGACGTCAGTCTCACGCAAGTCCGTGTTGCCGGTGTTCGAAGAGCTGAATGGCTTGCTCTTCTATCCCGTGCAATATGAAGGTGAAGAGTCTTCGTACAACGTATTCTACACGGGTGCTGCGCCGAACCAGCAGGCGATCCCAGCGGTGGAATACCTAATGAGCGACAAGGGCGGCGGCGCGAAGCGCTGGGTGCTGCTCGGTACGGACTACGTGTACCCGCGCACGACGAACAAGATCCTGCGCTACTTCCTGAAGTCCAAGGGCGTTGCCGAAGCGGACATCATGGAGAAGTACACGCCGTTCGGACACAGCGACTATCAAACCATCGTCAGTGACGTGAAGAAGTTTGCCCAGGGCAAGCACACCGCGGTGGTTTCGACGATCAACGGCGACTCGAACGTCCCCTTCTACAAGGAACTCGCGAACCAAGGTCTCAAGGCGACCGACATCCCGGTGGTTGCTTTCTCCGTCGGCGAGGAGGAGCTACGCGGCATCGACACCAAGCCGCTCGTCGGACACTTGGCGGCATGGAACTACTTCATGTCCATCGATAACCCGGAAAATAAGGGGTTCATCGAACAATGGAAGGCGTACGTCAAAGAGAAGAATCTGCCGGACGGCGACAAGCGCGTCACCAATGATCCGATGGAAGCCACCTACCTCGGCATCACGATGTGGGCACAAGCTGTTCAGCAAGCGGGCACCACGGATGTAGACGCGGTGCGTATGGCGGTCGGCGGCCAGAAGGTGAAAGCACCGTCGGGCTTCGAGATCGAGATGGATGCCAAGAATCACCACTTGCACAAGCCGGTGTACATCGCCGAGGTCAAGGGTGACGGGCAGTTCAAAGTGGTGTGGAAGACGGACGGTCCGATCGTCGCCGCACCGTGGAGCCCGTTCGTGCCGGACAGTGCCAAGAAGGTGGCCGATTGGACGTTCCCCTGGGTTTGCGGAAACTGCACCGAGGGCAAGTACAAGGCGGCCACTCTCGCGCCCTGACCCGCGTCTCTCGCCGCGGCCTTTCGGAGCGAACCGGGGCCGCGGCCGAGAACGTCTCACTTAGCAAGGCTTACCCCGCTGGCAGCAGCCCTTCCACTTCGGCCAGCGGGGTTTTTTTCCTAGTTTTGGAGCGCGCACGACCATGATTGCCGATCGATTGTTCAAACCAGCGATGTGGCGGCGGCTCGTTCTTCCGCTGGTCTTCGCGATCGCCTCGCTCGCTCAGAGCAGGGGCGCCCGCGCCGATCAGCTCAGTGAAGATCTCTCCGGCTTGGCCAGTACCGACGCGAGCGAAGTCTCAGCGGCAATCGCCAAAGCCGCAAACCGCGGGGACGCGCGAGCACTGACCGCCTTGCACGCGCTCGATGACGGCTCGCTGCGCTTCGATACGCAGAAGCACTTACTGATCAAGAAAGACAACGGCGTGTTGAGCGACGCGCTCACCGGCGCGCCGGCAACCGCGCAAGGTAAACTCGAAGAGCCCGCGAGCGACAACGAAGTTCGCCGTGCGCTCTCACCCGCACTGGCTTCGCTTTCTCTTTCCGCGCCATCGGCTGCCGTTCGGTTGAAGGCGGCACATGAGCTCGGGCGCCCGAGCGACGAAATCGTGCCGATCGTTCGACAGGTTTTGGCCAAAGAGGCGGATCCGGACGTGAAGGTGGCGCTGGCTTTGGCGCTCGCGCCTGCAGATCTAGCCAGCGAAAAACCTGCGGATCGCATTCGCGCGTTGGACGCCATTCGCGCGGCGTCCGATGCGTCGTTCAAAACGGACGTCGAACGTCTGCTCAGCAAAGGCGAAGGCGGCAAGCTCGTGGAGCCGGATGCCAGCGTTCGTGCTGCCGCTACCGCGGCGATCTCGGCCATCGAGACGCGGCAACTGCTGATCAATTCCGTGGGCAACACGTTCTACGGGTTGAGCTTGGGTAGCGTATTGATTCTGTGCGCGCTGGGTCTGTCGATCACCTTTGGTCTGATGGGCGTGATCAACATGGCGCACGGCGAAATGATGATGATCGGCGCGTACACCGCGTTCGTCGTGCAGAATTTTTTCGTCGCTCATCTACCGGCGCACTTGGATTGGTACGTGGCGGTCGCTGTGCCGGCGGCTTTCGTGGTCAGTGGTGCGGTCGGCGTGTTGATGGAACGCACGGTCATTCGTCATCTCTACGGCCGGCCGCTCGAGACGTTGCTCGCCACATGGGGTATTTCACTGCTGCTAATTCAAACCGTGCGCGTGATTTTCGGCGCGCAGAACGTCACCGTCGCCAATCCGAGCTGGTTGTCGGGCGGAGTGGAGATTTTGCCGCAGGTGGTGCTCACCTACAGCCGTCTCGCCGTGATCGGCTTCAGCGTCGTGGTGATGCTGTTCGTTTGGGCCTTGATGCAAAAGACGCGACTGGGCTTGGAAGTGCGCGCGGTGACGCAGAATCGTGCCATGGCTGCGGCCATGGGGATCTCCACGCGGCGTGTGGACATGTGGACGTTCGGCATCGGCTCCGGCGTGGCCGGACTCGGCGGCGTGGCGCTCTCGCAGCTCGGTAACGTCGGACCGGAGCTCGGCCAGGGCTACATCGTCGATTCGTTCATGGTCGTGGTGCTGGGCGGCGTTGGCAAACTCGCGGGCACGATCGCGGGCGGTTTGGGCCTCGGTTTGGTCAACAAGTACCTGGAACCGTTGGCGGGCGCGGTTCTCGGAAAGATCTTCATTCTGGGCTTCATCATCGTGTTCATTCAGCGTCGCCCCCAGGGCATCTTTGCCCTCAAGGGCCGCGCGGCGGAGGTTTCGTGAAAGCTGAGCCGACGGTTGGCCTGAAAGCGCTGCACGACAAGCGCGGCTGGCTCGCACTCGCGATCGTCACGCTGGTCTTGTGTGTGCTGGTTCCGGTTTTGAGTCTCGCGGTGCCCGCGAGCTCTCCTCTGCACTTGCCGGACTACTTGGTCGCGTTGTTCGGGAAGTTCTTGTGTTACGGCATCGTCGCGCTCGCGATCGATCTGATCTGGGGCTTCACTGGCATACTCAGCCTCGGTCACGGCGTGTTCTTCGCACTCGGCGGTTACGCGATGGGCATGTACTTGATGCTCTCGATTGGCGCGCAGGGCGTGTACAAGAGCGCGCTGCCGGACTTCATGGTGTTCCTCGACTGGAAGGAATTGCCCTGGTTTTGGCGCGGTTTCGACTACCTGGGCGTGGCGTTGACCGCGGCGCTAGTCGTTCCGGGGTTGCTGGCATTCGCGTTCGGCTACTTCGCCTTCCGGTCGCGCATTCGCGGGGTGTACTTTTCGATCATCACCCAGGCGCTGACTTACGCGTTGATGCTCTTGTTCTTCCGCAATGAAACCGGCTTCGGCGGCAACAACGGGCTGACGGACTTCAAGTCGTTGTACGGTTACGATCTCCACCAACCGTCGACCAAGGTCGCGCTGTATCTGTTCTCGGCGCTGGGCTTGCTGCTCACGTACTTGGTTTGTCGCTACATCGTGACGTCGAAGGCCGGGCGCGTGCTGCGCGCGATTCGCGACGCGGAGAGCCGAGCCATGTTCGTTGGTTTCAACCCGACGAGCTACAAGCTGTTCGCCTGGACGCTGAGCGCGGTGTTGTGCGGTCTGGCGGGCGCCCTGTACGTGCCCCAAGTAGGCATCATCAACCCCGGCGAAATGCAGCCCGCAAACTCGATCGAAATGGGCATTTGGGTGGCCGTGGGCGGTCGGGCCACCCTGTTCGGCGCAGTTTTGGGCGCGTTCTTGGTCAACGGCATGCGCAGCTTCTTTACCGCGGCGATGCCCAATGCCTGGTTGTACGTGCTTGGGTTGCTGTTCATCGCGGTCACACTCTTTTTCCCCGATGGGGTTGCTGGTGCCCTCGGTCGCCTGAAGCGGAAGAGCTAATGTCGGAATCATCTGCCCTGAGCAGCTCCGTGCCCCCTGAACCTGCCGGCTCTTCGGACGCGCCGGAGTCGCCTGCGGTTCAGGCCGAGCCGCAAACCAAGTCGAATCAGAAGAGCGGCAAGCGTTGGTCAGTGCGGCCGCGCCTGGTCGATCCGGAGCGTCGCGCCGCAGTAGTCGGTACTCGGCAGGCCGTGCTGGTCGTCGACAACGTGAGCGTCAGCTTCGACGGGTTCAAAGCCATCACGGACCTGACGTTGATCCTCGACAAAGGTGAGCTCCGCTGTCTGATCGGTCCAAACGGCGCCGGTAAGACGACCTTGATGGACATCATCACTGGCAAGACCAAGCCGGACAGCGGCACCGTGTTCATGCCGCACGACGCTCGCGATCTGACCCAGCTAAAGGAGTACGAGATCGCCGCGCTCGGCATTTGTCGGAAGTTTCAGCGGCCGACGGTGTTCGCCGGGCACAGCGTGTACGAGAACATGGAGCTTGCGCTGACCGGCCCGAAGGGCGTGTGGAATAGCCTCTTTTTTCGGCTGAGCGCCGACCAGAAGCGGTCGATCGAGCAAATCTTGGAGCAAATTGGTTTGCACGAGCACGCAGCCGTGCGCGCCGGCCAATTGTCCCACGGCCAAAAGCAGTGGCTCGAGATTGGCATGTTGCTGGCGCAGGACCCGCGGGTGCTGCTGGTCGACGAACCGATCGCCGGCATGACCCACCAAGAAACCGAACGCACCGCCGAGCTACTCAAGTCGCTGGCTGGTGAGCGCACCGTCGTCGTCGTCGAGCACGACATGGAATTCGTGCGCAGCATTGCCCAACGCGTGACGGTGTTGCACGAGGGCAAGGTGCTCGCCGAGGGCGACATCGATTCCGTGCAGAACAACCCCCGCGTGGTCGAAGTCTATTTGGGCGAGCCGCGCACCTGACTCAGCGCGAGAACGGGAAATTCGAGGCCAGATGCTTGAGATCGAAGCGCTGAACCAATTCTACGGTGAGACGCACGTGCTGTGGGACATGGCCCTCCGCGTTCCCGAGGGCAGCTGCACCGTCCTGATGGGCCGCAACGGCGTGGGCAAAACCACGCTGCTCAAGACGGTGATGGGCAACCTGCGCAGTCGCTCCGGGAAGATCAAATTCTTGGGCGAAGATTTGGCTCCCCGCCCTGCGGAACTGCGCGCCAAGAAGGGCATCGGCTTCGTGCCGCAGGGACGAGAGATCTTTGGCCAGCTGTCGGTGGGCGAGAACTTGCGTATCGGGTTGGGCGTCACCGGTGAAAAGCACGTCCCGGAGCGAATTTTCAAGCTCTTTCCGGTGCTGCAATCGATGCTGCGTCGGCGCGGTGGAGATTTGTCAGGCGGTCAGCAGCAGCAGCTGGCGATTGGTCGCGCGCTCACGCTTCATCCCAAATTGCTGATTCTTGACGAGCCGACGGAAGGCATTCAGCCCAACATCGTGAGCGAGATCGCCGACATTCTGATCGAGCTCAACACCAAAGAAAAGCTGACCATCTTGTTGGTCGAGCAGAAGTTGACCTTCGCTCGTCGGGTGGGTCAGCGCTTCGTGATCATGGATCGAGGGCGCTCGGTGGCGGACGGCGAAATGTCCGAGCTGAGCGAGCAGCTGGTCGCGCGTTACCTTACGGTGTGAGGCAGGCCGCGCTCGCGTGCTCGGGCGCGGCGACTTTGTCGGCAGCGGCGTTCAGCCCCGTGGTGGTCACACACGACATCGGGACGCCTCGGTCGATGTAGATGAGTCCGCCGTGCGCGGTGTCGGCCGCCGCTTCTGGTGTCCAGACTAACTGCTCGCCCACGCTGAGTGGCAGGATCTGTTCGCGCAATGCCGCGACGCCTGTCGCGTCTAGCCCGAGGCGCTCTGGATCCGCGAACAAGTCATCGAACAGCGAAAGCGGAAAGGGCTGCAAGCGCACGTCGAGCGTCGCGCGATCCGGATAGCTGGACAGACTCGCCAGAGGATCCTTCGGGAAAGAGCGGCTGACGTGGCTTCGATAGAACAGCGGCGAGGATTGATCGAAGGTGAGCTGCGGCGGGAGGAGATTCGAATCCACGCTCTTGGCCGCCCACATCTTGGACACCGAGTCGCCCATGGCATCGAGCATGCAGTCGGATACGAGCCAAAGGTCGGCGTCTGAAGTGGGATCTGGATCGCTGCCCGTAGGCACTGAGCCACTGTGATAGAGCTCGCGTCCATTCGCGTATGCCGCCACTTCGAACCAGGCACGTCGATCTTGTGCGGCGCCGCTGGGCCAATTGTGTCCAGAGCCCACGTTGTCGGCGATCACGACCAAGTTCGCGTTCGAGCCCGTACCGCGTACGCAGAGCGCGGTCTGCAAGGTGTTGTCGAGCAAGTGCTGCACCGCCGCGCGCTGTGCTTCCGCCTGAGGAAAAGGCGTGAGCGCCAGATCGACACCCGGCAACTCGTGGCTGTGACGAGCGCGCAGCGGAGCACCGGGCACATTGGCAATTGGTCCAGGATCTGGCTTCTTCGTCATGTGGCATTGCCCGCAGGTGCTCCCGTTACTTCCAGCGAAGGCCGAGCCTTGCCACTCGGCGAACGAGCGCTCGATGGCGACGGCGTGTCCATTCACCACGTCGTGGCAGCTGCCGCACAACTTGGACGAGTCCAACTGCGAGCGGTCGTGCAATGTCGAATAGCTCGATTGGTGCGCGTCGTTGGCCATCGCATCGGAAAGCGCGCCGCGCATGACGTGGTCGTTCGCCAGTTGCGTCGCGTTGTTGTGCGTGTTCGTGATTTGGTTCACCGCATGGCAGGCGTAGCAAGTCACGCCCTGCAGTCGCGCGGGGAGGGAAGGGAGATTCGTGCCGTCACCGGTGGCACCGGTTCGCACGGCGAGCGGCGCATGGCAGCTCGCGCAAAATGTGCCCACGTTGGCCTCATCTTGCCCTCGCTGGTTCAACGCGACGAATAGCGGATCGACGCTCGCATAGGCGTGCATGCTTCCGGACCACTCGGTGTACTGCTCCAAGTGGCACTTGGCGCAGGTCTTCGGGTCCATCAACTCTTCGACGCTGAGCGTGCTGGGTTCGTCCGCGGGGTCACCGCAGGAGCCTAGAAGAAACGCCGCGCTCAGCAGCGCGAGGGCGGAAAATCGAGGCAGCGTCACGGTGGCGGCGAGAGGCGGCATTTCGGCTGCTATGCTCGAACCGGCTGAATCAACCGCACCGCATCATGTGCCGACTTCTTCACCGCGCAAGTCTTGGTCTGTTGATCGCTCTTTCGTACGCGTGCTCCTCGCAGACCACGAAGCCCGGTGACTCGCTCGCGGCGGCGGGCGCAAGCGGCAATGCGGTCGGTTGTCGTCCGAGCGATGGCGATTCGTTCGTTCCGGGTCTGCAGAAGCCCGGCGCTGCCGGACATTACGACTTCACGCTGCTGAACAGCTGGCCTGCGCCGCCGGCGCTCGACGACAACCGTTTCCTCGTGCAAGTGACTGACGCTGATGGCAACGCGCTCGACGGCGAGCTGCGCGTCACACTCGAAATGCCCGAGCACGGCCATCAAAGTCCCAAGCAACCCGAGATCCGTTTCGACGACGAAAGCCAAGCGTTCATGCTCGATCCCATGCGCCTATTCATGGTCGGCCTGTGGCGCATCACATTCCACTTCGAGGCGATGCCTGACGGCGCGCCGCTCGCGGACTCCGCGGTGTTCGAATTTTGCATCGACTAGCCCTGCGCGGCTTGCTTCAACCCGTAACTCAGGAACAAGTGGGAGCCCTGTCGGCGCGCGCTGGCGAGCTCGAGGGCCGCTCCGCCCAAATCGACGCCATCGGCGAGTGACTTGCGCTGGTCGTCCGAAAACCGCCCGAACAGCGCTGGCGAAGAAGTGAGAAACAACTGATCGAGCAATTGCTCACGCACCAATTGGCTGAACAAGGACGGCCCGCCCTCCGTCAAGATCCGCTCGAACCCAGCAGCTTTCAAAGTGCTCAGCAGATCGACGAACGAGATCCGGTCGGTGTCCTGCACCGTGAGTCTCGCGCTGGCCGGTAGCGCCGCGCGCAGTCTTGCTTCGCCTCGAGGCGTGGTGAAGATCCAGGCGCCTTCTACCGCGGGTTCGCTCGTGTCGATGAAGCCCGAAGCGCTGACCAGCACGAACTGCGGACACTTGCTGATGCCGAGCTGCTCGCGCATGGCTTTGAACGCGGCAGCACCTGCGGGGTAGATGCGATCCGGCAACCACAAATGCCGGCCAGACTTGCGGAAGGTTCCCGCTCCGAGCAACACCGCATCGGCCGCGGCCCGCAACAGACCCATCACGAAGCGATCGGCCGGATTGCGTCCGCTGATGATTTGCCCGGACTCGGTATCGCCCGGCAGCGCGACCACACCGTCGAGCGAGGCCACGAAGTTGGCGAATACGCTTTTTTTTGCGATTCGAAGCGGGCCACCGTAGGCCCCACTGAGCGCCACAGGCACACTCAAGGGATCCAGATTTTGCGAGTCGAACAGCAGTTCGAGGGCCCGCCCGCCCGGTAGAAGCTCAGAAGTGTTGCTGGGATTCACAGGTAGGAAAATCTACCACTATCTCGAGTTGCTGGAGCGCATGTCGGAGCTGCGCTAGAACGATGACCAATGAGGGACTTTTCTTTGGGTAGGGCGACGCCTGTGGCGTCAGTGTTTAGCTTGATCATCGCCGTTGCCGCGCCTGCTGCGGCACAAACGCCGGCTCCGGCACAACCAAGGCCCGCGCCAGCTCCGGCACAACCAGCGCCGAGCGTCGCGCCAGCTCCGCAAGCAGCACCAGCTCCGCAAGCCGCGCCGGCTCCGCAAGCCGCGCCAGCTCCGCAAGCCGCGCCAGTGGCTCCCGCGTATGCGCCGCCGCCTCCGGGCTATGCGTACGCGCCCGCGCCCGGATACCCCGCTGGGTACGCGCCGGGTACGCCTGGGTATGCGCCGCCGCCTCACGGTTACGCCTACGCGTATCCGCCTCCGCCCGGCTTCGTTGCCTATCCGGGAAGGCGTGCCCCAGAAAGCATCCCCTACAACGGAGGCCCAATTCCGCAGGGCTACCACCTCGAAGAGCGGCCGCGGCGCGGGCTGATCATCGGCGGCGCGCTGACGCTCGGCATCCCGTGGATGCTCGGTGTGACCATCGCCTCGACCGATGACTTCTCGAACGCATCAGGCTGGCTGATCGTGCCCGCGCTTGGTCCTTGGATCACGATCGCGGCGCGCAACAAGAGCTACTCGTGCAACAACTATCCGAACAGCGGAAGCTGTGAGGACGACAACGCCGTTCGCACGATGCTGATCTTGGACGGCCTCACCCAAGCCGCCGGCACGATCATGCTGATTTACGGGGTGTCTTCGACCAAGAAGGTCCTTGCCCCCGACTTCGTGAGCAACCTGCACTTCATGCCCGGGCATGTTGGCAAATTCGGCTACGGCGGCGTGCTGAGCGGTCAGTTCTAGTTTCCCCTTAGATCGCCTCACCCTTGAACTGGCTCGTGTACAGGCGGTGGTACACGCCGCCTTGCGCGAGCAGTTCGAGGTGTTTTCCGCGCTCGGCGAGCGCGCCGTGTTCGATGACCAAGATCTGATCGGCGTCCGCGATCGTGCTCAATCGGTGCGCAATCACGAAGCTCGTGCGTCCCCTCATGAGCGTCAAGAGCGCCCGCTGAATGCGCGCTTCAGTGCGAGTATCGACGCTGCTCGTCGCTTCGTCCAAAATCAGAATCGCGGGATCAGCCAAGATCGCGCGGGCGATGGCGAGCAGTTGGCGCTGCCCTTGACTCAGATTGCCGGCGCGCTCGGAGAGCTGCGTTCGATAACCCTGCGGCAACAAGCGGATGAATGCATCTGCCTCGGCGAGTTTTGCCGCTTCCATCACTTCTGCGTCGCTGGCTTCCAGCCGTCCGTAGCGAATGTTCTCGAGCACCGAGCCGCTGAACAGGAAGACGTCCTGCAGGACGAGTCCGAGGTTCTTGCGTAGCTCTTGTTTGCGGATGCTGCGGATATCTCGGCCATCGACGCGGATCGCGCCGCTGTCGATCTCGTAAAAGCGAGTGAGCAGGTTGATGATTGTGGTTTTGCCCGCGCCCGTCGGGCCGACCAAGGCAACGACTTGGCCCGGCTTCGCTTCGAACGACAGATCGCGCAGCACCGGCTTGTCTGGCGAATAGCCGAAGCGCACGTGCTCGAAATCGACCTCGCCGCGCACGGCCGGCAGCGGCTCAGCGGCTTCTCCGTCGTCGACCTCCGCTGGTACGTCGAAGATTGCAAAGATCCGCTCGGCACCTGCGAGCGCGGATTGGATCGCGTTGTACAGATTGGCTAGCTGCCGCAAGGGATTCACGAACTGCTGGGCATAGTTGATGAAGGTGGCAATGATGCCCACGCTGACCAAGCCGCCGAGCGCCAGCCAACCGCCCAGCGCAGCAAGCACGATCACGAATAGGTTGCCGAGTACGGAAGTGATCGGCATGAGCAACAGCGCGTAGCTGTTGGCGTACACGGCGGCCTTGAAAACCTGGCGATTTTGGCGTTGAAACGTGTCGATCGCGGATTGCTTGCGGCGAAATGCCTGCGCGGTCTTTTGGCCGCTGATGGCCTCTTCCATCACCCCGTTCAATTGCCCGAGATCTCGCTGTAGATCGCGGAAACCCTTGCGGGTGTAACGCGCCACGAACTGCGTGAACCAAAACATGATCGGCACGACGAACAGGGAGGCGAGCGCCAACCAGCGGTCGAGCAACAGCATTGCGACGATGATGCCGAACATCGACAACAGGCTGGCGACCAAGGTGGTCACGTTCTGAGAGATGGCTTGGTTGATCGCGTCGACGTCGTTGGTCAAACGACTCAACAAGTCGCCGGTCGAACTCTCACCGAAGTACGAGACCGGTAGGCCCTGCACCCGCGAAAAGAGGTCGCGCCGTAGCCGCTTGAGTGCGCGTTGCGAAACATCCGCCATCAACCTGCCGGCGATGGCTTGCAGCAGATTGTAGAGCAGGTAGCAGGCGAGCATGCCCGACGCGAGGCGAGCCAGGCCTCGAATGTCCCCGCCGTGCAGCAAGTGGTCGATCGCCACGCCCATCAGATAAGGGCCGACCAAACCGAGCAGCGTGTAGCAAACCACCAGCAACAAGACCCAGCGAATCGAGCCGAGAAATGGCCTCAGATAGGGCAGGAGTCGAGCAAGCGCGCTGCGTGGGTCGGTCGCCTTTTCGATTTTCCCGATGTGCGTCGGCTGCGGCATTCCAGGGCGTGGCCCTTGCGTGGGCCCCGAAGCAAACGTCGATGGTCTCGCTTGGCTCATTGCGCGACCTGCTGCTCGCGAACACCGGCTGGCTTTGCCGAGCCTAGTTGCGAGGCATAGATTTCTCGGTACACCTGGCTGCTCTGCATCAGCTCGCCGTGCTTGCCTTGGGCGACAATCCTGCCCTCGTCGAGCACCAGGATCTTGTCTGCGCGAAGCACGGTGCTGATCCGCTGAGCGACGACGATTCGCGTCTGCGCGTCGCTTTGTGCGCGCAGCGCGTCTTGGATTAGCGTTTCGGTTTCGACATCGACTGCACTCGTGCTGTCGTCCAAAATTAGCAGCTGCGGTCGAAGCAAGAGCGCTCGCGCTAGCGAAAGCCGCTGGCGTTGCCCGCCGGAGAAGTTCGCTCCGCGTTGAGCCACGCGACTGTCGTAGCCTTCGGGGAGTTCCATGATGAAATCGTGGGCCTGGGCGGCGTGCGCTGCTGCAATGACCTGCTCGTCGCTGGCCCCGGGGCGGCCATAGCGGATGTTGTCGCGGACGTTGCCCGAGAACAGCAAGGACTCCTGAGGCACGATGCCAATCACGGCCAACAAGGAATCCTCGCTGACACTGCGTACATCGACGCCGTCGATGCTCACGCTGCCCGAAGTCACGTCATAGAAGCGCGGGATCAGCTTGACCAACGTCGATTTGCCGGCGCCCGTGGCGCCCAAGATCGCCAAGGTTCGTCCTGGCTCGGCCACGAAGCTGATCTGCTTCAATACGGCGTCCGCCGTGGCCCCGCTGTACGAAAACGTGACCTCGTCGAACGCCACGCTCGGGGCGCCACTCACGACCAGCGGAACCGCACCAGCAGCTTCCTGGATTTCAGGCACGACGCGCAACACTTCATCGAGCCTTTTGGCGGAAGCGATGCCGCTCGCCCAGATGTTGGACAGTAGCGTCATCATCACCAGCGGGGCCATCGTCGTCAAAAGGTAGTTGGTGAAGGCGACGATCTGCCCGATCGAAAGGTCACCACGGGCGCTCGCCAGCCCGCCTGCCCAGATCACGACGACCAGGCCGGCGTTGACGCACAGCGTGAGCGCGGGCGGCATCCAAGCGGCGAACCGCATCACTCTTGCGGATTCGTCACAATAGGCCTGGTTTGCGAGCTCGAAGCGCTGTTCCTCGAACGGCTCACGAACGAATGCCTTGACCAAACGGATGCCCGCGACGCTCTCCTGCAGCACGGTGTTCATGCGGTCCAAGCGTTGCTGCACGAAGCGGAACATCGGCTCTTGCTTCACCAAAAAAAACACGATCAAGCTCGAGGTGAGTAAGAGCAGCGGGAGCATGGTCAACGCCAAGCTCGGACTGGTCGAGATCATCAACAGCAAGCTGCCGATCATCAGCAGCGGCGCGCGCGTTCCGATGCGCAGCGTGATTTGCATGAGGCGCTGCACAGAACCGGTGTCACTGGTTAGGCGCACCATCAATTGGCCCGTTTTCTGGCGATCGAGGTCTCCGTGGGAGAATGTCTGGATCTTCAAAAACAGCGCTTCCCGCAAGTCGCGCGCCACGCTTTCACCGACTCGAACGGACAGGTTGTTGTTGCCAATGGCGATGAACACGCTGAGCGCGCTCACTCCCAACATCAACAGCGACGTGCGGACCACCAAGCCGCGATCATTGGCCAGGACGCCGTGGTCGATCAAACTCTGGATCAGGCGCGGAATCGACAAATCCAGCACCACGAGCAGCGTCAGCAGCACGAGGGCGCCCACGGAGCGCAGCCAATACGGCTTGGCAAAGCGAAGTAGAGAAACGACCGAAGCCATCGTTGCCCGGACGATAGCTCACTCACCGCGACCCTCCCTGACCCCTTTTGCCACATGAGGCGATTCGCCTAGTGCCGGTTGGCCGTGCATTGCTCGCAACGCCCCGGATTCCTGCCGCGGCGCTCCGGGCAGCGCTTGGCACGTGCGATGCAGCAAATTGGCTCAATTCTCCTGATTAGCCGTTCCCGAAGAAGGAGTGATTGCCATGTCGAACTCAGAGAAGCCGTATCTGATCGTGGTGGGCATCGACTACTCGCCCGCGAGCGACTTGGCTCTCGAGCGCGCGTTCGAGCTGGCTTCGGCGCGTGGCCGGGCGGAGGTTCACGTCGTCAGTGTAGTGAACCTGTATGGCGCGCAAGCGGTGGTAGATGCTTCTACGGCGCCGGTGGGCTTCAGCAGCGTGACGCTCGCGGACGCGACTGCAGTGCTCGAACGCTATGTCGAGCAACATCGGTCGAGATTTCGCGGTTCGCTCGATGAAGTGAACGTGCGCAGTCACTTGCGACTCGATGCACCCGCGACGGAAGTCGCGCAGCTTGCCGCGGACCTCGAGGCCGATCTCGTGGTGGTCGGCACGCACGGCAGGCGCGGGATCGCGCGCCTGCTACTCGGCTCGGTTGCCGAGTCCGTGGTGCGACTCGCGCCTTGTCCGGTGCTGGTCGTGCGCCCGAAAGCGCTGCCTGAGCAACCCCCGCAGATCGAGCCGCCCTGCCCGGACTGCGTGCAAACACGACGAGCTTCGGGCGGCTCCGAGTATTGGTGCGAGCGGCACCGTGAGCGGCACGGTCAACGACACACCTACCATCAGCGCGATCGCGTGGGTGCGGAGACCGAGATGCCGCTCACGTTTCATCGTTGACGCGCTTGGTGGTGAGCGCCTGCGACGCTGAAGGGCGTTACTTCGGCGAGGGGTAGTTTCGCTTCACGTAACAAAGCCCATCGGAATTGAGGTGCCCTTGGGTGCTTTGGTTGTAGGTGGCAAAGTCGTAGTAGTCGCGTAGACCCGCTGTAGGGTCACGATCCGAGCCGGGCACACCATGTGGATCGAAGCGCATGGCGCCCACGAGTTTCGGGTGAACGTCGGTCGGAGGCTCGACGCAGTAGCGCCACTCGACTGGCTTGCCCTGGGTATCGGTGTACGCCGTGTAGTCCACGCCCTGAGTGTCTTCTAAGGTCACCATCGAAGAACCACCGACGGTGACGGCGCGCGCCGCGTACTGGTCAAAGTGGGCCGGTGAATCGTGCAGCACGCTGTCCCAAAACGGATGGTCGGTGTGCAGCGTGACTTGGGCGATCACGGACGATCCACTCAAGAAGGCGATGCCGCGCTGGTGCTCTTCAGCGCTACTGATTGCTTCGGCTGGGTCATTGTCGGGGTTTTGACAATTGAGGTAGCTGACCTTCGACTTGAAGCAGAGTCGAAAGTTCACCACTTCGGGCCAGGTTTTGCTGGCTTCGGTGACGCAGCCGTCTACCTCGGGATCGCCTTTGAACGTCGCCGTGCCCACGTACAAGACGCTGCAGCCGTCTTGTACCATCTGCTCGTACTGCGTGAGCGCGTCGGGCTCGAGGTTCACATTTTGCGCTGATTCACTAGCCGTGACGACGTCGAACCCAAAAGCGTATCGCGTACCATCGGTGGCAAACGCGCGACCACCGTCTTGGTTCTGGTTATTGAGTGCCGCGATCGGCACCGCGAGCTCGCTGCCGCCGCCTTTGCCGGTAAGGTAGCTGGCATCGCTACGGCTGAGGTCGACTGCCCACGGGCCGTCGACTCGTGCGACCAACTTGCCGGTGCCGAGCTGGGTGCCTTTTTGCTGGTCGGGGTTTTCCGACAAGGTGAGTGCGTCGATGGTCGTGAGTAGGTGCTCGAAGTGGACGTCCCAGCCGTCGACGAAGGCGGCATCGGCATCGCTTGCGGGCGGGAAATCATAGCCGGTCAGGGCCAAAACTTCGCCGGAGGCAGTGAACAAGACATTGCCTCTGCCGGGATCTTTGGGTGAGCAAAACGGTTGCAGCGAAAAGCCAGTGGGCGATGCGGGCAGCGCTGCCGGAACGCATTCGATGGGCGTTGCGGGGGAATTCTGAGCACTGTGGCTGTCGGAGCAGCCGTTCAAGAGCATGAGGATCGGAAGGGCGCGCACGACGGCGTCGCCACGAAGGAAATTCATGGGAGTCTCCAGGCATTCGAAAGAAGTCGAGAAGCGGCTCAACGCGCGCGCAATCGAGCGCAGCGCAACGCCGCGGGTACACATTCACCGACGCCGAGCCAAAGTGCCCGACGGAAACAATCTGCGACTTCAGGCTCTCGTCGGCGGTGACGTCTTGGGCGCACTCAGCAACGCACGAGTCCGACTTTCAACGAAACGTTCTCCGTCCCAGTGCGCGTTCTGCTCGGGAAAACAGATCAGCTGACTGAGCTCGCTCGCAACGACCGGTCTCGAAAGCTGCCCGGCAAACCCAAGCGGACACGCTTCCGGCTCACAACTGGCGTGGTGCGCGACGGCAGTGGGACGATCTGGTGCCGGCTGCGTGGCACGGCTCGCCAGTACTAGCGACGGCTTGCTGGTGGGGGCGCCTCGGAGGTGAACGAGGCCGCTCCGGCCGCTACCCAACCGATGCGGAACCAGCACGAAATGCAGCGCGTTGAGCAGCTGCAGCAGCACCAGGCACAGCACCACCGCACTGTCGAGAAGGCGAACGCGGTGAACGGCGCGCTTGGTCATTTCGCGGAAGGACGGTATCCGTAGCGCGGCCGTTCTGGGTTGGCAAGACTCGGGCGCCCCGGTAATCCCCCAGACTCCTCATGAATCGCTCAATGGTTACGTGCGCAGCCGCACTTGCGGTTGCAACGCTCGTCGCGCGCCCCAGCGCCGCAAGCGGCTCCGACGACGCAGCGACCGACGCACGCGCGTCGGACGGCGGCGATGACAATCAGTTCAGCGTCATGAAGGTGCTCGCGGACGCCGGTAAGCACGACCTGGAACACGAGCGCTGGAACGCGTACGGGCAGTTCACGTACATCGGCAGCTACAAGGCGCCGTTCTCAGCGGCCTACAGCAACTCGAACGGTAGCAATCACTCGCTCTCTCCGAGCGGTGAGCACAGCTACACCGCGACGGCCACGCTGTTTCTAGGGGTCGCGTTGTGGCCTGGAGCCGAGGTGTACGCCGTGCCGGAGATGATCTCCAGCCGTCCGCTTTCGGGCCTCGTGGGTTTGGGCCCCTCGATTCAGAATTTCGAGCTGCAAAAGCAGGGTGCAATCGCACCTTCCGTGTATTTGTCGCGGCTCTATCTGACGCAGACCTTGAATTTCGGTGGCTCTCGCGTCGAACGTGCTTCTGGCCCGATGCAACTCGGCACTACGGTGGACAGTCGGCGTCTGATGTTTGCGATCGGCACCTACAGCATTCTCGACTTCTTCGATCGCAATTCGGTCGTCGGCGATCCACGACGCCAGCTTTTCAGCATGGCGTTTCTCTCGCACGGAGCGTACGACTTCGCGGCTGACTCTCGTGGCTATACGTTTGGCGGGCTGTTCGAGCTGCACCTCGACGACTGGGCCGTGCGCGCCGGCCGCTTCGCTGCACCCAAGCAACCGAATCAGCTCGAGCTCGAGTATCGTCTCGATCGCTTTTACTCCGACCAACTCGAGCTAGAGCATGCCCATCGCGTTGCGGGACGGCCCGGGGTGGTGCGCTTGCTCGGTTACCGAAATCGCGAAAATACGGGCAGCTTTGTCGAGGCAGTGACGGCGTTCCAAGCCGACCCAAGTAAGAATGCGGCAGCTTGTACGAGCTTCAACTACGGCTCAGAGAACGCTACTGCGCCGGATCTGTGCTGGGCGCGTGAACCGCGCACCAAAGTCGGCTTGGGTGTGAACTTCGAACAACAGATCACCGACGACGTCGGCGTGTTCCTGCGCGCGATGGTTTCCGATGGCAAGACAGAGGTGTACTCGTTCACCTCCAGTGACACCTCTACGTCCTTTGGCGCAGTCATCCACGGCACGCCCTGGCATCGTCCGTATGACGTCGTAGGCACGGCGTACGCGGCGAGCTGGGTTTCATCTGCGCACGCGCAATACCTCGCGCTGGGCGGTGTCGATGGTTTCATTGGTGACGGCGGTCTAAAGCGCGCCTCCGAGCGCGTGCTCGAGCTGTTCTACAGCTTGCACGTCTTCCGCTCGATCACGCTCTCTGCGGACTATCAGCACATCGCGAATCCTGCGTACAACGCCGATCGCGGCCCACTGAACGTCCTCTCGGGCCGCGTTCACGCGGAATTTTGAGTCGTCCCTAGTACCCCAGGTGCTTGTCGACCAGATTCGTGAGCTCGTGGCCAGCGACGAAGCGGGCCAGGTTTTCCAGGAAAATTGCCGAGGCGCGCTGCACGTAGCCCGGGTGTGACCCGGCATAATGCGGGGTCAGGATCACGTTGTCTAGCGACCACAGTGGATGCTCGGCTGGCAGAGGTTCAGGATCGGTGACGTCCAGCGCAGCTCCGGTGATGCTGCCGCTTTAAAGCGCGTGCAGCAGTGCCTCCGTCTGTACGGTACCGCCTCGGCCTACATTGATGAACACTGCGTCCGAACGCATCGCAGCAAATTCCTTCGGCCCGAAAAAGCCCTGGGTGTGCGGTGTGAGCGGCAGCGTATTGACGACGTACTCGGCCTCTTTGAGGAATGGTAGCAATTGGCCGGGGCCGAACAGGCGTTCGACACCTGTCACATTGCCCGCTTTTCGTCTCAGGGCGATGACTCGCATACCGAACGCCGCCGCGACCGGCGCAATGCTGCGCCCGATCGCGCCTAGCCCTACGATGCCAAGCGTCGCACCGCTCAGGCTGCTTACGCTCGCTTGCAGCTCGGCGCTCTGCCAAGCGTGCCGCTCTTGCTGGCGCACGGCTCGATGCAATTGACGCGTGAACATCAGCAGCAACCCGAACACGTGCTCGGTGATGGGTTGAGCGTGGATTCCGCGGGCGTTGGTGACCCGCAGCTCTTCGCGGCTACGCAGGTCCGGCGTAAGCAGCCACTCCACGCCCGCACCGAAGGTCTGTATCCATTGCAGCCTTTTCGCCGCCGCCAGTCGTTCCGGCGCGATGCGCTGGGTGAACAGCACATCGGCTTCGTTCAACCAGTCAGGTCGCGCTCGGAACTCCTGCTCGGTGACGACGTTGATTTGCGGTGAGATATCCCGCACTCGTGAAAGGACCGAAGCCGGAACCTCGACGTTGAGCAAAACCGTGACAGGTGAGGAGCTCATGGGTCGGCCTCGATCTCAGAATCTCAGGACAATTTTTCCGCTTCGAGTACGGCCTTGATCGCCGGGCGCGCCGAGAGTCGCTCGAAATACGCCTTGAGCACGGGCCGCTGGTCGAACGCTGCTTGTCCTTCCAACTTACGCAGCCCGCGCAGCACGTAGAAGGCATAGCCGTCCGCAACGCTGAAGCGGTTGCCGAGCAGATAGTCCTGGCCCTCGAGGCTCTTGCTCACGAAATCGAAACGCGTGAATAGGCGCTCTTTGAGCACGTGCCGCAGCTCGTCATTGGCCTTCGGGTTGTTGATCGGGCCGAGCCCCTTCTGCAGTTCCGTGGCGATGAAGTGCAACCACTCTTGTAGGCGACGACGCTCGGGCGTTCCAGCGGCGGGAGCCAGGCCGCTCTCGGGACGCAGATCGGCAATGTATTGCACGATGATGGCGCCCTCGGTGATCAGCTCCCCACTTTCCGTGAGCAGGGCGGGGACGTAACCTTTGGGATTGATCGCCAGAAAGTTCTCGCCGTGTTCAGTCTTCTTGGCCGCCAGGTCGACCTGAACCAGCTGAAATGGAACAGCTGCTTCGCGCAGCGCGATGTGAGGGGAAAGGGAGCAGGCACCGGGGGTATAAAACAGCTTGAGCGTCATTGTTTCTCTCGACCTCGGATGGTGTTTGTTCAGAGAGACGAAAGGGTAATATAAGAGACGCTCGGTTGTCTACTGTAGAACCCGAGTAACGCTGGCGGCGGAGGGCTCTGGAACCAAAGGCGCCTCGCCGGTTTGCAAGCGCCACAGTCCCGCGTACTGGCCGTCCAGCGCGAGCAGTGACTCATGGGTTCCGCGCTCGACGATCTCCCCCTCTTCCATCACATAGATCAGGTGCGCACGACGTATCGTGGAAAGGCGATGCGCGATGATCAAGCTCGTGCGGCCGACGACCAGGCGATCGAGTGAGCGCTGAATCGCCGCTTCCGTTTCGTTGTCGACGGCGCTGGTGGCTTCGTCCAACACCAAGATCGGCGGATCCTTCAAGATGGCGCGCGCGAGCGCAATGCGCTGTCGCTGACCGCCAGAGAGCTTCTGCCCCCGCTCGCCGACGCCGGTATCGTAGCCGTTGGCGAGCGCCATGATGAACTCATGCGCCTCCGCAGCGACTGCCGCGGCAAGGACATCTTCGCGTTTCACCGCGCCCAGGCCATAAGCAATGTTTTCGGCGACGCTCGCGTCTGCCAAAAAGCTGTCTTGCGCCACGTACCCGATCGCTCTTCGCAGGTCTTGCAGAGCAAACTCGGAAATCGGCGCATCATCGAGCAAGATCGTTCCCCGCTGCGGTTCATAAAAGCGCAGCAGAAGCTTGACCAAAGTGCTCTTGCCGCTGCCAGTGCTGCCAACGAAGGCAATGGTTTGCCCGGCGTCGATCCGCACCGAGACGTCGCGCAGCGTCGGCCGTTCGGCGTAGGCGAAGCTCACGTGATCGAATTGGAGCGCTCCGCGCACGCGGCCAACCGCCAGCGGTTTTCCGTCGTACCGGATAGCAATCGGCGTTTCGAGCAGATTCATCACCCGTTCTACCGAGGCCATCGAACGCTGATAGAGATCGGTCATGTCCGCCAAGCGAGTCATGGGCCAGAGCAGGCGCTGAGTGAGATAGACCAGCACCGAGTAGCTACCCACACCGATTTCACCGCGCAGCGCCAAGAAGCCGCCGTACAGCAGGGTAACCGTGAAGCCCGCGAGGATGGCCATGCGGATGATCGGCGTGATCGCCGCTGAGAAGCGAATGGCCGAAGCATTGGCGGTTCGGTAGTCGTCGGACGCGGTTTGCACGTGCTGTGCTTCGAAATCCTCCGCGGTGTAGGCCTTGATGGTGGCGATCCCGAGTAGGTTGTTGTTGAGCCGCGAATTGAGCGACCCCGCGGCATCGCGCACCAAGGCGTAGCGAGAGGCCAATCTCGCTTGAAACCAAAATGCGCCGTACACGATGAGGGGAATTGGAACCAGCGCGAGCACCGCGATTTTCGTGGTCAACCCGAAGAAGACCGCACCGACCAGCACCGAGCCAGTGACGACTTGAATCAGGTCGTTGGCTCCGCCGTTCAGGAAGCGCTCCATTTGGTTGATGTCGTCGTTCAAGACTGACATCAAGCTGCCCGTTCTGCGCTGCTCGAACCACGCCAGCTCGAGCCGCTGAACGTGCCGATAAGCTTCCATGCGCAGATCGTGCTGCAGGTTCTGCGCTAGATTTCGCCAGCGCAGCGAGTAGAGATACTCGAAGAGCGACTCGAAGACCCAGATTGCAACGGTCAACACCGCCAGCAGAATCAGCTGATCGCGCGGTTCGCTGATGCCGGCGCGAGCGAGAAATGACGCCTTTTGGCTGACCACGACATCGACTGCCATGCCGATCAGCACTTCGGGCAGCACGTCGAAGATCTTGTTCAGAACGGAGAACACGGTCGCTATCGCCACCTCGCGGCGATAGCGACGACCATGTTCGAATAGGCGACGTAGCGGGTGTGTCATGGAGGATTCGGACACGCTAGCGTCGCGAGGCAGCCAGCTTCAAGGGCCCAGGCGAGCAGAAGAAGCGCGCGGAGCTACTCGCTGGACTCGCAAAGTTCGCAGCGCCGTGCGCAGTGACTGCCTCAGCGCCGCGAGCTTCCAGAATGCTGACGTGCCGCGCGCACGTGGCGCGCCGGCAGGAGGTGTTTCGATGCTTCCGAATGCACAGTCACACATGTGATCGACGTTATCATGTGAATGTCTACTGTACAAGACGCGCTTGACTCAGTATCTGACGCTGCCGAGGCTGCCGCCACCCGTGCCAATCGTGTCACCGTTAATCGCCACTGACCGTGGCGAAGCAAGGAATGCCACGACGTACGCCACCTCGCGTGCATCCACGATGCGCCCGATCGACGTCGTTTTGGCCGCGCGCTGCTCCGTGGCGGATTCCGTGCGTTCGGTGCGGGTAGCACCCGGATGGAGGGCAACCACGTTGATGCCTTTGGGTCCTAGTTCGTCGGCCAAGTTCTTGGTCAGTGCGGATACCCCAACATTGCGCACGGTCGCGATGGGACGGCCCGTGCCGTACGCGGCCAAGCCACCGATATTGATGATGCGGCCCCAGCCTTTCTTGATCAGGTGCGGCGCGAGCGCGCGCGCAGTACGCAAGTAGCCTGCGACCTTGACGTTCACGTCGTAGAGCAGATGTTCGTCTTCGATCTCCGCCAGTGAAGTGGCGTTCGAGCTGCCCCCCGGTAGCGCCGCGTTGTTGACTAGGATGTCGACGCCACCGAGTGTATCGATGGCAGACTGAACGGCGGCGTCGACCTCGGCGCGCTTGGAGGTATCGGCGACGATCGGCAGCACCTTTTTGCCCGACTCTTGGCTCAGCACGCGCGCCGTGCTCTCCAGCTGTTCCCGTCCACGCGCCAAGATTGCAACCTCGACACCCTCTGCCAAAAGCACCTGCGCAATCACTTTGCCGATGCCTCTGCTGCCTCCGGTGACAATTGCGCGCTTACCCGTGAGTTCTAGATCCATGTGCTGACCTCGAGTTCAGAAAAAAATGTTTCGGACGCCTCTGCTCTAGGCTTCGCGTGTCTTCTATGCAAGAACATTGTCCGTTATGTCTCGAGGCAGCGGTTTGATTTGGGCTTGCGTGGGATCTGCGCTTTTAGCTTGTTCGACAGCCGATCGAGCGGCGTCTAGAGAGGCGCCGTCGCCTGCGAAGTCCTCGGCCACGCTAAAATCCTCGGAGTCGGAGGTAGCGCCAGTCGATGCCGAGTTTCGCCTCACGGCTTCGATTCGTGAACTGATGGACTCCGAAATTGACCCAGCAGCAGACTTTCTCTGGGCCTCTGTCGCGAGTATCAGCACCGTTGCGGGCTTGGAAGAGCGACAGCCACGCACGGACGAGGAGTGGCTCGAGGTACGCCGCCGCGCCATCACCCTGATCGAGGCGACGAACTTACTCGTGATGAAAGGCCGCCGAGTGAGCGTCAAGTACGAGGCGGCATCGGGAGCAGGGGAGCTCGACACCGACCAGGTCCAACAGAAGATCGACGAGAACCGTGTGGCATTCGTCGCTCTGGCACGTCGCCTTCAAGACACTGGTCTACAAACGCTGGCAGCGATCGATGCCAAGGACCCGGTGGCCCTGTTCGATCTCGGTGGCGCCATCGATGATGCCTGCGAGGGCTGCCACGTCACGTTCTGGTATCCGAATCTAACGTTGCCGTACGGTCGCTAAGACGCTCACCTGCGGCGTCTTCGTGCGGCGAATAGCGAGCTCAGCGCGAGCGCGAGGAATGCTGAGCCATGACCTGCCCCGCCCGAGCCCATGGCGCACCCCCATTTGCCTTTCGGCTTCTGGGCATTCGGCTCGGATTCTTTCTTGGCTTCGTCCGGTCCGTAGTTGGCGGTGCCGTCAGCGCTCTTGCTCACGGGGTTTGCGAGTAACACCGTACCCGATGCCGGCAGAGTCGCCTTCTTGAACGAGCCGCCGTGCTTGCCGTCGCGCAGCGGGTTCAGCTCGACGAGCACGTGGTCGCCTCCCTTCAGCGAATGCTTCGACCAACCCATGCGTTTCAAATTACCGGGGCTCGTCGGTAGTTCGACAGTCCACAAAGTGGGCGCCTCGCCCGAGGGGGTACTGCCGGTTACCCACAGGAGCACGTGCGGGTTCGTCCACTGAAAGTTATCGACTTTGCCGTCGATGGTAACGAGCTTGGTCGAGTCGTACATCGCGAAGGAATGATGCGCCTCGGTCGGGCGCGAAACGACTGACGCGAACAACGCAAGAGAAAGGCTTACGAACCAAAAGCGCCGAAGCTGCTGCTGCAACATGCTCGTCTTTCAAAAGGGAAGGGGCGCCCCGCCTTCTTGATGCGGAATCGAGACGAAGACGGCGTTGCCGTTTTCGTCGGTTTTTTCTAGGAAATCACCTTGCCGGCAGGAGGCTTCCACGATTTCGGCGCTGCGATCCGCCTGGCGCTTGAACAGACGTGAGACCCTCCACGGCGCGGCGAGTACGTGTGGTGCAGTCACCGTTAGCTCGAAGCTGAGGGAGTTGGGATCGATCAGGTGAATGCGCTCGGTGATGTGCATGTCGCCGTTGTTGGGTAGTGCGACCGCTTGACCGATGGGCAGAAACACTTGCGGGTGGATTCCAATCGTATCGACCACCAATGTTTCGCCCTCCCAATGGCCGATCGAATGTCCGTTGAATGTCGGGTCGGGATCGGTCGGATGCTTTCTGCCGTCCGTGTAGATGCGGCGCAAGCGATTGCCGTCGAACTCGCCAAGGATGGTGACTCGACCTGGCGTAAACAAGAACTCCGTCGCGTTGAGCGTCATCACGACGAAGCTCGGCATGCCCTCGGGCAGGCAATTGATGTAGATGTTTACGGGTTTGCCGGCCTTGTCCGCGGCGGTCAACGCCTCGATCTGCTTCGCTGCAGCGGGAGTCCAAATTGGATCGCCCTTGCCGAAGGGGTGTTTGGGATCGCCTCTATCCGGTACCCACAGGCCGCCCCAATCCGGGAGGTGCCCGAGTGCTGACCATTGGGGACGATCCTGCCGGTGCAAGTGCAGCGCCCATGACCCGAGAACTAGGGCAACCAGTGCAAAGAAGGCAGCCAGGTGCGGATAGTAGCGAAACGGTCTCATCGAGAAGCTCAAGGAATTGGCACGAGAGTGAAGCCGACCCAGCGTCCGCAAACGACAATCCCCAGCCACATCACCAGGGAAAATACGCCCGAAAGTCGCGCCGGGAGCGGCGTGCGCGCGGCAGAGTCCCACTTGGCTATGGAACGCTCGACGAAAGCGTGAAAGCCGAACGCGTTCAGCCCTGCGCCCGCCAGCAGCACGACCTTGCCAAGAAAGAAGGCGTTGGTCGCATAAGTGGGCGCATTGGAGGCGAACAAGAAGAAGCCGCTGACGACGGACACCGCGAACGCGGCCCAGGTGAGCGGCAGCACGTCCTTCAGCACGCGGCTCACTGGGCGGCTCAGGGAGATCAGCCCGATCAGTCGCAACTCGAGCAGCCCGATGCAACCGATCAGCGCCGTGACGCCGAGCACGTGAACCGATTCGAGCCACGGGAACAACGAACCGTTTTCCCGAATGGCCGTCGCGAAGCCCGTTTCCTTCAAAGTATGGAGCAGCTCATCCAGTGAGAACACCGCTCAACTCGCTTCCACGTAGGCGATCCAGCGGCCGGAAAAGATGACTCCTACCCAAAGAGCTAGGGAGACGAACGCGATCAGCTGTCCGACTCTCCGCCTGCCCTGCGAAAGTTCCCAGAATTCCGGATCTCGCTTCAATGGGGTCTGATAGCCCAGACTGACCGCGGTGCTCAGGAAGAGCAAAAGCATCTTCAACCAGAACGCGGGATTCTCTAGTGACCGTGCTGGCTCGGCGCTGATCATCAACGCGCCACTCAGCGCGAGTACAGGAAGCGACCACCAGATCACCCGCAAGAACCGAAGGTTTGCGTTGGCCAAGGTTTGATCCGGGGCAACCCAGCCCAAGCTCCGCAGGGCGATCATCAACCCTGAACCAATCACCGCGCCGATGGCTAGAATGTGGATGGTCTGGATCAGCGGAACGGCCCACGAGGTTGACTGCAACGCGACGCTGAACGGCGTTACCTTCAGCCACTCGCAAAATCGATCGAGCCAGGTGGACATGTTTAATCCGGGTTTGTAGTTCCGCCGCACGCTTCGTGTCAAGGACGCATGTCTATAATAAGAGACCTATGGCACGCGGTGCGTTCCTTGCAACTAGAGCGCAGCGGATAGCGGTCTCTTCTTGGGTCTACAATAAAAGACACTGGTCTTGACTGGCGCGTCGAGTCACGCCTATAAGCGGACCATGCTGCGCCCTCGGACTCTTCGGAGCCTCCTGCTCGTGGCGGTCGGGTCTACTTTGGCGTTTGCCGCGTCGAGTTTTGCGGACGAGCCTGTTTGGAACAAGCCGCCGACTGCGGCGGATTGGTGGCGCCTGAGCAAGCTGCCCGACTGGAGTGGTGTCTGGAATCCAAACATTTCGGATCAGAACGCGCAGATCAAATCAAACCCCGTGCCTTGGCGACCGGAGATCGAGGCGCGCGTCGGTCAACTGACAGCAGACGAGAAGGCGGGACGCCCAAAGGGATTGTTCGTGGACTGCTTGCCTGAATCGATGCCGTCTTGGATGCTGATCTCGCACAACGCGCTCGAAATCTTGTTCACCCCGGGGCGGGTTACCGTGCTCGGTGAAGCGGATGGCAATCGCTTGCGGCGTATCTATACGGATGGTCGGCAGCACCCGCCGGACCCCGATCCGACCTTTCACGGCCATTCGATCGGGCATTGGGAAGGGAAGACACTGGTCGTCGATACGATCGGAGTTCTCCCACAAACCTATCTGGCCGTAAGTGAGGCCGTTGGCGTCCCAAATAATGGTGATCTACACGTCGTCGAACGCATTCATCTGTCCGAAAAGGATAGAGACATCCTTGCGGACGACATCGAAATTAGCGCGCCCCACGTGCTGACCAAGCCCTGGAAGACGACTCGCCTGTATTTTCGTCAGCGGGCTCAGAAGTTCGACATCGTCGAGGGGGTCTGCCTGCAAGGTTTCTTCGCGGAACGCAAAGACGCTGCCGGAAACGCGATATTCGTGCCCATTCCGCAAACCGCGGATGGCAACCCTGCAGCTCCTCCCTGAAAGAGCGACATGAGTGGATTGGCTGAAAAGCGCGGCCGTCGATTGGCGTTGGTTTTGATCGCAACGAGCGTGTTTGCTGTTGGGGCTGCCTCGGCGCACCACTCGTTCGCCATGTTCGACTTCACGCGGACCATCACCATCAAGGGCACGGTCAAAGAGTTTCAGTGGGCGAATCCGCACGTGATCTTGTGGGTCGATCCGGAGCCCAAAGAGGGCGAAAAGCCTGCTCCTTGGTACGCAGAGCTGACCAGTCCGGGCAATCTGACCCGTGTCGGCTGGGACAAGCGTGCGTTCAAAGGTGGGCAACGCATCGAACTCGTTATTCATCCGTTGCGCGACGGGAAGTCCGGCGGAGCCTTCAAACAGGCCACGCTGCCCGAAACCGGTAAAGTGTGGATCAGCGACTTGCGTCAACAAGAGAAGCCCGGGCTCAAGTGACGCCCAGCGTTCCGCACTGTTGAAGCCAGCACACGATTCCGCGTGCTGTTGAAACCAGTCCTTCACCGTCGCTAGCGACGGCATAGGGGGATGTGTCTCGTCGAACTGGGAACTTAAAAATGAATTCAACTCAGAGACGCTTTGCCAACGCTTCTCTTCTCGTGCCCCTCGTACTGGGCGGCACGCTCGTCACGCATGCCCATGCGCAATCCGCAGACGCAGCGCCGCCCCCGCCGACGCCCGCGCCCGTCCAGCCGCCAACCGCGGGCGAACCGCCACCCCCTGTCGAGCAGCCGCCAGCCGAGGAGAAGAGTGATGCTTTGACGAGCGTAGTCGTGACGGCGGAGCGTCGCGCGACCAATCTGCAGAAGACGCCGATCGCTATCACCACGTTCGACCCGGGCTTACTCCAGGACCGCGGAATAGGATCGATTCGCGAAGTAGCAGGCCAAGTGCCGAACCTGTTCGTCGCCCGCACCAGCATCAGCTACACGACGCAAACCTACTCGTTGCGCGGGATCGGCGAGGCGGACCCGATTCAAGAGCCGGTCGTCGCGACCTATGTCGATGACGTTTATCAACCGCGTCAGCTGTCGTCGATGTTCGATTTCAACGACGTGTTGCGCGTGGAGATCCTTCGTGGGCCCCAAGGTACCCTCTACGGTAGAAATTCGAGCGCGGGCGCGATTCGCGTCATCAGTGCCGACCCCAACGACGAGTTTCACACAGCCGACTCGCTGAGCTACGGCACCTTCAACGCCGTGAAAATGCAGGCCTCGGTGAGCGGCCCTCTGGTGCGGAATCGCTTGGCAGCGAGCGTCGCCTTCATGCGCAATCGACGTGACGGTACCGCATACGATCCAACCCTGAGCCGAGACGTGAACCGCATCGATGTGGATTCGGCGCGCATCAAGCTGCGCTGGACGCCCAGCCAGAAGTGGGACGTGCTGACTACTTTCAACGGTATGATCGATCGCAGTGACTCGCGCAGCTACATCCCTGCGCGGCAACCAGGGGGCGGCTTTTCTCCCACCACATCCTATTCCGAAGTTCCACCGTACCAACACTTGAACCAGGGGAGCATCTCGCTCCGCGCCGTCTATCATGCTAGCGAGCACCTGGACTTGAAGTCGATCAGCGCACTCGGCGGCTTTGACTTGAATCCGGTGTGGTACGACAACGACGGCGAGGCCGCGCTGATTCAGAAAAATCTGATTCACTACGCGGACGGCTACTTTACGCAAGAACTGCAGGCGAACGGCCACTACCGGGCGCTGACCTTCTCGAGCGGCGTGTTTTACTTGCACGAGCGATTCTATGTGCAGCGCGACGGTTACAGCCGGAAAAATGGCTTCGAGACCGACCCGGAGCTCAATCCGGAGAACTACGCGACGCTCCGCGCGCACAACATCACTACCACTGACAGCCTCGCGTTCTACGGTGAAGCGAACCTCAAGATCACGGATTGGGCCACGCTCACCGCTGGCTTGCGGGAAACCATCGAGTGGAAGCATTTCGACTTCGACAACAAGACCCTGGACTTGAACGGGAACGTAACTGGCCAATCGATCAAAGGCAGTGCCAGTGATCATTGGGGAGCCTTGACACCCAAAGTGTCCGTTTCGCTGCAATACGGTCCCAGCGTCCTCCACTATTTGACGTACTCACGTGGATTCAAATCGGGTGGTTTCGACAATCGAGCAACGAACCTGACGTTGGCGCAGACGCCGTTCGATCCGGAGTACGTGAACAGCTACGAAACAGGCCTCAAGAGTGAGTTTTTCGGGCGGCACCTGCGCGCGAACCTGGCGGCGTTTTACAACGACTATCGCGACCTGCAGGTGTCTTACACGAGCCCTGCTTACCCGGGAAACAGCATTCGCGGCAACGCGGCCAAGGCGCATACGCTGGGTGTCGAGCTCGAGACGAGCGCGCGCTTGCCCTTCGGGCTCGGCCTACAATTTGGTGGAGGTTACCTGCGCGCGATCTACGACGAATACAAGAACGCCGGTGGCCCTGGTGTGGATGCCGACGGCCACGACTTGATCAATTCGCCGAAGTGGAACCTCTCCGGGGGTGCCACCTACGATCTACCACTACCGGTGCCCGGATTGACGCGGCTCGGCGGTGACGTGCAGTGGGCCTATGGGTACTACAACTCCGCGCTGGCGCGACCGCAGGACACCGTGCCCGCTCAAACATTCGTCAACGGTACACTTTCATGGACATCGGACGACGACCACTTCGTGGTCGTGCTCAGCGCCAAGAACTTGCTCGATAGCCAAAAGCGAGTGAGTTCCTCGTACACACCCGCGACAGGCGTGCGCTTCGTCAATTTCCCCGACCCGCGGACGTTTTTGGCAACCCTGAAGTACCAGCTGTAAGCTCTATCGAAGCGAGCAAATCACGCCGCGCGGCGCTCCGCGCGGCGAAACGCTTCCCAAAGCTTCGCGTAGCGACCTTCGGCACGCACCAACGCCTCATGGGAGCCCTGCTCGGCGATCAGCCCATCTTCGATCACGACGATGCGATCGGCGACGCGAGCCGTTTGCAAGCGGTGGGCGATGAGCAATGTGGTGCGGCCTCGAGCGACGCGGCGCATCGCGCGTTGAACCTCGGCTTCGGTCTGCAAATCCAAATTCGAGGTGGCTTCGTCGAGGATCAGCACGGCAGGTTTGATTAGCTCGGCGCGCGCGAGGCACAAGAGCTGACGCTGGCCCGCTGACAGGGAGTGGGCGGTCGAGTTGACCGGGGTCAGGTAGCCGTTCGGCAGGCTGGCGATGAAGTCATGCGCGCCGACGGCGCGCGCCGCTAACTCCACGTCCAAGTTCGACGCATCGGGACGGCCGTAAGCGATGTTCGAGCGAATCGTGCCCGAGAACAAGAACGGATCTTGAGGCACATAACCCAATTGTGCGCGAAATGGCCGGAGCGGAAGATCGCGGATGGGCAAGCCGTCTACCGATACGGTGCCCGCCGTCGCGTCGTAGAAACGCGCCGCGAGCTTGACGAAGGTCGATTTGCCTGCGCCCGTCGTTCCCACGAGGGCGACGACTTCACCGGGTGCAATCTCCAGCGTTACCCCGCGTAATGCCTCCGGTGCCGATGCCGAATAGGCGAAGCGCACGTCACGGAACTCGAGCCGGCCGCGCAAGCGCGCGAGCGGAGCGGGACTATCGACCTCTGGCGTTCGACTCGGAGTCGAAAGCAGATCACGGAGCCGAGTCTGAGACACGCGCGCCTGAATCCCTTGATCGAAGACCATCGACAGTTGCTGTAGCGGCGTGAAGAATTGGTCCAGATACAAGAGGAACGCGATGAGCACGCCAGCGCTCAACTCGCCCCGCGCGATCTGCCCGGCTCCGATGGCCAACGTGGCGGCTTTGCCCACCACCGAGAGCAGTTGTAGGAACGGAAAGTACAGCGAAAGCAACTGCAAGGAGCGCAAGCGTGCATCTCGAAAGCCTTGCGACAGCTCCGCAAAGTGTGCGAGGGCGCGACCTTCTTGCGACCAGGCTTGGGTGACACGCACTCCTGCCAGGCTTTCTTGCAGATTGGCGTTGGCGGCAGAGATCCGCTCGCGCGCCTGCAGGTACGCCTTGGCGGACGCGCGTTGAAATACGAGCGTGCCGGCGACCAACGGCGGAAGAATGGCGAATGCCGCGAGGCTCAAGCGCGCATCCATCAACACGAGTAGTGCGAGCACCCCGGTACAGCTGAGCAAACTGACGATTGCGGTCAAAAGGCCTTGTTGGAGCAATTGCGCAAAGGCCTCGATGTCTGTCGTCATGCGAGTCATGATGCGTCCGCCGAGTTCGCGATCATAGAAGTCGAGCGACAGCCAGTTCAGGTGCGCAAAGGTTCGAGTGCGCAGGGCAAATAGCAAGCGTTCCGCGGTGCGGCCCGTTTGGTACTGCATCGCGTTGGCGTTGATCCAGCTCACGATTTGGACCAGGCACAACGCTGCGGACACCAGGATCAATTGCTGCAAACTTCGGCCGATGATGGCCCGGTCCACCCCGCGACCGATCAATAGCGGAGCACACAGCGTGGTGAGCGCATCGACAACTACGAGCAGCAGTGCGACGATTAGGCTGAGCCGAAACGGGGCGAAGAATTTGCGCACCGAGAAGCCGAGCTGAGGTTCAGTCAGCATCGATACATCGACTTCCGGTTCGCCGCTGAGGGGCGGCAACGCGGCAACTTGCGCCAACAATTCCGGACTTTCCGCGACGAACGCGGCTCGGGCGCCGCCCAGGTCTCGGGGACCGCCGCCACCCGCGCCGCTCGCGCTCGCGCTTCTCATCGCAGCGAAGCTGACCTGACTTTCCACACTGGCGACCCTGCCGACGCTCGCACCGTCCTTACTCACGGGCCAGGCCGCGGGGTCAACGGTGGTCGGTTGTGCGTCGGGCGCTTCGGAGTCGGTGGCTTCGTCTGGATCGGGGCCGGCAAGCAAGCGGCGGTACAGCTCGCACGATTCGAGCAATGCTTCGTTCGTCCCTTGCGCGACGATCCGACCCTCGTCCAAGACCACGACGCGCGTTGCCAGGCGCAGGGTCGACTGACGGTGGGCGATGATCACCGTCGTGCGCTCCCGCATGACGGCTTCGAGTGAACGGTGGATCGCTTCCTCTGTGGTGGCGTCCATGGCCGAAGTCGCGTCGTCCAGGATCAAGATCTTGGGATTGGCGAGGATTGCGCGAGCCAACGAAATTCGCTGTCGCTGGCCGCCCGAGAGCGTAGCGCCGCGCTCGCCGACTCGCGTGTCATAGCCCTGAGGCAGGTCCGCGATGAAGCCATGAGCTTGGGCGGCGCGCGCGGCGGCCTCAATCTCGCTCGCGGTCGCATTCGGGCGACCCAATGCGATGTTTTCGCCGATTGTGGTCGAGAACAGGAAGCTGTCTTCGAACACCATGCCGACCTGTTGGCGTAGGGAAGTCAGCGAGTAGTCGCGTGCGTCGTGACCGTCGATGCGGACCTGACCGGAGCTCGGATCGTAGAAGCGTGCGATTAGCAGCGCGAGGGTAGTTTTCCCCGAGCCCGAGCTGCCGACGATGCCCAAGCGTTCGCCGGGCGCGATGCTCAGACTCACGTCTTGCAAAATGAGTTCGCTCTCCGCGTAGCCGAAGGCTAAGCGTTCGAGCTCGATACGCCCGGTACAGTGCTCGAGGGCGCGTCCGTTCGGTGGGTCGACGACGCTCGATTCTAGGTCGAGCAGCTCCAGCACGCGCTCCGCTCCAGCGCGCGCCTGCTGGCTACTGGCCAACATGCCGGAGAGCAAGCGAATCGGTGCCAGGAGTTGGATCAAGTAGCTGGAAAATGCGAGGAATACGCCAAGGCTCACGCGGCCGTGTAGGGCCAGCAACCCGCCGAGCAGCAGCACACCGAGTTGAGCAAAAGCAGGTAGGGCCTGCAGCGTCGACGAATATCGTGCGGTCAAACGTGCCGTGCGCAGGCGCGAACGGAACAGTTCCCGTGCGCTGTCGATCAAGAGCGCAAGTTCTCGCTTCTCCTGCGCGAAAGCCTTGACCACGCGCGCACCAGATACTGCTTCCTCCACCACACCCGCGAGATTTCCGAGCAACCGCTGATCGTTCCAGCTCGAGGGGAAGATGAGATCGCGAAAGCGAACGGCGAGCACGATGAATAGCGGCACGAACACCGCAATGACTAGGCACAACGTCGGAGACAGAGAAAGCATGACACCCAGCGAGACCACCAGCAGCGTCAGGTTGGCGGCCAACATCGGAACCTGATTCACGAACATCTGAATCAAGGTCACATCGCCCGCGGCGCGTGACATCACGTCGCCAGCCGAAAGCCGATCGTGCTGCGCGAAGTCGAGCGCGTGCAGGCGCCGGTGAATCGCCAGACGCAGGTCGTGCTGTAGATCCAGGCTCGTCTTAGCGCTCAAATGGCGGCGAAAGTACTGCACGAAGAAGCTGACGCCGCCGATTGCAAGCAAGGCCGCGAGCCATGGCCAGAGCGGGCGGCGACGGGTGATCAGCGCATCATCGACGATCACCTTTTGCAGCAATGGCAAGAGTCCGAGCAAAACTTGAGCCAGCACCGACAGCACGATGCTCGCCGCCAGCGGACGGCGGTACGGCCTCACGTGCGGAGCGAGCCGCGCCTGCCAGTCCTTCTTGGAAGCGCTCGATTCAGAAGCGTGCGAGCTCAAGGTCGTCGCGCCGTACGAGTCGGATTGCTCATTCGACGTCTCCCGATAGGGGCACGCCACTGCTACCGACGCTGCGCACGGCATCTCCGCGTCGAGGTGGTTCAGGAGCCGAGGCGGTTCGAGCCCGGGTGTGGCGGTTTTCGGGTATCGGCAAGCCGAGATGCCCACGCAAGGTCGAGTGCTCGTAGTCGCGACGAATCAGGCCGCGTTCCCGGAGGAGCGGCAACACTCGCTGCAGGAAATCATCGAAGTCTCGGGGATTGGAGACTCGGAAGTTGAAGCCATCCACTGCACCCTCGCGGAACCAACGTTCCATTTCGTTGGCCACGGTGAGCGGCGAACCAACGAACGGTGAGCGTCGCGCGGCGAAGCGCCAAGCGGTCTCGCGCAGGGTCAACTGGCCCTCTCGAGCGACTCGCTTGATGCGCTCGGCACCGCCGCGGTAGCCGTTTTGGCCCAAATCACCTAGCTCGGGGAAAGGTTCATCCAGCGGGTATTGGGTGAAGTCGTGATAGTTGAAGGGACGACCGAGCTGAACCAAGGCTTTTTTGAGATCGAGCTTGCCGTTGATCTCTTCTTCGCGGCTCCGAGCCTGTTCGTCCGTGTCCGCAATGATCGGCACCAGGCCGGGAAAAATCAGGATCTCGTCGGGCTCGCGACCGTGGGCGACCGCGCGACGCTTGATGTCCTGGTAGTACTCCTGCGCTTCTTCGAAAGTCTCTTCGTTGGCGTAGATGCCGCTTGCGAAGCGCGCGGCCAGATCTCGTCCGTCTTCCGATGTTCCAGCCTGAAAAATCACCGGCTGGCCCTGTGGCGAGCGCGAGATATTCAAGGGCCCGCTCACGGAAAAGAACTCACCGCGATGGTTCAGCGGATGCAGCTTGGACTTGTCCAAAAATACGCCGCTGCCCTTGTCGCGCGGAAAGGCGTCATCCTCGTAGGAATCCCACAAGCCTTGCACGACGGAGAGGTGCTCCGCTGCACGTCGATAGCGAACCGAATGATCGATGTGCTGCTCGAGCCCATAGTTCCCGGCCGCACCCTCCAGACCGGTAGTGACCACGTTCCAACCCGCGCGTCCGCGACTGATCAAGTCCAGGGAGCCGAACTGGCGCGCTACGTTGAACGGTTCGGTATATGAAGTGGTCAGCGTGGCCACGAGCCCAATGCGCTTGGTTGCGGTCGCGACGGCGGAGAGCAACGTCAGCGGCTCCAAACGATTGAGAAAGTGCGGGGCCGAGTCGGGCGTGATGTACGGACTATCGACGATGAACACGAGGTCGAACTTGGCCGCCTCTGCCTTTTGAGCGTTTTCGATGAACCAGTCGATGTTGACGCTGGCATCGCCGGGCAAATCAGGGTGTCGCCAGCCGTTTTGCGTCGTGCCGACGCCGCTCAAGATCGCACCCAGTTTCAGTTGTCGTTCGGCCATCGTGTTCTCCAAACTGCGGTAAGTGGCTCAATGCGCGGTGAACTCCGGCCGGTCCGCGCGTGGACCAAGCCGGAGCCGCGCGACCTCGCCGTCAAAGATCGGCGTATTGCGGTTCGTCAGCGATCAGAATGCGATCGAGCACGCGCGGGAAGTCACCGTAGTTGCGCACGGCGATGTGCACGGCGGCGCGATTGTCCCAGAACGCGATCGAGCCCGGGCGCCACGAAAAGCGGACCTGGAACTCCGGCTTCTGGTACTGAGCCAAGACCAAGTTGAGGATCTCGCGACCCTCGGCAAGGTCGACGCCGATGATGTGTGGGCGTTGCGTGAAATTCACCCAAAGGACCTTCTTTCCGGTCTCGCGGTGCGTCTTCACGACCGGATGAGCCACGATCGGGTAGTCGTATCCGACTCGCTGCAGCGCGCTGCGGAAGTCGTGAGTCACGTGCAGGTTTTCGAGCCGCTCCTTCACGCTGTCCGACAAGGCGTCGTACGCGGCTCCGGCGTCGACCCAGATCGTGTCTCCGCCGACCTCGGGCAGGTTCACCGCGCGCAGCACCGCACCCCACGTGGGGACGAGACGCCAGCTGGTGTCCGTGTGATACCCAGCTTCGACCGTGGTTGGGTCTTTCACGCGTTCGTACTTCGCGAAGTCTTCCGCGGAGATCTTGTGGATGTTGGCAATCTTCTCGTCGCGCTTTGTGTTGGGATGAACGTACAACTTGCCGAACCGAGCTGCGAATGCAGCGTGTTGTTCCGTCGTCAGCTGCTGATCGCGGAAGAATACGACTTTGTAGTCGAGTAGCGTGCGCTTGATCTCGTCGCGCACGGCGTCCGAGATCGGTTTGCTCAGATCGATTCCGGCGATTTCTGCGCCGATCGTGGGTTCTAGGGGGCGGATGCTGAGCTCCGCGTCGGGATTGACGAATCGCTTTAGCTGGAGTGCTGTGCTCATGAGCGTACCCTTTCCTTGCTTTCGATGCTTTTTCGATGCTTCCAGTATTCGAAGTCTCGTCGCTGGGGGCGTTACAGATTCACGCTCAGGCGCGCGTAGTAGAAACCACCGCTGAGCCCGAAGGGCGCAAAGTTTCCGTAAACGCCGGAGCCGTCTTGGGCGATGGCGCCCTTCTTGTCGGGATACACGTTGAACACGTTGTACGCTCCGACCGCGACCGCGACGTTCTCGGTCAAGTCATAACCAATGTCGATGTCGGTGACAGCCTTCGCGCCGAAGGTTGCGTCGAAGCCGGGCGTAGTGCTGGCTTCGACGTATTTCCCGTAGCGGGTGAGGCGCACCAAATTGTGGAAGCGCCAGATGTTCCAGTTGGCTGCGAGGATCATCTTGGCCCGAGGCGTCGAACGCACCAAGTCGATCTGTCCTTGGCGACCGAACAGCACCACGTTGAGCGGCGCGAGTTGGGGCGGATTTTCAGCCAAGTGCGTGATTTTTGAATTGGCGTAGCTGTAGGCAAGACTCGGTCGGAACGTGCCGAGGGTCTCGTGCCGCAGGGTGTAGTCGGCGACCAAGTCGAACCCCAGCGTGCGGGTGTCGACACCGTTGATGAAGAACTGAGCGCTGTCGACGCCAGTTACCCCTGCTGCGGCGAGGATGTCTTTGACGGCGGAACCACCGTTGTTCGCCGTGCCGATGAAGTCGGTTTTGACGATGCGATCGTTGATCTTCATGTAATACCCGTCGAGCGTCACGTGCAGCGCACGGGCCAGTTCATACGTGAGTCCGCCGGTTGCGCTGAATGACTTCTCTGGCTTGAGAGGCTGCGCACCGAGCGCGACGGCCGCGGCGCTATCGACGGACAAGAACTTCGAGGTGGTCGAGATGCGATTGCCCTCGATGATCGTCGCGGTGTTTTGGGTCGTGGAAAAGCCGGTTTGAGCGAGTGACGGCGCGCGGAAGCCAGAGTTGACGCCTCCGCGAATAGCGAACCCAGGCAAGAACTCCCAGCGTGTCGATAGCTTGCCGCTGAGGGTATTGCCGGCGCTGTCGTCGTAATGCTCTGCGCGTGCGGCGATGCCGGTGAACCACTTTTTCGTCGGATTGGTCGACAAATCGACGTAGAGCGCTTCATTATTCCGATCGAGTCCGCGTGCATCGACTGGCGCGGTGCCTGTGAAAGAGACCAACCCGGGTGATGGGGTCTTGCCGCCAAACGCGGTGTGCCATGGGTCTGTCCCCGTCGGAATGATGTAACCACCATCGCGATAGCTGTCCGCGTCACCCGCGATGTTCTTGAACCGCTCGTAACGGTGTTCGAGACCACTGGAGACGGTGAGCGGTTCCGCGAATCCGATGTCGAACGGGCGGCTCAAGTCGAAATTATTGATCCAGAGGTCCTGCATTTGCCGGCCCATGACGAACGAGGTGGGGCTAGTCGGACCGAGTGATGGGTTCAGCGTGTTGACTGCGCCGAGCTTGGCGTTGTCGCGCCCAAAACCCGTGCTCAAGTCCCAATCCCACTTCGCGATCTTGCCGCGCGCACCGAGCGCTGCTTGGCCGTCCCACTCCCAGATGCGGCGATAGGCTTGAAAACCGTTGGGATAGATCTCGGGGAGGGAAGCGATATTGTTGGCGGAGAACGCACCTCGCGCATCCTTGACGTCACGGTAGGCGAGGGTCGAAAAGCTGTAGAACGTGAGCTCGCTGTTGACCGGGATCTCCGCGTCGTAAGCACCGGAGACGATGATGTCGCGGTTTGAACGACCGTAGCCGCCCGCGTACACGGTGCCCTTCTTCGCGGCTTCACGCGGATCTTCGACGCCGTTGGCCGTGGGATAGTACGGGTTCGGTTTGCCCGCGAACGGGTTCGGATACGGATCAGCAGAAGAAGTCGCTGAATCGTGATACTTGGCCTCGGCAGACAGGCGCACGAAACCGCCTTGCTTGCCAACCGGGATACCGTAGCTCACCGTCTGTTGGATGAGCGGCGCCCCGTGCTCGTAGGTCTGGCCGATGGTTTGCGTGAAGTTCAGCCCTTCGGGCTCTTTGTCCAAGATGATGTTCATCACGCCGGCGATGGCGTCGGACCCGTATTGGGCGGCGGCACCATCACGAAGCATTTCGATGCGCCCCACCGCAGCGGCGGGGATCAGGTCCAGGTCGACCGGCGTGCTGCCCCCGGAAACGCGTGAGAGATTGTTGATCAATGCGGTGGTGTGGCGGCGTTTGCCGTTGACCAAGACCAGCAAGTAGTCGCCGGAGAGACCGCGGTAGGAATAGGGGCGTACGCTCGCCGACGTGCCACCGCCGCCCAAGGCAGGCATGGTCAACGAGGGCACCAATGCGCCGAGCGTCTCCTTGAGGCCCGCGTGACCCGTGACGTGCAGCTCCTCTCGACTGATCACGTCAATCGGGGATGGGCTATTGGCCACAGTTCGCGGACGACTGCCGCGAACGCCCGTGACGACGACCCCACTGAGATCTTTGGCATCATCCGGCTGAGTCGCTTCAGTTGCGGAGGGCTGGTCGGCTGCGCGGGCTTCTGGCGCCGCCACGGCGGGTGCAGGTTCCACGGTCGCCGGAGGAGGAGCCGCTTCGGCGGGCGTTGCAGCTGCCGTGCCCTCGCTGGGAGCGCTCGCGCTATCACTAGGAGCAGCTGCTGCTGGCGCCTGGGGTTCGGCGGGAGCGGGTGCTGGAACCTCAGGAGCAGGAGCAGCCGGAGCAGGTGGCTCGGGCGCAGCGCGCTGCTGCGCGTACGCGAGCCCGCTTTGCCAGCACACCGCGCTGAGCACTGAAAGGGCCGTTAAGGAAGAAGTGAAGCGAAAGCCGTGACGGAGAACCATTTTTGAACAGAGACCTTTCAATGCATCCAGTGACCGCGAATCACGCGCCCAGTGACACCGCCGAAGACTTCTGCTTCGGCGCGGACAGCCCAGCGACCGCAGCCAAAATCGGCTCGGCTTCCGTTCTCAGCAGCCAGTCGGGATGAACATCGGCAAAACGCACGACGCCGTTCTGGCCGATCACGACCGCAGTCGGCTGCGGCAGCTCCCAGGTGCCAGTGCCGGTGACTTCGCCAATCGTCTTCCCGCTCGCGATCGAAGATTGTTGGGACGCTTCGTCGAAGGTGTACAAGATGCCGAACTGACGAGCGAGCTGATTGCCCGGATCGGACGCGACCTGATAACTGAGCGAGTGGCGCTGTTTGATCGCACGCAATCGCTCTGGCACTTGCGGGCTGATCGCCACCAAGCTCGCGCCCGATTCACGCAAGCCCGGCAGCAAGTTGCGTTCGTAGTACGGCAGCGCCAGGTTGCACGCCGGGCAACCTTCGAAGCGGAAGAAGATCAGCACTGCCGGGCCGCGCTCGAGGAGATCACTCAGCTTGACGCGACCACCATCGACCTCGGGTAGATCGAACGGTTTCACCTTGTCGCCGGCCTTGACCCACTTGGAAGGATCGGCCGTGTCTACGAGCGTCTTTCGTTGGTTGATGTTGATCTGCAATTTCGCCGGATCCATCGTGCGAATGCGCTCGGCGTGTAGGTCGCGAAAGATCTGATGCAGGGATTCTTTTTGACTCATGGACAGGTCTCCTGAATATGGGCAGCGATAATCAGAGCGTGTTGCGTACTTCGCTGGCGGCCGGGTGTGAGATCGGAGGGGCAGGGCGTGGCGCCTGTTGCTCATTGCGCGTGACAGTGTGACGGTTGGCTGGGATCGTCAGACCGAGATTTCCGCGCAGCGTGTCGGACTCGTATTCATAGCGAAACAGGCCACGCGCTCTCAGAAGCGGCACGACCTGGTTGCTGAACTTCTCGAGCTCGTTCGGCTCGCCGACACCGATGTTGAAGCCGTCAGCAGCGCCTTCACGGAACCAGCGCTCGATTTCGTCTGCAACAGTCTGTGGGGAGCCGATGAACGGTGAGTGTCGCGCCGTGAAACGAAGCGCCGCTTGGCGAACGGTGAGGCGCTCCTCGCGCGCGATGCGCTTGATCCGCTCCGCGTGGCTGCGATAGCCGTTCTCGCCCAAGTTGCCCAAATCCGGAAACGGCCCGTCCAGCGGATATTGAGAAAAGTCGTGATAGTTGAAGGGTCGACCGAGTTGGGCCAATGCCTTCTTCAAATCGAGGTCTCGATGGCGCGCTGACTCGATGGCGCGCGCTTGTTCATCCGTGGCTGCGAGGACGACACTGATGCCAGGAAAGATCAGAATGTCGTCTGCGCGACGCCCGGCAGCGACCGCCCGGGCCTTGATGTCGCGGTAGAAGTCTTGGGCCTCTTCGAACGTTTCCTGGCCGGTGAAAATGGCGTCCGCGCTAGTCGCGGCCAGGTCACGTCCATCTTCCGAGCCGCCCGCCTGGAAGATCACCGGGTGGCCTTGGCGAGAACGTGAAATGTTGAGCGGGCCGGCGACCGAGAAGAACTCACCGCGGTGGTTCAGCGCGTGTTGCTTGCTGCGGTCGAGAAAGCTCGCGCTCGATTTGTCGCGAGTGAAGGCGTCGTCCTCGTACGAGTCCCAGAGTGCACGTACGACCGAGAGGTGCTCTTTGGCGCGCCGATAGCGCACTGCATGGGGGAAGTGCTGCTCGCGGCCATAATTTCCGGCTGCGCCTTCGAGCCCGGTGGTGACCACGTTCCAGCCCGCGCGACCGTCACTGATCAGGTCGAGCGATGCGAACGCGCGCGCCACATTGAAGGGCTCGTTGTACGAGGTCGTGAGGGTCGCCACGAGCCCAATCCGCGAAGTCACGCCTGCTACGGCAGACAGCAGGGTCAGCGGTTCGAGCCGATTCAAGAAGTGGGGCGCCGAGTCCGGAGTGATGTACGGACTATCGACGATGAATACGAAGTCGAACTTTGCGGCTTCTGCGCGGCGCGCTGCATCCTTGTACCAATCGATATTGATGCTGGCGTTGGTGGGGACGCCGGGCTGTTTCCAGCCGTCTTGCGTCATGCCCACGCCCTGCAGAATCGCGCCTAGTCGCAGCTGTCTATTGGACATCTTCGTCTTGCTCCTGAGAGATCGTTTTTTTAGTATCGAATTTAGGGAGGCGCTCAGCTGGCGACGGCGCGCGTCGCGTCTCGCTTGGCGACCAACTCATGAACTAGCGGCAACAGATCGCGGCCGTAGCCGATCGCGTCGTTCAGCGGGTCGAAGCCGCGAATCAAGAAGTGATCGATGCCGAGCTCGTAGTAGTCGAGCAGTGCATCGGCGACTTGCTCGGGAGTGCCCACGAGTCCAGTCGAGTTGCCTTGGGCGCCGCCCACGGCAGCGAGCCCCGTCCAGAGTCGCTTATCGGTGCGATAGCCCTGAGCTGCGGTCTGTAGCAAGCGTTGCGAGCCGACATTGACCGGATCGTGCCCGCTGGTTGCGATGCCCTTGCTTTCGCGGATAGCGCGTACTCGTTCCACGACTTCGTCAGCTCGCTTCCAGGCGGCCTCTTCGGTGCCCGCGATGATCGGGCGTAGGGACATGCTAAAGCCCGGTTTGCGGCCGTAACGCGCGGCCGAGGCGCGAACCCGCGCGACGAGTTCTCGCGTCTGCGCGTGTGTCTCACCCCAATAGGCATAGACGTCGGCATGTCGACCCGCTACGTCGACCGCTTCGTCCGAAGCACCGCCGAAGAAGATCGGCAAATTGCTGGGCTTCACGGCGCTGTATCCCTGGCGCACGTTGTAAAAGCGTCCGCTATGATCGAACGGCTGCTCGGCGGTCCACTCTTGTTTGAGCACGCTCAAGTACTCGTCCGTGCGAGCGTAACGTTCGACCTTGTTCGAGGTGTCACCATCTCGAGCCATCTCTTCGTCGGCGCCACCAGTGATGATGTGTACGGCGACGCGCCCTTCACTCAGCTGGTCAAGCGTCGCCAGTTGACGCGCAGCCAAGGTCGGCTGAGTGAAGCCCGGGCGATGAGCGATCAAGAACCCGAGTTTGGTAGTGATTGCCGCAGCATGTGCCGCGACGATCTGGCTCTCCGGAGACGATGACCCGAACGGGATCAGTACGCGATCGAAGCCGCCGGCCTCTTGGGCCTTGGCTGCGGCTTCGACGTGGCGTCGATCAATCTGCCGACCGAAGTCCGGGTAGATCTCCGAGCTATTGTTGAAGCCGATGTAGCCAATGAATTTCACGCCCATGCTGCTGTCTCCCGTTACTCGTCAAACGACGAAGAATCCGTGTGTGCCGTCGCGCTTCAGTTGTTCGACCAGCCCGAACTCCCACTCCAAGTAGGCGCGCATCGCGCTCGCTGGCGAATCCGTGCCTTCATATGGCCGCTTGTAACGACCTTTGGTCGGTCGCGGCGGGATAGCCTCGGGGTCATGTCCAGTGACGCGTTCGTCGACCGAGCTTTCGACGACGTACACATCCCACGCCATCTGAGCGAGCCACGACGCGGTCATGTCTGCGCGCGCGCCTAGATCGTCAGTGAGCACGATGCGTGCACCGCGCACTGGGGCAAAGAAGTCCGTTTCTTGCACTAACTGCCCACCCGGCGCGCTGCGGAAGTTCGGCAAGTGGCCCGCCGTGTATTCTTCGGGCGTGCGTACGTCGAAGCGATAGGTGGTTCTGGACGTGTCGCCGCGCAACCGTTCGAGCTCGTTGCGGCCGATGTGGCGTACACCGCTGCGATAGGCGACCTCTCGAGCCTGCCGCCGCGCTTCCAAAATGGCTTTGGTCGAGGGCACCGCAGCCCGACGCTGTTGGCCCGTCTCGAGCGCTTGTTCGGCCAATTTCCAGCCAATCGTGCCGTTTCGAAGCGCAACGACGCGATTCGAAATGCCGGCATTGATCAGCGATTGCGCGCCGATGATACTGCGCGTGCGCCCGGCGCAGTTGACGATGACCGTGGTCTGCGCGCTGGGTGCAACCGTGGGCACTCTGAGCACCAGCTCCGCGCCAGGCACGCTCGTGCCCGTGGGGATGCTCATCGTTTGATATTCCTCGAAGCGCCGCGCATCCACGATAGCGATGTCGGCCTTTTGAGCGATCAATGCGCCGACCTCTTCCGCCGATAGGGAAGGGGTGTGGCGGCGCGCTTCGACCAGCTCACCGAACGCCTTGCTGTAGGAGTTGACGTCTTCGAACAGCTCGAACCCGGCAGCGCGCCAAGCCTCGAGTCCGCCTTCCAACACTGCGACACGGTTGTAGCCGAGGCGCTCGAATTGCGCCTGCCCGCGTTCGGCATCGTCGCCTTCGCCATACAAGACAAGCAGCGTGTCGCGGCGCGGGATGCGAACTTTCGCTTCGAGTTCGATGCGATCCAACGGCAATTGAGCCGCGAACAGTGGGTGACCCAAGGCGAACGCCGCCTCTTCCCGCAGGTCAATCAAGGCCAATTCTTGGCGGAGCCGCAGCGCCGCGCGGACCTCATGGACCGAGATCAACGACGTCATGATTGCGCCGATCGGTCCCACAAATTGGGGACACTTCCATTGGCATATCCCGAGACGAAACGCTTGGGCGTGCCTATCGCGTCGTACGTAGAGCGTTCGACCGCGCCGATGTTGGCTCCGTAAACGTGAATGCTGATTGAAACGCGATCACGCTCACCGTTTTCAACCCGATGCACGTCACCGACGCGGGGAGACAGAGCAATGACATTGCCCGCAACGAGACGCTCTGGGGCCCCGACGGACCTCAAGCGCCCCGCGTCGTCTTTCGCGAAAGACTCGTTGAGTTCCGAACCGCGCAAGACGCCGACTAGTCCCCACACTCGATGATCGTGCACCGGGGTCGACTGTCCGGGACCCCAAACGAAGCTCACCACCGAGAAGCGTTCACGGCTGTCGCAATGCAGTAGGTACTGCTGATAGCGCAGCGGATCGGGCTTGGCGTACTCGGTCGGCAGCCAATCGTCGTGAGCCACGAGGGCGGAGAGTAAAGTCGCACCACGGCTCAAGAGCGTCGGCTCGTCGACGTTCGATTCGACGAGCTCGGCAATGCCCATGACCAACTGCCGCAGAGGCGCCAGATTGTTGACCGAATAGTACGGCGCTACGGCAGCCATTCGACTCATCCCGTCAACCAGTTGCGGCTATCCGCGGGCGCCCGCGTTTCGCGACCGCTTCGCGCAGGAGAGGCAATAAGTTGCGCCCGTAATCGATGGCATCCTCGAGCGGATCGAAGCCGCGGAACAAGAACTTGTTGATGCCCAGATCGTAGTAGTCGAGCAATGCGTCGACGACTTGCTCGGGAGTGCCGACGAGCGAAGTGGAGTTGCCTTGCGCTCCCGTTAGCTTTGCAATTTCCGTCCACAGGCGCTTGTCGCGAATGGCGCCGCCGTTGGCCGTGTGCTGCAGGCGCTGCGAGCCCGTCGACTCATTCTTCGCGGCGCGGAACAAGCTGACCGTGCCGCGCTCTTTCAGCGCCTTGGCTTCGAGTAGGATGCGCTGGGCGCGGTTCCAGGCTTCTTCCTCGGTGCGACCGAGAATTGGTCGTAGCGACAAGCTGAAGCCGATTTGGTCTTGTCGTCCGTGAGCGGCCGCAGACGCTCGCACCTTGGCCAAAGTTTCGCTGACTCCCTCCAGTGTCTCACCAAAGAGCGCATAGACATTGGCGTGCTTGCCAGCGACGCGGATGGCTTCATCCGATGCGCCGCCGAAAAACACCGGCAAGTGCGGTTGCTGCACGGGTTTGACGGCGGAAAAGTTGTCTTTGACCGTGTAGTACGGGCCTTCGTGATCGAACGGAACCGTACTGGTCCATGTCTTCTTCAGCACGTCGAGGTAGTCGTCCGTGCGCGCGTAGCGGTCGGCTTTGGTCAAGAAGTCGCCGTCGCGGGCCTGCTCGCCGTCGGAACCTCCGCTGATGATGTGCACCGCCAAGCGACCGTCGCTGAACTGATCGAGTGTTGCCAGTTGGCGAGCCGCAAGCGTTGGCGCAACGAATCCAGGGCGGTGCGCGAGCAGGAACTTCAAACGAGTCGTCTTGGTCGCAGCATAGGCGGCCACCTGAAAGCCGTCCGGCGCAGAGCTGTGATAGCCGATGAGCACCCGATCGAAGTTGCCGTTCTCGTGAGCCAGGGCGAGCGCCCCGAGATAGGTCTTGTCGATGCCGGGGCCTGCTGGAGCATGGGTCTCCGATGCGTATTGCGTCGAGATCAGTCCGAGCACTTCGAGGTCATTGTCCGTTCGAGTCATGGCTTGCTTCGATTCAGTTGATCGTCAGGACCGACAGCTTGGTGATGCCGGCTCGATCGATGGCAGACATCGTCTTGGCCACGATTCCGTAGTTGCTGGCTTCGTCGGCGCTCAGGTGCACGATCAAGTCAGGTGCGACCGCGCGTCGGCCCTTGAGCAGTGGTTCGAGGGTGGAGAGCGAGACCTCGGTCTTGTCGATATAGACCTTTCCCTTCGAGTCCACGCTCACGGTGACGGCCGGTTTCGGCTCGGTCGGAGCACGGGTGGAGGTTTGCGGTAGCTGAACCTTGATGGCGTTAGTGAGCAGCGGCGCGGTAACGATGAACACCACGAGCAGCACGAGCATGACGTCCACTAGCGGCGTGACGTTGATCTCGCTGACCACTTCGTCACTGTCACCCAAACTCATTGCCATTAGGCGCTCGCTTCCTGGCCGCGGATGGCCAAGCTCGGGTCACTGCGTCGCTCGGTCTCTGGCGCAACCCGAATGAAGCTACGCACGGCATGACCGATGAACGTGTTGCTGAAGTCTTCCAGATCCCCCACCAGCGATTTGAGCCGGCGCAAAAAGAAGTTGTAAGCGATCAACGCTGGCACGGCGACGGCAATACCGACGGCAGTCGCTTCCAGCGCTTCACCAATCGGACCTGCGACGACCTCCAAGCTCGCCGAGCCAGAACCACCGATGCGCTGCAAAGCGTGAATGATGCCGAGCACGGTGCCGAACAAGCCGACGAACGGAGAGGTAGAACCGATACTGGCCAAGACGGGCAAGCCGATTTCGACACCCTTTTTCTCGCGCTGCAGTTGCTGCACCAGGCGGCGCTCCAGCAAATCTCGGCGGATCGGTAGCTCGACACTGCCGCCATCGTTGTCGTTGCCGCTCGTTTGCCAAGAGTCGAGACCAGCTTGCGCGAGACGAGCAACCGGACCCGCGTACTTGGCCAATTCTTCACTGCGAGGAAGGCCGCTGGTCTTCTCGAACGAGCGATAGAAGCTTTGCGTCTGCCGGCTAAGGCGGAAGTTCTGCAAGGCCTTCACGATCACGATCGCCCAAGTGAGCGCGGACGCGGCGATCAACAGAACGAAGGTTGCTTTGACGATCCATAGCGTAACTGCATCAGACATTTTGAGATTGGCTCCGGTTTGCTTATTGGAGTTTGAATTGGACGGGGAAGGTCACCGTTCCTGCGACTGGGTTGCCTCCCTGGGTTGCAGGCTGGAACGACCAAGTCTTCGCTGCCGACAATGCAGCGTCGTCCAACACCGAGTGGCCTGAACTCTTTTGAACAGAGATCGAGCCGACCTTCCCGTTCGGCAGCACCTGAGCGCGTAGGACGACTGTCCCCTCCCACTCCTCGCGTCGTGCAAGACGCGGATACTCGAGGTTTGGCTTCCGTGCGAAGTCCGCCCCGACCTTGGCCTGAATGACGGGTGCAGGAGGTGGTGGCGGAGGAGGCGGAGGCGGGGGCGCCGGAGGCTCAACGACCTGTGCCGGCCCCGGATTTCCAGTTCCCGGCGGAGTTGGATCGAGCAGGCCTTCGTCACTCGAGGGCAGGCCGCTGTTGTCGGGGGCCGCCACCGGAGCGTGTGTGACCGGTGCTTGGCTTTGAACGCGCGGGATCGGCTTATCTGCAGGGGGAGGCGGCTCCGCGGGCGGCTCGGGCTCCTTCAACTTGGGTTCTTCCGGTGGCGGAGGCGGAGCCAATTCGATCTCGACCTTCGAGGCGACGAAGCGCGTGACCTGCGGTGTCACGTTGTTGTGAACCTTCAGGTAGATCGCGCCGTGAGCTGCGAGTGAACCCGCAAACACCAACCACTCCAGGCCCCAGCGCGACGCACGGCTCCCGGGATCGAGCGAAACCGCGAATGACGCCGGATTCGTGCTCTCTCTCGAGGACGAGCTGTTTGGTTCCGAAAGCTCCTCTGCTTCGCTTGCCTGGGATTCAGCCATGAACATTCCTGTCGCGTTGCCCGCGCGTGCTGCTCACTTTTGCCGAGCACTGCGCAGGGAGTCGCACCTGCGACTCGAAGGAGTATGCCGAGCGGAACAATCCAATGTCAAGGACCAAGGTCTTTTAAAATGGAGTTCGCTTCTGGTGGGCCAACCACCAGGGGCGCGCGGATTGGCGAGTGGGCGCTCGCGATACTGCGGAAAAGTCGAGAACTCGGCCGGTTCTTGATGTCGTTCCGGAGAGTCCGTAGATAGCTCTGCTGAGCGATGTCTATTTAAATAGACTTGTGGAAGGGCCGAGGGTAGAACCGTCCGGGAGATGCGACTCGAGCGACGAAAGATTCTTGCGGCCCTTGCTCTATCGGCTGGGCTCTTGGGGTGCAGTAAGCACAGCGGCGAGGCAAGTGCGCGCGAATCGAGCGCCCCACTCAAGGCGCAGCCGCGCGTCGGAGGTGAGCTGGTATTCGCGTTCGACGGCGCCGCGAACACTCAGTTCGCGCTCGATCCGCACAAGTCCGCGTTCGCGCCTCACGCGCGCATCATTCGCTCGATCTTCGATAGCCTCGTGGTTCTGCTCCCCGGTCATCGCTTTGGTCCGTGGCTGGCCAAGAGTTGGGAGATCTCTGGCGATGGGCTCAGTTACACGTTCCATCTGCGTAGCGATGTGAAGTTCCACGACGGCACACGCTTCGACGCTGCGGCGGTGAAGTACAACCTCGATCGCATCAAGGAACCGAAGAACGCCTTCTATTCGCTCTCGGATATAGGTTCCTATCAATCGTCGAAAGTGATCGATGAGTTCACGGTTCAGGTCCAGTTTTCCCGGCCGTATGCCGCTTTTCTCGCAAACCTCTCGAAGCCGAGTTTGGGCATCGTGTCACCTGCGGCCGCAGAGAAGTACGGCGAGACGTTCGCGCTGAACCCGGTAGGCACTGGCCCATTCAAGTTCAAGTCGCTGACGCCCGGAACCGAGATCGCCCTCGAGCGCAATCCCGACTATCAATGGGCGCCCGAAGGTGCCGCGCACGCCGGGCCCGCCTGGCTCGAGCATTTGACGTTCAAGAACGTGCCGGAGGAGGCGACCCGGGTGGCGGTGCTGGAGAACGGTCAGGCGGGCGCCGTGGATCTCATTCCCCCGCAAAACCTAGTGCAGCTGCGAAGCTCTCCGAAGTTTCACTTGGTCGAGCGCGAGCTCCTGAACCACAACTACTCGCTCTATCTGAACATCAACCGTGCTCCGTGGTCGGATGCTCGCGTTCGCGAGGCGTTCAAGTTGTCTTTGGACATCGACACCGCGGTCAAGACCATCTACCTCGGCACGGCGGCGCGAGCGTGGGCGCCGCTATCGCCGTCGATCCTCGGTTATGACAAGTCGCTCGAAGGGTCCTGGAAGCCCGATCGCGCTGCGGCAAATCGCATTCTCGACGAACTCGGGTGGAAGCCGGGCAGCGATGGCATTCGAATCAAAGACGGTCAACGCCTCGCGATTTCTTTCCTCGATACGCAGGGCAATCGTGAAAAGCGGCTCGACCTGATTACCGTTTTCCGTCGCCAGCTGCGCGATACCGGTTTCGAGTTGCGAGTGGACAATGTGCCAATGGGTTCGTATCTCGAAAAAGCGACCTCCGGCAGTTTCGATCTCGTCGCCGGTAGTTTGTTTGCGCCGGATCCTGACGTGCTCCGGCGCATCTATGCGGCTGACAAGACCTCGTTGTTGGCGATCTTCAAAGGTACGGACCCCGAGCTGACGCGGTTATTGGTCGCGGGCTCGGAGGCGCTCCAGTCCGACGAGCGCGTCAAGGTCTATGGTCAGGCCCAGCGCCTGATCCTGGAGAAGACCTACGCGATTCCCACCTACGTTTTGGTGTATTCAGTGGCCGCCGCAAACCAGGTGCAAGGCCTCGCGATCGACACTCACGGCTTCCCCGTGTTCAACGATGCCTGGCTTCGATAGGCCTGAATCAGCATGCTGCGCCGGATCGTAGAACGGTTTTTGGCTTCTCTCGGTGTCATCTTCGGCGCCGTGACGCTCATCTTCTTGGTGCTGAATTGGCTGCCAGGCGACGCCGCGACGCTGATCGCCGGCGAGGATGCGAGCCCGGAAACGGTTCATCACTTGCGTGTGAAGCTGGGCACGGATCGACCACTCAGCGATCAGTACCGAACCTACCTCGCGGGCGTGGTTCGTGGCGACCTCGGTACCTCGTACGTGACCCGCGAACCCGTGGTGCGGAGGCTTGCCGCTCAGCTCCCCTCGACATTGATGCTGACCTTTTCGGCATGCGCGGTCGCAATCACGCTGGGAGTGTTGTTGGGGGTGTTGTCCGTCTCCTATCGTGGACGTTGGCTCGATCACGCCATCCAATCATTGTCTCTATTCGTGCATTCGATGCCGTCCTTTTGGCTCGGCATGCTGATGATCTTGCTATTTTCGGTGCGGTTGGGCTGGCTGCCCGTGATTGGCAACGGCGGTCTTTTGCCTCTAGTGCTGCCCGTCACCACGCTCGGTATTTGGCTCAGCGTGCCGTTGCAGCGCCTCGTTCGCGACGGCATGCTGGAAGGGTTGCACGAACCGTACGTAACGACGCTGCGCGCCAAGGGCTTGGGCGAACGGCGGATCCACTACGTTCACGTCCTGCGTAATGCGATCACCGCGACGATCACCATGCTCGGCGTGCTGGTTGGCGAATCGATATCCAACGCGGTGATTATCGAAACGCTCTTCGCGCGCCAAGGGATCGGTCGCACTACGGTCGAAGCAATCGGTCAAAAGGACGTGCCTGTGGTGCAGGGCGCAATTTTGATTTCGTCCGTCGCATACGTCCTAGTCAATCTGCTGGTCGATCTGTCTTACAGCTTGATCGACCCGCGCACCCGTCTTCAGACCTTGAAAGGAACGCGATGAAGTCTGCTGCCGACCAACTCGTGGCCGTGCCAGCTCGTGCTTTGCCAGAGATTGTTTTCGAGCATCCGGAGCTCGAGTCTCCGGCACGACAATCGCCGAGTGAGGCCCTGCCCGCTCAACGAGCACCCAGTAGCCGCTTCCAAGAGCGGCCGGCGGGGCGCCTGAGCCAGCTCGGGCTTTCGGATGCGCTGGTGCCGGTGTCGTTGCTGCTCCTGGCGTTCGTTCTGACCTGCGCTGCGCTTCCGCATGTCGTTGCGCCCTATCTACCGACCGACATGCGCACCGACGCAATCCTGTTGCCGCCGAGCCGCGCGTACTTCTTCGGTACCGACCAGTTCGGTCGTGACGTATTTTCCTTGGTCGTGTACGGCGCGCGTCAGTCCGTACTGATCGGTACCTTCGCGGTCTTGATCGGCTGCAGTGTCGCTGTTTCGATCGGCCTGACCGCGGGCTACGCGGGCGGCTGGATCGATACCGTGTTGATGCGCGTGATCGATACCTGGTTGGCGATTCCTAGCATTTTGCTCGCGATCGCGCTTTCCACCGTGCTCGGGCCGAGCTTGGTCAACACCATCTTTGCCATCAGCATCACGATAATTCCGAGGTACGCCCGCATCTTGCGCGGTCAGGCGCTCTCGGTGCGAAGTCGCCCCTTCATCGAGGCATCGCGCGCCGCAGGAGCATCCCACTTCGCCATCCTGCGCAAACACGTGTTGCCGCACTGCTCAGTGCAGATCATGGTGTTGGCAACGCTTGGTGTCGCAAGCTCCATCCTGATTGGTGCCAGCCTCAGCTTTCTCGGACTGGGCGTGAACGACGAGCGCCCGGATTGGGGCTACCTGCTCACGCAGGGGCGCGGCTATTTGACCGTTGCTTGGTGGACCGTCACCTTCCCGGGGCTCGCCATCACGTCGCTGGTCGTGTCTATCAACCTTTTGGGTGATTCGCTGCGCCGACGCTTCGATCCCCGTAGCGCACCGCGCTGAGCATTTCCCATGACGTTGTCGTCGATTGAGCCGGTGCTCGCGCGGAGGCCGAAATCCGCGGCTTCCTCGCCGCTACTGCGCGTCAGCAACCTTGCCATCAACTTTGGCGGGCGCAAAACCCCAATGGGAGCCGTCGACGACGCGAGCTTCGATGTCGCACGCGGCGAAACCGTGTGCCTCGTGGGTGAGTCTGGTTGCGGGAAGACCGTCACCGCGCTCTCGCTGCTACGCCTCGAGGTGCATCGCCATGGCAGAATCGTCGCAGGCGAAATCGAGTTCGACGGTCGAGGCCTGGTCGAATTGGGGCGCCGCGAGCTCGACGAGCTGCGAGGCCAGCGGATTGCGATGATCTTTCAAGAGCCGATGACCGCGTTCGATCCGGTGTTCAGCATCGGGGAGCAGATCATCGAAACGATCCTACGACACGAGTCAGTCAGTCGGGCGGATGCCTGGAAGCGCGCGGTTGGACTGCTCGAACGCGTCCACATCCCCGACGCCGAGCTGCGCATGAAGCAAATTCCCGAGGAGCTTTCGGGAGGCATGCGACAGCGCGCCATGATCGCCATGGCGCTCGCGTGCAAGCCGGATCTACTGATTGCGGACGAGCCGACGACCGCGCTCGACGTCACGATTCAAGCTCAAATCCTGGCCTTGCTGAAGGAATTGCAGCGCGAAGAGGGGATGGCAATTCTGCTCATCACGCACGATCTCGGGGTCGCCGCTGAGATGGCCGATCGCGTGGTCGTGATGTACGCGGGCCGGATCGCCGAGCGTGCTCGCGTAACGGATTTGTTTGCGACGCCGCTCCATCCCTACACTCGAGGTCTCTTGCGCTCATCTGTGCTTCCCAGCGCAGACGAGCGCGGCGCCCGCCTGCAAGCGATTCCGGGTTCGATGCCGCGGCTCGACGAGATGCCGGGCGGTTGCCGCTTTCACCCGCGTTGTTCGCTGGTGACTGACCAATGTCGCGAGCATGCACCCGTCTTGCGGAGCCTGGGCGACCGCGATGTGTCCTGCTGGCACGCCTTCGAGCAAGAGCCGGTCGAGCGAGTTCGCCTACCGATCGCTCCGGCGCAGCCCGCGCCCGGGAGCAGTCGCCCGAGCGCCCCGATCGCGAATACCCCGCTGATCGAAGCGCAGCACGTGAGCAAAGTCTTCGAAACCCGTCGCGGGCTGTTTGCCGGCAATCGACGGGTTCACGCCGTGGACGACTTCTCGCTCGCCATTCAGCCGGGGGAGACCTTCGGCCTGGTGGGCGAGTCGGGGTGCGGTAAGTCGACTTTGGGGCGTTTGCTACTCCAGCTCGATACGCCCACCAGCGGTGATCTGCTGTTCGAAGGGCGCAGTTTGCTCCGCCGCAGTCGGTCGGAAAGGCGCCAAGTTCACCGCGATATGCAGATGATCTTCCAAGATCCCTACGGGTCGATCGATCCGCGCTGGACAGTCGAAGACGTCATCGCGGAGCCACTCGTATCGTTCGACAATCCGGATCGCGCGACGCTGCGCACCCAGGTGGATGAGCTGCTGTCGCTGGTCGGGCTGCAATCATCGTACCGTACTCGCTACGCTCACGAGTTTTCGGGCGGGCAGCGACAACGCATCGGGATCGCTCGCGCGATCGCACTTCGTCCGAAATTCATCCTCGCTGATGAGGCGGTCTCGGCCCTCGATCTTTCCGTTCAAGCGCAGATCATCAATCTGTTCTTGGATCTCCGAGAACGACTAGGACTCACGTGCTTGTTCATCGGGCATGGACTACACCTAGTGCGTCACGTTTCGGACAGAGTTGGCGTGATGTATCTCGGTCGATTGGTCGAAGTCGCGCCCGCGCCGGCATTGTTTGCACGACCGGCGCACCACTACAGTCACGTGCTGCTGGCTTCGAATCCCATTGCCGATCCGACACGGCGACGTGATTTCGTCGCACCTCTCGGAGAACTGCCATCGCCCACAGCGCCGCCGTCAGGGTGCCACTTTCATCCGCGCTGCCCGGCTGCAACTGAACGCTGCCGGACGGAAGTGCCAGTATTGCGCGAACTCGAGGCGGGCCGCTCGGTGGCTTGCCACTTTCCGCGCTGATCTAACTCGAAACAGAAAGCAAAACCATGACCGCCACCGCCAGCCGTCTTCCGTTACCGCAACTGTCGAATCGCTTACCAGACGCAGAGGTTGATGCGCAGTTCGTCGAGCGTTGGTCGCGACGGGCGATTTCCGAGCGGCCGCTTTCTTCAGCGCAAGTTCAGTCGCTGTTCGAAGCCGCGCGCTGGGCGCCCTCGGCCAACAACTTCCAGCCCTGGCTATTCGTGTACGCGAGCCGCCCAGAATCGCTTGCGCACGCGCGCGAGTTGCTGCTTCCGACCAATCAGCGTTGGGCCAATCGCGCTCCGCTCTTGGTTTTCGTGTTCGCTCGCAAGCGCCACCCAGAAACGCTGGCACCCCTCAGAACCGCTGCGTTCGACACGGGAGCGGCTTGGCAATCGCTCGCGCTCCAGGCGCACAAGCTTGGACTGTCGACGCGCGCGATGGGTGGTATTCATCACGATCGCGTCTACGAAGTGTTGGGCGTGCCCGCGGAAGACTTCGAGTCGATGATCGGCATTGCCATTGGATATCCTGACTCACGCGATGTGTTGCCAGGGGATCTGCACGAGAAGGAGCAGCCCAATGCGCGCAAGCCGACCAGAGAGTTCGCCTTCGAGGGCAGCTACTCCGTCCCGTGAGTGATGATCTCGTATGGCGACCTCGTCCGCTAGCTTAGGCATCGAGCTACGGTCCCCGCGCGTCCGAGGTTCCGGCGCGGAGCTTTTGTTGAGCGCGCTGCGCGCCCAGTATCGCCCAGCGCTGTTCGGGGTCTCTGCCGGCGTGGCGTGGAGTGTGACCAAGCTCACTGCGCCGACGCTGGTTCGTCGCGGGATCGATCTGGGAATTGCCGGGCGCAACCAGCAAGAACTGCTGTCGGTGGTTCTCGCGCTTTTGCTCGTCGGTCTGTTCCAAGCAGCGCTGGCCGGGTTTCGGCGTTACTTCGCTATTTCACTGGCGGCCCGGGTGGAGGCCGACCTGCGGGCGCGTCTCTTTGTGCACGTGCTGCGGCTCGATCTTGGTTTTCATGCGCGCAGGCCGGCCGGAGAGCTCGTTTCGCGTTGCGCTTCGGATCTGCAACAAATCCAACAGCCATTCGCGAGCGTTCCGATGACGGTGTCGAACGCGATCATGCTGCTTGGTTCGGCAATCCTGCTCGTGCGAACCGACGCCTGGCTGGCGTTCGTCGCATTGACACCTGCCTTGCTCGTCTTTCTAGTGGCTCGCCAGTTCACGGTGCGCCTCGGACCGCGCGCGCAGACACTGCAACGCGCGGTCGCCGACCTCGCCAGCATGATCCAAGAGGGGATTTCGGGGATCCGCGCGATCAAGGGCCTTGGGTTGGAGCGGGTTGAGCGCGAGCGCGTCCGCTTGCAAGGAGAACATTCCTATCGAGCCGCCCTGCGCATGAACGAGACGCGCTCGAGATTCATGCCCTTGATCGAGTTCTTGCCGGCGGTGGGACTGGTCGCGGTCTTATGGTTTGGTGGGAGAGCCGTGGCCGCGGGCGACATGACCGTCGGCCAGTTGGTGCAATTCAACTACTACCTGTTGATGTTGGTGGGACCGCTACGAATCACTGGCATCACCGTGGCGCAGTTTCAGCGAGCGGCAGTGTCAGCTGAGCTGATTCAGTCTTTGCTCTCCACCAATGCCGCGATCGGTGACACGCAGGACCCGTCGACGCCATCCGCAGACCACGCCGCCGGTAGCGTCCCGACTCGAGCACTCACCCCGCCAGGCGGTGGCGAGGTGGTGTTCGAAGCCGTCGACTTTGGCTACGACGACGGAGAGTCGTTACTGCGCGGGCTCGAGCTGCGCATCCCGCCTGGCGAAACCGTGGCACTGGTCGGTGCGACGGCCTCGGGAAAGACCACGCTCACGGCCCTAATCGCGCGCTTTTATGACGTAAAGGCAGGACGAGTGCTGCTCGACGGCGTCGACGTTCGGCAGCTCCCCGTGCGCGAGTTGCGCGCGAGCGTCGGCATGGTGTTCGAAGATGCCTTGTTGTTCACGGGCTCTATCCGCGACAACATTGCTTTTGGCGTACCTGACGCCAGCGATGCCGACATCGAACTCGCTGCCCGCGCGGCCGGCGCGCACGATTTCATCGTCGAGCAATCGGCGGGCTATCACTCGCTCGTGGGTGAGCGCGGCTTTGGCCTTTCCGGCGGCCAACGTCAACGCATCGCGCTCGCACGTGCTTTGCTGACCAATCCTCGCGTACTCGTACTCGATGCCGCGACCAGCGCGGTCGATGCCGCCAAGGAGGAGGAAATCCGCGGAGCCCTCGAGACCATCCTGCATGGTCGAACGACAATCTTGATCGCGCATCGAGCCGCAACGCTGCGCTTGGCCGACCGCGTACTGCTGCTCGAAGAGGGGCGCATCAGCGACAGCGGCAGCCATGACGAGCTACTCGAACGCAGCGCCAGTTACCGAAAAATCCTGGCATCTGCGCGGGATTCCGAGCTCGACCCCTTGCCGAGCACGTTCGGGCTCACCCATCCAGATGTCTGACCCCACTCGTAAACCGATCTTGGGGCGGGCCCTGCAACGGCTTTCACGCTCACGAGTCGAAGTCACGCTGACCGTCTCGCTATTGGTCGGTACCACGCTGTGCGCGCTGTCCGGGCCTTGGATCTTGCGCTACGCCGTCGATCACGGGCTGCGCGCTGGACGCACGGATCTGCGCGTGATCGCCCTCGCCAGTTCGAGCTTCCTGGGCCTCGCGCTTGCCGCGTTGGTCATGAGTCGCTGGCACACCCGGCTCACCGGTGTGCTCGGTGAGCGCTTCGTGCGTGACTTGCGGCAGGACGTGTTTGCACATCTGCTCTCGATGTCGGTTCGGTATTTCGATCGCCATCAGCGGGGGCGTCTGGTGGCGCGCCTGACGTCCGACATCGACGCTCTTCAGGATTTGATTCAATTGGGGCTCGTCCAATTCGTGCAGAGCGTACTCACGCTGAGCGCGCTATTGATCGCGCTCCTGCTTTTGTCCTGGAGATTGAGCCTGCTGAGCCTGTTGCCACTGCCAATGCTGGTCGTGCTCACGCGAAGTTTCCAACGCCGTTCGCGCGCCGCATACCTGGACGTGCGCGAGCGGGTCAGCACCACGACTTCGACGTTGGTGGAAAACCTTGCTGGTGCGAAAGTCGTGCAAGCGTTCGGTCAAGAGCAACGGCGCATCGCCCGATTCTTGCGCGAGAATGGCGCGCAGCTAGACGCCAACTTGGCTGCGGTGCGCATCCAAGCTCACTACCTACCGGTCGTAGAGCTCACCACTGCACTTTCGACGGCCTTGGCCATCGGCGGTGGCGGTTGGCTGGTGCTACATGAGCAAGCGAGTCTCGGGACGGTGAGCGCGTTTGCGCTGTACTTGCTGATGGCCTTCGAGCCAGTGCAGCAGTTGAGCTTTTTGTTCAACTCCATTCAATCCGCAGCCGCCGCGCTGCAAAAATTGTTCGCGTTGCTCGATGAGCCGATCGATCTGAGCGAAGGCACGCGAGCACTCGAGCCGCGTCAGACCTTATCCCTGCGCGATGTAGGCTTTGGCTACGCACCGGGTCTTTCTCCCGTACTCGCGAACGTAAACCTCGAGCTCCAGCATGGCGAACGCTTGGCGCTGGTCGGCCCGACCGGTGCGGGCAAGTCGACGCTCGCCAAGTTGGTTGCGCGCCTGTACGACCCATCGAGCGGCGCGGTGAGCTACGGCGGAGTCAATCTAGCGCACGCCTCGCACGATTCGCTCAGGCAGCGAATCGTGATGGTCTCTCAGGAAGAGCACCTTTTCCAGGGTAGCGTGGCCGACAACGTGCGCGCGGTGCGACCCGGCGCCAGCTACGACGAGGTCGTCCAAGCCCTCAGAACAATCGGTGCCCATCAACGCTTTCGAGCAAAGCCCGGCGGGCTCGCGGCTCCGGTGGGAGAACGCGGCGCGCTGCTCTCCGCTGGGGAGCGTCAACTCGTGGCGCTCGCGCGCGTCGCGCTGCTCTCGGCCGACGTACTGATCCTCGACGAGCCGACCTCGAGCCTCGATCCCGGCACGGAGCAAGAAGTCAATCGCGCGCTCGAGAGCTTGATGCGCGATCGCACAGTAGTGCTCATCGCCCACCGTCTATCGACCATGAGGCAAGTCGATCGCATCGCTGTCGTCGCAGACGGCCAGATCGCAGAACTGGGCAGTCACAGTGAGCTCTTGGCCCAGGGTGGCCGTTATGCGGAGCTCTATCAAGGATGGGAACGCGGCGCACAGTCGGCCGCCGAGTAGAGATTCGCCCGGCTTACAAGGCGCGATGCAGGACGAACGCATCGATCAGGCCGAGGGAGGGGTGTCGGAAGGCCTTGGGCAGCCTAGCCAGGACGCTGAAACCGGCGCGTTGCCAGAGCTTGAGTCTTCGCTCTTCACTGCTGGGAACGAAGCCGAGTTGCATGGCCAAGAAGCCCCGCTTGCGCGCGTGATCGAGCGAATGCTCGATCATCGCCTGGGCGATGCCGCGCCCGGTCGCCGAGGGCGAGACCACGTACAGCGCCGTCGCGACGTGTGCGCCACCGCCTGCTTCGTTTGCGCGCAGAAGGTAAGTGCCGACGACGGTGCCCTCTTGTTCGGCGACGAACACCTCGTGCCGCGCGGAAAACCAATAGTCCAGGGCGCCAGCGCGAGTCAGGTCTTGGTCCAGGGCAAGCGTCTCGCCGGCGCGAATTGCGGGCTCCAGGGTCTGCCAGACGGCGGCTTGGTCGGCGAAGGCAGCTGGGCGAATGGCGAGCTCGTGAGATGTCATGCTGGTCTCCTATAGCAGACCAGCGGCGGGTAGAGTCAATCGCAGGCGTTTTCCAACGAAAGCGCTAGTGGGCAGCGCGCGATGGGGACGCGAAGGCTTCGGCGGCCCGAAGCACCCGTAACACGTTTCCGCTCCAAATTTTTTGGATGTCCTCGCGCGAGAAGCCCTCGACCAAGAGTCGAGCGGTGATCTTCGGGTAGTCGCGCGCATCCTCGAAGCCGATCACGCCGCCTCCGCCGTCGAAATCGGCGCCAATGCCCACATGGTCGACACCCACAATTCTCACCGCATGCAGCAAATGGGCGAAGGCGTCCTCGAACGTAGCGCGCGGTACTGGCCAACGCTGATCGATTTGGTGTTTGCGTGCAATCAGCGCTTCGCGATCGCTCAGTGCGAGATTGGGCTTGCTAGCACTCTCCCGAAGCGCCGCCAGCGCTGCTTTGCGCTCCGGGTTCTCCGGGGTCGCAATCAGGTAGTCCGACAGGAAATTGATTTGAATCACTCCGCCGCTCGCTGCAAGCCCGCGCAAGCGAGCGTCGTCGATGTTGCGTGGGTGGTTGAACACCGCCTTGACTCCGGAATGAGACAGCAGCACCGGCGTCTTCGAGAGCGCCATCAGCTGATCGAGTACTTGGTCGGAGGCGTGTGAGCCGTCGAGCACAAGCCCCAGCCGATTGGCTTCGGTTACGAAGGCACGCCCCTTGTCACTCAGGCCGCGCCACTCGGGTCCCTTGGGATCGGTCGACGAATCCGCCAAGTCGTTGTTCGCGAAGTGCACGAGCCCAGCGAGACGCACGCCGAGCTTGTAGAAGGTCTCGAGCAAGCTCAAATCGGCTTCGACGGGGTAGCCGTTTTCGATGCTCATGAACACGATGCGCTTGTGGCGAGCGGCAATCGCCGCGGCGTCGTCGGCCCGAAGCGCAAGCTCGAACGAGCGGGCATTTTCGGCGATCATCTCCCGGATCGAGAGCGCTCGCGTGAGGGCGGCGTCGCGCGCCGAGCGGTCGGCTGCAGGAGTCCTTGGGCCCTGCGGCGTGTAGATTGCCCAGAACCCGCCGTCCAATCCACCCTGCACCAGTCGCGGTAGATCGATCTGACTGCCGTCTCTTTTGGGATCGTGGGCGTCCTGAATCTTCCAGCCCGCGATCGGAAAGTTCGCCGGCGTGTCGAGATGCGTATCGAGCGTCAGCAATTGTTCGTGAAGCGCGCGCGTGGCATTCGAGACTGCTGGTCCCTGAACGGGGCGCTGTGTATCCGCCGATGCCGCGCGCACCGAGAGTAGGAGCAGCGACGGCCAGACCAGCCGCGTGAAGCGCGCCCACACACTCTCGATCCGTTCTGTTGCGATCTTCACTTCGCCGACTTGGCTGGTAGTGGTGGTGCAGAGGCCACTGGCAGCGTGGCTGCCGTTGCCTCGACCTCGATCAAGAATCCTGGATTCGCGAGCGCGGCGACCTGCACGGTCGTCCGTGCCACGATGTTTGGTTGTTGGGTCGTGCCGAAGAACTGCGCGTACGCCTCGGAAAATCCCTTGAAGTCCAGTTTGCCGCCGTTCTTCGGATCGCCCACCAGGTAGACGGTCAGCTTCACCACATCTCCGAGCGTCAAGCCCTGATCGGCGAGTAGGCCCTTGATTTTGGCAAAGACGCTGATCGCCTGAGTCCTCGTGTCACCGTACGCTTCGATGCTGTCCGCAGGTTTGGTCTTGTCGGCAACCAACGGGACTTGGCCACTCAGGTAAAGCACGTTTGCGCCTGCCGGAACCGCGACGCCCGCCAGAATCGGCGATGCCGCGGCACCCTTGATGCGCTTGATCTCGATCACCTGCGTCGCGGCAAACAGCAGCGGAGCCGAGACGGCGAAAGCAACGAAGGCGACGAACGCTGGCAGCAATTTCTTCATTTGGATTTCCCTTTTGCTAGAGACGCTGGTTTGCTCGACTGCAAAGCCGCAAGCTGTCTGATCGTGAAGTGCGCGGATCTGAGCGCGCCTTCCTGCCAGCCATTGATGTAGCTGAGGTATTCACCCGCGAATAAATAAGGGCCGTCGGGCTTGAGCAGGATTGGATACTCCGTCTTGCGCGCCTCTTCGCTCCAGTGCGTGGTCGCGCCGTGGGAATGCTTGACCTTGCGCCAAGAGATCGCGACGCCCTTTTCGACGTAGCGCCGGTACTGCGGATGCAAGAGCTCGCCGCCTTGCAGGGCCAATTCGACGCGGGCGGCGGGTGAGAGCTTCGCGAAATCCTCGCCATCGCGAAACACGTATGCGCCCACGAGCAGGCCTTTCTGCGCGTGGATCCCTTGGCTCGGATACCAGATCTGAGTGATCGAATGATCGGTCCAAGAGATCCCGCCGTAGATCTGTTGATCGAGTTCCCAAAAGCGACGAGTGGCTTGAAAGCCGACCTTTGCCAGAGGAGAACTCTCGGGGGCCGCCAATGCCTGCTTCACTCGCGGAGAAAAATCGTGGTCCAGGTAGGGGATCAGGCCCGGCTGAATGGTGACGATCACGTGATCCGCGTCGATGGCGGAAGCCTTGCCGCTCTGTAGGTCCTTCCATTCCACGCGCGCGCCGCTTCCTCTCCGGCGCAGCCGCGTCACTTCGGCGTTGTAAGTGACGACGTTGGCGACCGAGTGTGCAATGGCCTCGGCGATCTTCGACATGCCGCCGACGGGGCGCACCATCGTGGCGGCCTGAGTCGGGCCTTCACCGGCTTCGGCCAGCTGGCTCCAGAAACCGGCAGTGAGCAATTGCTCCACGTCGAGCGGCTCACGATTTTGGCCAGCGTCATTGCCACCTCCCGGTAGCTCCCGATAGCCTGCGCGGGGGGAGCCGCGATAGACCAAGTCTTTGTCGAGCGCACCGAAATCCTTCAAAAACGCCCGTAGCTTCTCCTTGTCCTCAGTGGTGATCGGACGCCCGAGGCGCGCTTGGTCTATCGCCTTCGCCGCAAGCTCCGCGACGAATCCGCGCGCGTCGGCATTCACTTGGCGATTCTGTTGAGCCTTGCCGCCAAAGGCATTCTTTTGCTGCAATAGCGCGTTGCGGTTTTCATTACTCAGTACTTCGAGTCGCACGCCGAAGTCCCGCGCGTAGCCGAGGATCCCCTGGTGGTGTTGAGGCAGGCGCGCTGCACCGGCGTCCAAGAACAGATCCGGGTCATCGTCCCATGCGACTTCTTGCCGGGTGTCGATTTCGTCGATCACCGAACCACGGCGCACCGTAAACACGCGCCCACCGGGCCGCGCGCGTGCTTCCAACACGGTGACCTCATAACCAGCCTTGCCCAATTCCAGCGCCGAGACCAACCCCGCAATCCCCGCGCCGAGGATCACCACGCGCACGCCATTGCCCGATTGGGGAACGAGCTTGGGCGGTCCCGCATAGGCGGGCACCGCGGCGAGCAAACCCATCGCGGTCATCGCATGGTAAACCGCGCTCGCGCCGCCGGCGCGGCCGAGTTGCGTCAAGAAACGTCGCCTCGTCGGACCAAGGTTACTTGCCATGCAAAATGCTCCGCGTCAGAGGTCGAAGTTGAGGCGTGCGTAGTAACGCGCGCCATCGGCTTCATAGGGTCTTTGGCTGGGATAAATGCGCCCGTTGCTGGGGATCGCGCCGGCGGCTGCCGCCTCGGCGGTGTTCGGATAGCGGGCTTTGTCGGGATAGTTATTGAAGATGTTTTCCGCGCCCAGCGTGAGTCGTGCGTTCTTGGTGATGCCGTAGCTGGCGGCCAAATCGAAGAACACCTCTTCGGTGAACTTCTGGTTGTAGATCAGGTTCCCATTGGCGTCGGTGGTCGGGTCCAACGGCTCGATCCAACTGCTGTAGTCACGAGCGCGCGCCAGAATGCTCGCCGGACCGAGCACGTACTCGAGCGAGACGATGGTCACGCGCTTGGGCAACCGATCCTCGATGTACTGCCGCTGTCGTGCATCGATCACGCCGGCATCGAAGCTCTGTACTTTGGTCTTGTTGAAATTGGCTGCGCCGGTGATGTTGATTTGGCTGTTGTGACTCAGGTCGATGCCGTACGAGAGGACCAAGTCCAAGCCTTGGGTGCGCGTCTTGTAGCCGTTCACGAAAAAGTTGAAGCTAGTGAGGCCTTGAGCTGCGGCCACACCACCAGCGACCAAGTCAGCTTGTTCTTCTGGAGTGAGTGTGTAGCGCTGCGACAAGCCAATGCGATCTCGGATGTCGATGCGGTAGACGTCGGCCGAGAAGCTCAGCTTTTTGAGCGGCTGAGTGACGAAGCCGAAGCTGATATTCACCGACTTTTCCGGCTTGAGCGCCTGTCCGCCTTTCAACTCGGAAATGGGATTGGTCGGCGGAATGGTGCCGTTGGTTTGGATCGAGGAGCCATCCGGGCTCGGGAACTGATTGGTATTGGTCAGGTTCGATTGCCCGGGTGTCGGCGCTCGAAAACCGGTGCTGAGCGCGCCGCGCAGGTTCAATTGGTCGATCACGGTGACGCGCGACGAGACTTTGCCGGTGGCTGCCGAGCCCGCGTCCGAGTAGTTTTCGACGCGCCCAGCCGCACCGACGTTGAAGCGTCGCGTGAGATCCGCATCGACATCGACGTAGCCAGCCACGCTGTTCCTTCCCCAAGTGCCGGCTTGATTCGGGCCGCTCCCAAAAAAGCCATTCGAGCCGCCGGCGAGTCCAATGACGCCAAGCGGGCCGATGGCGTACGAATCCGGCTGTCCCGTGCCAACCTTGTACGACTCGCGCCGAAATTCGCCGCCGAACGCGACGTTGATTGGTTCTTTCAGTCCCGCCGGCAACGAGTAGTTGAAGTCGAGATTCGCGCCGTATTCGGTCTGCTGTTTCGTGCCGGTGTTGAACGCCTTGAAGGAGGTCGGGCCCTGGGAGGCGTTGATCGTATCTCGAATGTAGTAGTCGATGTGATTGACGCCGTAGCGGCCGCTGAGATCCCAGGTCAGAGCCGGCGTGATGTCGCCGCGCACGCCGGCGACCGCCGAGCCATCCAGGCTGGTGGCCGAGAAGCGCGGCGTGAAACCACCGGGATATCCGGCCAAGACGGCAGGGTTATCGTTGTACCAATCCTGATATTGCTTGGGCAACGTCGCAAAATTCGCGTTGAACACATCTGCCGGCTGCGTCGAGGTGAACACGCTGCCTTGCGTCGGGCTGCGGTAGTTGAAGTCGTTCTCGCCCCAGTGGTAGCCAAAGTTGCCGAATAGGTAGCCTTCCGCCGAGTCGGTCAGCTGATACTTGCTGTTCACGAACACGACGAAGTTGCGTGTGTCGGGTTGCCCGAAACGTTGCACCGCCGGCTGTCGGACGTAGATGTTGCCGTTGTTGATCAACGTCTGCGCGTTCGGTCGCTGATTGCTGCGCGAAGTGGCGTTCCCGGCGCCGCCTTCCACGGTCAGGTTCAGGCTGCCGCGCTTGCCCAGGGCCCAACCCCCGTTGATGCCAGCCACGTAAGCGCCGCCATCACCCTCTTGGTAGACACTGCCCTGCACGTAACCGCTCGCGCCGGGCTTGTCCTTGAGAATGATGTTGATCACGCCCGCGATGGCATCAGACCCATATTGGGCCGACGCTCCGTCCCTCAGCACCTCCACGCGCTCGATGGCCGCGAGGGGGATTTCGTTCAAGTCCACCGCTTGCGAGCCTTGCGCGGTGACGTCGATATAGGCTGAGCGGTGTCGGCGTTTGCCGTTGATCAGCACCAAAGTCTGATCGGGCGAAAGCCCTCGCAGGGTCGCGGGGCGGTTGAAAATCGCGCCGTCATTGAGCGGCAGCCGCTGCACGGTGAACGACGGGACAGTGAGCGCCAATTTGTCGTTCAGGTCGCGAGAGGGCACGGTGCCTAGGTCGGCCGCCGTCACCACATCGATCGGCACGCTGGAGTCGAATTCGGTGCGCGTCGAGCGGCGGGTGCCAGTGACGACTACGCCCGACAACTCCTCGGACTGAGTCTCAGTGGCCTGGGCCGTGGCCGGCGCAGGAACCGCTGGGACGGGGGCTTTCACGCGCTCGGAAGCTGCAGTGGCTGCAGCATGGTTTGGTGATTCATTCGGCGGTACAGCGGCCGGCGGAGCGGCAGGCGCGGCAGGGGATGGCTCGGACGAGACCGGAGGTGCCTCCTCTGGCGCGGCGGGCGTTCCAGTTGCCGGCTCTTGCGCCTTGGCGGTGCTGCTCAGCAATAGACCGATCACCAAACTCGTCGAGACTCTCTTCGTGCGCGAAGAACGCGAAGCGGGAAGTGTCATTCGATTTCGTCCACCTTAAGGATGCAAGTTCGCCCGGCGGTCCACATCACCGAGCCGCTCGGGATCTCCCGAGTGACTATCAGTGATGTATGTCTCATAACTGGCGCTTGTTGTCTTGTAAAGAAGACATTGATCGGCGCGTCGTCGAAATTGCCTTTCGGAAACCCGAGCGCGCCCAGTCGACGTCGCCGCAAGTGACCGATATTCAGCATTGCTGCTGTGCAGTCACCGCTCGCATCAGGTACACGCAGATTCGCGGTAGTGGTGCACTGTGCGTGGCTTGTATGGTGTCTCGCTGGTCTAATATAATGGAAATGCGTCCCGCTTTTCGACTGCCCAACAGCGAGCGACTCAACCTTCCACGATAGCTTCCGAACGCCTGGGCGATCGGCCTCCGCTAGCTGAAGAGCTCGAATCCAGAGGGCAGTTGGTCAACGCACGTCGCGCGACGTTTCGCGACGGCTGCTGCGCTCAATGGCCGCCAGCTGCTTCGCGACGCCCTGACCCGACTCGGCTTCGCGCTCGAATAGTAGAAGCCGCCGCTCGCGGCGGTTCGCTCCGGCTGAGCGCCGCGAGTACGCTCACGCCACGTCGCGCTGACGTCTGGCCTGGGTGTAGCGGTTTTCGGGAACCCCGAGCCCCAGGTTTTCGCGGAATGTCGTGCCTTCGTATTCCGATCGGAACGAGCCACGACGCTGCAAGATCGGGATCACCGTCTCTACCAAGCGCTGGAACTGCCCCGGCAGTGATTCGCCGACCACGAAGCCGTCCGAGCCGCCACTTTCTAGCCATTGCTCGAACTTGTCCGCTATCTGCTCGGGGGTCCCTACGAAGTTGCCGCGCGGGGTCGCAAAGCGCAGCGCGACCTGGCGCAACGTCAGCTGTTCCTCTCGCGCCGCTCGCGTCACCTTGATGACCGCCCCCTGGGAGCTATTCAAAACGTCTTTGCCGAAACTCGGGAACGGAGCATCCAGGTCGTGCTTCGTGAAGTCGTAGTCGTTGAAGTTGCGACCCAGCATGCGCAACGCTGCTTCGACCGACACCAGATTGGCTCGCTCTTGCCAGAGCGCTTCGGCCTCCGCTTCGGTGCTGCCGATCACCGGGGCCACGGCGGGCAAGACGAACAGCTTGTTCGGATCGCGACGGAAGCCCGTCGCGCGCGCCTTCACGTCGCGGTAGTAGCTCTGCGCTTCCGCCAGATCGTCCTGACCGACGAAGATCGCGTCAGCGTTCCGGGCTGCGAAGTTGCGCCCACTGTCGGACGTCCCGGCTTGGAAGATGACTGGTTGCCCCTGGGCGGAGCGAGCGATGTTGAGCGGGCCTTTGACCCTGAAGTACTCGCCTTGGTGATTCAGCGTATGCAGCTTGCTGGGATCGAAGAACACGCCGCTTGCCTTGTCGTGCACGAGCGCATCGTCTTCCCAGCTGTCCCACAGGCCTTTGACGACCTCGACGAATTCATCCGCACGCTGATAGCGCTGGTCGTGCCCGAGGTGCTCGCTCTTGCTGAAGTTGGCTGCCGTACCGTCGAGCCATGACGTAACGACGTTCCAACCGGCGCGTCCGCCGCTGAGATGGTCGAGCGACGAAAACTGACGCGCAACGTTGAAGGGTTCGGCATAGCTTGCCGTGACCGTGGCTACGAGACCGACCCGTGAGGTGACCGCGGCGAGTGCGGACAAGAGCGTCAGCGGCTCGAAGCGATTCAGGTAGTGCGGGCTCGACGTCTCGGTGATGAACAGGCTGTCCGCGATGAACAAGAAGTCGAACTTGCCTTGCTCCGCCAGCTGCGCGTGCGCCTTGTAGTAGGCGAGGTCCGTGCTCGCTCCGGGCTGCGCATTGGGGTGCCGCCAATCCGTCCAGGTGCGCCCAGCTCCCTCGATCATGTGCCCGAGTTTCAATTGCTTCTTGGCGGCTGGTTGGGTCATGGTTTAGATTCTTGTATAAAAGACTATCGTCTACTAATGTCAAGCGCGCTTAGCGACGGCGCGTTGGAGCAATATGGCGAGAATCAGTTACACCGCGGCGCATTGGGGCGTGTACGAAGTCGAAGCGGGCGATAATCGTCCTGGAACCGCAAGCGTGGTCCCACGCTTGCGCCCATTTTCGCGCGATCCAGATCCTTCCGCGATTGGCCTGGATCAGCTCGATCCGAGCGTGACCCGTTTGCGGATCCGGCGGCCCGCGATTCGTCGCAGTTGGCTGGAGCGTGGTCCGAGAACGGATAACCTGGGGCGGGGGAATGAGCCGTTCGTCGAGGTCGACTGGTCGACGGCCACATCGCTGGTCGCGCAGGAGCTCGCCCGCGTCATCGGTCAGCACGGCAACACGGCAATCTTTGGCGGGTCCTACGGCTGGTCCAGCGCGGGTCGATTTCACCACGCGGTGGGGCAACTGCATCGCTTCCTGAATATCTTGGGTGGCTACGTGCGTAGCGTCGACAGCTACAGCTTGGGTGCGGGGCGCGCGCTGATGCCGCACATCGTCACCGACATGGACGACAGCAACGCGTCCCACACCTCATTCTCGGTGCTGGCGGAGCACACTCAGTTGTTTGTCACCTTCGGAGGCGTGCCGCTCAAGAACACGCAAGTCTCCTCGAGCGGTGCCGGGGATCATCGCGTACGCGCCGGATTGAAGCAAATGGCCGAAGCCGGGGTTCGCTTCGTCAACATCAGCCCGGTGCGCGACAACCTCGAAACCGGTGGCCCCGTCGAATGGATTCCGATCCGACCCAATACGGACACAGCGGTCATGTTGGGCCTGGCCTACACCGTGGCCAACGATCCTCGGTTCGACCGCAATTTCGTCGATCGTTACACCGTGGGTTACGAGCGCTTCGAGGCTTACTTGTTTGGACATCAGGATGGCGTCGCCAAAACGCCGGCCTGGGCCGCGGAGATTAGCGGGGTCCCCGCTGCCCGCATCGTGAGCTTGGCGCAGCAGCTGCTGGTCAACCGCAGCCTGCTGAACGTGGCTTGGGCCCTGCAGCGGGCCGCGCACGGAGAACAACCCTTTTGGATGTTGGTCACGCTGGCGGCGATGATCGGGCAAATTGGTTTGCCTGGTGGCGGCTACGGTCTCGGCTATGGCGCGATGAACGTCATGGGCAGCGCGCATCGCCGCATTCCGGGACCGGTATTTCCCCAGGGCGCCAATCAAGTCAAAGATTTCATTCCGGTGGCGCGCATTGCGGACTTGTTGCTGTCTCCAGGCGAATCCTTCACCTACCAAGGAGTGACGCGCCAATACCCGGACATCCGCTTGGTCTATTGGGCAGGTGGCAATCCCTTTCATCACCATCAAGATCTTGCTCGCCTCGATCGTGCCTGGCGCAAGCCGGAAACGATCGTCGTACACGAGCAGTATTGGACGCCCGCTGCCAAACGCGCGGACATCGTACTGCCGGCGACGACATCCCTCGAGCGCGACGACATTGGTTTTGCCACGCGCGAAGGCTTCTATATCGCCATGAAGCGCGCGGTGGCCCCTTATGGCGAAGCGCGCGATGATCACGCGATCCTCAGCCAAGTCGCCGAACATTTGGGTGTTCGATCGGCGTTTACGGAAGACCTCACCGTGAGCCAATGGCTGGTCCGGTTGTACGAAGAAAATGCGACGCGAGTGCGCGCGCTCGGTATCGACCTACCGACGTTCGACGCGTTCTGGGAGCGCGGCATCATCGACTTGTCCGTGCACGATCAGCCGCACATCATGCACGGGGACTTCCGTCGCGATCCAGAGGCCCATCGACTGCGCACGCCCTCGGGGAAGATCGAAATTTACTCGGAAAAAATCGCTGGCTTTGGACTCGCAGACTGCCCGGGTCACCCTGTTTGGTTGGAACCGTTCGAGTGGTTGGGACATGCACGTGCCGCACGATTTCCGCTGCATCTGCTGTCCGACCAACCCGAACGGCGACTGCACAGTCAGCTCGATCACAGTCCCTACAGCCGTGCGGGCAAGGTGTCCGGGCGTGAGCCCATCTACCTCAATACTCGAGACGCAAGGCAGCGCGGTATCTCGAGCGGGGATTTGGTGGTCGTGTTCAACGACCGCGGACGTAGCCTGGCCGGCGCGCTCGTCACGGATGACATGATGCCCGGTGTTGCGCGCCTGGCTACCGGAAGTTGGTACGATCGCTCACCACGGGATGGCGCGGACGAAGACTTCGACAACAACGCCAATCCAAACTCGCTCACGCTCGATCGCGGCGCGTCGTCTTTTTCACAAGGCTGCAGCGCGCAAACCTGCCTCGTCGAAGTCGAACGCTTCATCGGAGTGCCGCCGCCAGTTTCGGTGTACGAACCGCCCGAACTAGTCGCGTCGAATTGAAGCGCTTCGAATAGGCCGGTGACCGATGGGTTACCGGTGTGCGTCGAGATGAGCGCTCGGCTGCCCACTTCGTACCGAATGCGGTATGAACTGCGCGATGAACCTGGCCGCCTATTTCCAACGCATTGGCTATCGGGGACCTGACCGGCCGAACTTGGCGCTGCTGTCAGCCTTGACCGCGGCGCACGCGCAATCGATCCCGTTCGAGAACTTGGACGTTTTGCTCGGCACTCCGATATCGCTCGAGCCCGATGCGATATTTCAAAAGCTAGTGGTTGAGGGCCGCGGCGGTTACTGTTTCGAGCAGAACGGCCTGTTTCTGCTGGTTCTGCAGGAACTCGGCTTTCGAGTGACGCCGATCAGCGCCCGGGTCCGGCTGCAGCGCCCCCGGGACTACACCCCGCCACGCACGCACGTGTTCTTGCGGGTCGAGTTGGAAGGTGAGAGTTGGCTAACGGATGTCGGCGTGGGCGCGCTCTCGCTAACAGCGCCGCTCCGCCTGGCAACATTCGACGAACAGCAGACGCTACACGAGCCCCGTCGTCTCGTTCGCGAAGGCGAACGTCTGTTTCATCAGGTGCGCTTCGGGGATGAGTGGCACGACGTGTGCGAGTTTACGTTGGAAGAGATGCCGCCCATCGATCGAGAGGTGGCAAATTGGTTCACTAGTGCGCACCCAAACTCGCACTTCAAGAATCGACTAGTCGTTGCCAGAGCTGCACCCGAAGGCCAGCGCTTATCCGTTTTGAACGACCAGTTCACGCAACGCAACCGCAACGGCGTGTCAACGACACACTCGATCACCTCCACTGAGGAGCTACTTGGGCTGCTACGCGACCACTTCGGGCTATCATTCCCCCAGGGAACTCGCTTTGCAGGATTCCCTGGGGCATGGACTAGTTAGCGGAGGAACCGTCGAACTGCGGTGTGCTGGGCGCCGTGCCCCCGATCGTTCTCAGAAGGTCGCGCGCAATGTGCCGCCGAACGTTCGCGGTTCGCCCAGTGCAGCGTACACGACGCCGTACTGCGCGCTGATGGATGACGTGTTGTAGTAGTGCTTATCGGTCAAGTTCCGAACCCAGAACGACAAGTCCCAGCGCGTGCTGTTACGAAGCCCCAAGTGGGCCCCCCACAACTGGTATGCGGGGACATTGCTGTACGGGTCCAAGTTGACTGCCGCCTTGAACGAGGAGCGAAAGCTCCAGTCACCGCCGAAGTACGCATCGACCGGCTCGGCTTTGGTTTTGATGATCGGAACTCCATACTCGGCAATCGCACCCATCGACCACTTGGGCGCGCCTGATGCTTGCTGCCCCGACAGATCTTGAGTGCCGAGATAGGAATACATGTACTGAGCAGGTGCATTCGTGTAGCTGTCGTACTTCGCATCGTTGTACGTCAGTGATGCGGAGCCGAACAAGCCGCGCACTGGAAACACCTTCACGTCGAGTTCGACGCCCCTGGAGACGAGCGTGCCGACGTTGGTGATGTACGAAGCCGTGGGCGTCACGTTGGTGTTCACGTAGTTCGCTTGGTAGTTGCTGTCGATCATGTAGAACAGCGTCGGATTCACCTGTAGACGGCCTTTGAAGAACTCGGTCTTGGCCGCGATTTCGAAGTCATCCACTTTCTCCGGCTTCACGAAGACGTCCACGCCCAGGGTCTGGCGTACTAGGTTGATGCCGGGTGATTTGTAGCCGCGCGAATAGGTCGCGAATACGTGAACGTCATCGGTGATGTCGCGCGCGATGATCGCCGTCCACGACAAGTTGCTGACGTTGTGTTTCTTCGTGTAGGCGCCGGTCGGCGCGAAGGCTGCGCGGGTCGCTGCCACTGCTGCTTGTTGATCCTCCGGAAAGCTATCAATGGGCGTGACGTTGCCCTGCGGATAGGCATCGTAGCTGCCGCTCTTGTGCTCGAGCGTGGCACGCAACCCGCCGGTAAAATGCCAGCGCTTCGTGGGGTTCCAGGTAGCTTGGCCATAGGCCGCGTAGCTCGTGGTTTCCGGCACGACATGCGAGTAGGCCGTTAGCCCATTGAGCACGTCCGGCGAGGTGGTCGGCGAGACCAACCACTGTGAAGCGTCGCGCCCGTATGTCGAGTACTGGTGATCGTTGGCCTGTTGCCACCAGAAGTAGAGCCCTGCCGTATAGTCGAGGGTCTCGCCGCCCGGGGAAGCCAAGCGGACTTCCTGGCTGAACTGCTGCTGGTGCGTTTCGACGATCCCTAGCGTCGAGACATTGGCGCCAGTTTGATCCCCATCGTAATGCGGCAGCCACTTCCAATTGCGATAAGCCGAAATCGACGTCAGCGTGAGATCGCCGCCGAAGCGCAGCGTGGCAGTGTTCTGGACGCCCCAACTCGGCATCCGGTCAGCCTGGGAAGAATCGATGTCGACCTTGCGCGCGAACGGATCGATCGCGATCGGGTTGTAGCCGACGTCCGCGGCGTGTTCATAGTAACCCTTCACTTGCTTGCCGTTGGCGAGCGTCGTGGGTAGCGCCTGACGTATGCTGTAAAAGCCGCAATCGCAGGCTTGCATGCTGTAGTCAGCGATCAATCGGTTCTTGAACGTGTCGTTCGGCTTCCACAAAAGGTCTGCGCGGATGGCGTCGTTGTTCAGGTTGTCCCACGGCTCGCTGAACGTCGTGTTGTAAATGATGCCCTGGCGCGAGCTGCGTAGATAACTCACGCGCAAGCTGAGGGTATCGGAGAACGGATTGGTCAAGCTCACATAGGCGCGTGCGTAGTTGTACTTGCCGTAGGAAAACTCGGTCTTGACCTGGCGTTTGAAGCCGGGTTCGGCCGTTCGCAAATCGATGGCGCCTGCGACCGTGTTTTTACCGAACAGCGTCCCTTGGGGACCCTTCAACACTTGGACGGTCTCGATGTCCAAGAGATCCGTGATCGCCGTGCCCGTGCGTGGCCGATACACGCCATCGATGTACACGCCGACGCCTTGCTCGAGCCCGTCGTTGGTACCGCCCGCGTTCGTGCCGAGGCCGCGGATGGTGATCGTTTGGTTGCGGCCGCTGAAGCCCTGAATATTCACGCTCGGCGTTTGGCCGATGACTTGATTCAGGTTGCGCGTACCACCGAGGGCTTGCAGTTGCTGAGTTGACAACGTAGTGATGCTGATTGGCACGTCTTGGGCGTTTTCAGGCCTGTAGCGGGCCGTGACCACTTCTACCGTGCCCAATTCACCGGTGCTCACGTCGGTCGGAGCATCCACTGGAGCCTGTTCGGGCGGGGCCGATTCCGAAGTGGCCGCTGCTGCATCGGTTGCTGGCGGTGGGACGTCCGCTGGAGGCGCGGGGGGCGGTGCCGGCTCGCTTGGTGCCTGCGCATCCGCCGGTGGTGCAGGCGGCGCTGGCTCGGCAGGCGCGCCATTGCCGGCGTCGCTCGGACCTGGAGGAGCTGGCTCCGGTTGCTGCTGTGGTGGCGCTATTTGCGCCTCTGCCGTGACTGTCGCGGTGAGTGCGAGGAAAATCGAGCCGAGGGCAACGGGGTTGAACAACGTGCGACGCAGGCCAGATCGAGGAACGAGCTTATTCAAGTGAAAATCCTAGTTAGGCGGCAGGCTTGAGGAAGGAAGCGGGGTCTTTGATAGTTTAGGTTTGTCCCCAATGCAAGACACATGCGTCGCCGTTCGCAAAGCCAATGCGGCTCGAGGCGGAGGGAAGTAGACTGGCCTCACGTGTCCGTGTCATCGCAGCTAGAGCCAACGAGTAGTCTCGACGAAATCGCGCTACCGAGCGGGCGAATCACTCTCGGTGTCGTGCGTGTCGGCGATACGGTGCGGCGGCCCGGGAAGGCGTCGTCGCCGTTCGTCGCCGAGTTGCTTGTGCACCTTGCCGCGCAACAATGCACGTGGGCACCTCGCTACCTCGGTCGTGATAGCGCCGGGCGGGACGTGCTTTCGTACCTAGTAGGTAGTGTGCCCGCCAAATGGCAAACGTTCAGCGACGCGCAAGTGCGGGCGGCAGCAAGCCTGCTTCGCGCCCTGCACGACGCCACCGCAGGCTCGGCGCTCGCGCCGACCGGTGTGGTTTGCCACCATGATGCCGGTCCGAATAATTTCGTGTTCCAGGATGATTTGCCCGTTGCGCTGATCGACTTCGACACTGCGGCGCCGGGTTCGAGGCTGGAGGATCTCGGATACATGGCTTGGGCCTGGTGTCTGTCGTCGAATCCGGCGCGCGGCAGCGTGGCGGCACAAGCCAGGCAAGTTCGCGTTCTGGCGGAGGCCTACGGGGCCGGGGTATCCGAGCGAATGCAACTCCCTGATGCGATCGTCGAGCGAGTTCGTCGAAATGTCGCGTTCTGGTCCGCTCAGCTCGAGGGCTCAGACTCGATCGTGACCGCCCGCGAAAAAGTGCCCGAGTTCGTGGCCTGGTCGAAACGCGAGCAGGACTACGTCGAAGCCAATCGAGTGCAGCTCCAAGCTGCGCTGCGTTGAAACGCTCGCGGTGCTAGCTGCCCCTTGACGGCGCCGCACCGAGTGTTATTTGAAAGTTATCAAACTATCAAACCATGCGTTACCAAGCAGTCTTCCAAGCCCTGGCTGATCCAACTCGGCGAGAGATTTTGAAGAAGCTCACGGCCGGCTCACTGAGCGCAGGCGAGCTCGCGAGTGCGTTTTCCATCACCAAGGGCTCCATGTCGCACCACTTCAACGTGTTGAAGGCAGCTGAGCTCGTGCGTACGGAACGACGCGGGCAGAGCATCGTCTACTCGCTCAATACCAGCGTGTTCGAGGACGTCGCCGCCATGCTGCTCGACCTGTTTCAGGTCCGCATGCCGAAGCTCAAAGTTGGAAAGAAGCTCGAGTCGTCGCGCCGCTAGCTGGCGCCGCTCGCACCGTAGTCGGAGGTACCATGGATCGAAGCATCACGCGGGCGTTGAATTGGGGATTGATCGCTCTTTCATTCGGCATTGCAGCGTGGCTCTCACCCCGCCTGCCTGAACTCGTGCCCACCCATTGGGACGCGCACGGGCACGTCAACGGCTACATGCGAAAGCCCTTTGGGGTTTATGTTCTGCCGTTCACCATGCTCTCTTTGCACATTTTGCTGGAGATTTTGCCGCGTTTCGCGAAAGGAAAGTCGCGCCAAACCTCATCGGGGGCCGCCTACCAAGTGGTTCACACGGCGACGCTCGGGTTTCTGCTCTTCGTGACCATGATCTCGTTGCGAGCTGCTGCGGGTGAAAGGATGCCCATCGTGCAAGGGGTGGGCGTTGCTTTGGGTTTGCTCCTGATCGTGATTGGCAATTTCTTGGGTAAGGTGAGGCGTAACTTTTTTCTCGGCATCCGCACACCCTGGACGCTCGCCAACGACGAGGTGTGGCTGCGCACCCATCGCCTGGGCGGCAAGACATTCGTGCTCGGAGGAGTGCTCGTGATTGTCGGAGTGGCGCTGGGCGTGAACATCGGCGTGACGAGCCTCGTAGCGTTGCTCGCTGGGCTGATTCCCGCCGCGTACTCGTATCTCGTGTACCGACGGCTGCCGCACTGAGCCTCGGAGACATAGGCCTAGCCCCTCTTCGGAGCGAGGGGCCAGCGACCGGGGCTTGCTCTGCTGGGTCGCGCTGAAACGAGTTTGAGCTTGTTGTCTATTATAGTAGACTCTGGCTCGTGAACAACCTGTCCGAGACCGCCTTGCAGATATTGCCGCAAGAAACGCTACCCGCCGTAATCGTGGATGGCCGCGAACCGGGCGGTTTAGAAGCAGCCGTTTCTGGCGCGCTCCAGTCCGCGAAGCTGCGCCAAGGCCTGGTGGCGGTGGTCTTGGTTCCACTCGGCGCCTCGCCGCCGCCGTGGCTTTCAGATGTTTCGCAGCTCGCGCTGAGCGAGCCCACTGACGGCCTAGTGCTCGACATCCTGGCTCGCGAAGTGCTGTTGCACGGGCAGCCGGTAACGCTGACCGCGAGGGAGTTTGCGTTGCTACGCTACTTGTACGAACGGCGAGGCGAGGTCGTATCGCGGCAGGCGCTGCTACGCGAGGTCTGGGGTGACAGCTATCGCGGCGGTCCACGAACGGTAGACATCCACCTTCGGCGCTTGCGCGCTAAGCTGGGCGCGGATCGCTTCCAGACATTTCGCGGAATTGGTTACAAGCTGCGGCGCCGGAGCCGATGATTTGCGACGATTTCGCTCACTTTTGCGTGTGCGCGGCTAGCGAGCGCTCGGTTTCTTCGACCAGGCGCGCCATCGCTTCACTCGCTGGCTCGACGGCGTGAATCGCATCCAGCCCTTGCCCCGCCCAGATGACGACCGTCGATATGTCCGCCGCAGCAACGGCGGCTCGATAACGCTCATGTTCGAGCTCGAGTCGCGTCTCGAGCTCCGCTTCGCGACCATGAAAGCGCGCGCTGAAATCATTGGCAATCGCGCGACCGCTAAACTCCTTTGGCCAGTCGATGCGGCGCACGATGTCGAACACGCGGGTGCGCAGGGTAGACGCGGCGCTCGCCTCGACCAGTCGTTGCTTGGCTGCAGCGGTTCCGAGTGCCTCGTGCGTGGCGAAGAAGCGCGTTCCAACCAGTACGCCAGCAGCGCCCAGCGCAAGGGTCAGTGCTGCACTTCGACCGCTGGCAATGCCACCGGCCGCGGCCACCGGAATAGGCCCGGCAAGCTCGATCACCTCGGGCAGCAGCGAGAGCAATGGCTGATCAGCGCCGTGCCCGCCAGCCTCCGTGCCCTGGGCCACGATCAGATCGGGCTTCAAGGCGGCGGCTGCGCGCGCGGCTGCAGCGCTTTGAACTTGCAAGATCAAGCGCGCACCGCCGCGCCGAATCGCGTCCACGTACGGCGCCGCATCACCGAACGAAAGCATCACTGCGAAGGGCCGACGCGCGAGCGCGGCGTGCAGCTTGTCCGGAGCCTTGGCCAGATCCCAGGTGATGAAGCCGACGCCGACGCGCGCGCCCTCGGCGCGCTCGAACTCGTGTTCGATCCACGCCGCGTCGTGGTAGCCGGGTCCAATCAAGCCCAGGCCACCGGCGTTGCTGATCGCGCGGGCCAGCGCGCCGCCTGCGACAGCGCCCATCGGCGCAAGCAAGATGGGGTAACGCAGGCCCCAGGTTTTGCTCAGAGAGGTTTCGAGAGCCAAAGCTGACTTACTCCGTCAGGGACCGCAGCCACTGAGAAAAGAGCTCATTGCGGTGACTGCGCCAGGTGTTGCTCGGTCTATCCGGATCGAAATTGCTGGGGCGCTCGACATCCGTGCGGCCCAGAGCGCGATCGCGAAGCCACTCGTGCACGAGTCGGCCGGCCTCGTACTCGGGGTGCCCGAGGTGCATCAAGTAGCGATGATCCGAGGACTCGAAGATGGTGTATCCGGTGTCCGGGCCGTGTGACAGCAAGTTTACGATTCCCCGATCGCGTGCATCTTCGAGCGTGCGATCGTTGATTCCGGAGTGGCGACTGTGAGCGCAAAAGAAGGTGTCGTCGAAGCTGCTCGTGATCGGATGCTGAGCGTTCAAGCTACGGTTTTGAAAGACGCCGAAGAGCTTGCGCGGGAACGACACTTTGTCCAAGCCGATCATCTTGGCTAGGGCCAAGCCGCCCCAACACAAACCCAACGTGCCCTTGAGCTTTTGCCGCGCAAACTCCAAGATCTGCGCGAGCTCACGCCAATAGTGCACGGCCTCGAAGTCCAGCTCTTCCACCGGCGCGCCGGTGAGGATCAAGCCGGAAAGGGGGCCTTGCGCAAGCGCTTCCTCGAACGTGCGGTAGTGCCGTTCGATGTGCGCCGAGTCGCTGCTGGTATAGCTGTGTGAGTCGAGCCGAATCCAAATCGGCTCGACCAGCAGCTCCGAATGCGCCAGAGGGCGAAGCAAATACGGCTCGTACGACTCCGCTTTGGGCATCACGTTGAGCACACCCACACGCAGCACAGGACGACCGTCTAGCTGCGCCTGCGCGTCGTTCAGCACGCGTTGCAGCCGAGGCCCATCTTCGACCTCGACTGCGTAGCCGCTCGGCAGCACCAACAATGTTCGGACCTCGCGCCGCGCTGCGCGTTATGCCTTGCTCAGGGCTTGTTCGATATCCGCAAGAATATCGTCGATGTGTTCCAGGCCGACGGAAAGCCGGACGTAGTCTGGAGTGACCCCGGTTCGTTGCTGTTCTTCCGGACTCAGTTGCTGATGTGTGGTGGTGGCTGGGTGAATCGCCAAGGTCTTGGCGTCGCCCACGTTGGCCACGTGGGAAATCAGCTGCAGCGAATCGATGAAGCGCGCGCCGGCTGTGGCTCCGCCAGTGATGCCGAAGCCTAAAATGGCGCCTGCGCCGCGCGGTAAGTACTTCTTGGCCTTGGCGTGCTGGGGGCTCGATTCCAAGCCAGGATAGTTGATCCAAGTCACCTTCGAATGCTTCTGCAAGACCTTGGCGACCGCGAGCGCATTTTCGGAATGACGCGTCAGCCGCAGGTGCAACGTCTCGAGCCCCTGCAAGAATTGGAAGGAGTTGAACGGCGACAGCGCTGGGCCCAGATCGCGAAGCAAGGTGACGCGAGCCTTGATGATGTAAGCGACATTGCCGAGCGGCTTCAGCGCCTCGATGAAGTCGAGCCCGTGGTAGCTCGGATCGGGTTCCGAGATGAGTGGGAACTTGCCCGAGGACCAATCGAATTTGCCGCTATCGACGATCACGCCACCGATCGACGTGCCGTGACCGCCGATGAACTTCGTGGCCGAATACACCGCCACATCCACGCCGTGTTCGAAGGGTCGCAAAAGATAGGGCGAAACGGTGTTGTCGAGCACGAGGGGCACGCCGTGACGATGCGCAATGCTCGAAATCTGTTCCAAATCGGCGACGTCGAGCTTGGGGTTGCCAATCGACTCGGCGAACACGGCTTTGACTTTGGGTGTGATGGCCTTGTCGAGCGCGGCCAAATCCTCCGACGGTACGAAGTGAACTTTGATGCCGAGCCGCGGAAACGTGTAATGGAATAAATTGTACGTTCCGCCGTACAAGTTGTCGGCCGCGACGATCTCGTCCCCTGCGCGCGCGATGTTCAACAACGAGAGCGTGATTGCCGACTGACCACTCGCCGTCGCCAGAGCTCCCACGCCGCCGTCCAGCTGCGCAATGCGCTGCTCGAACACGTCCGTCGTCGGGTTCATCAGGCGCGTGTAGATGTTCCCAAACTCTTTCAGCGCGAACAGGTTCGCCGCGTGTTCGCTGCTCTTGAACTGGTACGACGTGGTCTGATGAATCGGCACCGCCCGCGAGCCAGTCGTCGCGTCGGGCGCCTGTCCGCCGTGTAGAGCAATGGTTTCGGCGCGATATTGGGGATGGACCATGGTTGGTGTCTCCTATGGTGTCTATATCTATAATATGGGAGACGCGCAATCGATGGCGCTGATCGCACCGGTTCGCGCGTGGCGTCGTGCCTTGCCGGCAAGCGATGTTGAGGGGAAAGGGGGCGAAACTCCTTGCCGGCAAGGAGAATTCGAGCGGCCAGGGTTTGAGATTGCTTGCCGGCAAGCAATCTCCGAGCGATCCCCCTTCAAGATCGCTTGCCGGGAAGCAAAATTGAACGGCGCCCCATCCAAGATTGCTTGCCGGCAAGGAAACCAGAAGGCCGCCTGCGTCTGATTCGCTTGCCGCAAGGAAATCGGGAGAGGGAGCTCACCTGCAGTTGCTTGCCGGCAAGGAAATCTGAACGGGGACCCATTCAAACTCCCTTGCGGGCAAGGAAGAAGCGACGAGCGCAGCTCGATTCGCTTGCCCGCAAGCAGAACGACCCGTTGGCGCGTCGTCAGACGCGCGCCGACACTCTCCCCAAGCTGCTTGCCGGGAAGCGAATAGAAGGTCGGTGCCCGGAATTGCTTGCCGGGAAGCGCGGCGAGGCTTTGCCATTGGATCTGCTTGCCCGGGAGCACACGGAAGGTCGTGCCTCGTCCACCAGTTTTGGTGTGGTTCTATTAGGAAAGACAAAGATCTTTTTCTGTGGTATCTGTCGAGCGCCTCGCTGACCCGCGGAAGCCCAAACTCGGGCGCCCGCTCAACTTCTGGAGCCCCATGACCCTCGAAGCACAAATCGCCGGTACTCTTGCGCAATCGTCACAAATCAGTGCGGCTTTGGGTACCCCTAGCTTCGAGCTCAAGGCCCTCGAACCGTCCCTGGGCGGTGACGTGGCAAAGCTCGATCTGCATCAGGCGCTCGATGGGCAACGGGTCGCCGCGCTGCGCGCTGCGTTGCTCGAACGCAAAGTCCTACGGTTCCGCCAGCAGAACCTCTCGCCAGAAGAGCTGGTGCGCTTCGCGACCTACTTTGGTGAACCGTTTGGAAGTCCAGACTACGCCTACGGTCACTACGAAGGGCACGACAAGATCGTGAAGATCGGTCCCTCACCGGTGGGCAGCCGCCCCTCGAATTGGCATCAGGGTGGCACTTGGAAAGCAAACCCGTGGGCCTTCGAGTTGCTTCAGCTGGCCGTCGTTCCGCCCGTTGGTGGCGCCACGCTGTACGCGGATTTGCAAGCCGCCTACCGCGACCTGTCCAAGTCTCTACAAACTTTGGTCGGCGGCCTGCGCGCTGCTCACAGCAAACAGGTCAAGCCTGTTTCCCACGGCGTGTACGACGCGAGCGATTTCGTAGAACACCCGCTCGTGCTCACGCATCCCGAAACTGGGATCAAGGGCCTATATTTGACCAGCCGAATCACTCATCTGATCGGCATCCCACGCGCCGAAAGCGAGGCGCTGCTGGCGTTCTTGCGGCAACACGCGAGCGGCGTGAATTACCAATACCGCAACCATTGGACCGCGGGCGATCTGGTGATTTGGGACAATCGCTCGGTATGGCACTACGCGGTGGACGACTACGGCGACCAGGAGCGCTGGGGGCTCAAGATTTCGATCGAAGGTGGTGATTGGCGTCCGAACTGACGCGCAGAGCGGAGCCAGGAATCAGCGCTATGTCCCTTTTCGAACCAGTGCAGGTGGGTTCTTTGGTTCTCTCGAACCGGGTGGTGATGGCACCACTCGGCCGAGCGCGCGCGGAGCCGATCAGTCGCGAGCCCACCGCGTCGGTCGCCACGTACTACGTGCAACGGGCGTCCGCCGGGTTGATCGTTTCGGAAGCGACGCACATATCGGCCGAGAGCGTTAGCCGTCCAGGAACTTCGGCGATCCATAGCGCGGGTCAAGTCAAAGCATGGCGGCGCGTCACGGACGCCGTGCACGCGGCTGGTGGGCGAATCTTTCAGCAACTATTTCATCTCGGGAGGAAAGCCGACCCTGCGCGAATTCCGAGCGGTCGGTTGCCAGGTGCGCCTTCGGCGGTGCCTGCGATCGGTGAATTCTCGACACCCGCTGGTCCGAGACCGTTCCCCGTCCCGCGCTCGCTCGAACTCGGTGAGATCCCGGGCATCGTGGCAGACTTTGCGTCGGCCGCGCACAATGCGCAGCGCGCGGGCTTCGACGGCGTTGAGATCCATGGAGCCAACGGCTTTTTGATCGATCAATTCCTGCGCGACGGGGCCAATCTGCGCGTCGACGCCTACGGCGGTTCGATCGCGAAACGCTCGCGTTTCCTGCTCGAGGTCGTCGATGCGGTGAGCGCGGTCTTGGGGGCCGGGCGAGTCGGCGTGCGGCTCTCGCCGCATGCCACGACCGACGGCACCCGCGATGCAGCGCCGCACGCGCTCTACGAACACGTCGCCAAGGAGCTGAGTGTTCGCGCGCCGGCTTACCTGCATCTGATCGAGCCAGTGGGTACGGCAGCACACGAACAACTGGGCCCGACCATTCGCAAGGCCTTCAACGGCCCGTTGATTCTGTGCGGCGGATTCGATGGCGCCTCCGCTCGTGCCGCACTTGCCGAAGATCGCGCGGACTTGATCGCTTTCGGGGTCGGCTTCATCGCCAATCCAGACCTGGTCGGCCGCCTTCGGCTGAATGCTCCGTGGAACTCGCCCGACGTGGCCACGTTCTACAACGGGGGCGATCGCGGCTACATCGATTACCCGTTTCTATCCGAGCTTGTCCAATCTGGCCACCTGACTCCGCGTTGAAGTAGAGGTCCCACGCATGAACTCATCGGCAACGCTCCGCATCATCGGTGCGACCGCGCTTACCCAAGCACGCCTGGTCGCCCACCGGGTCGCCAAAGACGTACCAAGTCATGCAGACGTGTCGTGGTCGCACGACGACGAGCGATCGTCACACTTCTTGCGCTCGGAGACGCTGCCGTTTGGCCAGTGCGCGCACCATGCGTACGGCGTAGAAGCACGCCAGCACGCCGAGTGAGCTCTTGGCGACGATTAGCAGGTCGCGCGTTACTACCGAAACTTCGTACGCGATGTAGCTGTTGAGCTGGGAAATTAGCCAGTACGCAATCCAGGTGCTGAACCACGCGCGCAGGATGCCGTAGTCGTGAACGTGGGCATCACGCGTTCGTGGTCTACTCGCCGACCAGACCGCACAAACGGCGTCGTAGGGTTTGATCAGGTTGAGGATGGGAACACAGAACCACCACCACATCGAGCTGGGTGTGAACTGGAGCACCGGCGCGTACGAGGCAAATTCATCGTGTTGAACGAATGCGCGGGCCGTCTTGTTCGCGCGCACCAGAAAGATCGCGAACGGAACGATACCGGCCATGAATAGCAGACTATGCAGGTCCGCCAGGGTTTGGGACACACTGACCAACTGGCTCGCGAGCGATCGCGACTTCACGTGTAGCGCCAGCAGGAGACAGATTAGCCCATTGCTTGCGAGCACGATGGCTTGAAGCAGGAGCGACCAGGAGATCAAGGTCACCAGAGTCTCGTGGCGCTCGTGCTCTCGAGTCTCGTCCGTGGGTGGCGCGTATGCGTCGCGGATCTGCACCGGGACTCGACGGCTCGCCCTCGGCTCTAGATGTTCATCTGCCATGATCGTGCGCGCTATTGAATCGGGAGGAGCGGCGCTCGCTTCCTGTCCTCGCTCCAGTCTTCCTTGGTGAGCGCGTAGCAGGCGGTATCGCGGCGCCCTTCACCGACGTGCGCGCGCTGCCCGCGGAGCACGCCCTCGAAACGAAGGCCGGCTTTCTCCGCCACTCGAATGGAAGCAAGGTTTCGCTGATCGCAACGCCATGCCAAGCGCAGCCAAGGCCACTCAGTAAAGCCCCAATCGAGCAGCGATCGCAGCACTCGAGTGCCGAGCCCTCGATTGGCCTCGCTCTGGCGAATGAACATGCCGATTTCAGCGCAGCCGTCAGAGATTGGACCTTCTCGTAAGTGGAAACCGGTGCCACCCAGCAAACGCGCACCATCAGCGGAGAAAATTCCGAGCACGAACTCTTCGGCCAGGAGATAGCGCGCACGGAATCGCCGGGCGAGTCGCTGCGACTCTTCTGCGGATTGATCTGTTCTCGCCCACGGCATCCAGGTTCTCAGATGCTCGAAGGAAGTATTGACCGCATCTGTGAGGAGCGGGCCGTCATCGACATCGTACGAGCGCAAGACGAAGCCGTCCGCCTCGTGGCGTTCGGGGGCAAGTAGGTAGTCCATCCCAGGTCTGGCACACGGTACCAGCTAGCCGACTGCCGCGGCAAACGGCGTTCAGGCGCGCACGGTCTTGGCGTCTTGCCCGTACAGCAGCTGACGCTCTTCGTCCGTTAGTGGGGCGGGGGGCTTGGGCGGATTGATCTGATCGACCAGCGCATACGCACGCTCGGTTGCGGGACGGCTGGCGATTGCAGCTTGCCAGCGCTTCAAGTTCGGGAACTGCTCGATGTCTTGATTCAGGCGCGCGTAGTTGCGCGTCCATGGGTAGCTGGCGATATCGGCAATGCTGTATTCGCCGCGACCTGCTCCGGCCACGAAATCACGCTCTTTGAGGCGCTTATCGAGCACGGCAAACAAGCGCGCCGTCTCGCGCTCGTAGCGGCTGATTGCGTAGGGGAGCTTTTCGGGAGCGGCGTGATTGAAGTGGCCGTTCTGGCCCGCCATTGGCCCGAGGCCTGCCATCTGCCAAAACAGCCACTCGAGCGCTTCGGTGCGGCCACGCAGATCTGACGGGATGAGTTTTTTCGTCTTGTCCGCGAGGTACAACAAAATTGCGCCCGATTCGAAGACCGAGATTGGATCACCGCCGTCGAGCGGCTTGTGGTCGACGATGGCGGGGATGCGATTGTTCGGCGCGATCTGCAAGAACTCAGGCTTGAACTGATCGCCTTTACCGATGTTGACCGGCAAGATGCGATAGTCGAGCCCCACCTCCTCCAAAAAGATCGTGATTTTGTGGCCGTTCGGAGTGGTCCAGTAGTGAAGGTCGATCATGTTCAGAAGGGCTCCTTGAACGGGCGTAGGTCTAGTTCTTGAGTCCACGCGCTGCGGTGTTGCAGGTGCAGCTGGAAGTAGACTTCGGCAATCGCTTCGAGATTGAGTAAGCCGTCCGGGCCTGCTTGCGCGACGCGCTCTGCGGCGCGGGTGCGCAGGCGTTCGCCGTCGATGCCGCCATCGATGATGACGTGGGCGACATGGATGCCTTGCGGTCCGAACTCACGGGCGAAGGTCTGACTGACCGAGCGCAGACCGGCCTTGGCGGCAGCGAAACCCGCGAAAGGCGGTTTGCCGCGCAAAGACGCCGTGGCCCCAGTGAAGAACAGCGCGCCGCGACTACGCGGTAAGAGGCTTCGGATCACCTCGCGACCGAAGACGAAGCCGGCGAAGGTGCTACTACGCCAGGCTTGCTCGAAGGCGTCCGCACTGAGCTCGAGCGAGGGCCCGCGATCCGCGTTGCCCGCGTTGAAGATTCCGATTTCGAGTTCTCCGAGCTCCGAGACTCGCCGTGCCAACGAGACGACGTCCGACTCCCGACCCACGTCTCCAGCGAGGGCGAAGGCTTGTCCGCCGGACTTGCGGATTTCCGCCGCGACGCTTTCCAGTCGCTCGGCACTTCTGCCGGTGATGGCGGTGGTAAAGCCGGCTTTTGCGAAACGGCGAGCCAATGCGCCCCCGAGCCCGGCGCTCGCGCCGACACCCGCCACCCAAACGACACCTTGGCTTTGTGAGGTACTCATGTCTCTTATCGGAGACGCTATGGCGCCGAGAGGCTCGGCGTCAAGCCGCGCAGGGGCGATTGGGCCCTCGCCAGACACGCGCTAGATGAATGGAGAGTCCAAATGAGCCGCCCGCGTCCTACTCACGGCTTCACCGAATCCTTGAACGAGCATCGCCGAGAGCTCGACGCGATCGACGCGCAGCTGGTCTCGCTGCTCGCCGCGCGCTATGCAGTCACTCGTCGCATCGGCGCGCTCAAAGCAGCACACAACGTGGCAGCCGCAGATCCCGCCCGCGAACAAGCTCAACTCGAGCGCCTGCTCGCGCTCTCCGGACAACTCGACCTGCCCGCCGATCTCACGCGCGCGATCTACGACAGTCTATTTCGGTTCGTGCGTGAAAGTCATCGTACACAAGCGGCGTCCGCGCGTGTCGGTATTGCCGAAGCCGAGTCGAAGCGCTGACACCGTTCAGTTGGATGTTAGGTTCACGATCATTTTCCCCGTGTTCTGGCCATGAAACAGACCGATGAAGGCGGGAATGGCTCGATCCAGACCGCTCACTTGAGTCTCGTGGTTTTTGATCTCCCCACTCAGGTAGTACCGGCCGACCTCGCGCTCGAACTGCGCTCGTTGGTCGAGGAAGTCACTGACGATGAAGCCCTTCCAAGTCAGGCGCTTGGTGACGATGTTCATTAGGTTGCTCGGGCCCGGGCTCGGCGCGAGCTCGTTGTAACGGGAGATCGAGCCACAGCCGATGATGCGACCGTGCGGGCGCAGGCTGGTGAGGGCCGCTTCCAAGGTTTCACCGCCTACGTTGTCGAAGTATACGTCGATGCCGTCGGGCGCGGCGCGTTGCAACAGCTCGGCGACCTTGCCGCTCTTGTAGTCGAACGCGACGTCGAAGCCGCCGTGCTGCTGCGCGAAGTCGACCTTTTCTGACGAACCCGCCGAGCCGATCACGCGACAACCGCGGAGTTTTGCCAACTGGCCTGCAGAGCTGCCGACCGCCCCTGCGGCGCCTGAAATGAAGATGGTGTCACCCGCTTTGACATCGACGAGATTGAGCCCGGCCCAAGCGGTCATGCCTGTCGCCCCGAGCACTCCCAGGTACACGGACGGCGGTTGAAACTCGGGATTCAGTCGGTAGAGCTCCGCCGCTGGCGCTACGAACGCTTCCCTGAACCCGTACATGGAAAGCACGGTCTGGCCGACCTTGAAGTGCCTGGAGCGGGACTCGAGCACTTCACCCACTGCTCTACCAGTGAGAGGCTCGCCCAGCTCGAAGCCAGGCGCGTAAGATTTGACGTCATTCATCCGCCCGCGCATGTACGGATCGACCGAAAAGTAGAGGTTGCGGACCAAGACGTGTTCGTCGGCGACTGGCGGGAGCTCGGTTCGCTCGAGCGTGAAATTCTCGGGCGTCGGCAAGCCTCGAGGACGAGAGACCAAGCGGATCTCGTGGCTGGAATGTCGAGTCATGTCTAGTATGGTATCTTGTTGGCTGATGGAGTGGCGCGGCGTTTCCGGATGGGACGTCAAAAAAGCTCGCATGCGCGAGTCAGCCGCTGAGCCGGAGTACCCAGGTTGGAGCACGAGTTATCGCTGCAATATGCTCTGGTTACCCGAACACAAGCCCAAGTTGACGGCCGACCGGGGACGTGAAGCGCGTGAAATGGCTGTCGCTGGTGTCCTGTATTATAGACATTGGTTCGGTGTCGTGCCAAGGTCGGGCGGCTCGACTCGGCAACTCAAGGGCGAGCAACGTTTTCAATGGCCAACTCACGCATCGCGTTGTCACCGCTCGAGGGGCAAGCTTCCAGCGATCCCCAAACATCCGCCCCGCGGCGTGCACTGGGACGTGTACGCACGTTCGAGTCTGCGCGAGGCCTCCAGTTGCTGTCTTGGCTCGCGCCGTTGGTGCTGCTGCTCGGATGGGAGGCGCTGGCTCGACTGGAGTTGATTCCATCGCTCGTGCTGCCGGCTCCGAGCTCGGTCATTGCGACGGCCAAGACGCTCTTGGCGAGCGGTGAGCTCCAAACTCATTTGGCCGCGAGTCTCAGGCGCGCAGCACTCGGGTTCAGCGTTGGCAGCGGGCTCGGCTTGGGGTTTGGGTTGCTCGTGGGCCTGTTTCCGGTGGCTCATGCGTTGCTCGACCGCACCCTGCAAGTGCTGCGCGCAGTTCCCTTCTTGGCCATCATGCCGCTGGTCATCGTTTGGTTTGGAGTCGGCGAATCTGGCAAGGTGTTTCTGATTGCGCTTGGCAGCCTGTTTCCGACGTACCTCAATACGGCGCTCGGTGTTCGACAGGTGGATCCCAAGTTGCTCGAGATGGGTCGATTGATGGGTTTGGGGCCTGGTCGATTGGTTCTCTATGCGATCCTGCCAGGCGCGCTGCCCTCATTGCTGAACGGATTGCGGTTGGCGCTCACGACGTCCTGGCTCGCGCTGGTGGTCGCAGAAACCGTCGGCGCCAACGCGGGGATTGGCTTCCTCGCGACCAACGCCCGCGAGTTTTTGCAGACGGACGTGATGGTGCTCGTGATCGTCATCTACGCGCTGATCGGCGTGAGCTCCGATCTCGCGGTGCGGATTTTGGAACGCTGGCTGCTCGCTTGGCACCCCAACTACGCCAAGGCCGGCGCCTAGCGAATGATTCGGAGTTACTGAGTATGACCATTCCTCGACGTACGCTACTCGCCGCTGGCCTATTGGGGGCTGTCCCGGCGCTTACCGCCTGCCGCAATACCTCACCAGGACTCGTCGCGCATCGCAAAGTGCGGCTCACCTACGGTACCGCTTCGGTGGCCAAAGAACGCGGAGTTTTGGAAAAAACGCTCCGTGAACAGGGCATCGACGTCGAGTGGATCGGCCCGTTTCCCAACCATGCCCCGACGTTGCAAGCAGTTGCTACCGGTAGCGCAGACTTCAGCTTCGGGGGCAGCTCCACGCCCGCTGCGCAGGCGATCCTTTCCGGCGCCAAGCTGACCTTCGTGTCGTGGATAGTGTCGACGCCGCGCACGACCTCGATCATTGTTCTGCCGAAATCAGGCATCACCAAAGTGGCTGACTTGGCGGGCAAGACCGTCGCCGTCAACCGAGCCGGCGTTGCCGAATTCCTACTCGTTGCGGCGCTCGAGAAGTATGCGGTCCCTCGCGAGAAGGTGAACGTGGTTTACATGAATCCGCCTGATGCAGCGCCGGCCTTTGCCGCGGGCAAGGTCGACGCATGGGCAATTTGGACGGGGCCGCTCGACATGGCCGAGGTTCAATACGGTGCCCAGCGCATTTTCGAAGAAGGCAAGGAGCTCGACCGAGCCGTCGATTTCGGAACGTACCTCGTGCGTGAAGAATACGCGCGGCAAGAACCGGATACGATTCGTGCGGTCATCGCGGCGCAGCAAGCCGAGGTGGAATGGGCCAACCAGCACCGCGCGGAAGCGCAAGCCATCGGCTACCGCGTTTCGAAGTATCCGCCGGCCGTGATTGAGAAGCTGAATCAACTGCCCCTGACGAGCAAGCTCAGCCTGATGAATGCCGAAGGAGAGGCCAGCCTGCAGAGCGGTGTGGATTGGTTGGTCGAACGCAAGGTGCTGTCAGGAAAACTCAATGTCGCCGAGCACTCGGTACGTCTGTGAGTCTGCGATGAGCGAGCTGCAAGAACCAGTCGTCGAAGTTCGCGGCCTGCGGCGTTCTTTCGGCGCTCGCGCGGTGCTCGACGGGGTTGAGCTGCGCATGCAACGCGGGGAGTTCGTGGCCCTGCTGGGAAAGAGCGGCTGCGGCAAAACGACCTTGCTGAGAGCGCTCTCTGGTTTGGATAGCGCAGAAGAAGGCGTTGTTCGGACCCCTGAAGCGCGAACGGTCGTGTTCCAAGAGCATCGCCTCATGCCGTGGTTCCGTGTCTGGCAAAATGTGGTGATCGGACTGCCTTTTGCCAAAGCGCGTTCGCGCGCGAATGACGCGCTCGATGAGGTCGGCCTGCGGGATCACTACGAAGCGTGGCCGGCAACGCTTTCCGGCGGCGAGGCGCAACGCGTCGCGCTCGCCCGAGCGTTGGTGCGCGAGCCCGCATTGCTCTTGCTCGACGAACCCTTCGCCGCGCTCGATGCGCTGACTCGACTCAAGATGCAAGCTTTGGTGCGCTCACTGTTCGAGCGGCATCGCCCCGCCATTCTGCTCGTCACGCACGATGTCGATGAAGCGATCGTGCTCGCCGATCGCATCTTGGTCATGCGGGACGGTCGCATCGCCACGGAGCATCGGCTGAGTGAGGGAGCCGTACGAAGCCGAGGCGGCGCAGAATTCAGCGAGCTACGGCGCGAGCTCTTGGCCGAACTCGGGGTCAGCGAACGCTGAAGCTTCCGTCTCTTCCCCTCGACAGGAATCGATATGTCTCTCGAATTCGTAGGCGCCATTGGGTCGCAAAATAGCTCCGAATACCGGCCGACCCAGCGCGGTCCGATCGTCGACAAGACCTTCGTCAGCGCGTTCGCCCGTGCGCACGAATACGCCGGCTTCGATCGCGTGCTGATCGGCTACTTCAGCTCCTCCCCGGACGGTTTTCAAATTGCCGCTTATGCCGGACAGCAAACCGAGCGCTTGAAGTTCTTGTTGGCGCATCGTCCTGGTTTCGTCGCCCCAACGTTGGCGGCGCGCCAGCTCGCAACCCTCGACCAATTCATCGATGGGCGCCTCGCCGTGCACATCATCACCGGTGGAGCGGATCACGAGCAGGCCCGCGATGGAGATTTTCTGGACAAGGCAAGTCGCTACGCGCGCACCGGCGACTATTTGGACGTACTCAAAAAGACTTGGACCAGTTCCGTTCCCTTTGACCACACTGGCCCCTACTACGAAGTCAAAGACAGCTTTTCGTCAGTAAAGTCCGCGCAAACGCCGCATCTCCCGGTGTACTTCGGGGGCTCGTCCGACGAAGCCATTGCCGTCGCCGGACGTCACGCCGACGTGTACGCGTTCTGGGGTGAAACGCTCGAGCAAACTAGCGAAACCATCGCCAAAGTTCGCGCGTCCGCGGCTCGCTTTGGTCGCGAGCAAACGATCCGCTTCAGCCTCTCAGTGCGCCCCATCCTCGGTCGCACCGAAGACGAAGCGTGGTCGCGAGCGGACCGAATTTTAGCAGCCGCCAGGGCCAGCGGCATCGAGGGCCGTTCCTCGATCTTCCGCATAGCGGGCCAAGCTCCTCAAAACGTCGGCTCACAGCGACTGCTGGAAGCCGCCGCAGGCGGCAAAGTTCGCGACAAGCGCTTGTGGACGGAGATCGCGGCGCTCACCGGCGCGAGCGGTAACTCCACAGCGCTCGTCGGCACCGCCGAGCAAGTTGCTGACTCACTGCTCGAGTACTGGGATCTCGGTGTGACCACGTTCTTGATTCGCGGTTTCGATCCGTTGGAAGACGCGATCGAGTACGGGCGCGAATTGATCCCGCGGGTCCGCGAGGCGACGCGCGTGCGTGCGGTGTCACACAGTGCGTGATGGCGGGTGCCTAGTCGGCTGGGCAACGGCAGACGAATGGCTCGAGTATGACGTTGCCGTTCCGCAGTCCGGGTTGTTCGACATCTCCGCTCGCATGGCGTCTGCGACGGCGGGCCGTCAGCTACAACTTAGCGTAGATGGCTCGCTAGTCGGGTTACTCACGTCCCCGAATGCCGGCTACAACGCCTTCGACGATCGCAGGATTCAAAACGTGAGCCTGAGCGCGGGGCAGGGCCCTGGTGGGGATCACATAGTTGTGGAATCCGAAGGGAAAATCTACGACAACTTCCGGCCGGAAGGAGTCCCTGCCGAGGAGTTTTGGAATGATCTCGTCGAGTCCGACTTCCTCCGAAGCCACGGCTACGTCGACCACGTCCCGTTTTGAATCAATTGGAAGGCTCGAATGACAGGCGATCAGAACTGGCTACTTAATTGCATTGCACTCGTGAGGCGCGCGCCAGGAACCTGGGTGCCCACGAAGTCGGCGCGAGGACTGGAACTGTTCTTGATTGGCTATCGTAAGGCCCGCAACGACTTGGGATTTCCCGAGTACGGTCACGAAGAGGCGGACCTTTTGGAGCCTTTTCAGGTCTGGGCGGCTGAGAAAGTTGGCCTCGCACCGCGCGTTGGGTGGGCCTACTGCGTCGAACAACTCGATAATCGAGAAGAAAACGTTCTGACGTTTGTCTCGCTATTTGAAGAGTTCCTCAGTCAACGTGGCAGACAGTTGCCGGTCCCTGACCCGCAAGCATGGATTGGGAAGCGCGCTTGAATCATCGATTTACCCTTTTGGGCAGTCGATGGGTTTTGCACGGCCCAGGGGAATGGCGTCACTTAGAAATGTCATTGTTTCGGCGGGAGCATTCTGAATGCACAAACGTGGGAGGTCGAAGTGGGAATAAGGATATTCGGTTGGTATTGACGATGCCGAGGGAAACCTTTGGGTCGGCTAGCCTTGAACTGACCTCGGCCCGTTACCACAAGTGACATCTGTTCGAACTGCGTTGGAGCGCTTTCGCAAGAACCCTTCTGCAAAGCATCCGGACAACCCCCTCAGGCTCATCTCGTCGGTTTCTGGTGCAGCGCTCGCTGGTGAAGTAGCCGCTGCTTGGGGAACCGATGCGCAGGAGGCAAGGGCCCTTTGGGCTGAAAGTCGAGAGGCCCGCCTGTTCGTGGATGCTGACTTCGGTCAGTGGGGCCTGGTGCTCGTCGACCCGCAGTCCAGTGCAGAACGAACTGCCAAGGAGAGAGCTGCTCGTCCAATTGAGTTCCGGGACGAGGATGTGGTCGTCGGCGTTTTTCTTGGTGACCAGGAGCTACTAGTCATTGCTCCATCTGAACGCGGCCCGCGCAGAGTCCTCGTGGCGCTTCCGCTCGACAGCCGATCCGCCTGGTTCGGAGCGGCTTCGGAACTAGGCGAGTTCCTTGAGCGCTACTTCGACGCGGGCGGTAACAAATTTTGGGAGCGGATTGGTGTCTCGATCGGGTGAGTCTGGGGCCGACTATGTCATTCATTCGCTGGCCTGTAACGAGTTGCTCGCAGGTCACCCGAAGTGACAGATCGAGTGAACCTGAGTGGCTTGACGTTGGTACTTCCGACTGGATGGCTGGACATTACTAACGATCTTCCGAGGGGGAGTGCGCCAACCATCGCCAAGGAGGACGGCGTGGGCGTCATCCAATTCTCGGTCGCCAGATACAGGTCCGGCGTGGAACCTCACCTGGATGTGGCGGCGCTTCGAGAGATGCTCGATGAGTTTGGAGATCACCACAGACTCGGAAAACCCGTATCGTACGAGGAAGGGCAAGGTTACGGCGGCAACCGCTTTGTGGCTGCGGAGTTTTCGCTTCCCGATCAAGTCATTGCCGTTTGGTATCTCACGAACGGCAGGAATGTGGCGTTGATCACGTATGTGGCGGACGGGGCAAAGATCCGAAGATGGCCGGCGAGCTTGTCGACGCTTCTTGCGTCGTTTGGTCGCTTGATTTCAAATAGTCCGCCGGCTCAGTCCTCGGTTTTTCACGGAAAGTGTCCAGCCACCACGGCTCAGTTCGACACTTGAGCCACCGGCGCGGGCTGCTCGGATCGAGCAAGCGCAGCCGCGACGCACTCGTGCAAAATCTCATGGTAGCGGTGCGCGTTCGTCGTTCCGATCAAGAACGGATTGGGAGCAGCAGCCTTGCGATTTCGTGCCTGTTCGAGCCGCTCGGCCGTGCCGTCGATGAAGGTGTGGGTGTTGAGGATGCCGTCGACCTTGGCTTCGCTGCTGACGGCGTCGAAGTGTTGAATCGAGGTCTCATAGAGCGCGAGGCCGCCGTTGGCGGCGCTGGGTTCTCGGTTGGCAGGGAACAAAACACTGCCGAAGAGCGCCAGCTTGTAGCTCTTGCCTTGCTCCACGGCAGGCACGATGGCGGAGACCGTGCCGGGAGTGTGCCCCGGCGTGAGGTACAGCGTCACGCTGGTGTCTCCGAGCGTCAGGATTTGGCCGTCGGTCACTTCGATGTCGTGCTTGGGGACTTGGCCGCCTTCGACGCCGGGCGATTTCTTTTCTTGCTCGATGAAGCGCCAATCCGCTGCGCTCAGCAGGACGTGCGCGCCATAGGTCTGTTGCAGGTAGGCGGCTCCACCAAAGTGATCGTAGTGCCCGTGCGTGACGACTACGTTGCGGATCTGTCGAGGATCCAGACCCAGCTGAGCAAACCCTGGTTCGAGCACCGTTTTAACGTCGTCGGCGCTGGTGAGTGAATCGAACAGGATCAAGCCTGCGCTGGTCTTCAGCACGAAGACGCCGACGAATTGATTGCCGACGAAGAAGAGGTTGTCGAAGAGCTTGGTTGGCGGAACCACCGCTTTGCCGTCGCCTTTTAGCCTCGAGATAACGACATCTTTGGCTTCGTCGACGGTTTTGCACAGCACCAACGGCTGAGTCAGATCGGTGCCAGCGAGCTCTTTCGCGCGCGCCACATGCGCTTCGGCGGACGATGAGCTCGAGGTAGGCGCTGCCGTCGGCGATGTCGCCGGCGTCGGTGTCGAAGCGCAACTGGTGAGTAAAAGGGCAAAGCACAGGGGGCGAGCTTTTATGGCCACGACAGAATCCTCGCGTGTTGATAGTTTGGTCTTTTAAAATAGAAGCTCTGGTCAGGCCGCGTCAAACGAATTCACGGCGAGTTGTGAGTTAGCTTTTTGAATCGCGTCTCCTATTCGAGACTTGGCGGGGAAGCGGCTGCGCGCTACTACGCCGGTGTAAACGAGAAGAAATGTCGCTGTCCGACGGCGACGCGAAGCACACGATGACGCAAAAGCCGCTCTCCGATTTCGAGTTCGTCGCCCTGGTCGCGCTCACCACTTCCTTGGTCGCGATGTCGATCGACACGATGCTACCCGCGCTCGGCACGATGGCGAGCGAACTCGGCGCGACGCACGCCAATGACCGGCAGCTCATTTTGAGCGTCTTCTTTGGCGGAATGTCGCTCGGTCAACTCATCTATGGGCCGGTTTCGGACAGCACGGGGCGTAAGCCTGCGCTGTATCTCGGGATCGGGTTGTTCGTGCTCGGCGGCATCATCTGTGCCTCGACGCAGAGTTTCACCTGGTTGCTCGTGGGGCGCGGGCTTTCGGGCTTTGGTGCGGCGGGTCCGCGCATTGTCTCGGTGGCGTTGGTGCGTGACGCGCACACGGGCTCCGGCATGGCCAGGGTCATGTCGTTCGTGCAGACGGTCTTCATTCTGGTTCCGGTGCTCGCGCCCTCGCTTGGGCAGGCGGTGCTGTTCGTCGGCAGCTGGCGCCTCATCTTCGTGGCCTTGGTGGTGATTGCCGCGCTGAACGCAGCGTGGCTCGGGTTGAGACAGCCAGAGACCTTGACCCGTGAGCGTCGGGTGTCGTTTTCACTCCGTACGATCGGCCGCGGTTGCGTGGAGACGTTTCGGAGTCGGATCGCGCTGGGCTACACGCTTGCGAGTGGCTTCGTGTTTGGTGGCTTCATTAGCTACCTCTCGATGTCGCAACAGGTGTTTCAGGAACAATATGGTTTGGGCACGAAGTTTCCCGTGTTCTTCGGCCTGCTTGCGAGTTCCATCGGAGTCGCGTCGTTCGTGAATGGCAAGCTCGTCGTGCGCTTCGGGATGCGCCGACTCGCGCGCACCGCGTTGCTCTGCGACTGTGCGCTGTGTATCTGCGCGTTGCTGGGTACGGTGCTGTGTGCTGGGCACCCGCCGCTGTTTGCCTTCGTTGGCTTCATGATGGTTTGTTTCTTTTGCAACGGGCTCCTATTCGGGAATTTCAGCGCGCGCTCCATGGAACCCGTGGGGCACATCGCGGGTGTGGCTTCTGCCGTGGTCGGCTCCGTCTCAGGCACGATCGGGCTCGCCTTCGGGACCCTCTTCGGGCGTGCGTATGACGGTACGGTGCTGCCACTCGTGGCGGGCTTCACCGCGGCGGGCTTGCTCGCGCTGACCGTTACGGAGATTGCAGAACGAGGTGTGCTGGTTCAGCGAGCCGCTCTGCCAACGCTCGAGGCCGCTCCGATCGTCGGAGAAACCTGCGAATAGTCAGTCGCTCTCGACGAGCCGATCGCGAGTGAGTGCGGCCAGGGTCACGGCCGTGAACACGAACAGCAGCAAACCCGCGGCGCCGAAGGTTCCGGCATAGCCCACACGCTCGATCAGCGCGCCGAAGCCCACGCTGCCCAAGGCGCTTCCAAGAAACAGAGAGAACGCAAACAGCGCGAGGGAAGTCGCACGACCGCCGGGGAACGCCTCTGTCGCGCGGGTTTGAATCGTCGAATGGCAAAGGCTGAAGCCGGCTCCAACCAACGCGCAGGCCAAGCCAACCCAAGCGAAAGTCGGAGCCCACGCACTCATCAAGTAGGCGAGGCCCATCAAACTACCGCCCACGAGCAGCAGCTCGCGTTCGGACACGCGTCGCAAGATACGGGGAAGTAGGCGGGCCGTGAGCAATTGCGAGGCCCCCGTCAATCCGAGCAATAGTCCGATGGCCAATGAATCCAGGTGGAAGCGGCGCTCGAGTAGGCCGCTCAAATAGGAAAACCCGCCCAGGAACAGACAGCCCTCGAAGCCCACGATCAGCAAGATCGGGAGCAGCGGGCTTTGCAGCGCATCGCGGTAGCTTGGGCGATTGGAGCCGAACGCCGGCTGAAGACGCAGTTCCCGTTTGGCGTAAGCGCCCAAGTACACGGTGACGAGGGCGGAGAGCACACCCAGGATGGGGAAGATGGCTCGCCACGACAGCACGGCTGCGAGTGTGCCGCCGAGGCTCACGCTCAGCGCCTGAGCCGCGCCCGAGCTCGCCATCAGCATGGCCAGCGCGGCTTGTCGTCGCTCGTAGGGAACCGTGTCGCCAATGTACGCGATGGTCAGAGGAATCAGCGCGGCAGCCGCGGCGCCGGTCAATGCCCGCAAGAGCAGCACCGCGGAGAACGAGGCGAACGCGCCGCACAGTGCCGTGCCCAGACTGAAGGCGCCCATTGCGAACACCGAGACGCGCACCTTTCCAAAGCGATCGGCGAGGGGCCCGTATGCCAATTGGAACAAGCCGTACGGCAGCAAGTAGCCAGAAACGACGTAGCCCGCGCGCGCAATCGTGGTGTGGTAGTCGTGCGCGATCGCGGGCAAGAGCGGCGCGACCACACGCGCATCCAGGCTGACCATGAACGTGGCCAGCCCCAGTGCCAGCAACAGGGGTCGCTGCTGTTCGGCAGAGCTCTCGGTCATCGGAGCGGCATATGGAGCGATAGTCCCGCAACCGCAAGCGGACGATTGCGGGACGCCCAAGTTGCCTAGCCCATCGGGTACAAGATCTCGCGTGAGATCTCGTCGACCTTGGTCAGCACTTCTTGCGGGAGCTTGACCTCGGTGGCGCGCAAAATGTCCGTGAGCTGCTCGGCGCGTGTTGCGCCGATGATGGTTGAGGCGACGAAGTCATGGCCGAGGCTCCAGGCGACCGCGAACGTGACCGGTGAGATTTCGAGAGCCCCGGCGAGCTTGGAGATGCGCTCGGTGGTGGCGAGCGTCTTTTCGTTGACGAACCGCTTGGTCATCACTTGGCCGCGTGCCGGATCGTTGCGATAGGCGCTGAAACGCGCAGGTTCTGGCCATTGGCCGCCATTGTATTTGCCGCTCAGCACCCCGCCCCCAATGGGGCTGTACGGGATTAGGCTGACCTTTTCGCGACGACAAACATTTGCCAGCTCGTCTTCGAAGCGGCGATTCAAGAGCGAGAAGTTGTTCTGAATCGTCTGGTACTTGGGCAGGCCTTGGCTCTTTGCCGTGTACAAGGCTTTGGTCAGGCCGTAGGCGGTTTCGTTGCTAGCGCCTACGTAGCGCACCTTGCCCGCGCGGATCACGCGTTCCAATCCCTCGAGCGTTGCATCGATCGGTTGATCAGGGTCGGGCCAGTGTGTTTGATAGAGGTCGATGTAGTCGGTGCCAAGCCGCTTGAGGCTGCCTTCGAC
>Ga0164309_10000017_pt1 | contig 96288 bp, 67 predicted proteins | sample Whisoiple_247_MG_FD_109984 | JGI IMG/M metagenome (GOLD analysis project Ga0164309, IMG submission 109984) | Soil microbial communities amended with fresh organic matter from upstate New York, USA - Whitman soil sample_247_MG | ecosystem: Environmental > Terrestrial > Soil > Unclassified >... | reverse complement strand
CGGAGCGTCAGGCGGCTTGTGAGGTGATCGACGCCGGTCATACTCGCCCGCTCGACATCGAGCTCTGGGTACCCGGCTCCCCGCTCGAAGCGGTCACCTCGGCGGAGGTTTACGGCGAGGTCTATGACGAGCTCGCCCGTCGCATCCTCGGCCAAAAAACGACGCTGGTCTTCTGCAACACACGCAAGCAGACCGAACGAGTCACGCGTTTCTTGGAGGAGCGCCTCGGCCCGGACAGCATCACGAGCCATCACGGCAGCCTCTCCAAGCAGCTCCGAGAGCTCGCCGAAAGAAAACTGGCCTCCGGCCAGCTCCGGGCGCTGGTCGCCACGGCCTCGCTCGAGCTGGGCATCGACGTCGGCGACGTCGAGCTGGTGTGTCAACTTGGATCACCCGGCAGCATTTCGACGTTCTTGCAGCGCATCGGGCGCGCGGGACATCAGGTGGGCGGAACGTCGAAAGGCCTTTTGATCCCCACGAGTCGGGACCAGCTCGTGGAGTGCCTGGCGCTCCTATCTGCGCACCGCCGCGGCGCGCTCGAAGTGCTGACGATGGCCAAGGCCCCGCTCGATATTCTGGCGCAGCAGACGGTGGCGACCCTCGCTGCCGAGGATCAACGCGCGCCCGCCTTGCTCGCTCTCGTGCGAAAGGCCAGCCCCTACCGAGACCTCGGGCAGCGCGAGTTCGACGCCGTCGTGCACATGCTCGAGCACGGGTTCGCCACGGCTCGCGGGCGTCGCAGCGCCTACGTGCATCGCGACGAGACCGATGATCGTCTGCATGCTCGGCGCGGCGCTCGTTTAGCCGCCATCACCTCGGGCGGCGCGATCCCGGACTCCTTCGACTACGACGTGGTTTTGCTGCCCGAGGACCTCCGCGTCGGCAGCGTGCACGAGGACTTCGCCATCGAATCGTCGGCCGGCGACGTGTTCCAGCTCGGCAACCGCTCCTATCAGATCGAAAAGGTGGACCCGGGCACGGTGCGCGTTCGGGACGCCACCGGGATGCTACCCAACCTGCCCTTCTGGCTCGGCGAAGCGCCGAGTCGCAGCCCAGAGCTGTCCCAGGAAGTGTCGTCTCTACGGCGCGAGGTGGCAGAGTCGCTGCGAGACAGTGAAGGCGACAGCCTCGGGATCTGGGCGACCGGCCTCAAGGTGAGCGCTGCCGCGCTGGCGCAGGCGACGGACTATCTGGGGGCCACGGAGCGCGCGCTCGGAGCGATGCCGACCGACGAGCGCATCGTGGTGGAACGCTTCTTCGACGAAGTCGGCGGTATGCACGTGGTCTTGCACGTGCCCTTCGGTAGTCGTGTGAATCGGGGCCTCGGCCTCTTGCTCCGCAAGCGCTTCTGCCGCGGCTTCAATGTGGAGCTTCAGGCGGCGGCGGGCGAGGACGCCATCTTGCTCAGCCTGGGGCCGATGCACAGCTTCCCGCTGGGCGATCTGCGTCACTACCTGAGCCCGGCGCGCGCCCGAGACACGCTGATTCAGGCCCTGCTCGACTCGCCGATGTTCCAAACGCGCTTTCGCTGGAACGCGTCGCGCGCCCTAGCCATCCTGCGTCTGCGCGGCGGTCGCCGCGTTCCACCCCGCTTCCAGCGCATGGATGCAGACGACCTCTTGGCGCAGTGTTTCCCCGATCAGGTGGCTTGCCTCGAGAACATCCAAGGCGACCGGGAAATTCCGGACCATCCGCTGGTCGCGCAAACCATCGAGGACTGTCTGAGCGAGGCGATGGACATCGATCGCGTGGAAAGAGTGCTCGGCGACATCGCTGCGGGAACGATCGAGTTCTTGGTACGAGACGTCAGCGAGCCATCGCCGCTCGCCCACGAAATCCTCACCGCCCGCCCTTACGCCTTCCTCGACGACGCGCCACTCGAGGAGCGTCGCTCGCAGGCAGTGAGGCTACGCAAGCGGCAGGCCGAGGCCTCCCAGGTGGCTCCAGCACGCCTCAGCCCAGCGGTCATCGAGGAAGTCTTGGCCTCTGCCCGGCCGGACCCGCGCGATCCGGACGAGCTCCACGACGCGCTGTCCGTGTACGCGTTCTTCACCCCCGCTGAGATTGCAGCCTTCGAAAACGCCGAAGGAGTCGAGCTCGCAGGTCCGTTGGTTCTGGCGGGTCGAGCGCTGTGGGTCGAAGGCGGGCGCTGGTTGGTCCCCAAGCGCTATGCAGACACCATGGCAGCCGGCCTTGCGGGCGATGACGCTGCGCTCCACGTGCTCGTTCGCGGACGCCTGGAATGGAGCGGACCCATCGGCGCTCGGGAGCTCAGCGAGCTCCTGGGCGTTCCGTTCGACGCCGCGCTCGGCGCACTGCTCGAGCTCGAACGCGAAGGCTTCGTCTTGCGGGGCCATTTCAGACAGCCCACGGGTGAGGACGAATACTGCGAACGTCGCCTGCTCGCCCGCATGCACCGCCTGGCCCTCGGTGAGATGCGGCGCGGGATCGATCCCGTATCCCCCGCGCAACTGCTGGACTTTTTTAGCCGTTTTCAGGGCACTCACCCCGACTACCAGCGGCGCGGCATCGAGGGAACGTTCCAAACCATCGCGCAGCTGGCACACTTTCCCGCGGCTGCGGCCGACTGGGAAGCGCACATCCTGCCCGCCCGCGTCGCCGACTACGACCCCATGTTCCTGGATGTGCTGACCGCCTCGGGGCGGGTGGCCTGGATGGTCGCGAGCCACGGCGGTCGCAGGCTCAGTCGCACCACGCCCATCGTCCTATCGCCGCGCGAGGAGCTCGGGCGCGCTGTCGCAAAAGGCCCCGCGCTCGAGCTGAGCTCGCCGGCGCAGAAGGTCCTCGGGCGGCTCACCAGCCGTGGCGCGGCGTTCTTCGGCGAGCTGACGGCCGGGATGACCCTATTGCCCACGCAGAGTGAGCAGTTGCTCACGGAATTACTGGCGTCCGGTGTGGCCACCACCGACGGCTTTGCAGGCCTGCGCGCCTTGATCGAGAAAAAGCATCCGACTCGGGGGCGCCTGGGTCGCAGGAGATTTGCGGCGCACCCGGGCGCCGCCAGGGCGATCGAACGCGCAGGTCGGGTGGAGCTCACACCGGCGTATCGTGCCGACGGCGAAGAGAGACTCGACCCCCTCGAGGCGACCGAGGCAGCGCTCGAGGCCACCGCGCGGCGCTTGCTCGCGCGCTGGGGCATCGTCGTGCGCGCCCTGCTCGCGCGGGAACCCAACCTGCCCCCCTGGCGCGACCTCTTGCGTGCGCTGCACCGTCTGGAGGCGCGGGGCGAGATCCGAGGCGGACGATTCGTCACCCTCTACTCCGGTGAACAATTCGCCCTGCCCGAAGCCCTCCCCCTCTTGGACAGCTGCCGCCGTCCGGCGTCGGGGGCCAGCGCAGCCCCACTCGCCGCTTCGGACCCGCTGAATTTGACCAACCTGGTGGACCCAGCCCCCGGTCCCGGCGGCCGAGTGGTGCCGCTGCGCGCGGCCAACGTCGACCTCGTCAGCTCAACTGTTGGACGAGCTGCTGGGCCGGCGAGAATCCGCCGTCGGTCGTGAGCGCGCGCCGTGCCAGCATCAGCGCCTTCTTCGGATCGCCCTGATCAACGGCAATCTGAGCCTGACGGAAGTAGGCCTCCGCCTTGCCCATTCCCGCGTCACCCTTGCCGAGCGCGATCACCTGCAAGGCCCGGACGGCCGTGTCGTAGCGCCCGGAATCCTGAGCCCGCACGGCCAGCTCGCTGGCCACCTCGCCGTTGGCCCGATCGGTCATGAGCGCCGTCTCGAGCCAACTGAACATGCCATCCACGTCTCCCCGCGCATCGGCGACCAGGGCAAGGCCGTGCTGGAGCAAGGCGAGCTCCGGCGTGCGGCGCTTGCCGTGGATCTCCAATGCCTCATCGAGCGCGACCTGAGCGCGCTCGACCTCACCTTGGTGGATGTATGCGCGCGCAAGCTTGGTGACGATCAAGTACGGCTCGCGCGTCAGGCCGCGCGCCTGCTCGAATACCTCGCAGGCTGCTGCCGGATCGTCCGCCAGGAGCAGCAGATCTCCTGCTTCGACGAGCAACGCGAAGCGCGCGCCGGGGTCGACCGCGACGCCCGCCTCGGTCAGCAAGAGCTCGGCCAGCTCCCGGTGTGCGCCACTCGCCACGTACATCTGCCGGAGCGTAGCGAGGACCTGAGTGTCGTGGGGATAGTCGCGCAGGATGCTCTGCAGCTGATCCTTCGCCTGCATGGCGTCACCGCTGGCCGTCGCTGCGGCGGCCAGGCTGAGCGCCGCCTGGCGGCGCTCGATGCCGGAGCTGGCATCGAAGAGCGACTGGAAAGCAGCGACGGCTGCGGAAAAATCGCCTGTCGACTGCGCCAAGGCCCCGAGGCGGAGAGCCACGGGGGCATCGCTCGGTTTGCGCTCGACGTATGCCAAGAGCGCCTGAATGGCCCCATCCACGTTGCCGCTTTCCTCGGCCTGGCTCGCCAGAGCCAGCGCAGCGGTCCGCATTTTGTCGAAGTCCCCACTGGCCGCGTAGCTGTCCTCGAGATTTTGCAGGATGCTCCGACGTCGGCGCTGAATGTCCGCTTCCTGGTCCTCGGGCAGGATTTGATCGAGTGCGCGGGCCAAATCGGCGGCAGCTTGCTCGAGTGCCGCGAGATCCGAAGGACGTTCCCGCTCCAGGATGCGGGCGCGCAGGTCGAGCAAGTCGCCGAGTGTCATCTCGTCGTTCAGGCCAATCGCCGCATCCAGACGGACGAGCGCCAGATCGATCTGCCCGGCCGTTACCAAATATTCGACACCGCGCCGGAGCAGGCCTGCGTCCTCACCGTCGCGCGCAAACGCCTCCAGCATGGCCGAGGCGGCCTGCCCCGGATCGCCGAGGCGCTGGTCGTAGAGTGCAGCCGCTTCGCTCAAGGCCAGCACGGCCTCGGCCGCATCCTGGTTGCGCTTGGCCCGGTCCACCAAGATGTCGGCCAGACGTCCGAAGTCTTCTTGCGTGCGCAGGTGGTCCACGTACCGGTCGCCGATGCGCCGATCCTCGGGCGCTAACTCGAAGCCGAGCTCGAGCGCGAGGCCGAGACCACGCTCGTCACCCGTTTCGTAGCGCAAGCTCACGAGCTCGAGCACGACCTCGGCGGCCCGAGTGCCGGATTCCGCACGGGCGAGATACTCGAGCACGTCGGCGCGGTCGGACGCGCTGCCGACCTGCCGCAGGAGCCCATGCAAGGTGCGCAGGTAGTCGAGGTGCGCCGAGGCGACATTCAGGCCGGAAAGCAGGATGCTGGCCGCTTCCTCGGGAGTCTCCGCATAGAGCCGAGCCAGCTCCAGGCCGTAGCTGACCACCTGCGGGGCGTCGGCCCGCTGGCGCGCCTGGTCGAACAGTTCGGTGCAAAGCTCCCGCAGCTCGTCCAAACGCCCCGCCTTTTGCAAGAGCTCGACCAGCACGCGCGCGGCCTCGGCCGAGTCCGGCTCCGCGTCCAGCGTCTCGCGCAAGTCGCGCTCAGCCTCGTCCAAGCGGCCCGCGCCAATCATCAGGCGGATGCGCTCCATGCGGAGCAGTTCGCGATCCTCGCGACTTTCGACCTCGGCCTCGACCTTGGCAATGCACGCTTCGACCGCTGCTTCCTTGCCCAAGCGGCGATAGAGGACGAGGAGCGGCTGCCAAATCTTGCGCTCGCTCGGAGCCTCCTCCAAGAGAAGCTCGTACAGCGATGCCGCTTGCTCGTCCCGGCCGAGTCGCTCGGAGAGCAGCGCTGCCAACCGCAAGCGCAAGCCCAGCTCGGCTTCACCGGCGTGCAGATCGGCCAAGCGCTCGATCAACTTGGCAGCGAGCTCGAAGTCACCATCCGTTTCTGCCAGCTCGGCGCGCTCGAACAGTTCCGCCCGCGCATCGCCCGGCGACAGCGTTTGTTCCGAAATCTCGATGCGGCGGCTGAGGAAAAAGCGGAGCGCACGACCGTCCGTCAGCGCGCGGGCGAGCTCGAGTCCTCGCGCCAAGAGGGGGGCATCGGCGTCGCTCTCCTTGGCCGCGAGCAGGTGTGCCGCGAGCTGGACGCGCTCGGATCCGACGGCGCGCGTCGCGTCGAGGTAGGTGTGCACCAGCTCGCTCGGTCCAGTACCGGTCGCCATGACCGGCTCGAGCAGGGCGAGCGTCCGCGCGTCGTCGGCCCGCAACTTGATCGCGCGCAGCAGGTGGGCGGCGCCCTCCGCGGCGCGCCCGCTCGAAAACTCGAAAGCCGCCAGGCGGTAGAGGGCATCGGCCAGCGTTTCGGTGCTTTCGTCGGCACCGGGTGCATCCACGAACCGCGCCAGCGCCGCCCGCGTCCGGGCAGCATCGCGCAGTTCGGGCAAGACGGCGTCGAGAGCCAAGAAGGCGCGCCGACTCCGGTAGCCGCTAGCCAGGGAGCGCTCGAGCCAGTCGGCAGCGCGCGACCACTCCTCATCCACCTCGGCTGCCTTGCCCAAGCGGTACCAAAGCTCTCCGGCCACCTCGGCCTTGTCCGCATTCTGCTCCGCCAACTCTTCCAGCGTTTGCCACAGCTTGGGCAGAGCGCCGACGCGCTCGGCGAGCTTGCGCGTTTGTTCGATCAGCCGTGCGCTCGTGGGCTGCAGGCGCAGGGCCATGAGCCTGGTCGTGAGGGCTTGGTCGAGCTCCTCGTTCTTCTCGAAAATGACGGAACGAGTGATCAAGAGGCCGGCGGCCGTCGCCCCCTCTGCCGAGCGCAACTGCTCGGTAATCGCCGCCTGGAGCAGGTCGACTTTGCCCACTTCGCGCAAGCACTCCTCGAGCCGCAGGGCCTCGTCAGCCGAGCGCGTGGCCGCCTCCAGCGCCGATTCGAGCAGCTCCCGCCCCTGCTGCTCGTTCCCGCGCGCCTCGGCAATGCGCTGCAACTGGAAGAAGATGACGCTTTCGGCGATGGGCTCCTCACCCTCGCTGGCCGGGCCGCGACGACCGACCACGAGCGCCAGTGTTCGATAGGCCTGTTCGGCCCGGTCGAGCTCACCGCGCTGCCGCGCAAGCTCCGCCAGGAGCATCAGGATGCCCGGATCCATACGCTCGATCTTGGCGGCTTCTTCCGCTTGGGCGAGCGCCTCATCCAGGCGTCCGTCGGCGCGCGCGATCCGCGCCAGCAGCTTGTGGACGGACGCCCGTTCCTTGGTGCGACGGCGTCCGAACTCTTCCAAAAGTCCTCCCAGAATCTCGCGCGCACGTTCGAATCCACCGAACTCGAGCAGAGCGTCTGCGAGCAGGACCTTGAGCTCGCGGTCCGTGGGCGCCAGACCGAGCGCCATCTCCAGGAACTGCACCGCCCGATCGAGGCGCGCCAGATGGCGCCGCTCGACGAACGCTGCGCGCCGACAATAGTCGATGCGGGTGGCGTCGTCTGGTGCGTACTGGACGCCACCTTCCAGCGCTCCCGCGAGCTCCTTCCAATCATCGAACGACGTGTACACGTCGAGCAGGAGGCGACGTGCCTCGGGGGCCGCTGGATCCAGCGATAGTTCGCGTTCGAGCAGTCCACGCGCGCTCGCTGCTTCGTCGGCAGCGATGAGCGCCGCGCCGAGGCGCGCCACGACGCCTCGGCGATCGCCGGACCCATCCTGGCTCTGGGGCGACACGGGAACGATGCCGAGCAATTGCTCGAGCCACGAAACCTCCTGCGCACGCTCCCCAGCCGTGTGTGCCAGCGCGGCCAAGCGATCGAGCGCCGCAAACGAGGGACTCGCCACGACGGAGGCGCGGAAGGCGTGCTCGAGTCGGGCGGTGTCCGACAGGTGTTCCTCGGCGAGGAGGCCAGCGCGCACCCACATTTCCGAGGCCCGGCGCCGATCCGTTCTGACCACGATGGCAGCCTGGTCCTCGAGCGTACGCACCGCTTCCTCGAACCGTTCCAGCCCGAGGAGCAGCGCAATCGACTGCTCGATCGACGTCTCGTGGCCGGGCTGATCGGCTAGGTTCTGGGCGAGAACACGCAGACGATCGTCGGCCGGACTGGCCAAGATGCTCATGACGCGCACCTGGTCGAGGCGCAAGAATAGCCGGCGCTCGAGCGCAGGCCCGAGCTTGAGCTCCCGACCGCGCAAGTCGAGCAGGTCCTCCAGTCGCCCGGCAGCTTCGTGCAAGGAGCTCATGAGCGCGATGGTCGGAGCGTGATCCGGAACCTCTTCGAGCAGCGCCGTGCCGATCTCCACGGCACGATCGGCGAGGCCGCCTCGAGCTGCTTCTTCCGCCGCCCGCTGGCGGTATTGGACGATGTCGGCGGCCGGGAATGGGAGCTCCGCCGCACTTTCCAGTAGGTCCACGGCGCGCCCGGCCTGATCGCCCGCAAGCGCTAGCGAAACCAGTTCGTCCGTGGCCCAGCCGCAGGCTGCCTGGGCGTCGCGGCTAGCATCGCCCGCTCCGCCAGCAGCAGCCGCCGTGAAGCGCTCGGTGGCGACTTCTAGCAAGTGCTCCAGGATCGCTTGCACGTGATCCAGCTTGCGCGAGCTCGCAATCTCGCCGGCTTCGCGCAGGCTGGGCAGATCGCCGCCGACGACCTTCGAGAGCAAGAGCAGAGTGTCGACCAGCGGTTTTCCCGGCGCGCGTCGCTGCAAGTCAGCCAGTACGCGCAAGCTCGATTCCTTGGGGAAGTCGGCCGCAGCACGACGCAGGACCAGTTCCGCGGAGTCGGGATCGGCGGCAGCATCGCGGTACCAGATCGCCAGCTGGAACTTGAGGTCGTGCCCGAGCTCGGCCGGCAGATCCGCAGCCGCTACCCGATCGGAGACCCCCATCAGCACCTCGTCCCAAGCACCCGCTTCGGCGGCGCAGCCGCGAAAGGCCTCCACCAGAGTGGGGTCGACCCGATCGATCGCTTCCGCCACGCGAACGAAGCTCGCGGCGGCTTCACGATAGAGGCCCCCGCGGAGCCCGACGCGGAAGACGTCCGTGGCGAGGGCGACGTCCGTCGGGGCCTTCTCCAGGGCAGCCTGGTAGGCGGCCGTGGCCAGATCCAGACGCCGGGTGTGCACCTCCTCGATGCGACCGAGCGCGAGGTGAAGCGATTTCTGCAGGGCCTCATCCTCACAAGCGGAGATCGCCTGCTGGTAGCCGAGGGCTGCGCGCTCGTAGCGCCCGGTGGCATGAGCCAGACGCATCAAGCGCTCTTCGGTCACCGCGTCGGGGACGAGCGCAAAGGCGCGTGCGACGAGCTCCAGGGCTGTCTCGCCACGACCGTCGCCTTCCTCGATGCTCGCGGCTTCGACCAAAATCCGCGCGCGGAAGGCGGCGTTCGGTGCCGCGGCGATGCGAGCCTCCAGAAGGTCCACGAGCTCGCGCAGGTGACCCGAGCGCACGAACGCGGCGGCAAGATGCTCGCCGGCCTGATGGGCCAACTCCGGCAAGGCCATGAGCTCGCGCAGACCGGTCTGCGCGGCCGCTTGGCTGGCGTCGAGCTCGAGTGCAGTAGCATAAGACGTCGCGGCCGCTGTTGGCTGGTCCAGGTGCAGCCGCTGGAGATCGCCGAGCTCCGCGAGCTGAGCGACGAGCCTGGCGCCAGAAATATCGCCAGCTCCGCGCAGCACCTCGATGGACTCCTCGAGGACTTCCGCGGCTCGATCCGGATGGGCTGCAGCAAGCTCGAGCGCCACGAGGCGATCGACCGTATCGTCGGTACGGCCGAAGCGTTTCTCCACCTCTCGGTAGCGCAGAATCGCGCTTTCCGGGTCGCTGAGGTGCTGCGCATACTCCTCCGCGGCGCGCACGAGGTCCGCACGCACCTCGGCGGGGTCGCGAGAGACAGCTGCTCGCGCTTCGAGGCCTTGCACGAGACCCGCGTGGGCCCCCGTCCGCGCCAGCAGATCGATTCGTGCCGACAACGCTTCCAGGTCGCGACCATCTTGGGTCAGGCGGCGCGCCCACAGATCGAGCGCCTGTTCCGTTTGACCGAGCTCGTCTGCCAACCGAGCTGCGCTGCCGAGGACGACCTTGGTGACCTCCGGGTCGCTTTCGAGACCCGCGCGTCGCTCCAAATAGTGCAGCAGGCGGGGCCGGGCCGCCGCGCCCTCGAGCAGCTCGGTGAGCTTCTTGCACGCCAAGAGCTGTTCGGCGGCGCCGGTGCGCTCGTCATCGGCCAAGCGCGCGTAGAGCTCGATGGCGCGGGCAGGGTCGGCCAGCACCTCCACGGACCACCCAGCTGCCTCGAGCAGGAGGGGCACCCACGGCGTGTCCACATCATCCTCCGCGTCGGCTAGGGCCTGGTCCGCGGCCAGCACCAACGCCTCGGCGTAACGAACGGGTTCCCCGATCTCACGCGATAGCCCTCGAGCCAGGTCCCGCGCCTCGGTATCGGCTGGCGACAGCCGCATGACCTGTGCTGCGTGCGCGAGCGACCGAGCTTTCTCCCCGATGGCGGACAGGCAAGCCGCCGCTTGGCGGTGCAGGACCACGCGAGCCGGCGCGTCCGGTGCGATGCCGAGCTCCTCCTCGATGACGCGCACGACGCTCGGTAGATCGCCGGCGCCCTCATGGATTCGCTTGAGCCGAACGAGTGCCTCGCGGCGCAGGCCATCGTTCGTCGTCGATGGGGCGGCCACCCGGCCGAGCACGGGGACCGCGTCCATCATGTTGCCACCCTTCGCCTCGTAGGCGTCGATGGCCGCCAGCGCTTCAGCGGGCTGGAAGAGACGATCGAGCAAGCGCGCCGCAATGGCCAACCCGAGGGCGAGGGCCGAGGCTGGTTCGACGACCTCCAGGCGCGCCGTCCACACGTCGATCAGGTCCTGATGTCGACCTTGTTCGTCGAGCCGCTTCTCGAGCACGGTCGCCAGCTGGTCGTCGGCCGGACGCAGCAGCAAAAGAGCCTTCATGTACGTGCTGCCGAGCTCGGAATCGCCAGCGAAGTCCCTGGCGACCTTGGCTGCTTCCTCGAGCAGCTGCGCTTTTTCGGCGTCCGACTGTGAAGCAGCAAGCGCCGAGTCGTAGGCGCTCAGTAGGTCGGCGAAGCGACCCGCCACCGTGAGCAACACCGTGAGCCGTTCGAACGCGAGCTTGTGGTTTGGCACCATGGCAAGCACGCGCGACAGCATCTCCAGGACCGGCTCGGTATTTTCGAACCACTCCTCGCAGAAGTCCGCTGCGCGCAGGCCCACCGCTACCCGGACGTCCACCGGCGCCTTCGACTCCATCACCTCGGAGTAGAGAGCTGCCGCCTCCTCGGGTCGGTCGAGGTCACGACAAAGCTCATCGAGTCGATCCCAAACTGCAGGGTCCTCGGGCTTCTTGCGCACCGCCCCCAGCGCCTTCGACAGCTCGGACGGGAGGTTCGGTGCACGTGAGCTTCGCTTGGATCGCGGCGGCATGGAGTGAGACATGGCAAGCAGCGAGTGTAGCGACCCGAGCACAGGGGAATGAAGGTAGGTTCTCAGGTTTGTTGGCACTTTCGCGCATGGCGCCCAGGTAGGCAGCGCGCGAAACCTCGGCTCCGGGCAGCAGGCCGGGACGCACACCTCGCCTCACGGGCCCACCTGGACAAGCGCGCACGAGCGCACCATTGTCGCCCAGCCACCGTCATGAAGCCGCCCGCCGAGAGCCGAACCCCCCCCTCGCCCGACCGCCGCGCAGAGCCCACCGCCCCCGGCGAAGCAGCCTCGAACTTCATTGCCGACATCATCGACGCCGACATCGTCGCCGGTCGACTCGGGGGCCGACTCCAGACCCGCTTCCCACCGGAACCCAACGGCTTTCTCCACGTCGGGCACGCCAAGGCCATCTGCCTCAATTTCAAGATGGCTGAGAAATTGCCGCAAGGGCACTGCAATCTCCGACTGGACGATACCAACCCGGACGCCGAGGACGACACCTTCGTCCGCTCGATTCAAGAGGACGTGCGCTGGCTCGGCTTCGACCCGCAGGATCGCGTCTACTTCGCGTCCGACTACTTCGAGAAGCTCTACGAGTTCGCCATGCGCCTCGTGGATCGCGGCCTCGCCTACGTCGATAGTCAATCGGCCGAAGAGATCAAAGAGAACCGCGGCAACTACCACAAGCTCGGAAAAGACAGCCCCTATCGCGAGCGATCGCCGAGCGAGAACCGGGCACTGCTCGAGCGCATGCGTGCTGGCGAATTCGACGAGGGCGCCTGTGTGCTCCGTGCCAAGACGGCCATGGACCACAAGAACGTGTTGATGCGCGATCCGCTCATCTACCGCATCAAGAAGGCGAGCCACCATCGCACGGGCGGTAGCTGGTGCATCTACCCGATGTACGACTACGCCCACCCGCTGAGCGACGCGATCGAAGGCGTCACGCATTCTCTGTGCACCCTCGAGTTCGAGTCGCATCGGCCCCTCTACGACTGGTTCGTCCAGCAAGTCGGCGGTTTCGACCCGGTGCCGCGACAGATCGAGTTCGCGCGGCTGAACCTGGGATACACCATCTTGTCGAAGCGCAAGCTGACGCAGCTGGTGAGCGAGGGCCGGGTCGCCGGCTGGGACGACCCGCGTATGCCGACCATCGCTGGCATGCGCCGTCGCGGCTATTTGCCGGAGTCTCTGCGCACGTTCTGCGAGCGCATCGGCGTCGCCAAGCGGGACGGCATCGTGGACGTGTCGCTGCTCGAGCATCGTCTGCGCGAGGACCTGAACGCACATGCGGACCGCACCATGGCCGTGCTCGACCCGCTCAAGATCGTGCTCTCCAACTTTCCGGCGGACGAAGCGCTCAGCTTCGAGGTCCCGGTGCATCCCGAAGACTCGAGCCGCGGGACGCGCTCGGTCACGCTGACCCGTGAGATCTTCGTCGAACGCGAGGACTTCATGGAGGTGCCGGCCAAAAAGTGGTTCCGGTTGGCACCGGGGCAAGAGGTCCGCTTGCGCGGAGCCTGCATCATCCGCTGTGAGGAGGCGATCAAAGACGCTAGCGGACGAATTAGCGAGCTCGTCTGCACGTGGGACCCCGAATCGAAGGGTGGGTCGCCAGCAGACGGCAGAAAGATCAAAGGGACGCTGCACTGGATCAGCGCCAAAGACGCCGTACGCGCGGAAGTGAGACTCTACGACCGCCTGTTCTCCGTCGAGGATCCGGAGGGGCACGAAGGCACGTCCTTCGTCGATCACTTGAACCCAGCTTCCCTTTTGACCAAGCAGGATGCGCTCGTCCATCGAGATGTCGCGGCCTTGCCTGCGCTTCGTCGCCTCCAGTTCGAACGCTTGGGCTATTTCTGCGTCGATGCAGACAGTGCGCCGATGCGACCGATCTTGAACCGCACGATTGGGCTCAAAGACAGCTGGGCTCGCCTGACCGGTAAAGAGTCTGCGGATTGAGGCTCCAAACGGATGACCAAGGCGCCTGTGCGAAACACTCACGTTACGTACAGGCGACAAGGTTCGGGGAGGCTCGGTGGGGCTCCTGGCACGTAGCTGCCGCATTTGATCGCTGCTAAGCCGAATCAGCATGACGTTCCCCCTCCGCACGCAACGTCCGAGCCGGCAAAAGAACATCACCCGGCTCGTGCCTCTCGCGCTCGTCCTCGCCACGGCGGGTGCCTGTCGGACCGAAACCAACGACTTCGGCAGTGACGCTGACGCGGGTGGAGAAGGCGGCACCTCAGGCAACGACTCGGGCAACGACTCAGGCAACGACTCGGGCAGCGACCTGGGGAACGATTTGGGCAGCGATTCGGGTGGCGAGGGCGGCCGGGGAGCGGGCTCGGGCACAGGTGGCTCGGGCCCCGTTTGCGAAACCGCGTCGAGCGAGACGAAATTGCAGCCGGTCTACCTGGGCGTTGCGTTCGACGTCTCCGGAAGCATGGGCCTCTTCGAAGCCCCGGAGTGGTGGTACGACCCGACCCTCAAGTGGACGCCCGTGGCGCAGGCCATGCGAGCATTTTTCGAGGACCCGATCGCCGAGGGGATCTCGGCATCGATGGGGCTCTTTCCGAGTGCGGAGGATACGGACCGTTGTAGCGCGAGCAGCTACGAAAACCCCGACGTGCCGTTGACGGCACTTCCGTCCGGCGCGTTCGACGCGGTGCTCGACGACTACGAAGCAGAAGTCGGGACACCGCTCGCCAGCGGCAACTGGCGCGGCGGCACACCGACGCTGGCTGCGGTCGAGGGCATTGGCAACTACCTCGAGAGTCAGCAGGCCCAGGAAACGGATGGCGCATTTGCCCTCGTTTTGGTGACCGACGGGCTGCCGACCTGCCCCGACGACGGTCTGGCAGCGGCCGTCGACGCCATCGCAGCGCTGGAGGCCCAAGGCATCCCCACGTACGTAGTCGGGATTCAGAACCCAACTGAACCCCCCGCCGATCTGCCCGACGGCTGGGCCGACTGGGGCCAGTGCAAGTTCGGAAGCGGCGGGGGTGACACGCCCTGCGAAGAGGAGAACAACCTCGATGCACTCCAGCAGTTGGCGGTCGCCGGCGGCACGGAAGAAGCGCTGCTCTTGGATACCGACGATCCACTCGCAACCCAGGAAGCGCTCACCGAAGCCATGCTCGAGATCGCGGCAGACTCCGTGTCCTGCGAAGTCACCATCCCCGAGCACCCCAATCCGGGCGAGACGTTCGAGCCGGACAAAATCGACGTCGTGGCGGGGATCGATGGCGACGAAGTGCGGCTGGAGTACGACGAGACTTGCGAAATCCCGCTCGCCTGGCACTACGACGACGCGACGGATCCCTCCCTGATCCAGCTCTGCCCCGAGGCGTGCAGCGCCGTCCAGGCGGACCCGAACGGCAGCCTGGAGGTGCAGTTCCTGTGCGAACCGAGGCCTCCGGTCGTCAAATAGGTCCGGGGGCGATGCTCAGCGCTGGAGCAGCCGGCGCGCCGCCGCCCGCACGCCGGGCGGGTAAGCGGCCTGCGCCGGGACCAGGCGCAGCTCCGTCGGTGGCAGGGAGCGCAACACCCGCTCGGCCTGCGCCGCCGGTAACCGCGAGTTCGCCAGCAAGGCGCGGCGAACCTCCGGCTTGGAGAGCCAGCCCGCGTTGCCGGCGATGTGACTCAGGATGGTCGCTGGCGCCATACCATTCTTGGCGATCTTGGCGATCTCAGCGCCCGTAATCTGGCCGTTCTCGAGGAGCCCATCCCAGATCGAGGCACCGAAGGCACGTTCGAGCGCCACGCGCTCGGCCAAGTTGCCGGTGCGGGCGAGCTTCTCGCGTGCGGCGGGGGTCAGCTTGCGTACTTTCTCGTGCACGGTCACTCCGCGCCGAGAGTCCGGGGCATGAGAGGAAGGCCGCGCAACGCCCGGCGGCGACTCCTCTTCACCGTCCTCCGCGTCGTCCAGCGGCTCCTCGCCGAGATCGAGCGAGATCTCGGCGGGCCCCTGCGGGAGCACCTCCCCGCTGGCCATGAGCTCGGATAGGCGCTGATTGAGGTCCGTATCGACCAGATCGACCCCGACTCCGGCGTGCGGACCTTCGGCTTGGGCGAACACCACCTCCCCCGCCAGCTCGATCACGGCGCCGCTTTGGGGGTGCTGCACGCAAACGACACAAGGACTGCGATCCGCGGGCGCCAGCTGACCCGCCACGAAGGTTCGACCACGGCGCAGGTTCGCATCGACTTCTCGCGTCAAATCCTGCACGGATTCGAAGCGGAGCTCGAAGCGCCTGGTCACGGCCCGAGGATCCACCAAGAGCGCTGGGCTGACAACCGAGCCGCAAGAACACTCGGAGTCCCAGGCTGATCAGTCGCGACGTCGCTCGAGATGGCCGCCAAAGCCGAGTCGCATGGCCGAAAGGATCTTGCTGGCAAACTCGCCGCGTCCGCGGGACTCGAAGCGATCGAACAGGGCTGCGCTGAGGACGTGGGCCGGCACCCCTTCGTCGATGGCTGCCAGCTGCGTCCAGCGACCCTCGCCCGAATCGGACACGGTGCCCGAGAAGTCCTCGAGCTCCGGTGCTTGGTGGAGCGCCTGAGCCGTCAGATCGAGCAGCCAGGAGGGGATGACACTGCCGCGACGCCAAAGCTCGGCGACCCGATCGAGCTCGAAGTCGAACTGGTAGTATTTGGCCGTAGCAAGCGGGGCCGTCTCGGCGTCCTTCTCCCGCACCTGCCGGCCGATGCCGGCATGACGCAAGATATTGAATCCCTCCGCGTACGCGGCCATGAGCCCGTACTCGATGCCGTTGTGGATCATCTTGACGAAATGTCCGGCGCCTGGGGGACCGCAATGCAAATAGCCCTGCTCCTCCATCGCAACCTCGCCTTGCCGACCCAGGGTGCGCGCTGCACCTTCCACTCCCGGCGAGAGGGCGCGAAAGATCGGTTCGAGGTGGGTGAAGGCCTCGACCGTGCCGCCAACCATGAGGCAATACCCGCGGGCGAGGCCGTGCACGCCTCCGCTCGTGCCAACGTCCACGTGGTGAATGCCGCGCGCAGCCAGGAGCTCGGCGCGATCGATGTCGGCCTGGTAGTGGCTATTTCCACCATCGATGAGAATGTCCCCGACCTCGAGTAGGCCCGCGATTTGATCGGCCAATTCGGCGGTGACGGCCGCCGGCACCATGAGCCACACCGCGCGCGGCCGGCTGAGCAGGCTCACCAGGTGCGCAAGGTCCTTGGCCACCACGGCCCCGAGCTGTCCGAGCTCTGCCCCGAGCTCTGGGTCGCGGTCCCAGACCACACAGTCGTGCCCCTGCCCGAGCAGGCGTTTGACCATGTTTTTGCCCATGCGGCCGAGGCCCACCATTGCGATCTGCATGGGCCGCACCCTGGCATGACGCGGCAGCCCGTAGAACCGGAGCCCGCGTCCGCGGTCAAAGCCGCCGTTTTGGGGTCAGCCGCCTCGCAAGCGCCCATCTGCCGAAACACGCCCACATGTGCCGGGAAACCTTCGTTCCGTTCATGCCAGCGAAACAATCCTCGATTGTTTCCAGTACGAAATTCGTTTCGCGTTTTTTTCCAAAATTCCGACAGGCGGGGGCGCGAAGGAAACACGCTCCCCGGCATGAAGAACACATGAACGCGCCGCTCACCGTCGCCATCGCTCGGACCCCGCACTCCGAGTCACTCGCCGAGTGCCTCCAAGCCTTGGGCGCCCGCCTCGTTTCTTACGGCCGGAATTCCGAAACGGCCGGTGCCGTCCCTCTCGAACGCTGGATCTTGCAGCTGATCGAGGGCGAGTTCGATGACGTCGTGTTCACATCGGCGCAAGGCGTTCACCTCATCGTCGAGATGGCGCACCAGGTCGAACGGCGGGACGCCGTGCTCGACGCGCTCGGGGTCACCCGCAAGATCGCCCGCGGCAAGAAGCCGGCCCAGGCGCTGCTCGACCTCGGGGTGAGCGCCGACATCACCTCGCGCGGTCTGGCGCCCGACGCGCTGATCGACACGCTCCGGGCGCTGCCGCTCGAGGGTCGAGTGGTCGGGATCCAGCCGTCCGATCGCCAAACCGAGCTGGCGGTCGCCGCCGTCGTCGAAGCGGCTGGTGGGGTAGCCCGCCTGGCTGCACCCACGACCACCGTCGATCCCGAAGCAACGGCCCTGCTCGACCAGCTCGCCCGGGGCGACATCCAAGCGATGATCTTCTTGACCGAACGGCACGCAGCCTGGCTGTTCGACGCCTGCCGAGTCTCGGGCCACGAAGCGCGCCTGGTGTCCACGCTGCGCAAGCTGCCGGTCATCGCGGCGGAGGCCGCCACGGGCCTGCTCCGTCGGCGTGGCGTCCATCCTGACCTGACCCTCAGTCACGCCACGATCATGGCGCCGGTCGCACACGACCTGTCCTTGGTTCTCGGCCTGGGTGGCGGTGGCATGGAAGGCCAGGTCGGTCCCGCCCCCGCGCGCGCCGTCGGGCGTCACCGTGTCGTCATCGTCGGCAACGGCATGGTCGGCTACAAGCTATGCGACCGCCTCACCGAAGACCCGGAGAAGGCCAAATCCGTGGTGATCACTGCGCTCGGCGAGGAGTCGGTGCCGGCGTACGATCGCGTGCATCTCTCGGACTTCTTCAGCGGGAAATCGGCTGCAGACCTCTTCCTCGAACCGGAGGAGTGGTACCGAGAGCGGGGAATCGAGCTACGTCTCGGGCAGCGTGTGGCTCGCATCGACCGCGTGTCCCGCGTCGTGCACACGAGCGGCGGCGAAGAGGTCCCTTACGACACGCTCGTCTTGGCGACCGGCGCCGCTCCCTTCGTCCCACCGGTGCCGGGCCTCGACAAGAATGGCGTGTTTCTCTACCGCACGGTCGAAGACCTGGTCCGCATCAAGGACTACGCGAAGAATGCCAAGTCCGCAGCCGTGATCGGCGGTGGCCTCCTCGGTCTGGAAGCCGCCAAAGCGGCCATGGACATGGGCCTGGAAACGCACGTGGTCGAGATGGCTTCGCGCGTCATGCCCCGGCAGCTCGACGCGGCCGCTGCCACCCTGCTGAAAAAGCAGATCGAGTCGATCGGGGTGCGGGTTCACTTGGACAAGCGCACGAGCGGCATCACCGGCGCCGGCGAGGTGACCGGCGTGCGTTTTGCCGACGGTGAGCGCCTTCCCGTCGACATGATCATCGTGTCGGCTGGTATTCGTCCGCGTGATCAGGTCGCGGGCGCGGCGGGACTCCAGCTCTACTCGCGCGGCGGCATCTTGGTCGACAACTTGCTCCGCACGAGCGACGAGAACATCTACGCGCTCGGCGAGTGCGCCATCCACGACGGCACCCTGTACGGCCTCGTGGCTCCCGGCTACGAAATGGCAGGGGCCGTCGCCAAGACCATCCTCGGCGAAAAGACGGAGTTCCGCGGGGCGGACATGTCGACCAAGCTGAAGCTGCTCGGCTTCGACGTGGCCAGTCTCGGCGATCCTTTCGCCGACGAGGACGACAGCACGCGCACGGTCGTCTACCAGGACCTGATCAAGGGCATCTACAAGAAGCTCATCGTCGATGCGAGCGGCAAGAAGCTGCTTGGCGCGATCCTGGTGGGCGACACCGTGGAATACGCCACGCTCCTGCCCTACGCGCGGAGCGGCGACGACCTGCCGGTCAGCCCGGACGAGCTCCTGAGCACCGGCTCCGGGTTCAAGGGCGGTGCATCGCTCCCGGTGCCCGACACGGCGCAGGTCTGCAGCTGCAACAACGTCACACGCCTCGACATCATCCAGGCCATCGACGCGCGGCCGAGCTGCAGCGTGGATGAGCTGAAGAAGTGTACGAAAGCCGGAACCGGCTGCGGCGGCTGCATGCCGCTCGTGACCGACCTGTGGACCGCGCAGATGAAGGCGCGCGGGGTCGCCGTCAGCAAAGCCCTGTGCGAGCACTTCGACTACAGCCGGCAAGAGCTCTACGACCTGGTCCGCGTTCAGCGTCTACCCAGCTTCGACGCCGTGATCCAGAAGCACGGCCGCGGGTACGGCTGCGAAATCTGCAAGCCCGCCATCGCGTCGATCTTGGCGACGACGGTCGCCGACCCCATCCTGCACCACCAGACCATTCAGGACACCAACGACCGCTTCCTCGCCAACATTCAGCGCAAGGGCCTGTACTCGGTGGTCCCGCGTATCCCTGGTGGCGAGATCACGCCCGAGAAGCTGATGGTCATCGGCGAGGTCGGCAAGAAGTACGGCCTCTACACCAAGATCACGGGTGGACAGCGCATCGATCTGTTCGGGGCCCGAGTCGACCAGCTTCCAGACATTTGGGAGGACTTGGTGCGAGCGGGCTTCGAGAGCGGCCACGCCTACGGCAAGGCGTTGCGCACGGTAAAGAGCTGCGTCGGTACTACCTGGTGCCGCTACGGCGTCGGTGACTCGGTGGGCTTCGCGATCCGGGTGGAAGAGCGCTACAAGGGCATCCGCGCACCGCACAAGCTGAAGAGTGCGGTGAGTGGTTGCACCCGCGAGTGTGCCGAGGCGCAGTCGAAGGACTTCGGCCTCATCGCCACCGAGAAGGGCTGGAACCTCTACATCTGCGGCAACGGCGGGCAGACGCCCCGGCACGCCGATTTGCTGGCCTCGGACTTGGACGAGGAAACGGCCCTTCGCTACATCGACCGTTTCCTCATGTACTACATTCGCACGGGCGATCGGCTGACGCGCACGTCCGTCTGGCTGGACAAGATCGAAGGCGGCATCGAGCACGTCCGAAAAGTGGTGGTCGAGGACAGCCTCGGCATCGGGGCCGAGCTCGAAGCCGACATGCAGCGCATCGTCGATTCCTTCGTTTGCGAGTGGAAGGACGTCGTCGAAAACCCAGAAAAACGAGCGCGCTTCAAGCACTTCGGGGCTGCCCCTGGTGAGCAAACGCCCTCCGAGCCCCCCGTTCAGATGGTGCAGGAACGCGGCCAGACCCATCCGATCGCCTGGCCCGAAACGCCGAGCCCCAAGGTGCACTTGCCCGTCCTATCCCGACGTTGGGTCGAAGTCGCACGTGCCAGCGACGTGCCCGTCGAAGGCGGCACCGCGTTCCTCTACGGCAAGAGTCAGCTCGCCCTTTTCCGCCTGGACAGCCAAGGCAAGTGGTTTTCGACGCAGAACATGTGCCCCCACAAGCGGGAGATGGTGCTCAGTCGGGGCATCGTCGGGGACAAGGGTGGCGCACCCAAGGTTGCCTGTCCGATCCACAAGAAATCCTTCGATCTCGAGAGCGGGCGCTGCTTGACCGATGACGATCTCGGCATCGTGACATTCCCCGTCAAGGTGGAAAGCGGCGTGGTCTTGGTGGAGCTCCCGCCTGAGGCGGAGCTCGAGGCAGCACTGAAAGCCAGCGAATGTGACGCCCAATGCGCCACGGCCGCAGAGTGAAAGGCGCGCATGGGTGTCCAACTTCCTCTCATCGAACAGTACCTGGGCAAGCAACAGGACATGCGTGCGGTCGCGCGTTTCTCCGCGCTCCACGAACAGGGCAAGGTCTGCGCCACAGATGGGCTCTACGAGGCCCAGATCCCGCTTTCCGCGCCAGGCCCCGGACAGCAGTACGCCTTCAAGGTCGACCTGGATGCGTGCACCGGTTGCAAGGCGTGCGTCGTTGGTTGCAACAAGCTGAACGGGCTAGACGGTGACGAGGCGTGGCGTGCGGTTGGCACGCTGCATGGTGGCGGCAAGACCCAAAAGGCGCTCCAGCAAACGGTGACCGCTGCCTGCCACCACTGTGTCGATCCCGGCTGCATGAAAGGTTGCCCAGTCGGCGCGTACGAGAAGGATCCGACGACCGGCATCGTCCGTCACCTGGACGACCAGTGCATCGGCTGCCAGTACTGCACCCTGACCTGCCCGTACGAGGTGCCGCAGTACAACGAGCGGCTCGGCATCGTCCGCAAGTGTGACATGTGCTCCGATCGCCTGGCCGAAGGCGAGGCGCCGGCTTGCGTCCAGTCGTGCCCCACGGGCGCCATCACGATCACGCTGGTCGATGTGCCCGAAGTCCGGCGCGCGAGCGTCGCCGGGGCGCTCGTTCCCGGCGCGCCACCGTCCCACCTCACCGTGCCCACGACGACCTACCGCACGAGCCGAGAGGCGGCAGAACAAGGACTACCGGCCGATTACTACGCGTTCAAGCCAGCCAAACCGCATCTGCCACTGGTCGTCCTTCTGGTCTCATCCCAGCTGTCGGTCGGCGTGTTCGCCCTCCTAGCGTTCCTGTCCTTCGTGCCCGGTGGCCCGGTGCTGCCGGGCGGGGCGGTGGCACTCGCCCTTGCTGCACTGGCCGTGACGATCGGCCTCTTGGCAGCCCCGCTGCACCTCGGGCGACCGCTCTACGCTTTCCGCGCGTTCATCGGCATTCGCACCTCGTGGATGAGTCGAGAAGCGGTGGCCCTAGGCTTGTACGGCGGCGCAGCGACCGTGGCGGCTGGTCTGCCGTTCGCTCTGGATATCCCAGTCGTGAGAGAGCTCGCGCAGAACCTCCCGCTCGACCTGCGCTCGATTGGTCCGGCGCTCATCGTGCCGAGTGCCCTGCTCGGCGTCGCTGCGGTGGTCTGCTCGGCCATGCTCTACGTCGTGACGGGTCGGCAGTTCTGGAGTGCCCGGCCGACCTTGGGCCGCTTCTTCGGCACGACCCTCTTGCTCGGCTTGGCCACGCTGGCCGCCGCAGGCATCGTCGGCGCAACCCCGGCGACGAACGGAGTGCCGACACGCTGGGTGCTCGCGCTACTCATGCTGGTCACCATCATCAAGCTAGCGGCCGAGAGCCGGATCCTGCGTCACCAAGACGGGACGACGCGGGACGAGCTGTGGCGAAGCGCTGAGCTCATCACCGGGCCCCTGTTTCACCTGAGCTCGGCGCGCACCACCTCCGGCTTCCTCGGTGGGCTCGCGCTGCCCGGCCTTTTGTTGGCGAGCTTGGGCACCGGCGGCATGGGAATCACCACACCCCTCGCCATCCTGATGCTTGCCCTGTGCACGCTGGGTGAGCTCTTGGAGCGGACGCTCTTTTTCATGGCGGTCGCACCGCTTCGCATGCCAGGGAGCTTCGGCAAGGTGAGTCGCGTATGAAGAAGGTGATCTCCGGCGCCAAAGGCCTCTTGCTCAATCGTCAGGGCGTGCTGACCAAGCAGCTGCTGCGCGAACCCGGCGGCTTCGGACTCGGTCAGGTTCCGTCGCGCCTCAAGCCGGATGCCATCACCACGGCTGTCTGCGGCTTTTGCTCCACGGGCTGCGGACTCGATGTACACCTCAAGAACGGAGAGGCCATCAACCTCTCGCCGGCCAAGGACTACTCGGTCAATCTGGGCATGGCCTGTCCGAAGGGCTGGGAAGCCTTGACCCCCTTGAACGCTCCGGACCGTGCTACCTATCCACTGCTGCGCAACGCGGCCGGGCGGCGGGAGCGAGTGAGCTGGAGCACTGCCCTCGACGCGTTCGTGCGCAACATGCGGGCCGTGCAGGCCAAGCACGGCCCGGAAGCGTGCGCGTTCATCAGCACCGGACAGATCCCCACCGAGGAGATGTTCATGCTCGGTGCGCTGGCCAAATTCGGCCTCGGCATGGTGCACGGCGACGGGAACACCAGGCAGTGCATGGCGACCGCAGTCACGGCGTACAAGGAGTCGTTCGGCTTCGATGCACCCCCGTACACCTATGCGGATTTCGAAGAGTCCGACGTCATCTTCCTGATCGGGTCGAACCTATGCATCGCGCACCCCATCATGTGGGAGCGCGTGTGCCAGAACCCCCATCGACCGGAGATCGTCGTCGTCGACCCCCGCCGAACGGAGACCGCGATGGCCGCGACCCGGCACATCCCGCTGGCCCCAAAGTCCGACCTCCCCTTCTTCTACGGCCTTGCCCATATTCTGCTGCGCGAGGGCTGGATTGATCGCAGCTTCGTCGATGCCCATGTTTCTGGTCTCGACGAGCTGACGGCGCACATGAGCGCTTTTTCGCCGGAGCGCGTTGCGGCGGATACGGGTTTGTCCGAGGAGCTCTTGGAAGAAACGGCGGCCTTGATCCACCGCGGCAAGCGCGTGTCGTTCTGGTGGACCATGGGCGTCAATCAGAGCCACGAAGGCGTCCGCGTCGCCCAAGCCATCATCAACCTCGCTCTTTTGACCGGCAACATCGGGCGTCCCGGAACCGGCGCCAATTCGATCACCGGGCAGTGCAACGCCATGGGCTCTCGGTTGTTTTCCAACACGACCAACCTGATGGGGGGCCACAGCTTCGAGAGCCCGGCGGATCGAGCCAAAATCGCGAGCATTCTGCAGCTCGACGAACGCAACATCCCGAGGCAACCGAGCCTGGCCTACGACCAGATCCTCGAGGGCATAAGGAGCGGCAAGATCCGTGCGCTCTGGGTGGTGGCAACCAACACCTCCCACTCTTGGATCCATCAGTCGGACGCGCGTGAGCTCTTGGCCAAGCTCGACTTCTTGGTCGTGCAGGACATGTACCACTCGACGGAGACGGCAGCCCAGGCGCACCTCGTGCTGCCGGCTGCTGCCTGGGGCGAGAAGGAGGGAACGTTCATCAACTCCGAGCGCCGCATCGGACTCTTGAAGAAGGTGCACCGCGCCCCCGGCGAAGCCCTGGCCGACTTCTACATCTTCAAGCTGGTGGCGGACGCCTGGGGCGGCTTGGATTTCATGAAACGTTTCGAGACTCCGGAGGACGCCTTCCAGGCGATGAGCGAGTGCAGCCGGGGCCAGCCCTGCGACATCAGCGGCATTTCTGGCTACGACCAGCTCGAGCTGATGCGCGGCATTCAATGGCCCCTGCCCGAGGGCCAGACGGCCGAGCGTCGCGCCGAACGTCGCCTGTTCGCCGACGGGGCTTTTTTCACCAAAGACAAGAAGGCTCGGCTGATCTTCGAAGCCCCCCGGCCCATGGCTGAGAAGCCGGATGCTGACTACCCGCTGCTTTTGCTCACCGGTCGCGGCACCTCGGCGCAATGGCACACCCAGACGCGGACCGCGAAATCGGACGTGCTCCGGAAGCTCTATTCGCAAGAGGCTTACCTCGAGCTGCACCCGGACGACGCAGCCCTGCACGGCATCACGTCCGACGATTGGGTGCTGATCGAGTCCAAGCGGGGCAGCATGCGCGCCCGCGCCTTCATCACCACCATCGTCTCACCGGGTCAGGTGTTCGTGCCGATGCACTATGCCGAGACCAACCGCCTCACCTACCCCTCGGTCGACCCGTACTCGCGGCAGCCCTCCTACAAAGCGTGCGCAGTCCGCATCAAGCTCGAAGCCCCGCACGCGCGGCGCTTGTCGACGCGGCCGCCGCCCGCACAGCCCTCGACTGGCCGTCCGTCGACCGTGCCGCCAGCAGATCAGGGGGAAACGCGACCCTCGACCAAACCGAGCAGCGCCAAGAGGCCCTGAGCTTCGCCGCCCACCGGTCGGCCGGGTGCAGCCTCTAGATTGTAGCCCATGGTGTCCATGTGCACCCAGTCGACGCTCGCGCCCACGAACTCGCGCAAGAACAGGGCCGCCGTGATGGCCCCGCCGTACTGGTCGCCCGTGCTGGAAAGGTCGGCGACTTTGCTTTCGAGCTTCTTTTTGTACGGGTCATAGAGCGGGAGGCGCCAGACCGGATCGAAGCTCGCGATCGATGCTCGCTCGAGCTCGTTCCAGGTTTGACCTTTGTTGGCGAAAATCGCCGGCATCGAGGTGCCCAGGGCCACCCGGGCTGCACCCGTGAGGGTAGCTGCACACACGAGCAAGCTCGGCTTCTCCTGGGCCGCCTCGAATAAAGCATCGGCCAGAATGAGTCGCCCTTCGGCGTCGGTATCGCCCACTTCGACCGTCTTCTTCGAGCGCGAGGTGAGCACGTCGAGCGGACGCATGGCGTCGCCGGAAACACTGTTCTCCACCGCCGGGATGAGCACGCGCAGGCGCACCGGCAATTTCTGGCTCATGATCGCATGAGCTAGTCCGAGCACGAGCGCCGCCCCGCCCATGTCTTTCTTCATGAGGAGCATGTACTGCGCGGGCTTCAGGTCGAGGCCTCCGGTGTCGAAACACACCCCCTTGCCGACGAGCGTGACGAGCGGCGCGCTCGCCTTGCCCCAGGTGATGTCGATGAGGCGAGGAGCCCGCGTCGACGCGCGGCCCACGGCGTGCACCATGGGGTAATCCTCCGCAAGCAGGTCGTCGCCCTCGATGCAGGAAAAATGGGCTCCGTGGTGCTTCGCCAGGCGCTTGGCCTCTTGAGCCAGTTCCGCCGGACCCATGTCGGAAGCCGGCGTCGTGATGAGGTCGCGGGCGAAGTAGAAGGCTTCGGCGATGGCCAAGCTGCGAACCTCGTCGGCTGCCTCCGGCCACACCAGCCGCGCGCGACTCGTCTTTTTGGTCTTGTAGCGCTCGAAACGGTACGAGCCGAGTGCCCAACCGAGGACCAACGCGCTGGCGACATCGGCTTCGAGATCGGGTTCCGCGTCGTAGACTCGAGCCGGCAGCACCTTGGGCAGATTGGCGAAATCGAAAGGACTGTTCGGCGTCGAAATGACGACGACCGCTGCCTCGGGCCCGCTGTCTCCGGGCAATACTGCGCTTGCCCCGGCACTGGGCTTGAAGTCGACGCCGGTGAGCCACAGGCGGATGTGCGGAGGAGCGGACTCGAGCCAGGTTCGGTAGTCCTTTTCCGTGACGACGAAGAGAGGCGTCACGTCGCTGGGCCGCTGCTTGGAGAAGGCGTCCCGTGCGGGAATGCCCCCTCGGCTGGTAAAACCAGCGCCTTCCTGCTTTTCCTTCTTCCCAGAATTTCGCGCGCGGCCCTTCTTGGCACTCATCGGAGCAAGGGTATCACCCTCCGCACGACCGGCCGAACCTGCGACCGCTCTCGGCCACTTCATGAACTGCATGAGAGCCCCCTGGCCGGGCGCCGATGTCGGTGGGCGCACGCGCGGCAGCGTAATTTTCGCCGGATCCGTTGGGTTGGCCGGCAGCGCCCTTCCGCGTGCGCAAAATAGCGGGCACGGGCTCGGCACGGGGCGGGTTAGGCTCTCTGCATGAGCCGGACCCGCTGCTGGATCCTATCCGAACGCGTGCTCGGACTCGACCTCGTCGAGCGGCCTCTCGGCCTCTACGTGGAGGAAGGCCGGATCCGTGAGCTCGTGCCACTGCCCGAAGCACGGGAGCTCGCGGCCCAGGGTCTGACTGCGGACGGCTCCGCGCCCAGCTGGCGTCCCAGCAGCCGCCCGCGGCTGACACCCCTGCCGCCTCCGCAGGCCGAGGGGATCACGAGCGACGAGCGCACCAGGACCGATGTCCGCCGCCGATCCCCCGACAGCTGGGCGGCGCCGCCGCCCGTCCACGACTTCGGCGCGCGACCGGTGGTCCCGGCGTTCGTCAACGGCCACACGCATCTCGGCATGGCGCCCCTGCGCGGGATTACTTCACGCACCGCGCGCTCGGGCGACGTCGTGCGTGATGTGTTTTTCCGAGTCGAATCCCACCTCACGCCAGAAGACGTCCTGGCATTCACCAGGCTCGCTGGCTTCGAATGCCTGCTCTCCGGCGTCGCCGAGGTCTGGGACCACTACTATCACGGCGCAGCCATTGCCCAGGCCTTGCTCGAGGTCGGACTGACGGGAACGGTGGCTCCCACCCTGCAAGACCTGTCGGGGCCCGGCGCCGGGCGGGCCGAAGACGAGCTCGAAGCCACGCACCTCATCGCCTCCAGCACGCGTCTGCAGGCATTCGGTATCGGGGCTGCCCTGGGGATCCATGCGACGGACACCGCCAGTGACGACCTGCTCGAGCGCGCGGGGGAGCTGGCACGCAGTCTGAACCTGCCCATTCACCTCCATTTCTTGCAAAGCCAAACGGAGCACGACCACGCGGCGCAGGCGGCGGGCAATCGGACGCGCTCGGTCCTTGCTTGTTTCGGCGACGCTGATCTGGTCGTCGCCCATGCCCTCTTCGCTAGCCGAGCGGACGTCGCCGCACTCTGCGCCGCCCGAGCTACCCTCGCGTTCTGCCCCCTTTCCCAGGCGCAATTCGGCTTTCTCGGCCCGCTGGAGGAGTGGATCGATGCGGGTAGCGGATTCGCGTTCGGCTCGGATTCGGTGGCATCCAACGACACGCTGGACATCCAGCGCGAGTTCTCGCTGACAGCCAACCTGGTCGGTTTCCGGACCGCACTCGGGCCGGAGCAAGCCCGTTTCTTCGAAAGCGGCCAGGGCGACCACGCTCACGCGCTCGAAGCACGGAGAAGGCAGCTGGTGACTCAGAGCCGTCTGCTCGATCCACGGGTGGTGCTTTCGGCGGCGTGGGGAGCCCACTTGCCCGGTGGTCCGCGTGGCATCCAGCCCGGCGCGCCGGCCAACCTCTTGGTGCTCGATCCGGACCACCCGGCGCTGTTCCCAGCAGAGAATCTGCCGCGTTTGCTGGTGCACTCGTCGATTGCCCCGGCCATCTTCCAGGTCCTCGTGCACGGCCAACCAGTGGCCGAAAGCGGGCACTTCCAAGCGAGCCTGCTGGGTCGCGACGAGTACCGGAGCGCCCTGGGGGAAGCCAACCGGCGCCGCCAGGAGCTGCGGGTCCGTGCGGGCCTGATGTGAGGGTGACTGCTGACCAGCGAGGCCTTCAGGGGCCCGTCTGTCGCTCGAGCCGGTCCGTGCCAATGACGCGGTAGTGCGTCTCCTGGACCTCGCGCCGTTTCTCGAGCGAACCGGTCATGAGGTGTTCCATCGGGCTGAGCCGACGCGTCAGTGGACGGCTGAGCGTCTTGCGCAGGACGGTGCCGTGCTCGAGCTCGAGCTGCACGATGCGCCGCCAAATGGTGCCCGGGGGGCACTCGACGTCTTGGCGGTCAGCACGCGCTTCGGACACCACGGCCCGGGGGTGTTCCACCGCCCGCACCCAGGCCGCCCCAAACCTGACGAACCACACCACCACGGCTTCCCCGCGTTCCGCGACGACCGCTTCGTCCCGAACGACGATGCGAAAGCTGGGTGACGGCTGCTCCACCCGTGCAGTCTGCGCGGCCGTCTGGCCCTGGCCAAGCTGCGGGCCGCGCGGCTCGAATCCTGGGGACACCCGAAGCCGACGTCCGGCTTGCACTGGCCCTGGCGTCATGCGATCCGGAAGCGCCCCAAAGCAGGAACGACGAGCATGCGATACGGAAGGTTCAGCCCGAGCGGCCAGGAATACATCATCGAGCGACCCGACACGCCCGCCTCCTGGAACAACTACCTCGGCACGGACGAGTACTGCGCGATCGTATCCAACAACGCGGCTGGCTATGCCTTTCATCGCTCGCCGAAGTCCGGCCGGATGCTGCGCTTCCGCTTCAACTCCGTGCCCATGGACCGGCCTGGTCGCTACTTCTACTTGCGCGATGCGGCGGACGGGGATTACTGGTCGGCAACCTGGCAGCCGGTTGCCAAACCCTTCGCAGAGCCGGGTCAGCCAGTAGCGGAAGGTCAGGCCGCCTATCAATGTGTCCATCGTCCCGGCTCGAGCCGTTTCAGCTCGAGCTACAGGAACATCGAGACATCACTCGTTGCCTTCGTCCCGAGTGGGGAAAATGCCGAGGTCTGGGAGCTCAGCGTCAAGAACGCTGGCTCGCAGGAACGCACCCTCGATGTCTTCGGCTACGTGGAGTGGTGCTTCTGGCACATCATGCAGGATGCGATGAACTTCCAGTACATCCTCTACACCTGCCGCATGGGTGAGGTGGATGGCATCATCGACTACTCGCTCCGCCTGTGGCCGTTCGAGGAGCCCAAGGGCTTTTTCGCCTGCACCGGCCGGGTCGAATCGTTCGAAACGGATCGCGACGTCTTCCTCGGGGCGTATCGGCACGAAGGAACGCCCATCGCGGTCGAACGCGGCCGTTGCGACAATGGGCTCGCAGTGGGCGGGACGCCTTGCGGCGCCTTGCACACCCGTCTGACCCTCGGGCCGGGCGCGACGAAGAAGATCACGTTCATCGCGGGCGTCGGTGAGGCCGGCGGCAAGGGTCGCGAGCTACGCAAACGCTTTTCCGATCCGCATGCCGTCGACCAGGCTCTCGGCGAGGTGGAGCGTTACTATCAGGAGCGCCTCGGCAAGTTTCGACTCGAGACTCCGGATGCCGACGTCAACGCCATGGGCGGGACGTGGAACCAGCTGCAGTGCCACACCACGTTCAACTGGTCGCGCTCGGCTTCGTTCAATGAGGCGGGAGGGCGCGATGGCCTCGGCTTCCGAGACTCCTGCCAGGACGTGCTGGCGGTCGTGCACGCCATCCCCAAAGAGGTCGAAGCGAAGCTACGCGACCTCTTGCGCGCGCAACATTCCTACGGTGCCGCGATGCACCACGTGCAGCCCCTCACCTTCCAGCCGGGGCCGCACAACATCACTTTGCCGCACTACTCGGACGACCACCTGTGGCTGCTGATCGCCGTGCCGGCCTACCTGCGCGAAACGGGGAATTTTGCGTTCCTGGACGAGATCGTCGGCTATGCCGACGAGGGTTCGGGCACGGTCCTGGAGCACCTCCAGCGTGCGCTCGATTTCTCCTACACACAGCGCGGGCCGCATGGCCTTTGTCTCGGGCTTGCCGCGGACTGGAACGACTGCCTCAACCTGCGCGGCAAGGGGGAATCGACGTTCACCACCTTCCTTTTCCTGCGCGCGCTGCGCGAGTTCCTGGAGCTCTGCGAACGTCGGCCGGGGGGTGTCCATCGTGAAGCAGCGCAGCGCTACCGCCCCATGCTCGAAGAAATGGAGGCGCTCAGCCTGGCCCACACCTGGGACGGCGAATGGTTCTTGCGCGGCTACGTCGACAGCGGCAAAAAGCTCGGCGCGGCCGAAAGCGTTGGTTCCAAGATCTTTCTGAATGCGCAGTCTTGGGCCGTGCTGGCGGGGGCTGCCCCACGCGAGCAGCTCATTTCGGCGATGGACGCGCTGCACGAGCGTCTAGCGACCGAGCATGGCGCGGTGCTCAACGCACCCGCTTACGTCGAGCATGACGCCGAAATCGGCGCGATTACGACGTTTCCAGGTGGGCTCAAGGAAAATGCCGGCATCTTCTGTCACGCCAACACCTGGCCAGTGATCGCCGAAGCGATGCTCGGCCGCGCCGATTTGGCTTACCAGCTCTACCGCTCGTTCTTGCCGGCTGCGAAAAACGACACGGCGGACGTTTATTCGATGGAGCCGTACGTGTACGCGCAGTTCATCACCGGCGTCGACCACAAGGTGCATTTCGGTCGCGCGCGAAACTCGTGGCTAACGGGTACCGCCACCTGGGCCTTCGTCGCGCTCTCCCAGTACATCCTCGGCATCCGAGCCGACTACGACGCCCTGGTCATCCAACCGGCCATCCCAACTGCCTGGTCGGGCTTCAATGCGAGCCGGGAGTATCGCGGCGCGCGCTACGACATCCAGGTGACCGGATCGGGCCCCATTAGGGCGGCGCAGGTGGACGGTCGACCACTCGCTCCGACCGCAGACGGGCGCCTCCTGGTTCCCGTCGCCCCGGCCGGGGCGGCGGTGCGCGTCGAAATCACGTGTGATCCTGGGCAGTCTCTGGGACGCAAGTAGGCGAGCCTAGCGCCCCGCGCGGCCCCGGAGCTCGACGGCAAACGCGGGCTCGCTCACCGTGCGCCCCGCGACGCGAAGTACACCGCCGTGCAGCTCGATGATCGAGCGCGCGAGCCGCAGGGCCAGCGCCACGCCCCGGTGCTGACCTGGATGCCGCTCTGGGCTCAGCATGGCCTCGAGCTCCTGGGCGCTGAAATTGGTGCTCGGCACCTCGATGTGGATGGTCACTTTGCGACGCTTGAGACTCGCGCTGGCGCTCTTCGGCTCCGCTTCCACCAAGATGCGCAGATTGCCTCGCTCCGCCGTGCGCAGGGCGTGCCCGACCAAGGTGGCCAGGGCCTGTGACAGGCGCAGCTCGTCGACGACCAGGCGGGGCGCGTCCGGCTGCACCTCCATGGTCACCATCGTTTCCTCAGCGGACGCCAGCTCTCGAGCCTTTTTTACGGCCGCCTCGAGCAGGTCGAGCGGCTCGACTTCGCCGACCGCGAGCCGCAATTGTCCAGCTTCCACCCGCGCAGCGTCCAGAATGGTCTCGATCAGCGCGAGTAGCTCGCGCCCGCGTTTCACGATCAGATCCAGACTCTCGTGCTGGTGAGCATTGAGGTCGGGTTCGCGCTGGCAGAGCTCGGCGAACCCGAGGATGGCGTTCAGCGGAGACTTGAGATCGTGGCTCACGCTGGCGAAGAATCGACCGCGTGCACGGGTGGCGGACGCCCGGGCGTCGATGGATCGTTCCTGCGCTTGCGCGAACAGACGAAACCGATTGGAAAGGAGCTCAATCGCCTCCCCAAGCTCGATCACGACCCGGAAACGTGCCGGTTTCATGACCCGGGTGCCCTCCAAGGCGGCATCGGTGCCGAGCGTCAGAACGCCCCGATTGGCCATGCGCAAGTCCCGAGACAGAAGCCTGCCCAGCGAAATGCCCACCGCACCAGCCAGCGCCACCACGAGCACGAGCAGCACGATGGTCGTCAGATCCAGAGGCCACTCCGTGGCCTGAAAGTACTCGAGCTCCAAGCCACCGACCGCCAGAGGAACGACCACCGTCAAGGACCCTTGATGAGACGTCACCCGGTACGGAGCTTGCTCGGTCAAACGCCAGACGCGAAAGCCATGGCGCGCCAGAGCAGCGAGGGCCAAATCGGACGGTGCTCCCTTCTCGTCGAACGAGAGGCGCGCCGCAGTCACGGACGTCTCCAGGGTCGCCGCCATGCTGCTTCCACGCACATGCGCACCGGCGATGAGCGCTGAGCCGATGGCAAGGAACGCCACCGGGGTGAGGATCGCGGAGATCAAGCGACGCGAGGTGCGACCACGCAGACGCCCAGAACGAACTTGAGCATCGATGATGTCGGCCATGACATCGGGCGGAACGCGTTCCATCAGCCGCACGAACTGCCCGCGAACCAGCACGAGCAGGGGCAGGCTGAGGCCGGCGACGATGATGATGCCGAACAGCCCCAAGGTCGGGGTGGAGGACGGGGGAATGCTGGCCGGACGGAGCAGCGTCACCGAAAGCAGCAGTGCCAGCGTGGTCAGGACGATCCAAACGTTCACGATGAGCCACGGGTCGTCGTTCAGCTTCGGTAGCTGGATCTGATCGATCGGGCCTTGTCGGCCCTCGAGCTGTCGCAAGAGGTGCCGGCGCGAGCGCACGACGCCGACGACTTGCAGCGCGCCCAGGCTGCCGCCGACGAAGACGGCCGCCATCATCACGATGCCAGCATCGCGTCCGCTGTCTCCGGTCATGAGCAGCAAAAAGCGCGGCACGGCGGCGACCGCCGCCCCTGCCAAAAGCGTCACTAGTGCCTGACGCCACAGCACTCGGGCCACGAGCTCGCGGCTGATCACGGAACCTCCACGAGCACGTCCTCGGCCCCCGAGCGGACGTGCAGACGAACCAGACTCCTACCTAGGCACGGCCCGGTCTCACACTCGCCCGTCGCCGGGAAGAAGAGCGCACCGTGGTTCTTGCAGTAGATGCGATCGAGCTCCGGATCGAAGAAATGCCCGTCGCCGAGGTCGAGCTCGATGGCCCAGTGCGGGCACTCGTTGAGGTAGCAGTGGTGCTCACCGCGATACTTGAGCAGGAAGGCTTCGCGCGGCCGGCCGCCTACGTTCACCTCGAAGACGCGCGTCTCACCTTCGGGCAGTGCCGCCGCGCCTGGGACGAGGACCTCCTGCACGACCCTTTCCGGCACGGGCCTAGAGTACAGGCGCTCAGCTTCCCTGCCCAACCGCCGCGTAGATCGACTCGACCGCTGCGTCCAAGCCGGCGGGATTCGTCCCACCAGCCTGGGCCATGTCGGGCCGCCCGCCACCCGTGCCACCGACCTGTTCGGCGGCCCGCTTGATCAGGTCACCGGCGCGGAAACGAGCGGTCAGGCTCTTGCTCACGGTCACCACCAGAGCCGCCTTGTCGCCGTCGACCGCACCCACCAGGACGATCGCCTCGCCCAGCCGATCACGCAGCTGTTCGGCTAGCTCGCGCAGCGCAGCGCGGTCGCTCACCTCGCTCTTCACGCCCAGGACGCGCACACCGGCCACGTCGCGAACCGAGGACAGCAGGGTGTCCAGCCCTCCACCGCCCGTGAGCAGCTTCTTCTGGAGCGATTCGATCTCACGCTCGAGCGCCTTCTGGCGTTCCATGGTCTTCTCCAAGCGCTCGACCAGGTGATCTGGCGTGCTCTTGAGCACTTGGGCAGCCCGACCGAGCGTGGCCTCGATGCCGTGCAAGTACTCGAGGCTGCCCTCCCCCGTCGTGGCCAGGATGCGGCGCACGCCCGCGGCCACGCCTTGCTCCGACGTGATCTTGAACAGGCCAATGTCCCCTGTGGCACGAGCATGGGTCCCGCCACAGAGCTCGGTCGACGGCCCCATGGTGAGCATGCGCACCGTGTCCCCGTACTTCTCCTCGAAGATCATCATGGCGCCGCGCTTCTTGGCTTGCTCCATGCTGAGCACCTCGGTGCGGATCGGGTGATTGGCGAGCGTCTGCTCGTTGACCAAACGCTCGATCTCGGCGACCTCCGTGGACGTCAGGGGCGCATTGTGCGTGAAATCGAAGCGCAAACGCTCAGGGCCGACCAGCGAGCCCTTCTGCGCTGCGTGAGCCCCGAGCACCTTCCGCAGCGCCCAGTGCAAGAGGTGCGTGGCCGAGTGGTTGCGCCTCGTCCGCTCGCGACGCGCGTGGTCGACCTCCAAGCGAATCGAAGCTCCGACGCGCAGCGTGCCCTCACCGACCTGACCGCGGTGCACGAAGAGCCCCGCTACCGGCTTCTGGGTGTCCGCCACCTCCACCCGCACGCCCTCGCCCGAAATCACGCCGTGGTCGCCAACCTGCCCACCGGATTCGCCATAGAACGGGGTGACCGCGGTGATGACCTCGACGGCGGCGCCAGCGCTTGCCTCTTGAACCAGCTGGCCAGCCTCTACGATCGCGAGCACGGTCGAAGTCGCCGTGTCCGTATCATAGCCCACGAACGTCACACTGCCGCCCGGGACGGTCTGCAGTGCCGCCCGGTACACGTCCTCGACGGCCTGGTCGACCCCGCGAAACTCGCTCTTCTTGCGGGCCTCCTCGAGTGCCTGCTCGTAGCCTGCCGTGTCCACGGACAGGCCCCGCTCCTTGCAGATGACCTCGGTGAGATCGAGCGGAAAGCCGTAGGTATCGTAGAGGCGGAACGCGTCCCCGCCATCCAGCACCAAGGAGCCGCCTTCGGCCAGTTTGTCGAAGCGTTCGTCGAGCAAAGATAGGCCGCGCTCGATTGTCTGCCGAAAGCGCACTTCCTCCGCTTCCGCAACGCTGCGGATGAGCTCGGCGCGCTCGCGCAGCTCGGGGTACTGCTCGCCCATCGCGTCAACGACACGCGCCGCCACCTTGTGCAAGAATGGCTCGTCGATGCCGAGGCGATGCCCGTGGCGAATGGCACGCCGCATCACCCGCCGCAAGACGTAAGGTCGTCCGGTGCGGTCGGGCATGATGCCCTCCGCGATCAAGAAGGCCGTGGTGCGGGCGTGATCGGCAATGACGCGCATGCTCACGTCGTCGGGCGACATGGTTCCGCCGTACGGCTTCTTCGCGAGCTCGGCGGCTTCCAGCACCAAACCCGAGAGCAGGTCCACGCCGTAGTTGGTCGTTTTGCCCTGCACGACGCTGGCCAGACGCTCCAGCCCCGCCCCGGTATCGATGCTCGGCTTGGGCAACGGCCGGGTGACGATGCTCCCGGCTTCACTCGAGCGTTCGAACTGCATGAAGACCAGGTTCCAGATCTCCATCCAGCCGTAGCCCTCGGGCGTCTGTTCGCTGCCGAAACGAGCGGGATCCGGGTCGGGGCCGTTGTAAAAATAGATCTCGCTACAGGGGCCGCACGGGCCGGTGTCGCCCATCGACCAGAAGTTGTCGGCCATGCCGAGCGGCCGGATGCGCTCTGCTCCAAAGCCTGCAATCTTGCCCCAGAGGTCCCGCGCGTCCGTATCGGCGGCGATGCCCTCCTCACCCTGAAAGTAGGTGATGAGGAGCCGCTCGCGCGGCAGGTCGAGCTCCTTCAAGAAGTCCCACGCATAGAGAATGGCTTCTTCTTTGAAGTAGTCACCAAAGCTGAAATTGCCGAGCATCTCGAAGAACGTCTGGTGCCGGGGCGAAGGCCCGACTTCTTCCAGGTCGTTGTGCTTGCCGCTGATGCGAATGCACTTCTGGCTCGATGCTGCACGCCGATAGCCCCGCGCCTCCTTGCCCGTGAAGACGTCCTTGAACTGGACCATGCCAGCGTTGTTGAACATCAAGGTCGGATCGTTCTGTGGAACGAGCGGCGCGCTCGCCACCACCTCGTGCTCGCGCTTGCGAAAGAACTCGAGGAAGGCGGTGCGGATCTGGCTGGCGGTCTTTTCCATGGCGGACGAGGCGCGCGAGCGCCGAAGGAGGCTCTCTCGCGACTGGGCGCCTGTTAGCACTCGGCGGCGGGCAACAAAAGCCGACGATAGAGCTGCCCGTAGCGGGCCGCGACGCTGCGGGCAGTGTAATGACGCTGCACGGCCAGCGGCCCGCGGGCCCCGAGCTCGGCGCGCAGGCCTGGATTTTCCACGAGGGCGCCCAGAAGCTCGATCCAGCGGCTCGGTTCGGCCGGGAGCCGGCTGGCCCCGGCCAGCTCGGCGAGTGGCCCTTGGTCGAGCACCAAGACCGGGACGCCCAGGCTCAGCGCCTCGAGCAGAACGATGGGAAGATCCACCTTGCCGTAGAGGTCGTCGACCGGGAAGACGACCGCGGTCGCGGCTGCGAGCACGGCCTGCATGTCGTCGAGCTCGGCCCGGAACAAGACACGACCGGGCGGCGCCGCGGCCTCGAGTCGCTCCCGCGCCAGCTCCGCATGCGCCGTCTTTCTGCGATAGGCGACCAGAAAGGTGGCGGCCGAGAGTGCGCGCTCACGGGCCAGGTCGAGCGTGAAACGAGCGCCCTGGCTCACCTCCAGATCGCCCGGATAGACGAAGAGCGGCGTGTCCACACCGAGGCCGAGCCAAGCCCGCGCCGCTCTGCGCCGTTCGAACACTCGCTGGTCGAGGTCGGGCGCGGGTGGAGGGATCACGTGAAGGGCCGGCACAGCGAGACCCCGCGCTTGGAAAGCGTCGCGGGCGCGGCCCGCCGTGTGCTCACTCTGCGCGACGATCAGATCGCCACACAAAAGCCGCTCGGGCGCCGAAAAATCAGCCGGCGCCGAGGCGATGGTCTGTAGACAAGGCACGCCGGTCCAGCTGCGCAGGAGTCGGAGCGCCGCGCTCGTGCGCACGTTCGGTGCGAAAACGAAGTGGTACAGATCGGGAGCTTCGCTCGAGAGGAGCCAGGCGAAAGCCCGCGCGTTGGCTACGAGCGTGGGAGCGTAGCGCCCGCCGCCTCCGTAGACCTCGTGCACCCGAGCCGCCGGACCGAGCGCAGCCAGGGCGCTGGCGTCACCCAGGACGTGGGCCTCGATGTTCTCCAGGTGCAGGCACAGGTCGCGCACGAGGCACTTCGAGCCATCCCTGAAGGGCGGCGCGATCGCCTTGGAGACGAACTGCACGCGCCAGGGCTCCCTCGGACCGGGAGCCCTGGATCGGGCATCAGGCATGGACACTGTCACGCATCGATCGGGCAACCGTCGGTCTTCTGGGGCCCCTTGCCCTTCTTGTCCTCGGGCAAATCGATGCACTCGTCCTGGTTGTCGGGAATGCCGTCCGCATCGTTGTCCGGATCGGGGCAACCGTCGGTGTCCTCGAAGCCGTCGGTGTCTTCGGCTTCGGCGGGGCACTTGTCGTCGGTGTCCTTCACACCATCGCCATCGGTGTCCTTCTCATCGGGGCAACCGTCCTCGTCCTGGAAGTCGTTCTTGGTCTCGGGTTCCAGCTTGCAAGCGTCCCGCTCGTCGACGACGCCATCCTTGTCGTTGTCCGTCTCAGGGCAACCATCGCCGTCTTCGAACTCGTCGAAGTCCTCCGCCTGCGTGATGCACTTGTCACTGGCGTCGGGCACGTTGTCTTCGTCGTTGTCGACCTCGGGGCAGCCGTCGGCGTCCTCGAAGCCGTCCTTGTCTTCGGCGTCGGTGGGACACGCATCCTGATCGTCGTTGATGCCGTCCTTGTCGCGGTCGCGACTCTCGGCGGAGTACATGGCGCCGAGCAGGGCGCGACCGACGGGCGTGCCGATGCCTTGCAAGATGCCAGCGCCACCGCCCGCCGTGATGGTCAGCGGGAAGCCGATCGGCGTGATCTGCACGCCCGCGTCGATCTCGATGTTCGTCGAGCCCGTCGAGCCGAAGCCGGTGCCCAGGGCGATGTCGGCGACGGCGCGCACGATCGGTCCGAACGCGTAGCCGGCGCCAGCGCTGAAGCGCAGCTCCGGACCGAGCGTGGTTCCACCGATTTGGGCTGCATCGCGCCACATACCCCCGAGGTTCGCCGCCCAAGTGAGGTCCGACAGCGTTCCGCCCGCGACCAGCGCACCACCGAAGGAGGCCGTGGCGTTGCCGACGTACGTGGCCGGTGCCATCAGATTGCCCATCGGCAGGCCAACGTAGCCGTAGACGCCCGCATTGATCAGGCCTTCCGCTTCGCCGTAGAAGCGGTACTTGCCTTCGATCTGGATGTCGCCGAGGCCAGCGCCGCTCAGGCCCGCGGGAATGGGTGTGCCGTCGGCCTGGATGCCCTGACCGTTGAGCCAGGTCACGGGCACCTTCAAGCTGGCTTGGAGCTCGGGCAGGATGATGATCGAGGCGAGAATGTCCGCCGTGACGATGTTCTCGACCACGGGGATGGTGATGTCCGTGGCACCAGGGTCACCACAGGGCGCATCGCAGCCGCTCACCACGATGGGCTGATACCCGTAGTTGACCAACACGCCGCCAGAGAACACCAGCTCTCCGTCCGTGCGCAGCGCGCGCGTGGTCAGGAGGTTCTTGCTGCCGGGTGCCGGGTCGAAGCGTTGCGCGCTGACCTCACCGGTGAGTTGCGCGGCGGCCGGTGCCGCAGCGAAGAGCAGCGGCAGGGCCACCGCAAGGGAGAGGACATGTCGGGAGGAAAATTGCGCTCTATGGGTCACTGGGGCTTGGCTCATGGATCGAGAGGGGTCACTTCGTCCCGCTCGGGGCGAGTGCGCCTGCCGGGCAGCACGAAGGGAGGCTCTCACACGCCAAAGGCCAGGCGCAACGCCCATCTTTCCAGGCAGGTCTCGCGTGTGCGCCCTCGGAGGGCCCGAGCATTGACAGCTTTCATCCGGGCGTCTTAAAGACCCCCCGCAGCGCGCTCGACGGGTCGCCCAGGGGCTCGAGGTTCCGTTTCATGCGAAAATCGCCCCACTCAGCCCTAGCGCTGGCCACCACGCTGCTCTCGCAGCTAGCCCAAGCGCAGGGAACACCACCGGCGCAGCCGGTCGCACCTCCTCCTACTGCGGCCCCAGGAGCGGCGCCGCCTCCAGCAGCCGAGAGCGAGCCTCCCACCGCGCCCGCCGAGCCCACACCAAGCGACGCGCCCGCGCCGGACGCTGCCGAAGGCGAGCCGCCCGCCGAGCCCACTCCGCCCCCTCCGGCCGTGGGCCCGAGCCCCGTTGGATCGGACGCACTGGGCGAAGAGTCCGAGCTCGGGGCCACCTCGAGCGCGCCAGCGGGGCCTGCCGTGCCGGCCAAGGCAAGCGCGGAGGATACGGACGGCTTCTTCGCCGAGGACTGGTGGGCGCACACGCGTCCGGCCGTCGAGCTGCACGGCAACTTCCGGGTGCGCACCGAGCTCTACCATCAGTTCTCCCTCGGTCGCGTCGACGCGCCGGGTACGGCGTATTGGCCCCGCCCGCTCGACAACAACTACGAAGCGTTGGACGGCCAGCGCTACGGCGCGTCCGCGTGCACGCCGCTCGAATCGGGCAGCACCACGAGCAACAGCAACAGCCCCGGGAATGCCAATCAGCCCTGCGGCAACCCGACGCAGGCGGGCGGCAACATGCGCTTCCGCATCGAGCCCGCCATCATCATCTCCGACAACCTGCGCATTCGCAGCCAGATCGACCTGTTCGATAACCTGGTCCTCGGCTCGACCGCTCAAGGCAACAGCAACTTTCCCGCCGCCACCGGCTACGAAGTGGCCGCCCGTGGTGGCTACTACCCGGTGAGCGCGGCGAGCTGGAGCCAGGGCCCGCCGATCAGCGGCATCAACACGGTCCAGGACGGCATCGCGGTCAAGCGCGCCTGGGGCGAGTACGAGACACCGGTTGGGCAGGCCCGCTTCGGTCGCATGCCCGACCACTGGGGCCTCGGCCTCGAGCACAATGCCGGCGACGACATCGACGGCGACTACCAGTCGACGGTCGACCGCATCGCGTTCTTCAGCGGCTTGGAATCCCTGTCCCTCTACGCCGGTGGCGCTTGGGATTTCCCGTACGAAGGACCGACCAGCGCGGCGTTCACCGCCCCCGGCGGCCAGCCGTACGACCTCGCCCAATACGACGACGTATCGGCGATGAACCTGATGCTCTTTCGCAAGGTCAATCCGCAGCTCGAGCGCCGCATCTTGTCCCGCGGCGGGGTCGTCGTGAACGGAGGCCTCTACCTGACGTTCGCATTCCAGCGCATCGCCAACGACTACAGCGGGGCCGGAGCCACCTGCGACAACGGCGCCGCGGCCATCGACTGCCAGGCGGGTCAAGCCGGCGGCGGCTTCACCCGCCGCGGCTTCGAGCAATGGACGCCGGACATCTACGGCGAGGTCAAATACAAGAAGTTCTACGCGGGCTTCGAGCTCGTCACGCATCAAGGGCGCTTCGACAGCACGCAGACCGCGCCGGGCGACAACGACTACAACAACACCACGGGCGGCAGTAACGGCTGGAAGATCAACCAGTGGGGCTTTGCTCTGAAGCTCCAGCAGAAGCTCATCGAGGATAAGCTCAAGCTGTCCTTCGACGCGGGCTGGGCGTCTGGTGACAACGACGTCGAGGGCCTGGTGCCACCGGCCGGCACGCCCGAGACGCAGATCGGTGATCGCACGTTCGAGACGTTCCGCTTTCATCCAGGCTACCGCATCGACCTGATCCTGAACCGCAACATCCTGACGCGCGTCCAGGGCAGCTACTTCTTCAAGCCCTCGGCCCAGTACGACTTCATCCGTAAGGCCACCGGTATGCGCCTCGGTGGCCGCGCGGAGGTCATTTGGACGCGCGCCAGCCAGTTCATGCAGGCGCCCGGTCACGAGCACGATCTGGGCATCGAGCTGAACGGCAGCATCGTCTATCAGTCGAAGGACGGAGCCCTGAACGACTCCCCTGATCTGCAGGGCGGCTTCTACGGCATGCTGCAGTACGGCGTGCTCTTCCCGCTTCCCGGTCTCGGCTACCAGGACGCCCAGAATATCTCGACGACCCCCCCCTACGCGGGCCTGCAGACGGCCCAGATGGTGCGGATGTTCCTCGGCATTGCTTACTGAGCCGAGCTGGCCGAGCTGAGCCGAGCCGGTAGCTATCCCACCTCCGCCGGGCGGTGCGCAGCCGTGCGCCGAACCTGACACCAATCGTTGTGAGCTTTGCGCTCCCTGCGCAGTTTTCACTAGTTAAAAGATCCAGAAGTAGCGTAGGGTTTAGGGAATGCCCCCCCTCGCCGCCGCCCACACCGAAGTAGTCGCACCAGGTTGTACCTCCCCAATCACCCGTCGCCGCCGTTTGATGCAGCGCGGCGTGTCCTTGGTGGAAATCTCGGCGGTCGTGACCATTACCGGCATCCTCGCCACGCTGGCCACCTACTCGGTCCGTGAGCGCATGTTCGAGGCGCACTCGATCGAGGCGGTTGCGATGCTGGGCAACATCCGCACCGGGCTCCTGGCCAAGGCCGACGACCTGACCGGCAACAGCGGCAACACGCTGCAGATCGGCGGACGAGTCGGCGGTTTCGGCGGTCCCCTCGGCCTGCCCGGCGTGCTCGGCGATCTCGATTTCGCCGCGCTGGCCCCCGGCAACGGCAACGGCAACGGCAACGGCAACGGCAACGGCAACTCGAGCGGCTCCAGCTCCTCCGGTTCCTCCAGCTCCAGCTCCTCCGGTTCCTCCAGCTCGAGCAACGGCAACGGCAACGGCAACGGCAACTCCGGAAATAACGGCGGCGGCAATCAGAACGGCGGCATCGACGGTGACGGCAACCGCGGCCACGGCATCCACGCCGACCACTGCGACCCCGACAACCCGGGCAACGGCGGTGGGGACTGCGGCGGGAATGGCGACTCCGGCAGCGGGAACTCCGGAAGCAGCGGGAATGGCAGCTCCGGAAGCAGCGGGAGTGGCAGCGGCAACGGCAACTCGAGCGGCGGCGGATCCGGCTCCGGCTCGAGCGGTTCCACCAACGTCGACGGCGATCATCCGCTCTGCACCTCGGCCACGCCAATCCCGAGCTCGTTCGACTCGGTCAAGGGGCACCTCTACCAGTCGCGCGCTGGAGAATGGCTGTCCGGTTCCGGCAGCGGCGGCTGGCAGTGCCTGAACATCAGCATGAGCGGCGCGCAGCGTTACCAGTACGGCTACGACGTGGGAGCAAGCGCCGTACCTGGTGCCGCAGCAGCGCCCGCCGGAGCGGACGCGAGCTTCGCGGCCTGGGCTCGCGGTGACCTGGATGGCGACGGCCGGACCTCGTGGTTCGTGCTCAATGGCGCGTCGTTCGACGGCCGTGTGACGATGGCTCCGGCGGTGACCATCATCGATCAAGCGGAGTGAGTCGGCTCGGGTGCAGCGCTCGGGCCTGTCATGGGCACGAAGGACACGGGCGTGACGACGCGCTCGTCGAAACCGAAAGCGGTGCGTAGAACGAGCCGGAGCTCTTGCTCCTGTCGCCCGACCGGAATGACCAGGCGCCCACCGAGCGCCAGCTGTTCGGGCAGGGCCTGCGGAATGACGGCCGGCGCCGCCGTGACCAGAATCGCGTCGAACGGCGCCGCTTCGGGCCACCCCACCGAGCCGTCGCCGACGCGGAATTGCACACGCGCGGCGAGCCCCAGGCTCTCCAGGGTGGCCCGCGCCGAGCGCGCCAAAGGCTCGAGGATCTCCACGCTGAAGACCTCGGCTCCGAGCGCCGCCAGGATAGCCGTCTGATAGCCAGAGCCCGTACCGATCTCGAGCACACGCGTGCCGTCCCTGACCCCCGCCAGGTCCGTCATGAGCGCGACGATGAGTGGCTGGCTGATGGTTTGTCCGTGACCGATTGCGAGGGGCCGGTTGTCGTACGCCCGCTCGCGCTCGGCTGCCGGGACGAATTCGTGACGCGGCACGCGGCGGAGGGCGGCGAGAACCCGCGCGTCGAACATACGCTGCGTCGCCAGACGGTGGACCAGGCGCGCACGCAGCTCAGTGTCCGTCTCCTCCATGCCGCGCTCCAGTCGACTCAGCGTGCCCCTCTCGGCCGCCCGCGCAAGTGCGAGCTTCAGTCGCTGCGAACCCGGCCCGAGCTGTGCCGCTCGAAGTGGTCGCGGAACTCCGGGAAGATCGAAATGGGTCGAAACACCGATTCACCCTGACGCCGAACCTGCAGGCTCTCGTCGTCTTCGGTCACAGCGCGTTCGTAGAGCTCGCGAAAACTCAGCGGCCCCCGCTCGCGCCCCCCTTCCAGGGTGAAGTAGCGCACCCCTGTCCCCATCTTCTAATTGGTCATGCCGGCCAATTGGTCAATCCGTCAAATAGATTCAAATACTCATTCTATTTCAAATATTTAGGCAGTCGCCACCCTGGTGAATGGTAGTCATTCGTCATACAAAGGCCCCGATGACTGACGACGCGGCCGATAGCGTTCCAAAAGTGCGGCAAACGTCGGCAGCGCCAGCAGTGTGAACGCCGTCGACGTGACGAGACCACCGACGAGCACAATCGCCAGCGGCCGTTCGATCTCGGTTCCGGGTAGGTCGAGGACCAGCAGAGGCAAGAGGCCCAGAATCGCCGTCATCGCCGTCATGACCTTCGGCCGCAAGCGCCCGACCGAGGCCTCTCGAAGCGCCTGCTCGAAGGGCTGACCGGAGGAGACGAGCGCCTGCACCTGCGAGAGCAAGACCAGGCCGTTTTGCACGGCGATGCCGAACAGGCCAATCAACCCAACCAGGGAGGACACGTTCCAGGTCTCCCCCGAGAGCCAGAGCGCAACGATGCCGCCCACGAGGGCGTCGGGCAAAGTGCCCAGCACCACGAGCGTATCGAGCACCGATCCGAGCGCCAGATAAAGGAGCAGGAAGGTCAAGACGAGCGACGCGCCGATGGCGAGAGTGAGCGAGCGGGTCGCGCGCTCCTGGCTTTCCACTCGGCCGCCGACGTCGACGAAATACCCGGTGGGAAGCTCCAGCTTCTGGCGCAGGACCTGACGCAGCTCGTCCGCCGTCCCGCCCAGATCCCGACCCACGACGCTCCCCTCGACGGCAATGCGCCTTTGCCCGGCTTCGCGGCGCACCGCCTGGGGCCCGAACCTCTGCTCGATGTGCGCCACCTGGCTGAGCGGAATGCGCGTGCCGTCGTGGCCGTCGATCAAAAGACTGGAGATGGCGCTCGGCGTGTCCCGCCTGTCCTGGGACAGCCGCACCACGAGGTCGTAGCGGCGCTGCCCCTGCCACACTTCGCCGACCTCGATTCCAGCCACGCCCGTTCGCACGGCTTGCACCACCTCCCCAGGGGAGAGCCCGACCCGCGCCAGCGCCGGTCGATCGAGCGAGATGCGCAGCTCGGGCAGGCCAGAGGTGGTTTCCACCCGCAGGTCTTCGACGCCGCGCACGTCCTCCATGATGCCCTGGGCCTGCTCGGCCAAGCGATCTAGCTCGTTCAGATCGGGCCCGAAAACCTTGACCGATAGATCGGCGGGCGTACCGCCGAGCCCTTCGTCGATGCGCATGCCGAGCGGTGTGGTGAAGAGCACGCTCACGCCGGGCACGAGGCTCAGCTCTTGTCGCATGGCCTGCGTGAGCTGCTCCATGTTGCGCTTCCGGCTGGGCCGCAGAAGCACCAGGACATCGGAGATCGTGTGCGGCATCGGATCTTCGGTGCGTTCGGAACGGCCCGTCCGACGCACGACGTCTTCGACCTCCGGAAATGTGCGCAAGACGTCCTCCACTTTGTGGTTGAGGCGGTCAACCTGGTCGAGGGACGCTTCGGCGGGCAACACCGTCTGCAAGAGCAGTGCGCCCTCGTCGATTTCCGGCATGAAATCGGCACCGACATGCAACCCGAGCCAGACCGCTGGCACGGTGAGCCCGAGCGAGAGGGCGCGGACCCAGCCGGGGCGGCGCAAGCAGGCTTCGAGGGCCGGCCGATAGAGCGCCTTCAAGCGGCGCACGAGCCAAACGTCGGCCTCGGCAGCGCTGTCCGCACCTCGCAGGAGCCAGCCCGCCAACGTGGGCGTCAGGGTGAGGGCAATGATCAGCGACGCCGCCATGGAAGCGATGACGGCCATCGCGAGCGGCTGGTACATGCGGCCCTCGATGCCTGACATGCCGAACAGCGGCAGGAACACCGCAATGATGATGCCTGTGGTGAACGCGATGGGACGGCCAACCTCGATTGCAGCTCGCACGGCCACACGCTTTCGCTCCGCCAAGGAAGACACGCCGACCAAGCGATGGAGCACGTTTTCGACCACGATGATCGAGGCGTCGACCAAGAGGCCCACCGCAATGGCGAGGCCGCCGAGAGTCATCGTGTTCAGACCGACGTGCGCACGATCCAGGAGAAGCCCCGCGATCGCGACCGACAGCGGAATGGTGAGCGTGACCAAAAGCGCCGCACGGACGTTGAACAGGAACGCGAACAGCACGAGCACGACGAGCCCCGCGCCGAGCAAGACGGCGCGCCCCACCCCACCGAGCGCCCCCTCGACGAGCGAGGATTGGTCGTAGGCCACGCGCAGTTTCACCCCTGGCGGCAGGGATTTCTGCAGCTCGGCGACCGCACGCCGCACGCCCGCCGCCACGCCCACGGTGTCCGCACCGAACTGCTTCACGACGCGGCAGCTGACGATTTCTCCCTCGAGCCGATGCGCCAGCCCTCGCCTGACTGCAGGCCCCTGCCGGACGTCCGCCACATCCGAGACGAGTACCGGAGTGCTGCCGCGCAGATCCACGACCACGGAGCCGAGATCTGCAGCGCTGCTGGCTCGGCCGAGGGCGCGTACGTTCCACTCCATTGGTCCTTGGGTGAGGAAACCGCCGGACGCATTGTCACTCGCTCCTTCGAGCGCGTGGAGAACTTCGCTCACACTGACGCCGCGAGCGACCAGACGATCCGGGTCGAGCTCGACTTGAAACTGGCGCAAGTAGCCGCCGAGGCGCTCCACACCGGCGACCCCGGGCACGGCCAAAAGGCGGCGCGTCACCTCGAATTCGGCGATGTCGCGCAAGCCCATCAGGTCGAGAGCCCCGGGATCCGCTTCCAACGTGAGCTCGAGCACCTCGTTCAGGCGGCCGGTGAGGCTCGACAGGAGGGGCGGCTCGCTCCCCGGCGGCAGCAAAGGGACGACCGATTGCAGCCGCTCGGCCACGTACTGCCGAGAGCGCGCGTAGTCGGCGTCGGGCTCGAACTCGACGGTGACTTGGGCGACGCCGAGCTGGCTCGTCGAACGAACGCGGCGCGCCTCGGGCAATCCGGACAGCGCGGCTTCGATCGGAATGGCCACCGAGGTCTCGAGCTCCTCGGCCCCCATCGCGGCGTTCTGCACGATGACGTGGAAAATGGGCGCCGACAGGTCGGGAAAGACGTCCCGACGCAGGTCGCGGAAGCCGAGAATGCCAAACAGGGCGGCGGACGAGACGAGCAGCACCGCGACCAGGGGTCGTGCGGCGGCGGAAGTGATCAAACGTTCGATCATGGCTGTCTCAGTGGTGATGGTGGTCTTCCCCACCACCGCCCGCCTTGTCGGCTTCTGCCCGGAGCAGGAAGGCTCCATCGACGACCACTCGCTCCCCAGCTCCCAGGCCGGAAAGAACCTCCACCTCCCGACCTAGGTCGCGGCCACGCCCCACCGGACGCAGCTCGAACGTGCCTTCCTCGGTGCGCGGTAGAAACACACACCAGCCGTCCTTGGTGCGTTGGATCGATTCGATCGGCACCGTCACCACGCTTTCCGCCGCATCGCCGAGCGGAACGAGCGCGGAGGCCGACATCCCGGGCCGCAAGAGGCCCTTGTTGTCGAGCTCGATGCGCACGTCGACGGTGCGGGACGTCGGGTCCACTCGGCTGCCCACACGAGTCACCGGACCTTGTGCAGTCTGGCCTGGCAGCGCCGGAAAGGTCACCTGCGCCGTCGCGCCCGTCCGCATACGAAGCGCATCGCGCTCGAACGCGTGCACGACCAGCCAGAGGCGCCGAAGGTCGCCGATCACGAACAGCGGCTCCGACGCATCCACGAGTCGCCCGAGCAAGGCCGAGCGCTCGATGACGGTCCCCGCGACCGGAGCGACCAGGACGAAACGCGCCCCATTTCCGCGCGCGGCGCCCAGGGCGGACAGTACCTCCTGTGACGAGCCGTGCTCGGCGCGCGCTTGTTCGAGCTCCGCTTCCGCCACCTGCACCTCGCGCTCGGCCACAATCTGTTCGGCCCCGAGCTGGCGCTTTCGTTCCGCGTTGACCTTGGCCAAATCGAGCCGCGCTCGAGAGCTCAGGAGCGCTGCCCGTGCTTGACCGACTTGCGGACTGTCCAGCTCGACCAGCGGTTGCCCGAGCGTCACGATATCGCCGGGAGCGGCGAGCACCTTGGCCACGCGAGCCGGGATGGGCGCGCCCACTTCGCCGTACGCCTCCTCGCTCACGACGAGCTCACCGAGCACCGTGACCGCGTCACCGGCGGGACGCGACTCGGCGAGGGTCGTGGTCAGCCGCAGGTCGCGGAGCATGCTGCGCTCGATGCGCACCGTGGAAGCCTCCTTTCCCTCGGCGTCCCCATGATGCTCGCCTGGCTCGTGCCCATGGTCCTCGGGCTCACTGCCCTTCGGCGCGCTGCGGCAGCCGAGCCCAAGTAAGCCGAGGAGCAAGAAGGCAACGGTCGTTCGGGCGCGGGCGTTCATCGTGCACCTCCGGGCGTCTGGGCGCCGGCCCCGCTTGGCCAAAGGCTCCCCACGGCAACCTCCAGCAGGATCAACCTGCGTTCGTACTCCGCGTGCGCCAGAACGACGTCGCGCTCGACAAGGAGCAGGCGATCGCGCAATAGGGCGACGCGCAGGACGTCGAGCTCGCCAGCCCGGTAGCCGCGCTCGATCAGCTCGAGGCCCTGTTCGAGCTCGGGCAGCATGCCCTCTCGAAACAAAGCCAGCTGCCGCTCGGCTGAGCTGAGCTCGGCGTGCGCCCGCACCACCTGTGCCCGCAAGATTCGCCGCTTTCGCTCGCGCTCGGCCTGCGCGACCTCTTCGTCGACGCGCTGCTCGGCGCGCGCGCCCTGCGCCCGCTGGAAAACGGGCAGCGGAACACCGAGCGTCCCGAGCACGATGTAGTTGGCCGGACTGCCGGCAGAGCCTTCCCGCGACAGCTCGACCCCCAGCGCCGGTTTGATGCGCGCCTGACGGTCGAGGAGGGCGACTTCGGCATGCGCTTCGGCGACGAGCGCATCCTGGCGCGCCAGCTCGGGGTGCTGGCTCTCGGTCGTCCGCAGAAGCGCATCGACCGGCGGGACGGGCGCAGGCGTCAAGAAGCCGCGCTCCGGCCAGGGTGGCGTTTCGAGCGGAAACCCGGCCAGGGCAGCAAGCTCGAGCCGGGCGTCCTTGGCGGCATTCTCGGCGGCCAAGCGGCCCTGTTCCGCATGCAGGGCGTCGGCCCGGACCACGTGCAAATCGATCGTCGTCGCCTCGCCAGCACTCACGCGGCGCTCGGTCACGTGCACGAGCTCGGCAGCAAAAGCAGCCGCTCGTTCTTCGATGACCAGGAGCGACTCCTTGTGCACACTCGAGCGATAGGCGAGCCGAATGTCCTGTCGGAGGTCCCAGAAGTAAACTGCGCGCTCCGCTTGCAAGCGGCGCTCGAACTCCGCGACCAAGGCTTTGCGCCGCCCTCGCTCCCCCGAGATGCCCACCCGCTGCTCGAGGCCGACCGAAAAGTCGAAATCCGTGCCCGCGCCGCCGCCGAAGCGGGGCCCCAAGCTGAGCGCGAGCTCGGGATTGTCGGACAGGAGCACGTCCGCACCTTGGCGCCTTGCGCGCACGTGCCCGAGCTCTTTGTCGATGACCTCCCGGCCCGGCGCGTGCTCGCGCGCATACTCGAGCACCTGATCGAGCGAGAGACGGGCCGGCTCTGCGACGCTGGTGGCGCCCTGCGCGCGGGCGAGGGTCGACAGGCTCAGGCTGAGCACGAAAGGCAAGGTGAGAAGGCGGGTGGTCCGAGTGGACCCGTAGCGAGAAACCATGGGGAAATGACTCCAGTGGAGCGCTGAGGACAGGAGGCGCGCGCTCGACCCGCCCTGGAGCGGGGAGCTGCGCGCAAAATGACGCGAGGTGGCCGGCAGGGTACGAAACGCACCCCACCACCGAGCGACCTGACCGGAAGGACCAGGTCGGACGGATTAGATCAGTCGGTGCGAGCGCGAAGCGTTGGGTGGACGCAGCAGCACGGGGCGGTAGCCACTGCGAGGCTCACCGAGGTTCGGGACGGCGAAGACCATCGGCTCGGACGCGGGCGCGCTTGGAACGACGAGGGTCGCTCCAGGAAGCGCGTTCGGGTGCGCGCAGCCGGGACAATGCAAGCAGGACTGAGGGCACTCCCCGGCGCCATCGTCGCACTCCCCGGCGCAGCACGAGGCCCCAGTGAGCGCGAAAGCGGCCTCGCGCGCGAGATCCGCAGGCCCGGGAACGCACGCCAAGACCACCAGGAAAAGCCAGGCCCGGAGCCAAAAGCGGGAAGCAGAGCGGGGCCGCTGCACGGTAGGGCAGCGTGCCCCCGCTCGCGCCCCGCCGCAAGGCGGGTCCCTTCACCGCGTCTTCACCGCAACCCCAAGCCGCGTCGCGAAGTAGTGAGCTTTTCCGTCCGTACCGGGCCAGAACGTGCCGTCCACGGAGAGCGGCCAGCTCGCCTGCCCACCGAGCGGGACCAGGACGATGTCGTTCGGCCGGACGTCGATACGTAAGCGACCGAGCCCACCCGCTCTGTCCTCCCACTCGCCCCCGTATTCCTCGAGCTGCCCGAGCTCTGGCTCGAGCTCCGCCCGCTCGAGCTCCGGCCCGCAATAGAGGTCGACCGCATCGTGAAGAAACGGCAAGAAGTTGCCGGCGTTGACCGCAAAAGCAACGCCGAAGCGCCGACTCGGAATGAACAGCAGCCCGGCACCGAACCAGGGCAACCCGCCCAGATGGTAGGCAACGAGCTCCTCGCCGTAGCGTTCCAAGAACATGCCGTGACCATAGTCACTACGGCCGCCGTTCGAGACCGAGGTCTGGCTCGAGAGGAGCCCGGCGCGCAGCTCATCCGAGAATGCCGTCGATTCGCCGAGCAGTGCTCGGAGCAGCGCGGTCAAGTCCCGCGCACTGGCCCAGGCTCCCCCGGCTGCTTCGATCAGCCCACAGCCGATCGCGTCCGGAACCGGATAGCTCGGATTCTGGCCGACGGCGCGCGGGGTGCTGCCACCCGATTTGTCATAGGTCGCGGTGCCCGCGCCAGCGGGGGAAAAGACAGCGTCCGTGATCACCTCGGGTAGACGTCGACCGGTGACTTCTTCCAGAGCAGCGCCGACCAGGGCAAACCCGCCATTCGAGTAGTTGAAGAGCACTCCGGGTGGAGCCCACACCGGATCCGCAGCGTGAGCCCGCGCCCAGTCGCTGGGCGTGTCGAGCCCCGGTTCGCAGGCGGAGGAATCAGGAACCCCAGCCTGGTGGCTCAGGGCCAAGCGGGGGGTGATCGCCGGATCGGCGCCGCTGACGTGGCTCTCGATCGGCGCATCCAAGTCCCAGAGCTTCTGCTCGGCCAGGGAGAGCGCGGCGGTGGCCAAGAACACCTTCGACACCGACGCCAGCAAGAACAGGGTCTCGTCCGTGACGGGCTCTCCCGTGCCGTCGGTGTCGCCGAAGCCGTCCGCGAACAGAACGGCGCCGTCTTTGACCACGACGAGGAAACCCCCGGTGGCATCGCTCTGCGCCAGCCGGTCTTCGAACTCTCGCTGGAGTGCCTCCGTTCGACTGTCATCGTCGCTCAGCTCGGCCACGTCCCAGCCAGGCGCGTGCGTCGTCACCTCCCCCGGCAAGAAGCGCTGGCCATCGACGGGGACCATCTGCTCCGCATTGCTGCAGCCAGCCAGTGTGGCGAGCGCGAGCAGAAGAAAGCGAGGGCGATGTCGAGTCTGCACTCTGCTCGGCTAGCACGGCTTGCTTCCCGGTGTGGAGTGGCTCACCCTGCCGAGGATGGAGACGCTCGAGCTCCGCCTTCTGCTCGCGTCGCTCGCGCTGGCTCTGCCGATGGGCTGTGGAGGCGCGACGGACGCGGGTGCGACCGGGGGCAGCGGAGGCATGCCGAGCGGCGGCGGCGGAGCGGCCGACGGCGGAACGACCTCAGGCGGCTCGATCGGCCAAGCCGGAGCCGGCTCGGGCGGCGATCCGACCGCCGGTGCGGGAGGGGCGGCCGAGTGCCCCCTGGCCCCGGTCGCGCGGCTTTTTCCAGTCATCGGACCGTTCTGGTTCGGCCCGGATCCGGGTCCGTGTTCGGACACGGACGGCTCGACCTACGCCTACGAAGGCGGCCTGCTCGCGAGCTCGACGCAGGGTGGCGGCGAGACCTACCTGCGGGACGACCAGGATCGCCTGATCGAGGTGGTCTCGAACAGCGACCCGGCAACGTACGAGTACGTGGACGGAGAGGTGCTCGAGACGCGAACCTCCCACACGGCCGTCTACACCCTGAGCGAGCGCGGCTACCCGCTCGTGGCCAGCGTGGTCTTCACCGACTCGGGTGATCTCGAAACCTACGACTACGTCTACGAAGATTGCCGCCTCGTCCTGCGCCAGGGGCCGCCGAGCCGGGGCGACCGCTCGTACACCTATGACGACCACGGGCACCTCGAGACCTTGAACGACGGCGGAAGCGTCACCACCTACGACTACGGCTGCTGGTGACACCGACTGGAGGGCAAGAACTCTTGCAGCTCTCAGACTCCGCCTGACCCGCCATCGTAGGGGGCATGAAGCTCTCTCGAAGTATCGTGACACTCGCGCTCGGCTCCGCGTTTCTGGCCAAAAGCTCACTTTGCGAGGAGGCCGAGCCCTCTCCCAGCGATCCCGACTTGCCGTCGGCGGGAGCGGAAGGTCCTGCCGAAATCAAAGATGAGCCGAAGCCCGAGCCCGAGCCCGAGCCCGAGCCCGAGCCGGAACCCAAAGCGAAGCCGAGACCTGCGCCAGCGGCCGAGTCTGGTGGGCCGGTCGGTCGCGTGCTGCGCGTCGAGGATGGCATCGTCGTTTTGATCAAGGATCCCTTCGGCACCCTGCAGCTCGGCGACCGGGTCGGCTTTCGCGACGCGCTCGGCGACGAGCGCATCATCGGCAAGGTCGTGCGCGTCAACAACAAGACGTACTACGTGCGCATCCAGGTCAACGAAGAGGTCAAAATCGGCGAGCTGGCCTACCGCACGCCCTCCGAGCCCACCGGGCGCCTCGTCCTGCCGGTGTCGAGCGATTACCGCGCGCAGTTCGATCTCGACATCAAACCCTGGGTGGGGCTCAACGATTCGGACTCGGGTGCCCTCTTCGAGGCCAACCTACGTTTCCGGCTGTCGGAACGTCTGCGCCTTTCCGCCGTGCTCGAACCGCTGGTGCCGCCCGTCGGCGCGACTCCGCTGTCCTTCGAGGCGTACGTGGCCCCGTCGGTGTCGTTCAAGCTGGCGGAAATGGGCTTCGGTGTCGGCGCCGGCACCACGAACGTCAATCCCTGGGGCGATCCGCAGGTGGGTGTCCTTCTGACGCCCATCCTGCGGGTGGGCCACGAGGACGGCCTGACCTTGCGGGCGCGTAGCAGCGCCATCGTCTATGGCGGCCACGCGCTGTTCGCGAGCTTTCGAGCGGACGCAGCCATCCCGGTCGCCTATGGCGCCCGGCTGCTGGCCGGCTGGGGCGGTGGCGACAGCGGCTACAGCTACTTCGAAATCGGCATCGAGCTCCTCTTGGTCGGCAACGGCCAGCGCGGGAGTTGGTTCGGTCGTGGGCTGCTCGGCTACGGGGGCGCCCACGCCGCCGAAACGGATCCCACTTACGGCACGACCGCCTACATCAACAACGCTGGCCCATACCTCGCGCTCGGTGTCAGTCGGCGCTTCTAGGCGGTGTGCCCGTACCCCGGCGGTGGGTATCGCACTGGGGCGGTTTGACCCCCACTTATCTTGGGGGTGGGTCTAGAATACCTGACGCCATTACCATAACTTGCCCAGTTATGCGCTCAATCACCGTCACCCTCTTGGGCTGCCTCCTGGGTACCGGGTGCGTCTCTGCTCCCGGCAATCCGAATGAAGACGTGCTCGTGCCCGGACCGGTGGCCGATGTGAGCGAGACGCCGAGCGCCCCCCTGCCGACGAAGACCTGCCGCGGCCGCAGCGACTGCGGCTCCGACGAAGCGTGCGTGGCGACGCTCCCGGGAATCTCTGAATGCCTGACGCTTGCGGAGGCGGGCGAAGAGGAGCCGGCCGACGGCCCGGACGGGCAAATGGCGCCACCTGCCGGCATGCTCCGCGGCGCCGCGCGCTTCGAGCGACGGGGAAGCGCGCGATGAGGCCCTGGCTCGCAGGCGCGAGGGTGGCCCTTGCCAGCGTGGTTTTCGCCGCGCCAGCCTGGTCCGTCACTACGACTCAGGTCGCGACGCTCGGCGCCACGGTGGACGGGACGGCGCTGGGTGACGTCGATGGCGACGGACGCCTGGAGATGGCGGTGCTGACGCGCCCAGGCAAGACGGCGTCCTCGGGCATTTCGCTCTGGGACGGCAAGGGCAAGGTGCTCTGGAACCAGTTCTCCAAGGTCGAGCTGGCCGGCTTCCCGCTCATGGCCGACTTCGATGGCGATGGGTTCGACGACGTTGCTTACTGTGAGCTGGCCGAGAGCGGCTATTGCAAGGTGCTCGGGCCGACAGGCCAACTGAAGTCCCAAGTGGGGCCATTCTATTTTCCCGGCATGACGAACGTCGGCCCGTCGGCAACCGACATCACCGGCGACGGCGTGCCGGAGCTCATCGTCGCCAGCTTCGGTGGCAAGGTGGCGGCCTTTCAGGGGGCCGCCAAAGGCACGAGCAAACAGCTGTGGTCGACGGACCTCTGGGCTGCCTACGGTGAGCAGATCTTCGGCCACCCGGCGATCGGTGACATCGACGGCAACGGCACCCCAGAAATCGTCGTCGCTGGCTACAACTGGGGCACGACCTTCGCCATCGACGCCAAGACCGGGAAGGTCAAATGGGTCAGCAAGGACCCGAGCGGAAAGGCCTACGCGTATGCGAACGGGGCCCTGCTCACCGACATGGATGGCGACGGCGTGCGTGACGTGGTGCTGACCCTGACATCGAGCGATGGCGTGGACACCGTGTCACTCCTCGACGGCAAGACCGGCAACTACCGGAGCCAGCTGAAACTGGCGGGGTCCATCCTATCCTTCGCCACCGCAGTCGCGGCCGACGTCGACGGCAATGGGAAGCGCGAAACCTTCTTGCAAGGCGGCGACGGCATCCTGCGCGAGCTGGTCCTCCGCAACGGCACGCTCAGCATCAATCGCTCGCTGAACTTGGGAGCCAAGAGCTGGGCCTCACCGAGCTTCGTCGACCTGAACCAGGACGGCATCCTGGAAATCGTCGCTTCATCGGTCAGCAAGCTGAGCTTCTTGGACGGCAAGACGCTGGCGACCAAGGACAGCTACGCGAGCAAGCTCGGCGGTCTCATGCCAACCTCCATAGTGGGCGACATGGACCGCAACGGCACCGTCGATCTGTATTTCGGTTCCTGGAATGCGCAGACGCTCGAACGCATCGAGTTCAAGAGCCAAACGGCGACGAGCTGGCGTGGCCTGGGCGGCGGCGCAACGCGGTCGGGCGAGCAGTCTCCCACCAGTGCCCTTCCGACCAGCGCCGCTTGGGATGCTGCGCGGGACAAGGTGCTGGGGCTGATCAACGGCGGGGGCCTACCCGCAGCCACGGCGCAAACGCTGAAGACCCGTGTATTGCCGCTACTCGACAACGTCGCGATCCGCGTCGAGCGGGGACAGATGGCCAGCGCCTTGAGCCGAGTCAAGACCGCGATCACCCGCCTCGAAACCGAGGTCCGGGGTTACGACTCCACGGCGCTCCGGCGCGAGCTGGCCGAGCAAGCCATCATGACGGCGCAGATGTACCGCGAGCGTGTCGCCGCTTTCTCTGGAACGAAGCCCCTGGTGAGCGCTGACCTAAACCTCAAAAATGCCAAGGACAGCCTGGCCAGGAACGACCCGCGGACGGCGTCCGACTACGCTGCCAAGGCGGCAGCCGACGTGCAGACGGCCGCGAACAACGTGAGCACGTTCGTGCACGGCACCTGCGCCCAGGCACTCGGTACCACCGACCCCGTGCTGAAATGGGAGTGTCAGCTGCTCAGCGTGCATCAAACGCTGATCGGCAAGACGGGCCAGCTTGCCCGGGCCCGCGATCAGCTCGAAGATGCCATCCTGGACCTCGCCGACCTCGACATGGATAGTACGCTGGTCGATCTGGCGGATACGGTGCAAGAGCTCGCCAAGCAGGCCGGCACCACCGCCACCCAGCTAGCGGTTGCCACTCCCGCCGAACGGCTCACGCGCATGTACCTTGACGACGTGACCCTAGCGGGCGGGCAGACGGCTGCGCTTTTGACCTCAGCCGAGCAGTCATACACGACCGGTAAGACCGAGCTCGGAAAGGCCAACTACGGTAGGGCGCTCGACGCTTTCGAGAAAGCGGCCGACACCGCGTCGCCCTGATTTGCGCAGCCGGCCGCCACGCCTGGCCGCATCGCACACGCTAGCGCCGCCGTGCTAGTCTCGCTCCATGCTCGTCGTCATCGTCGATGTTTGGGTCAAGCCGGATAGCGTCCCGGCTTTTGCCGAAGCCACCAGACACAACGCCGCCGCTAGCCTGCAGGAAGCGGGGATCGCCCGCTTCGACGTCGTCCAGGACAAGGCCGACCCCGGGCACTTCGTCTTGATCGAGGTGTACCGGAGTGATGCGGCACCGGCCGCACACAAAGAGACCGCGCACTACGCCCGCTGGCGCGACACGGTGGAGCCGTTCATGGCCCGGCCGCGTTCGAGCGTGAAATACGGGAGCCTGTTCCCGGACGACGAGCACTACTGAGCGGGCGATGGATTTTTCGTTTGCGACAGCGGCCGAGATCGTCTTCGGCCGAGGCGTAGCGCGTCAGCTGGCGCCGCGGGCACTCTTGCTCGGCAGCCGACCCTTGGTCGTCACCGGTCGAGGGGCCGCGCGGCACGCCTGGCTCTTTGCTGATTTCGAGGCGCGCGGGACCGCCGTCGTGCACTACGTCGTGCAGTCGGAGCCAACGACCGAGGACGTGGCGGCGATCGTCGAGCTCGGTCGCCGGGAGCTGGTCGACGTGGTGGTCGGTCTGGGCGGTGGGAGCGCCCTGGACTTGGCCAAGGCCGCAGCCGGCCTCATCCCCGCTCCTGGCGAGGCGCTCGACTACCTGGAGGTGGTGGGCCGCGGCGTCCCGCTGCCGGGACCAGCATTGCCGAGCGTGCTCGCGCCCACGACGGCTGGCCCTGGCGCCGAGGTGACCAAGAACGCCGTCATCGAGGTGCGCGAGCATCAGCTGAAAGTCAGCTTGCGCAGCCCGCTCCTTCTGCCGCGCGTGGCACTGGTCGACCCGGAGCTTTGCGTGAGCCTGCCGCCCGACGTCACCGCAGCAACGGGCTCCGACGCGCTCACGCAAGTCATCGAGCCGTTCCTGTCGTGTCGCTCGAACCCCCTCACGGACGCGCTCTGCCGCGAGGGCATCGTCCGTGGGGCCCGTTCGCTAGTGCAAGCCTTTCAAAAAGGCTCCGACCTCGTCGCCCGCGAGGATCTTTGCCTGACGAGTTTGTTTGGTGGCCTGGCACTGGCCAACGCCAAGCTCGGAGCCGTGCACGGCTTCGCCGCACCCCTGGGTGGTCTCTTGCACGCGCCGCACGGCGCTCTCTGCGCAGCCCTGCTCAGCGCGAGTTTGCGCGTCAATCACGCGGCGCTCTTGGCGCGAGAGCCGGATTCCCCGGCCCTCGCCCGCTTGGACGAGCTCGGCGTGCTCCTGACGGGATCTCCGGGCGCGAACGTGGAGGACGCCTTCGCCTGGTGCGAAAGCACGACGAAGGCCCTTGGGATACGGGGCCTGTCCGCCCTCGGCCTGCGGAAGGGTCTCTTGACCGACGTCGTGCGCAAGGCCAAGCAAGCGAGCAGCATGCAAGGCAACCCCATCGTGCTCACCGACGGCGAGCTCACGGAGATGCTCGAGCGATCGCTGTGAGCCCGCTCGCCTACTCGACGTGACAGATCACGGTCGACAGGTAGAGGCCCTGAGGAAAGGCGGGAGGGACCGGGTGGTCGGCCCCTTGAAACACCCGCTCGACGACGACGGCTCGCCGGCGCGCGTCCTTGGCACCGAGGGCCACGGCGCGCTCGATCTCGACCATGCCAATCGACTGCGAGCACGACGACAAGACGACCAAGCCCCCCGGCGTCGCAGCGCCGAGCGCTGCAGCTGCGATGCGGCGAAAGGCGCGGAGCGCGCGCTCACGCGCCGCCCGGCCGGGAGCCAGCTTGGGCGGGTCTGCCACCACGAGCTCGAAGGCGCCGGGGTGGGCCGCCATGAACTCGACGGCATCGGCTTTGCGCGCGATGACGGACACACCCTGGGCAGCGGCGAGCGCGCCCAGCACTTCCAAGGCCGGCGCACTCGAATCGACGCTCGTGACCTCGCGCGCGCCCCCACGCGCGGCAGAAAGGCCAATGGCACCCACGTAACTGTAGGCGTCGAGCACGCTCCGGCCGGCGCTCAGCGCTTCGACGCGCTCTCGAAGCGGCCGTTGATCGAAATAGAAGCCGGTCTTCTGTCCGAGGGCGATCGGCAGCTCGAAGCGGAGCCCGCGCTCACTGAAGCAGAGCGCGTCCGGCGCCGTGCCGAACAGGACCCCGGGCGGACGCGCGAAGCCTTCAGCCTCCGCCACGCGCGCACTCGTGCGATCGACAATGCCCTCCGGCCCGAGCACGCTGCAGAGAGCCTGGACCACGATGTCGACACGGCGCGCCATGCCTGCCGTCCCGAGCTGGAGCACCAGATGCGGCCCGTAGCGATCGACCACCAGGCCGGGCAGGCCGTCGCCCTCGCCATGCACCAATCGATATCCATCGGTCGGGCGGGCACCGACGTCCGGGAGCCCGAGCGCGCGCCGACGCTCGATGGCCGCACGGAGCCGCCGCTCGACGAGGGGCTGGTCGAAGCCGCCTTCGTCCGCCAGAGCGAAGAGCCGCACCGCGATGGCAGAACGCTCGGCAAAGAAGCCGCGGCCGAGCACATGCCCTTCGGCGTCCACCACCACGACCTCGTCCCCGTGCGCCGCCGTACCCCGCACCTGGGCGATGCCCTGCGGGAAAACCCACGGATGTCCGGCCCACACCGGCTGAACGTGCCCGCCCTTCAGGACCACTTCGGCCATGCGGGCCCCCCATACCACGACCCCTCGCTGCGATTCCGACCGACTCGGCGTCGCGCGATCACTTCACACTCTTTCGCGGTCCGAGGGCGGGTAGCGAAAACAACCACACAGCCTGGAGATCGAGCGACAGCAGAAACCGGTCTGACACCCCTGTCCTAGGCCGTGTACGTTCGTGCGCGCACGCGGTGTGCCCTTTTGCCCCAGGCCTCCTGGAGGCCCCCAATAAATGGCTGGATTCGTCGCCGAGCGCGCTCGGGACTAGTCAGCCGTACCGGGCGCTGGCGTGTTTCCAAGATGGCGCGCCCCATGCATCGCATCTTAAATGCTTGGGGCCTTTCAAGTCCCCGGCCTTCCTTGTAAAAAATGTCGGGTTCGTTCGGGGCGCGGTGTCCCTCGCGGACACGAGAACCACTCTCACTAGGAAGGTGAGACTGGCTTCCAACGAATCAGTACTCGAGGCAGTCCCACGAACGTGCGGGGCCACTTCGACAACAACACCGCGGGCCCCGTCCCGGTAAACGAGAAAAAGAAAGAGGAGCTTTTAGCAATGGCATTGATCAAGAAGGTGGGTTTCTTCGGCGCCCCGCTGCTCATCATGGCAGCAGGTGCGCTCGCGACGCAGGGCTGCGATTCCAGCGACGTGTGCGGTCCCTGTGGCGACGTGGAAAAGGGCGCTCTGGGCATTTCCGGCAGCGCAAAGCTCGACGGCTTCTTCAATGCCGTCGCGGTCATGAAGACGAATGCCGACGCCTCCGTCAAGGAGTTCGAGGTCGGCCTCGGCAATCTCGAAGTGGCCTTCACGGGCGAGGTCGGCACGGGTGACCTGAGCGCACGCGTGGACGACCTCGTCGGCGCGATCCAGGCCGACATCGCGGCCAACGTCGAGGGTAGCCTCACCGTCGATTACGTCGAAGCACAGTGCACGGCCAACGTCGACGTTGCGGTCAACGCGCAGGCCAACTGCGAAGTCGAAGCAGGCTGCGACGTGAGCGCCGAGTGTGAGGGCGGCGAAGTCTCCGTCAAGTGCGAAGGCTCGTGTAGTGGCTCCTGCGAAGGCACCTGCGAAGGCATGGCCAAGTGCGAGGGCGAAGTCACTGCGACCGCTGATTGCAGCGGCACCTGCGAAGGTAGCTGCGAGATCGACGGCTCGGCCACCTGCGAGGGTACCTGCCGCGGCACCTGCAGCGGCAACTGCTCGGCATACGCCAGCAGCGATACCGGCGCTGACGCCGAGTGCGCCGGCGAGTGCGACGGCACCTGCGAGGGCACCTGCGAGCTCAAGGTCGCGGCAGAATGCCAGGGTACTTGCCACGGCAAGTGCACGGTCGAAGCCTCGGCAGACGTCGAGTGCTCGGGCGAGGTCAAGTGCGAGGGTGAGTGCAAGGGCGAGTGCTCGGGCGGCTGCGAAGGCACCGCGACTCCTCCGAGCTGCTCGGCTGAAGGCAGCTGCGATGCTTCGGCTGACTGCCAGGCTTCGGCCAGCGCTCAGGCCAGCGCCGACGTGAAGTGCACGCCTCCGAGCATCAGCGTCGAATTCGCGCTCGCCGCCAACGCCGACGCCTCGGCTCAGGCCGAGTTCTCGGCCAAGATGGCAGCTCTCCAGGTCAACGGCGTCGCCATGCTCGGCTCTTTCGCCAAGTACGGCGCCCTGTTCGAGGGTGACAGCTGCGCTGCCGCCAGCGTCTCGGCAGCCCTCGACGGCGTGCTCGAAGGCGTGATCAGCGGCGAGCTGGTGGCCGAGGTGCCCGCCGGCAAGCTGCCGTGCGTGCAGCCCGCGGTCGAGTCGTCCATCAACACGATGGCCAGCCTCGTCTCGGAATCCGCCGCCAACCTCGAAGCGCAGGCTTCGTTCGCCACCGCCTTCACGGGTGGCTTCAGCGGCGGCTGAGCTGATAGAAGCCGCGCATGGCCATCGGCGATGCGCGCAACCTTGGACGGCTGCCAGGAATCCTGGCAGCCGTCGGCTTTTTGTTGTCGGGGATCCTGGAGTGGGTCCACGTCCAGACCAACGTCTTCCCCGCCGCGGATAGCTACTGCTCGGTCGGCGCCAAACTGGACTGCACGGCCGTCGCCGCGTCCCCTCACTCGGTTCTCTGGGGGTTGCCCCTGGCCGTCATCGGCCTCGCCGGATTTTCGGCCCTGTTCATCGCGAGCCGTCAGCGTTCGGTCTGGCTTTTGCCACTGTCCGCCATCGCCGCGGCCGCGTCGCTCGCTCTGGCGGCGCTGAGCGGCATCGGTCTGGGCACGTTCTGCCTCCTCTGTGAGGCGGTTCATCTCACCGCCGTCGCGCTTTTGGTGGTGGTGGTCAAACGGCGCGCGGCGCTCACGGGCAGCTTTCAGGACCGCTCGACGCTCGCTAGCGTGCTCGGCTTCCCGGCTCTCTTGCTGCTCGCCACCTGGATCTCCCTCCCCCCGTACTGGGCAGCCTTCAGCTACAAGGGCGTGCCCCCTGCGCCGACCGGAGTCACGGCTGACGGTGTGCCCTGGATCGGTGCCGCCTCGGAGCCAGCCCACGTCGTCGACGAGTTCACCGACTACACGTGCCCGCATTGCAAGGTTGGCGCGGCGCGGTCGCTGCGTCTCCTCGCCAAGCATCCCAAGGTTCGCCTCGTGCGGCACCAGAACCCGCGCATGCGCTGCGCCCTGGGCACGAGCTCTTGCTTGCCCGCGCGTCTGGCCGGTTGCGCCGCCCAGCAGGGTCGCTTCTGGCAAGCGGATCGCTACCTCTTTGCCTACGCGGACGCGCGCAGCAAGCTCGACGTGCCCCGATTCGCGGAGGAGGTGCACCTCGATCTGGCGCGGCTCGAGGCCTGTGTGAAAGAGCCAGCTGCCTACGCCGAGGCCGAACGCGGCTTCGAGCTCGCCCGCAAACGTCGCCTGCGGGACACACCCGGCTATCTGGTGGACGGCAAGCGCGTCCCAGTGGACGAGCTGGACCGAGCCCTGCGCTGAGCCGGGCACTGGGCGCGGCACGATCGGCTGGTGCTTTCCCCGGGCCCTGCTACCTCCGCCGCATGAGTTCTGCGCCAGCGCCTGGTGGCCTCCCCGACGTCCAGAACGTCCTGCTCGTGATGAGCGGCAAAGGCGGGGTGGGAAAAAGTACGGTCGCCGCCAACCTCACCCTGGCCCTCAAGCGCCAGGGCTACCGGGTGGGGCTTTTGGACGCGGACATGTACGGCCCCAGTGTGCCCACCATGTTCGGCATCACGGGCAAGCCACAAACCAACGGTCAGAAAATCATCCCGCTCGAACGCTTCGGCGTCAAACTCATGAGCATCGGCTTCTTGCTGGATGACGCTCGCGCGGCGGTCGTGTGGCGCGGACCGATGCTGCATGGGGCACTAACCCAGTTCATCGCGGACGTGGCCTGGGGACCGCTCGACTACTTGGTCGTCGATCTCCCGCCCGGCACGGGCGACGTGGCGCTGACTCTGTCCCAGAAGCTCGCGGTCACCGGAGCGGTGATGGTCACGACGCCACAGGAAGTCGCGCTTGCCGACGTCTACAAGTCCGTATCGATGAACGAAAAAGTCGGAATTCCCATCGCCGGCGTGGTCGAGAACGCGAGCTACTTCGTCTGCGATGGTTGCGACAAGCGGCACGAGCTCTACGGGAGCGGGGGCGGGCAGAAGGTCGCCGAGATGGCCGGTGCCCCACTCCTTGCGCAGTTGCCCCTGGAGGCGTCCGTACGCTCCTGGGGAGACGCCGGTACGCCCGTGGTGCAAGCCGCCCCAGGATCGCAGATTGGGCAGGCGTTTCTGCAACTTGCGGACCGGGTCGTGGCACGCCTCGCCGAGATGAGCGAGAGCGCGGAAGCGGCCCCCACCATCGACCGCTCCGGCGGCCAAAACCGGCACCTGCCCATCACCCGGGGCTAGGCCCTAGGACGGGTTCCGCCGTTTGGATCCGCGACCGAGGCGCGATATGAGCGGTCCCCGGACGGGCGCCTGAGCGCCCACCCGGACCAGCGATGGCCCCCAATTCAACACCTGAACCCTCGGCACCGGAACAGCCCCCGGAGACCGAATCCCCTCCCCAGTCTAGCGCAACTCCGGGCGAAAGCGCGCTCGCGCCGCCTGCCGTGCAGGGCGATGCCGTGAGCTCGGAGAGCTCGCCCGACGAAGCGAGCGCAGGCGAGGGCGCCGATGACTCGGACGACGGCTCCGAGGACGGGACGGACGACGGTGACACTGATGCGCACGACGAAGGTGCAGCTGCTGGCGACGCAGCTCCCGGAGATGCGCCAGCGAAGAAAAAGAAGAAGCGACGACGCAAGAAGAAGCCCGACGGCCATCACCACGCCAGCGAGCGAGCTCCGTTCCACGTCGGCGAAGAGGTCTTCGGCAAGGTGACGGCGGTGCTCGACACGGCCGTGATGATCGATCTGTCGGGCAAGGCGCTCGCCATTTTCGACCGCGGCGAGATGGCGGAAGACGACCTGGTCCCGGCGGTGGACGATCGGTTCGTCGCCAAAGTCCTGTGCGACGGTGCGCGCGGAGGGCTGGTGGTCTTGACCCGGAAGCCCCTGCGTGAGGAAGAATCCAAGCCCAAGGTCGAGCAAGCGGCCAAGGACGGCACGCTCGTCATGGGCCTGGTCACAGGCGTGATCAAGGGCGGCGTCGAGGTCTTGATCGATGGCTTGCGCGCCTTCGCGCCCGCGTCTGGGATGGATCTGCACCCCCGCGCCGCCAATTTCGTGAACCTGGTCGGACAGCGCCTCGACTTCAAGGTTTCGACCTACGAGAAGCACGGCCAAGACGTCGTCGTCACGCGGCGGCCCATGCTCGAGAAGGAGGCGCACGAACGCCGCAAGCGGGCGCGCGAGCTCCTCCAAGAGGGCATGGACATGCAAGGTCTGGTGCGCACCGTCGTGGAGTGGGGCGCCTTCGTGGCCTTGCCCGCGGCCGAGTATCTCGAAGGCTTGGTGCACATCTCCGAGCTCAGTCACAACCCGCGCGATCGGGTGGCGGACCTACTCAAGCCGGGGCAGAAGATCGACGTTCGCATCCAGAAGATCGACGAGAAGGGCAAGATCTGGCTCAGCCGCAAGGCATTGGTCGAGGATCCCTTCGCCAAGCTGACCGAGCACCTGAAGCCTGGCGCCGTCGTGGAAGGCACCGTCACGCGAGTCGAGGACTTCGGCGCGTTCATCCAGATCGCCGACGGCTACGAGGGCCTCTGCCACGTCTCGGACATGGGCGTCACCCGCATCGAGGATGCACGCAAGGTGATGCAACCTGGACAGGTCGTGCGGGTGCTCGTGCACCACATCGATCCCAAGGACCGCCGCGTTGCACTCCACCCTGCGCCAACCCCCGAGCAGGAGGCCGAAGAACGCCAGAAGGTGGTGCGCGGTCAGAAGCTCAAGGTCGAGGTCGTCAAGATCGAGCAAGCCGGCCTCACGGTGCGCATCCTCGGCGCCACCGGCCGCCATGCGCGGGGCTTCCTCCCCGCCGGACAGACCGGAACGCCACGCGGCGCCGAATTGCGCAAGCATTTCACGCAAGGCTCGATCCTCGAAGTCTTGGTGTCCGAGATCGACCCCAAGCGCCGCGAACCGAAGCTCAGCGTGACCAAGCTCGCGCAAGAGGAAGAGCGCAAGGCGCACAAGGAATACCAGACCAAGATGCGCAAAGAGTCGAACTTCGGCACCTTGGGCGATCTGCTCAAGAGCAAGCTCGGCGGCTAGCTTCCGTTTCCCGACGGTTCACTCGCGGCGCAGTGCCTACTCGCGGCGCAGTGCCTGGATCGGATCCAGCTTGGCGGCGCGACGAGCGGGCAGCAGGCCGAACGTGACACCGAGCGTCGTGCTGACGACGGTGGCGACGAGCAGTGCTCGCAGCGACAGTCGCAGGTCCCAGCCGAAATAGGCGGTGAGGGGCGGGATGAGCAACACCGAGCCCAAGGCGCCAAGCAAGCCGCCGAGCAAGCAGAGCAGCACTGCCTCGAACAAGAACTGCCCGAGAATGTCCAGAGCGCGGGCGCCGATCGCCAGGCGCGTCCCGATTTCCCGGCTGCGCTCGGTCACGCTGACCAGCATGATATTGGTCACGCCGATGCCGCCGATCACCAGACTGATGCCGGCAATCGCTAGGAGCAGCGTCCGCATGACGAGCAAGATGCCGCGCTGTGCCTGGGCGAAACGTGCGGAGTCCCGGATCGAGAAATCGTCGGCTTGATCTGCGTCGAGGCCGTGTCGGTGGCGCAAGAGCGAGGTCATGCTGCGCTCGGCCCGCGCGGCATCGGCCCCCTGCTCGAGCTGAACCAAGAGCTGTGAAACCTCACCCGGGCGGCCCGGGCTCACCTTGGCGCGCATGGTGCGGAGCGGCAAAATCGCCACGCTGTCTTGGTCCGTGCCGAAAGGGGTTTGACCCTTTTCAGCCAAAACGCCGACAACCCGATACGCGTGGCGTCCAATGCGCACGAACTCGCCGATCGGGCTGCGCGCACCGAACAGCTGATCCTTCACGCTGGGTCCGAGCAGGACCACCCGGGCGCCCGCGCGCTCCATGGCCAGGTCCCACAGCGCCCCGTCGGCGACCCGGTAGTTCCGCACCGTGAAGTACTCGCGCGTGGTGCCTACGAGCTTGGTGGAGGTGTTGCGATCCTGACTCAGGATGCGTCCCGCGCCGTCGAGCACAGGCACCACGAAAGCCGCTTCGGCGACATCCTTCTGGATGGACTGCCCGTCCAGCACGTGCAAGCTCGGTGGCGCCGCCGTTCGAGCCCCACTGACCTGAGCGTCGCGCGGCTGAATGGTGAGCAGGTTCTCACCGAGGGTCTGCACCTGCGCCTCGATGGCCCGCTCGGCCCCTTCGCCCAAGGTCATGACCGTGGTGACGGCCAGCACGCCCACCAGGATGCCTCCCGCCGTCAGGCTCGCCCTGAGCGGGTGCCTGACCAAGGAAGCCACGGCCAGCCGGAAGGCCACCGTTCCTCGCCTGAAAAACAGCGGAATCATCCTTGCCGAATCGCCTCCACCGGGTCGAGCCGCGCAGCGCGCCGCGCGGGCAGGATGCCGAACACCAAGCCCACGAGCACGCTCGTCGACAGCGCGACGACGACCGCCCCGCCGTCCAAGCGCAGGGACCAGCCGAGCGCACTGGCCAGGCCGTGGGACACGAGCGCCGCCACGCCGATGCCGAGGACTCCGCCACTCGTCGTGAGCAAGAGCGCCTCGACCAGGAACTGGAGCAAGATGTCGCCCTCGCGGGCCCCGATCGACATGCGAATGCCGACCTCGCGTGTGCGCTCGGCCACGCTGACCAGCATGATGTTCATCACCCCGACGCCGCCGATGAACAGCGCGACCAAGGCGACAGCGCCGAGCAGGCCGGTCACCATGTCCAAGATGGCGTCCTGCGCCTTGCGAAACCCTTCCTGGCTGCGCACGACGAAATCATCCGGCGAATCGGCACCAAGATGGTGACGCTCGCGCAAGATGGTGCGGATCTGCTCCTCGGCGCGCGCGCTGTGCGCCGTCGTGCGAGCGGAGGCCATGATGAGCTGCACGCGCTGACCTGACGCCGGTGACACGCGGGAGCGCCAGGTGCCGATGGGCAGGATCACCCGGTCGTCCTGGTCCTCGAAGGGCGTACGCCCTTTCTCGGCGAGCAGGCCGATCACGCGATAGGCATGACGACCGATGCGCAGCCACTGACCGACGGCCGGCTCCGTGCCGAACAACTCACGGCGCACGGTCGACCCGATCACGACCACCTTGGCCTTGGACCGCACCTCGCCATCGGTGAAGCCGCGCCCGTCGGCCAGCGCGAAGCCCCGGACCTGGAAGTATTCCTGGTCGACGCCCATCACGCTCGTCTTGTAGCTGTCGTAGGCCGAGTGCACGCGCGCCCGCAGGGTGTTCCACACGGTGACACCGCTGACCGCCGAGGCATCGACGCGAATCGCCGCCGCATCGCCATCGCTGAGGCCGGCCGCGGCCGCCCGGGCGCCGCCGCGCATGCCGGTGTCGGGAAACACGAACACGGCCGCCGTGCCGATGTTGGCAATCTCGGCACCGATGCGCGCGCGTGCTCCGGTGCCCAGGGCCACGACGACCACCACCGCCGCGGTGCCGATCAGGATGCCGAGCGTCGTGAGCAGTGCGCGAACCTTGGCGGCAAGGAGCGCGCGCAGAGCCAGGGACAGCGAGTTCATGCCCCGCCCACGTGCACGGCACGCCGCCGGGCGTCCTCGAGCAAGACGCGCGCGTCGCGTGGTGACGCCACGAGCTGGTCGGACACGATGTTTCCATCGCGCACCGTGACGACACGTTCGGCGCACGCAGCCACATCCGGCTCGTGCGTGACCAGCACCACCGTGCGTCCAGCATCTCGCACGAGCTCCTGCAAGAGGGAGAGCACCTCGTAGGTGGTGACCGAGTCGAGGTTGCCCGTCGGCTCGTCCGCCAGCAGCAAAGGCGGATCGGTCACCAAAGCCCGGGCGATGGCGACGCGCTGCTGCTGCCCGCCCGACAGCTCCGTCGGCGTGTGGTGCACGCGGTCGTGCAAGCCAACGCGCACCAGGGCGGCTAGCGCGCGACGGCGCCGCTCGCTCTTGCCCACGCCGCGGTACACGAGCGGTAGCTCCGTGTTCTCGAGCGCGCTCGTCCGGGGCATCAGGTTGAAGCCTTGGAAAATGAAGCCCAAGAGGCGATTTCTGATCAGCGCCCGCTCGTCGGCATCTTTCGAGGATACTTCGACACCGGCAAGCTCGTAGGTGCCGCGCGTCGGCCGATCCAGGCAGCCGAGCACGTTCATCAGCGTGCTCTTGCCCGAGCCCGAAGGTCCAACGATGGCGACGAACTGGCCGGCATCGATGGTCAGATCGACGCTAGCGAGCGCTCGAACCAAGGAGCCACCCACGAGGTAGTCTCGTCCGACGGAGCGCAGCTCGACCAGGCGACTCATGGCCCTCAGAACAGGCGGAAGCCGCGCCTTTGCTCGTCGACCTTTTCATCTACGATGACGGCCGCAGCGGGCTCGAGGCCTGCCCGCACCACGGTGTAGACACCGTCGGAGATGCCGATGTCGATGACACGACGCTCGAAGCGCGGTGCCTCCGGTGGACCACCGAGCTGGACGTAGACGGCGCCCTGCCCAGGCTCCAGGGCTTTGGGCGGCGGCCCCTTGCTGGCACTGTCCGGGGGGGACGAGCCGGCTGGCGCAGGAGCGCCGGCCGACCCCTTCGACCCCCCAGCAAGGGCCTCGGGTGGCAGCGGTTCGAAGCGCAAGGCCGCGTTACGGACGGCCAGCGCCCCCCGCACGCTCTTCGTTTCCACCGTAGCGGTCGCCGTCATGCCAGGACGGAGCTTGGCTTCCGCGTTGTCGACCAGCACCACCGCCGAGTACGTGACCACTCCTTCGACCGTGGTCGGGCTGTAGCGGATCTGCGTCAACTTGCCGCTGAACTGGTGGTCGGGGAAGGCATCGACGACCACGAGGACCGCCATGCCGGCCTCCACCTTGCCCACGTCCGCCTCGTCGATCTCGGCCAAGACGCGCATCTGAGTCAGGTCGCGTGCAATCACGAACAGCACGGGGGTGCTAAACGATGCAGCCACGGTCTGACCTGGCTCCACCCGCCGATCGATCACGACGCCATCGATCGGCGAATAGATCTTGGTGTACTTGAGCGTGGCGCTGGCGCTGTTGAGCCGAGCGCTGAGCTGGGAAATCTGCGCATCGGCACTTTTCACTTCGGCCTCGGCGATGTCCAGATCGGCCTCTGCTTGGTCGAGCTCCGCCGTCGATGCGGCTGACTCGGTCGCCAGGCTGCGCACCCGATCACGCCGGATGCGTGCGGCGTCGCGCGCTGCATGAGCGCGCCCGAGTGCAGCGCGGCTGGCGTCGAGCTGCGCTTTGGACTGCACGACCTCGGCGCTGAAGAGTTCTGGATCGATCTCCGCCAAGAGCTGGCCCTGCACGACCCGATCATTGAAGTCGACCTTCACGTTGACGACGCGTCCCGAGACCTGCGAGCCAATCTCGACCTTGTTCACCGGCTCGACGATGCCCGTCGATTGCACCTTCTCGACGACGTCACGCCGTTCTGGCGGACCGAGAGTGAAGCGGGCCTGCGGTGGAGGCTCGGTCAGGCGCCGGTAGGTGACCGTCCCGCCGATCACAGCCAGCACACAAGCGACGGCGAGGGCCCAGCGCAGGCTGCGGCGCCTGCGTTCTCTCTTGAGGTCGGCCTCCAGCGAACGAACGATTTCGTCCACGCCGCGCGCGTCGCCGGCCCCGGCAGCCTCGTCAGCCACACGCTCCAGCGCTTTCAACCCTGCCTCCGCCCGGGGCCGCTCATGACGCGGGACTCTAGCAGGGAGCCCAGACGGCGCCTTGCCCTCCGAGCGTCAGAGCTCGGTGGCTTTCCCACGCAGCTGGATGGTGCGGACCACATCGAGAATTTCCTTGGATTGGTCCTTGCACTGCGCAACACACGGCGAACGCTTCCACTTCCCGCAGCCGGACTTGGTCCCCTGGGCCAGTCCGGCCAAGAGTGCCGCCGTGCGCTGGTCGCCCAGGGCCCGGGCCCGTGGCAAGAGGACGGCCACCGCCTCACAACCCGATGCGCTGCGGACGTCGAGCGCGACACGGAGCGCGGGCGAAGCGAGTGCCTGGACGTCTGGGCCGCCGAGCAGCTTGCGAGCCCGACCATCTCCCTTCGCGTCGGACAGGGACAGCTGATAGAGCAAATCCGGCCCGACGGACCCGAGCGGGCCACTCATCAATTCGAACGCCAGATTCGCCGCGTTCCCGGGAGTCTCCGCGGCGCGCCGGACGATGTGACCGAGCGCCTCACTCTTGGTGTACTCGGGTGCCACCGCAATCAGCCGCTTGGCCACGCTCATGGCGTCGGCGTAGCCCGTGGCCCGACTGGCGAAACTGACCAGCAAGCGCTCGAGCACCCGGGGGTCCTTGGGATACTTCTCGGACAGGGGCAAAAGGCCATCGACGCCGCTCGGAACGGCGGCGGCCAGCTCGTCGTCGGTGGCTCGTCGTATGGGCTCGGGAGCGGGCGGCGGCGCAGTCGCCGGTGGCGCGGCCGCTTTCGGCGCCGTGGGCGTGGACGGGGTCGGTGCGGAGGAGACGGCCTCAGCCAGCGTCTCGGCTTCGCGCTCGAGGGCAAGTCGTTCGAGGTCGCTGCGCCGCCAGTTGAGGCCGAACAGCAGCACGACCAGGACCGACAGCAGCATGAGCGCCCGCAGGGGTGCTCCGACGAGCGTGCGCCGTACGGCACTGGGAGCCGCTTCGCTCCATTTGCGCTTCAGGTGGGCAATGCCGCCGGCGACGAGCGCGACGATCGGCAAGATCCAGGAAAATCCGGGCCAGGCCAGGCCGGGACTTCGCACGAAGGTCTCCGACATCCACACCCGACCCACGAAGTCGTCGGCGAAGCGGAGCGCAATCACGCTCGCGCCGTAGGCCAAAACGGCCGACAGGAGCGGCTCGCGCAAGGCCCTCACCAAGTCGAGGACCTTGGCACTATTGGACCAAATGGTGCGACGGAAATGGCGAACCAAAATGCCTGCCGGCATCGCGAGCGTGCCGGCGATGCCCAAGAGGACGAGCACCACCTCGCTCTTGGTGAAATCGATGGGACCGACGAACAGCTCGAGTCCACTGATGGCGGCGGTGAGCATCGCCACCCCGAGCAGGAACAGCACCAGGATCATCAGGAGCAGACGTGGCCGGCTGGTCTTGAGCTCGTAGGCGTCGCCCTCGAGGTGCAGGGCCGAGGTCATGCGCGTCACCTGACGCTGTGGTCCCGACGCCGGAGGCGGCAAAGGCCCGACGAACGCTTCGAGCGCGCTCTTCAGCTCGCGCACGCTCGGATAGCGCTCCTCGGGCTTTTTGGCCATGGCGCGCTGGATGACGAGCTCGAGCGTCTCGGGGACCTTGGGGTTCAGCTTTCGCGGTCGCTCGGCCTCCTGGATCATCACCGCCAAGAGCGTCGCCGGCACCGTATCGGCCTCGAAAGGTGGCTTGCCGGTCAAGCTCGCGTAGAGAATGGCGCCGATGCCATAGATGTCGACTCGGTGATCTCCGCGCTGGCCCGTCGCCTGCTCGGGCGCCATGAACGCCGGTGTGCCCATGACCACCCCGGTCTTGGTGAGCTGGGCGTCGCTCTTGTCGAGGAAGCGCGATAGGCCGAAATCGACCACCTTCACCCGCGGATGCATGGGCACCGCGCCATTCGCTTCCGCCAACAGGAATACGTTCTGAGGTTTCAAGTCGCGATGCACGACGTTCAGGTCGTGAGCGGCCTCGAGCGCCTCACAAACTTGGAGCGTAATGCCCACGGCGGCCGACACCTCGAGCTGGCCATGCTTCTCGAGATGGTGGTCCAGATCGGAGCCGCTCAAGAGCTCGCAAGCGAGGTAGGAGTAGCCGTCTTCGGTGCGGCCGACGTCGAACACGCCGACGACGTTTGGGTGGGAGATGGTCGCGGCTGCCTCCGCCTCCCGTTGGAAACGCGCAAGCTGCTGGGCATCGCGCGCGTACTCGGGGTGGAGCACCTTGAGCGCGAAGAGCTTCTGGGTGATGCGCGTGTGCCGGGCCCGATAGACGCGCCCCATCCCGCCTTCCCCGAGGACGGCTTCGACGAGATACGTGTCGTTGAGGCAACGCCCGAGTAGAGGGTCGAGTTCGGGCCGAGCCTCCCCGGAGGGAGGCGGCGGTTGGCTTGCTGGTTTCGAAGACGCCATGGAGGGGGCCGACTGACCGAGGGACGATCAGAGCGCATTGGGCATTGTCCTGGGAGGGGGCATGGGCGAATTTTTCGAGGAGATTCTTGGTACTTGGCGCGGCCCTTGCGCCGAATGTGGGGGCGGGAGGGCCAGGGTAGCCCCCGGGCGCCACGGCTTGGCTTACGCCCACGGCGCGCCCTCGGCTCCCTCACCCGGAAATTGCAGCGGAAAATCGCGTTGACAGCTCGGGGGCGCTAGCTCATATTCCCCGCCCCCTGAAAAACGGGCCTTCCCCCGCTGGCCTTTTTCGCTGGCCTTTTTCGCTGGCCTTTCTCGCTAGCCCTTTTCTCCCGAGCACTCCCGATGGTCTCCTACACGCGACAAACCACCACCCGCCGCGAGATCCGCGCCAAGAGCGCCGGACGTTCGGCCAAGCGTGCACGGGCCAAGGCCGGCACACCCGCTTTCCCCGTTCACCCTCCGGGCTACGACCCCAAGGCCCCGGACGCCCGGCCTGCACTAGCTCCGGTCGAAGCCAAGTCCGGCAAGTAAGCTTTTAGGAACAAGACATGTCGAATCACGCCTCAGCAGAGAAGCGAAACCGTCAGCGGCTCGTCCGCACCGAGCGGAATCGGAGCGTCCGCACGCGAATCCGCAACAGCCTGAAGAAGGCCCGTGCAGCACTCGAAGCCGGCAGCCTCGCCCAGGCGAAGGGTCCCGTCCTCGAAGCGAGCGTGGCACTAGCCCGCGCGGTGACCCAAGGCGTGCTCCATCAGAAGACGGCGTCGCGCACGATCTCGCGCATCAACGCCGCGCTGGCCAAGTTGGGCTGAGCCGAGCTGGGCTGAGCCGAGCTGGGCTGAGCCAAATTTGAGCCTAATCAGCTAGGCCAGGCGAGCTGCCTGGGTCCAGCGCCCGTGGTAGACGGGCCAATGGACGGAAACAGTGCCGCGCACGGCGCGGAGATCTATCAACCGAGCCCCGAGTTCTCGGCGCTTGCGCGTGTGCGTAGCCACGAGGAATACGAGCGGCTCTACCGCGAAAGCCTCGACAGCCCCGACACGTTCTGGACGCGCGAAACGGCGGACATCGTGTGGCGTCAAAAGCACGACCAGCTCCTGAGCTGGAGCGAGCCGCACGCCCGCTGGTTCGTGGGCGCGAAGCTCAACGTGACCGAATCGTGCCTCGACCGTCATCTCGGCACGGCGCGCGAGAGCAAGACGGCGCTCCTGTACGAGGCCGAAGACGGTGAGGTTCGCCGCTACACCTACCGTCAGCTCCATGACGCCGTAGCAGAGCTCGCGGCCACCCTGCGCGGGCTCGGTCTCGCGAAAGGCGACCGGGTCGCCATCTACATGGGCATGGTGCCGGAGGCGGTGGTGGCCATGCTCGCCTGCGCCCGCGTCGGCGCGCCCCACACCGTGGTCTTCGGCGGCTTCGCGGCGGAAGCACTGCGCGACCGCATCAACGACTGTGAGGCCACTCTCGTCCTCACGCAGGACGGCGCCTTCCGCAAGGGACAAGTCGTCCCGCTCAAGGCCACCGTCGACGAGGCGCTCCGCGCGACGCCCAGCGTGAAGCACGTGCTCTACTTGCGTCGCGCTGGGCAAGAGCGTTGTCCGATCGAGGTCACATCAGGGCGAGACATCGACTGGCACGACGCCCTCCGGAAGTACGCGCCGGGGTCCAGTGGCGCTGCCGAGATCGTCGACACGGACCACCCGCTGTTCATCCTGTACACCTCGGGCTCGACCGGCAAACCCAAGGGCGTCTTGCACGCCTGCGGTGGCTACCTCGTCGGGGCGCACGTTTCCACGAAGTACATCTTCGACCTCAAGGACGACGACATCTATTGGTGCACGGCAGACATCGGCTGGGTCACCGGGCACAGCTACCTGGTGTACGGCCCCCTCTCGAACGGAGCGACCTGCATGCTCTACGAGGGTGCGCCCAACCAGCCCGATTTCGGCCGCTTTTGGTCGATCGTCGAGCGCCACAAGGTGACCATCCTCTACACGGCGCCCACGGCCGTCCGCGCCTTCATCAAGGCCGGCGACGAATGGGTGGACAAACACGACCTGTCGAGCTTGCGGCTGCTCGGCAGCGTGGGCGAACCCATCAATCCCGAGGCGTGGCGCTGGTACCATCGAAAGATTGGCGGCGGGCGCTGCCCGATCGTGGACACCTGGTGGCAGACGGAGACCGGATCGATCTTGATGACGACGCTGCCCGGCGCACACGCGATGAAGCCGGGAAGCTGCGGCCTCCCGTTCTTCGGCATCGAGCCCGAAGTGGTGACGCCTGCTGGTGCGGCGATGCCGGCAGACGAAGGAGGCCTCTTGGTGGTCAAGCGACCCTGGCCGAGCATGATGCGCACGATCTGGGGTGACGACGATCGCTTCCGCCGCCAATACTTCTCGGAAATCGAGCACGTGTACTTCACGGGAGACGGCGCTCGTCGCGACGCCGAGGGGTACTTCACCGTGACCGGACGCGTCGATGACGTCTTGAACGTGTCTGGCCATCGCATCGGAACGGCGGAGATCGAAAGCTGCTTGGTGGGGCACCCTGCCGTGGCCGAGGCCGCGGCCGTTGGCCGGCCCGACGATCTCACCGGGCAGGCGCTCATCGTGTTCGTCACCCTCAAGCCTGCCTTCTCGGCCACCCCGGCACTGGCGGCAGAGCTCACCGCCCACGTCGGCCACGACATCGGCAAGTTCGCTCGCCCCGCTCGGGTCGTCCTGGTGGACGCCCTGCCGAAGACGCGCTCGGGCAAGATCATGCGCCGCGTTTTGAAATCGATCGGCTCGGGTGAGAACGTGACCGGCGACCTGTCGACGCTCGAGGATCGCGGCGTCGTCGAACGTTGCCAAGAGGCCTTCACCAAGTGAGCCGAAGCCTCCCGGTCGTCGATAGTGAGCGAGTCCGGGAGCGGATCGACCGCCTGCTCGACGTACAGCCAGAGGGTGCGTTGGTATTCGACGCCGACGGCACGCTCTGGCGGCACGACGTGGGCTGCCAGGTCTTCGAGGCGGCATCTGCCCAGGGTGCTTTCCGCGAAAGCGCCCAGGAGCGGCTATTTGCGGAGGCGACGCGCCTCGGGGAGAGCCCCGGGGTTCACCAGCCCGCAAGTGAGCTCATCCGCCTGATCGAGGCGGCCCTCGCAGGGCGCTCCGCGCCCGAGCGGGAGCTGGCCGAGTTTCAGGTGTGGGCCTACCTGGACTTCTCCGAGCAAGACTTGCGCGCTTTCTGCCGGGAGGTGCTGGACGGCCCCGAGCACCGAGCAGGCCTGCATCACGAGGTCTTGGATCTGGCTGCTCACGCTCGGGGGCGCGGCGCACGCACCTGCGTCGTGTCCGCGTCGCCGCGCATCGTGGTGGAAGAGGCGCTGGCTGGCCTCGGTTTCGAGCTGGATCAGATCGTGGCGGGCGACCCGAAGTGGACCAACGGGCGTATCGACGTCGGCCTGGAAGTGCCGCTCCCCTACGGTCCGGAGAAAGCCGCGGCCGGACGGCGCTTGCTCCGCGAAACCGTCTGGCTGGCAACATTTGGAGACAGCGGTTTCGACCTCGACATGATGCGAGAGGCGCAGTTCGCGGTCGGTGTGGGAGGCAAACCGCAACTGCTCGAAGGCCTGGCAAGGCATCCCGACGCCGTCCTCTTGGCCCTTTGAGGCACCCGGGCAGGCGCGCTATATGCGCGCCGATATGCGCCCTGCCTCCCCTCTCGCTTTCGTGCTCGCCGGAGCCCTCTTCCTCGCTGCCTGCGGCAGCAAGCAGACCCCGGAAACCCAGGCTCCCCGCCCGGAGATCGACCACGAGCAGGACGACTCCGGCGGCGTCGAGATGACGCAGGAGTTTGGCGGCATGAACGAAGAGAAGGTCAAGAAGACCATCGAGAAGCTGTACCCGACGCTATCGGACTGCCTCATGAATGGCTCCAAGCGCGTGGACTTCCTGGGCGGAGAAGTGGCGTTCTTGGTCAAGGTCAACACTGCCGGCACCGCCGAAATCGCCCACGCCGAGCGTTCGACCCTGGGCGACTACGCTTCCGAGCGCTGCATGCTCGACACGCTCGAGAAGAGCCGCTGGCCCAAGCCCGTCGGCGGGCGCATCGGCCTGGCCCGCACGTCGATCGCTTTCGATCCTCCTTCGGACGTCCGGCCCCCCGTGGATTGGTCGGAGAGCGACGTCCAGAGCGCGCTCGCCAAGAACGAAGGCGAGCTCGCTGCCTGCGGCGGCGGTGGTCCGTTCGAGATCACGGCCTACGTGGACACCAAAGGGCGCGTGATGACGGCCGGAATCGCCCACGCCGACGATGCCGGCGACGAAGCGGCGGCCTGTCTCGTGCAGGCAGTCGAAGGCATCCAGTTCGGTTCGCCCGGTAGCTGGCCTGCCAAGGTCACCTTCCGACGCTAACCCGCGTCTTCGGCGGGGTTGGTCTCGGCAGGGTTGGCCTCGGCAGCGCTCGTCTCGGCCGGACTGGTCTCGGCGGCGCTCGGCTCGACTGGAGCCGCTGACTCGCCTTCCTTGGCCGAGTCCTGGTCCTCCGGAGCGATCTCGGCCTGTGCCGCGCTTTCTCCCTCCGCGGTCGCCAGCTGCGCGGTCAGCTTTTCATTTTCCGCGCGTGCCGCTTTCAGCGCCGCGTCGAGATCGGCTTTCTCGTCGGCGTAGACGTCGAGGTGCGAGCCGACACGGGCCAAGTCTCCGCGGAGTTGCTGCACGAGCGAAGCCTCCTCGTTCTTCTCCTGCTTGGCCAAGACGAGGTCGAGCTCGGCCTGATCGAAGGCGCCTTTTTGATCCAGGAGCTCCTGCTCGAGCCGCGCGTTCTCGGCCTTCAATTGCTCGTACTTTTGCCGCAAAGCCGCGAGCTGCGCGTTCTTTTGCTCGAGGTCGTCCCCGAGCCGGCGTCGTCCCTCCGCGTGCACTGCAGCGGCCGAAGTCGCTTGCTCGTAGGCCGTCGCCTGCACGCAGCCGCCGAGCATGACGGACGAGGCCAAGACGCGCACCACGATCCAGCGGTGCAAGGTTCGGGGAGACTGGGGGACTGTCAGGAGCTGCATGGAGCTGGGGTCTTTCTTGGTCTCAGTTGAGGCAGGCGCCGCGCCGTTGGACGATGTCCAGGTGCTCGGCCAAGGTGAGCCGGTCGACGTCGGAGATCTGGACGAAGCGCAGCACCTGCTGACTACCGAAGCAGCGGACATGACGTGCGAGCGCCGAGATGGGACGGCGACGCTCGGGCAAGCGAATCGTCAGGCGCATGGTGAGCGGCTGATCCGTTCCCTCGAGCCACAGGCCGCGGTCGACGATGATGCCGGACGAGGAGATCTCGACCCCGCGCCCGCGATGCTCCCGAAAGCCGGAGGCCAAGAGCACCGGGAAATCGGTGCGGCCCCGTAAGCAGATTCGTCGTTCCATGGTGTCCCTCCACGCGGGCCGGAATGGCGCCGAGCTAGAAATTTCTTTCTGGGTGGAAGTCTACCGTGAGGCCCAGAGCATGGGCCAAGAATCTGACCACAGATACCTACATGTGGTTTTTTTGCCTACTCTACCAAGATGGCTTAGTCGTGCCTGATGCATCGGATCCGTCGCGCGACCTGGGGGCTCTTGTGGGCCGGCGCTCTGGTCAGCTCGAACGTCCCCGCGTCGCCGGATGAACGAGTGCGCCTGGAGACGGTGACTTGGAGCGCCGACCAGGCGACCGCCGAAAGGGGCTCGGGCCAGCGCGTCGAGCTCGGACTCGATCGCGAATTGCAGCAGGCGCTCGAGCAGACCCTCGCGGGCGCCCATGCGCTGGCGGCCGGTGCGGTGCTGGTGGACGTCGCGACCGGTCAGGTCCTGGCCGCCAGCGAGACGGGCGCCGGTCGGCCAAGCTTGCTGCTCGAGCCCGTCGCTCCAGCCGCCAGCGTATTCAAGCTGGTGACGACGGCAGCCCTTTACGAAAAGACGCGGGTCACTCCGCGCACCATCGTGTGCACCACCGGTGGCGTGCGCGAGATCACCGAGCAGCACTTGCATGCCGCGTCTGGGCCCGATGCCAACTGCGGAGCTTTCGGCCAAGCGCTCGGCGTGAGCCGCAATGCCGCCTATGCGCAGCTGGCCACGACGGAGCTGCTGCGTTCGGACCTCGTGGAGATCAGCGACCGTCTGGGCTTCGGCGCCGACCTTGCCCTGGACAGTCGAGGACAGGTCGGCACGCTCGAAGTCCCCTACAACGACCTCGATTTCGCGCGCACGGCCACGGGCTTCGAAAACTCGCGGCTCTCCGTGTTCGGCGGGGCCCAGCTCGCTCTGACCATCGCCAGCGGCGGTCTCCTGCGGTCCATGCACCTGTCGCGAGCGCCTCTGGACGCGAGCGACGACAAACGCGTGCTCTCGGTCGAGACGGCACGACGCCTGCGCCGCGCGATGGAGATCACCGTGCACAGCGGCACTGCTCGCGACGCGTTCGTCGACGAAAACGGGCGCAGCCTGCTCGGGCCCATCCAGGCCGCCGGCAAGACGGGCACCTTGTGCCCAGGCCCCAGCGCACCGACGGCGAGTTGGTTCGTCGGCTTCGCTCCGAGCGATCACCCGAGCGTGGTCGTCAGCGTGCTCCTGCAGAATCCCGAGCGCTGGTACCGCAAGGGGCACCTGGTCGCTCGGGACCTCCTGGCGGCCTATTTCCGCCGCCGCGGCGTGCAGGGCATCAAAGACCCGCAGTAGCTCGCGGCGTCTTCCGCCGCCACCAGGTCACGAGCAGCCCGAGTCCGAGGAGCGTCCAGCCCGGAGCGCCCACGCGTGCGTCCGACCCAGCTGCATCGCAGCCGCAGCCTTCCTTCTTGGGCTCCGGTGCTGGCGCCGGCGCAGCTTCCTTCGGCTTTTCCTGGAGGGAACGGCCCGGCAGGCCAAGCTCCGGCACCGAGGTGAGCGTCATCGCGACGGGATCGATTTGCTTCCGATTCTTGCGCGCCAAATCTTCGGCAACCCAGATGCGGCTCGAGCCGCGGTACGTGCGCGGGGGCTTCCCCCACTTGTTCCGCTCCGGATTCTCGCACTTGATGACCGAGATGTTGGGATGGAGGTTGTTGTACCGCGTCTGAAACTCGTTCTTCTCGGTCGGCGTCACGCCGAGGTCCGCCGCGCCCTCGGGGCCTTCGGGCAGCTTGATACCGCCGGTGATGGCCGCACCGGCCACGAGCTTCGGGTTCTGGGGCAGTTCGGCTGCCGACGCATAATGGTAGTGCAGGCGCGACAGCACGTAGGTCTGCCGAGCGATCATCCCTTTGCGAGCGGCGAGCTCCTCGCGGTCCTTCTCCCAATCCTCGAGCAGCTGCTTCTTTTCCTTCTTGGTCTTGCCCTCCATGTACGCGTCGCGCTTGGCGATGTCTTCGGCGGTCGGCTCCGGGGGCTCTGGTCGCCGGATCTCTTCCGGCAGCTTGGCCTCGAACGCGTCGCCGCCCAGGCTCAAGAGCTCGTGCGGCAAGAGGGGCTCGGTCGGGCACGGCTTGCCGCAGTCCGCCGTCGAGAAGGCATACTCGGCCCAAAAGGTGCCGGGATTCTTGGCTAGGAAGATGTCCTGCAGGGCGGTGAAGTATTCGCCCATGCGCTCTTTGACCTTGAAGTCGAGCGACAGGTTCGTCGGCACGGGCTTGGTCGGGTAGTTTTCGATCTGCTGGCGCTGTTCGGTCATCGTGTACAGCAAAAGCTCGTGGCCCTTGCCGAGCGAGCTCAAGCCGAAGCGCGCGGGGATGGTCGAATAGGTGGACTCGGTGACGAAGCGGACCGGCGAGAGCTGGCCGCGGTCCCCTCCGATGAGCTCGATGCGGCTCGTGTTCACGTCGAGGGCAGCGAAGCGCGGGTACTCGCGGAACGCTGCATCGGCTCCGGCCGGCAAGGCGTACTTCTTGGCCGCGAGCCAGGCCAGCACCTCGTCGGCCGTGCCCACGGTGACTTCCTTGAATTCACCTTCCTTGGTCTTGGCGGCGACGTCGAGCAGGAGCTCCTTTTCCACCTTCTTGGCCGGGTCGGTCTGCATCACGCCGAGAAACCCCGTATCGGCGCTCGCCGTCATGTTCCGCTCCCAAGTTTGCTGCGCCTTGCCGGGCTCGCAGGGATCCATCTCCCAGAACTCGGCGAAGCGCGGGGCACTGACCAGGTCCACCCGATCGACGAACTCACGCTTGAGCGTCACGACGTCGGCGGCGTCGACGTCTTCCGGCACCGGAAAGACGATGGCGAAGGAGCTCAGCGGTCCCTGGTAGTCGGTCATCAACGTCACCGCGCTCATGCCGTCCTTCTGCATGACGATGACCTGGGTGGCGTGGACCTTTTCGGAGCCGCTGCCTGCCATGAGAACCGGTGAGGCAACGGCGGTGCCCGACCAGCCCAGCGAGAGGGTCAACGCCAGGACTGCGGCGTGGGCCGAAGTGCGAAGCCCCGGACGCAGCCGCCTGCCTCCAGCTGGGCGCCCCGTCGCTTCACCCGGAGGGAGGAGCGGGCGCTGTCGTGTATAGTTGGCGGGCGGGGCCTCGAACTTGCCGGTCATGGCGGCCGAGGCTACCAGAACGGCCTTTCGTTGCTAGACGGGCCGGACGCCCGAATCGTCAGCTGCCCGTGTCAGGACTTCCAGAAACTTCCCATGCCCCAGTAGTGCGCGATCAATCCGGTCGCGCCGCAGTCGGGCTCGCCACTTTGACCCGGCGCGCGCTGCGTCGGATGGCACTGCAGGACTGGTTGATCCTGTCCTACCACGTGGTGCTCGTCCCGATTGCGCTCCTGGCTCCGGATGGACACGACCACGGCGCGGTCGCGCGCGGCTTCGTGCTCTTGCTCGCGTTCGTCCTCCTGTCGATGCTCACCGTGCGGGCCGACTTGCTGGAGCGTCCACGCGCCTCCGGCATCCTCTATCGGCTGATCATCCTGTGCTCGATTCAGGCGAGCTACTACCAGATGGGTCACCTGCTCCCGACCATCTACCCGACCACCCTGGACCAAAGCATCCTCGACTTCGACCTGTGGCTGTTCGGCTTCGAGCCAGCGGTCCTCATGAACGCCTGGGTCACGCCGCTGGTCACCGAGTGGTTCTCTTTCGCCTACTACGGCTACTTTTTCTTCCTCTCGCTCTTCGTCCTGCCGATGTTCTTTTTGACCCGCCACGCGCGGGCGGCGGGCGAGTTTTCACTCGGACTTTCGTTCATCTTCGGCGTCGGGCACCTGCTGTATTTCGTGGTGCCTGGCTACGGCCCTGGCGTGGCCATGCCGGAGCTTTTCACTGCACCGCTCGGCAATGGTTTCTGGACCAGCCTGATGAACTCCACGGTCCGTGAGTTCGGTGCTCACATGGACATCTTCCCGTCCATTCACACGGCGGTGCCCGTGTTCCTGTGCCTGTTCGCGTTCCGTCACAGGCAGAGCTTCCTCTACGGTCGCGCGCTGCTCGGTCTCACCCGCATCATCCCTGGTCTACGCCCGCTCGTGCCCAAGCTCTCCAAGGGGTGGACTCTGGCCACGTTCTTCACGCTGAACATCGTGATAGCGACGATGTACCTGCGCTGGCATTACCTCGCCGATGTGGTGGCAGGCCTCGCCCTCGGCATCCTCGGCTACTCCGTCTCGGTGCGCGTGGGCGAACGCGAGGCCGCTTACCGCAAGCGCGCGAACGTCGGCCGCATTTGGCCACTCTTGGCGCCGCGCCGTGCGCGAGACGCCTGACGAGCTCGAAGCTCGAGCTCTCCCAGGCCCTGCGTTTCGAAGCCCTACTTTTCGAACACCTGTCCGGCGACGACCCCCTGGCCTTTGTCGACGCGGAGCAGCAGCCAAACGTCGGTGCGGTCTGCCTTGAAGCAGGCGGCACGGCTGCCCAGCACTGCCTGCGGTCCGACGGCCTCGTCCGCGAGCAGCGCCTGAGCACTGACGCTCGGGGCGGTGGTGATCGCTGCCGAATTGAGCTCCATCGCGAGCTCGGACACTGGCGGCAGCCCAGCGGCCACCACGGTGTAGCACTTGCCGAGCGTGAGCTTGACCTGCTGCTCGAAGACCTGACCTTCCGCAAATTGGGCCGCAAAGGGGGCGCCGAAGGGGCGCGCACCAGCAGGCAAATGGGACCCCGCCAGATACGTAATCAGCGGCCCGGCCTGCGCCGCCATCGAGACGTCGACCGGCGTGGCTAGCGAGTAGGCTTTGCCAGGTGGCGGTGGCGCCTCCGGCGTCCTTCCGGCGGTCTCGGTCGGGACGGCTGCCGGCGGGGTTTCGCCGGCTGGGCTGGGCTGCGCCTCGGCGCTCGCGGGGGCGTCATTCGCCTTCGGCGGCGCCTCGGGCGGGGGCGCGCCCGTTACCTGACAGAACTGGCCGTCGAAGGTTTGGCCTTCGGGACACTCGGCCGCCGCGGGCGCTTTGGCGGCGCTCGCGGCGGGTTTGCCGCACCCGGGCAGGAGAAGCGACAGTGAACCGAGGAGAAGACTGACGGAGGCGGGTCGGGTCGGAAGCATGGGCCTCCGCCAGTATACGCGTACTCTCGGGAGCCGACCTAGCGCGAGCAGAAGCCTTCGTAGTCGATGTAGCCCTTGATCGTGGGGTTCTCACCGCAGGCCGGGCAGGTCTTGTCGCGACGCAGCTTCAGCGTCCGAACCGTCATGCGCATGCTGTCATAGGTGAGCAGGCGCCCGTTGAGGACGTCCCCTTGACCCAGGATGAGCTTCACCGCCTCGGTTGCCTGAAGAACGCCGATCAGTCCGGGCAGGATGCCGAGCACGCCGGCTTCCGCGCAGCTCGGCGCGAGATGAGCCGGCGGAGGTTCTGGATAGAGGCAGCGGTAGCAGGGCCCTTCGAACGGCATGAACGTCGTGACTTGACCGTCGAAGCGGAAGATCGAGCCGTGAATGACGGGGATCTTGTGGAAGAGGGAGGCGTCGTTGACCAGGTAACGCGTGGGGAAGTTGTCGCAGCCGTCGACGATGGCGTCCCAGCCTTCGCCGAAGATGCGATCGACGTTCTCGCTGTTCAGGCGCTCCTTGTACTTGATGACCCGAACGTCCGGATTCAGGTCCTTGATCGCGACCTCGGCGCTGTCGACCTTGAGCTGACCGAGGCGGGAGGTGGCGTGCAGGATCTGGCGCTGCAAGTTGGAGGCGTCGACCGTATCCGCATCGACGAGGCCCAGCGTGCCGACGCCCGCTGCCGCCAGGTACAGGGCTGCGGGTGACCCCAAGCCGCCGGCACCGAGCAAGAGAACCTTGCCCTTCAAGAGCTTCTCCTGGCCGCGCTCGCCCACCTCCGGCAGAAGGATGTGCCGGCTGTAGCGATCGAGCTGCGCCTCGGTCAGCTGGGTGGGCAGCTCCACCGGGTATTTGAGGTCCTTCCAGCGCACGAAGCCAGGATTGGCGCTGACGACGTTCTGGTAGCCGAGCTCCGACAGTGACTTGGCGGCGAAAGCGCTGCGCGTCCCGCCCGCGCAGTAGACGATGATCTCGGCCTTTTTGTCGGTGAGCTTCTGCTCCGCCTGCATCTCCAAATGACCGCGGGGCACGTGAATCGCTCCGGGGATGTAGCCGGCACGGAATTCGTCCTTCTCCCGGACGTCCACGAGCACCGGCCGCGGCTGTTCCTTGTTCTCCAAGCGGCTCTTGAGCGCATCGAGCGAGATGAAACGCACTGAATTGCGGACGTCGGCGAACAGGTCAGCGTAAGTCTTGGCCATCTTGGTCTTTCTTGGGGCCGGTGCTTGCGGAGGGGGGGCGGAGGGGGGCCGGGTTGGGGTGGGATTGTCCCGTTCTCCGATGCACCAATGCGGACCCTAATATTGGGGCTGGCTTGCAAAGGTCAAGGGGCGCCCTGCCGCACCTATCCCTACATCAGCGGAGAAGAACCGCGAGTGAAGCGAATTTCCGCCGCAGTATCCGAGGGTTAATGGCGCTGCTAGAGTGGCGAGGCCCAAGCTGCCGGGCCTTCCTGCCCGGCAGACGCAACTCGACCCATGGCGACCAATCGACTCGGCGAACTCCTGGTACGGGAAAAGCTCATCAGCCTGCAGCAGCTACGCCAGGCGCAAGACGAGCAGAAGAAGTCTGGAAAGAATCTCGGGTATGCGCTCGCGCGCCTCGGCTTCGTCAACGACGAAGAGATCACCAACTTCCTGTCGAACCAGTACCGCCTGCCGGCCGTCAATCTCGACGAATTCGAGATCGATGGCGAGGTCCTGAAGATCGTCAGCAAGGACGTCTGCATCAAGCACGGCATCGTGCCGGTGAGCCGCTCGGGCTCGTCGCTTATCGTCGCGATGAGCGACCCGACCAACCTGCACGCGGTCGACGACATCAAGTTTTTGAGCGGTTACAACGTCGAACCGGTCGTTGCCTCGGAGACGGCGATCGCGAACGCCATCGAGCGCTACTACAACGCCGGGCCGTCCTACGAGGAGATGCTCGAGGACTTCAACATCGACGACGACGACATCGACTTCGAGGCCACGGGCGAAGATGAAAATGCCCTCGACCTCGAGCGCGCCAGTGAAGACGCTCCGGTGGTCCGGCTGGTCAACGTGCTGCTCCTCAACGCCATCAAGAAGGGCGTGAGCGACATCCACGTCGAGCCCTACGAGAAGCGGCTGCGCGTGCGCTACCGCATCGACGGCGTGCTCAGCGAAGAGATGAACCCGCCGATGAAGCTGAAGAACGCGCTGGTGAGCCGCCTGAAGATCATGGCGAAGCTCGACATCGCGGAACGCCGGCTACCCCAAGACGGACGCATCAAGCTCAAGATCGGCAAAGGTCGCGAGATGGACTTCCGCGTCTCGTCCCTGCCGACCATGTGGGGAGAGAAAGTCGTTTTGCGTTTGCTCGACAAGGGCAACTTGCAGCTCGACATGGCGAAGCTCGGCTTCGATCCCAAGCCGCAAGCGGACTTCCAATGGGCGATCGACCAGCCCTGGGGCATGGTGCTCGTGACCGGACCCACCGGTTCGGGCAAGACCACGACGCTCTACTCGGCGCTGAGCTCGCTCAATCAGCCTGGCATCAACATCTCGACCGCCGAAGACCCGGTCGAGTACAACTTGCACGGCATCAACCAGTGCCAGATGCACGACGACATCGGCCTCAACTTCGCGGCCGCGCTGCGCTCGTTTTTGCGCCAGGATCCGGACGTCATCATGGTCGGCGAGATCCGCGACTTCGAGACCGCGGAAATTTCGGTAAAAGCCGCGCTCACTGGGCACATGGTGCTGTCCACCCTGCACACCAACGACGCCCCCGCGACCATCTCGCGCCTCCTGAACATGGGCGTCGAGCCCTTCCTCATCACGGCCAGCGTGAACCTCGTGCTGGCTCAGCGTCTCGGCCGCAAGATCTGTGGCGACTGCAAGCAGCCGCACGAGTACGAGAAAGAAGTCCTGCTCGAGCTCGGCTGTAAGGAAGAACAGCTGGCAGGGGTGACCTTGTACAAGGGAACCGGCTGCGCAACCTGCGGCGGCAGCGGCTACAAGGGACGCGTCGCCTTGTACGAGGTGATGCGCTTCACCGACAACTTGCGCGAGCTCGTGCTGCAAGGCGCCTCCACGGCCGAGCTGAAGGCCGCCGCGATCAAGAACGGCATGGCCACCTTGCGCGCGAGTGGCATCAAAAAGGTGCTCGACGGCGTCACCACTCCGGAAGAAGTGGCGCGCGTGACCATGGCAGATTGATCCGAACGCGAGAGGACCCGAGATTTCCGATGGACACCACGAGCCCAGCCGAGGGAGTCAAAGTCAACCTGCACCAGCTGCTCCGCGCCATGATCGAAAAAGGCGCGAGCGACATGCACATCACGACGGGCTCGCCGCCGCTCCTGCGCATCGACGGGCAGGTGGTACCCCTCAAGTTGGCTCCGCTCGGCCCGGTCGAGACCAAACAGCTCTGCTATTCCGTGCTCACCGAGGAGCAGAAGATCGAGTTCGAGAAGAACAAGGAGCTCGACCTGTCTTTCGGCGTGAAGAACCTGTCGCGCTTTCGCGCCAACGTGTTCATGCAGCGCGGCGCCGTGTCGGGCGCGTTTCGTTCGATTCCGTTCAAGATCCTCAGCTTCGAGGAGCTCGGCTTACCTGCGGTCGTCGCGGGCTTGGCCAAGAAGCCGCGAGGCCTCGTGCTGGTGACCGGACCAACCGGTTCGGGCAAGAGCACCACCTTGGCCAGCATCATCGACAAGATCAACTCGGAGACTCGTCAGCACATCATGACGATCGAGGATCCGATCGAATATCTGCATCCCCACAAGAAGTCGGTGGTCAACCAGCGCGAGGTGGGGAGCGACACCAACGCGTTCAAGGTCGCCCTGAAGTACGTGCTCCGGCAAGACCCAGACGTGGTGCTGGTGGGCGAGATGCGTGACCTCGAGACCATCGAGGCCGCGCTGACCATCGCCGAGACCGGTCACTTGGTGTTTGCGACTTTGCACACCAACTCGGCCGTGCAGAGCGTCAACCGCATCGTCGACGTCTTCCCCCCACACCAGCAGGGCCAAGTGCGCGCCCAGCTGTCCTTCGTGCTCGAAGGCATCATCAGCCAGCTGCTCCTGCCTCGCGCCGGGGCGCCCGGTCGGGTGCTGGCGATGGAAATCATGGTGCCCAACGCAGCCATCCGAAACCTGATTCGCGAGGACAAGACCCACCAGATCTACTCGCAAATGCAGGTGGGACAGGCGCAACACGGCATGCAGACCCTGAATCAGTCGCTGCTCTCGCTCTACGCTCGCCGGTTGATCAGCCTAGAGGAGGCCATGGGTCGCTCCAACGACACCGAGGAGCTCCGGCAAATGATCGAGCAGCGCACACCAGGGGCCGCACCGCGGCCACGCTGATTGCACGGCGGGCCGCACCGCGGCCACGCTGACCACACAGCGCGCCGCGCCCCAAATGCGCTGACGACTTCGCCGGGCGATCCCGCGGGGCCAACTGGCTCGGACCATTGTCGTTGCCAAGCCTGCTAGATGCGCTATCAGGGGTGCGCGTTCGGGCTTCGGTCATCCCCATGTGCGGCGTCTTTGGCATCTACGGACACGAGGAGGCAGCGAAGCTGACCTATCTCGGTCTGCACGCCCTGCAGCATCGTGGCCAGGAGAGCGCCGGTATTGCCTCGAGTGACGGACGGCAGCTGAAGCTGCACCGTGGGATGGGGCACGTCATCGACGTGTTCTCCCAGCGCCAGCTCGAGGAGCTCTCCGGCGTGCATTGCATCGGGCACGTGCGGTATTCGACGTCCGGGGCTTCCGCTTTGCGTAACGCCCAGCCCATCGCCATCAACTACTCGCGTGGTTCCCTAGCCCTCGCCCACAACGGCAACCTGACCAACGCCGACGAGCTGAAGCACGACCTCGAAGAGCTCGGCAGCATCTTCCAGAGCTCGAGCGATACCGAGGTCATCGTTCACCTGGTCGCCAAGAGCCGTCAGAACAGCGTCGTCGATCGCGTGGCGGACGCGCTGAGCCAGGTGAAAGGCGCCTATTCGCTGGTCTGTCTGACCGAGGACAGCCTGATTGCGGTACGCGATCCACTCGGCATTCGTCCGCTCTGTCTGGGCAAGCTCGGCGACAGCTGGGTCGTGGCCAGCGAACCAAGCAGCTTCGAGCTCATCGATGCGCGCTTCATCCGCGACATCGACCCGGGTGAAATGGTGATCATCGATGGCCGCGGCGTGACCAGCGCCCGGCCCTTCCCGGAGGCGAGTCGGCGCACCTGCATCTTCGAGTTCGTGTACTTCGCCAAGCCCGACTCCACGCTCGATGGGGTGAACGTCTACGAGGCGCGCAAGAACTTGGGCCGCGCCCTCGCCTTGCAGCACCCGGTCGATGCGGACATCGTGATTCCGGTGCCGGACTCGGGCTTGCCGGCCACCATTGGCTACGCTGAAAAGTCTGGCATCCCGTTCGAGATGGGGCTCGTTCGCAGTCACTACGTCGGGCGCACGTTCATCGAGCCCGAACAGAGCATTCGCCATTTTGGCGTACGGTTGAAGCTCAGTCCCGTAGCCGACACGCTGCGCGGCAAGCGAGTGGTGGTGGTCGACGACTCGATCGTGCGCGGCACGACCAGCCGCAAGATCGTCAAGATGCTACGTGACGCCGGCGCTGCCGAGGTGCACATGCGCATCGCCAGCCCGCCCACGCAGTGGCCTTGCTACTACGGTGTCGACACGCCGACGCGCGCAGAGCTGATTGCGGCGACGCACACGGTCGAGGAAATCAACCAGTACATCACTTCGGACACGCTGGCGTACCTCTCCATCGATCACCTCGTGCATGCAGTGCTCGAGGCGCAGAAGACGCACCAGCAAGGGCTGATCGAGCAAGCACGGCGTAGCAGTACCCCGCCGCCGCCCGCTGGGAACGGCGCGAACGGTGAGGGCGCGGCGACGAACGGCCAGCTCGCATCGAGCAAGTCGGGGAGCTTCCGTCTGCCGGTTCATGGCCAGGCCCTCAATCCGACGGCATTCTGTCACGCCTGTTGGAGCGGGGACTATCCGATCAAGTTCACGCCGACTCTCAACAAAGAGCAGCTCCGTTTCTTGCACCTGTAAGGTGCGTGCGGATTCGCGGCCTCGCGCTCACTTCACGCAGCACGCGGGGCAAGCGCCCGGGATACATCCGGAGTCGCACGTGCAGCCGGGGTCCGTCTCTTCGAGCTCGCAGCCGATGGTCATGAAGTAGGCGGCCTTCTTGGTGGTGCGCTTGTCGTCGAACATGATGCCGACGCGCCCGGTTTCGGTCATGGCCAGGTACGGCTCGATGCTGTCGTAGTCCGCGGCCGTCAGCCGACTGCGGGGCTCGATTTCTCCTAGATCGAGCCCGATGACCATGGCGTAGATCTCGAAGTTGCCGTTCAGATCGTCGGACCACACGAGCAGAGCCCGGTCCCCGAGCGAGAGCACGGCATGGCTATTCACGTGAGGCGCGCCGCTCGTCAGATCCCGAGTGGGCACGAGCATTCCGCCGCGCTCGTCCACCAACATGCCCTTGATGGCGCCACCCGGGCCCGGACCATTGCTGGGGATCCAGGTCACCAGAAACGCCGAGCCAAGCGCCGTGATGCTGGGCGGGCGGTAGTGGCCGAGATCGAACTGTGCGCTGGTCTGGTCCCCGAAGCTCTTGTCGTAGGTCCGCAGCATGGTCGCAGACGTCTGCTCGGGGGTGAGCACCGTGTGCACGAGCCCAAAGCGGGCCGGCGTGGCGGCGATCATGGGCAATTCCGCGCGCACTCCGGCGTCGGACAGGGGGGTATTGTCGCCGATCAGCTTGCCATCGACGTCGAGCAGCTGAGCGAACACACGCGGCGTGCCCCCGAGGTTCACCTCGCGGTGGTCGTCCCAGACCACCACGAAGCGCCCTTGGTCGAAGATCACGCGCTCGTGGGTGGAAAATCCGGGATCATCGGTGAGCCAAACGTCCGGGCCGAGCTTCTGTCCTTCGGGGTCGAAGCGAGCGAACGAGACTTCGTAGTCGCCGAAGCGATTGTCGGAGAGTACCGCACCGAAGGTCATGCCCGAAAATGCGAAGTCGGCACCGAAGCTGGTCGAGTTGACGTTGGCGACCAGACGCTCCTCGAAGGTATCGAGTCCATTTTCGTCGATGCCGTGGAAGTACGGTCGCTGCGAGTCGGAGGTGCCCCAGTAACTCGCGACGAAAGTGCCCGCCCCGTAGACCAAATCCCGGCCACCCGTGGTGTCCAAAGCACTGCTTCCGACCGGGCGCAGGCCGTGCTCGATGGCCGCGTTTTCGAGGTACCGGCTGCCGTTGTCGATCACTCCGTCGCAATCGTTGTCGACGCCGTCGCACACCTCGCTCCCGCCCGGAAAGGCGAGCGGATGGGTGTCGTCGCAGTCGTCTCCGCACGACCCGGGCGCGCTCGCGATGGTCCCCGGCAGCGGACCCAAGAATCCGTCGCCATCCAGATCCTCGGTGACGGGTTCGTAGACGCAGCTGCCCACGCCCGAGTCGCAGGTGCCGACGGTGCACGGGTCGACGATCGGGCACTCGACGTCGCCGACCTCCTGACAGAAGGTGTCGACGCAGTCCATCTCGCGGCAGGCGTCGGTCACCACGCAATCTTCCTTGACCTGGCACGATTGGACGGGGGGCGCGCCCGCGCCCCCGCCGCCGCGGAGTCCCGTCCGCGAGCCACAGGCCGGCGCAGCGAGCACAAGCAGCCCGCCGAGCCCGCCGAGCCAGACCCCCCACCTCTTCCTGCCCGCTGCGAGCCGAACAGCGGCTCCCGAGACGAGACTCAAAAGCAAACTCCGTAGCCGAGCACGTCGGTCTCGTTACAGACCAGCCCCGCTGGGCAGCCCGAGGGCTCGACCAGGGAGCACACCTTGGCGCAGCGGGCTCCTGCCGTCGCCCCGATCACGCACATGAAGCCGGGTTCGCAGTAGTTCCCCATGCCGCAGACCTCGCCTTGCGCCCCGCTACTCGCGTACGCGCACTGGGCGCCGAACGTCGGGAAGCCGCAACCTTCACCGTTGGGATAGACGAGGTAGGGATAGCAGCCTTGCCCATCCGGGCAGCCTTCACGCGGAGATAACGGGTCGCACATGGGGACGACCGGCGGCGGCGGCTCGTCTGGGCACTCCTCCTCCATGTACGCGATGCCGCCAGTGCCGCGACCTCCGGTGCCCCCATTTCCTCCGCTGCCCCCTGTTTCATCCGGTTGGAGCGCCGTGCCCCCCGACGACATGCCGGCCATCCCGTCGTGCGGGGAGTCGTCCGCACTGCCTCCGCTCCCATCTGGACCGCCGATCGAGCCTCCGCACCCAATCGCTGCCATGGAAACCAGCGCGACTACCCCGCCCAAGACTCGCCGAACCCAAGACGACGCCACGCTAAAAACCATACTCGGAAAGCGCGCCCTGGTCGAAAGGACGAGCCATGGTAATGCTGCCGTCGATGGCGAGCCGCCTCTTGGCAATAACCTTGCTTCTGGCTGCCTGCAGCCGAACGCCCGAACCCGGGGGAAGTGCACGTTCGCCAGAAGAATCCGAGGCCGGCGGACTGTCCGGGCAGGCTCCCGGGACGAGCTCGAGCTGCGTCGTCCCGCTTTCGGAGCCGGAGGCCCCAGCCGCTACGACGCTCGAAGAGTGCCCAGCCGATCCGGTTGGCCGACCGGTCATGCCTCACTCCACCGTTGTCTTCCCAGAGGCTCCGGGCAAGCCGACCCTCGACGTGGAGCTTGCGCTGACCGACGCTCACCGCGCTCACGGCCTGATGTACCGGCCCTACCTGGCCGAGCTCGAAGGGATGCTCTTTACGTTCGACGACGAAAGTGTGCACGCGTTCTGGATGCAGCACACTTGCCTGGCGCTGGACATGATGTTCATCGATTCGAGCGGCGTCATCGTGGGCGTCCTGGAGCAGATCCCGCCTTGGAACACCAAGCAGCGCGCGGTGAGCTGCCCCTCGACCCACGTGCTCGAAGTGCGCGCGGGCTGGACGCGCGATCACGGTGTCGTGCCCGGCCAGCGCGTCATTTTGGGAAACTGAGCCTGGGCCACTGCCGTTCGGCCTTCCTTTCCGGCGCGTCGCCTGACAAAAGGCAGCCGTCATGTCGATGCGCCGCCCGAGTTTCCTCGTTGCCCTACTCTTGGCCCTGCCCGCGTGCAGAACCAAGCCGGAAGAACCCACCCCCGCCGCCAAGTCCGAGATCAGCGCGGCGCCCGCTGCCAAGCCGGCGCCCGCGCCTGCTACTGCCCCAGCCGAGGCGCCGAGCGGAACTTTCACCCTCGCAGAGGCCACCGAAGGCCTTCCCGCTGGCAAGAAGCTGAGCGCCGACATCAAGACGAATCTCGGCACCCTGACCTGTGACCTCTACGCCGACAAAGCGCCCGTCACCGTGGCCAACTTCGTCGGCCTGGCTCGCGGCAAACGGGCGTTTCAGGTGCACGGCGAATGGGTGAAGCGCCCTGGCTACGACGGCACCACGTTTCACCGCGTGGTCAAAGGCTTCATGATCCAGGGTGGCGATCCGCTCGGCAACGGCACCGGGGAGCCGGGCTACGTGATTCCCGATGAAATCTGGGAAGGCAGCAAGCACGACCGGCGGGGCCTGCTCTGCATGGCCAACCGCGGGAAAAACACCAACGGCATGCAGTTTTTCATCACCGATGCGGCCGCCCCCCACCTCGACGGCAACTACACGATTTTCGGGTCGTGCGGTCCCGACGCGACCATCGAAAAGCTGGCCTCCGTTGCCACGCGCGGGGACCGCGCGGTCGATCCTCCGAAGATCGAACAGGTCACGATCAGCCGAAAGTAAACTGCAATTTGCCGGACCCGCCCGGCAACGCTAGCGTTCGGGCGTCGTGACACAGAAGGTCTACGTGGTGCCCCTTCGCGATCTGGATGATGGGCCCAAGACGCTGCGGCAGGGGGTCAGCGACGCTTGGCTCACGCAGCAGCTGGCCGACACCGACGTACGCCCGGTGGGCGCAGGCGATGGCGTCATCGACGTGACGCTCACCAAGAACGGCCGCGACGTCTTGGTGCGCGGTCGGCTTCGCGTCACGGTTCAGGTGCCCTGCGCGCGCACGCTGGATCCAGCCGTCTACGAGCTGTCGCCCGAGGTGTTCCTCTTGCTCGGGCCAAAAGCAGGCGGTGACGGCCCGGGCCATCGGGGCGGGCGCGCCCACGACGGGGCTCGCGGGCCGGCCCGTTCGGAAGCCCGGGCCCCAGCGGGCCGCGCCCAGCCGGCCCGCGAGGCGCGGAATGGCGGCAAGAATGCAGGGGGCTGGGATGACGACGGCCTGCTCGACGAGACGGACGCCGCCCGGGACACCTACAGCGGCGACCAAATCGTCCTGGACGAGTTCCTTCGGGAATTCATCCTGCTCGAAATCCCCATGGTGCCGTTACGACAAGACTTGCGGACGGCTCCCTTTGAGGCTACCCCTTCGCCCCCCGGGAGTCCCAGCGCCGGGGAGTCGAGCCAAAACGTCCTTCCCGAGGCCGAACAACTGGATCCGCGGCTCTCGCCTCTGATCGCGCTCAAAGCCCGCTTGGAACAGAAAGAATAGCTCTCCGTGGCAACTCCGAAACGACGTCATACCGCCAGCCGGCGCGACATGAGGCGCGCTCACCACGACAAGGTGACCCCGCCCAACGTGATCCCCTGCCCGAGCTGCTCTGCGCCCACCTTGCCGCACCGAGTGTGTGCCTCCTGCGGGCACTACAAGGGCCGCGCCGTGATCGAAACGGGCAGCCAGGAAAGCCCCACCAAGGGCTGAGTCAAGGGTCCTTGAGCGTCGCGTGGCTCTTCCCCGGTCAGGGGTCACAATCCGTCGGCATGGGCAAAGCCTTGAGCGAGGCGAGCCCCGCTGCACGAGCGGTCTTCGAGCGGGCCGACCGCGCGCTCGGCTTTTCCATCTCGAGGTTGTGCTTCGAAGGTCCCGAAACGGACCTCGTGCTGACCAAGCATGCGCAGCCGGCCATTCTGACGACCAGCATCGCTGCCTTGGAAGCGCTGCGTGAGGCCGTGCCGAGCCTGGAGCAGCCCGCCTTCGTGCTGGGCCATTCGCTCGGTGAATACAGCGCGATCGTCGCTGCGGGAGCACTGGAGTTCGAGGACGCCGTCCGCGTCGTCCACGAGCGCGGGCTCGCCATGCAAGAGGCCGTACCCGAAGGCCAGGGCGGGATGGCAGCGATCATGGGTGGAGACGGGGCCTCGGTCACGCAGCTCTGCGCCGACGCGGCCCAGGGTGAAGTGCTGGCTCCCGCCAACTTCAACGCGCCCGGCCAGATCGTGATCGCCGGAACGCAGGCCGCCGTGGCTCGCGCCGTGGAACTGGCGAAGACCCGCTCGCTCAAGGCCATCCCCCTCAAGGTGAGCGCACCGTTTCACTCGAGCCTGATGGCCAAAGCCTGCGAGCGTGTGGCGCGGGCGCTGGGCGCGGTCACGGTCCAGGATCCGCGTGTCCCCGTCGTCTGCAACGTGCTGGCCGAGCCCGTCACCAGTGGGGCACGGCTTCGGGAGCTGCTCGTCTCGCAGGTGGACCATGCCGTCCTCTGGGAGCAGAGCATCACCTACGTCGCCCGAGCAGGTGTCGATCGCGCACTCGAGCTGGGACCGGGCCAGGTGCTCGCCGGCCTCGTCAAGCGCATCGACAAATCGGTCCGCGTCTCGAGCGTTGGCACGCCCGACGGCGTGAACAAGGCTGCAGAATCCTTCTAATCCCTGGCGGGGCGCAGGCCAGAGAGGCCGATTTACGCACCCGCTCGAACCGCGTTGCCGGAAAATGCGGCGCGAAGTTGGTCAAACCACCCGGAGCAAACAAGTTTTCGCTTTCATTCGGGGGGGGCCGCAGGTAATAACGCCGCGCTTGCGCCCAAAATCCGCAGCTCAGCCATGTTCGATCTGACAGGAAAATACGCTTTCGTCACCGGCGGCTCGCGCGGCATCGGCGCCGCTACGGCCAGGGCCCTCGCCTCACGTGGGGCGCACGTGGTGATCGGCTACCTGAGCGGGGAGGCTGCTGCAACGGCCGTGGCGGAGGAGATCACGGCCCAAGGCGGCGCGGCAGAAACCGCTCGCATCGATGCCGGCAGCTTCGAGGACAGTGAGCGCGTGGTGCAGGAGCTCGGCAAGCGGCTGCCTCGGCTCGACATTCTCGTGCTATCCGCGGGCATCGCCCTGGACGGTCTGATGCTCCGGCTGCGCGAGGAAGACCTCGACAAGACGCTGGCCGTCAACCTGGTCGGCGCCATTGCCGCGGCCAAGGCGGCGCTGCGGGTGATGATGAAGAACCGCCACGGTCGAGTGATCTTCTTGTCGTCCGTGGTCGGGGAGGCCGGAAACGCCGGCCAGACGTCGTACGCCGCCTCCAAGGCGGGCCTGCTCGGCGTCACCAAGAGTCTCGCCCGCGAGTACGCGGCGCGCGGGATCACCGTCAACGCCGTAACGCCGGGCTTCGTCTCCACGGACATGACCAGCGCGCTCAGCAAGGAGCAGCAGAAAGCCATGCTTTCGGGGGTCGCGCTCGGACGCCCGGGCACCCCGGAGGAGATCGCCGCCGCTGTGGTGTATCTTGCCTCGAACGAAGCCGGCTACGTGACCGGACACGCGCTCCGCGTCAACGGCGGCATGTACATGTGAAGGACTAGAGAGCAGAACCGCACGCTTCAAACCGCCCGCATTCAATCAGCACAGTGCGGTTACATAGACAACGATCCGAGCCGTACTGGCTCGAGCAGAAAAAGGTCTGAGCCACACAGGCTCCGGAGGAATCAGAAATGGCAGATCGCGACGTACTCGCCGAGGTTAAGAAGATCATCAAGGAACAGCTGGACGTGGAGGAGGCCGACATCAAACCCGAGTCGTCTTTCATCGACGATCTCGGCGCGGACTCTCTCGGCCTGGTCGAGCTGGTTCTGGCCTTCGAAGAAGCGTTCGAGATCGACATCCCGGACGAAGAGACCGAGAAGATCCGCACGGTCCAGGACGCCGTCGACTACATCAACAAGCACGCCTGAAGCTCGCCCTACGATGGAGCGCGTCGTCATTACGGGAATCGGAATGGTCACCCCGCTCGGGGTGGGCACCGAACCGTCTTGGGGCGCGCTTTGCCGCGGGCAGAGCGGGGCGGGGCCGATCACGCTGTTCCCCACCGACGAGCGCTTTCCCACCCGAATCGCCTGCGAGGTCAAGAACTTCGAGCCGGCGGCCTGGATGGAGAAGAAGAAGGTCAAGGAATGCTCCCGTTTCATTCCTTTCGCGATGGCCTCGACGCGGATGGCCTTGGAGCAAGCGAACCTCGGCCTGACCGACGAGGAGCGTGACCGCGTCGGTGTCTTCATCGGGGTCGGCATGGGAGGGCTCGAGCAACTCGAGAACTGCACCCTGACGCTCGAACACAAAGGTCCGGGCCGCATGGGCCCGTACCTGATCCCTTCGCTCATCGCCAACATGGCGGCCGGGCAGATTTCGATCGCTTTCGACTTCCGCGGGCCGAGCTTCGCCCATACGAGCGCTTGCTCGTCGAGCGCACACGCGCTCGGCGAGGCCATGCGCTGGATCCAGTATGGTCGAGCCGACGTCATGATCGCCGGTGGCGCGGAAGCCACCATCGCCGGCATCGGCATTTCCGGATTTTCGGCCATGTTCGCCCTCAGCCGCCGGAACGACGAACCCGAGCGGGCCAGTCGCCCATGGGACGTCGGTCGCGACGGTTTCGTGTGCGGTGAAGGCGCGGGCACTCTCGTGCTCGAGTCCCTGACCCGCGCCCGGGCCCGCGGGGCAACGATCCTGGCCGAGGTCGTCGGCTATGGCGCAACCAGCGACGCCTTCCACATCACCAAGCCCGCCCCCGGCGGCGGCGGTGCCGTACGCGCCATGCGCTCCGCATTGCAGGACGCCAAGCTGCGGCCCGACCAAATCGACTACATCAACGCCCACGGAACCTCGACACCGCCGGGCGACCTGGCCGAGGCACGCGCCGTCATGGACGTGTTCGGCAGCCATGCCACGGACAAAAAGCTGTGGGTCAGCTCGACCAAGAGCATGATGGGCCACCTGCTCGGCGCGGCCGGAGCGGTGGAAAGTGCGGTGTGCGTGCAGGCACTCAACACCGGCGTCCTGCCACCCACGATCAACCTGGACGAGCAGGACCCAGAATGTCCGCTCGATTTCATTCCACACGAGGCTCGCGAGCGGCAGGTGTCCCTCGTGATGAGCAACTCGTTCGGCTTCGGCGGGACCAACGCCACCCTGATCTTCTCGAAGTTCGCCGGCTGATTCCGGCAGGGTGACAGCGCCCATGCAATGCCCCTACTGCAAAGCCATGGATAGCCGAGTGGTCGACTCGCGCCTGGCCTCGGGGGGCACGGTGACCTGGCGCAGGCGCGAGTGCGACGCGTGCCACAAGCGCTTTACGACCTACGAGCGGGTGGAGCACACCCTGCCCGTCATCGTGAAGAAGGACGGGCAGCGTCAACCGTTCATGCGCGAGCGCGTGCTGCGCTCCCTCGAGCTGGCATGCCGCAAGCGGCCAGTTACCCCCGAAACGCTCGACGAAGTGGCACAGGACATCGAGCTCGAGCTCGCGGCTCTCGGCGAAAAGGAGATTTCGTCGCGACTCGTCGGTGAGCGGGTCATGGACCGACTCAAGGCACTGGACGAAGTAGCCTACGTACGATTTGCCAGCGTTTACAAGAGTTTTCGCGATATCGACGAGTTCATGAACGAGGTGGGCAACCTTGTTCGAGCGCGACCTGGGGATTAGCGTCGGGCCGTGAGCGATATCGATCTGTCACTCATGGCGAGGGCGCTCGATGTCGCCCAAGCCGGAGATCCATCACCCAACCCGCACGTGGGTTGCGTCATCGCCAAGCACGGCGAAGCGGGCCCACGCATCGTGGCCGAAGGGCACCACGAGAGCGCCGGGCGCCCGCATGCGGAAGCCGTTGCCCTCGAGCGCGCGGGAGACGAGGCACGCGGGGCGACGGCCTACGTCACGCTCGAGCCCTGTAACCATCACGGCCGGACCGCACCCTGTGTGGACGCGCTCATTCAGGCCGGCATCGCGCGCGTGGTCATCGCCTGCCGGGACCCCAATCCCCACGTCGCCGGCGGCGGCGTCGAGAAGCTCCGTGCCCACGGCGTCGAGGTCACTGTCGGCGTGCTGGAGACGGAGGGCCAGGAGCTGAT